>OJQW01000003.1_pt1 | contig 382621 bp, 362 predicted proteins | sample 1599041 | NCBI WGS metagenome assembly OJQW01 (sample SAMN03922518, study PRJEB24848) | human gut metagenome | isolation source: stool sample | host: Homo sapiens | place: Germany | collected 2010-02
TCAAGGTCCTTTCGCTCACCCGCTCCCGCGGACAGCTTTTATATTATATCCCATCTGTTCCTCTTTGTCAAGAACTTTTTTCGGGATTTTTTGCTGCCCGTGCGCCGCCGCGCGGCACAGAGGGGGTGTGATTCAGTATTATAGGCACTTTTTACCTGTTTGTCAACTGTTTTTCTCAAAAAAAGACGGTTAATTTTTCCGTTTCAAGATATAGTATTTTACCTTAAAATTGGCACAACATCTACCTCTCTGTTTTGCATAAAAAAGCCTTGCGATTTTGCACGCCTTATATTACTATAAAGAAGGCAAAGGCCAAACGCTTTTTCGCAGGCCAAATGCTGCCTGCCAACACGAAGGAAAAAGGTGGTGCACTTATGCTGCTGGCTGTGAATGTAAGCAACTCGCAGATTCTTTTGGGCGGGTATGACGGCAGCCGTTTGGTATTCTGTGCGCGTGTGCATGCCGACCGCGCGTGGACCGCAGATGAATATGCGGTTCAATTCTCGCGCGTGCTGTCCCTTTATGGTTGCGAGGCAGCCGGAATAAAAGGCATCATCTTTTCCTGTGTGGTGCCCGCGCTGGCAGAGACCGTGCGCCGCGCTTTGGCCATGCTGTACCGCGGGCGCATCTATACGGTGGGGCCCGGCCTGAAAACCGGCCTGCAGATGCACATGGACGACCCTGCCCAGCTTGGCGGCGAGCTTGTCTGCTGTGCAGTGGCAGCGCGGGCATTGGGCCCGCTTCCGTGTGTGGCCGTGTTGATGGACACCGCCATTTCGATGGTTGCGCTGGATAAAAACGGCGTGCTGTGCGGCGGGGCCATCCTGCCCGGTGTGCGCACCGGGTACGATGCCCTGTGTGAACGCACTGCCCAGCTTACCCAAATTGAGCTGCGCGCTCCTGCCTGCGGCGTGCTGGGCACCAACTCTGTGGCCTGCATGCAGGCGGGGGCCGTGTTCGGCACCGCCAGCATGCTGGATGGTATGCTGGAGCGCTTTTCTTTGGCCCTGAATGGGGAAGCGGCCTGCGTGGCAACCGGCGCCTTTGCGCCTGTGGCATTGCCGCATTGCCGCCATGCGGTGCGCTATGAAGAACACCTTGTGTTGGACGGGCTGCGCCTTCTTTACGAAAAGAACGCGCGCTGAAGATTGTTGCTTGCCCTTATATATTACATTATATAGGGGTTTTGCATAAATTTAGGTTACGCTGTATCCGCGCTAAGGCGGAACGGCAGTAAAGGAGAAATGTCAAAATGGAAAAACAAAAAAACGCACATCGCCTGGTGCAGCTTGCGCTGCTGGTGGCAGTGGAACTGGTGATGACGTACACCCCTCTGGGTTACCTGCATGTGGGGCCGCTGTCTATTACATTTTTAATGATACCGGTGGTATTGGGGGCTATTCTGATAGGGCCGGCCGCCGGCGCGGTGTTGGGCGGTGTATTTGGCCTTACCAGCTTCGCCCAGTGCTTTGGCGCAGAGGCCTTTGGCGTTGTTTTGCTGGGCATCAGCCCCCTGCGCACGTTTTTAGTATGCGTGCCCACGCGCATTCTGGCGGGCTGGCTGCCAGGGCTGATTTTCCAGGCCATCTATAAGGCAGAGGGCAGCCGCCGACATTGGTTATCCTTCGCGGCCGCCAGCCTTGCGGGGCCCGTTTTGAACACCGCTTTCTTTATGGGCACCCTGGTGGCCTGCTTTTATTCTACAGAGTATATTCAAGGGCTGGCACAGTCTATGGGTGCGGCAAACCCATTTACCTTTGTGGCGTTGTTTGTGGGCGTACAGGGCATTGTGGAGGCCGTTGTTGGCTTTTTGGCCTGCACTGCTATTTCAAAAGGCGTTTGGGGGCCACTGCACCGAAACCACTGACGGATATTGCGCCGCCAGTTTTCGCGGAAAACTTCTTGGCAAACCGTTTAATTTGTGTTATGATAATGGATGTCCGAAGGCGGGCATCCATTTTTTGTTTTCCTCTTTTGCCAGAGATAACAAAACCGGCATTCCTGCCCCGCACGCCTGAAAAGGCATCTGTATTTGCGTCCGTAGCTCGGGTGGACCTTCGCAAGAAGGTTCTTGCCCTCCGCAGGAGGGTAGAGCGTTCGCCTGCAAAGCAGGCGAAAAGATATCCCCCGCCCCCTCGCACGCCTGAAAAGGCATCTATATTTGCGTCCGTAGCTCAGGTGGATAGAGCGTTCGGCTCCGACAACTGAGACACGCTTACCGCTCCCCCTTACAAACCCTTTATTTATGCGGGTTTGCGGGTTTTCCATTTTCTTTTTCGTAGTAGTCTGACTACTATTTGACGACTACAACCAAATAGCTGAATTCCGTCAGGTATGACGGTTTTCATAAATGTGCGTCCGTAGCTCAGTTGGATAGAGCGTTCGGCTCCGACCCGGAAGGCCGCTGGTTCGAATCCAGTCGGGCGCACCAGAAAAGCACCGAGACTGCGTGTCCCGGTGCTTTTCTTTTGTATGTTTTAGCCCGTTTGCCGGATGGAAGCCATGAGGACTTCACGCAGATCACACAGGCCCCGGCTTCGCCGGGGGGGTTATCGCTCATTCACAGATAAACAGCCGGTCGATGGCCAGCGCGGCGGCGCCGACGGCCGCCCGCTCGGGGTGGAACTCCAGGATCTCCACATCCTCCGAGGTGCCGCGGTCCACAAAGTTCAGTTGGGATTCGATGCCGGCTTTCAGTTCGTTGCGCAGCACATCGCTCTGGAACAGCCGGCTGTGCAGGTAGAGCTTCTCCGAACCCATGATGATGGCCAGGTTGGCGGCGGCGATGGAAAGATACCGCACCGCCTCCCGCAGTTCCCGCGTGACCAGCACATCCCCCAGGGCATAGGCGTCCAGCACGGTTTTCCAGGTGATCGCTTCGGGGGTGGCGGCCAGCTGCTTCAGCACGGAGTTGGGCGACGAAGCATGGATCACCCGTGCCTTCTTCAGGATCCAGTCCTCGCTGGCGTAAGTCTGCAGGCAGCCGAACTTGCCGCACTCGCAGCGGGGGCCGTCGGGGTTGGAGATGGTGTGCCCGATCTCGCCGGTGATGTAGTTGCCGCCGGTCAGGGCGCCGTTTTTGAAATCCGCGCAGAAAATGCCGGCGCCCACATGCAGAAATACGAAGTTTTCCGGGCAGGAGCGGACGTTGAACAGGTAACGCTCATATGCCATGGCACGCACGTTGTTTTCGGCAGTGACGGGGCATTGCAGTTCCTTTTCCAGGTCATGGGTGTTGAAGGCGCCCCACAGGGTGGACAACGTCACCATGGCGCCGCTCTGGGTGTTCAAATGCCCGGGAAGGGCGACGCCCACGCCGATGAACTTCTGCGCCTGCTGGGGGTTGCGGTTCAGAAGCATGCGGACGCCCTGGCAGATGCAGCGGTTGACCTCTGCGATCTGGTCCTCGCTGGGCTGGTAGCAGATCTCGTCCACCGTCCGCCCGGAGAGGTCCGTCAGGCAGAAGCGGAAGTGCCGCGTGCCGATCTCGACCCCGATGGCAAAATGGGAATCCGGGCGGATGCCGATCAGCTGGCGCCGCCGGCCGACCGACCCGTCCTCGCCGGTCTCGGCCTTGCCCAATTCCTGTACGATGCCGTTTTCCAGCAGATTGGCCGTGACGCCGGTGATCATGGAACGCGGCATGGCCAGGTTGTCGCCGATCTCCGAGCGGGAGACCGGCTGGTTCCGAAAAATGTAGCGCAGCACACGCGCATGGTTTGACAACTGTTTGGCGTTGCCCCAGGATTTTGCCTGCATGATCCGTTTCCTTTCTATCTGGGAACATCCAGCTGAAACCCTGTGTACTTGGTGGCGACTTCCAGGACCCGATACACATCGAAATAGGGCTGGTATGTCTGTTCGTGCTGCCGGATGTATTGCATGACGGCGCGCCAGTCCCGGTCGGCCGCCGCCGCTTCACCACTCGAGAGGGCGTGAAGCGCCTTTACTAATAGTCTACCGTATCCAGCGTGATAGTCAAGCAGTTTCCACGCAAATTTTTGCAGCCCCTCGCACTGTGCGCTCCCGGCCTGCAGCCGGGGGCGCGCTTCCTCGATCCAGGCGCCGGCCCGGGCAAAACGGTCCGCCAGCTCCGGGTCGATGCGCGGGCCGATCCCGTTGAAGTAATCCGCCGACGTCAGCGCCGACAGGGTATGCAGATACGTCCAGGCAAAATCCCCGGCGGGACCGTACAGCGCCGTGAAATATTCCTGCTGTACCTGCGCGAAGGAAAGGGTGCGGTCCCACAGCAGGCGGGCCATCACATAGTTGGGGAAGGTGTTGGGCAGCGCGACCCGAAACTCCTGGCAGCTCAGGCAGCCGTTCAGCCCCAGCGCCGGAAGCTGCCGGATATCCCGGGCGATGATCTCGGAGATCGCGGTATATCCCAGGTCGCCGTAATGCGCCCGGCCCAGGGGATAGTCGTAGACAAAGGCGTCCACCGAACACTGCTCCTGCCAGGCCCGCAGGAAGGACAGGTTTTCTTCGATGGTGGCGGGCAGGGTGATCTGGTTGCGGCGGTACGGCGGGATGGAGGCCGGCACCGCCCGGCAATCTGCGTAGGACTTTTCAAAGGTGCGCGAAATGGGCGCGAACATCAGGATGAACCGCTCCGGGTGGCGCAGTTTTTCCTTCCGGGGCGGCCACAAAAGCTCCTGGTACAGCAAAAAGGCGATCCGCGTGGGGAGCCCCCGCGCCGTCAGGGCGTCGTCGATCTCGTTCAGCAGGGCCACATACTGGTCGGACGGCGTAGTGCGGCGGCATGGTTCGCATTCACAGATGTTGTTGTATTCATCCGCCAGCCACACATGCAGATAGTCCACTTCCGGGTGGCGGGCGGCATACTGGACCACCGCCTCCACAAAAGCCTGCCGCGCTCCGGGGTGGGCATAACACAGGTTCGTGTTGGAGGGTACGCCCTGCCAGAAATCCCGCCGGCCGTTCACCAGCGCCAGCAGCGGCCGCTGCGCTTCGGTGGGGCCTTCCACTTTTGTGCAGACATGCTCATAGCCGATGGCCTTGCAGGTCCAGCCATGGCCCACCCGGTGGTGCAGCAACCCGCGCAGCGCAATGGCGTCGTCGATACGGCGGTACATCGCCTGATACTGCGCTTCGGTAACCGCTTCGGGCGCCAGCAGCGGATTGTATTTGTGGGTGTACCAGTTTTTCAGGAAGGCTTCCGGCTCCAGATGCTGGACAAAAAAGCTGTTGCAGCCGACTTTGGGCAGCCAGTCGATGAAGTCCAGCACATTTTCCACGCTGTCGGCTCCTTCGATGCAGACGCCGCGATGGCGGAAGGAGGCTGCCTGGGCAAGATGCACCCGGATCGTCGGCAGGCAGATCACGGGCACGGCCTCGTGCGCCCGCCCCGGCATCAGGAACCGGCATCCCAATTCCTGCAGGAACCGATAGACGCCCAGCAGGACCGAGCGGTCGTTGCTGCCGCAGATCTCGATGCGGGCGGCCGTTGCGTCGATGGCATACCAGTCGTCCAGATAAGGATCGGAAACGGCGTGCTGCGGCGCACGCGCCGCCTGGACCGAAAGCGACAGCTCGACCCCGGCATCCTCGGCGGGGGCCATTCTATAAAGGTATGCCTGCAGTTCCTCGCAGGCGTACTGAAGCGTCCGGCTTTCGCAGGGGTGTAAAACGCTGAATCGCAACACGGGAAACACTCCTTTACGGGATCTGATGCCAGATCCAAGGTTATAAGTTAATAGTTCTAAACAACTTCCTTGATGATTGGCAATAAAAGTTTATATATCATAATTATTATACATGAATTAAATGACGAGGTAAAGAAGGCGTATCGCACAGATTATACAAAGATACTTTGTGCAAAACGCTATATTTTATTTGTTGAAGTAGAATACTATAGACAAAAATGTAAAGCAATGCTATAATAAACATGCTCAATTCAGTTCCCACAAACCGCCAGAGATAGTTTAGGTTTTATAATTAAGTCGAGGTGAGCAAAATGCATGCGAAACAGAGGCGGAAACGCTACATTTGGTGCTGGCTGTTTGTACTGCCCACCACGCTGTTCTATGCCGGATTTCAGCTCTGGCCGATCCTTTCCAGCTTCTATTACTCCACGCTGGATTGGTCCGGCATCAGCTCGGACAAGACCTTTGTGGGACTGCAGAATTTTATAGACCTTCTCCACGATCAGTGGTTTTGGAATTCGTTTTTTAACAGTTTCAAGTACATGCTGTTCTCGGTCCCGCCGCTGATCCTCCTGTCGCTTTTCCTCGCGCTTCTGGTGAATGAAAAAGCACTGCGCGCCCGCGGCGCCTTCCGCACGCTGTTCTTTCTGCCGGTCATCACCACGGCGTCCATTGTCGGCATCATCATGCAGTTCATCTGGAGCCCCACCGGCGCGATCAACGCGCTGCTGGAACTGTTCGGGGCCGACAGGACCATCAACTTCCTGGGCCAGGCCGGCACGGCGCTGCCCACCGTCGCCGTGATCGGCGTCTGGAAGGACGCCGGCATCTACATGATCTACTGGCTGTCGGCGCTGCAAAGCGTCCCGCAGGATGTGACGGAGGCCGCACAGATCGACGGTGCCAACCGCTGGCAGATTTTCAGCCGGATCACCCTTCCCCTGATCCTGCCCATCGGCTCGGTCATCACGCTGTTGGCCATCATCAATTCGCTGAAGGTCTTTGACATCGTCCAGACGCTGACCGGCGGCGGACCGTTCTTCGCCACCGATGTGATGGGCACCTTCGTATATCGCACCGCCTACGAAAGCTCCGTCGGTATGCCGCGGCTTGGATATGCCAGTGCGGCGGCCATGATGTTCGGACTTACGATCATCGTGATCGGCGTCGTTCTGAACTTTTTCAAAAACCGAATCACCAGAAGCCGCGATGTCTGATTCTGAGAGGAGTGAGCCTGCATGCTGGCAGCAAAACGCCAAATGAAAGCACAAAAAGCCAAAAGCATCCTGATCAAGGCCTTTCTCTACGCGATCCTGATCCTGGTTGCCATCGTCTGGATGTATCCCTTCATCTGGATGATCACCGCCTCCTTCAAAACACAGGATGAGTTCTGGGGCAGCGGTCTGAATATTTTCCCGGAGCACCCGACCTTTGAGAACTTCATCCGTTCCTGGAACAACGCCAACTTTGGCCAGTATTTCCTGAACACCGTGCTCGTCACCGTTGTTTCGGTCGTGGTCGTGCTTCTTTGCACTTCCGCCGCCGGGTATGCCCTCGGGCGCTATGTATTCCCCGGTAAAAAGGCGCTGCTGGGGATTTTTACGGCGAGCATCGCCATTCCCCTTACCTTCACGATCATCCCGGTGTATGAACTGCTCAGTTCCCTCAACCTGACCAACAGCCTGCTGGGCCTGATCATCGCGGAATGCGGCGGCAGCCATATCATGTTCCTCATGCTGTTCTCAAGTTTTTACAGCAGCATCCCCAAGGAAATGGAGGAGGCGGCTGTGATGGATGGCTGCGGCTTCTTCCAGACCTATGTGCGGATCATGTTCCCGCTGGCCAAGCCGGTCATCACCACCGTTGTGATCATGCAGTTTATCTGGACCTGGAACAGTTTCCTTCTGCCGCTGGTCCTGACCCTGAGCAAGCCGGAACTGCGCACCCTGGCCGTTGGCATGTATGCGCTGCAGGGCGAACATGTGGTGGACTGGACCGGCATTGCCGCCGGCGCGACCATCTCGGTACTGCCCGTTATCATCATCTTCATCATCATGCAGAAACATTTTGTGAACGGTATTGCCGGCGCTGTAAAGAGCTGAGCAATGCAATATAAAAAAGTACACTTAAAGGAGGAGAAACAAAATGAAAAAACTGTTAAGCCTCGGCTTGGCCGCTGCCATGATGCTGAGCCTGGCCGCATGCGGTGGGACGTCCGGTTCTTCGTCCGGCTCCGCTGCCGCCAGCGCCTCGTCTACCGGCGAAAGCGCCAGCGGTGAAACCATCACGCTGCGGATCATGGACTCCAGCGACAGCACCCAGGAACGCCGCAAGGTGTTCAATGCGGAGTTCATGGAGCGCCATCCCGACATCAAGATCGAGTACACCATGCTCTCAGGCGACCAGCTGACCCAGACCCTGACCACCGCCATCCGCAACGGCGATGCGCCGGACCTGTTCCAGCTGCCCAGCGGCGTGAAACTCAGCACCGCCGTGTCGGAGGGCTGGTATCAGCCCATGACCGACTACCTGTCGCAGGAGTTCATCGACTCCTTTGAGACCGGCGCCCTGAACGAAGGCGTCACGACGCTGGACGGCGAGATCTACGCCCTGCCGGAAGCGGCCAACATCGTGAACTCGCTGGTGTTCTACAACCGCGACATCTTCGAGGAGTGCGGTCTGGACCCGGATGATCCTCCCGAGACCTGGTCGGAGTTTGTGGAAGCCTGCAAGACCATCACCGAAAAGGGCAACGGCAAGTATTACGGCATCATCGAGAGCGGCGGCGTGCCCACCCGCCTCGAGATCGAGCTGCGCAGCTTGGGCAACATTGCCGGGGCCAAGTGCAACTACTACGGCGTGATGAGCATCGTGGACGGCCAGAACCCCTTTGCCAGCGACGCCATGAAGTCCGCGCTGGACCTGTACGCGCAGCTGACCGCCGACGGTTCCATCCATCCCGACTCCGTCAACCTGGACGCTCCCTCCGCCCGCGCCATGTTCGCGCAGGGGCAGGCCGGCTTCCTGATCCAGGGCTCCTGGTGCATTCCCACCTGGCGTGCGGACAACCCCGATTTCAACTTTGACGTGATGGCCCTGCCAGTGCCCGATGACGGCGCCAAGGGCGGCAACCCCTATGTGGGCGCGCAGCCCTGGATGGGCATCTCCGCCACCTGTGAGCATCCCGAGGCGGCCGCGCTCTACCTCACCGAACTGTACGGCACCGACTACCAGAGCAAGGTCGTATCGGACGGCGGCTTCGTTTCCTGCATCAAGGGCGTGAACGAGGATGCCATGACCGATCCCATGATGCTCAAGTACTACAACCTGGCCATGTCCAGCGGCAAGCTCTGCCCGGACCCGCTGGCCCTGAACCCCGAGACCGCGGACGTTTACAGCAAAGTCACGGAAGTTACCCCGAACCTCGGCCAGATCGTGCAGGGCGTGATGGCTGGCTCGGTCACGGATACGGACGCTGCGCTGGAGACCTTCGCTGCGGCAACGCAGACCGAGTGGGAAAGCGCCATGGCGGAAGCCGGCGTTGACATTTCCGCCTTCGAGTTCGACGACTGGGATCCGATGGTGGATTACGATTATTCCAAATAAAGCCAACAGGCCGTAGCAAACCATGTGCGGGCGGGTATCCACGGGTCCCGCCCGCACTTTTCTCTGCCGCCGCGCCGCCTGCGGCAGGTCGCCCGGCTGACCGCTTCGCCATTCTGTAAAAGCCGGCGCGGCACCAGTACAGACTGATGCCGCGCCTTACTTGTGGAGGATGTTATCTATGGACAAGCCGTATTATCATATTTCCGAACAATCCCTGGGGGAGGGCGCCAAGATCCCCCTCTGCAAGATGAGAAATTCGGAGGAAGTGTTCCGCGCCATGGCGGACAAAATGGCGGACTGCATCCTGCGCAACAACGCCGCCGGCCGCCGCACGGTCTTTATCTGCCCGGTGGGGCCGGTGGGCCAGTACCCCTTCTTTGTGGAGCGGGTCAGCCGGGAGCGCATCAGCCTGAAAGACGTCTGGTTCCTGAACATGGACGAGTACCTGGAGGACGACGACACCTACATCGACCGTTCCAGCCCGCTGTCCTTCCGGGGCTTTATGGACCGCGTGGTCTATACGCAGATCGACCCCGAACTGGTCATGCCGGAAGCGCAGCGCGTCTTCCCCGACCCGGCGGACCCCGCGCATATCGATAACCTGATCGAGGAGCTGGGCGGCGTGGACATCGCCTTCGGCGGCATCGGCATCACCGGCCACCTGGCCTTCAACGAACCCCAGGAGGAACTGAGCTGCGAGGCCTTCGCCGCGCTGCCCACCCGCGCCCGGGACATCCGGCCCGAGACCCGCGCCACCAACTCGGTGGGCGATCTGGGCGGCGCGCTGGAGTGCATGCCCCGGCGCTGCGTCACCATCGGCATGAAGCAGATCCTGGGCGCGCGGGAGATCTGCCTGGGCGTCTTCCGCGACTGGCACCGGGCCGTGGTCCGCCGCGCCGCCTACGGCGAACAGACGGCGGCGTTCCCGGCCACCCTGGCCCAGAACCACCCCAACGCCTGCATCTATGTGAACGACGTGGCTGCCAAGCAGCCGTACTGAGGGGGTGGACAGCATGGCGGATGTTCTGTATCAAAATGCCCGTGTCTACCGCGACCATGCCTTTGCGCCGGCCGACGTGCTGGTCTGCGGCGGCGTCATCGACGGCGTCGGCCCGCATCTGGCCGCCCCGGCGGGCTGCCAGGTGGTGGACCTGCAGGGGATGGCGCTGGTCCCCGGCTTTATTGACCTGCACACCCACGGCGGGGACGGCATCGACGTCAACGCCGCCACCGCGGCGGACCTGGCCCGGATCGGCGCGTTCTTTGCCCGCCACGGCACCACCGGCTGGCAGTGCAGCATCCTGACCGATACCGAGGAGCAGACCCTCTGGTGCATCGGCCAGGCCAAACAGGCCATGGCGGCGCCCATCACCGGGGCCCGGCTGCTGGGCATCCATCTGGAAGGACCCTTCCTCTCGACAGAGTACAAGGGCGCCATGCCCGAGCACCTGCTGCGCAAGGGGGATGCCGCGCTGTTCCGCCGCTATCAGCAGGCGGCCGAAGGGGCCATCCATTACATCACCGTCTCGCCGGAGGTGGAGGGCGTCAACGAGATGATCGCCCAGATTGCTGGCGAGGTCACCGTGGCCATCGGCCATTCCGGCGCCGACTACGAGACAGCCTGCCAGGCCATCGCCAACGGCGCCAAGGTCTGCACCCACACCTTCAACGCCATGGGGCTGTTCCATCAGCACCGCCCCGGCATGATGGGCGCCGTGCTGGAACACGACATCTACTGCGAGGCCATCTGCGACGGACGCCACCTGCACCCGGGCAGCGTGCGGATGCTGCTGGCCTGCAAAGGCTGGGACAAGGTGGTGGCCATCACCGACAGCATCCAGGCCGCGGGCCTGCCCGACGGCAACTACAAGCTGGGCGTCAACAACGTGGTGGTGGTGGACGGCGACGCCAAGCTGGCCAGCACCGGCGTGCGCGCCGGCAGCACCCTCTCCCAGGACACGGCGCTGCGCAACATCATGGCCTTTACCGGCCACGGCGCCGAGGACGTGCTGCCCCTGCTCACCGAGAATCCGGCCCGCCTGATGGGCATTTTTGACCGCAAGGGCAGCATCGAGGCCGGCAAGGACGCCGACCTGGTGGTGCTGGACGATGCCTGGCAGGTGCGCCGCACCATCGCTGGCGGCGTCACCGTGTTTGAAGCGGAATAAAATCAGAGGCACATGTGTTGCCAACACGACGAAAGGAGTCATCTTATGCTGGTACCCATGCGCGCGATCCTGGAAGCGGCGGACGAACACCGCTACGGCCAGGGTGCATTCAACATGAACAGTGTCGGCCAGGTGGAGGCGGCGGTCCGCATCCATGAGTTGCTGGACTCCCCGGCCATCTTGCAGGGGGCCGAGGCTTCCAACGCCTACCTGGGCGGCGCGCCGGACTTTATGCACGGCGCCATCGAGCACAAGCAGAAGGGCGCCAAGGTGCTGGGCGACGCCGTCAAACGCTACGGCGCGGACAGCCCCATCCCGGTGGCGCTGCACCTGGACCACGGCAAAAGCCTGGAGAGCGTCAAGGCCTGCATCGCGGGCGGCTACACCAGCGTCATGATCGACGGCAGCAGCCTGCCCTATGAGGACAACGTGGAACTGACCCGCGAGGTGGTCAAGTACGCCCACCCCTACGGCGTCACGGTGGAGGGCGAGCTGGGCGTGCTGGCCGGCGTGGAGGACCATGTGTTCAGCGCCACCTCCACCTACACCAACCCCATCCAGGCGGTGGACTTCTTCAAAAAGACCGGCTGCGACGCGCTGGCCATCAGCTACGGCACCTGCCACGGCCCCAACAAGGGCAAGGATACCAAGATCCGGCGGGAGATCGCCATCGCCACCAAGGAGTGCATGCTGCACGAGGGCATCCGGGGCTACCTGGTCAGCCACGGTTCTTCCACGGTGCCCCAGGAATATGTGGCGGCCATCAACGCGCTGGGCGGCCAGCTGGTGGACGCCTTCGGCATCGAGGTGGCCCAGCTGGCGGACGTGGCCCGCTGCGGCATCAACAAGATCAACGTGGACACCGACATCCGCATGGCCTGCACCCGCAACATCCTGCAGCTGTTCCACGACGAGCCGGCCCTGAAGGACAGCGCGGCCCTGGGCCAGCTGTACCGGGACCTGACCGCCACCCCCAGGAACGTGGACCCGCGCAACTACTGCAACAGCATCATGGACACCATCGTCAAGGGCGAGATCCCCAACGAGGAGGTGGCTAAGATCGTGCGCTGCATGCAGGACGGCGTGGTGGCGGCGGTGGCCCCGCTGCTGGTGGAGTTCGGCAGCTGCCGCAAGGCGCAGTATGTGGAGCCGGTCACCTGCGAGCAGATGGCGGAGCGCTACAAGAAAGAGGGCATCTGAGATGAAACATATTTTCCTGAACCTGAAGCGGTTCGACGTGCCGGCAGCCTACGGCGGCGTCAACCGGCTGGCGGCCCCGGCCGACTGGGGCCGCGCCATCGTGGAGGGCACCCAGGCGGGGCTGGCGCAGTATGACCCGGCCCGGGTGGAGTTCGTCATGTACCTGCCGGAAGCCCACATCCCGGCGGCGGTGGCGGACAAGACCCCCGGCAGCCCGGTGCAGATCGGCTGCCAGGGCGTCTACCGGGAGGACACCGCCCCGGGCGGCAACTTCGGCGCCTTCACCACCAACCGTCCGGCGGCTGCGGCCAAGGCCATCGGGTGCGACAGCGTGCTCATCGGCCACTGCGAGGAGCGGGCCGACAAGCTGGGCATCCTGGAAGCCGGCGGCGTCACCGGGCAGGCGGCGTCCCGCATCGTCAGCGGCATCCTGAACCGGGAGATCCAGGCGGCGGTGGCCCGCGGCCTGACGGTGCTCTACTGCATCGGCGAGAAGAGCGAGGAACAGGACGCCTGGCAGCAGGTGCTGGCAGACCAGCTCTCCATCGGGCTGGAAGGGGTGGACAAGTCCAAAGTCACCATCGCCTACGAGCCCATCTGGTCCATCGGCCCCGGCAAGACCCCGGCCGACAAGCCCTACATCACCAAGATCGCCCGCTTCGTCAAGGAGCAGACCGGCGGCATGGACGTGGTGTACGGCGGCGGGCTCAAGACCGACAACGCCGCCATGCTGGCCTCCATCCCCGAGATCGACGGCGGGCTCATCGCCCTGACCCGCTTTGCGGGCCAGATCGGCTTCTACCCCGAGGAATATCTGGACATCATCCGCCTGTACATGGGCCAATAAAAAGGAGCTTGCCAATGAAACATTTTGAGTTTGAGTACGGCGCCGGCACCATGGGCGCCGACCTGCCGGACTACACCGATGAATTTATCCCCGGCGTGACGGTGCCCGACCCGGCCTACATCCCCGAGGACCAGCTGGAAGCCGCCTACCGGGAAAGCCTGGACCACCCCATCGGCATGCCCACCGTCAAGGAGCTGGCCCACAAGGGCAGCAAGGTAGTGTTCGTGGTGCCCGACCGCGTCAAGGGCGGCGAGCAGCCCACCAGCCACCGCAAGCTGTCCATCAAGTACATTTTGCAGGACCTGTACAGCGTGGGGGTGGAGAAGAAGGACATCCTGTTCATCATCTCCAACGGGCTGCATCCCCGCTCCACCGACAAGGACGCCCTGGCCATCTTCGGGCCGGAGCTGTACAACGAGTTCTGGCCCACCGGGCAGATCATCAGCCATGACTCGGAGGACCCGGACAACATGGTGGACTTAGGGTACACCAGGCGGGGCGACCCGGTGTGGATGAACCGCATGGTGTACGAGGCGGACCTGCCCATCCTGATCGGCCATGTGAACGGCAACCCCTACGGCGGGTATTCCGGCGGGTACAAGCACAGCGCCACCGGCATCACCAACTGGAAGAGCATCGCCAGCCACCATGTGCCGTCGGTGATGCACCGGGACGACTTTACGCCGGTGAACAACGGCAGCCTGATGCGGGACAAGTTCAACGAGATCTCCATGCACATGGAGGAGAAGATGGGCCACCCCTTCTTCTGCTGCGACGCGGTGCTGGACTCCAAGAGCCGGCAGATCGCCATCTTCTCGGGCTATGCGAAAGAGATGATGCCCGAGAGCTGGAAGGTGGCCGACAAGCGCACCTATGTGCACTGGGCCGAGAAGAAATACGACGTGCTGGTGTTCGGCATGCCCCAGAAGTTCCACTACGGCGACGGCATGGGCACCAACCCCATCATGATGATGCAGGCCTTGTCCGCCCAGGTGCTGCGGTTCAAGCGGGTGATGAGCGACCACTGTGTCATCATCTGCTCGTCGCTGTGCAACGGGTTCTTCAACGACCACAAGTGGCCCTACCTGCGGGAGTGCTACGAGTGGTTCCAGCATGACCAGATGAACACCCTGCCGGACATGAACCGCCTGGGCGAGTACTTCGCCACCAACCAGGAGTACATCCGCAAGTACCGGTTCACCAACGCCTTCCACCCGTTCCACGGCTTTTCCATGATGAGCTGCGGCCACATTGCCGAGATGAACACCAGCGCCATCTACATCGTGGGGGCCGAGGACCCGGGCTATGCCCGCGGCATGGGGCTGAAGACCCGGGCCACCTTTGAGGAAGCGCTGGAGGACGCCATGAAGAAGTATGTGGGCGACCACCCGAACATCCTGGCGCTGCCCCTGACCTTCAAGACCACCAGCGTGCACCTGTGCATGAAGGACCCCAGCCAGGACTGCATGGACGAGTACGGCCACTATCCATGCGGTTGCTGCGGCTGAGAGGAGGCGGTGCCAATGGCCGGCAATTTGCTGGTGGTACACGGCGGCGGCCCCACCGCCGTAATCAATGCATCACTATACGGGGCGATCCGTCAGGCGCAGGCGTCGCCGCAGGTGGATCGTGTGCTAACGGCACTGGGTGGAACGGGAGGCTTACTGAATGAGCGGCTGCGCGATGTGACAGATTTGCCTGACGCAGTACTGTGTGGCCTGCTCTCCAGCCCGTCATCCGCCATTGGCACGAGCCGCGATGCACTGGAGACTCCTGAGTATGAGGCAATGCTCTCAATCCTGAAAAAATACAATATCCGCTATGTGCTGATGAACGGTGGCAACGGAACCATGGATACCTGCGGTAAGCTGTATACCCGCTGCAGCGATTCGGGAATTCATGTGATCGGCATTCCCAAGACAATGGACAATGACCTTGCAGCGACTGACCATTCTCCCGGGTTTGGCAGCGCGGCAAGATACATGGCGGGCAGCGTAGCGGAAGTCTGCTGTGATGTGGAGGGCTTGCCCATCCATGTGGTGGTAATTGAAGCGCTGGGCCGAAACGCCGGCTGGGTGACAGCGGCTGCATCATTGGCTACCGACAGCTATGCTCATGGGCCAGATTTGATCTATCTGCCGGAACGCGCCTTTGATGAGGAGCAATTTCTGGCGGATGTGGAACAGCTGATAAAGGGCAAGGGCCATGGGGTGATAGTCGCCAGTGAAGGGCTGCATTACGCGGATGGCGTGCCCATTGTGGAGCCGGTCTTTTCGGTCGGCCGCTCGACCTATTTCGGTGATGTGAGTGCTCATCTTGCCAACCTGATCACCCGCAAGCTGGGCTTCAAATCCCGTTCTGAAAAACCTGGACTTTTGGGGCGGGCCTCCATCGCGTGGCAGAGTGAAACGGACCGTCAGGAGGCGGAATTGTGCGGCCGTGCGGCTGTGGATGCCGCCACTGGCGGCGAGAGCGGGAAGATGGTGGCGCTGCGGCGTGTACCAGGCCCTGTCTATCACTGCGAGGCATGCCTGGTCGACATCCATCAAGTCATGATGACGGAGCGGCGGATGCCTGACAGCTTTATCAACGAGCGGGGCAACGGTGTTACCGAAGCGTTCAAGGACTGGTGCCGCCCCCTTCTCGGGAGCCCCCTTCCACATTTAATTGATCTGCGACTGTAGCAAGGGGGGAAGCCGTACAAAAGCAATGAATTTCAATATGCTTTCTTCATTCTTTCATAAAAATAGGAGTATTCTATGGAACGCCTGATTTTAAACGTGATCCACCGGCCGGAGATGGTGCCGGAATATGCCGAGAAGGTCACCGGCCAGGGCAAGGAGGAGGACATCAGCCGGGGAGCGCTGCTCACCGAGAGCCTGGACATCTTCAAGACCCAGCAGGCCATCGCCCACAAAAACGGCATCCGGACCACCATCCAGATGACCTACGCCAGCCTGTTCAACGACGAGGCCGTGGCCCTGGCCAAGGAGCACCATGCGCAGTACGGGGACGAGATCGCCCTGTCGCTGCTGGGCCTGCCCTGCCGGCAATTCCGCGACAAGTACAAGACCAAAGACTTCTGCATCTGGATGTTTTCCATGGAGGACAAGAAGGCCATCGTCACCGACGTGTTCGAGAAGTTCCACGAGCGGTTCGGCTTCTACCCCGCCTCCACCGGCAGCTACTACCTGGACGCGGACCTCATCAACTACATCAAGGAAACATACCCCACGGTGAAGTGCGCCGTGGCCACCTGCTGGGAGGAAGGCCCCAAAGCCTACCACACCTGCAACAACTCCTGGTACACCCTGTTCGACGGCGGCCCCTGGAACCCGTGGATTCCCTCGAAACAGAACACCCATGCCCCGGCGGCAAACGAAGCCGAGGACAGCGGCATTGTGGCCATCCCCCATCTTTCCCGGGACCTGCTGGCCTGCTTTGACGGCAACGGCTCCAACTTCGGCACCCACCCCCAGAACGTGCTGCGGGGCATGATCTACGACCCCGACACCTGGGAGTACCCCTATCTCTATAACCTCATCGACCAGTACCGCAGCCTGGGCAAATACAACGACGGCTACTGCTACAATATGATGTTCGTCGGCCCCGGCTGGATGAACAAGATGGGCCGGTGGGAAGCGCCCTATGAGCTGCTGCTCAAGAGCTACGAGGACGGCATGGCCTACTACGCCAGGCTGAAGAAAGAGGGCAGCCTGGTGGATATGACCATGGCAGAGTTCGCGGACTTCTACCGCGCCGGCCACACCTACACCCAGCCGGAGTGCGCCCTCTGGCGGGATATCCTCTACGGTTCCGACAAGCAGTATTACTGGTACGCCGACCCCTACATGCGCTGCTGCCTGGACATGAACCAGGGCGGCGCGATGATCGACCTGCGGCCCTATGTGGCCAAGCTCTACTGGCCGGTGGGCATCGGCACGCCCCATGTGCAGGACGCCAGCTACCCCTTCCTGATCCAGGCCAACTACCGGGCGGGGTACTTCACCCACTACGCCGGCGAGGGCACCATCCGCAGCTGCAAGCTGCGCTGGCAGGGCGAGGAGGTGGACCTGTGCCTCACCCGCACCTGGGCGCAGTTTGAAAAGCAGGGGAATATCCGTGTGCTGACCCTGGAGCCTGTGGAGATCAAATTTGCCAACCTGACGGTGAAGGTGCAGACCGTGTTCGAATTTGAAGAGGGCAGCAGCGCGGTCAAGACCACCCGCCGCATCCTGGACAGCAGCGACCCCGACGCAGTGGTGGAGGTGGACGAGTATATGACCGCCTGCTACGGCACCACCGAGTACCCCGAGGATATGACCAGCGTCACCCTGCATCTGGAAAAGCCGGATGCAGGCCGCAGCATCCAGTACGCCTACCGCTGCCGGGAGGACGCCGAGCCCGGCGCGGTGGCCGCCGCCGTGGTCCCGCCCATTGAGACGCGGGTGACCCTGACCGGGGCCGGCGACGCCACCGGCTACTACAAGGAAGGCTATGCCTTCAGCCCCATGTTCACCCTGGGGCAGAAAATGAACCGCAAACAGGGAGAGGAGGCCGTCACATGGCTCAAGCTGGAAAAGGCAAACTGAACTTCCGCTGCCCCGCCTGCTTCATGCGGGACCTGGACATTGACATGTTCTATGACGCCGACAGGAAAGAATACTACTGTATCCGCTGCTGCTACACCGGCACCGAGGAGGATGTGCTCAAGAAAAACCGCATGGCGCGCTTCCGCTACCGCGCCATGGCCAAACGGTTTCAGGATTTTACCACCCACGGGGAAGATTGATTCACCACACTCTCACAGACCGATCGCCTCGCCCAGTTTTTGCTGGGCGAGCTTTTTGCTTTTATCAAAGGCATGGCTGTAGATGTCCAGCGTGGTGCTGGGCTGGGCGTGGCCCAGCATACTGGCCACCGTCCGCACATCCACGCCCTGGGCGATGAGAAGGCTGGCGTTTGTATGCCGTAAGCTGTGCACAGAGAGGTTATCCGGCAGTCCGCTTTCCCGCAGGATCTTCTTGAATCGGAAGGTGAAGGTGCTGGGCACCATGGGGTCGCCGTCCGGCTGGCGGAACAGGTAGTCCGTTGTCTTCAGCTCTCCCTGCCCGGTTTGCTGCATTTCCCATTGGCATTCTTTCTTCCACGCCTTGAGCAGCTTCGCGATCCCCTCGGAGAAATAGACGATCCGGTCCCCCGCTTTCGTCTTTGGCTCTTTGGCAATGATAGGGGTATGGCTCAGCTTCACGATATTCCGGCGAATATGCAGCGAGCGCTTTTTCCAGTTGATATCGTCCCATTGCAAGCCGCAGCATTCACCCCGGCGCATCCCGGTGGCAAGGATCAGTTTGAAGTACACCTCATACTTCATACTCTGGCCTTCCAGCGCAATGATCAGGCGATGCACCAGTTCTTCATCGGCCACAGGGCGTTCCTTGTCAGAACCTTTTTTCTTGTAGGCCCGCCAGGCGGGATTGTGGCGCAGATATCCCTCCTCCACGGCATCAGACAGGATGCTGCACAGGCAGCAATGGATGCCCTCCACCGTTTTTTCAGCCAGCGGTTTCCCGTTCTTCCAGTTGGTCTCGCGGCGCATGGCATCGCAAAAATCCCGGATGATCTCTCGCGTCAGGTCTGTGAGCCGGTAGTGGCCCAGGGCCGGCAGAATGCGCCGGATATCCTGTTCATCCCGGGTCAGGGTCGATGCGGCCAGCTTTTTGGGGGCGATGTCTTTCCGCCAGTGATCGATATACCGGGCAAGGGTGATGGTTTTATCCACTGGCGCCTCGTGCCGCACTTCCATTTCGTAGAGAGTGGCCTGTTCATTCAGCCACTTTTCGGTCTGCTTTGGGGTCAGCCCTTTGGGTGGGTGGACGGTTTTCTGTGCGGGCTTGATGCGGTTCCCTTCATAATCGTATCCGCGGGACACCACCAGCAGATAGCTGTTCTCGCCACGTTTGCGGATGCTTGCCATATTGACCACTCCTTTGTGTTTTTGTAACACAAAGCATACCCACATCTGAGGCCAAAAGCTATTACCAAACCCAACAATCATACGCATAAGAACGGGCCAAAATGATGCAAATGCAACAAGCCCCGGGAAGCCGCATTGCGGCCACCCGGGGCTGTTTATATGGCGCTGTCGGGCGTTCCGGCATCAAGCCACGGCCCGTCGATCAGCTGGCCTTTTGGCGCCTCACGTTCCTCCTGAGGGCGGAGAAAATCGTTGAAAATATCTGCGGCCACCTGCTTATAAAGCTGTTGGGGATGACAGTAGGTCCGCTCAAGAAACGCTGTGTCCGCATGGCCCAGCAGATCGGCGGCCACCTGCTTGCTGAGATTGTGTTCCAGCAGGTATGTAGCGAAAAAGTGGCGAAGCGTATGCAGATGATATTCTTTAGGAAAATTGTTTCTCTGGTAGATTTTGCGCAATCTCCGCGTGAAGCTGTCAGGATGAACCGGGCCGTCTGCTGTGCGGAAAATATAGCTGTCCCAGTCCGGCAGAATTCCGTTTACGATCTGTTCCCTGTACAGTTCTCCCAGCAGGTCGAAAACCATGAGCGGCAGCACCACAACGCGGGAACGATGGTTCTTTGTATCGCTTTCTACGATTCCCTGACCCATTACCACGCTGCGCGAATGACGCACCGTGACGATCTGATCTTCGTGCAGATCATTCCAGCGAAGCGCGCATATCTCACCGCGTCGCAGTCCCGTTGAAATGGCGACCAGATAATATACACGATAGAGCAGAGGTTCCTGCAGAATGCAGCGAAGCAGCTTGTCCATCTCATATTGGCTGGGGATTTTCTGCTCGGTTTTTTCCCGCCGCAGCTTTTCCACACGATGGGCCGGATTGTAGGGGATGATGTCATTTTTCACCGCATCCGAGAGCACCGCGGAAACCGTGTCCAGATACTTTTCCACAGTAGCTTCACAGACACTGCGTCCCACACGATTCACCCGCTGCCGAAGTTCTGTGCACATATCCTCCAGGTTGACGGGCCGCATTTTGAAAAGAGGGATCCCGCCAATGAGCGGGAACACGACCTCCAGCTGCCGGCGGTAACCGGCCAATGTGCTGGGTTTATAATTTTTCTGCCTGGCCAGCCATGCAACAGCATACTGTTCAAAGGTCGTCCGCTCATCCTGCTCCAGCCCGTATTTCATCCGGCGTTCTTCTTTTTCCGCCTGGGCAAAGACGTACTGCATAATTCCCCGCTTCGGCACCTCCGGGGGCACAGTCACCGTACAGCTGTGCACACGCTTTTTCCCGTTGCTGCGATAACCGTTGCAGACCGTTATTTTGAATTTTCGTTCGCTCCTTTTTTTGATGCTGGCCAGGTGGCACCCTTCCTTTCTCTTACCCTTGAATCAGATGCACTGGGATCTGCATTCTTTGTGCATAGACGATTGTGTTTTTGGTTCCGCTGGGCTGACCATTATACACGGCGATTACTCTGCCTGCATGATTTACCATCCATTCATTTCGTTTCTGGAAACAGTTGCGGGTATAGTTGCGTTGGACAAACCGTACCAGATCGGCCGCCTGCAGAACCTGACGATACCGTGCTTGCCACGGCTCACTCCATCCCTTTTCGAACCCAACATAAGGGCTGGCGCAGATCAGGCGGACGGGAATCCCTTCCTCACGCATTGCAAGAACGATATCCGCCGCCCATAGGTCTACCCCGCGGGCCATGCCGCTGATAAACACCGAAAAACCGTCCTTCACTGCATCTTCAATCGCATCCCGCAGATCTGCTTTCACAGTCGCCTCACCGCGCAGCAGTTTTTCAGGGCGATGGCCGGTGAAGCAGCAGCGATGCGCGCGCATCTCAGCTTCCGTAGCCATGTGCATACTCCCTTCCTGTTATACCGTTTTATATAACACCAATATCATTACATTGTAACTGTATTATCGTACAGAGTCAAACGGTAAAATGTATACAGGAAGGCAGGTGTTGCTATGGATACGATAGAAAGACTGCGCCAGCTTATGAGCGAACGCGGCTGGACGGCCTACAGGCTGTCCAAAGAATGTGGTTTGTCCCAATCCACATTGGCCAATATCCTAAAGCGAAATGCGCAGCCATCCATCGCGACCCTGGAGGAACTATGCGCCGGATTTGGCATCACACTTTCGCAATTTTTTGCCAATGACGGCGATCTTGTCGAACTCACCCCCGAACTGAGCAAGCTGTTTGAACAATGGCGGTCATTGACGCCGCAACAGAAAACAGCGGTGTACCAGCTGCTGAAAGCATTCAATGACAATGACCTGACAGGGAGCAAGTAAGCTGCCCTGTTTTTATTTTGCCACGAAGAATCCCATGGCATCCGTTCGCTGCCCGCCCTGCCACACTTCAAAATGCAGGTGATTGCCGGTGGAATTACCCGTAGAACCAACGTAACCAATCACTTCACCCTGGCTGACCTGCTGGCCCGCCGTCACGCAGATGGCGGAGCAATGGGCGTACAAGGTCTCATAACCGTTTCCGTGGTCGATCTTGACGTGGTATCCGTAGCTGCCGCCCCACGGGTCAAGGCCGTTGGCAATGGTGACCATGCCGTCTGCGGCGGCCAGGATCGGCGTTCCGGCCGGGGCTGCAATGTCGGTGCCGTTGTGATAGGTGATCTCCCCGGTGAAGGGATCCTGCCGGTAACCGAACTGAGACGTGATGGGATAGGATTGGGGCAGCGGCCACTGGAAACCGCCGGACCCTACCCAATCTGCATCCGGCGTGATGATCTGTCCGCCGCTGTCGATGAACCCGCCCAGCAGTTCTGCCCAAAGCGACTGATTGTCCGGGTCTGTCATCAGGGCAAGGTATTCGTTCTGCCGGCTGTCGAAAGCATACTGCACAGCCATTTCCTCCGGCTGTTTATGTGTGATGACGATTTCAAGCACGGTTTCCGTCACCGTTTCTGTGGAGGTTTCTTCTTCTCCTTCGTCGTTGGTTGTGGTAACCTCTACCTCGCAGGATTCTGTATGGGTCGAGTAGTCCACGTCGTTCATCTCCCAAAGAATGGTCCGCAGCTCATCTACCAGGACATCATCCAGTGAGGCGACTTGAGAGCCGTGCGCCGCTCCGGCAACCTTGGACGAGAACACAGCGAGGACGTCTGGCCAGTTGATGGCGAACACACCATCGTTGGAGGTGATTTCTTGCCGGTCGTGGGGGTTGGCTTCTTCGATTTCTTCAATATGTTCCTGATATTCCGAGTTGAGCTGGGCCACCGCCTGTGTGACGCTGGTACCTGTCCCGGTCGGTTCGGCGCCGAAGAAAATGCCGAAGCAGGAACCCATGACCAGAGCGATCAGGCAAATCAGCAGAACGACCACCCCTGCCACCCCGCCGCTGGCCATGAGCGCAGCCGCCAGGCTCCGGGCTGCCGCCACAGCCGCCTTGAGGGCAGCCATCACCGCCTGGGCTGCCGCCCGGATCCCGCGCACGGTGGCGCTGGCAGCGGCCTGCATTCGCCGTGTGATCTGCCGGGCTGCCTTTGCAGCTTTTTCGGTGTTGGCCGCTGCCTGCTGTGCCCCTTTGATCCCTTTCTCGCCCTGCTTGATGGTCTTGGCTGCATTGGCCTTGGGCTTGACTGCCGGCTGCCGGGTCCTGATGGTCTTCTTGCCAGCGGGTCTTTTCGAGGCACCTTTCCGGGAGGTCCCCGTGTCGAGCTGTACCGTGCCGGCAACCTGTTTTTTGATCCGGCCCGCCTCCCGGCGTTCCTTGATTTTTTGGCCCCCAAACCATATCAGTTTCCAGCCCCCATCATATGCGGTTTCCGCCCCCTTCCTGGCGGCGGTTTCGGCGCCAGACAGTATCTGGTCTCCCGCCGTGTTGGCCGGGGCATTGCCTGTGGCTTCCTGCTGGCTGGCAAAGGGCGTTCCCATGGTCTCGCTCAAAGCCTTATCTTTGGTTCGGAGCCACATCTCCTTCATGGCGGTCTTGGGTACAGTTTTCGCCTTGTCAAAGGTGCGGGGCTGTCTGCCTGCCGGTTTGGTTTTGATCTCCTTCACAGCATTCCTCCTTGTAGGATAGGCGCCGGGGGCCGGGAGGCCCTCGGCTTTTTGTCCTTGTATTCATTGCTCATCCCTTGTTTCGTTTTCTCGGACAACTTTCTTTTTCCAGTCAGTCGACAACCCACTCCTGGCGGATGCGGCCGGTTCTCCGCAAAGAGATCGGCCGTTCTCCCGGATAAAACTCGGCCAATCATCCGAAAAATATTTCGCCAAATATCCGAATTTCCCTTGCGATCCATTTTTTGCCGCTATAGTAGTGCCGCCCATTCTTCTTCCAGCTTAAAACGGATATCCAATTGCCGGCCGGTGTAATCGCTTCCTCTTGCGGCAGCGGCACCTCCTTCTCAAACCAAACCAATCACGTCGCCCGGATAGCCTCGTCCGGCTTGGTCGTCATGAGCTTGTACAGCTGGGTGTTCCGGGGAAAGCTGTTCTCAAAGGGGACAATGTTGCCGGCGCAGCGAATCAGGCCGCAGCCTGCGGCCACATTGGTGATGTACCCCATTTGTGCTTCCGAGATGTGCAGCAAGCGGGCCAGTTCCTCCCGGTCGGTGGGCGACTGATTCAGCAGGATGAGGAACTCCGAGTTTGCCAGCATGAGCCGGGCAGTATCGGAACGCAGGATCTCATCCACGTTCTGAGTCAGGCCGGTCACAAGGCCGTTGTACTTACGGATCCGCTTCCAGAGCTTATAGAAGAATTCGGCGCTGTACTGATAGCGGAACAGCAGATAGAATTCGTCGGCAAACACCCAGGTGGTCTTGCCACGCTTCCAGTTCTGGATGACCCGGTTGAAAATAGCGTCCAGAGTCACCAGCATACCCAGGGGCATGAGCTGCTCACCCAGTTCCCGGATATCATAAGAAATGATGCGGGCTTTGGTGTCCACGTTGGTGGGCTGGGCAAAGGTGTTCAGGCTGCCTGTGATGAACAACTCTGCCGACAGAGCCAGCCCTCTGGCTTCCGGCTCCGGCTGCTCGAGGAGAATCTGGTACAGATCCTTCAGCGTGGGCGGCTGGCCGGTGTAGCCCCTTGCCATGTACTCCCGGTACACCTCATAGGTGCAGCGGTCCAGGATGGATTTCTCCTTTGCGGACACTCCCTCCGAACCCACCAGCTGTTCGAACAGCGACAGCACAAACTGGGATTTCTCGATGAGTGGATTGCGGGCGTCGCCGTAGGCTTTATCCATGTCCAGCGCATTGATATGCGTGTCGGAGGCCGCCGACACCTGAATGACCTCGCCGCCCAGCGCCTCGGTGAGATAGCCGAACTCAGATTCGGGATCCAGGATCAGGATATCGTCATTGGTGGACAGGGCGATGCTCACGATCTCCTCTTTGGCGCTGAAGGACTTGCCGCTGCCGGAAACGCCCAGTCGAAAACTGTTGCCGTTGAGGAGCTTGCGCCGGTCAGCCACGATCATATTTTTGCTCACGGCGTTCTGGCCATAGTAAATGCCGCCGTCCTGCATGATCTCCTGGGCACGGAACGGGATAAACACAGCGGTGCTTTCCGTAGTGAGAGTGCGCAGGGCAGTGATTTTTCGCAGACCGTAGGGCAGGACGGTATCCAGGCCGTCCTTCTGCTGCCAGCGCAGGATGCTCATCTGGCACAGATGCTTGCGGGCCACGGTGAGCAGGCTCTCCGTATCACTGTCCAGCTGTTCTTTGGTGTCAGCCAGATGCACCATCGTCACAAGGCCGAACATCATCCGCTGGTCACGGTTGGTCAGGTCACTGAGCATCTCTTTGGTCTCAGTCCGTTGCTGCTCGATGTCATAGGGCAACATGGCCGTAAAGTTATTCGCAGCATTCTGACGGCGCTGCCAGTTTGCAGCATTGGTCTCCACACCAAGCAGCTTGTTCTGCACTTCCCGCACCGCCTCATCGGTGGGCACCGGCAGGATATCGATGGACAGCATCAGGTCCCGGTCCAACTCGCAGAGTTCGGACACCATGCTGTCTTTGATGTAGCTGGCATACCCCTGAAGGTAAAGCACCCGGCCCCAGCGGTTATTCAGCTTGAAGTGATCCGGCTGGAACTCCATGGAGTCCGGGCAGAGCCAGTCCTTGAAGCTATGGCCCAGCTTCATCTGTGTCTTCAGGTCAAACTCGAAGGCGGGCGGCTCTGCTCCCTTGAAGAAGTCCCGGAAGATCCGCAGACGAGTCTTCAGGTCCAGCTCCTGCCCGATGGAGGACAGCTGCGCCAGATGGGTGATCAGGTCGGTGCCGACCCGTGAGAAGTAGGCGCGGGCTTCCGCAATGTTTTTCTTGACCACGCTGATGGTGATGTATCGCTCCTGTACCACGCTGTTGTTGGTGCCGGTGACCTTGGAGAGCAGCATATCGTTGAACTCCTTGCGGAAGTGGTCCAGCCCATCCTGCCGCATGGGAAGCAACAGTGTCGCCTCAAATTCCGCCTTGTTGAGCCGCCGGTTGTTGATGGTGATCTTGGCGCTGGCGCCGGAGTCCAGAGCATTGAGCAGTTCGGAGTAGTCCAGGAACATGGCCGTCTTGTCTTCCTTGCCGGCGATCTGGTAGTTGATGTCGGTGAACGAGAAGGTTTTGGAGAACTGGTTTCCCACCTGAAAGATCCCGTCCGACCAGATGCGGCGGATGGGAATGGCGTCCTGTACTGAGCGGGGAATGCGGAACTTATCCCGTTCTGCGTTGGTTGCCCTGTTGAGCGTTTTAATGATAGGCATCCTCCTTTACGAGTTTCGGGGCCGAAGCTTTTTCTCCAGCCGGTTTCTTACCGCTGCGCTTTTTCTTTTTGCGGGGCGGCTTTTTGCCCTGCTCTATGGCAGGCTGCAGAGCCTGATAGTACAGGCTGTCCGACCGAAAGACAAGGCGACGGGGAGTCAAAACCTGTGACTTGAACCAGGCCCACAGTGTCTGCTCCGCCGTCATACCGTGGTAGGTGAAAAAACCGCAGACTGCGAAGGGGGCTGCCCCCAGGATACAGATCCAGCCGACGCCCTCTGTGCCGACCAGCGGATCAAACAAAAAATAAAGCCCGACCGCAGCGCCCAGCGCCAGCAGTGAGCAGGTGAACTGCCGGGCCGAGAGCCCGAAGAAGATGGACTCCCGGTATTCCCGGATCTCTTTGGGGATCTTTACTTCGATAAACCATCATCTCCTTACGCAAAATAGGTTGAATTTCTCCTATTTATCGAGTATACTATAGACAGGAGGTGCTACAGATGACCGTGAACACAAAGAATCTCGTTTCCATCACCGAAGCGAACCAGAACTTTTCCCGTGTTGCCCGCTTGGTCGACGAAAACGGTGCTGCCGTAATTTTGAAGAACAATGTTCCTCGCTATATCTTGCTGGAATTCAGCCAGGCAGAACAGGAGCAGTTGGCGGATGACGAGGACCTTCTGGCTATCTCACGTCGTTTGATTAAGAAAAATCAACAGGCTTATGAGGAACTCGCCAAATGAAAATCTTGTCGAAGCGCCAGATCCTTCTCCTGCATTCCGCTCTGATCGAGGCATTCGGCGGCAGCGATGGCGTTCGTGACGATGGGCTGCTGGAATCTGCACTGGCTGCACCCTTCCAGACCTTCGACGGGGAACCCATCTATCCGTCTGTGCAGAGCAAGGCGGCACAGCTCGGATTTGGGCTGATCCGCAACCATCCGTTTGTGGATGGGAACAAACGGATCGGCGCGCACGCCATGCTGGTTTTTTTGGAACTCAACGGCATTGTGCTGCGCTATGAACAGCAAGAATTGATCGATATTATTCTCGCCGTTGCTTCCGGCGAAACTGGCCGACAGGGCCTTTTGCAGTGGATCTTGGGGCACGAATAATTACACGGGCAGCTGTTGCATTTTCTGCAACAGCTGCTTTTTACAGCCCCATCAATTCTTTGATAATTCGGTCGCTCATGCGCACGGCGCCCACCAGCACCAACAGGTTGAAGATGAGTTCGCCCACATAACTCCAGACGGCAGTCACTGCCGATACACTTGGGTCCACGGCGGGCGGGGCGGCCGCCATCACCGAAAAAATGATGCAGGCCAGTGCGATGACGGCCCCTTCCAGACATACCCCCGCATAGCTGCGAAGGAAGTTCTTGCCCACGCTGCTGGAAGGTTCCCCAGCAAATGTGGACAGTGGAATGGGCGCCAGCGCCGTGTACATATAAAGCTTGAACATCCGACTATACACCGTCAGGATCATCAGGAAAGACAACACCGTGATAAAAAGCCCACCAATCAATGTCACCGCCCAGAGCGGGATGGAATCCCAAAATCCCACCTGGTTGATCTTGTCGATGATATCCTGCGGCAGCGTGCTTCCTCCCGCTCCTGACACACCCGATTGCGTGATAATGGTGGAAACAATTCCCTGCACCACCGAAAGAATCGCCAGCATCAGGTCGAGGCCATACCCCACAGCGGCTTTGGCGAGCACGAAGCGAATGAAAAGTTTGAACGCCTGCTCCGGACGCTTGACCTCCACGAAGCTGCCGCAGGTCTTGACTACGCCCACGGCAAAGAAAAGCACCAGCAGGCCATATCCGATGGCCTGCAGCGCCCCATGAATGCCCAGCATCACCTGCCAGATGCCGCCGCCTTTGAATGTGGCCGGGTCCTGCGTGAGCAGCGTCCAGATCTCTGCCAGTTTCTCATTCCAGGTTTGCAGGGCAGAATTTAAATTATCCACGATCCAGTTTCCACTTTCCGTGCAGCATCACCTCCTTTCCAAGGTCCTTGATTTCAAACGGCGCCGGTGATGAGATCCAGGATCTCCTTGGTGAAGGTGATCACAAGACCGCCTGCCAGAGTCAGAAAACCCTGGGAACGCTGGCTGGGATCGTGGCTCTGGAAAGACAGGCCGACCTGCACAATGCCCCAGCCCAGCAGGATCAGGCCGATGGCGCGGATCAGGGAGAAGATGAAAGTGGACAAGTTGTTGACCACGGTGAGCGGGTCGGTGGTTTCCGCCAGGACAGTGGTGGAGAGACAGACAGCGCACATCACCGCCGCAGCATAAACGGAAAAACTCACGCGGCCCTTTTTGCCCAGACGCAGCGGCTCCGCCTTGCGGTTCTGATCATTCTTTTTAGAAAACAGTTTCAAATGCGTTCCTCCTTGTATCAAAGAAAATCCTCGGGATCCAGCAGTTCGAAGTCCTCGTGCCGCTGCGGATCATAGTCCAGATCATCAGCGGCATCACGAACTGCGGTATAGTCGTAGGGCGGCGCACCGCCGTCCTCGGTCAGGTGGATGTTGGGATGGCGCATCAGGTCATATTTGTCATCCAGCATGGGGCGCTCACCACGGACGAACAGGATGCATTTTCGGTTGTCCAGCATCCGCACCTCATCGGGCGTCAACAGCTCACGACCCGTCTGCTGGTCGTTGATGGAGTAACTGCCATTCCGGCCTTTGGTATGACCGTAGGTGTGCGTGTCCAGTGTTTCCTTTCCCATGAGCTCGGAGACATACTTGTGCGTTTCCTTCTCATTGCCGCCCAAATACAGGAACTCATCGCAGAGGCCCACCAGCGATTCCCACTGCTCCTTGAACAGTGCTTTCAATTGGGCCATGTTTTGAGCGATGTACGAGCAGAAAATGTTTCGGCTGCGCATGGTGGAAAGCCAGGGCAGAAAGTTCTCGGTGGGCAGGGCAATGTTGGGCGCCTCGTCGATGAGCAGATGGACCGGCACCGGCAGCCTGCCTTTGTACTTGCGGTCTGCTACATAATACAGGGTCTGGATGAGCTGGCCGTAGATCATGCCTACCAGATAGTTGAGGGATTTGTCTGAATCCGGCAGGCAGCAGAACAGCGCCACCTTTTTCTCCCCCATTTCTTCCAGATGCAGATCATCCGTATAGGTGAGCCTTGCGATCTGGGGCAGGTTGAAGGCAGACAGCCGGACGCCAACACTAATCAAAATCGATTTCAGAGTTTTGCCGGCCCCCATCTTGAAGATATGGTATTGCTTGACGGCAATGCTTTCCGGGTCGCGCATCTCCAGCCGCTCGAACAGAATATCCAGCGGCGACTCGAAATCCTCATCTTCTTCCCGCACTTCGGCAGCCGCCAGCATCTCCATGACCATGGCAAAGTTCTGCTCGTCCTTCGGTGCTTCGTGAATGAGATAAAACACCAGAGCTTGCAGCAGCGCCGTTTCCGATTTGGTCCAGAACGGGTCGCTGCTTTGGGCTCCCGGCGGGGTGGTGCTCTGGATGAGGGTCTCGATCAGCCGCAGCACGTCCTTGTCATCCCGCACATAGGCCAGCGGGTTATAACAGAAAGACGTATCCGGGCTGAGCAGATCGAACACCCGTACCTCATATCCGGCTGCGACCAGAGCGTTACCGGTCTTGCGCAGGATCTCGGATTTGGGGTCCGCCACGATCACCGAACAACCGCCGTCCGGCCCCTGGGCGCACTGCAAGACATTGGGGATGGCATAGCTGCGGCTTTTGCCTGCACCGCTGCCGCCGATCACCAGCACGTTGGTATTGCGCTTATGGCGATGGCCGTCCAGCCCCATCTGAAAGTGCTGGGTCAGTATGAGATTGCGGAACGGATGCTCATGGTCCCGATACCGTTTTCCGGCTTGTACCACATTGCCCCAGCGGGCAGAACCGTGCTCCACGCCCCGCCGGTAGTTCTTTTGGCCTGTCGCGATGAGCACCGCTGCTGCTCCGTAGACGATGGTGAACAAAAACAAAAGCCGAACGGAATACTCCGTCCAGCGAAGGTGAAAAGGCTTATTCATGGCGGCGGAGAAGGCGCCCATCCATTCCACGATGTTCATGCCTGCCTGCCAGTTGGTGGCCAGCAGCAGTGCCGCCCACCAGACAATGGGCAGCGGCAGCAGCCATACCCACCAGGGTTGTTTCTGGCGAATCTCCGTATCAGCATCCTCCTTCCGAAAACACCAAGGGGCCTGCGGCTTCCACCACTGGCCCCTTGGCATACAGATATTTATCTTGCAGGCACCCGCTTGTAATGCGAGCGGAAGAGCTTCAGCATCACCTTGTCAATCCCGCCGCTGCTGCGTCCTGCCGCCAGATAGGCATTGCGAAGATCGTTCAGCGCGATCTCCACCCACTGGTACTCGATCTCGTTCATATAAAGGCGGTTTTTCGGTGCCTGCTCTGTCTTTTCGACCAGAGCCCGCACCTCGCTGCATCGGTCAGCGCCGACCCGCTTCTGCTTGTCGGACAAGGCCCGTACCAGCATATTCTTTTCGATATCCGTCATCTTGAACAGCCGCTGCTTCTCCATCGTATCGCCTCCATTCAGGTCTGTTTTTCAAAGCAAGCATATCACAAAGGCTGTGATAAAGCGACTGCCCAAATGAAAACAAACGGAAAACTTTTACTTGCAATCGTCACCGGCCTGCCGATACTTTTTCGGCTTTTTCCACCTTGGCCTGTGCCCCCTTGCCGATCTCAAACCCGTCCGGCTGGATCACCTGATCCATATCCCGAAAGCTGCGCTGCACCTCCCGGTTGATGGCGTAGGCGGCCCGTTTCACATCACTGAGAAAAGTGCGCTGCTCCTGGGGTTCTTTGCCGGCCCAGGATCCACAGACCGTATCGAACTTGAAGCCGGAAGTGTCCAGGCCGAACTTCTGTGCCACCACATAGGCCACACAGTAGCTTTGCGCCGCATACGACTGCCGGCGGTACCCGGCTCCGGGCACGTCGTAAGAGGCATGGGCCTGTTCTCGTGCGATGGCACAAAGGGTCGCGGTTTCATCCATGCCGTTGCGCACGTAGATAGTTTGCTGCGCCGGCACATACTGGGCCTGTACCCCATTGGGCAGCTGGTCCGACAGTGCCAACGGAACTGGGCTGTGTTCGATCATTGCTGCGATCACCTCATCCGGCCGGTGCGGCTGGGCAGGGTATACCTGCGGCCCACGGGTTTGGCTGATATCGTACGCTTTGACGATGTCGTAGCCTCTGCCTGTGGTACCGTCTTCCCGCTGGTACTTGCTTTCCGCAAAGAAGGTATAGCCGCTTTCTCCGTTGCGCACCGAGCGCCCCGCCTCCGCCCACATGGCAAAAGTGCGGGGATGGGCGATCTCCGGGTTCTGTTCATAGAGGATGAGCAGATTGCGCGTGCTCTGCGGGGTGCAGCGGGCCATGAAATCGAGGAATCCTTTCATGGAGGCATCGTCCCGGAAGACTGCCTGGGCCTGGGCATCCACCCGTGCCCACACTTCCTCCCGTTCGGCCTTTTTCATGGCGGCGTATTCTTCCCTGGACAGCCGCTGACCTTCGCCCTGTGTCTCCTGCTGAACAGGGGCGTTATTTTTGATCATATTGGCAAGATCTATGGGTTACCGTCCTTTCGTCTTTTTCTTATTCTTCTTGCGGCGGGTGCGTCCGGGCGTTTTGGTCTGGCGCTGGGGCGGCTCCGCCTTTTTCTCCTTTTTTGCAGCCTGTCCTTTGCGGATGTCCTCCAGTTCTTTTTTTACCGAGGGCTTCTGTTCACCGCCGGATGCCCCGGAGGAGGAGCCGCTGCTGGGCGAGGAAGGCTCGGACGGATTCCTTTCCGCCGGGGCTTTGTCCACCGGCTCCCGGCCAGTCGTAAAATTTTCCGGCACCTGTTCCTTTGCGGTGTCCGCCGTATCCGAGAAGTTGAACGCCTCCTCGCCATCGCCCACCTGGAACTCCACCGCACCGTGTTCCGTGGCAACCGTTTCCACTTCCACAGCCGGTTCCGGCTTCTTTTCCGGCGCTGCACTGGGCTGCTCGGCACTGGGTGCAGCGGGCACCTGCTCCACCGTGGCGTCGCCTGCCTGGGCCTGCACAAAGTCCAGATTCAGGTTGTCCAGAATGCGGTTGACCTTGGAAGCGTCATCGGCAAATACCACCAGTTCGATCTGCCCCTGCCGGGACTTGTTGCGGATGGCTGTGTAGAGCAAGCCGTGGTCTTTCGCTTCCCGCGCAAATTCCCGCATCTTGTTTTCCGGGATGCGAAAAAACTTGAATGGCCGGCGCTCCTTGAGCATCCGCACCAGCTTGGTTTTTCCACGAACTTTCTGCTGATCGTTCAAAACCGCATACACAAAAAGCGCGAAATTCTTTGCCGCCAGGCCAGACAGTTTGAGTACCATTTCGGTTCCGTCCAGCGAGAATCGGACGATCTGGTCTGCGGGATCGCTGCCATAGTTCATGTCGTCTCACCTGCCTTTTAGCGTTCCATGCCGTGATTGGATTTTGTTTTTTCTGGTCCGGCCAGCTTGGAAAAGCTGTCCTCGCCGGGCACAAGGGACAGGCCGGAGCCGTTGTCCCAGTCCACGCCGATCTGACCCATATCATCCACATAGGTCACCGTTCCTTTGGTGCCGGGCGGCACCGGGGCATAGGGATCGTCCATCCTGTGCAGCACCACGCGGGTGCCCGCCGGATATCGCTGCCGCAGGCGCTCTACCTGCTGCTGTGTGGGAATTCTGTTCATTTGGTTTTCTCCTTTTGCTTTTCTTTGTTGGCAGTTTCTCTCTGCTCATCTTCACGGTGTCTGGCTTCCTGCGCCGCCTGTTCTTTTCGGCCGGCTTCAAGCCTCTGCTCGATGGCAAGGGAATGTTCCTCGATCCGCTTACAGAGCTGAACGGTTTTCCGTTTCTCCTTCAACTGAGCGGTCAGTTCATCGATTCGTGGGGAATCAGGATCCCGCCGGTACAACCGCTTCCGCTCTTTGGTAAGCTTGACAATCTCCGCTTCCGCCGCTTGGCGTATGTCATCAAGCTGGCCCCGGTCCTCGATCTCGTGCTCAAAGATGAACTCCATCTGTTCGATTCGCTGATCCAGCTTACGGATATCTTCCCGCACTGCATAACTGGGGTATCGGGGTTTACGGGGCAGCGCTCCCACCTCGAAGAGATACGAAACATACAGTCCCCGAAGGCCGGAATAGTGTTTCCCGGGCTGCTCCATGATTACGGCGTACAAACCCGGCGGCAGTTTTTTCTTGCCAGCCGGTGTTAGCCTCGGCGGGTACAGGATCCGGCGGCGGATGGCCTCCGGGGTGTAATTTTTCCCCAGGGTCTTGAACCGTACCGGCCGGGCTTTGCCTGGCGGCTGGAGGGTCATATACTTTCGGTTCATCCGAAGGGCATATCCTTTTTCCTCCAGCTTTCGGGTGAACTGATTCCATGTGAGCACCTCGGCAACAACAGAATCAATATCCTGTTGGATTGCTGCTTTCCATGTGGGTCGGTTTTCCTGTTCAGCCAGCCATTGTGGATATGGCCGTCCTACCGCGCCCGCCCCTTTTTCCTCAATGACAGACAATCCGTGTTGCCGGCAGAGTTTATCGGATATCGCCCGAACTTCAGTGTAGTAGCTCTTGGCGTTGCTGTGGTACTTTTTTCCATCCTGGATCGCCACCGAGTTCCACACGATGTGGTTGTGAATATGCCCGGTATTCAGATGGGTGCTGACTATCGCCTGATACTTCCCCTGGAGGAGCTGCCCGGCAAATTCCAGCCCGATCTGGTGTGCCAGTTCGGGGGTCACTTCACCAGCCGCAAAACTCTGCACCAGATGAAAGCCCTGCACCCCGCCGGTCTTGTGCCACATCTCCTTGACTTTGCACATATCTTCAAAGGCGGTTTTGCAGGTGCAGGCAATGGCAGACTCAAACAGGTCCTGTTCTGTCTTGGCCCGGTTGAGAGCATAGTCTACCGATTCTTCCAGAGATTTTGCATTCCGGCCGCGGGATGTCTTTTTTTCATCCAGAACATATTCAACGCTGCCTTTCAGGCGGTGGACGGGGATAACGGATGTATACGCCACTTACCAGTTCTCCCTCACTTCCTTCCAGACTTCACGGGCAAGACGCGTCATTTCCTTCACATCGGAGGCGTCCGCTTTGCCGTAGGTGTTAGCGACACGGGCCAACTGATTGGCATTGTTGCAAAGTCCCGACACTTTGTGCAGAAGATCCGCATGATGGGTGCAGGGCCTCGGCCGCACCTGCGCACCCATGATGAGGGTGCGCAGATATTCCTCCCTCGGTTGACCGCTGAGTTCGACCTGTTTTTCCAGATAGTCCAGCTCTCGTTTGTTCAGCCGGAGCGGAATCACATGGCTGCGTTTTCTCACCGCTCAGGGGCCTCCTTTTTCTTGCGGGGCGGTTTGACCGGGTACTCAAATTGCACCGGCACTTTGCCGACCCGTACCAGGCTGCAGTCCGGCACGTGGGCCGCATACCGGGCGTAGGAATATCCTTCGGCCTCCACCAGGATCCCCTCGCGGCTGTGTTCGCCTTTGACCAGCAGGCAGTGCCAGCACGACTCGGTCGGGTCGAACCACATATAGTTACAGTTTTCAAACAAGAAAATCTGATCCTGCACAAAGCCTTCCTTGCGAAAACTGGCGTACTCCGCATCCGAAAGGACGACCACCTTCTCCACCTGAAAGGCTGTGCGGGCCTGCTGCATGTCGAGCGAGGCAGCGCTGCCGATCAGTTCATCCACATCGCTGGCTTTCCGGCAAAATACGGCATACTGCTTTTCGTCCATTGATTCACCTCACTTCTTCGACGATCAATGCAGGGATGGCTGCCGGGGGTTTGGGGTCCTCCCCAAGAAGGCCGCGTTTGGATATCCAAACGCTATGCTTGCAAAATCAGTCACCCGCCGGGAGAGATATTTTGCGGGGATTCATCCATCTACCACCCCTTATAAGCATAGCAGAATGCGAGTACTATAAACGGGATTTTAAGCCAGGTTTATCATTTCTCCGAGACACTTTTCTCTGCTTGTTTCAGTCGAAGATCGTACTGATATTATTTTGCTGGAAGTAACAATGGGTTCCTTATATAGGGTTCCTTGTGCCGGATTCGGCAGCACCCCAGGGTTCCTTATGTAGGGTTCCTTACACCGGGTCCGGCGGCTTTCCAGGGTTCCTTATGTAGGATTCCTTGCACCGAGTCCAACAGCATTTCAGGGTTCCTTATGTAGGGTTCCTTGCGCCAAGTCCAGCGGGCTTTTCAGGGTTCCTAAGGAACAGCCTTATCGGTTATAAAGCCTCTTAAAGCCGCCATAAAAGGGAATCCACACCGCATTTCCCCATTCAAACGTTCTTCAAAGATACAGTTTGTGATACAGCCGAGATGTAGCGCGGAAGGAGTGATGAGAAAAGATGTAGTGGATTGCCACATGGCGATCCACTTTTAAGCTGCTGTGGATAGCCGGTAATCCATGTGGATTACCAACAACACGTCCGGCCCCTTCCGAACGCCCACTTTTGTGCCGCAGTTTCATGATAAAGGTCAAATCTGTCAGATTTTGCAAGGTTTGAGAAAAAAGCTCAAAAAGATCCGTATGAACAAAGGCTTCGGGCCCGCAACTGCTACCCTTGCCAAGTGAAACGTTCCGTACTACACTAAAAACAAAGGCGAGAAAACGAACAAAGGAGGCGGGCCATGCCCACGGTATTGATTGACGCGGACGGCTGCCCGGTGGTGGACCTGACCATTCGCCTGTGCAATGGCCATGAGGTAGCGGTGCTCATCCTCTGCGACACCGCCCACCGCATCGAGCGGGAGGGCGCCGAGACGCTGGTGTTCGACAAAGGCGCGGACAGCGTGGACTTTGCGCTGGTCAACCGGGTGCGTCCCGGGGACATCGTGGTGACCCAGGACTACGGTCTGGCCAGCATGTGTCTGGCCCGCCGGGCCCGGGTGCTGAACCAGAACGGCCTGGAGTACACCACCGACAACATCGACGCGCTGCTGGAACGCCGCTGGCAGAACAAAAAGCTCCTTCGGGCCGGCAAGCACCCGAAGGGGCCTGCCAGGCGCACGAAAGAGCAGGATGAGGCATTTACACGCGCATTGAAAAACATACTTATGCTATAAACAACCAAAAATCGATAAGGCATTGGTATTTTCAAGCTCACATGGTATTATGGATTCAGTTCAATCTAATCACCCCATTTATATTTCTTGAATCAAATGCAAAGAAGGATGTAGAAATGGCAGAAATCATGGGAACAGTCACCTCAATCAAAAGGTACCTTTCGCCTGAAAAAATTGAATTAAAAATTTCTCCTGATATGGGAGGAGAAAGCACAATAACTCTTCAGCAGAACAGGAAATATATTATCCCGGACTTCCAGCGGGAAATTCGATGGGAAGAAAACAATTTGAGCATTTTGCTGTCGGACTTATCTACAAGTACGCGATTTCTTGGGAATATTATCTTGACTATCGAGAAAAATGGGGATTGTAAAATAATCGATGGTCAACAACGTACAACGGTATTGCTCTTAATTCTTGCATATATCAAAAACCGGTACCAAGATCAACTGGAGCCCTTTGTGCCTTGTTCAATTGAAAATCGAAGCTTTCTTGGGCTATCTAAATTGATGGAAAAAGGGTTTGATAGCGCACTCCTAAATGATCCTAAAGTGATTGAAACAGATTATTATGGACAGCGACAGTCATTCACTGATTTATGGAAATGGCTGGAAAAGGAAGAATTATTTTCCACAGCACACACTGCAAAAACAATCTTGGAAAATATTGAGAAATCTCAGGTGAACATTATTGCCAGTCATGAAGATGAAAGCAATTCAAGCATCCGTTATTTTTTGGACGTTAATCTTAAAGGCGTCCAACTGGATACGGAGGATATTTTCAAAGCTCAAATTTTCTCGCTAAGTCTATCGCCTGAGATGCTCCAGCTGTGGAGAGAAAACAAGGCGGCAATGTTGTTATTTAACCATACAAGAGCTAAGGGGGAAACAGATAACAAAGGCAAAGAGCGCTATCCATTGATGAAAGTATATGAGCACTTTTTTTATTGTGATCTGTTTAAATGCAAGCCGGAACTGGAACAACAAAAGCTAAAATTCGGAGAAAATTTTTCTATTGATACTAATCTCCAATATGAAGGGAAGAAATTCTTTAAAGGAACCCATCTTGTGGAAGTTCTTGGCGATATTAGCTATATAAAGCAGTCCCTTCGTCGGATAAAAGAAGCCATTGAGATAATGAATGATATTGTGTCTAGTTCTGGGCCAAGCGATAAATTCAAAGGCTTGTTTAAGTGTGCCAAAAAAATCGATAGTACTCAAATTGCACTTGTGTATGACTTTTTTCAGAGAATTCTTCTTGATAATGAGATTGTTCCTAAAGTCTTAGTGCTCAAATACATTTTGGAATTCTTCGATGGCCAAGAACATACAAAGAGCGACTACGATTCTGTTTATAGTATTTTCGCGGCAGCCTCTTTATTTATTCTATTTGCAACGAAAAAAGACGGTGAGAAATTTTATAAAATTGTACAGGCAAATGATTGGATTGACAAGCTTAACGATTGGGTACAAGTATTCGTAGGCGGTGTTGAGCTGACAAAAAGGAGGATGATGGCTGTCTATCGCTTTACAGAAGGCGAAGATGAAACCGGTAATATGTTTCAATCTGTGCGTTGCAAAGCGTTAGCAATGCTCCACAACTATTTTGTCTTTAAAACTAGCGCGGACGGAAAAAAATATGTTGGCATAAATAATGGGGCTGAACTCTTAAGTTATATCACCAACAAGGACGCTTATACTCTGGAACATTTCATTATTCCCAAAGGAAAAACAATACAAATACGAACAGATCAAATCGACTTTCAATACAAGTTCCCAAGAAAATTTGGCAAATATCGCGATTATCTTTTTGACTATATTTTTATTCCCAAAAAGCTCAATGAGGATATTGGACAGCTTTCTTTTGCAGCGAAAGTGAACAAGTTAGACGAACACAAAAGCGAAATCCATTGTGCCTATTCTTTGCGCTATTTATCAACATTAAAACAATCAAAGTTGTTTACAGGGTTCCCAAAATTAGATCAACTCCGCTCAGTGGAAGAAGCTAAAGAATGCCTTAATCGATATTTTGAAGACAACTTTGCAGAGGCCTTTTATGAATTCGCCCAAAATTTAATTGCTGCAATAAATCTAATTCCATGCGCATAAGAGGAGGGGCTACAGCTTCCATGCGCATAAGAGGAGGGGCTACAGCAGTACATTTGCCGTAGCCCCACTTTTATTCGAGATATATGCTTGGATCAAAATCCTCGTCGTTGTTTTCATAGTCAGTACGCAAAATTGCAATGCCCGCATCAGCGTACTCATTCATACGTTTTAACAAGTCTCCGCCATTATTGATTTCCGGACAAACGTGAGCAACCAATCCCTTGGCAACTGTAAAATTATCTTTGTCCACATTTCCAACCAAACAGATATCCAGGTTTTTCGTTGAGGGATCGGGTTTTGCACCAGCTCGTAGTGCAACCATGATTGCAAACGTATATAACTGATATTTTGTAGAAAAAACGTGCTTTTCATCTACTAGAAGATCATAAAAACGGCGATTTTCCGAGGTTGTGCGAATATGGGTAGAGGGATTCATTGAAAAGAATTCTTGCACTGCCATTTTCAATATACCTCCTTGCTTGCAATCACCGTCTTGGGCCAGGTCTGGTCACTATGATTTTCCAGTCTGTAAACGGTCTTGACATACGGCTTCAACTCGCTTTGATACTTCTCAGTCAAATCACCAGTGGAGACCATAAAAATCACCTGCTTACCCATACGTGGTAAGAAACGAGTAATTGCGGCACGATGCTCATCCGAAAACAGCCCAAGAGGGTTATCAATGATAACCGGTGCGGCAAAATTGGAGGAGCGATTCAATCCAGCAATATAAGAAAGACTAATCACCTTAGACTGGCCGGTTGAAGGGTTCAGCGTGCGGCCAGGCTCAATCTGATAAGTTTCGCCATTCGTAAGTTCTAGCAAAAGGCTGTAGTCTTTCGCAATCTTAATGCCCTTGTACTTTTGGGGTGCATTGGTGATTTGCAAAAAAACTTCGGTGGCATACTTTTCCACGAAAGCGCGCTTTTCTTCCAGAAGACGATTCCGATACACGCTAAAGATTTTTTCCAACGCGCTAGTGTTTTCCAATTTTTTCTGGCACAACGCGCCTTCTTTGTCCAACTGGCTGAGTTCCGCAAGCCTTTCCTCCAGCCGAGCAAGTTTTTCTTGGTCTTGTTCCAACAACACTTGCGTCCGAGTGCGGCGGGTTTCAGCTTCCTGTTTTTTCGCCTCCATGTTGGCAATATCCTGAATGATACGCTCGCCAGCCTCTTCATTGAAAGAACCGATATCTTTTCGCAGGTGCTCAAATTCTTCCTTTTTGGAGGAACGTTCCTTTTCTTTCTTCCAAATTTCCTCGCTCAGGGAAAAGTAAGCGGCACGTGTCTGGAATCCGTGAGGTTGGTATTGTGCACAGGCATTGAAAAGGGCGCGACGCTCCTTTTCTACAAGAATAGCATCGTCTGTGACCAAATGGTCATGAATGAACGTCTGAATCTTTTCTTTATGGGAATCAGTCATTGGCTCGCCACATACACAGACAGGCTGTTCCATAAGATGAGCCAGATATTCTTTCACCGGTTCGGTGATATGGTATTCCGTAGGCTCGGTAGAGGTATCCTGCTGCATTTGGGCAAAAATAGAGGCGGCTAACATGAGGGTGGCGTTCTTTTGGAAGCACTCAGACTGTTCTCGTCGGATACGTTTCAAGTCCTCGGTAAGCTGCTTGATTTGCTCAGACAATTTCTGCTTTTGGGTAACTTTCTCAGAAATTTCCTTGAAATCCTTCAGCTTATCTTCGTCCTTTTGTATCTGCTCATTGGCAGCATTGATCTCCTGCTCATATTGGTGCAACAAGGCTTCCAGCTCAGCAACTTTCTGCTCAGCTTCCGTTTTCTGCTGTAAAATATCCTGATACTTGTTTTGTGTCTGGATCCAAGCATCCCGGCTTTTCTCAAACTCTTTTTTCAGCAGGCCGAGATCTTCCACAGCGTTATCGATTTCCTTAATACCAAGGACACGGGCAATGGCATCTTTATACTGATTTCCACTGGCCGTACTATAATCGTTGATTTTTTCACCGTCAAAGAAGAAGTACTGTGAGGCGTCTTGATGTACAAGAGAATTGATGAAGTCCGCTTTCTCATCCTCTTCACTGCTCAATGGGACGCCATTTTTGATCAACTCCAACGTGCATTTGAAGTCCTTGCTGCTTGGCGTGGCATCCAGCTTTCCACGCAGATCAATGGAACGAGAGATTTCAATCTTGTCCGGACCGTTCTCAACGAACAGAGAAACCGCAGCGTGATAAGACTTCTCTGATTGAGCATTTACATTAATAAGATCTTTGAGATCATCGCTGTCTTTGGGGCCGTACAGGCAAAACAAAATTGCTGAAAAAAAGCAGGATTTTCCCACATCATTGTCAGCATAAAGGATACTAATATTCCGTTCACCTTCAATAGGAAAATCAAAGATGCATTCTCCATAATAGGCACGGTAGTTATTTATGCGGAGTGAATTGAAAATCATTGATCCGAATCCTCCTCTCCGCTCATTTTAGTAATGATTTGTTTGATAGGACCACGAGTATGACGGCTTTTTTGATACACATGGTCTTTCTCCACCTGGAGAATTTCCTCTACGACACCGGCATCAATATGATATTCTTCAGCAACTTTAACAAGTAATGGATCCATCATTTAGCCGCCTCCTTAAAAATCATACGGATTTAACTTCCGCTGAGATAAAAACTGGTCGAGTTTTTGACGCTCTTGAATACCATTGATGGCATCTTCTACCATTAAGTTAATTCGCCGATATTGCGCATCAATCATAGAAAGAGCCAAGCGACGTTCCTCATCACTGGTACTAGCCGAAAGAACCGGATAGACCAGATAGTCATAAATCCAGGCAGATGTTTTGTCTGGCGCAATACGAAGAACACGCCCTCGGCGTTGAATAAACTGCCGTTCGGAGGTAGAAGAACTGATAAAAACCGCAACATCGCAAGCAGGAATATCGATGCCCTCATCCAGACATCCAACAGCCAACAGGATTTTACGGATTCCCTGCCGGAATTCCTTCAGGATCGTGGGGCGTTCTTTTTGCGCATCCAGTTCTCCAGTGTACTTGAAATAGTATTTTCCCATCCGGTCCAGCTCTTTTCCCAGCTCATCCAAATGGTTCAGATCATCGCCATAAATCAGAATTCTGGCAGAAGGCGGAATCTCGTCAAAAATCGTCTGCAGCGTTTGAACTTTTTGGTCGTTCTTCTTGAGCAGCTTGGCACGATCACGGTAGCGGCCTTCGATACGTTGCTGTAACAGCAGGTGCTCTTTTTCATCCTCTTCCTGTTCCAGTGCGTGCTGAAGCTGCATGATTTCCTTTGAAAACGCTTTATACGACTCCCAGTCCTCATCCGGCATTGCGCAAGGGAGAACTCTATATTGGTATTCCACCAGGTAGTGTTCACGCTGAGCATCCTTGATCGAGAATTCGAATGTATTCTGATGATAGAAACTCAGAATCTTTTCAGATCCGATTTCGTCAAAGTTCCGGCGGGGAGTCGCACTAAGGCCAATGCGATAAGCCGGATTCAGTTCCATGAGACACTGCGATTTCGGAGCGCCCATATTGTGAACTTCATCGCAGATCATGGCAAATTGTTCTGGCTTTGCCTGTCGCCACTTTGCCATGTAGAAATCCCCCTGTGCAGAGTCATAGGTGGAAATAACCACAACTTGCTCTGGAAAACGCGCTTGGGTGAGGGATTTCAGCAGTTCCTTGTGTCCGCGATAAGGAGAGCCACACTTGATAATGGTAACATTAGGATAAAATAAGCGAACATCTGCTTCCCACTGCTCTACAAGTTCCAGGCTAGGAACGCAGATGAGAAGAATCTTCCAGGTGTCGATTTGGCTGATCGCGTACATAGCTGCCTTTGTTTTGCCAGAACCAGTTGCCATCATAAAAAGGCAGGAAAAGTCTTTCTGCAGAAAGGCATTTTTGGCATCCTCTTGGCAGGAACGCGGTTTGAAGTTGGGATGTATTCCGGCGGATACGCGATAAACATAATCGACCGGATGCTCCGGCGCATTTTGAATCAGCTTCAGGCGCGACGCCTTGGGAAAATCGAATGTTACGATATTTCCGGCGGTCCCGTCCCATAATCTTTCAAATCGCTGGATTTTCTGCTCCACCCGGGATTGCAATACCGGAATCCAATTTTGCGAGACCTCAAAAGATTCCTCGTTATTAATCCATCCGCCAAGCGTTTCGTTTACAGATCCTAAGAAGGAGATTGCGTTCCCGTCTGCGTCCTTGAAAACGCCAAATTTTTCATGGAACAAGCGGTATGTGCCGAGATCATTGGGATCTTTCCGGAGACACACTTTAATGTCTAGGCGATTATTTTTAATAAGCCAACAGAGATTTTTAATGTTGGCAATATTAAGATCAATGAGGTTTTGGGCGACAGGATCAATTTTGTCCTCCAACATCTGGCGGATGTCATAGCCGAGGGCGATCTGGCGTTCATCTTCCGGGCTCAGATTTACACTGCATACAATGCGCATTTGCCCGCCGTTTTGAATAAAAGAATACAGACCATTGGTGATGTAGCACAAGATGGAAGAGTTGAAATATCCGACGGCGCGGCAGTATTCAATACTTTCCTCCATGCAGGGAATATAGAATTCTTTGATCAGATCGTTTTCCCCACTCCAGTAAGTGTCTTGGAATGGCACTGTACGCAGGCTCAAGCAATCATCCCCTTTCGAAAAACTATATTAGGAAAGCTCTTTTAGGAACGCTTCCACCTGATCGATGGTGTTTTCCGCAGACAACGAAATGCGCAAAACTCTGGACACAGCGTCCCCCTTACCGATGGCCTGCAACACATGGGAAGGCATACCCGCCGTACAGGCAGAACCGGTAGAAATTGCAAATTTTGCGCTAACGCGCTTCACAAAGCGCTCATTGTCAAAATCGTCCTGATTAACCACTAAACTGATAACACCCGGTAGGTGATGTTGAGGATCTCCTAAAAGTTCCAAGTGATCGTTGGATGCAATGATTTTCTTGGCAGCCTGCTCCAGTTTCTGGATGTAGGCTGCCTGCTGTTGTTCGTTCATGATGGCCAACTCGGCAGCTTTCCCGAAGCCAACAATGTTGTGAACAGCCAATGTACCGGCGCGCAAGCCGTGCTCCTGTTCCCCCCCATGCATGAAAGCACTCATCGGCGGAAGGCCATAGTCATCCCCCCGAATATAGGCGGCGCCTATACCTTTTGGCCCGTGAAACTTGTGGGCGGATAGGGAAAGGAAATCCACCCTTGTTTGTTCAACATCGATGGGCAGTTTCCCGGCTATTTGTGTAGCGTCAGCATGGAGCAGCACTTGTTGCTTATGTGCAACAGCCGCTAACGCGTCCATATCGTTGATGGAGCCGATTTCGTTATTTGCCCAGATAAAAGATGCCAGGATGGTTGTAGGGCGTATGGCTTTTTCAAAGGAATCGGGCGGCACTTGGCCATACTCATTTACATCCAGAAAGGTGACCTCATAGCCGCGATCCACTTTGGGGATTTTGTCAAACAACGAAAAGGTGGCATCCTGATTGGAGTAGATATCACCATTCAGAAAGCGGCAAGTATTCAATGTGGCGTGGTGCTCAACCTTCGATGTGATAATATGGTTGCCCCTTTTTTCGTAGTATTTTTTGTAGTCCACCACGCCTTTGATGATCATATTAGTGCTCTCAGTGGAGCCACAGGTGAAAATAATTTCTTCTGGCTTGGCGTGAATTAACTTGGCAACCCAGTTTCGACTATTTTCCACAGCATCAGCAGCATGAGCAGCGAGAGGATAATACTTGCTGGAAGGATTCCCATATTCCTCTTGCAAGTAAGGGCGCATCGCCTCAAACACTTCCTGCGCGATAGGGGAAGTGGCACTATTGTCAAAATAAATCATACGGTATCACCGATTCCAAATGTTTCCAGCACATATTTGTCCAAATCGCCAGCATGTTTATAGCGGGATTCCAAAAGGATTGCCCCGCGATCTATATGCGCTTTTACATATTTCGGAAAGTATTCCTCGTTACTTAAATGGCGTCCTTCTACCTGTTCAATCAAGACTTTGAAGTAATCGTCATATTCGCCGGTAATCGTTTGTCTATTGAGTTCAAGGCCATCTGTATCACTGTCAAACGATGTGATTCTTCCTTGTTCTTTCAAAGACCAAGCAATCGCATGTTTGACCAGCGTATATGGCTTTAGGGCAGTGCTTTTCCCGATCTCTTCGAAAATTTCCTGCGTTTTTTGGGAAGTCTTTAGCTTAAAAATCATGCTTTTTCCTCCTTGAAATAACCCGGTTGTACGGAGGTGCAGCCCTTTTCTACGTTGTACTCAAGCAGATACTCATGCGCAATATGCGGCTGAATGATTTCACGATACGAGCCAACCACTTCTTCGTCGGTAGAAAGGATGATAACCTGACCACTGATGTTGGGGAAAAATAAGGCGGAAATCTGTTCACGGTGTTCCGTATCGATACGTGCAAAGGGGGTATCAATGATAAAAGGAACCGCCTGGTTGGAAGTTTTGATGATTGCCCAGTACAGGGAGAGAATAAAAACCTGTTTTTCGCCTTTGGATAACTGATTGAGCTCCACCCGATTGTATAGAGGAAGCTCTATATCGTCCTGGAAAGAGATTTGATCAGTGACAACTCCCTCGGAGAAGTACCGGCGCAACTCGTTGATAGAATTGTTTGTTAAAAGGCGGGCAGCCTCTTTGAGCCCCGTACTCCCCAATCGCTTTTCCAGAGCATCCAACCCAATGTTGTTGGCGAGTTGCAGCAATTCGCGCGTTGTATAGACTTGCTTCTTATAGAGGTTGACATTAAAATTTTCATCTAGTTCAATAAGCTGCACAAAGTTTTCCTTGCGGATGATTTTATTAAACATCTCAAGCGCAAGAGACTCAATCTGGTGGAATTTCTCCTGCGTGGCATCGGAAATCATACGCTGCATAACTTGGCTGATACGGGCGGTAAATTCATGCGCCGTGCGATCCTTTGCCTTTGCAAACAACGCTTTGCGTAAACGTTCCACCAAAGCTTTTTGGTCAGCGATGTTAGTTTCCAGTTCCGCAATTTGGTTCTCTCGGTTTTCCAGGCTATCCTCGTAGGCTGCGATGCGCTCCGTAAGAAGGCGAACCTTCTCAAAGTAGGCAGCGGCATCTACAGAAGGTAAAGCCTCGCGAATCTTCTTGCTGATCTCCTCGTATTTTTGGGAAGCTTTTTTCTTTTCTGCAATGGCTTTAATCAATTGCGGCGCTTCTACTTCAGCAAAATGCTGCGTTCTTACAATATCGCTGACAACCTGGCTTTCCTGTTCCTGCGACAGATCGTGGATAAAGGTGAAGCTTTCCAGAGGAAAAGAGGGCAAGACTTTCTTCGCAATCCCGTTGGAAATTGCCTGCGCCAATGCAGGAACTTGCGCTGTGTTACAATTGGGTTGCTGTTCCAAGACATCCTGAATGGTTTGTGCGTCCAGCAGATCGCAAATGGTATGATACTGACGAACGAACTGTTCGTCTTTGAGTTGCTTATAGGCGGCAGCGGCCAGATCTTTGGTGATGTAAAGGGGCATCATAGATTCTACAAAATCCCGAATCCGTTTTGCTTTATCGCCTTTTACACGTTCCTGTGTTGCACGCTGTGCTTCCAGCCGTTCTTGTTCTTTGGCGGTCAGACCACCAGAACGAGAAAATTGATAATCGAGAGATTCTTTCTCCTCCTGGGCAGAGAGCAATTGGGCCGTCAACTGCTGTTTTTGAGACTCCAAGGCGCTGCTTTTGGTCATGTAGGCAAAAAGGTTAGCCTCTTCTTGCTCCACCAGTTTGGCGACCTGATCATAATCTTCGTTTCCTTCTTCTTCTCCGATATAAGAATCGCAGAATTTCTGTATTATATTGAAGGTATCATAACCACTTAAGGTCAAGACTGCATTCTTGATATAGGTGCTGTAATTGCCTGTTGCAAAAAAATCCCCGATTTCTTCGCCGTCGAAAAAGAAAAAGTCAAACAGATTAGGCGGAATGACCGAGAACAAATAGTTTTGAAAGAAATCCAGGTTCTTATCAGCAAGGAGTTGCTGATCTTTATATACAGAATAGGTTTCGTGAAGGCGTTTTTCGACAAAAGACCATTCACGACGGATGGTGTACAGTGTATGGGTGCGATCCGTAGGAAGGTCGATTTCTACTTCGACATAGGCCTTAACATTGTTGGACAAGAACGCATCGTGGTTGATCAGCTCTTTAATTCGTGCTGTATAACGATTGTTTTTATCTTGAAAGCGGAAGCATTGGGGGCCATATAAAGCCAATTTGATGGCAGTGAAAAAGGAAGTCTTGCCGGCACCGTTGTTTCCACCAATCAGAATAATATTTTGCTCATCATGGGTGTCTAAAACAATTGTGTTTTCCCCCACATAAGAACTGAAATTAAATAGTGTCACTCTGTTGATCTTCATTCCGAGTCCCTTCCTGCGCATTCACCAATTCAGCTTCCTGGAGCCATTGCTGTGTAACAGCTTTCCTAAGAGACTCACGAAGAATGCGAGTATTCGAGAAAAATTTAGTTTTGTTTGTTCTGAAAATCATGCTTTTCATTAGATCCATGGGAACCGAGAATTCAGTGGCATACGTTTCCAGCTTTTTGCAGGTTTCCTCGTCAAAGACAGGGCGCTTTAGCTGGTCCCAAGGCAAGCGTTCTCCCATCTCATCACAATAGAGGTCTACCAGCACACGACAGCTCAGATCCTGTTCCTCATCCCAAATACGGTCTATGGCACGGAGCTCATCGATGGTGATGAGTTCATAGTTCATCTGCTTCTGCGTTTGTAAGAGGCGACGCAAAATCATTTGGCGAGCCTCCCAGGTAAACGGTCCAAAGCCAAGCTCATTCTGGGAAGTACGATATACACTTCCGTCTCTGCGCTTCTTTTCACGATACTCCGGTACATCACGAATACTCATGAGCCATTTTCTGAACTCGGCCAGCGGGATCAATTCGCGGTGCCCAGAACGAATAAACCCCTTCAACGAGCGATCTTCCTGCACAACTGTACAGATCCAGCAGCCAAATCGAGATTGGCCACACGACTGCTGCTGATCGTCCTTAGAAGAATATCCAGCAAATGGGCATTCGCCGCTGTCGGCCCCAGAATACAATTCAATCAGCCGGGAATTGTCCCCGCCCCAGGCATTTTTCCGATTGTTGGACATTAAAATATCCCAGACATCGTCGGTGGACAAAGAAACAATCGGGGGATATACATAAGCCTCTTTAATAGTCTCATGCCGATTTAAAAGGCGGTCCGCCAGTTCTCTGCCTTCGATCCGGCGCTTTCTGGCAGCACTTTCAGCCTTGCGCACACCAAGAATAAAAACAATCTCGGTATGCTGTTGCTTAATGATGCCTTCTACAAACTTTCCACTGGGGGCAATCTTCAGACGGTCCGTACACCAGCGAAACGTGCCGTTTAAGCGCGGAGTTGGAAAACCTCTGCCGATCACATTGGCCCAGAAAGAAGTGTCCGGATCAGGAGTCACCTTCTTTACCTCAAGTGGCAAACCGTCCCGTTTGGCTGCTTCTCGCAATAATCGAAGCATATCATCCAAGTAGATCTTGATCAGTGGGTTTTCCACAAGCGTATCAGAAGAAACAATGTAAACTGTCTTGTGTCGTTCTTCAGGCCGTAAATTCTTCAGCATTTGATATACCAAATGCACAACAACCGTAGAGTCTTTTCCTCCACTGTAGCCAATAACCCAAGGACGTTTGTCAGATTTATATACGTGCTCTATTTCTTCAAGTAGGCCTTCAACCAAAGGCTTCCCGTTGTATTCTTTCATGTACGGCTTTTACTCCCTCTAGAAGTCTTTTTCTAATATGTAGACAATTGCATATCCTTCCTGCGCGGAAGCACAATCTCGTCCAATACTATACCATTATCAAGTATAACATTTTACAGAACAAAATGCACCTTGTCCAATGAAAAACTCTGCCTTCCCTGTATTTGACTGAATTTGCGGAAACTACTTGCAATTCCCTCGGAATAGAGTTAACACAACACAAACGCTTTTCCGAGGAGGTCTCGAAATGGAAAATAAGGTTTGTGAAAGCCAAGAAACGATGATACTGAGGGCATTTGAATCCAGAGCAGAAGGGCTGAAGTATTTACGAACGTTGCCGTTAGAAGAAAAGATTGCCCTTTCCAAAAACTTGATTGTAAACTGCATGGAGATTTTTGGTGATCAGGTCTACGTTTCTTTTTCAGGGGGGAAGGATTCAACGGTTCTTTCATCGCTCGTATGCAGTATAAAGCCGGACACCCTACATTTGTTTTCGGATACAGGCTGTGAATATCCTGAAACAGTTTCTTTTGTTGAAGAAGAACGCCGGAGAGGGAAAGCCATTGTATCCGTGCATCCTATTTGCAGGGATGGCTCGGTATGGACCTTTGAGCGCGTAGTTGCAATCTATGGATACCCATTGTTCTCCAAAGCAATTGCCAATGGAATACGGACATATCGACATGCAAAAACACCTATAACAAAGCAGCACGCACTGGATTATTTAGGACGTATGTATCCCAAAGCACTTCCCTATTTAGACTGCAACATTTCTGACCTGTGTTGTGAGAAATTGAAGAAAGCTCCCTTGAAGCGTATGGCAAAGCGCATGCAAATGCAATGTAGTATTATTGGAACATTGGCGGAAGAAAGTCAGATTCGGAAAAGAGATTGGATTTACTATGGCTCCAATATATTTTTTCAAAAGAAAGACAACCAGTGTAGGCCGCTATCCTTTTGGACGGAACGAGATATCTGGGACTACATCGAACTTTATAAAATACCTGTTTCCGATTTGTATGGGCAAGGGTACCAAAGGAACGGATGTATGTATTGTGGTTTCGGTCTGTGCATGGAGCGACGGAAATTTGGAATTAACCGCTTTGAACGATTGGCGCTGACACACCCGAAACAATATGACCATATGGTGTCCCAATGGTCGTCGCTTTTTAAAGCGTGCGGAATTCCCTTTTGAAATTATTTTTATTACGGTTCTTATTGCATTATAGCATTTTATATGTACGTTAATGCGTACTGCCAACGCTCCAGCTTAACGACCGCCATATTTCTTTTCTGCAAAGTGACCACCATTTGACCACCACACATGCAAACGCCCGCGAAGCCTGTGCTGAAAATGCTTCGCGAGCTTTTTATATGGTTTTCTTATTTGTGCATAACCGACGAAAAACGGCTTCACAGCGCCGTTTGGCGTTGTGTGTCTGGGAACTCCGACCCGGAAGGCCGCTGGTTCGAATCCAGTCGGGCGCACCAAACCCATATAATCCGAACCAGTTTTTTCTGTAGGGGACGGGTTCGGATTATTTGTTTATTTCGAGAGATACGAAACCACCCATTTCCCGAACGGTGTGATAAAGCGCCCCGAATCCAAACCGCGAGGACCGCGAAAAAAGAAATTACCCAAGTAAATAAACAGGCAAGGAAATCCCCAAATCGGCGGATTGCCTTGCCTGTTTCTATGTTTAGTCAACGGCTTGCGTTACAGTTTATTTGTCTGAATTTTCGCCCTCCTGCTGCGCTTTCCATTCGGCAAATTCTCGTTGCCCTTCCTCACTCTCGTAGAAGGCAAGAATATCGGGGAAAATGCACCGCACTATGATCTCAATTTCCCGCTGCGGAATAGAGGTGTTGTTTATCAACTTCTTCTTTCTACCCAACAAACGACTCCTCTCTTATGTATTCAACCGCCTTGATTCAGAATCTTCGCCGCCCGTTTCACATTTTCCGCAGCATTGCCCTTTCGGAAATTCTCACCGTTAAACTGGATGGGGACGCAGACCTCCAAAACTCTGTCATAGATACGGCGCTCGTCCAGAGCAGAGGCTTTCTGCATCACGGAGAGCGGAATATTGGTGGTGACAATCATCGGCTTGCCGGAAAGCAGCCGTTTGTTGACCACATCGAATACGCGCTCTTTACCGAAGCTGGTACTCCGCTCCGCGCCCAGGTCATCCAAAATCAGTAGCTCCGGGCGCATCAGCATTTTCAGGTAGACATCCCGGTCAGCGCCGAAATTGCCCTGCATTCGGTTCACCACATCGGACAGACCGACGAACAGGACAGAAACCATTTTCTCTATCAGGGCGTTGGCAATGCAGCCCGCCGCGTATGATTTTCCGGCACCCACATCCCCGAACAGGAGCAGCCCGGTCCCCTCCCTACGGAACTCATCCCAGTTTTCAGAATAGGCCCTTGCCTTGGCAAGCTGCGGAGTCATAATCCCGACATTTTTAAACCGCCACCCGGCTGCGGGAATATCCCGAAACGCTTCAGAACGGAGCATGGCAATTCGGTTCAGACGTTCCAGCTCCCGCTGCTTCGCCTCGTGCCGCGCCCGTTCCTCAGCTGCGCATTTACAGGCAATCGGATGCTTATCCAACCCGTTTTTGCGGTACGGTTCAGGGAAATAGGCCTCCTTGGGCGTGTGGCACTTGCCGCAGTATTTCAGCCCGTCATCCGGGTTGATATAGTCATCCGGGGCGGTGTTCAGGGTATCTGCTGCCTCAACGATTGCAGCCATGATTGGATTTACATTCACAAGTATTCTCCTTCCTCGTATGTCTCTGTGTAGTCGTAATTCTTGCTGGGCTTCGACTTGCTGTCCTCGTCCAGCCACTTGCGGATTGTAGCGTAATGGTTGGCATAGTGCTTTCCGCTGGATGCCATATAGGCCAACAGCCGGTTGATGTAATCCTTATATTGGCCGGGATATGTGGATTGCAGATCGGCCAATTCCCTGTCCAAAAGAAAACATTCTGATACTGTCCAAAACAGCGGCGGGCGTTCTCCCTTCTGTTATTCTGACTGGAATCTGTTTCCTTCTTCTCATTCTTACTTGTGGGCAAATTTTGCCCCACACAAGGGGAAGATTCCTGCCTATCCATAGGGCAGAATTTACCCTTTGGATGGGAAGAAAGCTGCACCTCATCGGGCAGTTGCAGGAAAATGCGGTTTGCCCGGTTCCAGCCTTGCTGGACGCGGGTGATGAGGCCCCCGTTTTCCAGTTCGGCCAGTGCGGCCTTGACCGTCCTCTCGCTCCGGTTCAGGTCATTCGCCATCTGACGGATGGTGTAAATCACATAAACACCCCCATCCTCAGACACCCAGCCGGATTTCTGGGAGAGCTGTGTGCGTCCCAGCAACAGGGCATAGAGCAGTTTGGCATTGATTGAGTATTCTCCCTCAAGGATAAACCGGGGTAACGGCACGAAAGGCGGCAGCGAGGTATCGGTTTTATAGTAGATGGAGCATCACTTCCTTTCTCCGGCACAGGGCAATTAGAGCGGACGGCGGGATCGTTTGGAGTGGTAATGCGGGCAGACGATCACCGCAGCACGGAAACTTTGTTTGCAGTTGTAGACGCACTTGCGGCACAAGGCGTTATAGACGATGCGTCCACGGTCATTCAGGAAGAACGCCCATTCTTCTTTTCTCTTTTTGCTCATACGCGGCATAGCGGCCTCCTATCATTACAATTCCTTTCGCTGGGTCTCTTTGAGCAGCGACCAAATCTCGGCTTGCCGTTCTTTCAGCTCCTCAACATCCTCAGCATAGAAATGCCCGGTGCTATTGATCCGGCGGCAAATCTGATTGATATTGCTGGCAACCCGGCTAACGGCGGCGGCCAGTTTCTTCTGCTGGGTGTAGTCCACTTTGATGATGTAACCGTCAATCGCCATCTTGCGAAGATACGCGCCCATGTTCTTGGTGCCGAGCTGCGCCATTTTGCTTTGGATGAGCCGCCGCTCCTGCTCGGTGACGCAGAACTCGATGCGAATCGGACTTGTGCGTTCAGTCATGTTGCTATTCGCCTCCTTTAAACTACAACGGACATTTTCTCCGAGAAAAGCAGGGGTCTGCCTGAAAAAAGTGAAAATAAAAATGCTCCCGGCTTTTGAAAAAGCGGAAGCATTATGAGCTGCGGATATGAGATTTCAGAGAACAGCAAGCACAGCCGCTGTCCGTACACAGCGGCGAAATGTGTGCTCCGGCCTGTCAGCCAGTTTGCCCATTTGTTCTTGTTGGGAGCACCCAAACCCGTTGATTTTATGCAAGACTATTGACTACAATCATAATATTAAATCCAGTTTTATGCGTATAGTTTCGCCATCGTTGTTGACTATCATCGTGATTTTGAGTATACTATTATCAGGTTGTTATTGCGAGGTGAGCGGATGGACTATATGGCGGAACTCGCCGCGATTGCAAAAGAAAATGGCGGCATCATCGAAACGAAAACGGCGGCGCAGTACGGCATTTCCAAAGCGATGCTCTACAAGCTGTGCAAAGCAGAAAAGATTCACCGTATTGTCAAGGGGCAGTATGTTCTCCCGGAGGATATGCAGGACGAACTGCTGTCCATCAGCCGCCGGTCAGGAAAGATTATTTTTTCCCACGAGACGGCGCTGTTTCTTCATGGGATTTCCGACCGGACACCTTTTGAGCACACCGTCACTGCTCCTTCCGGCTGCATCCCATCTGCGGCTATCAAGGTGGAGTGCAAGGTGTACTACATCAAGCCGGAGCTGTTCGAGCTGGGCAAAACAATGCTGCAAACGCCCGCTGGGAATCCTGTTCCCTGCTATGATTTGGAGCGCACTATCTGCGATGTGATCCGCAGCCGTAACAAGATCGGGACAGAGACTTTTTTATCGGCGCTGAAACAGTACGCTGCCAGCTCAAAGAAGGATTTGAACCGGCTGGATGAGTACGCCCGTCAGATGCGTGTATCGGGCGTCCTGCGTCAATATTTGGAGGTGCTATTGTGAGCAATGCCATGAGCCTGAAAGCGAAAATCCGCAACATCGCCAAGCAGAAAAACATCCCTGCGCAGGTTATTTTGCAGAACTATATGTTCGAGCGGCTTCTTGTCCGCCTTGCGGCCTCCGCGTACAAAGATAAGTTTGTGCTGAAAGGCGGGATGCTGGTGGCGGCCATCGTCGGGCTGGATAACCGGGCAACAATGGATTTGGATACCACACTGAAAAATCTGCCCTTGACCCCAGAGGCCATCCGCAGTGCACTGGAACAGGTGGCCGCCGTGCCCTTTGACGACGGTGTGATCTTTGAGGTAGGGAAAATCTCGCCCATCCGGGAGGATGACATTTACGGCGGCTATCGTGTGATGCTAAACGCCCATTTTGATACGTTGATTACCCCGCTGAGCATTGATGTCTCCACAGGAGATGCCATCACGCCCCACGCGGTGCAGTACCGGTTTTCAGAAATTTTCGATGACGAAAAATCCTATGAGCTGTGGGCATATAACATCGAAACCGTTATGGCGGAAAAAGTGGAAACTATCCTGCGGCGCGGCGTGTTCAATACCCGCCCCAGAGATTTTTACGATGCGTACATTCTGGCGACCACGCAGAAATTTGATAAGGCTGTGTTTGCCGAAGCACTGCGTGCCACCGCAACCCACCGCGGCACAGCCCGGCAGATCGCGGATGTATCTGTCATTTTGCACAACATTGAGAGCAGCCGGGAACTCAAAACCATGTGGGAAAAGTACCGCAAGCAGTTTGCCTACGCCGCCCACATTGAGTACAGCCAGATCATGGATGTGCTAAAAACGCTGGTCGCCTGACAGCAGCACCGACTCGAAATTTCAGAGCATCAAAAGCTTTGGGAGAGCGAATAACCCCTCCGAGACCAGTGCTCTGTTCTATAGAATCCATTTCATCAAGGAGTAAAGTTCAATTAAAAAAGGAGCGCATTGGCCATGAGGATGATTCTGGAGACCTGTCAACCCAGAAAAAGCATTTTGCAAGGAACACTCAATCCTGAAGTGTTTACCGCCGCGCTAAGCCCTGTTATTCAGTTTTATCGCAACGGAGAAACTTCGATTGATTCTATCTACACTAACGCTGAGAATTTCTTCACGGAAGCAACCTATCCGACAGAAGGTTTGCGTCAGACAGTATCCAGTGTTTTCCGCCGGATTGCTGGGGATCAAACTGCTCCGTCAATCTACCGTTTAGAGACATCTTTTGGCGGTGGTAAAACGCACTCTCTGATTGCCTGTGTGCATATTGCAAACCGGGGCAAAGAGCTAGCGACTGTCACTTCTGAAATTATCGATCCACAGTATCTTCCTGCACCACACAGCGTCATTGTAGTTGGTATTGCTGGAGACGAAATTCCTGTCAACAAGATTAAAGGGGACCGTCTGATTCCTTATACCCTTTGGGGTGAGCTTGCCTATCAGATTGGCGGCGAAACGCTTTATAAAGAAGTAAAGGGAGAAGCTGAGTCTTTTGCTGCGCCTGGCAAACATTTCTTGGAGACTGTTCTGGGCAATAAAAAGGTTTTAATCATGCTGGACGAGCTGGCTCAATATGCTGCTCGCTTAGAAGTCGCTGTTCCCAATAAGGGTGCCGACCAGTTGGCAGCGTTCTTGATGGCCCTGAATGGTTATGCAAAGTCCCATCCTGGCATTGCGGTGATTGTCACTCTGGCCGGAGCCACGGATGCTTTTTCACGCCAAACTGCGAGCCTGACCAAGTTGTTAAACCAAATTGGAAACGGCGACCTTCACCAAGATGATGCTGTTGCTCTGGCGGAAAAAGCCAGACATGGTATCACCAGCGTTGTTATGCGTGATGCTACTGCTGTTACCCCAGTACAGGCCACTGAGATTTCTTCCGTGTTAGCAAAGCGCCTATTTGAAAAGATTGATGCTACAGCCGCTGAAGAAACTATGCAGGAATACACAGAGATGTATCAACGCAATTCCTCTTTGCTCCCGGAGGAAGCCACCAGCGTGCGCTTTCGCAGTCGAATGATAGCCAGCTATCCATTCCACCCCACACTAATTGATTTTCTTAATAATAAACTGGCGCAAGCAGAAAACTTCCAAGGTACCCGCGGTGTTCTTCGTGTATTGGCCATGACAATCCGCAGTCTTTGGGCAAAGAAAGCGCCCATTCAGCTAATTCAGGTTAGCGACATTGATATGCAGAGCAGCGTAATCGTGGACGAGCTGCTCGGCCGTACCGGCAGCGCAGATTTGCGTCAGGTACTGAATGCCGATATTGGTTCTACAGATACGCACAACCTGCAAGGCGGCTTGAGCAATGCACAGCGGGCAGACCAACACAATCCTCATCCAGACGGCTTTCCGTTATACGAGAAGACTTGGAAAGTTGTTTTTCTGAATAGTCTGGTAGGGCGGGCGGAAGGTCATGCGTCAAAGGTGTTCGGCATTTCCCAACAAGATGCTATTTTTGAAGTGGCGACGCCCATTATTACGCCAACCCAGGTGCGCACAGCTTTGGAGGAAATCAGCGAGAGCGCCTTTTACCTGCGCTATGAAGATGGAAAATACTTTGCCCATCTTGACCCAACCATCAACAGCGTCCTGGCCATGATCCGCCAGACACTTACAGAGAAGCAGATTACACAGAAACTCCGCACAGTGGCAGATGGACTCTTGCCGGAAAATTCACATTTTCGTGTGGAGAAAAATGCCCATCATCCCGACGATATTGTCGATGGTATGGATCGCCTGACATTGGCTATGGTGGCTTTGGATGCTCAAAAAGTCGATCCCATGCAGCTGATCACCCAAAAAGGAGAAATGCGACCGCGGGAGCGGCAAAACATGATCTTGTTGTTGATCCCCAAAACCGTGACAGTAGAAAATAATATGGATACCCAAACCGTGATGGAAGGAATGTCCGAGGGAACTTCAACAACAGCGGAGGCGTGGGAGCGCCTGGAGAATTTGGCTCGCCAGGTTCTCGCAATTAAAGAGTTGGAGGAGAAACCGCAGGCATACGGTATATCACCCGCGAAACTGAGCGATGGAGATTTTGTAACCCGTAAGTCAGAACGCAACCTTGCTTTAACACAGGCTGTCAGCGAGATGTACACAGCACTTTATTATCCCGACACCATGGGAAATCTTCAACGCAAAGAACTGCGTCCGGCCGCCGGAGAAGGCGGTGCGCTGATCAGTCAGGTGCTGCAGCAGCTGCGCGACGGCAATGACATGATTACGCTGGAGGGCCACATGGCAGGGTCTGATATGCAGAGTCTGGCAGACGGTTACTTCTTCAAAAATGGCGACAAGATATCAACCGCCGATTTGCTGCGATCCTTCTGGTGCTATCGCAGCTGGCCGATGCTTCCGAGCCGCGGTGCATTGGAGGCACTTCTCCGTGACGGCGTCCAGAGTGGCGTATGGGTCGCCTACAAAATGTCCAATGACCCAACGGACACCCTTCCTGGGGAACTCTACAGCCAGAAAAAGCCCCTGCCTGGCAGCGTGGGCCTGCTGGATGGTGGATACTCTATCATGACGATGACCGGTGCAAAAAAGCGCGGCTGGCTGGATAGTGACCAAGTTCCCAATGAAAAGGTAAAAAGCGTAATCCATGACACGATGCAGACCTCCGGTGCTGTGACGATTCAAGATCTGACGCAGGCTGTTCAGGCACAGCTGGCCAACGCCACTGAGCAGCAAATCAAGGAAAATGTGCAGGATATGCTTCAGGCCGGCGGATATGGTCTGTACCAGGGAAAAACCAATCAACAGATGAAACCCGCTGACATAGTTGACGGCTTCACTGCCTTTAGTCATGAGCTACAGCCGGATGAGGTACTCATCACCCGCGCCGAGCAAAGCGAACGGGGCTGGTTGGACACCCGTTCCCGCGGCATCCGTTTGAGTGGCAACGAGGGTGCCAAGAAGCTGTTCCCTCTGCTGCGTCGGCTGGGGAGCCTGTACACCCGCAGCGGTGCTACCAGCACCATCGACCAGTTGGACATCTCAGATCTGAAACTGTCCAGCGGCGGCACGCTGCGCTTTGCGCTGGACAATGCCACGCCTGCGGATATCAAGCGGCTGGACGAGCTGCTGCAGATCCTGTGCGACACAGTGAAGGTGACGGATGCAACGGAAGCCGATCTGCTGATCGGCGACCCAGATGCGAACTGCGCATTTGTAAAAGAACTGAAAAAGTAAGGAGGAAGCCTCATGGCAAAATTGACTGCAAAGCAAATGCGCATACAAAACGAAATGCAGCCATTGCTGAAAACGGCTCCGTGGATTTTACGGGTGACAGAGCGAAAAGAATTTACCGGCCCTGTGTTGGAAATTTGTGAGCGCCGTACTACGGACCGAGGGACGCAAAAACTGTATGAATATGGCCGCATCTACAATGGTGCACTGCGCGCCTGCAAGCCGGCCATTCGCTGCATCCTGCGCGAGGTGTTGGATGGGGCCGGGCGTCCCCTGGGCTTACAGGAATTTTTGGATGAGCGTATCGCCTACCGCGGACAGCTTCCGCTGAATGAGATCGCAGGCGCAAAATTGGCGTTGCTGTTCAAGCTGCAGCCCCAGGTGCGAAGCCAGCAGCGCATTGAGCTGATGGCATGGCGCATCGAGCGTTTCGGCCGGGAGGAAACCATGTACTGGCTGAGCAAGGTGAGCGTGGAGTCTTTCTACGGCAAGCGGGGCATTGAGTGGGCCAAGTCTGGCCTGCGGCTGATGCTGGCAGGGCAGCAAAGAGACGGCGCAGAGGTACAGCGTCTGCTGGAGGCCCTGCGCAAGGAGGATAAGTAAATGGCATACCAGAAGAAATTGATCGAGGGTAATTTCCCTTGTCAGCAGGTCGGCGCCGAAACCAAGCGGGAACGGGGCGCCAGTTCTGCCCTTCCGCCGCTGTATTTTCTCCATGTCTGGTGGGCGCGGCGTCCGCTGACCCCCAGCCGCGCCGCGGTGTTGGGCAGCATCCTGCCCGCCGATACAGACCCGGAGCTGTTCCTGCGGGAACTGGGGATCGTCAAGAAACAAGCTGTGATCGGAGATGCTCGCTGGACGCTGGTGGGTAAAAACCTCGAACTCATTGAGAGTGATGGCGATCAGGAGTATATTCCCTTTTCCGCCAAATTCCAGAAGGCGCTGGACAAAGAAAATGAACGGCGTGCGTCGATTTCTTCTTTACTGGATACATTAAAAATGCAGGATGCAGTTTTGAGAGAAGATCCCCTGCTGGAGAGATGGAGCAATGAAAACACGCCCATTCTAATCGCGGCACTAAGCAATTTGCTCCGAATCCCAGTTGTGACAGTTGCAGCCGATCCTGCCCATACCAACGAGAGAATTGCTTTCGCATCCAGCGACAGGGTAAAGGAGATCCTTGGTCGGGAAATTAAGATTGATCCTGAAGATCTATATGGCTATGGACGGGCTTACGAAACACCGATTCAAGCTGACTTCCACGATATTACAGTGCTTGACCCCACAGCGGGCGGCGGTTCCATTCCGTTTGAGGCTGCCCGCCTTGGATGCAATGTCATCGCCAATGATTTGAATCCGGTTGCCACCACAATTGAGAAAGCCACCATTCAGTATCCTGCTCAATTTGGCATGGAATTGTTTGCTGAGTTGGAACAGTATGGAGATCAGCTTGTAAACACAGTGGCGGAAAAAACGGCACCGTATTACTATTTTGCTCCGCCTCATGGGCAAGAACGAGAAAACCTTTTGAAACAGTGCGGTGGTTCGCAAGAATTGTTCCAACAATTCGATGTGCCTGAGTATGACCAGCAGGGGCTTCTCTACTGCCGCACCGTCACGTGCCCAAACTGTGGGGAGCGGGCGCCGCTGCTCAATGCCTTCGCCCTGCAGAAAAAGAGCGACGGTTGGATGGTGCTGCCCAAAATCGAGGGCTTCCCTGGGCACAAGAAGGTCCGCTTCGTCCCTGTGCGCCTGAAAAACGGCAAGGGCCCCCATGGTGAGGACCCCGAGCGGGGCACCGTCAAGGGCGGCGTGGGCACCTGCATCCACTGCGGGCAGGCCATCGCCAGCGACGAGATCAAGCGCCAGGCCTGCGGCACCTCGGACTACGGCACCTGGAGCGATGACCTCTACTGTGTGGTGGCGGTCCGCCAACAGCCCAAGCTGGACAAGGATGGCAATGTCATGCGCTACACCTCCGGCCCCAACAAGGGCCAGGTGCGCACCGAGAAGGTCACCTTCTTCCGGGAGCCCACCGCCGAGGACTTCGCCGCCCTGGACCGGACCAAACAGGCTCTGAATGCCAACTGGGATCGCTGGGAAGCTATGGACTTGATCCCAACAGAAAAAGTCCCGGTTGGTCATAAGACGGTCGAACCCTTGCGCGTCGGTGTAGAGCGCTGGTGCGATATGTTCACCCCGCGGCAGTTGCTGGGGCACCTGACTGCCATGGAGACGCTGCGCAACATGATGCCGGAGATCTTGGCGGAGCATGGCCAGGGAAAGGGCTCCGCCATCATCACCTACCTGCAATACATGATTGATAAGTGCGTGGATTATAACAGCCGGCAAACACGATGGATTGCCCAACGCGGCAGCGTATCTGGTACATTCAGTCGCCATGATTTTTCCCTAAAGTGGACTTTCGGTGAATTAATTTATACGGGACCATATTCCGGACTCTCATGGGGAAAATCTCAAGTTCTGGATGCCTACTCTGGCATCTGTAAACTTGTCCAGCCGAGCCATGCGAGGCCGGCAACCGTTTTGAATGGTTCCGCTGCCAACATGGCTATTCCAGACAAAAGTGTGGATATTGTCTGCGTGGATCCGCCCTACTATAACAACGTGCAGTATGCCGAATTGTCTGACTATTTCTACGTCTGGCAGAAACGCACCTTCCGCGACCTGTACCCGGATGTGTTTGGCCGCTGGCTGACTAACAAGACCGATGAGGCCGTGGCCAACCCGGTGCGTGACGGTGGTGCCAAGGAGGCGGATCAGGTCTATGAGCAGCGGATGAGCGAGATCTTTGCCGAGTGCCGCCGGGTGATGAAGGATGACGGCATCATGACCATGATGTTCACCCACAAGACCACCGAAGCGTGGGAGACCTTAACCAAGGCACTGATCCAGAATGGTTGGATCATTTCATCGTCCTTCCCTGTAGATTCCGAATTTGCCGCCGCTCTAAATCAAAAAGATTTAGCTGCCGCAGCCAGTTCCATCTTCCTCGCCTGCCGCAAGCGGGAACAGGCCGACCGGGCGCCCGCCGTGTGGCGGGGCTTTGGCGGTGCCGGCGTGCTGCAGCAGCTACGGGATGCGGTGCGCCAGGGCCTGCAGGATTACGAGGCACTCCACCTGAATGCGGTGGATGAGATGGTGGCCAGCTACGGCTGCGCGCTGAAGGTACTGTCGGAGTACTGGCCGGTGCTGGACGGGGACGAACCCGTCACCCCCACCCAGGCCATGCGGGAGGCCAGCACCGTAGTGGCGCAGTACCAGATGACCCGCCTGACCAAAGGGCGTCTGAGCGTGGAAGATTTGGAACCGGAGGCCGGCATTGCCCTGACACTGTTTGGCATCTATGGCATGGGCAGTTTCCCCTATGACGACGCCCTTAGCCTGTCCAAATCCTTGAACGTCCGGCTGGAGAACAAAGCCGCCGGCTACCGGGACGAGGGCCGCATGATCGGCATCAATGACGAGCGAACCGGCCGCCGCACCCGGGATGATGAGGTAGAGGGATATTATGCGCCCTTGGTAAAACGCGGCAGCAAGCTGCGCCTGGTGCAGCCGGAGGAACGCAACCCCCGCCGCCTGCAAAATCCTCAGAACGAGTGGGATATTCTGCAGGGCATGATTATGGCCTACCGGGAGGGCGATATGCCGGTGGCCCGTGCCTATCTCCAGCACCAGGCGGAGGGGCATGAGGACAAGATTATCGATATTCTGAAAGTCTGGGCGGACGGCTGCGGCAGCGAAAACCTGAGTAAGGAGGCCCAGCGCATCCTATTTGGTTTGAAAGATCGGAAGTGAATGAGATGGAGAGCAGCCTGAAAAGCGTTGGTTGGCGCCTGACCTACTATACCTCCGATATGACGGAGAGCGGAAAACCTGTTGATATTCTGCACGATTTTTACCTGCCGGCGTTGAATCTGGCCACTCGCTATGATCGCGTGGCAGGGTACTTCCGTTCCTCTTCGCTGGCAGCGGCCTCCCAGGGATATACCTCCTTTTTGCGTCATGGCGGCAAAATGCGACTGATCGTAGGTGCAGACTTGCAGGTGCAGGATGTGGCTGCCGTGCTGGCCGGAAATCATCAACGCCTTTCGGATGCCTTGATGGAAGAGCTGCAAAGTCCGGAGAACTGGCCGGAAGATGTCCAGAGCGGCGTTGCTCTGCTGGCACAGATGGTGGCCAGTGGCCAGCTGGAACTCCGGGTGGCATTCCGTAAAAATCCGGCCACAGGCAAAGCCCTGGCCGTCGATTCCACTGAGGATGGCTATGTCCATGAAAAATGGTTTGTGATGGCGGATGCCCAGGGTGATCGCCTGATGGGGAGCGGCTCGTTGAATGAATCCCGCACAGCTCTGACAAAAAATGCAGAGAATATAGATATTCACTGCGATTGGGAAGGCAAGCGAGAACATCGGCGCGTCGAAGAGGCCGATTTCCGGTTTGAAATCCTTTGGCAAAATCGTAACCCGCATATGCTGGTATTGCCATTGCCAGAAGCGGTACAGGACCGTCTGGTTCACCTAAAGGACCTGCGGGGCCGCCCCACGGAAATAGACGGAACCGTGCTCCGCGTGGAGGTACAGCCAACGCTGGAGGAACTGCTGCGCTTTGCTGTACTGCGCGATGCACCCAAAATGCCGGGCGGAAAGTATATCGGCATGTATTCGGCGCCGGTAGAACCGTGGCCGCATCAGGAGATCGTCAGCCGCCGCTTGGTGGAAAGCTGGCCTTATTCCTACATGATGTGTGATGAGGTGGGGTTAGGCAAGACCATCGAGGCGGCGCTGGCAATTCGCAGTTTGGTTCTGTCTGGGCAGGCAAAGCGAGTGCTGATTGTTGCCCCCGCCAGCCTGACTGATCAGTGGCAGCGCGAGCTGGCACAAAAGGCGATGTTGCCCTTTTACAAAAGTAAACCAAAGCCGGGCAACAGCGGCAAGATACAACATACACGGATTTATCCGGTTGAATATGAAGCGTTGGACAATGACCTATATAGCCCGGATTTGAATATTGTTTCTTCCGGCTTGGTCAGCCGTAAAGAGCGCTTTGCCATGTTGCGTGCTGCACAACCATACGACATTATCCTTGTGGATGAGGCTCATTATGCCCGTCGGCAGAATCCAAGGGACGGGGCCAGTGCAGCGCCCAAGTACGGCCAGCTGTACATGGCGCTCCAAAACGGTTTGCGTCAGAAAACAAAAAGCCTCTGGATGGCAACTGCAACCCCCATGCAGATCGATCCTATTGAAGTGTATGATCTATTCCGTTTGACAAAACGTGTGGGTCCTTATCAATACGATCCAACGCTGAGTATGAGCTACTTTGAGTTGATGGGCAAGCTTGTAAAAAATGAGCCACTGACCCGTTGGGAATGGGCCATGTTGGGACAGAGTTATCATCAGATCGAAGCTTTGGATCCGTTTTTGTGGAAACAGCTAAATGCATCTGTGGTAACGGGGAAAAACCGAAAGGTTCTGGAAAACTTACCTTGGCAAGACCCAAAAAAGGCGGATGTACGCTATTTGCTGCAGCCGATGTTTGCAGCCTCACCTCTCTCCCGTGTGATGATGCGCCATACGCGACAGCTTTTGGAAAAGTATCGGGAAAACGGAGAACTCAAAAGCAACCTTGCGCGGCGCCATGTGCGCCCCATCTGTGCTGTACGCTTTACCACGGATGAAGCCAAGTTCTATGGGTTGCTGGAAGAATACTGTACGGAACTGACCCGTCAGATCCGCAAAAATAATCAGCAATCGCGGCAGATGATGTTTTTCTTACTGAATTTCCTCCAATTGCGTTTTGCATCCAGCCTGTACGCAATTCGGATGACATTGGATCGGCGTCTGCACAGGGTTGAAAAAACGCTGTTTGTCGGCGGCGTAAATTTTGAATCACAGGAGGAACTGGATGCCGCACTGGATGAACTGCGAGAGTCTGCAGAGGATGATGACTACTCTGAAGGCGATCTCGACGACATTACTTTGGATGCGCTGCTGAGAGATCGCAGTCAGGGTGACCTGGAGTGGGAAAAAGAGCGCCTCATCAAGATGTTGGAACAGTTGAGCCGAATGCGCGAAACACCGTCAAAAATTCAGGCTTTGCTGGAAGAGTTGGATCGTCGCCGAGAACCGGATGGCCGCTTTCGGCAAACAGTATTATTTACGCGCTTTTTTGATACCTTAAAAAGTATCCGAGACTACTTGCGAGTCCGAAATGCAGGTATGCGTGTTGGCATTTATGCTGGTGGCAGAGCGGCCTATTTTGATCCGGAGGCGGAAAAAGACAAAGCAGTGACCCATGAAGAAATCAAACGCCTGTTTCTGAATGGAGAAATCGATTTGCTTCTCTGTACTGATGCTGCGGCGGAGGGCTTGAACCTACAAACTGCAGACTTGCTGATCAATTTCGATCTGGGATGGAACCCGATGAAGGTTGAGCAGAGAATTGGACGTATTGATCGTATCGGGCAAAAGTATGCCGACATTGAAGTGCTGAATATGTGCTATCTGGGCAGTACGGAAGAGATCGTATACGGGCGATTGTTAGAGCGTCTACAGGCAGCAAACCTGGTCGTTGGCACACAACAAATCTCTATGTTGCCGGTCGAGCCAGAAGAATTTCGGGACCTTCAAAACGGCAGTCTGTCTGAAGAAGAACTTGCCAGACGCTCTGAACAGCGACTAAGGAGGCAAAAGGCGGCAATAGCTGCTATGGAGATCAGCGCAAACGATCAATATGAAATGTACAATCGCTTGAGTGCCAAAGCAAAAAGGCTTTCGTATCCAGCAACAACCGAAGACCTATGGGACGCATTTGTGGCTTCGTCCTACCTTGCCAGCAAGGGAGCAACCGTATCGAAAGATGGCGTGTGGTACCTGCCAGGCAGTGAGGAGTTTTGCGAACTAAGGGTAACTAATCAGCGTGATGCTATCACGGACAAAGTGTCATACCTTTCCTGGGGAAACAGTGTTGTGGACGATCTCCTTGCTTCGATTTGCAGCAAAATCCCGAATAGCGGGCCGATTCAAAGGATCTCTGTGCAAAATGGAAATATGGAAATGGTAGGATACCTCGTAGCTTCAACGGGTGGGGCAAAGCTTGTTATGTCAATTTCTGATGTGAATGGGCTGCATATTGAACCAGAACAGAATCTGTCAAAAGAAAGTATTCTTTCGGCAAAACAAGAGCTTGAAAAAATGTTTACGGGCGATGAACAGCAAGTTTCTCTTGCAGAAAGAGCAGAGAAAGAAAACCAAGAGTATGCCTGTTTGCAAAAAAAGTTGACACAAGTGGTGGCAAAAGAAATTCTTCAGGAGGCAATGAGTGCCGGGTATACAAAATATTCGGATGCAATTCGTTATTTGGAAGAATCGCATAGGCGGATTCGACATATCCAACTGCCGATAGATGCTTTTTCGCATAAACAATTACAAGTGATATTCCCACTAGTGGAACAGAATGGTACTGTCTTTATTTCAGCGCATGGGGTTCTCCTGGATTCGGCCATAGAATGTTCGAAGCGTGTTGCTTCTGCCATCAAAATGAAAAAAAACGAAATCACAACTGGACTAGTTCTTGCCCGTATCGAAAGTGCAAAATAGATTCCCTGGCTTTATAAGAGATTTTCTCAATATCAAAACCCAGGTAGACAGCGACTCAAATTTGATTATGTTATTCTTAGTCCAAAACGGAGGTTAATTCAATTGTGCTATCAATATTCCAGTACCATTGTCTCCAACAACCTCCCCTGGCCCACACCCACTGATGCGCAGAAAGCTAAGATCGAACAGACCGCACAGGCCATTCTGGACGCCCGCGCCCTCTACCCGGATGCCAGTCTGGCCGACCTCTATAACGAGCTGACTATGCCGCCGGAACTGCGTACCGCCCACCAGCAGAACGACCGGGCAGTGATGCAGGCATACGGCTTCTCCGTCCGGGATATGACCGAGAGCAGTTGCGTAGCCGCGCTGATGAAGATGTACCAGCAGCTGACAGAGCAGAAGGGGTAAGGCAGATCGTATGGATGTCAAAGAATATATGTCACTCGAAACGGCGGCAGCTAAGTGGCATACAAAAGTGTGGTATTTGGAAAAAGTCTGTAATGCAGGGCAGGTTCCAAACGCCGCAAAGCTGGATGGCAGTTGGATCATTCCGGCTGATATGGAGCGCCCGGAAATGCACATCCCCAGAGAAATCCCGCCGTCTCGCCCGGTTCAGCACGGGAGCGAGTATAAGGACACCATCTACCGGGCAACGATGATGGGTTTCCCCGATTTCAATGTTACAACAAAGAAAATTGGCGGAACAACCTATATTATCTCCTGCAACTTTTCCCCGTCTGCCAAATACACCCTGACGGAGAAGCTCATCAGTCTGGCAACGCGCGAGATTGGGAATAATAAAATTCCTCCCGAAGTCGATAAAAAAGCCAAAGAGCTAATCGCCGAGGCACGCAGGGACATCCCGACGGATGAGCAGTTGCGGAAGTATTACCGCTCCAAGTTTGAAGAAATCGGTTTTTCCGAGGAGGAAATGGCGACTTTGATGGAAAAGATCGAAAGCCATATTCAGACAAGAAATCGCGCTCTTGGAATAAAAGAATAAATCATTTCCAAAAGCAAGCGCTCCCACCGGGGCGCTTGTTTTTTGCCCTATATCCACCCCAAACACGACATCACAGACAATCAGGCCGGAGCAATAAGCTTTCCCTGGCAGAATAAAAGCCACAGCATACGGTGGCAGAAATGCCTTAAAATCGCCCCGAAAACACACACCAAAGAGCCGATATGTGCCACTCCCTCTTTGCGAGAGCTATTCACGAATTTTCGCAAAAATTCGCAATAGGTATTTTGATTATCTTCACTTTGTATTATAATATATTTAAGAAGAATTGGAGGTGCTTTGGTGAATACAGTTGGTGAGCGTTTGAAAATCCTGCGTGAGGGGATGGGACTTTCGCAAAAGAAGATGGCTGAACTGCTGGATGTGACCCAGCCGAGCATCAACCGGTACGAACACGGGAAAGCGGTTCCTATCGAAGTGCTGATCGGGTATGCAGACTATTTTGATGTCTCGATGGACTATATCACCTGCCGCTGTGACGAGCCGCAGGGCAAGCTGTATCAGGCACGGCCGCCGATCTCCGACAATCCGGAATTGGGGAAATTTATCGAGATGTGCTTTGACCCGCAGTCCCCCATGAATGAGCGATTAAAAGAAGCCCTGTTCCGCATGATGGAGGGTGGAAAATGAAAGAAAAAAGCAAAATGATCGTGCTGCCCTGTGATTGCAAGTGCTGTATGCTCGTTATCGAAAAAACTTTGTGGGAGGACAACGATGTCAGCTATGATATTTCCATTCAGGATTCCCGATACGATCACAATTACAATACCATTTGGGGCAGGATAAAACGGGCCGTCAAAATTCTGTTTGGAAAGCCGATTTATTATAACGGCCTTCACCTTGAAGGGGAAGAAAGGTTTCATAAGCTTGTAGGCGATATGGAGGAATTAGAGCGACTGGAATATGCCGGAGGAGAAGAACAATGAAAGCTGTGATTTACGCCCGATATTCTTCCGACAATCAGAGAGAAGCAAGTATTGAAGGGCAAATCCGAGAGTGTACTGCCTTCGCTGAAAAGAACGGAATCACAGTACTGCGGCACTATATCTACCGAGCTATTTCCGCTAAGACGGATAACCGGCCTGAATTTCAGAATATGATTAAAGACAGCAATAAAAGCTGTTTGATATGATTATCGTCTGGAAGCTTGATCGGTTTGCCCGGAACCGCTACGACAGCGCCCGATATAAAGCGCAGCTCAAGAAAAACGGTGTTAAGGTGATTTCCGCTACGGAGGTCATTTCAGACGGCGCGGAGGGTATCATTCTGGAATCCATGCTGGAAGGTTTTGCCGAATACTATTCGGTTGACCTCTCTGAAAAAGTCGTGCGCGGCATGACCGACAATGCTCTGAAATGTATGTTTAACGGTGGGACGCTACCGATGGGATATGTGATTGACGCGGAGCAGCATTTCCAGATCGATCCGGTTACTGCGCCGTATATTCTGGATGCTTTCAAACAGTACGATGAAGGCGCGACCATGAAGCAAATTCGGGACTGGCTCAATGAGCAAGGCATGAAAAATACCCGCGGAAATCCCCTGACCTTTAACAGTGTACAGCATCTATTGAAAAACCGCCGTTACATTGGCGAATATCAGTACAGGGATATTCTCATCCCTGACGGCATACCCGCCATCGTGCCGAAGGACCTTTTTGACCGGGTACAGGCAAAAATGGAGAAAAACAAGAAAGCCCCAGCCCGTCATAAGGCTGAGGACGATTATCTGTTGACAACCAAGCTGTTCTGTGGGTATTGTGGGGCCTACCTCTGCGGTGAGAGCCGCACCAGCCGCACCGGGGTTGTCCACCACTATTACAAGTGCGTTTCAGTCAAAAAGAAGCGAAAAGAGTGCCACAAAAAACCGGTTAAAAAGGGATGGATTGAGGATTTGGTTGTTTCCGAGACCATGAAGATGATTATGGATGACGATGCAATCGAAGCCATCGTTTCGATGCTCATGGCGTTGCAGGAACAGAACAATACCAATATTCCCCTATACGAGCGGCAGTTACAGGAAACGAATACCAAAATTCGAAACCTGCTGAACGCTATCCAACAGGGTATTTTGACAAAATCGACGAAGGCGAGTCTTGAAGAATTGGAAGCGGCAAAAGAGGAGTTGGAAACCCGTCTTACCAATGAGCAGTTATCCAAGCCCCCGAAAATCAGCGCCGAATTTATGACCTTCTGGCTCCACCGCTTCCGCAAGCTGGATGTCACCAAGCAGAGCCATCGGAGAATGCTGATAGATACCTTTATCAACGCGATTTACCTTTATGATGATAAGATGCTGATCAACTTTAACTACAAGGACGGGACGAAGAAAATCACTTTCAGCGATATACGGGAAGCCTCTAAACAGGATGCTTCTGGTTCGAATTTGGATTGCTTACCCGCACCAAACAGCCTTCACAGTCATACTGTGGGGGCTTGTTTTTGTTTGAGCCGCTATTTTATGTAGAGATGATTGCAAAAATAAAGCGTACACAAATTGTATTTTCACAAAGTTTGACGTACTATTAATTATTAATAAACATAGCCCACATTATATCATGAATCAAATTTCATCTCTTTATCTCTGTCGAATAATTTCCCAATAAATAACCCATCACCATTTCGAAGCGAAAATGCTTGGTGTGGCAAAATAGCAGATTAGTGGATGAAAACCTATCGCTCTCTGTTTTGCAGCAGATTTGCACATATCCAGATTGCAACATTGACGATATATGCGATGCCGTACGGATGAATGACAACCAATTTTTAAAGGCGAGGAACATAAAATGAAGAGGATCATTCTTATTGGCATCGCTATTTTTCTTCACCCCCAGTAACTCATACGATTAAGGCCGCTGTACCATGTACAACGGCCTTCTGTCTTGGACTCAGTTACTAAACAGCTTTTCTTTTGCCCTTACATCTTCCAGAAAATGAGAGAACTCCGTTTCCGCGCTATCTGCCAAGTTCCCGTCTTCCGCGAGCATAGGCGTGTCCATCACCGCTTTTATAGACATTGCGGCAGAGGCAGCCATTGCAACAGATTTCTTGCTGTTTTCTGTGTAAAGCGCATAGTCAGTCCCTTCCGTTTCAATGATCTGCTCCAAATCAAAAACCAAAGGCAGGAAGAGTGCGTCCAGCCTTGCCAAAAGGTTATGAAACATCCAGGTTCTTCTGCGGATCGCCATGCACTGTGCGGCACCATTTTCAAATTGCTGGCAAAGCTCGTCTGCCTGTGCTGCGTACCGTTTTGCTTCTTCCAGACCTTTTCCGGCTTTCGCACTCACAATAACGCCCATGACCAGCAGTGCCGGCCCTGCCACCAATCCTCCCAGAACCGCTGAACCGCCGGCCATCCCAAGGCCCCCGGTGGCAAGTGAACCGCCTCCAAAAAAGGCGAGTGTAGCGTTTGTAGCAGCCGCACCGCTGAGAGAACTGATTGCCGTGCCGGTGGAAGCCACGGCAAACGTAGAGGCCACGCTGTATGCCCCAAAAGCAGCCAATGTGCCGCCGGTCAGGCCGGCCAGCGCTCCACCCGCCAGTGAAACGCCAAAATGTTCCGATGCGTCTGCTTTTTCAAAAGAAGCCCTGTCGATGCGCAACTTGCTTAGCTCCAGCAGCCCAGGTGACTCTGTGAAATCAACATTTTTGAGCTTTGCGAACGCATCCACAAAAGGAAGAAGGCTGCCCGACAGGACCTGCACCTTTTCTCTCCCCAAGTTTTCCAACGCTTCTCCGCACTGGTTCCGAAGCTCTTCCAGACGCACTGCAGTGTGCATGATCCTCTTTTCTGTATTGCTATTGATCTTCTTCGCGGTGTTATGGTCTACACCTGCCTTTACCGCAGCACCTGCTCCGGCAGCTCCTGTTGCGGCGGCGAGCCCGATAAAAACGACCGGCAATGGCATCTTCTCGATCACCCCTCTGCGAATTCCGATTCCCCGTTTTGAGCGTCTTTTGCTTCTGTCTGCTTTTCGTCTTTTACATCTTTCGAGCGAGAAAACAATTTGTGCGTCTGTTTATTGATGGTGCCGGCAAGCGATCTGGTGGCATCCGCAACCTTCCCACCTAATTCTGTTCCCGTGGAGGCAAGATTGGCGCCCCATTTCGCCACAATGCTATCTTTTGGCATTCTGATTTTTTCGAAAGATTCATACGCTTCATCTTCGATCAACTGCTGGACGCCTTCCATCGCGGCAGCGCGGCGCTTGGCCAGCTCGTCCACGATCGGACGAATCTGCGCATACGGACAGGTACTCTGTTTAAGCCAGTCCATCTCTTTTTCGATGGTTGCAATCGTCTTCATGCTGTGCTCCATTTCGAAGAAGACGGAGTGCTCCATTCCGCTCACCCGTACAACGTGCTTGATGAGTTTTCTCTCCGCGCTGGCGTAATCCGCATTGCTGAATGCGATTGTCAAAAGGTCCCACACCAGCAATCGCATACTGATCCCGACATCGACCTCTGCCGGCACCGCCAATTCCCGGTCGATGCCCTCCAGCAACAATTCATAGGCATCCTCTTCTTCCATTCCACTATGGAGCTGACACTCTACCTCTTCGACGATTTGCTCCCGATATTCGTGAAAGCCGTCGGGATCCAATTCGGCGCCGATCGCCTGAAAGCATTCCTGTTCGTTCTCTGTCGCAGCTCCATCTGCTACCATCAGATAGCGAAAAATCTTTAGCGCAGCCCTCTTGTTCAACATCATTTTACTCGTTCCCCCTTTCCTCACAGCTTCAGCGGCTCATCAGACAACATCACTGCATCAAATTGGTTCCGAGAAGATATGGTCTCACTTCGCCCAAGTTGTTTTTGTATCTGGGCGCTTGCCGACAAAAACGAGTCTGCATCATTTTCCTCGAAAGCGTCTTCCAGTAAACTCGCGTTTCCGGCAAAGGTCATCAGCCGTTGGGTCATATACTGCTCCACGACCGCTTCCATCTCTGCTTCATATTCGCGCAGGATCCGGACCCGAACAGCGCATTCTTTCTCCACACGAATCCTTTCCTCCCGGGCGATGTCAAGGCTCACAAGAGCTTTGGACACTTCATCATATACGCCGATCGCGGCAGAGACAACCCCAATGGGTGTACCCATCTTTCCGACTGCCCCCACGGTTCCTACGACTTTTTTCAACAAATCTACATTTTCTTTGAAATGGGAATCCGCAGTCGCAAGCCGGTCTTTCTGCAGCTCTGCCAGTACGGCAAAGCTGCTGTACCGTGTCCCTATGGCTCCTGCCACTTCGGCAAACCCAGCCATGCCGACCCGTATCAATCCAAAATAGTTGATTTTCTGCAAAAAGTACAACGCGAATCCGCTCGGATCGCCCTTGTGCATAAAATAGGCTTGAAGGCCTGCGCTTCCCATATCGACCGCCATAAATGTAGTCGATGCGACCATCCGCATGTGGCGCAGCGCAGGGATACGCCCCGGAAGAATGTTCCGGAAGTCAAGTTCCTGCAATTGCTGTGGCGTTTGAAGCGGGTGTTTGGCCAACTCTCTTGCTAAACGCGACAACGAATAAAAGGAACAGACGATCGCCTCGTTAAGGAGTATTGGAAAATATTGTTTGCTTTTTACCGCTTCATTGGCAATTCCCAGCTCCGTCCGCAAATCAAATCGGATAGGCGCACGGATGACCCCGCCTTCTTTGCTTTTTTCCATGAACAATGTTCCGTTAAACAATTTTGTGCAAAGAAGAGAAATGTTGTACCGCCCTGCCTCGTTGCTTCCGGCCAGAGCCCGTATCCCGGGGATAGAAGAGAGTTCTTTCAGCAGAGAAAGAAGTGGACCCGGCAGTCCCGTACCCTCTTTACCCATAGCAATACTTCCGCTGGAACCGGCCACATCGCTTACCATGTGAAAGAACCAGACAATAGTGCCGTTGTACAGCCCTGAAAGCAAGTCCGGTTTCTTCCATCCTTGGATCGGGTGCTGAACGAAGGTTCCTTTGACGTCTGTTCCATATCCAATTCCGGTAAACTGAGAGAGGATAGAAAACAACAGTCCGACAGGAGTTGGATGATGAGAGAAATCGCGCAAATGATGCTGCTTTCCGCCGCCAAATTCGTTGGTCAATTTGTCAGCTTGGATTGAGAAATCTTTTTCAAGAGAACAAACGGCGGACGCGAGGTCGGCTCCTTTATATCCACACCAATGGGCGACCTTTAAGACAAATGCTTCTGTTTGCTGGCTTCCCCAGTCGTGAGCGTTATCCAGAGAAATGTCCTTCGTCCACAGTATGTCCAAGGCGGCGGTCATCACACCACTTGCAATAGCGACCGTACAATCCCGTTTCCCAAAGCTATCTGTTTCAGGTGCATCTCCTTTATTTTGAAAACCCAATGGCGCTTTGCTCTCAGTTTTCAGCCTCTCCAGAATCGTTTCATCCGCCGGACAGAACGCATACTGATCGATCTCGTCCACAGTGATCCAGCGGATGTCGTTGTGCTCCAGTTTTTGGGGCACACCCTCCCGAATGGTGGCGTGGAAAAGGGTCAGATGCGCCGTCAGGTCGGGGCATTCATAGGTCACATCCATGAATACCTCACCTACGTCCAGTGTGATGGCCAGCTCTTCCTGGCACTCCCGGACGAGGGCCTGCTGCTTGGTCTCGCCCGGCTCCACCTTGCCGCCAACAAACTCCCACAAAAAGCCCCGGGCCTTGTGGGCCGGGCGCTGGCAGATCATGAACTTGTCCTGGTCCCAGATCAGGGCTGCTACTACTTCGGTCATGGGTTTCACCTCTTTGCTTCTCAGGCACTATCTTACCCCAATAAAAACGCTTCCTGCTCAATGGTAACACCATATTCCAATATCTTTTCCATTGCATTTTGGAAAAGCAGGTGCTTTTTATTATCGAGAGCAGTTTGAACTTCATTCAAATAGTTTTCTGAACGTTTCAAGCCCGTTACATAGTGGTTTATGACATCCTCGCTTGACATTCGCATAGGCAACAATGATGGAAAGATCGTCTGTAACTGTTCGAACATCCGAAATCCGCCCAAATCGATATCTGCCCAAAAAACGACCTCTATCTGATCATGTATCGCTTCTGCTATTTTTTGGAAAAACTTTCGTTTCTGCGGGCTTAGGTAGCCCCCATGATAGACCGCAATTTCCTGTGGCTTCAATTCAGAGAGGATAAATTCATCATAGTTCGTTTTATTCTCAACAAAAACGATCCTCTTAACTCCTGTCAAGTCGAAAGAGCGTATCGCATCAATTCCGGAACTAGGCAGTGCAAGTCCGTAAGGGCTCGCGGCATCTATACATATATTTCCGTTTATCGTCTGGATGGTACAGTGTCCCGAAAGCTCATAAAGTTCAGGGCGCACATAGATTCCCAAATATGCCAACCGTTCTCGCTCGCCCATCTCACTTTGCTCACAGGCTTCCTTCAATTCCGCGTTGTATATTGACGCAATCTTTAGAAATTGGTCCCGCACTTCTTTCTCAAAAGTCTTGGTGTTTTGATAACATTTGTTACTAAAGGCCCGCATTGTCATCGGTTCACCATGCAGAGAATCATACATCTCAAAAGCCTTGAGCAACTTATCTAACAGAGATAAATCCTTTTTACAGTAAGGCGGCACCCGAAGCGTTTTTTGTGCCTGGCAAGCAACATCATCTCGCCAGGCCAGAATCCAGTTGGTAGCCACCAAAGAAAGTCTCGTCGTAACCATTCTAGCCACAGTATCCGCAAGCTCTTTCGGGTGTTTTCTACCTGTGAGTTCATAACACTCCGCAAGGTGATCTAAGCTCAGCGCCACACATGACAACACAGGACGCCCGGCAACCCATTGTGTCGAGACGATGCTTCGCTCCTCCAGGTCTCTTACAATATTGTTCCAGTCGTCTCGTATCTGTGCATCTTCATAGACATACTCAGGGAACTCATTCTTTTCAATTCGCAGCATTACCCTGCGGCGAGAGGTGCCTGGTTGACTTAGATGTTTACTCCCTTCGTACTTATCCAATAAGCGGGACAGAAGGATTTCTTGTTTCACGCAGGCAAAATCTCCTTTCCCCAAGCTTTCGTGTGCATTTGATACTTCTCTTTGATGACCAAATGTGTGCGATCTGCCAGAGGCATAATATCAGGCAATTTATCCGGTGGTGTACAGATGATTGCCTGCAATCCCATCTTTCGCAACAGACGGACACTTTCTATAATGCGGTCGCTATCCATTTTATTAAATGCCTCATCGAAAACGACCAACCGCATAGTATTGCTTGCCAGGATGGATGGATTATTGACCTGATACAGTTGAGCGAAAGATGCCAGTACCGCAATGTAAAAAGGTGTTTGTGTCTCACCGCCGGATTTTGTGTTGAGTGTCTGAGAAAGCAGTTGTTTTGACCCATTCTGGTCTGTGGTTTCCAGGTCGAATTTTAGATAAGTGCGAAAATCGGTGAATCGTTCGATGTTTTGCAGGAGTTCACTTTGCTTCCTCGAGTTCACCTGGGTATCATCTGACATAGCAATCTGGCTGAACATAGTCTCAATGAGCTTTCCGTATTTCTGCTGGAAGGGCAGCGCAAACAAGCCGCCTTCTCCTTCCATCAATTCTGGCGCCATAATCATGTCATAGTAGTCGGCATAATCCGGATTTCGTTCTGCTTTAAACTGGTATTGATCCGTCCCAAACTTGGCTTGTTTTAAGGCCTTGTTCAGGTTCTTAACTTGCTCCTGTACTTGGTCAATGCTGGATTTCAGCTTGGAAAGGAAGTCATTTTGAAATTGTTCCAAGGCGCTCTCCCGTGCTGCCTTAATTTTCTCCCGGTATTTTGGCAGTTCGCTTTCTTCTAAATTACGTTGTTCAGCCTCATATTCCTCGTTGTCTGCCGCATCTACCCGGAACGGACAGGGCTTGAACCGATCAGCATACTCTCTCCTGGCCTGGAACAGATTCCGTTCTGCTAACCCCATCTCATTTTTGGTCCGAATCAGTTGATCACTGAAATTTTTCTGTATTACGGCAGCCCGTTTCAGTCGGTAGAGTTCTTGCTCATACCTGGGAATCCCCACTTTCTCCTGGTATTCTTGAGAAAATTCTTCATTCAAAGCATCCTCCAAAGAAGACAGCTCCTGGTACAGCGCCGGCAACCGTTCATATTCCAGTTGTCGGATTTGTTCTTTGAGTTGTCCTTGTCGCTCGACGGTATTCTTGTGCTGGCTGCGCAGACTATCTATCTCCTCTCTCAGATAGCCAATATTGCGGCGTTGTTCCTCCAACCAAAAGAGATTCAGATTGGAGATTTGTTCCTCAATTTCTTTGATTTTCTTTTTGATTTCCAATACGTGCAGGTAGTCACCCAGTTTTTCCTGCACTGCCGTCTGGACGAAAAACTGTGTAAAGACCGGCTCCCATGGCTGCTTGAGCACTTTCAAAATAGGGGTCCAATATTCAATGGCGTTTTCTGTCTGCGCCAACTCCTCCTCCAGGCGCTGGATGCGAAGCTGTACCGCTCGGCGACCGATAAAGGCATCGTCCATCAAAGCCCGACGCAGTGGCCGGACCACATACCCTTGATAGAGCATCCCTTCTGCCGTTATGGCCACCTTATGCTTCCGGAGTTCTTCCACACGGGCACAACAGGTTACCCGCCCAAGCAAATAGTCAATATAACTACGGGCCAGATCATTTTGCGTTTCAACCTTTTGGGCCAAACTGTTCTCCTGCGGGGCTGATTTTTCCTGTTCTCGGAGTTTCCCCACATCTACAATACCAAAGGAGTTTTGCCCGAAATCCTGTTTGATTCGATCATAGAGTTTCACCGCTGCCTGGTAGTAAACAGGCTTCACCAGCAGATAAAACTTCTGGGTGTTTAGGTACCCTTCCACTGCGCCACGCCAAGCTTCCTCTTTGATTTCCAGGACGTCCGCCAAGATGGGCAGTTCCACCGGACAGCCCACTTGCTTTTCCAGTTCTGCACGCAAGCGTTTTTGCAGTTGTAAGAGCCCCTGGGGGTAGTCTTTGATGTTCTTGCGCAGGTTGTCCAATGCCACCCGTTTCTGATCCGCTTCCGTTTTATGTTGTTCAAACCGGTCTTCTACTTTATGGGCAGCATCTCTGATTGCGCCGGAGAATTCCGCTGTGGCCGTCTGTGCCCTTTCAAAGAGGGCAAGTGATCGGGAGAACAGTTCTATTCCTCCCTTTTGCAAAGCTGCGTATGCTTTTTCAGCCTTTAACGCAGTCTGCTTGACTCGCTCCAGCTCCTCCCGTTCATCCCATGTCGAAATCTTTTCACACAGGTCACTCACCCGGGTGGCCTCCAAGCGGATATTCTGCCCCAGATTTTCCAGTCCTGCTGTCAGTCGTTGGCTTTCCAGTATACAATGTTGTTTTTGATTGAAGAGCTTTTCCTGCTCCTTATAAACGTCGCTCTGGGCTACTGCCAATTCCAATTCCCGTTTCCGGGTCTCTTTTTGCGTGATCTCATCATTCAGCTCCAGAGCTTTCTCTTCGGTCTTTGCTAGAGCAGTTTTGCAGTCCTGCCTCTCCAGCTCCGAACGTTGGATGGAGGCCTTTTGCACCTCCTTCTTTGCCCACTGGGACAAAAAGGATTGGATACGCCACCGTTCAATTGCCTGCTGCCAATCCCGATACCTACGGCTAATATCCCGCAGAGCCTCCAGTTTTTCCTCTTGCCGCTGGGCCAATTGTTCATGTCGCTTATAGTCCCGAATGTTCTGCTGCATGGCCTGGATATCCGGTTTTTCCGGAATGTCGCAGATGTTTTCTGTAATAAATTTTTGTATGTCCACAATGGGGCGGAAGGAGATGGCTTTCTTCATCATACGCATGACCTGCTTGTTGTGGACATTCCACTTTGCCAGCAAATCTTTCTGATATTGCTCGTGGGTATCATAGAGCTTCCCGTGGGTTCCATAGGTTTTTAAAAAAACGCGCAAATTTGGGATGTCGATGGCCTCCCCTTGACGGACGAAGCTGTCTTCAGGAAGTGCTCCATCGTAGATAAAAAACCGATCTGTACGGCTTCCGTCACTTCGGCAGTCAAATATGATACCGCAAACAAATTGCTTGCCTTCCGTATCATCCCAAAATTCACAGGCAATGAAACTGGAAAAATCCTTCGCTCTCCGGGAGTTGGGGTTATTCTCATCCATATCTGCCCGGAGATATCCGTCCAGTGTCCGTTGTGACTTCTCATTTGCCGCCTGGTTGAAATTGCGGGCATTTGTTTCACCCACGAGTACAATTTGAAGCGCATCAATGATAGTGGACTTTCCGGCAGCATTCTTCCCTGTAAGGAAATTGATGTCATCCACCTCAATGAGTTCCTTTGAGAAATAGAGCCAGTTAATCAGCAAAATCTTCTTCAGCTTCTTCACCTTCGTCCTCCTTTCTCAGCACCGATACGATTGCGTTGAGTTTTTCACTGGAAACCACTGACAATACCGTGGGAAGTATAGCAAATTTGCAACTTGTCTGATTGTATTTACCTTCTATCCTTTGGATCACAGAATGGTGATCCAAGGTCGTAAGCGCCCTCTTTACTTCGTCCATATTAGGCTTTGCCGGCAAGATGGCATAATCTGTAACCACTTTTTCCAAGAGATCACGAACAGAGCAGATAGCATCTTGTGCCAACCCCAGTCGTTCTATATTTTCTTCGTAGAGCATACGAATGGCCAAGAGGATCGCTGTCTCTTTTTTGTTTAGATTGTGTCGATTGGCTTCATCTGTATTCAACACATAAAAATAGCCATTCATATCGTCCTTACGCAGATCCCAGTCCAAAAAAGCAAGATACTCTTGTATCTCTTCAAAATGAGTGGAAAGAAAGGTGTAATCAGGATTATTGACCCGTCCTTCTCCCGGCTTATACAAAGTTCTCACCACGTAAGTTCGGCTGAGCAGTTGATTGCATACGGATTTGAATCCTTCAAGCTCTTTTTGTGTTGCGGTGCTCATCCAATCAAGGCTCATTTTTTCTCTCCTTATGCATAATTTGAAGTTGGGGAATGGTGTATGCATTTTCTGTGTAAGTGCCTTCCAATTCCTGGACCAAGTAGTCTGCTTGGGGATCATTCCCTGTGAGGACAGCCAACATACTCATAATATAGGCCTTATCATCGGACAGCCCTATATCCTTGGAATAACAGATTCTCCGATCTTCTAACCATCTCTCTACATACGCCGCAACCGCAGTGCGTGCATACTCAGCTCGAAATAGTTCCGCAGCCTGGGCCTCGGCCTGGGCATCCAGCCCGCTTTCATCCACCAGAACTGGTTCCCCTTTTATACGTTTCCCGGGGCGCTTACGATACCAAAGACTCTTTTCTGAAAGGAAGGATTGTTCATACAGTTGGAACACCGGTTGAATCCGATCTACAAGTTCAGAGGTACGGTGCTTTCTTCCCAAAGCCCCCAGCAGATAATTCAGGTTGCCCCGAACGTTGTAGTCCCGGTTAGTCAAATTTTCCAATTTTTGGGTAGTTGCTCTGGTGTATCGACGTACCTGACGATCAATTTCATCCAGGTAGTCGTGCTCGATGCTGTCATAGCAATCTTTTACCCAAAATATCTTTTGGAGCAAATCACTCCTACACTCCTCCAATGTCGTGCCGCGACGATCTTGTAACGCTGTGTTGGATAGCGCTAATAATAGGGCCTCATCTTGGATCCATCCTGTAAGAATAGTTTGGATCGGAACTCGATATTTGGGAACGGAGTCTTTAATTTTGAGCGGTCGTATGTAGGCTTCCACCACTTTTTGTCCAAACTCGTCGAAATGAGACGCAAGAACATCATTCACTTCCTGCATTTTAATTTGCATCTGGAAAAAGTGCTTTACATTGTGGTAGACCATCTGCAACAGATTGATCAGCGCACGTGTGTTATCATAGGCCCCATAAACTGCGGCCATTTTGTCGTAGATATTGCCACTATCCGCCGCCACCTTCAGAGTAGAATAAGTTCCGAAAACATAGGAATAGCCACGAACTGGACTATCGTCCCTTAACTGATGAAAAACTTCCAGTAACCGGCTGCTGTACCCCGGAACCGTAATATATTCATCAAAATCCTCACCGCGCTCTTTCTCGAACCAACCCTTGCTGTATAGTTTTCGTATAAGGAATCTGGCTCGCCCCGAAATGTCTTTCAATTCCTCCTCATCTATATCCTCACCTTCAAAGGTGGCATCCGCCAGCTGTGCCTCCAACTTGCTTCTAAGCATGGAATATAATGTATCTTCCGGGATCTTTAAGTTTTCCCTATACGCCTCGTAAAGAACATCCAACGCATCCGCATACAATGCACGGTTGGGCGATGCTAAAACAGAAAAGAGCTCAGCTGGAATACGCTCGAATAAGTTCACCCAAACTCCTCCTCTCGTAAAAGTACGGATGACAGTTTTCTATCCCACTACCAATTTATTTGTTTTCTTGAGATATTTCGCCGGAATAGGCACATCCAATTTCCATGTAATGCTCATTGGGTGGCTGCCTTCGTGCTTCACATAGCTGGCAGTTCCCAAGAAAGTATAAGGTGCTGTGCCGGCCAGGTCGGTTTTGAACTCGCGAACAAACAGCAGAATCTTTGTACCCAGTTCCCGATGATGGATGTACCGCCGGCCCGTGGGAGAATTCGCCGCGGTTGTACTCTGGCTCTGCCAGTGGAATAGCGTCTCGTTGATGGAGTAGTCCTGGTACATCGTAGTGGGCGAATAGTCCTTGTCGGACTTGTTCAGCGTGACGAAGAACACATCCAGTTGCTTGTCCGGTAGCCATTTGACACCCTCTCGTACAGTGGCAGGCTTGTTGAAATCCAGCGCAACCAGCAGCTGATCACGAGTGTAAGTACAATGCACATCCAGCGGGCAGGCAAATCCCAGATCCACCGGCTGGTCCAGGAAATCAATGGCGTCGAATCTCAGCCGCAGCAGCTCCAGCAATTCCGCCAACAGCACCGGGCTGTCGGACAGGTTGTGCAAATTACTCAGTACCTCTTCGTCCTGCCAATCGTCGGCCACCTTGCCCCACACCGTTACATAGAACATCTGCAGCATCCGCTGCTCAATGGGTGGCAGTGTGGAGAAATCCACATTATCCAACCGTGGCAGAATATCCAGCAAAAAGCTGATCCAGCGACGAGAATCCAGCGTCGCCAATCGCCCAAAAGCACGAGTGAGCGCCACTTCCGCTGGTTCGTCGAAATCCGGTTTCGCGCCAGCTGCCACACACAGGCGAGCAAAACTTGCTTTGGTGTAGAGCGTGCGCACATCCAGATGGTAGTAACCAGTAAAGTTGGTCAACGTCAGCGGCAGGCCGGTATCTTCTTCAAAAGTGCGAATACGGCTCACCAGCCCCGCACGAAGGCCAAAAGAGTTCTTGATACTGTTCAAGATCACCTGCATCGGCTTCTTTTCCAACTGGATGTAGCAGCCTTTGGGGGCCGAGATGAACCCGTGCTTAAGCTCGTACTGCACACTGTGGTTGGTATTCGAGAGCAACGCCGCGAACTTTTCCTCGAAGTTGTACTTGCGGTTGGCCTGACCGATGAAGTCCAGCACCGTCAGGCACTCCTTGTCCTCCGCCAGGCGAAGGCCGCGGCCCAGCTGCTGCAGGAACACCGTGAGGGATTCAGTAGGGCGCAAAAACAGCACAGTGTTCACTTCGGGAATATCCACGCCCTCGTTATAGATGTCCACCACGAACAAAAAGCGCAGCTCTCCGCCGACCAGCCGTTTCTTGGCAGTGTAGCGTTCCTCGTCAGAGGACTGCCCCACCAGACACAGGGACGGCACGCCATGCTCGTTAAAATAGTTCGCCATGAACCGGGCGTGCTCCACCGACACGCAGAAGCCCAATCCCTTCACTGCGTCCATATCAGTAACGTAGTGGTCCAAGGATTGCATGATGTGGCCGGCGCGGCGCTCTGCCACCGCTCGGTTTAGGGAGTACAAGTTGGTAAGATCGTTCTTGTCATAGCCGCCCCGCACCCAGCGCAGCTCATCCAAATCAACGGTGTCCGCCACACCAAAGTATTGGAAGGGGCAGAGCAGCTTTCGGTCGATAGCCTCCGGCAGCCGAATCTCCGCTGCGATACGCCCGCCGAAGTAGTCCAGCACGCTTTTGTCGTCCATGCGTTCCGGGGTGGCGGTCAGGCCCAGCAGAAGCTGAGGGTGGAAATGGCCCAGCAGCCGCTGATAAGTAGGCGCGGCGGCATGGTGAAACTCGTCCACCACAATGTAATCGTAGTAATCCGCCGGCAAACGGTCGTATAATTCTTGTGAGTTCACCGTCTGGATAGAGACAAACAGATGGTCCAGGCTCTCCGGACGGCTGCCGTCCACAAAGAGGTCACCAAAGTTCGGGGCACGCAGGATGTTCTGGAAGGTGTACTGACTCTGGCGAAGGATCTCCTCCCGGTGGGCCACAAACAACAGGCGGTTGGTGCCGCCGGGGTGTTCCTTGCAAAAGCGCCGATAGTCAAAAGCAGAGATCACCGTCTTGCCCGTGCCGGTGGCCGCTACCACCAGGTTGTGGGTAAGTCCGCGTACCTTACGCTCGGCGTCCAGCTTGTCCAGGATTTCCTGCTGGTAGGCGTAGGGGTGGATGTTGAACAGCATATCCCGGGGATGGTCATTCCCCTTTCCCCTCTCAGCTTTCAGGGCGCGGAGCAGCCGGTCGTGTTCCCCCTCCTGGTAGAGCTCAAATTCCGGCGCGTTCCAGTAGCTGTCAAAGGTGGCTGAAATCTTCTCTAATGTAGTAGGCAGATCCTTCGCTGTGACCTTCACGTTCCATTCCAGCCCACTGGACATTGCCACCTTGGACAGATTGGAGGAGCCTACATAGGCGGTGGTGAAACCGGTGTTACGGTAAAACACGTAGGTTTTGGCATGGAGGCGAGTGCGGTCAGTGTCGTAGCTGATTTTGATCTGGGTGTTGGGCAGTCGGTTCAATTCCTCGATGGCTTTCGGGTCTGTAGCTCCCATGTAGGAGGTGGATATCACCCGCAACTGGCCACCGTTTTGGGTAAAGGTTCGCAGCTCCTCCAGGATCAGCCGCAGGCCGCTCCACTTGATAAAGGACACCAGCATGTCGATCCGGTCAGCGCAAGAAATCTCCTTTTTCAGCTCAGAGAACATCTGGGGCTCGTTCAATGCGCCGGTGAACAGACTGCTGCGGGCTAAGGATGTCTCGGGCCGAGGCAGATCATCCGCCGTGCGGCTCATCACCAGCAGGGGATCTTTTTCCCGCAAAAGCACAAGAAGCTGCTCTGCCCTGCCGTCGACGCGCAGCGGAGCAAAATCAGCTTCTTGTGTTGTTTTTTCGATGGTCTGAATCAGTTGATTAACCAGATTAATTTGGGCGGTCATATCGCCACCCTTATCCGCTAAATCATCCAGCCCTTTTTGAGCCACTTCGGCCAAGTATTGTGCCAACACTTGGGACGCCTCAGCCTTGTCGATGGCCGCCGTGGCACATCGCTGGGCAGGAAGCGCATTCAGCTCACCACCGATCTTCTCATTGATAACCTGTTCATAAAGGCCGGGCTGCAACATACCGATCACACCTTTTTATGGTTTTAAGCAGTTTCAGTATACCAGATGAAAAATCCTATTTTTGGAACTCTTAAATTTTGGGGCTAGAGAATCATGCACAAAGCAATATCTTTTACCCTTATTATAAAAAATCCCGTTCAGTTCGGCAAGGCGCAACTATCTCTATTCGCCGAGCCGTGCTACGTTCCACTCCTGCAGGGCCTGCCTTTGCACATAGCGCAGGGTGTGTGCGGTGCCGCCAGTGGCGCGGGTATACCAAGCGATACAGCAGGAGGCGCCGTCCACCAGGTGACGACCTCAGGCCAGAAAGACCTCATGACTGGGCGTTGGCGGCAGATGACCACCTTATCTACCTTCGATTCAATCGCTGCACGGGTCTGCAGGGCGGGCGTCCAGCGATTCTGGTAGCCAGGGAAGGGTTGCACCAGAATGATCCGTATTTCAGGTCGGTTCTCACGCAACATCAACGGCTTTTCTGCCACCAGTGTGTTGAAACCCAGCGCACCGTCCACGCCGAAATCTCTCACCCCTTCCTCCAGCAGCGGTTCCAGACCGGATGCCCCGCACCCGATGGGCGGGGCTATAGAGCAGATTGCCGTTCCGCTTTGTGCCCTCCAACACCGCCGAGAGCGTCTGGAGATACTTGCACACCGTGACTTCACACACCGGCTCGCCGTTGCGCTTTCTCCGTTTGTGTAGCTCCACACACAATTCTTCCAGAATCAGCGGCCGAAGCTTGTTCAGCGCAATGCCGCCGATTTAAAGATAAGACGATCTTTAATGCCGGGCAATTAGTTATGCCGATAAATATGTGGTAAAGCCTGTAAAATCGCCACATTAAACAAAAAGTATCGACCTTATTTTTTTCGAGGCGTTGAAGTTATACATGCCCAGTGTCAATCGTTTTCTTGACCACCATACATGCAAAAGCCCGCGAAGCCTGTTCTGAAAAGGCTCCGCGGGCTTTTTATATAGTTTTCTTATTTGTCCACAACCGACGAAAAACGGCTTGAAATCGCGGTTTTTCGTTGGCTGCCTGGGTTCTCCGACCCGGAAGGCCGCTGGTTCGAATCCAGTCGGGCGCACCAGGCAAAAAGCCTCGAAAAGCCGGTTGTTATGCGCTTTTCCGGGCTTTTTGTTTTTTGCTTTTCGTTTCGTAAATCCTGTTAAAAATGTTGATTCCAGAGCGTTTTCTTTGAGAAGAGAAAGAACTACCGGGCCTTGCCTGCCCGGCGCGTGCTATGATATGATTTTTCCATAAGCTTGGCAGTGTGAGGAAGGAGAAGGCCCTATGCAGAATAGCATGTCGGAGTTTGTGGCGCTGATAAAAGAATTTTGCACGGATGTTCTTCAGCTGAATGCAGTAATTGGCATTGCGGTTATGATTATCCTCTTTATTCTGGAAGTGCGATGGACGCGTTCCCATCCACCGCGCAGCAGGCGCAAAGAGCGGGCAGTTGCACTGGGCCATGTTGTGACGGCCAGAAGGGTTTCGTATTGGGACGACGGCGTCACACCCGATGAGAAAACCACCTCATGGTACCATGCCACCTATGCCTACGAGGTTGCGGAAAAGCAATATCAGTATAAATATCTGGCGCGCGCTTTTCCTCCTATGCAAATCAAGCTCTATTATCTTGGCAGCCCAGGCAGAGCATTCTGCAGCAACGAAAAACGAAGTGCGCTTTCTCAAATTTTTCTTCTTCTGTTCCCGATTGCGGCCGGCGTAGTGGTGATGCACTTGCTGGGTGTAAGGTGATTGCAGCAAGGCTTCCCGCTGGTGCGAGAGGCCTTTGTCAGATGGATTCTAAAATTTTGTGAAGCATAGCAAGGCCAACGGCCGAAAAGCAGAAAGCGGGTAACCCCAGATGCACACCTTCTCCATTGCCGGTAAAACGATCTCCATTTTCCCCTCCATCGCTCCGGGTGCCCCCATCTTCTATCTGAATACATACGCCGGCGAGGGGCAGCAGGTATTGGACGCGGCGCGGGCAGCCGGCTGCCCGCCATTCACCCTGGTTGCTATCAGCGGCTTGAACTGGAACCGTGACATGGCCCCTTGGGACAGCCCGGCAGCTTTCAAGAACGGGGAACCCTTCACCGGCGGGGCCGGCGAAACCCTGCACCTGTTGGTGGAGGAGATTATGCCCAAAGCAGAAAAAGAGCTGCCTCGGGCCCCGGAATGGCGGGGAATTGCCGGGTATTCTTTGGCAGGCCTGTTTGCCTTGTATGCCATTTATCAAACCGATGTATTCACCCGGGTGGGGTGCATCTCCGGCTCTCTTTGGTTTCCAGGGTTTCTGGAATACGTCTTTACCCACGAGCCGAAGCGCCGCCCGGGCTGTTTATACTTCTCTTTGGGAGATAAGGAGGCCAAAACCCGGAATCCTGCCCTGCAAACCATTCAGGAAAACACAAAGGCCGTTCAAGCGTTTTACCGAAAGAAAGGCATTGTCACCATGTTCCAGATGAACCGGGGCAACCACTTTATTCAAGGGGCCGAACGGGTGGCGGACGGAATGAAATGGCTGCTGAAACAATGAGTTTTAGCCCCTTTCGGGCACCATGAAATGCCCGCACAAAACCAAGCCACAAGGTATTATAAAAACGTGCCCCGCGGTGGGAAGGCGCGGGTTCAAGCATTGCAGGCAATGGGCAGGGCCACCTGAAAACGGCCGCGCCGCCTGCGCACGCAAAAAACCCCGGGGCTGCTGGGCAGCACCCGGGGTTTTTCTTCCTTATGGGTGAGGAGAAGGAATTCTATCAGGCCGGCAGCATACCGGAGATAGCGGTAAACACAAGGCCCACAACCACAACCACAATCATGAACTTCCAGCAGGTCTTCCACCACTGGGGGAAGCTGATCTTGCACACGGCAAGGCCGGCAACCGTCATGCCTGCGGTGGGGCTGATGGTGTTCATGGTCTGGTTGGCAATGCAAAGCGCCGTTACAGAAGCCTCGGGGTTCACGCCCATCAGGTCCGTCAGGGGCGCCATTACCGGCATGGTCAGTGCGGCCAAGCCAGAAGAGGACGGCACCAGAATGCTAAGCAGCGCCTGCACAAAGTACATCAGCGTAGTGAACACAGCGGTGGGCACGCCAGCCAGCATGTTGGCCAGGGCATTCAGGATGGTGTCGATGATCATACCGCCTTCGGCCACCACCAGGATGCCGCGGGCAATACCGATGATGACAGCCGCATAGGCGAAATCTGCCATGCCCTTTACAAACTCGTTGGCCATTTCCTTTTCACCCAGGCCGCCCACAATACCGGACAGCAGGCCGATGGCAAGGAACACCATGCTGATTTCGTCCATATACCAGCCCTTGGTGACAAGGCCCCACACAATGACGCCCATGCCCACGCCGAACACAATCAGCACCAGTTTCTGGCGCAGCGTAAAGGGCATGTCGGAATCTACACTGTCTACCGCAAACTCTTCACGTTTTGCAAGGTCGTCCTGGTAAGTAATAGAGCCCGTGGGGTTCTTTTTCACCTTGCGCGCATACATCATAACCCACACGATGCCAATGATGGTGAAGGTTGCATACTGAATAAAGCGGAACCACAGCTGGGGGTTGCCCTGAATGCCGGCAACACCCTGTGCAATCAGCACGTTGAACGGGTTCACCGTAGAGCCGATATAGCCCATTTGAGGCCCAAGGAAGCACACCATGAACGCCGTCATGGAATCATAGCCAAGGCTCATGATGATGGGCATGAAAATGGCATAGAAGGGAAGCGCTTCTTCCGACATGCCGAACGAGGTGCCGCCAATGCTGAACAGAAGCATCACCACCGGGATGAGCAGGATGTCTTTGCCCTTCAGCTTTTTGATAACACGGCTCATGCCCGCATTGATGGCATTCGTTTTGGTAAGAATGGCGAAAGAGCCGCCAATCAGCAGAACGAACGCAACTACGTCACTGGCCGCCTGAATGCCGCGGGTAGGGGCCATCAGAATAGCGCCCAAGCCCTGGCGCATGTCATTGCCTTCCTCGTCCACCTTCGGAACTTCCTGATAGGTGCCTGCCACGGCAACTTCGCGCTCGCCGGCCGCCGTGTCCATCATCGTCCTCTCGAACTGGCCGGAAGGAACGATCCATGTCAAAATCGCAAACAGGATGATAAGCAAAAATGCGATGGTATAGACATGGGGCAGCTCAAATTTTTTCTTCTTTTTCAGCATGAGATACCCTCCTTAAAAAGGTTTTCCCCCGAAGGGGCCATAATGCGACGTTTTGGGTCGTATTATAACGTCATATATAGAATAAGGCTTGTGCCCGTTTTCGTCAACCCCAACGGCAATTTTTCAGTGTTTGTTATAAAACTTGCGGGCCTTTTTTGGCACTTTGCGAAAAGCCCTCAATCAAGAGCGTTCCCTTCCCTTTCCGGCGGAAAACCGCCCTTGCATCCGGCGGCAAAAAGCAAGGCACGGCCGCCCCGTTTTGGGGCTGGTCGTGCCTTGTTTTGTTTTTGTTTTTCCCTTACTTGCGGGCATACTCCTGCTCGCAATACAGGCAGCGGTACTGCGCCTTATCGGGGTTTGTCAGGCAGAACACATGGTCCAGTTCCTGTTCCACGCTGGTGATGCAGCGCGGGTTTTTGCATTTCACCACGTTGGTCACACGCTCGGGCAGCTTCATCTGTTTTTTCTCGATGATTTTTCCATCATCAATGATATTCACCGTGATGTGCGGGTCAATAAAGCCCAGCACGTCCAGGTCGATGTCGATGCGGTCTTCAATTTTAATAATGTCTTTGCGGCCGGTTTTGTTCGAGCGGGCGTTTTTGATGATGGCCACGCTGCAGTCCAGCTTGTCCAACTCCAGCACGCGGTAAATCTCCATGCTTCTGCCGGCCTCGATATGGTCGATGACAAGGCCTTTTTCCAAACTGTCGATATTCAGCATCTCACTCCACCTCCAGCATTTTCAGAATGAGGGCCATGCGCACGAACTTGCCGCACAGGGCCTGACGGAAATAGGCTGCGCGCGGGTCGGAATCCACCTCGGTGGAAATTTCGTTCACACGGGGCAGCGGGTGCATGACAATCATGTCCTCTTTGGCCAGCTTCATTTTCTCGGCGTCCAGAATATAGCTGTCGCGCAGGCGGATGTAGTCTTCCTCGTTGAAGAAGCGCTCGCGCTGCACACGCGTCATATACAAAATATCCATTGCACCAATGGCGTCTTCCAGGCGTTCTACCTCCTGGAAGTCAAAGCCGCCGTTCTCAAGGTCATCGCGGATGTAATCGGGCACCTGCAGCTCTTTTGGGCTTACCAGGATGAATTTGATGTTCTGATAGCGCATCATGGCGCGGATAAGCGAGTGCACCGTGCGGCCGAATTTCAAATCGCCGCACAGGCCCACGGTCAGGTTATCCAGGCGGCCCTTCTCGCGGTGAATGGTAAGCAGGTCGGTCAGGGTCTGGGTGGGGTGCTGGTGGCCGCCATCGCCCGCATTGATAAGCGGGCAGGCCACCTTTGCCGCAGCCACGGTAGCGGCGCCCTCTTTCGGGTGGCGCATGGCAATGATGTCGGCATAGCACTCTACCGTGCGCACGGTGTCTGCCACGCTTTCACCTTTTGCCGCGCTGGAGGAATTGGCCGAAGAAAAACCCAGCACCTTGCCGCCTAAACTAAGCATTGCTGCCTCAAAGCTTAAACGGGTTCTGGTGCTGGGTTCAAAAAACAATGTCGCCAGGATTTTGCCGTCACATTTGTGGGCAAAAGCAGTGGGGTTTTCCATGATCCTGTCTGCCAAAGCGATAATTTCATCAATCTCGCCGGTAGAGAGGTCGAGCGGGCTGATCAACTTCTTCACTGGTTTGGCCTCCTTCTATTCTTCTGCGCGGGGCGCCCCCGCATTTTGTTATCGTGTAATATCATACAGGCTGTGCCCCAAACTTGCAAGCGCAATTTTTCCGTTTTTGCACTTTTGCGCGAAACGTGCAAAAAAAACAAAAAAAGCCGCAAGGTTTTTGTAAGCGTTTGCCCTGGGCCGCACGCACAGACAAACGGCCCTTCTGCCTGCTTGACTTTCTGATATCGATTCGGTATGATGGGGCAAATACGCGGGGCTCTGTTCCCGGAAAGGAGCACTTTATGCCTTGTTCTATTTCAAACCGCACGCCGAAACAGGACGGCTTTTTCATGCCGGCCGAATTTTCGCCCATCCGCCAGGTGTGGATGCTGTGGCCCGAACGGCCGGATAACTGGCGCGACGGCGCAAAGCCTGCCCAGGCCGCCTATGCGCGGGTGGCTGCGGCTGTGGCCCGCTTTGCAGAGGTGACGGTAGGTGTATCCTGCGCGCAGTATGAGAACTGCCGCGCCAAACTGCCGCCCTGCGTGCGTGTGGTGGAAATCTCCAGCAATGACGCCTGGGTGCGGGATTGCGGGCCCACTTTTTTGAAAAACGCCGCCGGTGAGACGCGCGCGGTAGATTGGGAATTCAACGCATGGGGCGGCCTGTACGACGGCGCCTATTTCCCCTGGGATAAAGACGCCGCCGTGGCGCGCAAAATTTGTGAGATTGAGCGTGTAGACCGCTACCGCCCCAAGGGCTTTGTGCTGGAGGGCGGCTCGTTCCATGTGGACGGCGAGGGCACTGTGCTGACAACAGAGATGTGCCTTTTAAGCCCCGGCCGCAACCCGCACATGAACAAAGCCGAGATCGAGCACATGCTGTGCGAATATCTGGGCGCGGAAAAGGTGCTTTGGCTGAAGGACGGCATCGACCCAGATGAGACAAACGGCCATGTGGACGACGTGGCCTGCTTTGTGCGCCCGGGCGAGGTGGCCTGTATCTGGACAGACGATGAGGCGCACCCCTTCTACCGGGTGGCGCACGAGAGCTATGAGGCCCTGTGCGCCACGACGGACGCAAAGGGCCGCCGCCTGAAGGTGCACAAGGTTTGCCTGCCGAAAGTGCCCGTGTGCATTGGGAAAGGCTTTGCCATCGACGCCGCCGAGGGCTCTTTTCCGCGGCAGGAGGGCGAGGTGTGCCCGGCCTCTTACCTGAATTTCCTCATTGTGAACAACGGCGTCATTGTGCCGCAGTTCGGCGATGAAAATGACGCGGCGGCACTGGCCCAGCTTTCTGCCATCTTCCCGGACAAAGAAGTGGTGGGGGTAGACACACTGGAAGTGGTATACGGCGGCGGAAACGTGCACTGCATCACCCAGCAGCAGCCGCGCTGAGGGCCAGGGCGCGCCAGGCAGGCCTGCCGCGCCGCAAGCCCTTTTCTCGCCTTTCTGCATGCGCACATGGTGCGTATAACCGATTCTGTTTTCGCAAACCGCAAACGCCGCCGGGCGCGCATTTCCCATGCGTGCCCGGCGGCGCTTTTCTTAATTTTACAGGCGGCGTGCCAGCCCACACAGCCTCTGGCCGGGGCAAGCCCGTCACTTTGCCGCGTGCAGGCGCTCGTACTCGCGCGGCGTCTGCACCTTCACATTGCAGAACTGCTCTGCATACGCATCGCGCAGGGCGTCCTCCGTAACGGCCCGGGCCATGGCATATTTCCACGTCCACTCCGGCACAGGGCCGCCTTTGGCCTGGGCGGCCCGCAGCACAAGGCGCGCCGCAAGCAGCATCACAAGGCGCACAAGGCCGTACAAAGCAATCACCGCGGCAAACATGCCGGGCAGGCTGGCCAGCCCCTTGCTTGCCACCACAAACCAGCACAACTGCAGCCCCGCGCCGAAGCCGATGCCGTAAAAGTTCTTCCGCATGGCCTCGTAGACGCAGTGGGCGCACACGGGCACAGTCTTTTTTTCGCCGTCCATATACACGCCCGCCTCGCGCACGCCCTCGCGCTGTTCACAAATGCCGCACTGTGCCATTTCTGTATCCTCCTGCCAGATGCCCGTTACAGGCTTTTCATCAAATCTTTATTGCGCGTGTAAAGCTCGTTGAACACCACGCGCTGCTTTTCATACACAGCATGCGCCGCCATATCCGGGCGGATGACCTTGTCTGCCGTAACCACCTTGGCCAGTTCGTCCCAGCTGGCATAGGCGCCGCCGGCCAGCGCCGCCATAATGGCGTCGCCGAACGCTGCGCCAAATGTCACCTTGGCGGTGCAGATCTCGCGGCCCGTCACGTCCGCCACGGCCTGCAGCCACACGGGGTTTTTGGTGCCGCCGCCCACCGCCATGATGCGGCGCAGCGGCTCGCCATGTTCTTTCTCCAAAAGGTCCAGATGGGCCGCAATGGTATAGGCAATGCCCTCCAGCCCGGCCTTTACCAGATGGGCGCGCGTATGGTTCACCGAAAGGCCAAAATATACGCCCTTGGCAAACGGGTCGTTCAGCGGCGTGCGCTCGCCCGCAAAATACGGCAGGCACACCAGGCCATCGCTGCCCGCCGGAATGGCCGCAGCCTCCTGCGCCATGGCCGCATAGGCGTTTTCGCCGCCCGCAGCCTCGGCGGCAACGGCGTCTTTGTAAAACTCGTCGCGCATCCACTTTGTCAGCGTGCCGGCCGTGTTGGTGCCCGCGCACACCGAGTATACGCCCGGAATGATAAACGTGCCGGGCCACAGGCGCGGCTCTTTTAACAGATGGTCTGTCAAATACACAAAATAGCAGCTGGAGCCCATCTGCACCATGATATCGCCGGGGCGGAACACACCCGTGGAGATGGCCTCTGCGCCGGAATCGCCCGTGCCCACCAGCACCGGCGTGCCCTCGGCAAGGCCTGTCTGCGCCGCCGCTTTGGCCGTGACGGTGCCCGCGATGTCGGTGGCGTTGCACACCTGGGCCAGCTGGTCCGGCCGGCAATACAGGCCGCAGTGCTCTTCGTCCACAGTGTCGTTTGTTAAATTATACAGCGGCGCAAAGTCTTCTGCAAGATAGCGGTCAATGGTAAATTTCCCGGTGAGTTTGGCGCACAGGTAAGAAGAGCCCGTCAAAAATTTTGCCGTCTTTGCATATACGTCCGGCAGGTTGTTTTTCACCCACAAAATTTTGGGCGCAATGTCGGAAGAGCACAGCTCGTGCCCGTACAGGCGCTCGGCCTCTTCCTTGCCATAGTATGCATACAGCCATTCAATCTCCTTGTGGCTGCGGCTGTCCACGCCATAGAGAATGGCGTTGCACAGCGCCGTGCCCTCGGCGTCCACGGGCACACAGTCGCACCCCAGCGCCGAAAGGCCCACGCAGCCCACGTCTTTCGCATCAACGCCGCTTTCGGCCAGCAGCTGGCGGGATAAATGGCAAAAATCGCCCCACCAGGTTTTTTCCGCGTCATGTTCAAAAAAGCCCGGCTGCGGGTTCAGCAGGTCGTGCCCGCAGCTGGCAAAGGCCACAATTTCGCACTTTTCGTCAATGAGCACGGCCTTTGTCTCGTTTGTGCCCACGTCAATGCCCATAAAATATCTCATCACACATTCCCCCTCATCTGCTTCACCGTGTCCATAAACGTTTTGACGCGCTGTGCGTCCACACGGTTTTCAAACACGCCGTCTTTTTTAAAGGTAGTGCCCACAAAGGCGCCGTCGCAGTTTTGCAAAATTTGGGCCACTGTCTCTTTTTTGCAGCCCGTGCCGCACACCACCGGCACGCCCTTGGCCACGGCGCGCACCTCTTGCAGCAGCTCGCCCCCCGGGCCCACGCCCGCGGCGGCGCCGCCCACCACCAGCGCGTCCGGCCGGCAGTTGAACAGCATGCTTCTGGCAATGTCGGGGTAGCTGCGGTCGTTCAAATACACTTCGCCCTCGCTGGTGACAAAATAGAACATCTTCAGCTCGTCCAGCCGCAGGGCCGCTTTCAGGCGCAGGGTTTTTGCCACATCGCGGTCTACCAGGCCCAAATCGCCCGCCCAGGCGCCCGTGAACAGGCAGCGGGTGAAGGCTGCGCCCGTGGCGGCGCAAATTTCCATGGTGGCATCGCCATCGTAAATGGCCTCTACACCGTAGGGAACGGTGAAATGTTCCTTCAAAGCGCCCACTACCATGCCCATGGCGCCCAATGTTACGCCAGACACCTTTTTTTCATACGGGATGCTGAGCTCATTGGTCACCAGCACGCCGTCCACCCCGCCGCTTTGCAGGGCATCCAGGTCTGCCCTGGCACAGGCAATCACATCGTCCAGGCTGCCGTGCGGCGCATAGAACGGGTCGCCCGGAAGCGGCTTTAGGTGAAGCAGGCCCAGAATGGGCTTTTCTGTGCCGAACATCTCTTTTAAAAATGACATGTCGTTCCCTCCGAAATATGTATGTAACGTTATGGTACGTCTTACATCATATCTATAACACAATACAAAAGTTTTTTCAAGCAAAGGGCATACTTTTAGCGTTTTAACCAAGCAAAACTTGAAAGATTCAGCAAAATACGCTAATATAATATTCAGTATCTACACAATGGGGCGGGCAAAGGGTGCCGCAGGCTTTGCTGCGGCCTTTTCTCTTCCAAAATGCCGCCCACAAGTCTATCCCGCGCACCGGGCGCGGGCCGAAAGGCGGGAAAGAGCTTTATGGGTTTTCAGCTGAATGAAGATTCCCTGATCCCTCTGTACCAGCAGTTGATGGAGGATATCAAAACCTCACTGGCGGAGGGAAAATATTTGCCGGACGAAAAAATCCCTTCTGAGCCGGAGCTTTCTGAATTGTACCATGTCAGCCGCATCACCGTGCGGCGGGCCATTGAAGAGCTGTGCACCGAGGGCTACCTTGTCAAAAAGCAGGGCAAGGGCACCTATGTCAGCCAGCCGAAGGTAATGCGCAAAATAGCGCAGAACGGTGATGTGATGGGCTTTTCGGAAGCGTGCCGCGCCTGCGGTATGGAACCCGGCGCCCAGGTCATCAGCATCCAGCGCTGCCCTGCGCGCTCAGACGAAGTGCGCTTTTTTGGCCTTGAGCCGCATTCCGATGTGATTTACCTTCAGCGTGTGCGCACCGCGGACGGCGAGCCCGTAATGCTGGAAAACAACTTTTTCCCTTACAAGCCGTTTCAGGGCCTGCTGGACGCCTATGAGGCGCTTTCCAATGCATCGCTGTTCGATTATCTGGACGCCACCTATGGCAGAAGGCCGGAATCCACCACCTCCTGCACGCTGGAAATTGTGCGCGCCTCGGCCGAGCAGGCCTCTTATCTGGATATCATCACCGGCGACCCCATGTTCTATATGAACGCCTATTTTCTGGACGCCAAAGGCAAGCCCCTGGTAATTGGCCGCCAGTACATCGTGGGCAGCCGTTTTGTGTTTAATATTTAACGGGAATGCACGCCGTGCGACGCAAGCAGGCTTTGGGGCCGCAGCGGCAAAACGGAAAACCGCCCCTGTGGCAGCACCGGAAGGGTGCTGGCGCAGGGGCTGCTTTTTTAAAACGGATGGCGGAAGAACTCTTCTGTTATCACGGGTGCCGAACGGCTGTCAGACGTCGATTCCCGCACAATCAGTTCTGTCTCCAGCAAAACGCCTTTGGAGGGCAGTGCCGGGTTTGAAATTTTTTCCACCAGAAGTTCACAGGCCATCAGCCCCATACGGATGCGCGGCTGGTCTACGGTGGTGATGCTGGGCGTGGTGACGGTAGAGAACTCTATATTGTCAAAGCCTGTCACCATTACATCCTGCGGCACGCGCAGGCCCACCTGCCGCGCGGCGCGTATCACGGCGGCAGCATATACGTCCGACGTGGTGACAAAGGCGTCCGGCGGCTCGGCTGTGCGCAGCAGCTGCATGGTGCTGGCAATGGCAAGCTCGCAGCTTACCTCCGGGAACTGCACCACCAGGTTCTGGTCCGGCGCAATGCCGGCCGCCCGCAGCGCCTCTTCATAGCCGCGCAGGCGCCAGCGCGCATATTTATAGCGCGACGGCCCGCTGAGAAAGGCAATGCGCCTGCACCCCTGCGACAGCAGATGGTCGGTGGCCTTTTTGCTGGCCGCAAAATCGTCCACAGAGACATAGGGCAGGTCTGTGCTTTCGTCATATTCACAGCACTGCACCAGCGGCACAACATTGCTCAGCGTGTGCAGGATATCGCTAGAGATGTGGTTTACGGTAATGAGGCCCGAGATGCGCAGGCTGTGCACCAGTTCCAAAATTCCGGGCAGGGTGTTGTGGTTGATGTGGCTTTCGTTGATGATGAGGTGGTAGCCATGCCGCGTTGCGCCCGATTTGGCACCGCGCACAATATCGGCATAAAAGGGGTTATCCAGCGAGGGCAGGCTGATCATCAGAACGTCAGAGGGGTCTGCACGGCCCGCTTTTTCCACAAAGGGGTAGCCTTTTGCCTGCAGCACGGCCACCACCCGGTTATAGGTATCTGCCTTTACAATGCCCTTGTGGTTCAGCACGCGGGACACCGTGGCGGGCGAAACACCTGCCGCCTGTGCCAGCTGCGCCACCGTGGGCAAATCTTTTTTCATGGCCATTGCACTTCCGTCCTTTCCGCCCAATTTGCCCTTTCGGGCCGGCTTCCGCCAATGTCAGTATACCACCCTTTCATGAAAAAGAACAGTGCTTTTCAGAAACATTTCATAATTTTTTGAAAAACAGAAACATAATGCCCAAATCGGTATGAATTTAGTCATGCAAAACAGGGGAAATGTCTCTTTAACTAAATATTTGTTGCATTTCGCACATATATTTTGCTATAATTGTTTCAGAAAATGAAACGAACAGACAGGAGGAAATGCGGCGTCTGCCGCAGAAAAAGGCTGTCGTTTCATGAAAACGTATCCCTGCGAGGTGCAGGGAACAGCACATAAGGAGGCTCGTTTTATGAAAAAGTTCCTGGCAGTTGTTTTGGCAGCGGCACTGGCGCTGAGCCTGGTGGCCTGCGGCGGTGCGCCCGCTTCTTCCGGCGCGTCTTCTGCGGGCTCTGAGGGCGGCTCTACCCCCGCGAGCACGCAGAGCTATGATTACAAGATCGGCGTGGTAACGCCCTCTGGCGACCATGGCTTCACCGGCGAGAGCGTTGCGCAGGCGAACCTGATGGCCGAAGAGATGATGGCGAAATACCCCGGCATGGACATCACCGTGCGCGATGGCATTGACGCCGCAGCGCAGATTGAAGCCATTGAAAACCTGCTGGCCAGCGGCGATATGGATATGATCATCCTGTGGCCGATGGAGGGCGAAGCCCTTCGCAGCGCCGCGCAGAGCATTGTGGACGCCGGTGTGAAACTGGTTGTGTATGACCGCCTGATTGAAGGCTTCACCGCTGACACGTTTGTGGGCGACATCATGGGCGACAACGTGGGCATCGGCAAGGCCATGGGCGAATATCTGAATGAGTTCTATGCGGATGACGACGACGTGCAGTACCTGCGCTTCGTGGGCGACAGCTCCACTGTTACCAGCCAGCGCAGCGAGGGCATGGACGGCGTGCTGGGCGACAACTTCAACCAGGTTGCCGAGACGCTGGTGACAAACTGGTCTACCGAAGAGGCCCAGGGCCAGATGGAAGACTGGCTGAACGCGCACTCTGTGGAAGAGATTGAGGCCCTTGACCTGATTGTGACGCATGACGATGAAATCGTGGACGGCATTATGAACGCACTGGATGCCTATTCCGGCGAAGCCACCATCAATGTGAAACTCATCACGTCCGTGGGCGGCCGCGAAGAGACGATGCAGAAATTTGAGAGCACGCAGCTGGGTGTGAAGTTCTGGACGAGCTTCTTCTCGCCGTCCTTCATCCGCGATGCGTTCGAACTTGGCATCGGTGACCTGATTGGCGAGCCGTACACCGCAGAGCAGGACGAGAACGGCACCTATCTCATTCCCTCCTTCTCCATCACCAATGCAGACCTGGCCGGCGATGAAGACTTTGAAAGCTATCGCGCCAGCGACGCGTACACCACGCGTTATGCCATCAACGAGTGATAGGCTGCATGTGAGCAAACCATGACACTGTGAGGCCGGCCGGCCTTTGCCGGCCGGCCCCTTTTTCTATCAAAATAAGGAGGAAACTGCTCGATGCTTGTGGAAATGAAAAACATCGTGATGGATTTCGGCCCCACCCGCGCAGTAAACGATGTCAGCATCACCGTCGAGCCCGGTACGATTCTGGGTTTGCTGGGCGAGAACGGCGCCGGAAAATCCACACTGATGAATGTGCTGGCCGGCACTTACCTTCCCACGAAGGGCGATGTGCTCATCAACGGGCAAAAGGTGGTGATGACAAGCGCCAAAGTTGCCAACCAGCACGGCATCCGGTTCATCCATCAAGAGCTGAACCTGTGCAACGATTTAAAAGTGTTTGAAAATATGTATCTGGGCGATGAAATCAGCCGGGGCGGCCTGCTGCGTGAAGAGGAGATGAAGCGCCGCTGCGCCCAGGTGTTGGAACGCATGCAGGTAAACATCAACCTGGATATGCTGGTGTGCGATTTGAATGCCGCGCAGAAACAGCTGGTAGAAATTGCAAAGGCGCTGCTGTTCAAATCGGGGCTTATCATTATGGATGAGCCCAGCACGGCCCTTTCCACGCATGAAATCGAAAACCTGTTCGGCATCATGCGCAGCCTGAAAAAAGAGGGCGTCAGCTTTATTTATATCTCGCACAAAATGCCCGAGCTGTTCGAGATATGCGACAGATACTATGTGCTGCGCGACGGCTGCCTGGTGGCAGAGGGAAAATTTGAAGACACCAACGAGGACGGCATTACCGAATTGATGATTGGCCGCCAGCTGCACGATGCGGAGTTTGAAAATCATGTAAACCACATCCGGCCCGAAATTGCCATGGAGGCACAGCACCTTTCGGGCGAGGGGTTTGACGATATCAGCTTCCAGCTGCACAAGGGTGAAGTTCTGGCTATTACGGGGCTTCAGGGCTCCGGGCGCGACGAACTGGCAGACGCCCTGTTTGGCGTAATTCCCTGCAAGGGAAAACTGAGCTTTGGCGGCCAGACACTGGAAAGCACAAAAAGCATCCAGTTCCATATGAGCCACGGCGTGGCCCTTGTGCCGCGCATGCGCAAAGAGCGCGGCATTCACGATGACCTTTCCATTCTGGATAACATGTCCATGGCGTTTTTGAACACCAAATGGAAAAAGCTTTTAATCAGCGGAAAAGCCGAGCGCGAGCGCTTTGCGCGCCAGCAGAAGGCGCTGCAGATCAAAGCCGGCAACCCGGCCGACCCCATCACTTCGCTCTCTGGCGGCAACCAGCAGAAGGTCATTCTGGGCAAATGGCTGGAGACGGACGCCGAGGTGCTGTTGTTCGATAACCCCACGCAGGGCATCGATGTGGGCACAAAGTTCGAGATCTATCACCTCATTCTGGAACTGGCCAAACAGGGTAAGGCCATTGTGGTGTTCTCTTCCGAATTTCCGGAGATTTACAAAGTGGCCGACTCCTGCATGGTGCTGTACAAAGGCAGGGTGAACGCGGTGATGCACCGCGAGGAAATGACCGAGAAGAATGTGATGTACTATTCTACCGGTGCGAATGTGGAGGGTGCAAAAAATGCTTAAATCTTTGAAAAAACAAACTCCAAAAGAGTTTTTCAAAATGGTGGTGAAGGAATACAGCTTTATTCTTTCCCTGATCTTGCTTCTGGTGATCGCCACATGCGTGAACCCGAACTTCTTCTCCTGGACCAACGTCACGAACCTTTTCGTGCAAAGCTCGATGGTTGGCCTGATTGCCATGGGCATGAGCATGATTATCTCGGCCGGGCAAATTGATATTTCCGTGGGCGCCCAGCTTGCCATCATCGGCGGCTTCGGCATTGAAGTGCTGAATAAGACGGGCAGCGCCATTGTGATGCTGTTGTTCTGCTGTGCGTTCGGCATCGTCATCGGCACCATCAACGGCCTGCTTGTCACAAAGGGCCACATGCCCGCCATGATTGCCACGCTGGCCATGCAGAGCGCGTGCCGTTCCATCATCAACCACTTCGGTTCCGGCGGCCCGTTCACCGTGGATAAAGCACTGTATGATTCCTTCCGTCAGCTGGCGGTGGGCGGCATTGGCTTTGGGCGCTTCAAGGTGCCCTACCTGATGATTATTTTCATTGCCGTCACCATTGTGTTCCATATCATTATGAAGCACACAAAACTTGGCAAGCACATTTATGCCGTTGGCTCGAACGAGACCAGCGCCCGCCTTGCCGGTATCAACGTCACCTTTATCAAAACCATCATCTTCACCATCACCGGCCTGATGTGCGGCCTGGCGGCTGTTATTTACGCCTCGCGCATGACGGCTGTGGCCGCCTCTAACGCGGGCCTGAACTTTGAGATGGACGCCATTGCCGCCGTGGCAATCGGCGGCACATCCATGGCCGGCGGCCGTGGCAAAATTGTAGGCACCTTCGTGGGCGTTTTGATGTTCCGCATCATCTCCAACATCCTCACCGCTGCGGACGTCTCCACCTTCCTGAACGGCGCCATTTCCGCCGCCATCATTGTCATTGCCGTGCTGCTGCAGGGCTTCCAGAACCATAAAAAATGAAAGGCGGTTTCAGGGCAGGCGCCCTTTTGAACAGGAGGCAACAATATGATCAAAGTAGGCATCATCGGGTGCGGCAAAATTACCGAAGTGCGGCACGCGCCCGAATATGTGGAAAACCCATACTGCGAGCTGGCCGCATTCTATGACATTGTGCCCGGCAGGGCCGAGGAATTTGCAAAAAGGTTTGGCGGCAAGGCATACGGCACAGTGGAAGAGCTGCTGGCCTCCGGCGTGGACGCGGTAAGCGTGTGCACGGCCAACACCTCCCATGCGGCCATGGCCATTCAGGCGCTGCGCGCGGGCAAACATGTGCTGTGTGAAAAGCCCATGGCCACCACCTTGGAAGACTGTGAAGCCATGGTGGCTGCGGCAAGGGAAAACGGCAAATACCTGATGATTGGGCAGAACCAGCGCCTTGCCAAAGCGCATGTGATGGGCAAAAAAATTCTGGACAGCGGCGAGGTGGGCCAGCTTGTCACCTTCGAGACCCATTTCTGCCACCCCGGCCCTGAGGGCTGGACAGGCAAGAAGGATTCCTGGTTTTTCGATAAACGGCTGGCCTCCTTCGGCGCCATGGCAGACCTTGGCGTGCACAAAACAGACCTTCTCATCTGGCTCACCAGCCAGAAGGTGGTGCGCACTTATGCGGTGCTGGCCACGCTGGATAAAAAGTTCCCGGACGGCAGGCCCATCACCGTGGACGACAACGCTTTCTGCACCTATACGCTGGAAGGCGGCGCCGTGGGCACGCTGGCTGTTGGCTGGACGAACTACGGGCAGGAGAATAACTCCACCAAGCTGTATTGCACAGAGGGCGTTATCCGCATGTATGACGACCCGGAGTATTCCCTGATTGTGGAAAAACGGGATGGCACCGTAACGCCCTACGAGCTGGATAAGCTCACCTCGAACAAAGACCAAACAAGCGGCGCACGCACGTCGACGGGCGTCATTGACGCATTTATTGAAAGCATCCGCACGGGCACCCCGCCCGCCATCAGCGGCGAGAGCGTGCTGCCCGCCATGAAGGCCGTGTTTGCAAACCAGCTTTCCAGCGAGCAGAACAAAGCCGTGGATGTAGGATAAGGAGGCAACCATATATATGAAACGACCCATCACCATTGCATCCGGCCAGTTTGGCGACCTCTCGCTGGAAGAGCTGTGCAAGCTTGTCAGCTCGATCGGCTACGAGGGCATTGAAATCGCCTGCCAGGCCCATATCAACGTTCATAAAGTTTTGGAGGATGACGCCTATGTGGCGCAGTTCCGCGCCACGCTGGAAAAATACGGGCTGAAAGTGTGGGCGCTGGGCGCCCACCTGATTGGCCAGTGCGTGGGCGACAACTGGGACCCCCGCCTGGATAACTTTGCCCCCAACGCCCTCTCCGGTAAGCCGGACGAGATTCGCGCATGGGCGGTGGAAGAGATGAAAACGGTGGCGCGCGCGGCCCAAAAGCTGGGCATCAAGGTGGTCACCTGCTTTTTGGGCAGCCCCATCTGGGCATACTGGTATTCCTTCCCGCAGACGCCGCAAAGCATGGTAGAGGCCGGGTTTGCCCGCATCAAAGAGCTGTGGACGCCCATCTTTGACGTGTATGACGAGTGCGGCGTCAAGCTGGCGCTGGAAGTGCACCCCACCGAAATTGCGTTCGATTATTACAGCACCAAAAAGCTGCTGGATACGCTGGAATGGCGCCCCACGCTGGGCCTCAACTTCGACCCCTCTCACCTGCAGTGGCAGGGTGTGGACCCCTGCGTATTCCTGCGCGATTTTGCCAGCCGCATTTACCATGTGCACATGAAGGACGTAAAGGTGACGCTGGACGGGCGCGGCGGCATTTTGGGCAGCCACATCGAATTCGGCGACACCCGCCGCGGCTGGAACTTTGTTTCCCTTGGCCATGGCGATGTGGATTTTGACGGCATCATCCGCGAGCTGAACCAGATGGGCTACGATGGCCCGCTGAGCGTGGAGTGGGAGGACAGCGGCATGGAGCGCACCTTCGGCGCCACCGAGGCCTTTGAATTTACAAAACAGATCAATTTCTCGCCTTCGGACGTGAGCTTCGACGCCGCTTTGAAGGTGGATTGAACAATTCGTTGCAGTGGGGCTGTGCGGCCAAGGGGCAAAAGCCCTTGCCCGCACAGCCCTTCCATGTGTCAAAACCAATGAGGGGAAAGGAAATTTTTCTGATGGAAAACAAAACGCTGGAAGTGGTGCGCCCCAGGGGCGCGCGGCGCAGCTTCCGATATGCCGTGTTCGATTTTGATGGCACGCTCAGCCTCATCCGCGAGGGCTGGCAGGGCATCATGATTCCCTATTTTGCAGACGAACTTGCCGCCGCGCCCGGTGCGGCGGGCAGGCCCTATGAGGATATTTACGAAGAGGCAAAGGAATTCATCTTTGTAAACACCGGCAAGCAAACCATCTATCAATGCATCGAGCTTGCCCAGCGCATCAACGCCATGGGCGGCAGCGCAAAAGATCCGCAGGAATATAAGGACGAATATGTGCGGCGCCTGCTGCGCGCAGTGGATGGGCGGCGCACCGGCCTTGCGGACGGCACATACGCCCCCGCCGATTGGCTGGTGCCCGGCTCGCAGCAGCTGCTTGCCATGCTGCGCCGCCACGGCATTACCATGTACCTTGCCAGCGGCACAGACGACGGGCATGTGAAGGAAGAAGCCGCCCTGCTGGGCCTGACGGAATATTTTGGCCCGCATATCTACGGCGCACAGCGCGACTACAAGACGTTCTCGAAAAAAATGGTCATCGAGCGCATCCTGCGGGAAAACCAACTGCCGGGCGAGGCCCTGCTGGGGTTTGGCGACGGCTATGTGGAGATTGAGGATGTGAAGGCCGCCGGCGGGTTTGCCTGCGGTGTGGCGTCAAACGAAAAGACGCGGCAGGGCGTGGATGAGTGGAAGCGCCAGCGCCTGATTCGCGCCGGGGCGGATATTATTATCCCGGATTACCGTGCCATTGACGAACTGGAAGCGTTTTTGTTTGAAGAGGAGGCGCAGTGATATGCCATTTGAACAGTTCGACCGCTCTCGCCTGATGCTTCTGCCCTTAAGCGAGCGCGTGCACGACCTTGATTTGAGCGTAATGGTAAACCCGGAGGAAAAACCGGAATACCACCACGACACCATAACCCTGCTGGCGCAGCGCGTGCGCGCGGCGCGCGAAAAGGGCGCAAGCGTGCTGATGATGATGGGCGGGCATGTGGTGCGCGCAGGCGTGGGGCCCTGCCTCATTCGCCTGGCTGAAGAGGGCTATATCACCCATTTTGCTTTCAACGGCGCCACCGCCATCCACGATTTTGAGTTTGCCATGATTGGCGCCACCACGGAAAGCGTGGCAAAGTATATCAGCGAGGGCCAGTTTGGCCTTTGGCAGGAGGACGCCCAATACATCCGCGCCCTGAACGAGGGTGCCAAGCTGGGCCTGGGCGCAGGCGAGGCGCTGGGCAAGTGGATTGTAGAGCACAACTTCCCCTATGCCCGGTACAGTGTGCTGGCGGCCTGCTATAAGCTGCATGTGCCTGCCACCGTGCACATTGGCATTGGCTGCGATATTGTGCACGAGCAGCCGGAGGCCGACGGCGCGGCGCTGGGCGCGGCCACCTACACCGATTTTCTTATTTATGCGCACACCATTGAAAATTTGGAAAACGGCGTATTTTTGAATTTCGGCTCTGCGGTGATTGGGCCGGAGGTCTATTTGAAAGCGCTTTCCATGGCGCGCAACGTCGCCAAGCAGGAGGGCCGCACCATTGGCCATTTCACCACAGCCGTGTTCGACCTTTTGCCCCTGGAGGGCAAAAACATCCACGAGGCGCCGCCCAAAAGCGACCCGCGCTATTATTTCCGCCCCTGGAAAACCATCATGGCGCGCACCGTTGCAGACGGCGGAGAGAGTTATTATGTGCAGGGCGTGCACCGCGACACCGTGCGCGCGCTGAGCTGGCAGCTTTTGCATGGCCAGCCGTGAACAGGAGGCGAGCGATATGACGCTGGCACGTTTGCAGGAAATTCTGGCCGGGTTTGGCCGCCTGCATATCACCGTAGTGGGCGATTTGTTTCTGGACCGCTGGTGGGAGGTAGACCGCAGCCTGGACGAGCCCAGTGTAGAGACGGGCCTCACCGCCTACCAGGTGACGGGCCGCAGGCAAAGCGCCGGGGCCGCGGGCACGGTGCTGAACAACCTGGCCGCGCTGGGCATAGGCGATGTGCAGGCCGTTTCCATGGTGGGCGACGACGGCGAGGGCTTCGAGCTGCTGCGCCTGCTGGAAAAAGCCGACATTGGCACGGCCGGGGTGGTGCGGCGCGGCGATATCTTTACCCCTACCTATACAAAGCCGATGTTTTCCTCCCCGAAAAACAGGACGGAAACCGAGCACAACCGCTTTGACATTAAAAACCGGCGGCCCACACCGCCCGATGCACAGCAGAAATTGATAGCCAACATGCAGCGGGCGGCCGCACAAAGCGACGCACTGATTGTGCTGGACCAGCTGACGGAGCCTGACGCCGGTGTGGTGACGGCGCAAATGCGTGCAGCGCTGGCTGCCACGGCGCAGAAATACCCCGAGCTTTTGATTTTTGCCGATTCCCGCGCCTTTGCCGATGAATTCACCGGCGTCACCATCAAGTGCAACGACAAAGAGGCGCGCAGCCTTGTGCTGGGGCCCCAGCACGCCGATGACGCCTTCAGCCACTCTGCCATGAGCCAGTGCCAGCACGAGCTGCGCAGGCGCACCGGCAAGCGCGCCGTAATCACCTGCGGCAGCAGAGGCGTGCTGGTGGAACAGAAAGGCGCCAGTGTGCTGGTGCCCGCCCTGCCCGCGCCCAGGGTGATGGATGTGTGCGGCTGCGGCGACGTTTGCACCTCCGGCATGGTAAGCGCGCTGTGCGCAGGCGCCACCTGGCAGGAGGCGGCAGAGCTTGGCAACCTGTGCGCCTCTGTCACCATTCGCAAAATTGGGCAGACGGGCACGTCCAGCCAGGAGGAAGTGTTGGCGCAGTACCGCCGCTTCTGCAAAAGGGAGGACGAATGATGCGCACCTTTCTGTGCTTTGACATTGGCGGCTCCAAATACAACGTGGGCCTTTTGCGGCAGGACGGCACCATACTGGCCAGGCAAAAAAGCCTGTGGCACGGGCACTCCCAGCAGGAAATGCTGGCCGAGCTGTTCTGCGCGGGCCATGCAGTGCTGGCCCAATGCCCCGGGCAGGCGCCCTGCGCAGCCGGGGCCACCATTCCCGGCCTGGCCGATGCGGCCAGCGGCATGTGGGTGGAGGCCAGCTTTTCCGGCATTCGCAATGTGCCCATTGCGCACCTGCTGGGGCAGGAGTTTGGCCTGCCCGCCGCCATTGAGAACGATGCGCGGGCGTGCGCTTTGGCCGAGCGGATGTTTGGGGCCGGAAAAGACGTGGACGATTTTTTCTATGTGACGGTGTCCAATGGCATCGGCGGGTCCCTGTTTCTGAATGGGGCACTGTACACCGGGGCCCTGGGCAATGCGGGTGAAATTGGCCATTGCACCGCGGTGGAAAACGGCCGCCCGTGTGGCTGCGGCAAGCGCGGCTGCCTGGAGGCGCATGCCGCCGGGCCCGCAATTTCCAAAAATTACCTGGAGCTTGGCGGCACGCCGGACGAGGCCGGCACACCGCCCGCCGCAAAAGAAATTGCCGCCCGCGCGCGGGCGGGCGAGGCAGCCGCGCTTCGCACCTTCGAGCTGGAAGGGCGGCTTTTGGGCACAGCGCTGGCGCAGGCCGTAAACCTTCTGAACCCGGCGCGCGTCATACTGGGCGGCGGCGTCAGCCTTGCCTACGACCTGTTTGGCCCGAAGCTTGAACAGACGCTTGGCCGGAATATCTACCGCAAAGCAAGCGGCAATGTGGACGTGATGCCCACGCCGCTGGGCTATGACGGCGGGCTGTATGCCGCCGCTGCACTGGCCATTTTGCGGGCAAAGAAAGGATGATTGGAATGAAAGAATATCTGGACCAATATAAAAAGAGCCTGACGGACGCCATTTGGGCCATTGAAGAGCCGGAGTTTGCCAAGGCGGTGGAAATTTTGCGCCAGGCATGGTTTGATGACAAACAGGTGTTCATCATGGGCAACGGCGGCAGCGCGGGCACGGCCAACCACTTTGTGTGCGACTTTGGCAAAAACGCTGTGCAGGACCCGAAAAAGCGCCGCTTCCGCGTGCTTTCCGTGTGCGACAACATTGAAAAGGTCACCGCGCTGGGCAATGACTTCAGCTTTGAAGATATTTTCAGCTTCCAGCTGGGCAACCTGATGAACGACGGCGACGTGCTGATTGCCGTATCCGCCTCGGGCAATTCGCCCGATTTGGTGCGCGCATGCGAGTTTGCGGCGCAAAAGCACGCGCACATCATCACGCTCTCGGGCTTTGAAGGCGGAAAGATCAAAGCCTTTGCCGAGGCGGCCTTTGTGGTGCGGCGCGAAAGTTATGAGCAAATTGAGGATGTGCACCTGAACATTCTGCACATGCTCACCTATTATTTCAAAACACACCCGGAATGCCTGGAGGCATAACATCCGTTGAAAGGCATAACGCATGGCAGGCAAAAGGCCCTCTTCCCGCGGGAAGAGGGCCTTCTTTTTTTGCTTTTCCTCAGAACAGCGCCTGTACGGCCGCCGCTGCGCGGCGGGCCATTTCGGCGTGGTCCTGCTCGGTAAAATGGATGCCATCCACCCCCAGGGCGGCAAACTGCCCTGCATCAAAATAGCTGCAGCCAAAGCGCCGGGCAATACCGGCATAAATGGGCGCCAACTGCTTCGATTTCTCCACACTGGAAGCGGAAAACTCAACGCCCTCTTCACAGCGCAGCGGCGCGGGCGACACCAGCACCACCTTCGGCACAGGCGAAAAGGGGTATGCTGTGCGCAGGCGAAGCAAAACTTCCTCCATGCCATAGCCTATCTCCTGTGCGCACACATGGTAGCGCGTTTTGGTGTCGTTCGTGCCCAGCATCACCACCAGTGCGTCCGGCGCATGGCTTTGCACAATGGGCACAATGTGCTCGATGCCCGCGCGGTAGGGTTCGATGTAATCAGAAAACACCGTGGTGCGGCCAGAGAGGCCCTCGGCCACCACCTCGTAGCCTTCCCCCAGCAGCTGTGCCATGCGGCAGGGCCAACGCACCTCGCGCGCATAGCGCGCGCCCGTGCCGGGCACATAGCCAAACGTGTTGGAATCTCCAAAGCAAAGTATCGTTTTCACCGGGCAGCACGCTCCTTTTCTGCCTGTGCACAGCGGCACAGGGGTAAACACCGCCGGGCCGGGCAGAAGGCAGCTTTCGCTTGCCCGGGCAGGCCCTGCCTGCGGCGGCGGTGCGGTCAATCCTCCAGCGCCATCTGGTTCATCACTGCGGCAATTATTTTGATGTCCTCAATGTAAGACGAGATGGTGAGGTGCTCGTTGGGCGCATGAATCAGCGAGCGGTCGCTGGTGGCGCCGAACATGGCGGCAGGGATGTTCTGCTGTTTGCAGAACACATGCATGGGCGAGGTGCCGTCCATACTGTAGTGCAAGGCGGGCTCTTCGCCGTACAGCCCGCGCAGCGCATTCACCACAGCGCGCGCAAAGGCAGAGTGCGGGTCGCTGCGGAAAGCCGGCGCAGCGGCCGTCACCTTCAGCTGCACATCCTCAAAGCCGTTGTCGTCCAGATGCTTGCGCAAAGCCGCGGCAATCTCCTGCGGGTCCTGGTCGGGCACCAGGCGGAAGTCGATTTTCACGCTGGCCTTTGCGGGCAGCACCGTTTTCTGGCCCGGGTCGGTATAGCCGGAAACAAGGCCGCAGATGTTGCAGGTGGGCTCGTAGTACATGCCGCGCAGCACTTCATCGCGCGTTTTGTGGTTCAAAAAGTGGTCAATGCCGAAATATTCCCTGGCCGCTTCGGTGTTGTAGGGGTCTGTTTTCAAAATGTCTATTTCCTCTTGCGTCAAAGGGCGCACCTTGTCGTAAAAGCCCGGGATCAACACGCGCTCTGTCCGGTCTTTCAACGTGCTCAGCGCCCACACCAGGCGCCAGGCGGGGTTTGTAACGATGGGGGCATAGCACGAATGCGAATCCGTCTTGGGGCCCTGGCATTCCAGCTCCACATACAAAAGGCCCTTTGCCCCGAAATGCACCTGTGCGGGCTCGCCCGGCTCTTTCACGCCGCCCTCCCAGTTGTAGCCGTCGCAGGCCAGCAGTTCCGGGTGGGCCTTGGCGAACACTTCCAGGTTGGGGCTGCCAATCTCTTCCTCGCCCTCCACAATAAACTTCACGTTCACGGGCAGCTTGCCGTACACCTTTCGAAACGCGTCCACGGCGCATATTTTAGAGGCAAGGCCGTTTTTATTGTCCGCCACGCCGCGGCCGTAAATGGCGCCGTCGCGCACATCGGCAGAATAGGGCGGCGTCACCCACTCGTTCAGCGGGTCCACCGGCTGCACATCATAATGGTCGTAAAACCCGAAGGTCTTATTGCACTCGCCTTTCAGCTCGGCATAGATGACAGGGTTGCCCGGCGTTTCAATCTCCTGCGGCCGGGCCCCAATGCCTTGCAGCGACTGCTTCACCAGCTGCACCATCTCCCGAATGCCCTCGCCCGTATCGGCGATGCTGGGCTGGCGCACCAGCGTGCGCAGGAATTCTACATATTCGTCTGCGTGCTGGTCAATGTAGTCATACACGTTCTGCATCTCGAATTTCATGCTTCCCTGGCTCCTTTCCGTGCGGTCCATGCGGCAAACTCTTCCTCTGTGGCCAGCACATAGTGTGTGCCGCCCACAAGGCGCCGGGTGCCGTTTTCATAATGGATGCCGCTTTTGGCATAATCGTACCCCACCGCCTTGCGCTGCTTTTCCACCCGGGGGTTTGTGTGCGGAATAGCGGAAAGCAGGCTTTTGGTATAGGGATGAACAGGGTTTTCAAAAATTTCATCCTTCGAGCCCGTCTCTACCAAATGGCCCAGGTGAAGCACGCCGATGCGGTCTGAGATATATTTTACCATAGACAGGTCGTGCGCAATGAACAGGTATGCGCAGCCGGTCTCTTTCTGGATATCCTTCATCAGGTTCACCACCTGCGCCTGGATGGATACATCCAATGCGCTGATGGCCTCGTCGGCAATGACCAGGTCCGGGTTCATCACCAGCGCACGCGCAATGCCAATGCGCTGGCGTTGCCCGCCGGAAAACTGGTGCGGGTAGCGGTTGGCATGCTCGTGCGAGAGGCCCACGCGCTCCAGCATGCGATACACTTTGTCACGCCGCTCGGCGGCGTCTTGATACAGGTGGTGCACGTCCAGCCCCTGTGCAATGATATCTATCACCTTTTCGCGCGGGTTCAGAGACGCCATGGGGTCCTGGAAAATCATCTGCATTTTGGTGCGCAGCATTTTTGTTTGCGCGGCCGTCATTTTGCCGGTGATATTCTCGCCGTTAAAGGTGATGGTGCCGCCGGTTGGGTCGTACAGGCGGATGACGCTGCGCCCCGTGGTGGATTTGCCCGAGCCGGATTCGCCCACAAGCCCGTATGTCTCGCCCGGGAATATCTCGAACGAAATATCATCCACCGCCTTCACGGTAAACGATTTGTTCACTTTGAAGTACTGCTTCAAATGCTCTACTTTTAAAAGAGGCTGTCTTGCCGCGGTTTCCATCTCACTGGCCCCCTTTCAGCATGGCGTCGATGCGCCTTCGCAGCTGCGCCGGCATCTCCACCTTGGGCGCCTGCGGGTGCAAAAGCCAGGTGGCCGCCTTGTGGTGGCTGTTGATGGTGAACATAGGCGGCTCTTCTTCAAAGTCTATGGCCATGGCGTATTCGTTGCGCGGCGCAAAGGCATCGCCCTTCACCGGATGCAGCAGGTTTGGCGGCGAGCCGGGAATGGTGTACAGCTTTTCATCGGCGGTGTCCAGGTCTGGCATCGAGGACAAAAGCCCCCAGGTATAAGGGTGGCGCGGCTCGTAGAAAATATCGTCCACCGTGCCGCATTCCACAATTTTCCCCGCATACATCACATTCACAAAATCGGCTATTTTCGCCACCACGCCCAAATCGTGCGTAATATAGATGACAGCGATGCCGGTTCGCTTTTGAATATCCTGAATCAGCTCCAAAATTTTTGCCTGCACCGTTACATCCAGCGCCGTGGTGGGCTCGTCACAAATTAAAAGCTGCGGTTTGCATGCAAGCGCAGTGGCAATCACCACGCGCTGGCGCATGCCGCCCGAAAGCTGGTGCGGGTAGTTTTTCATGCGCTTCTCCGCGTCTTCAATGCCCACTTCTTCCAGCAGCTCCACGGCGCGCTTGTATGCCTCCGCCCGGGGTGTTTTATAGTGGTAGCGCATCCCCTCCATAATCTGCTTGCCAATGGTCATGGTGGGGTCCAGGCTGGTCATGGGGTCCTGAAACACCATGGCAATGCGCTTGCCCTTAATGCGCTGGCGCATCTCTTTGGCCGAAAGCTTCACAAGGTCTTCCGTCACTTCTTTTTCCCCGTTGCGGTAGGTAAACTCTACACTGCCGGCGTTCACCGTTTCGTTCGAGGCCCGAATGCCCATCACTGTTTTTACCGTGACAGATTTGCCCGAGCCGGATTCCCCCACAATGGCCAGCGTCTCGCCTTCAAACAGGTCCAAATCTACCCCGCGCACGGCGTTCACCACGCCGGCGGATGTTTTAAACGACACATTAAGGCCGCGTATTTTCAAAACATGCTTTTTCTCATCCATTGCTGCGGCCTCCTCACTGTTCTTTCATCTGCGGGTCAATGGCGTCCCGCAGGCCGTCCCCCAGCACGGTGAAGCTAAGCATCAGAATGGCCAGGATGACCACCGGCGCCACAATCATATACGGGTATGTCATGGCAGATTTATAGCCGGTGTTGATCAGCGAGCCAAGCGAAGCCATGGGCTCTTGCACGCCAAGGCCAATAAAAGCCAGAAAGGCCTCCAGGAAAATGGCGTCCGGGATGGAGAAAGTAAAGGTGATGATAATCTGCCCGAACGCATTGGGCAGCATATCCTTGCGCACAATGCGCAGGCTGGGCGTGCCCAGCGTTTTCGAGGCCAGGACAAACTCCTGGTTTTTCAGCTTCAGCACCTGTGCGCGCACAATGCGGCTCATGTTCACCCACGAGGTGATGGTGAGTGCAATGACAATGCTGGCAATGCCGGGCTTCATCACAAGCAGCAGCAGCGTCAGAATGACCATGGACGGAATGCCCACCAATATCTCGATAAACCGCTGCATCACATTATCTACCCAGCCGCCGAAATAACCCGAAATCAGCCCATACACCACGCCAATAAGCAGGTTTACCGTGATGGACAAAAAGGCAATCATCAGCGAGATACGCGTGCCCTCGCCCACACGGGTGAAGATATCGCGCCCCAGGTTGTCGGTGCCGAAGTAGTGGTATTCCTCAATGCCCTTCTGCGCATATACATCCACGCCGTTCAGCGTGCCGTCAAAAATGCCCAGCTTTTCCAGGCCTGGAATTTTGGGCGGCAGGTTTGTGGCCGCCGCATTGACGTCCTTATAAGTATAGCCGCTTATCATGGGCGCCACAATGGCAAACAGCATCACCAGCACAATAAGCACAAAGCCAATGATGGCGCCTTTGTTGGCGCATAAACGCGCCAGCACATCGCGCCCGTAAGATTGGCTGGCGTAGTTTTCATCGATCTCGGCCTTCGGGTGGCGGTTCACAAAGCGAAAATCCTCCGCTGTGAGGGTGCGTTTTTCCTCCACTTTGTCATTCCTCCTTCGCAAGGCGAATGCGCGGGTCTATTACGCCGTACAGCACATCCACCAGCAGCATCACGCCAATGAACATCACACTGTAAATAAAGCTGATGCCGAGAATGACGTTATAATCGTTATTCTGAATAGCCGTGATAAAATAGCTGCCAATTCCAGGGATGGAAAAGGCCTTTTCCACCACAAGCGAGCCTGTCATCAGGTTCACCACCAGCGGCGCCAGCACGGTGATGATGCCGATGAGCGTATTGCGCAGCGCATGCCGGGTGATAAGGCGCGTGCGCGAAATGCCCTTGGCATCTGCAAGCTGGATATAATCGGACGTAAGCACCTCTACCATCTCGCTTCTTGCATAGCGCGCAATAGAGGCCACCGTGAACATGCACAGCGAAATGGTGGGCAGCACACTGGAAAGCCCCGGCTCGGCCGTGCTGTAAATGAGGGGAAACAGCTTAACCTTGAACCCCAAAAAATAAGACAGCCCCAGCGCGAACACAAAACTTGGCAGGCTGATGCCCAGCACCGATACAATGGTGGCCAGCGTGTCGAACCAGGTGTTGCGTTTCAGGGCGGCCACAATGCCCAGCACAAGGCCGATGACACTGCCCACGGCCGCGGCCTGCAGCCCCAGCCGCAGCGAGATCAAAAGCCTCGGCCACAGCATGTCCGCCACCGGCATGTTTTTCTGAATAGAGTAAGAAACACCGAAATCGCCCGTTAGCATGTTTCGAATATAGTTGAAAAAGCGCACCAGAACGGGTTTGTCCAGCCCATATTTCTGGTTCAGCATCATTTTCTGTGTTTCCGTCATTTTTTCGTCGTTGAACGGCGAGCCCGGCATCAGTTCCAGCATCAGAAACAGCACAAACAGGATGACGAATACCGTTACCACTGCGATGCACAGGCGTTTGAACACATATTTTTTCATGGAAGGGCTCCTTGCCTGCCCGCAAACGGGCTTTTTTTACAGGCCGCATGCCTGCCGGAAAAAAACGCCGTGGGATATGCCCAGCATATCCCACGGCGGCCATGTTCCGTTACAGGTAGGTTCCGCTACGGGATTCCCTTTATGCGGAAGTCTTGTTCAAATCGCGGTAAATCCACTCGATGCCGACAAAGTGATAATCCATGCCCGTTACACCCGTGCGTATCAGGGTGGCCTCGCCGTTCTGATACAGGGGGATCAGGGGAAGCTCATCCATCATCACGGCCTCGGCATCGATCAGAGCCTGCCAGCGCTCTTCCGGCTGCGTGGCAAGTTCGTCACGCGCAGAATAAATCAGAGAGTCAAACTCTTCATTGACCCATCTGCCATAGTTGGAGTTGGCAAAACGATCAGAGGTGTACAGGTTCAAAAGCGCATAGGGGTCGTCATAGTCGGCGCCCCAGCGGTTCAGCGCCAGATCGAAATCAAAGTTCTGCATGTTTTCAATGCGCACTTTCTTGGGCACGCTCTGCATTTCTACCGTCACACCGGGCAGCGTCGTCTCAATCTCAGACTGGATAAACGCAGCCACGTTGGAGGCAGATTCGCTGTCTTCATACAGCAGGGTGAACGTCACCGCATCCGTGCCAAGTTCCTCCTTGGCAAGTTCCCAATACTCCACAGCTTTTTCCTTGTCCGTAAAGGTGTAGGAAGGCGCCGTCTCACGGAAATACTTGCCGTCCGGGCCCTTGCCGAAGTCCTGCAGCACATAGCCGGTGGCCACCACGGAACCGTCGTTCAAAATGGAATTCACCATCGTGTCTCGGTCGATTGCAGAAGAAATAGCGCGGCGCAGGTTCGCGTTGCTGAGGAACTCGTTCTCGCAGTTGGGCACCAGATGCCAGATGTAGCCACCGATCTGCGTAGAGAAGCCCTCCTCATTGCGATACTGGTTCACCAGATCGCCCGTCAGCTTCACAAAGTCGATGTCGCCGTTCTCATAGCTCATTACGGCCTGCTGCGTGTCGGCAATAATCTGGTAGTTGATTACATCGGTTTGAATGCTGTCGGCATTGTAATAGTTTTCGTTTTTCTCCAGCACCATACGCGTGCCGCCCACGTCCCACTCCGTCATCTTGTAAGGGCCGCTGAACAGAAGGCCATCCACCGTCAGCGCGAAATTATCGCCCTGCTCGGTGACAAATTTTTCATTCAGCGGGAAAAACGGGGTGAACACCATGGCGTGTTCAAAATAAGGCACCGGGCGCGTCAGCTGCACTTCAAACGTATAGTCGTCCGGCGCAGAGACACCCAGTTCATCCACCGGCAGCTCGCCCGTGGCAATTTCGGCCGCATTTTTCACGCTCAGCACTTCGTCCAGCATCCAGGCATAGGCGCCGGCCACGGCCGGGTCTGCCAGGCGCTTCCAGGCAAAAACAAAATCATGGGCCGTCAGCGGCTCGCCGTTGGACCACTTCGCGTCCTCGCGAATTTTGAAGGTATACGTCATGCCGTCTTCGCTTACCGTGCATTCCGTGGCAAGGTCCGGCACAAGGTTATCTTCCGCATCCAGCGTATACAGGCCGCTCATCGTGGCGCCAATCAGCTCCATCGAAAAGCCGTCTTCCGCATTGATCGGGTCCATCGATTCCGGCGCCACGTCCTTTGCAAAGTTCACAACAACTTCGCCGTCTGAATCCCCGCCGGCAGCTGTGCCGGAAGCTGTGGATGCAGGTGCGCCGCCGCAGGCAGTAAGCGTCACAACGGCCATGCAAAGTGCCAGGACGAGCGCGCACAATTTTGTTGCCTTTTTCATGGTTCTCCCCTTCTTTTCTCTTCTGATTTTATCTGGATGCGCCGGAGGGCACGCACCTGCCATGAAGGCCGGCCCTCCCGTTCCCCCGCGGCAGATACCGGGCTGGAAAACGCATGGAGATACTCGTTCTATAATGTGTTGATATGTCTTTTAAAAGTTTTTAATAATTATAGAACATTCTGTTGTGAAGTCAAGCTAAAATTATACAATTGAGTGCTTCCACATGAGAAATGGGAAACATGCATAAACTTTGTTCTTTATTTTTGTGAATATTTTTTCGATTTATTTTACATATTTATACTTTTATCCCATCAAATGGCAGGCCATGCGCCCTGCCGCCCTGTTCCTGCCGGCCGAACGCGCGGGCGGCGCGGCAGGCATCCGCGCCGCGGCAAGGGTTAAATCAGGCCAAGCCGCTGCAGCGCACATGCCACGCCTTCCTCTTCCAGCGTGCCGGTGACAAGCGAGGCCTCGCGGCACACCGAGGGCGGCGCAGAGCCCATGGCCACACCCGTGCCCACGGCGCGGAGCATGGGCAGGTCGTTCCGGCTGTCGCCAAAGGCATAGGTGTCTTCTTTGGCAACGCCGTGCTTTTCGCACAGCCAGCGGATGGCCGAGGCTTTGTCCTGCCCTTTGCGCACCATTTCAAAAAAACGGCCGTCCGGGCGGGCATAGATATCATAGACGGGCGCAAGGCATGCCTCCAGCGGCGCAAATTCGGCCTCGCCGCTTGTGTGGGCTGTAAATTTTTCCACACACATTTCATGCGTGATTTCGCCCGCGCGCGTCACCCGCGGGAAGTTCCAGGGCAGCTTTACGCTGCCCTGGCCCACATAGTAAAAGCCGTGCGTGCCTTCCAGGATGCAGGACACATGCAGCCGCAGAATCTGCGCCGCCGAACGGCGCAGAAGGCGCAGGGGCAGCAGTTTTTCGCGCACACAAAGCCCGCCCATCTCAATGCGGGCGCCGGCGCCGGAAATAACGCCGTCCACGTCAAAGCACAGCAGCGTGCTGCCAATGTCGCACTTGGTGCGCCCTGTGCATAAAAATACTTTATGCCCCTGTGCACGCAGCGCCGCCAGAGCGTCCAGCGTGCGGGTCGAAGGGCGGGCGTCCTCTCCATACGGCACCAGGGTGCCGTCAATATCAAAAAACAGCCATTTGCGCCCCACTTTCCCACTTCCTTTCTCTGCACAAAGGCGGTTATTCCCCCATTACTTCCACAAACACCTTCCGCAGCTGCGGGCCGTCAAATTCCACCAGATAAATATCCTGCGCGCCGCCGCACACAACCTCGCCGTCCACTACGGGGAACATGCAGTGGTTGCCGGTGAGCACACTTTTTAAATGGCCCTGGGAGTTGTTGCTGGTGGCGCCGTAGGTGGGCAGAAAATGCGCGTGAAGGTACGGTGCTTCCAGCGGCACGGTTTTTTCCAGCATTTCGGAAATATCGGCCTCCACACAGGGAAGGGCCTCGTTTACCACAATGCCGGTGGTGGTGTGGGCGGTGATGACGGCCACAAAGCCGTTTTTGATGCCGCTTTCGCGCACAATGTCGTGCACCTGCCGGGTGATGTTGAAATATTCTTCTACACTCTCGCTCAAATGGCGGATGGTTTTCAGCACAACCATAACTTACACCTCCTCGCCGCCAAGAAAACGCAGCGCATTTTTATAATACAGGTTTTCACGGGCAAATTCCCGCATGGGCACTTTGTCCAGCGCGCGCTTCAGTTTGAAGGCGCGGAAGCGCGGCCCGTTCGAGCCGAACATCACCTGGCGCGGGAAGCAGCGCTCGAACCACATGGGACCCATGTCTTTGGTAAACAGCTCCTGCATCTGCTCTTCCGGCGAATCTACATACAAAAGCGACGTATCGGTATAGACATTGGGGTATTTGATCATCAGCATCACCATTTCCCGCACCCACGGCCAGGCAAAATGGGCAAGGCACATGCGCAGCTTCGGGTGACGGATGGCAATTTCTTCAAACGCAAGCGGATGGGCATATTTCGAGGGGGCGTCCGGCTCCCACGAGAGGCCCGCATGGAAGATGATGGGTTTGTTCTCTTTTTCGCACAGCGCATAGATGGGTTCCATAAAGCTGGCGTTCGGGTCAAATTTCTGTTTTGCAGGGTGCAGCTTCAGCCCGCAAAGGCCCTGCTGGTGAAAGGCTTTTTCCAGCACTTCCATTGCGTCCGCGCGGTGCGGGTCCACACTGGCAAAGCCGTAAAATTTATCCGGGTGCAGCTGGCACAGCTTGTGCACCTCGTCATTCGTCACCACCCAGCCGCCTGCCGTGGTGGTGACATCCAGCGGCAGCAGGGCAGCCTGCGTCAGCCCGCAGATGTTCCATTCTGCAAACAACTCGTCAAACCCCATGGGCCCCTGTTTCCACACGCCAAAGGTGTCGCCGCGGAACTGCATCTCTTTTTCATCGCCGCAGATGGGGCCATAAAAAATGGGGTGGATATGCATATCAATCAGCATGACCGTTTCCTTCTTTCTGCGGCGGCACAGCGGCATAGCCGCCGTGCCGCCCGGTGTTTTCATTGGGGTGCCCGCGTGCACATCAAGAGCACCCCGGCGCAGTGCAAAGCAGCATCCAGGCCTTTTAGTACGGTTCGAACTTCGAAACCACAGCGCTGGAAACTTCTGCGCCTTTCTGCATGCATGCGGGCACGCTCCAGCCGTTCAAAATGCCGTAAGTAAAGCCTGCGATATAGCTGTCGCCCGCGCCCACGGTGTTCACCACCCGGGTGGGCACAATGCCAAACTCGTGCAAGGTGGTGCCGTCATAGCAGATGCTGCCCAGCTCGCCCATGGTGGCGGTGACCAGCTTGGGCCCGTAAGAGTGGATTTTTTTCACCCATTCCTTGATGTGATCATCTTTTTTTCCGTCGTAAGAGAGAAATACATAATCCACATAGGGGAACAGCTTTTCGCATTCATATTCGGGGTCTTCGCTGAACACGGAAAAGTCCATTACCACTTCCACGCCTTTTTCTTTCCAGGCGGGCAGCTTGTCCAGCACTTTGCCAAACAGATCTGTGTGCAGCATGCTGTGCCTGGCAACAAAGTTGAATTCCTCTTCTGTGAGGGCATAATTTTTCATCACGCCTTCAATCTCTTCCAGATGCACGCGGTCTGTGCCGTTTTTCAAATCCATCATCATCTTGCAGGTGTCGCCCTCTTCGGTGCGCAGGTGCGAGATATCGATGTGTTCGGCCGCAAGAGCCTCTTTCATTTTTTCGCCGTAGCTGTCGGTGCCCACCACGCTTACCACGCTGACAGGCACACCCATGCGGGCCAAATGTACGCCCCAATCTATCCCGTTGCCGGTTGGGTAAAACTTGTTCAGCTTTTCATACACATCGGCACAGCAAAACCCCACGGCCGCCACTGTTTTTTCCATGCAAATTCCCTCTTTTCTTATTTCAGAATGGCGCAAAGCGGGGGGCAGCGCCACCTCCCGCTTTGCTGATCTTCTTTTGCTCTTATTCGTACACCTTGCCATGGCCCCAGCTGCCTGCCAAGCCGCAGGTGTTCGCGGCAAAGCCAGCCGCAAGGTCCAGGCTTTCGCGGATGGCCTGCGGGCCGCCCTTGCCCTCTTTTTCTTTGGCAAGATAGCTGACCAGGAAAGCCGTCAGCAGGCTGTCGCCCGCCGCCATGGTGTCCACCATGTTGGTAACCGGTTTGATGCCCTGCATATAGAACTCGTTGCCGTCAAAGGCAATGCAGCCCTCATCGCCGCGGGACGCACACACGAACTTGGGCCCCAGGGCAGACACTTTTTTCAGCTTTTCATACGTCTCTTCCTTTGTGATATCGCTGCAGGACATGAACGCATAATCCACCAGCGGGGCAATGCGCTCGTAGTATTCGTCTGTGGAATCATCGGAAAAATCAAAGCTGATGGGCACGCCGGCGGCCTTGATTTTCGGCAGCTCGCGCTCGGTAAAGCAATAGTTGCCAGAGTGCACCAAATCGAAGCCCTTCACATACTCGATGGAAAAGCGATCCAGCGCATACAGCATATCGCCGCGGATGCCGCCCTCGTTGGAACCAAGGAAAATGCGGTCGCCATTTTCGGGGTTCACTGTCACGCGCGCGGCACCGTTTTCCCCAATCACCTGTTTGCACTTCACCAGTTCCACGCCCTCTTCCTGCAGGGAGGCAATGACGTGCTCGGCCTCTTTGTCAGAGCCAAAGATGCCCATGTAGGCGCTGCGCTCTGCACCCAGCTTTTTGGCAAACACCGCAAAGTTCACAGCGTTGCCGCCGGGGTACATCGTTTTGATATGCTCGTATTTATCTACGACGTTATCGCCAAAGCCGAGCACTTTCACGTTGTAAGACATGGTTTCACAGTTTCCTTTCCAAAAATGAACTTAAAAGTTTAGAAATTAATACTTCTCAATGCCCATATAGCGGCGGATCTCGGGCGAATGATCAAAGCGTTTGCCGCGGGCGGCACGCAGCTCTACGTTCATGGCATAGAACAGCGCCGGCTCCAGATAAGCGCGCACACCCTCGTCCACAGCGTCCATGCCGTACTCCATCGCATCCAGCACCATCAGGCGGTCGGTATGCGTTTTCAGGAAGGCCAGGGCGCGCTCGTCCATCACGCGGGCCGGGGAAGAGCCCATCTGCAAAAAGTAGAACACGCCATTTTCCGTGCACTCGAACGGGCCGTGGAAGTACTCACCGGAATGGATGTAGCTGCAGTGCTGCCACTGCATCTCCATCAGGCTGCAGATGGCAAAGCCATAGGTCTGGCTGAAGTTGGCGCCAGAGCCCAGAATGTAGAAGAACTTGTTCTCTTCGCACAGGTCGGCAAATTTTTCGCCCAGCTCGGCATTCACTTTCACTTTTGCCTTCTCGATGATGCCGTCCATTTTGGCAAGGCCATCCACCAGGGCATCGTATTTTTCAAACCCTTCCTGGGCTTTAATCAGCTCGGCAGCCAGCATCGGGCAGATGCCAAGAGGCACTTCCGATGTGGGGACGCCGTCGCCCCACGGGTATACCCAGGCGATGAAGCGGGGGTCATCCGCCTTGGAGCCGGCATTGTCCGTCAGCGTCACAACGGCGGCGCCGCGCTCGTAGGCCAGCACGGCGGCGTCCACTGCCTCTTTGGTGTTGCCGGAATGGCTGCACATCACCACAAGGCTGTGTTTGCCCAGTTTTTTCGGCGTGGCCACCAAAAATTCCTTGGCCGTGTGCCAGCCAGAGGAGGTTTTGGCGCTTTCCACATTCATCAGAAAATGGGAGGGGTACAGGTCGATGAGACTGCCGCCGCATGCCACCCAATATACCTCTGTAATCTCTCCGTGCTCGTCCAGCACCTTCCTGATAACTTCATTTGCCTTCATGGTCTTTCTCTCCTTTTGCAATGGGTAAAATTTGAAAAACTTAATCTTCGATATAGCGTTCGAAGTTTTTCATGTTGCGAAGGTCGGCTGCCGCAGGGTCCATATAATAGCGGCCGTCGGTAATCTCCTGGCCAAGGTAACCCTCATAGCCATAGCGGTTCAGCACTTCGATAAACCGGCCCAGATGATGGCTGCCGTCGCCCCACACAAGGTGGCCGTACGGCGTGCCGTCAATGAAATGCATGTGGCGGATATCGCTGCCCAGCGCCTGGAACCAATCTTCCAGCGTTTCACCGGCCACGCCCATGGCGCAGGTGTCCACCATGCCTTTCAGGTTCGGGTGGTTTACCTCCTTCAGCATCTTCTGTGCCGCTTCAAGGTTGATGACAAGCTGGCTTTCTTCCGGGCGGATCGATTCCATCACCAGGGTGATGCCGTTTTCCTTCGCCACTTCGGCCAGGCGGTGCAGCATGGCCGCGCTGCGCTTCCATGCCTCCTGCTTATCTTCATTCCAGTAGCCCCAGCCGGAGTTTACCTCCATATACTCGCAGCCCAGCTCGTTTGCAAGGCGGATGCCATTCGAAAAATAGCCGAACGAGCGCTCGATGTGTTCTGGCTCTTTGGCGGCAAACTGATACGGATAGGTACAGTTTTCCGGTGTAAGCACATGCACGGCAAGGCCGCGGCTTTCTATTTTCTGCCGAATCTCTTTTGCGTCATAATAACGCATATGGTCCAGCCACACATGCGGGGCCGCGCACCAAAGCTCGATGCTTTTAAAGCCGATGCGCTGCTGCGCGTCGAGAAAATAATCCAGCGAATAATTCACATAGTGGATATTCATGCCCGCCACCTGTTCGCGGCGGATTTTTGGTGTCGCCATCTCATTTCCTCCTTTCAGTTTTCAAAAAATGGCTCAAAGGCCTTGAAGTTGCGCATATCTGCAGCCGCAGGGTCGTCAAAATAACGGCCGTCGGTAATCTCTTGCCCAAGCAGGCCCTCATAGCCGAACTCGTTCAGCACATTGAGGTATTTTTCCAGCGGGTACAGCCCATCGCCCCACACAAGGTGTGCATAGGGGCGGCCATCGATGAAATGCGTGTGCACAATGTCGCTGCCCAGCGTTTCAAACCACTGGCGCGGCGTCTCACCGGCCACGCCCATGGCCACTGTGTCCAGCCCGGCTTTCACGTTGGGGCTGCCGACGTCTTTCAGAAGGCGCACAAGCTCCGGCAGGGTGATGACTACGCGGCTTTCTTCCGGGCGCACGGTTTCCACCGCAATGGTGATGCCGTGGTCTGCCGCCGTTTTGGAAAGTTCCTTCAGGCTGCGCACGGCGCGATCGTACGCGCGGTTATATTCTTCATCAAACGGCGCGCCAATGCAGTTGGTAAGCAGTTTTTTGGCGCCCATTTTTTCCGCCGCTTCCAGCCCGCGCTTGAAATATTCCATGCTGCGGTCGTGAAAGCCGCCTTCCGGCGCATTCATGGTGTAATAATAGGTAGCGCATTCCGGGGTGTAGCACCCGATGGTCATGCCGCGGGCCTCTACCTTTTTGCGCAGCTCTACAGGGTCCTGATATCCCGTCTCATCCATCAGGTAATGCGGCGCCATGCCCAGCATCTCAATTGTCTTATAGCCAGCTTTTGCCTGGGAATCCAGCATGTAATCCAGCGGGTAATACACATAGTGGATGCCAATGGCCGCAAGCTGCTCGCGTTTGATATGTGCCATAAAAACCTTCCTTTCTGTTTATTAGTATATGGTTATATGGTGGTTATGACGATGCCGGGCGCGGCACCGCCCGGTTTCTTACAGTGCGCTGTATACAATGCGCCCGTCCGAGATGGTAAGCGCCACCTTCACGTCCTTCACCTGCTCGTTCGGCATGGTGAACACATCGCCGTCCAATACGGCAATGTCGGCCAGCTTGCCGGCCTCCAGCGTGCCAAGGCGGTCTTCGTTATAGCAGTTATACTGGCCGTTCTTCGTCCATGCGGTAAGCATCTCGGGCACCGTCAGCATGTTCTGTTCATTGTAGGTGCCGCCGTCTGCAAAGTGGCCGCCCACGCCGCAATAGATGGCCTCCGGAATATTGGGAAGCAAAAGGGGAAGGTCTGTGCCACAGGTGACGGTGAGGCCGCAATCCCACATTTTGCGGCGGTTCCAGTAATTCTTGCCGCGGTCGCCGCCCAGCTGGGTGTCAATCATATCCAGCACATCCTGCTTGTGATCCAGCGACTGGATTTGTGCATACACCTCTGTGATGCCGCCCATGGCGCCAAACTTTTCAAGGTCTGCCGGGTTCGAATATTCAAGGTCTGTGATGGCGTGGCGGTTTTTCAGCTTTCCGTTTTCATCCTTCTGGCAGGTATCGAACAGGGCCACCGTATGGCGGATGGCGCCATCGCCCTGGCAGTGCAAAGAATAGCGGAAGCCGTTTTCATCTGCCAGGTGTGTCTCTTTTTCAATCAGGTCCCATTCCACGGGCACTGTATTCGTCATGCCGGGGTGAGATTTATACGGCTCAATCAATTCCGCCATGGAGGAGGGGATTGAGCGGTCCGTCATGCGGTTGTAGCCAGAGAATGAGACAAAAGGCCCGGTGAACCGCTTCTGCATGGCCTTGCCGTGCTCGATGTTGATGCCCTCGCCCACGGGCTGGCTCATCATGGACACGCGCACCGTCAAAGCGTCTTCCTTTTCCAGCTCTTCCATTTTACCGGCAAAGCCATAATAGGTGTCGAACGTCATCTCTTTGATGGTGGTGACACCGCGCTCGTTCAGCATCTGCATATATTCCTTATATTTTTCCTTCATGCCGGGCAGCTGCAGATATTCGCGAATCATCTTCCAAGTCATTTCCGCATAGCACTTTTCCGGGCCGAAGCCATAGCGTGTTTTGGCTGCCTGGTTCATCCAGCAGTTTCCGCGGTCGGCCGTGAACACCACCACGGGTTTATCGGGCCAGGTGTTATCCAGCAGGGCTTCATCAGTCACCTCAAAAGTATCCGGCTGCCAGTTGTGGCCGAACAGAGCTGTGCCCGCAGGGGCCGTCTTCTCATACTCTTTCAGCGCGGCAACGCCCTGCACATCTGTCTTTACATTGGAAAAATCGGCGCCAAGGCTTAAAAGTGCCCAGCCGGTGAAAAACGTATGTACGTCTACAAAGCCCGGTGTTATCACGCGGTCTCCCAGTTCCAGCACCTGGGTTGCCTTGTTCACCCATTCGTCTGCCTGTGCACGCGGGCCCACAGCCGCAATTTTGTTGCCTTCTACTGCAACAAAGCCGTCAAACGGGGCCTGCCCCGCAGCGGTGAACACATTCTTCGAGAGAAGTACCAGACATTTCTGACGCTCTGTCATGTTCATGATCCACACCTTTCCCTGAATTAAAATTTCTAGCCTCATATTATCATAATATAACGTTATAATACAAGTTAAATATTGTACAAGTTTCATTCTATATTTTTGTTATATCTGCATATTTTCAAATTTTACCTTTCCCTATTGTTTGAAAAAAGAAAAAGAAACCCCGCTGCCAAAAAGTTTTTGCGCCGCCCCCTCGACAAACAGCCGGGATGAGTGATATGATGAGAAAAAGAAAGACACCGGGCGTGCTGCGGCGCGCCCGGTGTGTGGCTGTATATGAAAGGAAGCGGAGAATGAGACAGGAACATCTTGGCGTGAACTCCATTCTGGAGGGGCCTATCTTGCACCAGCTTCTGATGCTGTTTTGGCCCATTTTGCTGGGTACATTTTTCCAGCAGCTTTACAACACGGCAGACGCCATTATTGTGGGCCAATATGTGGGTGCGGCCGGGCTTGCCGCCGTGGGCGGCTCTACCGGCACCATCATCAGCCTTGTGGTAAACCTGCTGGTGGGCGTTGGTGTTGGCACATCGGTGGCTGTGGCGCAAAGCTATGGCGCGCGCCGCTTTGAAGACGTGAGCCGGGCCGTGCACACCTCGGTGGCGCTCAGCATAGTGGGCGGTGCATTTTTCATGGTGCTGGGCGTTTTGGCGGCCCCGCAGGTGCTGGTTTGGATGGACACGCCTTCCGACGTGATGCCGCACGCCATGGGATATATTCGCATTTACTTTTTTGGCACCATCCCTTCGTTTTTCTATAATGTGGCGGCAGGTGTTCTGCGCGCCGTGGGCGATACCAAGCGTCCCCTTTATTTTCTGATGGTATCGTGCGGTGTCAATATTGTGCTGGACATTGTGTTTGTGGGCTGGTTTCAAATGGGGGCGGCGGGCGCCGCCATTGGCACCATCATCAGCCAGTGCATCAGCGCATTGCTGGCCGGGTATGTGCTTCTTTGTGACGAGCAGCCATATAAGCTGAACTGGAAAAAGCTTCGTTTTCACGGGGACGCCCTGTGGGATGTGCTGCGCGTGGGCCTGCCCACCGGGATGGGAAACAACATGTTCACCCTTTCCAATCTGATTTTGCAGGCGTCTATCAACTCGTTTGGCACCGTGGTGGTGGCGGCCTGTGCGGCTTATGGAAAAATAGAGGGCTTCCACTGGATGATTTTGGACTCGATTGGTATGGCCCTCACTACCTTTTCCGGGCAGAATTTCGGTGCGCAAAAGATGGAACGCGTGCGCCAAAGCGTGCGCATAGGCCTTGCGATGGCCGCTGGGGCCTCTTTGTTTGTAAGCGTTATGATGTGCCTGTTCAACCAGCCGCTGCTGCGCATGTTCACCCAGGACGCCGAAGTGCTGGAGCTTGGAAAGGGCCTGATTTACCGCGTGGTGCCCTTCTATATCACCTATATTGGGCTTGAAATCTTCAACACAGTGGTGCGCGGCTGCGGCGATGCACTGTTCCCTGTTTTGCTGATGCTGTCTGGCATTTGCGCGCTGCGCATTGCATGGGTGATTTGGGTGCTGCCTTTGTCCCGCAGTGTATATACCCTGATGTGGAGCTACCCCGTAAGCTGGATTTTAACAAGTGCAATGTTCCTGATTTATTACCTGCATGGCGGCTGGCTGCGCCGCTGCCAGGCAAAGCTGAAGCAGAAACTGACAAAAGCCGACGCATAACCGGCGCATAAAACTTTGCTGCCGCGTTTGAAAATGCGATGCTTTTATCTGTTTACGGGGGAGCCATATGAAAGAAACGCAAATTCAAAGATGCCCGCACTGCAACAGCAGCAACATTGGCATAGGATACCAGCTTGAAGGCGGCGGGCTGTTTGCAGACCGGTATGCCTATCACAGCGGCGCCCGCTGTTCAGAAATAGAAACGTATTTTTGCAAAAACTGCGGAAGTGTGCTTTTGCAAAAAGTAAAGCGGCCAGAAATTTTTGAAGCTGCGGGAACAGCCCGCGGTGAAGAGCTTTTGGAGCATATAGAAAAGAATGGATTTCTTATGCTGAATGCGCACAAGACATTGCCGTCTGTTTCCTCGCTGGGCTACAGTATGCAGGACCTTGTATCCCTGATTGAAAACAGAAAAGTGTTTTACTGCAAGGCGCTTGGAAAAAAGCCGGTGTATTTGTCGGTAACGGCATATCAGCTTTTGAAGCGGGCAAAGCCAGCTGCGCCTTTAAGCGAGGCGGCCAAAGAGATTTTAAAGGCAATGGAAAAACGGGAAGCCGTGGATAAGGCAGATTTGAAATTGCTTTTCCCCATGGATGCCAAAGCATTTCAAAAGGAATTTGATTATCTGCTGGAACACCTGTATCTCACAGCCTGTGCCGGAAAAAAGCTGAATTCCAACTGGTATTCCTACCTTTACTGCACAGCGCGGAAGTTTGACAGATGTGTGGAAGGCCTTCACTTTCACGGCAACCCAAAAGAAGCCCTGTGGAACCTGGTAAAGGGTGCGATGGATAAAAAGAACTTTGAACTTTTGTGCAAATAATTCAAAAACCCCCGCCCGTTTTGAACGGGCCGGGGGTTTTTTCATTTACCTAGTTTAGCAAGAAAAGGCACACGCCTTTTGCCAAAGTTTATTCCGCAGGTTCCGGTTCCTGGGTTTCCTCCACAGGTTTCTCTTCTTCCACAGGTTCAGCCGGCGCGGCAGCTTCTTCAGCGGCAGGCTCTTCGGCAAGTTCTGCCGTTTCATTCTGCTTTTTTTCTCCCAGCAGAAGGAACACCACAGCTGCGGCCACCAGCAGCACTTTCACTGCAATTACCGCATAAATGGCACCGTCATTTTTCATCAGGTTGCCGATATTTATCAGGCCCATCATAGCAAGGCTTTGATGTACAGAGAAATACAGCCCCACATAGATGATGTACAAAACGCCTGCCAAAGCAATTGCCTTTTTCTTGGCTTCCGATACCTCAAAGCAAAGCAGGTAAACTGCAATGGCGGCAAATGCCAAAATAGCTGCTGATTCTAACAGCATGGAAATAGAAATGGTGGTAATTACCGCATTCTCCCACACATATTTTTGCAGAAACATCTGCAAAATTGTGTAGACAGCAAAAAATGCACCTGAAATCAACTGGTTCTTCCTCAATGATAAAACTCCTTCTCTTCCGCATAATATGCGGTTGCTCGCGCAAAGCGCGGCTTTATCCAATGCGGCGGTCCTTTTGAGCCGCCGCCGTGGAGCCAAGGGGGATACTTATTCTTCCTGTTCCTGCTGCCCGGCTTCTTCGGCCTGCTCCAGGGCAGCAATTTCTTCCCGGGTAAGTTCAGGCTCTTGTGCATCCTGTTCCGGCTTTGCAACTTCTTCTTCCTCGCTGCGCTCGGTGCGGGCCACTGTCACCACACGGTCGCCCTCTGCAAGGCGCATCACGCGCACACCGCTGCCATAGCGGCTTTGCACATTGATGTCCTCGGCATGCATGCGGATGATGATGCCCTCCAGGCTGATCAGGATGATATCATCCTCTTCACTGATGACACGGATGCCCGCCACATGGCCCTTTTCGCCATAGTTGCGGATGCCCTTGCCGCCGCGGTACTGCAAGCGGTAATCTGCAATATGCGTGCGGCGGCCCTTGCCCTCCTCCGTGACGGTAAGCACGGTGGCGCCTTCGCGCACAATGCCCGCGCCCACCACTTCGTCATCTTCGGCAAGCCGGATGGCGCGCACACCTGTGGCCGTGCGGCCCAGCACGCGCAGGTCGCTTTCTGCAAAGCGAATTGCCATGCCCTGCTTGGTGGCCACAATCAGTTCGTTTTCGCCGCTGGTAATGCCGCTCCAGGCAAGGCGGTCGCCCTCATTCAGGTTGATGGCAATCAGGCCGGAGCGCCGGATGTTTTCATAAGCGGAAAGCGGTGTGCGCTTGATGACGCCCTGCCTTGTCAGCATGGCAAGGTAGCTTTCACCGTCCGCAGCGCCTGCCGGGACGCGCAGCATATTGGTGACGTTTTCCTCCGGCTGCAGCTGCAAAAGGTTTACAATGTTCACGCCTTTGGACGTGCGGCTGCCCTCATAAATCTGGTAGCCTTTCAGCCGGTAAACCCGCCCGCAGTCTGTCACAAACAGAATGTGGTCATGGGTAGAGGCAAGGAACAATTCCTCTACAAAGTCTTCTTCTTTGTGCGAAAGCGCCGTAATGCCGCGCCCGCCGCGGCGCTGCGCCTGATAGGTATCGGCCGGCTGGCGCTTGATATAGCCCGCATGAGTCAGGGTGAACACACAGGTCTCTTCCGGAATGAGGTCTTCAATATCCACTTCGCCCGATACATGCGCAATTTCCGTGCGGCGCTCGTCGCCGTATTTTTCCCGCAGCTCGTTCAGCTCATCCATCACCAGCTGCAGCACGCGCCGGTCGTCTGCCAGCGTCTCGCGCCAATCGGTAATTTTTGCCTGCAATTCGCCCAGTTCATTTTCAATTTTCAAAATTTCCAGGCCGGCCAACTGGCCAAGGCGGAACGCGCAGATGGCGGCCGCCTGCGGCTCGTCAAAGCCAAAGCGGTCCATCACGGCCTGCTTTGCCTCGGCTTGGCCGCCCTTGCAGGCGCGAATGGTGGCAATAATCTCGTCCACAATGTCGGTGGCGCGTTTCAGGCCCTCCAGAATATGCGCGCGCTCTTCCGCTTTTTTCAAATCGTACTGGGTGCGGCGGCGCACCACAGAATCTTGAAAATCGATATACTTTTGCAGCATATCCTTCAGCGTCATCACCTTGGGCACGCCGCCGTCCAGCGCCAGCATAATAACGCCCACTGTGTCCTGCAGCTGCGTATAACGGTACAGCTGGTTCAGCACAACCTGCGGGTTGGCCTCGCGCTTGAGCTCGATGACAATGCGCATGCCCTTGCGGTTCGATTCATCGTTCAGGTCTGAAATGCCCTCGATGCGCTTATCTTTCACAAGGTCTGCAATATTTTCAATCAGGCGCGCCTTGTTCACCATATAGGGAATTTCGGTGACAATAATCTGGAAGCGGCCATTTTTCTTTTCTTCTATTTCTGCACGGCCGCGCAGGGTAATTTTGCCGCGGCCTGTGGCATACGCCGCGCGAATGCCGCTTCGCCCCATGATGATGCCGCCGGTGGGAAAATCCGGCCCTTTGATGTGTTCCATCAAACCGGCAAGGTCAATGTCCGGGTTCTGAATCAAGGCGGCAATGGCGTCTATCACCTCGCGCAGGTTATGCGGGGGAATGTTGGTGGCCATGCCCACGGCAATGCCGGTAGAGCCATTCACCAGAAGGTTCGGCACACGGCAGGGCAGCACGCTGGGCTCTTGCTTTGATTCGTCAAAGTTGGGCACAAAATCCACTGTGTCCTTGTCGATGTCGCGCAGAAGCTCCACCGCCAGCTTGCTCATGCGCGCTTCCGTGTAACGGTATGCAGCAGGGGGGTCACCGTCCACAGAGCCAAAGTTGCCCTGCCCGTCCACCAGAGGGTAGCGCATGGAAAAATCCTGCGCCAGGCGCACCATGGCGTCGTACACAGAGGCGTCGCCGTGCGGGTGGTAAGAGCCCAGCACAGCACCCACCGTATCGGCAGATTTGCGCGTGGGGTGGCTGGGGTCGTTTCCGCGCTCGTGCATGGTGTACAAAATGCGGCGGTGCACCGGTTTCAGGCCATCGCGCACGTCGGGCAGCGCGCGCTGTGTGATGACGGACATGGAATAATCGATGAAAGCAGATTCCATTTCATCGTTGATGTCCCTTACGATCAGGCGTGTGCCCTCGGTGATCGAATTTTCAATCATAATATTAACTCCCAATCAGATATCCAGGTTTGCATATTGCGCGTTCTTTTCAATAAATTCTTTGCGCGGCTCTACCTTATCGCCCATCAAAATGCTGAACGTCTCGTCCGCCTTCATGGCGTCTTCAATGGTAATTTGCACAATAACGCGGTTTTCCGGGTCCATGGTTGTCTCCCAAAGCTGTTCGGGGTTCATTTCGCCAAGGCCCTTGTAGCGGCTTACCTTGGCGCCCTGGCCCAGCTCCTGCGACATATTTGCCATTTCCACTTCGTTATAGGCATATTTTACCTTCTGCCCCTTCTGTATTTTGAACAGAGGCGGCTGCGCAATATACACATGCCCGTTTTCAATCAGCGGGCGCATAAAGCGGAAGAAAAAGGTTAAAAGCAGCGTGCAGATATGGCTGCCGTCCACGTCGGCATCGGCCATGATGAACACTTTGTGGTAACGAAGCTTCGATAAATCGAACTCTTCTCCAATGCCGCAGCCCAGCGCCAGCACCACCGGCGTGAGCTTGTCGTTGCCATACACTTTGTCGATGCGGGCCTTTTCCACGTTCAGCATTTTGCCCCACAAAGGAAGAATGGCCTGGATATTGGAATCTCGGCCCATTTTGGCCGAGCCGCCGGCCGAATCGCCCTCCACGATGAAAATTTCGGTTTTGGAAGGGTCTTTTTCGCGGCAGTCTGCCAGTTTGCCGGGCATACGGCTGGTTTCCAGCGCCGATTTGCGGCGCACAAGCTCTCTTGCCTTTTTGGCCGCCTCGCGCGCACGGGCCGCCTGCATGGCTTTTTCATAGACAGCTTTTGCCACAGCGGGGTTTTCTTCAAAAAATTCTTTCAGCTTGTCATACACCATGCCCGATACCAGCGTGCGGATCTCGGTGTTGCCAAGCTTTGCCTTTGTCTGGCCCTCGAACTGGGCCTCTGTCAACTTCACGCTGATGACAGCCGTGATGCCCTCGCGCACGTCCGAGCCAGAGAGGTTGTCGTCTTTTTCTTTGATATAGCCTTTTTCGCGGCCAAAATCGTTGAACACGCGGGTGAGCGCCGCCTTAAAGCCCTCTTCATGGGTGCCGCCGTCCGGCGTTTCCACATTATTGGCAAACGAAACTACGCGCTCGTTGAAACTGTCGTTGTACTGCAGCGCCACCTCGGCCACAGAATCGTTCAGCTGGCCCTTCAGGTAAATCACGTCCGGATGCAGCACTTCCAGCTTGTTTTGCTTGTTGATATACTCTACAAAACTGCGGATGCCGCCCTCATAGCACATGCTTTCTGCTTTTTCCATGCCCGGGCGCTCGTCTGTGAGGGTGATGCGCACACCGGCATTTAAAAAGGCCTCTTCGCGCAGGCGCCGGCACAAAATGTCGTAGTCATATTCCAGCACTTCAAACATTTCAGGGTCCGGCTTGAAGGTGACGGTGGTGCCTGTCTGCCCGTCTGTGGGGCCAAGGTTTTCCAAATCACCGTCCGGCACGCCGCGGTGGAAGCTTTGCCGGTAGGCGTTGCCGTCGCGGCGCACCACCACTTCCAGCCATTCGCTCAACGCATTCACCACGCTGGCGCCCACGCCGTGCAAACCGCCCGACACCTTATAGCCGGAATTTTCGCCGCCGAATTTGCCGCCCGCGTGCAGCACGGTATATACCACCGTGACGGCCGGGATGCCAAGCTTTGGCTGAATATCCACCGGGATGCCGCGGCCGTTGTCTGTCACCTGAATGACATTGCCTTCTTTGATGATTACTTCAATATGGTCGCAAAAGCCTGCCAGCGCTTCGTCCACGCCGTTGTCTACAATTTCGTAAACAAGGTGATGAAGGCCGCGCGGGCCGGTGGAGCCAATATACATGCCCGGGCGTTTGCGCACGGCCTCCAACCCTTCCAATACCTGAATTTGGCTGCCGTCGTATTCGTGCTGATTGTTCTGTGCCATGCTCACTTCTCCAAACTCTTTTTTCTAACCATTCCGCACAGGGCGCCGCAACAGGCGCCCTCACAAGAAAGCGCCGCCGTTACAGCTCCATCAGCTGACGGCGCGCGCCGCTTCTCTTTTTTAATGTGGCCGCAGAAATCTGCGTGATATAAACCCCTGATGCCTGGCCCTGTGTGACAATGAAGCTTTTGGGCAGCTCGCCCGTCACGTTCACCACACGCCCTTCTTTTTCTGCGCGGGCCAGAAAATCCCGCGTATGTTTGGAAAGGGTGGCGGTGTCAAGGTCAAAAATGCCAAGAATCTCTTTTGTGCGCAGGATGGTGTCCTGCCCAAGATGCAGATACATGCGTTTCCTCCCAAAAACAGGCTTAGGGCGTTTGCGAGACGGTGCCCTGTTTCACATACAGCACTTTGCCGTCCGTTTTGCAAAACAGCCCTGCATCGCAGGCCGTTACAATGGTTTGCCGTTGTTCCATGCGGCTTAACAGATAGCTTTGACGCATATCGTCCAGTTCACTCAACACATCGTCCAAAAGCATCACCGGGTGCTGGCCTGTGATGCTTTGCGCCGCTGCGGCCTCGGCCAGCTTCAGGCTCAGCACAGCCGAGCGCTGCTGGCCCTGGCTTGCAAACAGCTTTGCCTGTTTTCCGCTGAGGATAATATCAAAATCTTCCCGGTGCGGCCCCGCCGTGCAAAACCCTGCCGCAATATCGCGGCTGCGCGTCTCTTTCAGTTTGCAGGCAAGGCCGCGGGAATCGTAAGAGGGCAAATAGCAAATTTCCATCTCTTCGCGCCCCTGCGAGATATCGCGGTAATTTTCCCGCACCAGCGGGGCAAGAAGCTCTAAATAGGCGCGCCGCTTTTCACTCACCTGCTGGCCGGCCTCGCTTAGCTTTTCATCAAAAATATCCAAAAGCTCGGCGCCGCCAAAGGTGGCGTAATAGTTTTTTAAAAGCGCGTTTTTTTGTGTGACAAGGCGCGTATATTTCCGCAGAAGGGAAAGATACCCCGGGTAAAGCTGGCACAGCGCCGCGTCCAGAAAGCGGCGCCGCCCGTCCGGGCTGCCTTTTACAAGGCTGAGGTGCCCGGGGTCGAACACCACAGCGGTAAACGTGCCTGCAATGGAGGCAGCGCGGGCGTACTCCACGCCGTTCACCCTGGCCCGCCGGCCTTTTTTTTCGCAGCTTTCGCCCGCCACTGTAATGCGAATTTCTTTTTCCAGGCCGCCGCACTCTGCACTGCCCTGCACCACGGCGAACGCTTCGCCCTCTTGAATCAGCTGCGCGTCCTTTGCATTCCGGAAGCTTTTCGAGCCTGTCAAAAGCCACACAGCCTCTAAAAGGTTTGTTTTTCCCTGGCCGTTTTCGCCGCACAGCACTGTCAGCTCTTCGCCCGGGGTAAACTCAGCCGCCCGAATGTTGCGGTAATTTTCCACGCAAAGGCTGTGCAGCTTCACGGTGCGCACACCTCAAGGCTTTCGCCCTGGAACAGCACAATATCCCCGGGATATATTTTCTTGCCCCGCATGGTGCACACTTCGCCGTTCACTTTTACAAGCCCTTCCAGCACGGCTGTTTTTGCCTCGCCGCCTGTGGCGCACAGGTTTGCAAACTTTAACAGTGCGTCCAGCTTGATAAATTCTGTATGGATGCTTATTTTCATAACCTGCCCGCCTTTAATCGTTTTTAAAGCGCACGGGAAGCACCAGGAACAAAAAATCGCCGCCGTCTTTTGCCGTTACTTTTACAGGGGATAACGAGCCGGAGATTTCCATCACAACCTTGTCGCAGCGGGAATAGCGCAGTGCGTCCAGCAGATAGCGGTTGTTAAAGCCAATCTCTACGCTTTCGCCTTCCATTTCCGCGGGCAGTTCGTCCACTACTTTGCCCAGCGTTGTCTGGCAGCGCACCGTGATATTGCCGTCGAATGTGATGCGAAGCGGGTTTTTCAAACGCTCGGTGATAATAAGGCTGGCGCGCTCGATGGTGTTTACAAAATCGCGCACATCTACCGTGACGCGCGTTTTGAACCCCTCGGGAATCACGCGCTTATAATCCAAAAATTCGCCTTCAATCAGGCGGCTGATAACCGTATATTTTTCATTGGAAAACACCACAAAACGGCGGTTGGCCGCAACGTGCACCACGCCGTCTTCTTCCCCGAACAGCTTTACCACTTCGCTGAGCGTTTTGGCAGGGATGATGATGCTGATTTCTTTTGCGGCCTTCACCGGTTTTTCAATAATGGCCAGGCGGTAACCATCCAGGGCCACCACAGTCAGCTTTTCGGGCTCAATGGCAAACAATTCGCCCGTATGCGCGGGTTTTTTATCGTCGGTAGAAACGGCATACAGCGTAGTTTCCACCATTTCCTGTAAATCTGCTGTGTCAATGTCCAGCGTCTGGTCTGCGCCGGGGTTCGGCAGCGCGGGAAAATCGCCGGGGTTCAGCGTCATGATATCAAATTCCGTAATGCCGCCCTTTACGGTGGCAACACCGGTGTCAAGGCAGGTGATTTCCACTTCATCGCTGGAAAGGCGGCGCACCATATCGCCCAGAAGCTTTGCGGGCAGCACCGTCTCACCCGGCTCCAGCACATTGGCCTCCACCGTGGTGGTAATGCCCATTTCAAGGTCATACCCCGTCAGGGTAAGGGCAAACCCCTCGGCCTTGCACAGGATGCCTTCCAGCACCGGCACGCTGGAGCGCTGGGTTACTGCTTTGGATACGCCGGCAACGGCATTTGAAAGAACATTTCTGTCGCAGATGAATTTCATGGCGGTTCCTTCCTTTTTTCAATTTCTGAAAGCTTTAACTTTTTATAAACTCGTCGTAGTAGTAGGGGCCGTGGAATTGTGGAAAGTATGCTGCATTGCCTGCTGCCAAAAGAAAAAAAGGCAATTTTTCGTTTGGTAAAGGCCGTGGAAAACTTGTTAAGAAAAGCAAAGCAAAAAATGCAGCTTGAATTTCTGTGAAAAACACATGTTGAATGTGGAAACTTCTGTGGAAAATCAGGTGCGGATATTTTTGATGATATCTTCCACGGTTTCGCGCAGCGTTCTGTCGGCGGGAAAGTGTTTTTGCACGTCGTTGATGCCGTATACCACGGTGGAATGGTCGCGCCCGCCAAACTCGCTGCCAATATCCTCCATGCTCATGCCGGTAATTTCGCGCACAATATACATGGCCACCTTGCGGGCGGAAGAAACGCTGGCGCGCCGCGAAGGGCCGCGCAGGGCCTCCGGCGTGGTGTTGTAGGTGCGGGCCACCTCGCTCAATATTTTTTCCACCGTCACAGGCACGGGCTGTGTTTCGCTGAGAATGTCTTTGATGGCGTTCTGCGCCGCGCCAATTACGGGCTGAATGCCCTCCAGCTTGCGGTAGGCGTCCAGTTTTTTTACAGCGCCCTCCAGCTGGCGGATATTGTTTTTCAAGCGGTTGGCAATATATTCGGCCACATCGTCCGGCATATCCAGGCCAAGCAGGTCTGCCTTGCGGCGGATGATGGCCACGCGCGTTTCAAAATCGGGCGGCTGAATATCGGCAATCAGCCCCATTTCAAAGCGGGTGCGCAGCCTGTCTTCCAGGCTTTTGATTTCGCGCGGGGCACGGTCGGACGCCAGCACAATCTGCTTGCCGGAATTATACAGTGTGTTGAAAGTGTGGAAAAATTCTTCCTGTGTAGATTCCTTGCCGCCAATAAACTGGATATCGTCCACCAAAAGCACGTCTGCCGCGCGGTATTTGTTGTGGAACTGTGTGGTGGTGTTATCGTGAATGGCGCTGATAATTTCGTTTGTAAATTTTTCACCGTCCACATAGACAATGTTGAAATCGGGGTGGTTTTTTTCCACTTCGCTTTTGATGGCATGCAGAAGATGTGTTTTTCCCAGGCCAGAGCCGCCCCAGATAAACAGCGGGTTGTATGCCCCCGAGGGGTTTGCCGCCACAGCCTGTGCGGCTGCGTGCGCAAATTTGTTGGTAGAGCCCACAATAAAGTTTTCAAATGTGAAGGCATAGTTCCCGCCGGCCGCAGCGGCCGCCTGTGCGGCGCCTGGCGCCGGGGACGGCGCTTTCTGCGGCAGTGTAAACTCTATTTCCACTTCAAAGCCAAGAAGCTCACGGAATGCTTCCTGCAAAAGCGAAAGATAGCGGTTTTCCAGCGTGTTTTTCACAAATTCACTGCGCACGCTTAAAACAGCCTTGTTTCCGTCAAAAGAAACGGGCTCGATATCATTGATGAAAAGGTTGTACGTTGCAATGACGACGTGTTCTTTGCAGTATTCCTTCACTGCGGCGAATACTTCATCAAAAGAATCCATGTTTGGTTTCACAGCCTTCCATAGCGTTTCTGGACAGGAATCCATATATGTTCAAATTATATCACATTTCGAAGTGGAATACCAGCATAAATAAAGCTGGGCGGGCCATTTAATATTGTATTTATAAAAAGGCATGGTTCTTTTGCTTTTTTTGCACTGCACAGAAGGGAAAGCCAAAGCGCCATTTTTGAAAAAAAGGTTGACAGAAAGCCATTCTTTCAGGTATACTTCTAATTTGCAAGGCTTTCTTTGGCACGGCGCCGTATGGCCTTGTGAATGAAGATAAAATTCCCCACAATATGTTGGGGGTTTACCCGAAAACAGGAGGTGCGAAGCATGAAAAGAACGTTCCAGCCCAAAAAGATTCACCGCGCGAAAAAGCATGGCTTTCTGTCCCGTTCCAAAAGCGTGAACGGCCGCAAAGTTCTGGCTGCCCGCCGCCGCAAAGGCCGCGCGAAGCTTGCTGCGTAATTTTTCCTGTTTTTGAAGAAAATGAAATGAACAGGCAGCGTCCTTTCGCTGCAAGAAAGGCCACGCATGTGGCCTTTTTGTGTATTCAGAGAAAAAAAGAGGCCTTTTATGCGTTACTGCCCCATTACCCGCAACTGTGAGTTTGCGCGCGCATATGCGCGCGGAAAAGCGTATGTGCACCCCTATGTGGTGCTGTATGTGAATAAAAACCGTGTGGGCCATACGCGCGTGGGGCTTACGGCTTCTAAAAAAGTGGGCAATGCGGTGACGCGCAACCGTGCGCGCCGCGTGATGCGCGCCGCACTGAGCGAGGTGCTGCGCGGCGATGTGGGAAGGTATGATATTGTGCTGGTGGCCCGCGGCATTACCCCCAAGCTGAAAAGCACAAAGCTTGTGCCGGTTTTAAAAAAGTTGCTGTGCGACGCAGGGCTGGCAGTATGAAAAAATTTGTGCGAAAACTGTTTATTTTGCCCGTGCGCGCTTATCAAAAATTTCTTTCGCCCCTTCTGGGCAAAAACTGCCGGTTTCTGCCCACATGCTCGGCCTATATGATAGAGGCCATTGAGGTGCATGGGGTGGCGAAAGGGCTTTTGTTGGGAATTTGGCGCATTTTGCGCTGCAACCCGTTTGGAAAGGGCGGCTTCGACCCTGTGCCGCCCAAGGGCCGCTGGCGCAATGAGCCAAAGCCCTGAACAGCGCCTGGCCCAAATGGCCGGCTGAAATAAAAACCTTCGAAATACGCGCGGCCTGCGCACCGCGCGTCCCTCTAGAAAAAAAGCCCTTCGCGCCGGGCAAAAAGGATGAGACAATGCAGGTTTTAGGTTTTCTCGCAATCATCTTTGGGCCTATTATGGAGTGGATTTACCGGTTCATTCCCAATTACGGCTGGGCCCTCATTGTGTTCACGCTGCTGGTGAACTTGGTTTTGCTTCCGCTGCGCATCAAACAGCAGAAGAGCACCGCGCGCATGTCGGCTTTCCAGCCGAAGATGCAGGAAATTCAGAAAAAGTACGCCAAAGACAAAAACCGCCAGCAGGAAGAGCTGATGAAATTCCAGCAGGAATACGGCTTTTCCATGACGGCAGGCTGTATGCCCATGGCGCTGAACTTTTTGTTTATTTTCGGCATCATCGAAGTGGTGTACCGCCCGCTGCAATACATTTTGGGCGTTTCGCAGGATGTAATTGCACAGATGGTGGAAATTGCGAACAGCACGCTGGGCGAAAGCCTGATTGCCACAGATTACCGCGTGCAAAGCGCGCTGATCAACCTGGTGAAAAGCAATGGGGAAGCGTTCAGCAGCGTGTTGGGCGATAAGCTGGCCGATGTTCAAAACTTCCAAATGATGTTCTTTGGCATCGACCTTGGCCAGACGCCGCTTTCCAGCTGGCCTTCTATTGCCATTATCATCCCCATCCTCTCTGTGGTCACCATGATCATTGTGCAGGTCATCACCATGAAGATGTCCGGCCAGGAGATGTCCGGCAGCATGAAAGCCCTGCCGTGGATTATGAGCATTATGTTCGGCTATATTGCTTTCACCATCCCCACGGGCTTCTCGCTGTATTACACGGTTTCCAACATTGCCAGCTTTATTCAGTCGCTGATTGCCAAGCGCATCTACGACCCCGAAAAGGTAAAAGCACAGGTGGAAGCAGAAATTGAGGCAAAGCGCGCAGAAAAGAAAAAGAAAAAGCAGGTAAAAATAAAAAGTGAAAGCGGCGAGACGGTGATGAAGGAAGTTTCTGAAGCGGAACTTGCCCGCATTCGCCTGGCACGCGCGCGCGCCATTGATGAAGAGCGCTATAAAGACGACGAGCCCGCGCAAAAGAAGGAAGAGGAAAAGCCAAAGGCCGCCTTGAAAGAGAAAAAGAAAAAGCCCGCTGAAAATCAGCCGGCCGAAGCCTCTTCTGAAACAGAACAAAGCAGCGCCCAGGCCGGGCCCGAAGACGAACAGGCCCCGGAACAGATGCCCTGGGAAGAAGAAAAGGAATAACGGCGGAAAGGAGGAAACAGAATGCGTGAAAGCATTATGACGGGCAAGACAGTGGAAGAGGCCACCCAGCTTGCCCTGGCTGAACTTGGCATAGAAGAGGAGGAAGCCACCGTAGAAGTGCTGGAGCTTCCGCAGAAAAAACTGTTCCGCACCATTCCCGCCAAAGTGCGTGTTTGGGTGGACGAGCCGGAACAGGCCCCGGAAACGCCCGAGGCCCGGCCGCAGGCGGCGCCTGTGCCGGCCCCCCGGCCGGAAAAAAAGCCGGCGCCTGCCCCCCAGCCTGCCAAAAAGCCGCAGGCTGCGCCGCGCGTGAAGGAAGAGCCGCAGGCAGAACAGGCGCCGCAGGCCGTGCCGGATGTGCAGCAGGCCCCCACACAGCCCATTGAAATAGAGGGAAATGTGCGCCTGGAAGCTGCGTGTGAATATATTCGGGCTGTGGCAAAGGCCATGCACGCCGAAGCCATTTCTTTCTCGGCAGAAAAGGCCGGCGAAACCACCATTTTAAAGGTGAACGGGGACGACGCGGGCGCGCTGATTGGCCACCGCGGCGAAGTGATGGAGGCCATGAGCTATCTTTGCGGCCTGGTGGCCAACCGTGCGGGCGGCGAATATGAAAAGATGAGCCTGGACGTGAACGGCTACCGCTCGAAGCGCGAGCAGAACCTGGTTGCGCTGGCAAAGCGCATTGGCGCCAAAGTGGCGCGCACGGGCCGCAGCCAGATGCTGGAGCCCATGAACCCCTACGAGCGCCGCATTATTCATTCTACCATCTCTCAGATGGAGAATGTGAAAAGCGAATCTACCGGTGAGGGCGCAGCCCGCCGTGTGGTAATTTCCTGCACAGGCGAAAACGCCCGCCCCCAGCGCGGGCGCAAAGAGGGCCGCGGCACGCGCCGCGGCGGCCGCGGCGGGAAGCCCCGCCGGGACGGCGAGCGCAGAGACCGCCGCCCCAGCGTGCCGGCCCGTGAATATGCCGACACCCCGCGCGACGCGCATGCGGCGCCCATGGCGCCCCGCCGCACCGAGACCATCAACGACGGCGCAGACCTGCCCCTGTTTGGAAAAATAGAGCTGTAAACAAAAATTCCCCTTTCCAATTTTGGAAAGGGGAATTTTTTATGGCTTTTCTGCGGCCGGGTAAGGGCGAAAAACATCGGTGCGGCCCACCAGATAGTCGACGCTGGTATGGTAATAATCGGCCAGCTGTATGGCTAGGTCTAAGGGTAGGGCACGCTCTCCACGTTCATACTTAGAATACAGGGATTGATCGCATAGCAGAATGGCCGCGATTTGCGCTTGTGTCAAGTCGCGGTCTTCGCGCATATCACGAATTCGAAGCCTGTACAATCTTCATCACCGCGTCCATCATAACAGTGGACATATCGTCCTATTTACTTATTGGACTATATGTCCTAAAATAAGCAAAAAAGGACTGAGGAGGATGAAAAAATGAACGAAAATCAGGTGTGCTGTTTCACCGGGCATCGCAATTTGCCGCAGTGGGAGGAAAACTCAATGCGGCAAAAGCTGCAGGCCGTTATCAGAGAATTTGCCATTGCAGGAATACGCACTTACTGTGCGGGCGGCGCCATGGGGTTTGACACCCTGGCAGAGCAGGTGGTGCTGGAATTGAAAAAAGAATTTCCGCAAATCAGGCTGGTTCTGGTGCTTCCGTGCAGGCAGCAGGAAAAATATTGGCCAGCCCGGGATAAGGCCGTTTACCAAAACATTCTGCGCCAGGCAGATGAGGTTATTTATGTTTCAAAGGAATATACAAGGGGCTGCATGCACAAAAGAAACCGGCGCCTTGTGGAGATGAGCACCATTTGTGTCACAAACCTTTCCAAGCCCACCGGCGGCACCGCATATACGGCGGCCTATGCGGCAAAAAAGGGCCTCAGCATAATCAATATTGCCTGGAATCCCTCTTTTGTTATCGAAAAACAATAAAAAATACTTGTAATTCAATAATAACTGTGTTATACTTGGGCCAACATCAGGCACATGCAGGTGCCGGTATACAAAAAAGGGAGGCCTCTGCCCATGAACTGGACAATGGATAAAAGCCTGAAGCTAAGCCGCGTGTGTGTGGCTGTGTTCAGTGTGCTGTTGGCGGCGCTGTGCATTTCCGGCCCATGGTTTTGGAAAGCTGTGCTGCACCGCGAAAACATTGCCTGGCTGTACCTGGCCGTCACCTATTCCACGGCAGTGCCCGCGGCGCTGGTGCTGTTGTGCCTGCACAGGCTTTTGAAAAATATTTCGCAAGAAGATGTGTTCTGTGAAGAAAATGTGCGGCATTTGCGCACCATGTCGTGGTGCTGCATTGCCGCAGGCCTTGTGTATTTTGCGGCGGGCTGGTTTGATTGGTACCTGTTTGTGTTTGCCGCCGCCGCGGCTTTTGTGGGCCTGATGCTGCGCGTGGTGAAAAACGTGTTTGCGCAGGCGGTGGCCATTAAGGCTGAAAACGATTATACCATTTGAAAGGGGGCGTTTTTCATGCCTATTGTAGTGAACCTGGACGTGATGATGGCAAAGCGAAAAATGTCCTCTACCGAATTGGCGGCCGCCATTGGCATCACGCCCGCAAACCTTTCCATTTTAAAGACGAATAAAGCAAAGGCCATTCGGTTTTCCACCCTGGAGGCGCTTTGCAAAACACTGGGCTGCAAGCCCGCTGATATTTTGGATTACACAGAGGAGTAACACAATGGAACACAGAAAAAATGCGGTGGGCACGCCGTGCCCGCCCTGTGAAAGTGCGCCTTTTTTAGAAAACAGGGGGCAGGCTGCCGGGCCGCAGGGCCAGGCCGTTCCCGGCGGGCAGGGCCCTGCAGCGCCGCTTGCTGTGCCGCAAAAGGGCAGCTTTGGCTTTGCCTGGGCAGATATTGCCTTTGCCCTTGTGTTTCTGGCCGTGGGCTGGCTGTTTTGGGAACTGCAGGCTTTCCGCAGCTTTTCGCCCGCGGGCCTTGGCACGGCTGTTTTCTGCGCTTTGTATGCCGGCGTGGTGCTGTGTTATTTATACCTGGCCGGAAAAAAGCCCACGCGGGAAAGCTGGTTCTGGCTGGGCGTGATGCTGTGCCTGGGGCTTTCCTATGCCCTGCCGTACGGGGGCACGCTGCTGGGGGTTTTGCATTACCTGGCGCTGCTGCTTGTGGCGCAATACTGGGTGCTGTGTGCCGCGGGCAGGCTTTTGAAACAGGGAAAAACTTCAAACTGGCTTTTGCTGGATTTGTTCAATGCAGGCGTCATTTTGCCCTGGGGCAATTTTATGCGCCTGCCCGCCGCGCTTTGGGCAGGGGCAAAGCAGCTGGCCGCCCGCCGGAAAAGTGTGCCCGGCGGCGTGCGGAAGGGCGCGGGCGCAAAGCGCGTGTTGGCCGTGCTGGGCGGCGTGCTGGCGGGGCTTTTGTGCCTGTGTATTGTGCTTCCGCCGCTGATGCAGGCAGACGCCGGCTTTGCCGCTCTGTTTGACGGGTTTACCCGGTGGTTTTCCCGCTTTGTGGAAAACCTGTTTTCCTCGCTGAATGTGGGCGTATTCTTGGTAAAATGTGTGCTTGCTGTGCCCACGGCCCTGTTTTTGTACGGCACCGTGTACGGAAGCGTGCGCGGGCGGCGCACCTGCATCTATCAAAAACAAGAGGTGTGCGGCGTTCAGCGCGGGCTGCGCGTGCTTCCCCGTGTCACTGTGGGCACGGCCCTGCTTGTTGTGTGCGCGGTGTATGTGCTGTTTATTGCCGTGCAGGCAAACTATTTGTTCGGCGCTTTCTGGGGCGCGCTGCCGCAGGGCTTTTCCTATGCCGGATATGCAAGGCAGGGCTTTTTTGAGCTGTGCCGGGTGGCGGCTGTCAATATTGTCATTCTGCTTGCGGCCAATGTGTTCAGCCGGCAGCAAATTGCCGAAAACCAGTTGCTGCGCGCATGCAACAGCGCGGTTTCTGTGCTTACGCTTCTTTTGCTGGCCACGGCCGCCTCGAAAATGGGGCTGTATATCCTGGCCTATGGCCTTACGGTAAAGCGCGTGCTGGCAAGCGTGTTTCTTGTGTGGCTGGCGGTGGTGTTTGTTTTTATTCTTGTGCGCCAGCACAAAACGCTTCCGCTTGTGCCGCTGGCGGTGTTCACCGGCGCTGTGCTGTTCACGCTTTTGTGTGTGCTGCCGGTGCAGCAGGGCATCACAGCCTATAACCGTATGCGGGTGCAAAACGGCACGCTTGCACAGAGCACGGCGCAGGCCAATTCTTTGCCGTCCGATGGCGGGCCCATTCCGGCGCAAAGCGAGCAGGCCCCGCCCGCCGCTGGGGCCGCACAGGAAAGTTTTGACGTGACAGTGGAAAACAGGGCGCAGGGCTTGTATGGCCTGCGGTTTGACTATTACGCGCGGGGCGAAAACGTGGGTGGGCAGATTGTCATGCCTGCGGGGCAGGCATTTGCCAATGGAGAAAATATCACCCTCACGCTGGAAAAAGAGATGTTCCCGCAGGGCGGCTGGGGCGATTTTGGCCTTGCCGTGTTTGCGCTGTGCGGGGACGGCAGCGAAATTTTGCTGGATGACTATTGGCAGTGGAGCGCCCAAATGGGCGGCACATACCATTTTGTGCTGGACGGAAGTGAAGAGACGGGCTTTTTACTTGCCACAGAGATGGAGGCATGGCAGTATGGCCGCACCCCGTGGCAAGAGCTGCCGGAAGAGATGAAGCCGGCGGCGCAGGCGCCCGTTTGAGTTTTCAACAAAGGAGGAAGAGAAAATGGAACGAAAGACGAACCGGAAAAAATGGTGTTACCCGGCCATTTCGCTTGGCCTTGCCGTGCTTTACGCCGTGTTGCTGCTTTGTGCCGTTCAGCAATGGCTCAGCCCCTTTCTCTTTTTTGAGGCAACCTTTGTGCTGCTGTTGTTGTTTGTGGCAAATGCGGCTTCCGGGGTAACCTTTTCTGTGCTGAAAAAAGAAAACGCATGGTTTGTTGCCGCCTTTTTGTGCACAACAGCCGCGGCCTTTTTTCTTGTGCTGTACAGTTTTTTCATGCAGGCAATGGTTTTGTTATAAAAAGGGGTGAAAATGATGTTTGGCGCAGGCTGGATGAACCTTACAAGCCTGGGCCTGGGCCTTGCGGCCTGGGCCCTGCCATTGGCGGCGCTGGCGCTGAGAAAAAGGGCCGCGGGGCGGCTTTGCCCGGCGCTGGTGTGGGCCAGCGCCGCCGCGTGCGGCGCGGCGCTGTATTTGCAGATATGTTACCAGAACCACCTTGTGCAGATTCATGACGTTGGCGCCATTTTGGACACCACCGATGCGCTGGTGTTTGTGGCGGGCGTGCTGCTGGCCGTGACGCTGGCGCTGGATGCCTTTGCGCTGGCCGTTTGGGGCACAGAAAAGGGGAAAAGCGGCGCAGATGCTTGACGCAGCGCGCATTTGCGGGTACAATGCTGTTGCATCATAGAAAAAGGAGCGAGAAAACATGAAGGCGCGCATTCCCAAACACCGTGAATTTGTTATTCAGTTCCCGGAAAATTATGAAAAATCGGAAGAGTGCTGGGGCAAACTGCAGCAGATTATGAACGATTATAAAAAGCAGGGCAAATCCGTATATACGGAAAGCTTTATTGAAGACAACGAAGAAAAAGTGAAAGCGTTGCAGCAGGAATACGATTTTACATATACCATCGAGCTGCGCTGAATAAAACCAAATCGCCCATGCGGAATTTCCGCATGGGCGATTTGGTTATTGTAATTACGACTGCAAATCAGCCAGGGCGTGGCTTGTTTCCTTCAGAACATCATAGGAACTCTCAAAGAGCAATTGTAGTTTTCGGTAAATGGGAAAGAATTCTTCACGGGGCTGTGTGATGCTGACAATTTTTTGAAACTGGTTCACGGCTTGAATATCATGATACAAGCCAATGCCCATACCTGCCATAACGGCCACACCAACGCTGCCCGCTTCGTCTGAAATATTGGTTTCCAGAATAGGCATTTCAAATATATCAGCAATAATTTGCCGCCATACTGCATTTTTCGCGCCACCACCTACGATACGCATGGTGTGAAGCGTATCGTTTTTTTCAGCCAGCCGTTTGAAAAGATTCAGGTGCATGGCTACGCCCTCCATAACACTGCGACACATTTGGGCGCGTGTAGTAGAGGCAGAAAGGCCGAGAAATGCGCCTCGCATTCTGGAATCGAAATATGGTTCACGTTCACCTAAAAGATAGGGAAGAAACATAACTCCTCCGCTTCCAGGTGCGCAGGTGTTTACAAGCGAAGATATCTCGTCATACACGTTGGTGCCGCACTTGGAGCTTCGAATGGCTTCCGGCTCACAAAGGCGCTCCTTCATCCACTGAAGGCTATACCCACCGGCATTCATAGTGCCGCCGCCTACAAATACTCCTGGTTGTAAAAAGACAATTTTTTCATCGCCAGAATGTGGGTCCAAATCTTCGGAAGAAGTGATAAAACTCATCCAACTGGAGGTACCTAAAGAAATATAAGCGTCGCCAATTGAAAGCACACCGGTGCCGACGAGCGCGGCTCGTCCGTCTCCCAACCCTTCTACTACTGGAAGGCCGGAGGGAAGACCGCACTCCCTTGCTATGGAAGGCTGCACGTGCCCTACGATTGTTCCGGATTTCACAAGCTTTGGAAATTTGTCAATACCTATTTCAACGGCATTTAGAAGGTCTGCACTCCATTGGTTTTTTAAAATGTCAAAGCAGTGATAATATTGTGCATCAGTTGCCTCTGTTACCATTTTCCCGGTCATACGGTATACAATATAATCCTTTGATTGAAGAAAGCATGCCGTACGGCGGTAGATATCAGGCTGCGTTTCCTTTAACCACATAATTTTTGGCAAAGCATAGTTTTCGCTGATATGCATTCCCGTGATAAGATAAAATGCATCTTCTCCATAAATTTTTTCTATTTTTTTTGCCTGTTCCAGGGCTCGGCCGTCTTCCCAAATAATAGATGGGTATAGCGGACTGCCGGTAGTATCTATGGGTAAGCAGCCCATCATTTGTCCGCTGACGGATATGGCAGCAAGGCAGGAAATATCCAATCCGTCCAGCAGCTTGTGATTGTTTTCGCAAAACGCGTCCCACCATACCTCGGCATTTTGTTGTGCCCAGTTCGGAGCTGGTCGTTGAACTTCATAAAAGGTGGAACAACTGCGCACAAGAACGCCATCAGAGGTAAATAAAGTGGCTTTGGCAGAGCTGGTGCCAATATCCTGTGCCAACAGATAAGTCATGGCTCGGCCTCCTTCCAAAGTGTCCGTGCCCGTTCAGGTGTCACACCAAAGCAATTGGCGCCAGCCTGCACCATTTCTTCCAGCTGGGAAAGGCTTCCGTCAAACATAGCTACATCTAACTTTGTTTGAGGCTTCAATGCGGCTCGCAGGCACTGTACCTGACGCAGCGTAGTGGGGCAAGGGGCATCCCAGGTTCCCGTTTTTATAAAGTCCGCCCCGCCCTGCTCGGCAAGCTTTGCTGCGCGCACAGCATCTGCTTCACGGAATAAACTTACCTCTATTGCGCATTTTAGCGTGGCATGACCAATCGCTTTCCGCACGGACCGGATATCTTCTATTACTTTTTCATCCAACCCGCTGTTAAAATAGCCAATATTCATCACCATATCTACTTCGCTGCAGCCCAGTTTGATATTGCTTGTTGCTGTATAACATTTAATGTGGTTGTTGTCAGAACCGTTTGTATCACAACACTCGCTGCCAAGCAGAACATGGCTTCCCTTTAACGCAGCAGCGTACATTGGGATCCAGCACCGAGGCCCAATCACGCTTCGATATTTATATTGCTTTGCGTCTGCCAGATGATGCTGCACATCTTCCAGCGTGGTCAGTGTCCGTACTAAAGTGACGTCAAGATATTTTACAAGAGTTTTGCGGTTCATGGACGTTTTCCCCTTTCTTTACCGTGCATCCATAGCATCTAACAAACGAAAGACGCTTTTATGGCTGATGCCAAAACGTTCCACGCCTGCGTTGGCGAATTGTTCTACTGTTTCCGGAGTGCGAATCCCGCCGGCAGCTTTTATTTTAGCGCGGCCGCGCAGAGTTTTTGCAATAAGGTCAATATGATGCAGGGTTGTGGGTCCTTCATCTCCTGTTCCCGTTTTCAAAAAGTCGGCCCCGCCTTCCACTACTAATTCACAGGCTGTCTGTATTTCACTGTCAGAAAGGATGCTGGCTTCGATGATACATTTTAGGGGAATAGCACCAATGGACTCCTTTACAGCACGGATGTCCTGTATGACCTCACGATACATATGAGACTTGAAATAGTTGATGTTCATTACAATATCTACTTCTTTTGCGCCAAGAGAGACATTGTAGGATGCGGCGTATGCCTTCACATGGGTGGCATCTGCCCCGGAAGAAAGGCAGCATCCACTACCGGGGATAGTTTTGCTGCCTTGTACCTGTTCGATCAAATAAGGCAGATAACACCGGGCGGATATTATAGAGTAAAACTCTTTTTCTTTTGCCTTTTGAATGAAGTGAACCATTTCATCCCGCGTCACGCCTGTGGCGGTAATGGTACCGTCAAGCATGCGGGCCAAGTCATGCCCTGTCATGATAAAACCTCCTTTAGAATTGATTTCGAACAAATTATAATCCTGCAGTATGCGTGTTTCAATTCGCACCTTATCCATACTTTATGAGAAAAAATTGTATATATGTTATATATTGTTATATTGAATAATATTATATAACATTTTACCTTTCTTGCGGCTTTGTTAATTTTTGTGGTATACTAAATAAAATCTTTTGGCTTTGCATGAAAATCAGAGCAGAAGCAATATGAAAGGCGGCGAGGCATTTGGCATTGGAGATAAGTGCGGCAACGCCGCTGTACATACAGTTGAAAGCCGTTTTGCTCAGGGAAATCGAATCGGGAAATTTTGCTGCGGGTACACAGATTCCTACAGAACAGCAGTTGAGCGAGAAATATGGGGTCAGCCGTATCACGGCGCGCCATGCGGTGATGGATTTGGTGCAGGAAGGTTATCTGGAGCGCCAACGGGGAAAGGGGACGTTTGTAGCCAAGCCCAGAATAAGCCGCAGGCTGGAATATTTAATGAGTTTTACAGAAAGCTGCCAGGCTTGCGGATTAAAGCCGTCTACAAAAGTGCTTAAACGAGAATTAGTAGACCCGACACCGGAAGATTTATCTTATTTTCCGCAAAGTAAAGGGCAGAAAATGCTTCATATTAGCCGGTTGCGCAGTGTGGGAAGAACACCTTTTATTTTTGAGAATAATTATTATCCTTATCCACAGTATGATTTTTTGGAAAAAGAGCCCTTAAATGAATCTTTGTATGAATTGCTACGCACGAAATATCATACAGTGGTTTGTGCCTCAGAGGACTCCTATCTGGAAGTGGTACGTGCGGGTGCAGAAGTCGGAAATCTTCTGAAGGTTCAGCCCGATGAGCCATTGTTTTATTTGTACTCTCTCATTTATGATGAAAACGGACATCTTGTCCATATTGGAAAACAGTATCTCGTCTGTGCGCGATATCGTTTCTATCTGTCTGATTTCAAAAAGTAAAAACTGGATTTGTATTTTTCTCTTTATGGAACTACGCGAGCTTCGCTGAATAAAACCAAATCGCCCATGCGGAAATTCCGCATGGGCACTGTTTTTTGTATCGTTGTCAGTCAAAAAAGAAGATATTTTGCACTTCGGGAATTGTGTTAAAATAAACATATTAGCAAATCAGGAAGGAAGCAAAAATAGTGTTTGAGGCTTTGATTTTAGAAACTTTTGGGAAGACAATACGCATGCGCTGGAAAATGATGTAAGTGCACCGCATTCTGATGAAATGATTGCCAGTGTAGACCAGAAATTAGGCTATAAACTGCCAGCTTTTTATATTTGGCTGATGAAGCAACATAATGGCGGAATTCCGGTCAACACCTGTTTTTTACTGGCAGACCCGGCAGTTGGGCAGACGACTATGTGGCTATCTCACGGACCTTTGGGATTGGAAGAGAGAAAATATATTCTTTGATGCGGGGAATTTGAAAGTCAATTTATGATTGATGAATGGGAGTATCCTGCCATTGGAGTAGCTATTTGTGACTGCCCCAGCGCTGGGCATGATATGATTTTTTGGATTATCGGGAATGCGGCCCGTTCGAGGGAGCCTAAAGTGGCGCATGTCAACTAAGAAAACGACTATAAAATTACTCCTTTGGCCAAAAACTTTGAGAAGTTTATTTTGAGTCTTGTCAATGAAGCTTATTTTGAGATAGAAGATCGACAGTGGCTTCACCCCTTGCGCCGCCTTTTTGCCCTCGCCGGAAAGCGATGTGCCGCCTCTTCGCAGGGGCATGGCACTTTTTCTTGTTGATGTCGGGCGGTATATATGCGTTGTGTGATAAGTTCTACAAAAGCCTCTGGAATGACGCAGTGATTTCAGGATTTTGCAAAGTATAGACATCCCCAGTTTTGTCTAAAGTTTTCTTTTGCTGTCGGTTGTGGTACAATAAGGCACGCAGAATCAAAGTATGTGCGCGGGCGCAGCCCGTGCCGCGTAGAAAGGGGCTCATGTATGGAACACACCATTGCCGCGCTGGCAACGCCGCCGGGCGAGGGCGGGCTTGCTGTGGTGCGCATTTCGGGCGAGAGGGCCTACGAGGTGGCGGCCGCCGTGTTCCGGCCCATGGCAAAGGGCCGCAGCCTTGCAAAGGCAAAGGGCTACACGGCCATGCTGGGCTTTTTTGAAGAGGATGGCCGGGTGCGCGACGAAGTGGTGGCCCTGTGCTTCCGCGCGCCCAAAAGCTATACCGGCGAGGATGTGGTAGAGCTTTCGTGCCATGGCGGCAGCGCCGTGTGCACGGCGCTGCTGCGCGCGTGCTATACGGCAGGCGCACAGCCCGCCGGGCCGGGCGAGTTTACAAAGCGTGCGTTTTTGAACGGGCGCATTTCGCTGACGCAGGCCGAGGCCGTGATGGACCTGATAGGCGCTACCTCGCGCCAGGGCGCGGCTGCCGCGGCCGCCGCCATGGAGGGCGCGCTGTACCGGAAAATAGAGGCCGTGCGCGCCGCGCTGGTGGCGCTGGCCGGGCACATTGCCGCATTTACCGATTACCCGGAAGAGGATGTGGAAGAGCTTTCCACCGGGGCGCTGTGCCGCACGCTGCGCGAACAGAAAGCCGTGCTGGATGAGCTGGTGCGCGGCTATGACACGGGCGCCGTATTGCGCCGGGGCGTGCAGGCGGCCATTGTGGGCAGCCCCAATGTGGGAAAATCTACCCTGCTGAACCTTCTTGCCGGGTTTGAGCGGGCCATTGTCACGCCCATTGCGGGCACCACGCGCGACGTGGTGGAACAAGAGCTTTCGCTGGGCGGCGTGCGCCTTCACCTGGCAGACACGGCCGGCATTCGGGACACGCAGGATGTGGTGGAGGCCGAGGGCATCCGCCGCAGCTATGCCAGGCTGCAGCAGGCGGGGCTGGTGCTGGCCGTGTTTGACGCTTCCCAGCCACTGGGGCAGGCAGACCTTGAGCTTGCCAAAGCATGTGAGGGCCGCCCTGCGCTGGCCATTTTGAACAAGACAGATTTGGAAAAGCGCGCCAGGGAAGAAGATTTGGCGCCCTATTTCACCAAAATTATTTCCATTTCGGCGAAAGACCCCGCGTTTTTACCCGCTGTAGAACAGGCGGTGGCGCAGGTGCTGGGCGTAGCCCATGCAGACCCGGACGCCCTTCTGCTGGCGAACGAGCGCCAGCTTGCGGCGGCAAAGGCGGCGCAAGCCGCCCTGGCCGATGCCCTGGCGGCGGTGGAAAGCGGCTATACGCTGGACGCGGCGGGCGTGTGCGTGGACGACGCGCTGAACGCCTTGTATGCCCTGACGGGCGAGAGCGCCACCGAGGACGTGATTGAAGAGGTGTTTGCCAAATTCTGTGTGGGAAAGTGAGGCGCCCCGTATGCTGGATTTCATCCGCCCGCAAAAGCGTTTTCCGCTGGCCGTCACGCGGCATGCCCTGCGCGGCGGCGGCGCGCTGTGTGTGGCGCACCTGACAGACCTGCACCTGGAGGATGGCGCAAACGCGGCCTGGCTGAAGCGCCTGGTGCGCATTGTGAACGCACAGCATCCGGACATCATCTGCTTTACGGGCGATTTTGCCTGCCGCCGCGCACAGTTTGCCACGGCGGATGTGTATTGCAGCATTTTGCGCGGCCTGCGCGCCCGGTATGGAAAATTTGCCGTCACGGGCAACCACGACATTCTGGGCGCAGCGGGGAAGGCGCCGCAGCTGATTTGCCGCGCAGGGTTTACCCTTTTGCAAAACGAGGCGGCGCGCGTTGAAATAAGCGGACAAAATGTGGACATTCTGGGCCTTTCTACCATGAAATACGACACGCCCGCCACTGCAAAGCGGCGGTTTCCGCTTAAGGGCCAACAGCCCGGCCCGGCTTTCCGGCTGGGCCTTGTGCACGAGCCCGCGGCTGTGCAGCTTCTGCCGGAAAATTGGGCCGGCCTCATTCTGGCCGGGCACACGCATGCGGGGCAGCTTCATGTGCCGCGGCTGGAAAGGCTGTGGCTGCCGAAGGGTTCCGGCCCGTATGCGCACGGGCTTTATCAGACACCCGCAGGGCCTTTGTACGTTTCGGCAGGCCTTGGGGAAAGCGGGCCGCGCATGCGCCTTTGCGCGCCGCGCGAAGTGGCAGTTTTCAACATCAGGCCCTGACGATGTGGAAAGTTTTGTAGGGTAAAAGAGCGGCGGATGGCCAGCGATTACTTGATGCGCCAAATAGAAGAGATGGCACGGCTTTGCAGCCAGGTGCTTTTTGCAAAGCACACCGAGCCTTTGCCCGTGTTTGACGAACAGGGAAATGTGACAGAAAATGGCGTGCTGTACGGGCGCCTGCGCATGCTGTGCAGCACAGGGCGGGTGAACGAGGCGGAAAACCTGCTGTTTGAACGGCTGGACGCCCCCGGCGGCGAAAATTTTCTGCCGGCGGCCTTGCAGTTTTATCAAGATATTCAAAAGTGGGAGGACGCCGCGCTGGAGCAGGCAGGTTTTTCCCGCACAGAAATTTGGGACGGGCTGGCCGGGGTGCGGGCCCGCCTGCAGAGCGCACGAATGGAACGGAGCGAGAATGCATGAACCGGCTGGGAAATTATGATGTGATTGTGGTGGGCGCGGGGCACGCGGGCATAGAGGCCGCAGTGGCGGCGGCGAAGCTGGGCGCGCGCACGGCGCTGTTCACCCTTACGCTGGACGGCGTGGCAAACCTGCCCTGCAACCCCTCAATTGGCGGCACGGCCAAGGGGCACCTTGTGCGCGAGATAGACGCTTTGGGCGGCGTGATGGGCATTGCGGCAGACGCCACGTTTCTGCAAAGCCGCATGCTGAACCTGGGCAAGGGCCCGGCGGTGCATTCGCTGCGTGTGCAGACAGACCGGCGGAAATACCACGCCTATATGAAGCATCTTTTAGAGCGCACAGAAAATTTAGAGCTGAAGCAGGCGCAGGTGACGGCCGTTTGCACAAAGCATGGCCGTGTGACGGGTGTGGAAACACAGCTGCACGCCTTTTACGGCGCAAAGGCTGTGGTGCTGTGCACGGGCACTTACCTGGGCGGGCGCATTTTTGTGGGCGACGCAAGCTACGACAGCGGGCCGGACGGCGTGTGCGCCGCCGTGCAGCTTACGCAAAGCCTGCGCGCTTTGGGCCTGCCGCTGCGGCGCTTCAAAACTGGCACGCCCGCGCGCGTGCACCGGCGCAGCATTGATTTTTCAAAGCTTGTGCGCCAGAAGGGCGACGATTCCATTCAGCCGTTTTCATTTTTGACAAAGGGCGAGCTGAAAAACAAGGTAGATTGTTATATTGCCTTTACCAACGAGGCCACCCACAACGTTATTCGCGCAAACCTGCACCGCTCGCCGCTGTACGGCGGCGCCATCGAGGGCATTGGCCCGCGCTATTGCCCCTCTATTGAAGATAAAGTGGTGCGCTTTGCCGAAAAGCCGCGCCATCAGATATTTGTAGAGCCGTGCGGTGAAGACACCGAGGAGATGTACCTTCAGGGCATGTCCTCCAGCCTGCCCGAAGACGTGCAGAACGCCATGTACCGCACCATAGAGGGCTTTGAGCATCTGGAGCTTATGCGCCCGGCCTATGCCATTGAGTACGACTGTATAGACCCGACAGCCCTTGGCCCCACGCTGGAGACAAAAGCTGTAAAAGGGCTGTACGGCGCAGGGCAGTTCAACGGCACCTCCGGTTATGAAGAGGCGGCCGCCCAGGGCCTGCTGGCAGGCATCAACGCGGCGCGTGCCGTGCGCGGCGAAGAAGGGGTGGTGCTGGCCCGGCAGGAAAGCTATATCGGCACGCTGGTGGACGACCTTGTGACAAAAGGCGTGCTGGACCCCTACCGCATGATGACCAGCCGTTCCGAATACCGCCTTTACCTGCGGCAGGATAACGCCGACGAGCGCCTTACCCCGCTGGGCCGCGCCATTGGCCTTGTGGACGACGCGCGCTGGGCCGATTTCTGCGCCCGCAAGGCCGCAAAGCGGGCAGAGCTTGCCCGGCTGGAGCAGACGGTGGTGCGCCCGGCGCAGGCAAACGCCGTGCTGGAAGAAAAGGGCGAGCCGCCTTTGCAAAGCGGCGCCACGGCGGCCGACCTTTTGCGCCGCCCGGCCCTGCATTATGCCGACATTGCCGCCATGATAGGCGAAGGGCGCGGCATGACCCCCTTTCTTTGCTACTGTGTAGAGGTAGAGCTGAAATATGCGGGGTATATCCGCCGCCAGAAAAGCCAGATAGAAAAGACCCAGCGCTATGAACACACGCCTATCCCGGCAGATTTTGACTATGCCGCCCTTACGGGCGTCAGCCTGGAGGCAAGGGAAAAGCTGGCGAACATACGCCCGCGCAGCGTGGGCCAGGCCTCGCGCATTCCGGGCGTCAGCCCGGCAGACACGGCCTGCCTGGCCGTGGCGCTGGCAAAGGCACAGGGCGAAGCGGCGCGCGCCGCTGCCCGCGCACGGAAGGATGAGGATGAGACATGAGCGCAATAGACACAAAACGCCTGTGTGAAAAGGCCGCCGAATACGGCATGGATCTCTCTGCCGCGGCGCCGCAGCTGGCGGCCTATGCGCAGATGTTGGTAGAGTATAATGAAAAGGTGAATCTCACGGCCATCACAGACGCCGAGGGCATTGAGGACAGGCATTTTATCGACAGCCTGCTGCTGGCAAGCCAGCCGGAGGTGCAGGGCAGCCTTGTGGACGTGGGCACCGGCGCGGGCTTTCCGGGCATTGTGGCAAAGCTGTATAAGCCGCAGCTTGCCCTGACGCTGATGGAGCCCACCGGCAAGCGGGTGGATTTTCTGCGCTATGTGTGCGGCCAGCTTGGCCTTGAGGCAGAATTTGTCAAAGAGCGCGCGGAAGAGGCCGCCCGCAAGCGCTGGCGCGAGGCGTTTGATGTGGCCAGCGCGCGGGCCGTGGCCGCACTGCCTGTGCTGCTGGAATATTGCCTGCCGCTTGTGAAAAAAGGCGGGCTGTTCATTGCCATGAAGGGCGCGGGCGCCGCGCAGGAGGCGCAGCAGGCACAGGCCGCCGCGGCAAAGCTGGGCGGCAGGTATGCCGGCAGGCGGGATTTTACATTGCCCGACGGCAGTGCCCGCAGCCTGTTGTTTTATGAGAAAATATCGCAAACTCCGCCGGTTTACCCCAGAAACGGCGGCAAAATTGCAAAAGCGCCGCTGAAGTGACAGCACTGCTGTCGAGAATTGTAAATGGAAATAACTGGAAATTAAAACGCCCCCGTGGTATGCTTTCTTTCGAAGAAGGCCCACGGGGGTTTTGTGTGCCCCCGCCGCGTTATGCAGGCTTGCTTTGCCAGCACGCCATTGGCGCGGTGAAAAAGGAGGAACACATATGAGAGAAAAACTGGAGGAACATGCGCGTGTGGTGCTGCTGGATGTGGACAGCATTACGCCCTCCCCCTATCAGGCAAGAAAGACGTTCAGCGAAAAAGAGATTAAAAAACTGGCTGTAAGCATTTTGCAGAACGGCCTTTTGCAGCCCATCAGCGTGCGCCCCACAATAGACGGCCGCTGGCAGCTGATTGCCGGCGAGCGGCGCCTGCGCGCGTGCAAGCTGGCGGGCATACGCACCATTCCTGCCATTGTGTATCATTTTGAAGATGAAAAAACTGCGGCCCTCAGCCTTTTAGAGAATATCCAGCGCGAACAGCTGAACCCGTTTGAACAGGCACGTGCGCTGCGGGAGCTGCTGGACCTTTGGGGTTGCACACAGGAGGCCGGGGCCCGGCGGCTTGGCATTGCCCAGCCCACACTGGCCAACAAGCTGCGGCTTTTGACGCTTACCCCGGCCCAGCAGGAGTTTTGCGTGGCGCAAAACCTCACCGAGCGCCATGCCCGCGCCGTGCTGCGCCTGCCCACAGAAGAGCTTCGCTCGAAAGCGCTGAAAACGGCGGCACAGCGCGGCTATACTGTGCAGCAGACAGAGGCTTTGGTAGAGCGCGTGCTTTCCGCGCGCCCAAAACCCAAGCGCAAGCTGATGGTGAAGGATGTGCGCATTTTTGTCAACACCATCGAGCACGCTTTGAAGGTGATGACGGGCAGCGGCATTCCTGCCACGGCAACCAGGAACGAGAACGAAGAATATATTGAATATGTTGTGCGCATCCCCACACGGCCTGCCGCCCGGCCGGCTGTGCAGGAAAAACAGCCCCAGGCCACAAACGCCGGGCCAAAAGAGGGAAAAACGCCTCCCTCTTCCGCCTGCGGCCAGGGAGAAGCCGCCGCGCCTGGCGGCAAAGTGGAACCGGCGCCGGGTGTACGGCAGGCCCAGGGGCCCCAGCAGATGCAGCACGCAGAAGAAAGGGAAGGGATATCTTTGCCTGAACCGGGCGAAACCGCACTTGCGCCGCAGGCACAGAAGAACCCCAGGCCTTAACGGAAAAAACATTGAAAAAGCAGGGGCCCAAACCTGGGCCCCTGCTTTTGTTCTTGCTTTATGGCCGAACATTCTGGGGGACGGGCGGCCTTCATTATGCCTGCTGGATGGTCACCGTATACCCGGCCTCTTCCAGCAGGGCCATGGCCTCTTCGGCGGTTTTCTGGTAGTAGGGGGAATATTCCAGCTCGTCCGAGCCGTCCCGGCCATAGCTGCCTTTCCCAATTTCACTGCTGGAGAAATAGTGATAAACCAGCTCTCCGTCCTGAAATTCCAGGCGTTCCAAGCTGGGGATATCGCCCTCTTTTGTGGCTTCCACCACCCAGGTGCCGCTGCCGTATTCTGTGGCCGCAGGCGCGGATGCAAAAGAGGACGCAACCGAAGCTGTGGAGGAGGGCGCAGGTTCTGGCTCGGCCTGCCCGGCCGGGGCGCTGATGTCACCGGTGGGTGCGCCGGAGAGAGCGGCGCTGCCCGCGCTGCTGGACGGCGCTGCACTGCTGCATGCGGCCAGCAGCAGTGCACACAGGGCTGCAGCGGCCAGGCAAAAAGAAAACTTTTTCATTCGGGGTGCCTCACTTTCTGATTCAAGACTAAATTTTTGCACGGCCGTTTTTTTGCCCGAACAAAAACCGGCCGCAAAGGCGGAAAAATAGGCGCAACAGCAGTGTTTCAGCCTGCGGCCCTGCAAATGTTCCACGTGGAACATTTTACACAAAGGCAGGCAAACCTTTTGCCGGGCAGGCGCATGCCCGCTTACAAGGGCTGCCGCTATTTGCTGTTCCAATCTCTGATTTTATGCACCGTGAACTGGGCAAGGCCCACGCTGGCAAGAAAGGCGATGAAGAGGCAGACAAGGGCAAGAATGTTCGCAAGGCCGCTGAGAGGAAAAAGAGAAAACACCCTGTCTACCAGAAAAAAGAATATTACAAAATAGATTGCGGTGAACACAAGCATCAAAACTTTTTTCATGGCAGTTCCCTCGAACAATCTGGCACAATGGCATACAGGCCAGTATGCAAACTCTGTTTGGTAACCATTATACCAAATACGGCGCCGAAATCAACGGGCATGCGGGAAGCGGAAGGCGAAGGCCCAAAAAGAAAATTTGCCAAAAACCGGGCGGCTTCCCATATGAATGTTCCACGTGGAACATTCACAAAAAGAAGGCCGAAAAAACTTTTCAAAAAATGCGCCCTGTGCTATACTAAAATGGCGAAATAAAGGGAACGAGAAAAAAGGGGGCCATGCCTTGGGCAAGGTGATTGCAATAGCCAACCAAAAGGGCGGCGTAGGCAAAACAACAACAGCGGTAAACCTGGCTGCAGGGGTTGCGGCGCAGGGCAAGCGCGTGCTGCTGGTGGATATGGACCCGCAGGGGAACACAACCTCTGGGTACGGCGTGCAAAAGCGCGGTGTGCAGAAAAGCGTATATTCCCTGTTGATTGGCGAGGCCGCAGCCCGCGATGTGGTGATTCATACGCAGTACAGGGTAGATTTGATTCCCTCGAACATTCAGCTCTCTGGTGCGGGCATTGAGCTGGTGGCGCTGGAGCGGCGCGAAGCGCGCCTGCGCGAGGCGCTGACGCCTGTGGTGCGGGATTATGACTTCATTTTTATTGACTGCCCGCCCTCGCTGGACCTTTTGACACTGAACGGCCTGTGCGCCTGCGACACGGTGCTGGTGCCCATTCAGTGCGAGTTTTTTGCGCTGGAAGGCCTTTCGGAACTGATGAATACCATCCGCACGGTTAAAAAGCTGTATAACCCCTATATTGATGTAGAGGGCGTGCTGCTTACCATGTATGACGGCAGGCTGAACCTGACGCTGCAGGTGGTGCAGGAAGTGAAAAAGTATTTTGGCGCCAAGGTGTACAAAACCACCATTCCGCGCAATGTGCGCCTTTCCGAGGCGCCCAGTTACGGCATGCCGGTGAATTATTATGACCCCGGCTCCAAGGGCACAGAGGCCTATGCCTTCCTTGCGGCCGAACTTATCAAAAACAATAAGGAGAGGTGGTAATATGTCTCCAAAACGCGGCGGCCTTGGGCAAGGGGCCAGCGCGCTGTTTCAGCCGTCAGAACTGCTTTCGGGCACGGGCGAAGGGGTAAGCACGCTGCGCCTTTCTGAAATAGAGCCGGATAAAGGCCAGCCCCGAAAGAACTTTGAGCCGCAGGCTTTGAACGATTTGGCAGACAGCATTGCCGCACACGGTGTGCTGCAGCCCATTGTGGTGCGCCCGGCCCGCGGCGGGTATGTGATTGTGGCCGGCGAGCGCCGCTGGCGCGCGGCCCGCCTTGCGGGGCTGAAAGAAATACCCGCGCTGGTGAAAGAGCTGACAGACGCCGAGGCGATGGAGCTTGCCCTGGTGGAAAACCTGCAAAGGGAAGACCTGGACCCTGTGGAAGAGGCCATGGGCTACCGCCAGCTGATGGAGGCCTGCGGCTATACCCAGGCACAGGCAGCAGAAAAGGTGTCGAAAAGCCGCAGTGCCGTGGCAAACAGCCTGCGCCTTTTGAACCTGCCGCCGCAGGGGCTTGACGCTTTGCGCAGCGGCGCCATTACTACGGGCCACGCCAAGGCTATTCTTGGCCTGGAAAGCCCGGAAAAGCAGGCCGAGGCCCTGGCCATGGTGCTGAAACAGCAGCTTACGGTGCGCCAGACAGAGGCGCTTTGCAAAAAGCTGGCCAAGGCCCCGCGCAGGCGCAGGGAAACTTTGCCGCCGCCGCTTGCGGGCGAGGTGGAGGCCGCGCTGCGCGAGGCGCTGGGCACACAGGTAAAAGTGCAGTATAAGGGCGGCAAGGGCAGCCTTCAGGTGTATTTCAATTCAGACGAGCAGCTTCGCCGCTTTGCGAACCTGCTTGGCAAGGAAGAATAAGAGGGGAAAAGAAATGCTGGATATCAAATTTGTGCGGGAAAACCCGGAACTGGTGAAAGAAAACATCAAAAAGAAATTTCAGGACGCCAAGCTGCCGCTGGTGGACGAAGTGCTGCAGCTGGACGCAGAGCTGCGCGCGGCCAAAAGCGAGGCCGAGGCGCTGCGCGCCAGCCGCAACAAGCTTTCGAAGAATATTGGCGCCCTGATGGCGCAGGGCAAAAAAGAAGAGGCCGAGGCTGTCAAACGCCAGGTGACAGAGAATGCCGACCGCCTGAAAGAGCTGGAAGCGCAGGAAGCCGAGCTCTCCGAGCGGCTGCGCAAAGATATGATGACCATTCCCAACATCATTGACGCCAGCGTGCCCATTGGCAAAGACGACAGTGAAAACGTGGAGGTGCAGCGCTTTGGCGAGCCGGCTGTGCCAGATTTCGAGGTGCCGTATCACACCGATATCATGGAGCGCTTTGACGGTATTGACCTTGATGCCGCGCGCCGCGTGGCGGGCAACGGGTTTTACTACCTGATGGGCGACATTGCCCGCCTGCACTCGGCGGTTATCAGCTATGCGCGCGATTTTATGATTAACCGCGGCTTCACCTATTGTGTGCCGCCTTTCATGATTCGTTCCAACGTGGTGACGGGTGTGATGAGCTTTGCCGAAATGGACGCCATGATGTATAAAATTGAGGGCGAAGACCTGTACCTGATTGGCACCAGCGAGCACTCGATGATTGGCAAATTCATCGACCAGATTTTAGATGAAAAAGCCCTGCCGCAGACCCTCACCAGCTATTCGCCCTGCTTCCGAAAAGAAAAGGGGGCGCACGGCCTGGAAGAGCGCGGCGTATACCGCATCCACCAGTTTGAAAAGCAGGAGATGATTGTGGTCTGCAAGCCGGAAGAAAGCCCCATGTGGTTTGACAGGCTGTGGCAGAACACGGTAGACCTGTTCCGCTCGCTGGACATCCCCGTGCGCACGTTGGAATGCTGCTCGGGCGATTTGGCCGATTTGAAAGTGAAAAGCGTGGATGTGGAGGCATGGAGCCCGCGCCAGAAAAAGTATTTTGAGGTGGGCTCGTGCTCGAACCTTGGCGATGCGCAGGCGCGCCGCCTGAAAATTCGCGTGAAGGCCGAGGACGGCACAAAATATCTGGCCCACACACTGAACAACACTGTGGTGGCGCCCCCGCGCATGCTGATTGCCTTTTTGGAGAACAACCTGCAGGCGGACGGCACGGTGCGCGTGCCGGAAGCCCTGCGCCCCTATATGGGTGGGCAAGAAGTGCTTGTTCCGAAACACTAAACCTTATAATTCATAAATAAGAACCGTAAGGGCCGGAGGCCAGCACCCCTCCGGCCCTGTTCTTCTTATCAAGATAAAAGATTTACTGAAATAAAGAGAATAGGGGGAAAACCATGACAGAGGAACTCTTTATTCGCATTATGGCTCGTTTACTTCAAAAGGCAGATTTGGCTTTGGAAGAAAAGAATTTGATAGAAGACGATTTTTCAAATGGCGTGCTTACCGGCTATCATGAGGTTCTGGACAGCATAAAAAGTGAGCTTTTAGTGGAAGGCCTTGATGTCTCCCAATATGGGCTTGATATCGATCTCGAAAATACATATTCGTAATTCTTATAAAAAGCGAACCTTGCAGCAGGGCGTTTTGGCCCGGCAGAAATGGAGGCCGCCGCATGAAAACCGCACTTTCGCAGTTGCCCGCGGGCTGGCGTGAAATATGGCGCGCAGACCTGCAAAAAAACAAAAAACAGGCCCTGGCTGTCAACGGGCTGGCGCTGGGCCTGGCCGCCGCCATGCTGGCGCCCTTTCTCTATGGCGTGTTTCAGGCCTCATCTTCGGGCGGCGTCCATTTTCACGTTACCCAGTTTTTGGCCATGCTGGCCGGCCTTCTGGCCTATATTCCGCTGCACGAGCTGGTGCATGGGCTGTGCATGAAATATTTCGGCGCAAAAAAGGTACACTACGGCTATGCAGGGGTGTATGCCTGGGCGGGCAGCAAAGCATATTTCGGGCGAAAAAGCTATATTGTCATTGCACTGGCGCCGCTTGTTTTCTGGGGCCTGGTGCTGGCGGCTCTGTGCATTGTCGTCCCGGCGCAGTGGTTCTGGGTGTTTTATCTGGTGCAGGTGACGAATGTCTCCGGCGCAGCGGGCGATTTCTATATTGCCTGGAAGGCTGCGCGCATGCCGGCGGGCGTGCTGGTTCAGGATACAGGCCTGGAGATGACTTTTTATGCCCCGCCGCCTGCCTGAAGCCGGGCAGAGGCCGTGCCTGGCTTCTTTGTATTTTGAACAGGCGGCCCCGGCAGGCAGATTTTCCGTATTTCCATGGGGAAAAGCGGGCAAAAGGTGTTGACAAGCCCGGCCTTTTTCTATATAATTACTCATGCGCCGTTTCTCGCGGCGCAAATATGGCGGTATAGCTCAGTTGGCTAGAGCATTCGGTTCATACCCGAAGTGTCACCGGTTCGAATCCAGTTACCGCTACCACATCACAGGGTTTTGCTGAAAGCTGCACGGCCGCGGGCCGCAGAAGCAGCCTGCAGACAGGGCCGTTCAGCATTTAGCAAAACCCTGTGCCATATGGCCCGTTGGTCAAGCGGTCAAGACATCGCCCTTTCACGGCGGTAACCCGGGTTCGATTCCCGGACGGGTCACCATTAAGGAAACCGCACGGTGTAGCCAAAAATGGCTTAACAGTGCGGTTTTTTCTTGTTTTTGGCATCATCTGAAATGCGCTATAAAACCCTATAAAACGCCCAAAAATGCAGAGCAAATGCAGAGTGTTTCCAACAAAAAGGCCTTCAGTGTGATGCGCGTTATTTTAAGAAAACAAGCAGAGGAACGGCCATACGCCGTTCCCCATAAAAGTTTCTTATCTACCGCTCTATTTGGGCGTGCTTTTTATTTTCAAAACGGTGTTGCACTTTTCTTTTGGGCTGTGCTATCTATGAAATGCCATCTTCTGCAAAAAGGAGGAAATGCCGGTGGAACTGACGGCAAATGGCGTGCGCCTGCATGATGAAGTATCTGGGCAGGGGCCCACTGTTGTGCTGCTGCACGGAAACGGCGCGGACCTTCATTTTTTTGATGCGCTCACGGCATTGCTGGAGCCTCGGTATACGGTTTACCGGCTGGACAGCCGCCGGCACGGCAAAAGCGAAAAAACCAAAGAGATCAGCTACGATTTGATGGCGCAGGATACAGCCGCCTTTATCCAGGCGCTGGGCCTTTCCCGGCGCACAGCTTTGTATTCTGCCCGGCGAGGGGCATACCAGTTATCTGAAAAAGCCGCAGGTTTTTCTGGCCCATGCGGGGGATTTCCTGCGTGACCATACAAGCGGCATTTGAGCACACAATGGCCAGGGAACGCCTGCGCAGGAAAAGGAGAAAGCGCTATGATGCTTCGGCCATATCGAAAAGAGGACTGTGAACAGACGGCGCGCCTGTTTTACGAGACGGTGCATGCGGTGAACGCAAAGGACTATGCGCCCCGCCAGCTTGCGGCCTGGGCCCCGGCGGTGCCGCAGCCGGAGGCCTGGCACGCCAGCTTTTGCGGGCATTATGCCCTTGTGGCAGAGGAAAACGGGGCGGTTGTCGGCTTTGGCGATATTGACGGCACAGGCTATCTTGACAGGCTGTATGTCCATAAGGACTATCAGGGCAGGGGCATCGCCACGGCCCTGTGCGCGGCGCTGGAGCAGCATGCCGCAGGCATGCCCGTCACCGTGCATGCCTCCGTCACGGCAAGACCCTTTTTTGAAAAGCGCGGTTACCGCGTGTGCAGGCGCCAGCAGGTGCTGCGCGCGGGCGTGGCGCTGACAAATTTTGTGATGGGAAAAAGCCCCGGGCACGCTGCCGGGGGCGCATAAGCCTGAAATGGCAGAAAAGGCAGGCCCTGGGGCCTGCCTTTTTAATCGTACTTTTGAATGGTAAGCGTTGCAATGGCAGACTGCTGCGGCAGGCCCGTTACAAGGTCTTGCGGGCCGGGGATAAGCAGCATAAACCCGTCTTTTCCATACCGCTTTGCATAGCCCTGGGCATAGGCCCGGCTTGCCGAAAGGTGGCGCACCTGCCCAATAACCATGGCGGTGATGCCGGCGCCGCTCAGGTCCTGCACGTCCTTCAGAGTGCACTCCATCGTGAGAAAGGCCTCGCCGATTGCGGGGGCGTGGATGGCCTTGGCCGGGCAGAGCGTAAACCCGCCCGCGGCAAATTCATCCTCTGCATAGCCGTTGCGGCGGATGGTGTCCGTCAATGCGTCATAGTAGCGGACGGGAAGAAAGTTGATGCAAAAACACTTTTCCCTTTGAATGTTCGCATAGGTGTGGGTGTGCTGGTATAAATTGCCCATCACGGCGAAAAATGCGGTTTTGTCGCCATGAAAGCTGCCCCAGGCATGAAAGCATACGTTCGGCTTGCCGTTCGCCTTCCAGGTGGTTACGGCAAACAGGGCGGTGGGAATGCCCGCCGCCGTCTCGAAATGAGAAAACAGTTCAAATTCTTCCGGGTACAGAGGCTGAAAATAGCCGGGAAAATCCTGGCTGATCTCTATTTTCATTTTGTGCCCTCCTTTTCAAAGCCAAGCGCCCGCCCCTTAGGCCGGAAGGGCCCCGGCGTCGTCCAAATGGTTCGTCACATTGAAAATGCCAGCCACCTTGTTGCAGCTTTGGCAGAAGAAGGCGTGCGGCACCTTTGTCTGCCGCAAAAGGAGGTTGGAGGCACCTATCGTCCGCAGCCCGGTATACAGCAGCCTGCCCAGCCCTTTTTTGTTGAATTGCTCCAGCGGCACCCACCCCGGGGCCACGCCGTCAATGATAAGGCCGCCTTCCTGCATGTCCCTGCCGCAAAGCGGGCACTTCATCCAACCACCCCCTGTGCGTCAGAGAGCCGGGGCAGTTCGGCCTGCCCCAGCGCAAGGTCCGCAAGCTGCCGCGGGGTATGTACCAGATAGCTGGCGCCTTCTGCCCGAAGCTCTTCCTCTGTACGGAAGCCCCACAGCACGCCGCAGCTTTCCACATGAGCGTTTTGCGCTGTTTGAATATCCACATTGCTGTCGCCCACATACAGTACCTGCCCGGCCTGCACGCCGAACTGAGCCATCAGGCCGTTCAGCAGTGCAGGGTCCGGCTTTGTGGGGGTGCCCAGCACATGGCCGGCCACTGCGTCGAACAGGCCGGGAAAATAGTGGGCCGCCACCTCCTGCGAAAGAGAGTTTTCCTTATTGGACACCACACCAAGCCGCAGCCCGGCGCCCTTCAGCGCCTGCAGCATGGGCAGAATGCCGGGGTAGGGGGCGGTGGTGTCCTGTTTGTGGGCCTCATAATAGCGCAGAAAAATAGACAGCGCCGTTTGCTGCGTGGCGGGGCCGCGGCTTCTCTCCGGCAGCATGCGCTCAATAAGTTTGGGAATGCCGTTGCCCACCAGATAGCGGTAGGCGTCTACCGGATGCGTGGGAAACCCCAGCACTTCCAGCGTGTGGTTCCCTGCGTTTGCAAGGTCTGCCAGGGTGTTCAGCAGTGTGCCGTCCAAATCGAATATCACAGCGGAATACATCAAAGAAAACTCCTTTTTGCTCAAAACTACTGCGGCCAGCCAAGTGCGTCGGCCCGGGCCTTGCGCACGCCGCGCACACGGAAGGTATGGTGTGCGGGCAGCCGCACAAACACATTGCTGCGCCCGGCATTGACAGAAAACGGGTTTTGCCGCACAGCAAAACTGCGGTCTGGCGTAAAAATGCACACTTCATACCTTGTGAAAAAACGGGTGTAAACAAGGCCCAGCGTGCGGTTGGGGTTATCGGCAATGCCCTCTTCCCCAAACCCCTCCAGCGATACCAGCAGGCAGCCGGCGCTCAGGGCCACCAAAACGCCCAGCAGGCCCAACAGGCCGGGCAGCACATTCATGGCAACCCCGCACAGCCCCAGGCTCAGGGCCAGGGCCGTTGCCGGCTGCCACAGATATTGATTCACACTTTTTCCCTGTGTGTCGCCCAGCGGGCGGGCGGGGGGCATAAAATCTGGCAAAAGGGCCTGCACAATGTGCTCCTGCCCGGCCTTATACACCATCAGCGGCACATCGCCGCCGCCGAACCACCCGGCCGTCAGGTAAACAGGCCTGCGGTGCAGCAGGCGGGCGGCGGGGGTGACGCGCACCCGGCAGGCCGTGACGCTGGAGGCAAGCACACGCCGCTCGATTTTGGTGAAAAAGCCGCCGCGGCTGATGATTACCCCGCCCGAGCGCCCGCACGAAAACCCGAATGTGTGGAAAAACGAATAGCAGAACGTCAGGCTGGCAAGGCAGAACGCCAAAGCCACCAGAAAGGCGCTGCCTGCGGGCAACAGGCGCTCGATGAACACTTCCAGCCTGGTAAAATGCTCCAGTGCAATCTGTTCCAGATCCTGTTCCAAATAATCGTTCAGCCTCTGCACGCCCATCCAAAGGAAAATGGACGTTGTGACGGCATTGGCAGACAGCATCACCAGCGCAAGCCGCTCGAACCCGGCAGGCGTAAACACACCAGAGTGCTGTTTGACCGGCATCAGGGTTTCGCTTAGAAAAGCGGCGTCCCGCTTGGTAAGGTATACAGTAAGCCGGTGCGGCGCCGCATAGTTTTTGAAATACAGCCGCACGCGCGCCGCGCCCACAAAGCGGCAGTACAGGGGGCGCTCAATTTCCACCACGGCAATGCTGGCCCGCGCAAAGGTTTGCCTCAAGTGGAACCCAATGCCCTGACGGAACACAACGGCCTGCGGCGTCACCGAAATGCGCGCGGCCGCCCACAGCGCCAGCGAGAGTGCCAGGCACACCGCCAGAATGGCGGCGTCCTGCCACAGGGCAATCAGCAACCCCTCCATGTCGAACCGGAACAGGGCCTGCACCATCGGCACCAGGCACAACAGAAAGCCATAGCGGAAAAAGCGCAAAGAATCCAGCAGATGCGGGCGTTTCGGCGTCATCATGGCTGGCCCTCCCCCAATGCCAGCAACCGGGCAACGTGCTGGGCGTCCTTGCTTTCAAAGCCGGGAAGAATCAGGAAGGCGCCAGAGCTTGAGAACATCAGCACGCACACGCCCGTAAGGCGGCAAAGCGGCGTCTCCAGAATGTGGCAGCCTGTGACAAAGCGGCGTGGGAACCGGCGCACAGAGGGAAAAAGCATGCCCCAGCGCGCTGAAACATGGTGCCTGCCCACATACAGTTTGGCAGACGCCAGGCGCGGCACAAAGCCGCCGTACACGGCGGCCGCCCATGCGGCCAGCAAAAGGGCGGACACCCAGCCCCCCGGGCCGAACAGAAAAACGGCCAGCGCGCCCGCCAGCACCAGCCAGAGGCCCACAATGGCCGCGCCGCGCCGTGTTGCATGGAATGTCATGTGGCGCCCTCCTTGTTCAAACGGCATAGCCCCGTGCAAAACAGCAAAGGCCCGGCTGGCGCCGGCGCCTGAAAGCCAGCGCACCAGAGGGCCGGGCCCGGCACCCCTGCCCGGATCGAAGGGGCAGAAAATGCCGCAAAATGTATTTTTCCTGCAGAATATACCCAGAGGAAAAACATTTTCCGGGTGCGCAGCGGGCCGTTTACAGTTTGCCCGCCTCGCGCAGGGCGCATACCTTCAGCACGGCGGCCACGGTTTTTCCGTCTGTAATTTCGCCCGAAAGCACCATGCTGCGCGCTGTTTCCAACGGCAGGGTGAACAGGCTGAGAAATTCGTCTTCATCCAGATGCTGGCCCACAGAGGATAGCCCGGTGGCGGCATAAAGGTAAATAACCTCGCTGCAGTAGCCGCAGGTGGGAATGATAGACCCAAGGCTGTGCCACTGTGCCGCGCAAAGCCCGGCCTCTTCGCCCAGCTCGCGCCGGGCGGCCTCCAGGGGGTCTTCGCCCGGCTCCAGCTTCCCGGCCGGAATCTCAATCAGCTCCTGATCTGGCGCATAGCGGTATTGGCGAACCAGATAGATATTGCCGTTTTCGTCCAGCGCTGCAATGCCGGCGCCGCCGTGGTGATGCACCACTTCGCGCGTAGAGGTGCGCCCGTTTTCCAGGCGCACTTTGTCCAGCGTCACGCGAATGACGCGCCCCTCAAACAACGTCTCGCTCGAAAGCGTCTGTTCAAAATGCGGCATGGCTCAATTCTCCTTTTCCGGCCCGGGCCCGGCCAACGTCTGGCACAGAACCTTGTTTACGCGGCGCTCGCCGGCCTCCAGCACGGTGAAGGCGGCGCCGCCCCATTCCACGCGCACCGCCTCGCCCGGCGCGGGGATGCGCCCAAGCCTGTCTGTCACAAGGCCGCCCACGGTGTCAAAATCGCGCTCGTCATCTTCGCTTTCCGGCGGAAGGGCAAGGCCCAGCGCATCAAACACATCGTCAATATCGGCGCTGCCGGCGGCCACAAGGCCGTCTTCCGTGCGCAGCAGTCCTTCCTCTTCATTGTCAAACTCGTCCTGGATGTTGCCCACAATCTCTTCCAGCACATCCTCCATGGTAACCACGCCGCTGGTGCCGCCGTATTCATCCACCACCACGGCAATCTGGGCGTGCTTTGCCCGCAGCTCAATCAAAAGCTCGTGCGCGCGGCAGCTTTCCGGCACAAACATGGCGCTGCGCACAAACTCGCGGGCGGGGCGGGTGCCCTCGCCGGGCTTGTTCCAAAGCGTAAACAGGTCTTTCACATACACAATGCCTTCAATATCGTCCAGCGTCTTTCGATAGACGGGAATGCGGGAAACGCCCTCTGCCAGCGAAAGCTCCACCACATCGTGCGCGGTTGCGGTGTCCGGCACAGCCACCAGCTCGGTGCGATGTGTCATAATGTCGCCCGCCGTCACGTCAGCCAGCTCGAAAATGTTGTTGATCATCTCTTTCTGGCCTTCGTCAATCACATCGTGCTCTTCGCTTTCGTCCACCATGTTCAGAAGGTCTTCCTGCGTTACGGGCGCACCGGGCTGAATGCCGCACAGCCGGAACACCAGCTTGGCCGGCGCGTCAAACGCGGCGCCGGCAAGGCTGGCAAGGCCGCTGCGGCCGCCCTCTTTGCCGCGCGCGGCGCCCAGCGAAAAGAACAGCACGCCCAGCACGGCCAGCAGGGCAAGGCCCACAAGGCCCCACCACACGCGCAGCACCTGCGCACACCAGAAAAAGGCGGCCGTGGCCGCGCCTGACGCGCACAGGCCCGCCAGCACAAACACGCCGATGCTTTTGTCTGAAAAGCCCAGCCGCGCACCTGCCGCCCTTTCTTCCCCATGGGCGCACAGCGCGCCCGCGCGCCAGCACAGCGCACAAGCAGCTGCCCCCAGCACAACCGATGCCAGCAAGGTAAGACCATCCGGGTCCATGGAATATCAAAACCCCTTTTCATGCCGCGGCCCAGCCGCGCAGATTTGCGCCGCACACCAGGCGGCGCCCATTTTTCTAAATATAATGTATTTTAAAGGCCCTGTCAATCGCGCCCGCCGGGGCATGGCTGAGAAAAGGCTGTATATTCATGCATAAACGGGCTTTGCGTGCAAGAAAAGGGCGCGCTATCTGTTTACTTTTACACCTTGTTTTGTTATAATTATGACGAGCGCGATGCAGAGACGCAGCCCCGTTTCCTGCAAGAGCTCGCCGGGTGGTTTGCGGTGCTCGAGGCCGCAAAACAAAGGCGGAAAAGCTGCAGGGCGGGGGGCCTTCCGCGCGGGGGCCAACGCCTGTTTCTGCTCAATTCAGAAAAGAACCGGAGGAAGAAAAATGCCAAGATTGAAGAAATCTATGGACGGCAACACCGCTGCGGCGCATGTGGCATATGCGTTCACGGAAGTTGCCGGCATCTACCCCATCACCCCGTCGAGCCCCATGGCCGACATGGTGGACCAGTGGAGCGCGGCGCATCAGAAGAATATCTTCGGCACCGAAGTGAAGGTCATGGAGATGCAGTCCGAGGCGGGCGCGGCGGGCACCGTGCACGGCAGCCTGGCTGCGGGTGCCCTCACCACCACGTTCACCGCTTCGCAGGGCCTGCTTCTGATGATCCCGAACATGTATAAAATCGCGGGCGAGCTGCTGCCTGCGGTGTTCCATGTGTCGGCCCGCACGGTGGCCAGCCATGCGCTGAACATCTTCGGCGACCACTCCGACGTATATGCCTGCCGCCAGACGGGCTTTGCCATGCTGGCGGAATCGAACCCCCAGGAAGTGATGGACCTGGCCGCAGTGGCGCACCTTTCCGCCATCGAGAGCCGCGTGCCCTTCCTGAACTTCTTCGACGGTTTCCGCACCTCGCACGAGATTCAGAAGATTGAAGTGTGGGACTACGATGATTTGAAGGAAATGACCAACATGGATGCCGTGAAGGCGTTCCGCGACCACGCGCTGAACCCCGAGCACCCCGCCACGCGCGGCAGCCACGAGAACGGCGACATCTTCTTCCAGCACCGCGAGGCCTGCAACAAGTTCTATGACGCCGTGCCCGCTGTGGTGGAAAAATACATGGGCAAAGTGAACGAAAAGCTGGGCACCCATTACAGCCTGTTCGAGTATTATGGCGCCCCCGATGCAGATCGTGTCATCATTGCCATGGGCTCTATCTGCGATGTGGCCGAGGAAGTGATTGATTACCTCACCGCCAAGGGCGAAAAGGTGGGCCTTGTGAAGGTGCGCCTGTACCGTCCGTTCTCTGCAAAGCACCTGTTGGCCGCCGTGCCCGCCACCGCGAAGAAGATCGCCGTGCTGGACCGCACGAAGGAGCCGGGCGCTTATGCCGAGCCGCTGCACCTGGACGTGATGAGCGCCTTTGCCGAGGCAGGGCGCGAGGCCACCATTATCGGCGGCCGCTATGGCCTGGGCTCGAAGGACACCCCGCCCGCCAGCGTGTTTGCCGTGTATGAAGAACTGACGAAGGATGCCCCGAAGCCCCGCTTCACCATTGGCATCACAGACGACGTCACCTACCTCTCTCTGGAAGAGAAACCCGCGCCCAACACGGCTGCAGAGGGCACGAAAGAGTGCAAGTTCTGGGGCCTTGGCGGCGACGGCACGGTGGGTGCCAACAAGAACAGCACCAAGATTATTGGCGACCACACCGACAAATATATTCAGGCGTACTTCCAGTACGATTCGAAGAAGACCGGCGGCGTCACCATCAGCCACCTGCGCTTTGGCGACAAGCCCATCCGCGCTCCGTACTACATTAACAAGGCGGATTTTGTGGCCTGCCACAACCCCTCTTACGTCATCAAGGGCTACAAGATGGTGAACGACGTGAAGCCGGGCGGCGTGTTCCTCATCAACTGCCAGTGGACAGATGAAGAGCTGGATAAACACATGCCTGCCGAAGCCAAGCGCTATATTGCGAAGAACGATATTCAGCTTTACACCATCAACGCCATCGACAAAGCCATCGAAATCGGCCTTGGCAAGCGTACCAACACCATCCTGCAGTCTGCTTTCTTTGCGCTGGCCGGTGTGCTGCCCAAAGAGGATGCGCTGAAATATATGAAGGACGCGGCCGAAAAATCCTTCGCGAAGAAGGGCCAGGCCATTGTGGAAATGAACTGGAAGGCCATTGACGCCGGCTTTGACGCCTATCACAAGGTGGAAGTGCCCGCCTCGTGGAAGGATGCGCAGGACGCGCCTGTGGTGCACGACCTGGCCGGCAACCCCGCCACCGTGGACATGGTGACGAAGGTGATGTTCCCCGTGGGCAAGATGGACGGCGACAGCCTGCCGGTTTCTGCGTTCGAAAAATATGTGGACGGCCAGTTCGAGCAGGGCGCCTCTGCATACGAGAAGCGCGGCGTGGCCGTTTCCGTGCCGGAATGGGATGTCACCAAGTGCATCCAGTGCAACCAGTGCGCCTATGTGTGCCCGCACGCCACCATTCGTCCGTTTGCGCTGAGCGCAGAGGAGGTGGCCGCCGCGCCCGAGGCCCTGAAGGCCAAGAAGATGAACGGCAAGGGCTGCGAGGAATATCAGTTTGCCATGACCGTCTCGCCGCTGGACTGCATGGGCTGTGGCGTGTGCGTGGGCGTGTGCCCGGCCCCCGGCAAGGCGCTGAAGATGGTGCCGCAGGAGACGCAGCTTGCCCAGCAGGACGTGTTCGACTACTGCGTGGCCAATGTTTCGAAGAAGCCCGGCATGATGGCCGAGACCACGGTGAAGGGCAGCCAGTTCAACCAGCCGCTGCTTGAGTTCTCCGGCTCGTGCGCCGGCTGCGCGGAAACCAGCTATGCCCGCCTTATCACCCAGCTGTTTGGCGAGCGCATGTATATTTCCAACGCCACCGGCTGCTCGTCTATCTGGGGCGGCCCGGCTGCAACGTCCCCCTATACGCGCAACCGCGTGTCCGGCCGCGGCCCGGCTTGGGCAAACAGCCTGTTTGAGGACAACGCAGAGCACGGCTTTGGCATGTATCTGGGCCAGAAGGTGCTGCGCGACAACCTGGCGGAAAAAACCCGCAAACTGATTGCCGTGCCCTATGCGCGCGCCGAACTGAAGGCCGCCGCGCAGGAATGGCTGGACACCATGGACGACGGCAAGGCCAACGGCCCGGCCGCTGAAAAGTATGTGGCTGCGCTGCAAGAGAGCCTGCTGACCGTGGACGAGGGCATTGCCATGCTGGAGAGCGCCGAAGGTAAGGCGAAATTTGGCGACCAGGCCGCGTCCATGCTGGAGAATATGAAGAGCCTGAAGGCCGCGGGCAAGGCCTATTGCAACTGCGAGGCCTGCACGCTGGCGGAAGAGATCCTCAGCCAGAAACAGTATCTGGCCAAGAAATCGGTGTGGATCTTCGGCGGCGACGGCTGGGCCTATGACATCGGCTTCGGCGGCCTGGACCATGTGCTGGCCTCCGGCGAAGATGTGAACGTGATGGTGTTTGACACCGAGGTGTATTCCAACACCGGCGGCCAGGCCTCCAAGGCCAGCCAGCTTGGCCAGGTGGCGCAGTTTGCTGCCGCCGGCAAGTCGATTGGCAAGAAGAGCCTGGCAGAGATTGCCATGAGCTATGGCTACGTCTATGTGGCGCAGATTGCCATGGGCGCCGACCAGAACCAGACCATCAAGGCCATTGCCGAGGCCGAGAGCTATCACGGCCCGTCGCTCATCATTGGCTATGCGCCCTGCGAGATGCACGGTGTGAAGGGCGGCATGACGAACTGCCAGGCCGAGATGAAACGCGCTGTGGAATGCGGCTATTGGAACAACTTCCGTTTCGACCCGCGCAAGAAGGCCGAGGGCAAAAACCCGTTCACGCTGGATTCCAAGGCCCCCACGGCAGATTACAAGGAGTTCATCGAGAGCGAGACGCGTTACAGCCGCCTGCAGCGCGCCTTCCCCGAGCGCGCCGAAGCCCTGTTCAACCAGGCTGCGGCCAACTCGAGAGATCGCTATGCCTACCTCACCAGGCTGGCAAAGCTGTACGCCCCCGACGAAACCTGATTCCAAAAACAGAACCTTGTGCCTGTTCAGGGCCCCCGCGCTGCGGGGGCCCTGTTTTTTACGGGCACTTTGTTATAGAAAAAACAATAGATATGTAATATTTGCATAAATTTTATCAACTAGAGATAAAAATGCTTGCAATTTATACAAAATGACGCTATGATGAAGGCAGACAGACGCCAATTTGGCACCGTTCAAGATGCACATCAGTATGCACAAGGGAGGCAACGGAATATGAAAGAACTTCCGCCGAGGTATACGCTGCGTGTAAGCCAGATGCTGCTGGATAAATTGGGCTATATAGCCGATTTTGAAGGCCGCACAAAGAATAAAGAGCTGGAACAGATGATTAAAAAGCGCGTCCTCGCGTTTGAGGAGCAATACGGGGAAATACCGGTATAAAGAACAGCCGCGCAATGCGGCGCAAAAAGGCCATGGCAGCCCAAAAGGCGGCCGCGGCCTTTTTTATGCGCTGGGTATGCACGCGGCAGAAATGCCGAAGAAAGGCGTTGGCCGCCGGCCGCCTGTGCATGTTTTGTGAAAACCGGGGCAAACAAAAAGGTTTTTCCCGCGCAGGTGTTTTCTTCGCGGCGCGCGTATGATATGATAAAAAAATAATCGGAAACCCAGCGGCCCAAAGAGGGGCCGAAGGCAGATGCAGGAGGAAACGGAATGCCAAGTGCAAAAAACGGGCCCGGCCACCGCTGGCGGACGCTGGCAGTGGACGTTTTGTATGACATCATGGGCAATGCGCTGTATGCGGTGGCCATCTGCGTGTTTGCAAAACATGCGCCTTTTGCCCCAAGCGGGGTTTCGGGCCTTGCCGTTATCATAAACCATATCTGGAACGGGCTGCCCATCGGCACGCTTACACTGGCGCTGAATGTGCCCATTGCGCTGGTAAGCTACCGGGTGGTGGGCCGAACGTTTCTTTTAAAAAGCCTGCGAACTATTTTGATTGGCACCCTGTTTGTGGATGTTCTGTTCGCGCACGTTCCCGCCTATACGGGGGACCCTCTGCTGGCGGCCCTGTTCATGGGTGTATTTTTGGGCAGCGGGCTTGCGCTGGTTTATATGAGGGGCTCCTCCACCGGCGGGGCGGATTTTCTGGTGATGGCGGCCAAAAAGAAATTCCCGTTCCTCTCCATGGGGCAGCTGGCCCTTGCCCTGAACGGCCTCATCATTCTGGGCAGCGGGCTTGCCTACCGCAGTTTGGACGCTGTGCTGTACGGCGCTGTGGCCACATTCACGTCCTCTACGGTAATGGATAAGCTGCTGTATGGCGCGGGCTCTGGCAAGCTTGCGCTTATCATCACATCGAACGGAAAAGCCACGGCCGAGGCCATCAACCTGATTGTGCGGCGCGGCGCCACCTTGCTGCCCGCCTATGGCGCATACTCTGGCCAGCAGCGCGAGCTTTTGATGTGCGTGTGTTCCAAATCGGAGATTTATAAGGTAAAAAGCGCCGCCCAGCGTGTTGACCCGCAGGCCTTTATGATGATTACAGAGGCCAGCGAAATTTACGGGAACGGCTTTAAAACCTCGTAGCCCGCACACACTGGCCCCTGCATATTGCGAGACAAAATTGCAGCGCTTTTTTTGAAAAAGCAGGAATACCTGTACACAGTGTAATTTTTGCCGGTTTGTGAACTTTCAACATTTCCACAGAGTTTTACACTTTGTATAGCGTGTTTTCCCCGGCTTTCTGTGGAAAACCCTGTGGAAAGTGTTAAAAACCGCTGTTTTACAGGCAAAGTTTTCCACGGGGAAAAGTGCGGCCGGGCAAGTGGAATAACTTTCTGTTGAATGGAAAAATCTTCCCCCGCTACTGTTTGTAATGCTGTATATAGCTGCAAGCGGGTGAATAATACAACAAAATTACAAAAACGCCTCAGGGCGTACAGGAAAGGAACCGGAGAGAATGAAATGGATTGATAAACTGGAACGTCGGTTTGACCACATTGCCATCCACGATTTGATGATGATTATTGTCATTGGGCAGGCGGTTGTTTTTCTGGCGGAATTTTTTTTGCCGGGCCTCGGTATCTGGAGCAAGCTTTCGCTTTATATGCCGGCCGTGCTTCAGGGCGAAGTGTGGCGCCTGCTTACGTTCATTTTTGTGCCCTCTTCTTCCACGCCCTTTTCTCTTGTGCTTACGCTGTACCTGATGTGGCTCATTGGCCATACGCTGGAACAGAGCTGGGGCGATTTCCGCTTTAACGTCTACTATTTTCTTGGTGTGCTGGGCGCCATTCTGGCGGCGGCCGTCACGGGCTGGGGCACAACTTATTATTTGAACCTCTCGCTGTTTTTCGCCTTTGCCATGCTTTACCCGGAAATGCGCCTGCTTCTGTTTTTCATCATTCCGGTTAAAGTGAAATGGCTGGCTTTGTTTTCCGGCGTTCTGTGCCTGTTCGGGTTTGTGTTCGGCACATGGGCCGACCGCCTCAGCGTGCTGTTCTCGCTGCTGAACTTCCTGATTTTCTTTGGCGGCGATTTCTGGCGCATGGCAAAGCAGGAACTGCGCTATGCGAAGAACCGCCGCGCCTGGCGCAATGCGGGCAGGAACAATTGGCGCTGAGCGCAATTTCGGGCCTAAAAAAGTTTTTTTGCCCCAAAAGCAATTTTGCGCAGGCTGCATAAATATGTTATACTAAGAACACAGGGGGCCGGGAAGGCGCAGCCTGCCCGGCCCCGCACACAAAACGCCGCCGCCCCGGCGGCCGGCAGAAATTTGGTTCCGACAGGAGGAACACAAAATGAAAATGATCACTGCAATCGTCAACAAGGAAGATTCTTCGGCCGTGTGCCACGCGCTGACGAAAAACGGCTTCTCTGTAACAAAGCTTCCCACGCAGGGCGGCTTTCTGATGGCGGGGAACATGACGCTGCTGATTGGCACAGACGATGAAAAAGTGGACCAATGCTTAGAGCTGATTGCCTCCTGTGCCAAACAGCGCACGGAAGTGGTGCCCAGCACAGCCAGCTATGGCATTGGCGTTACAACGGCATATCCGCTGGAAGTGACGGTGGGCGGCGCAACCATTTTCGTCACCAATGTAGAGCGCTTTGAAAAACTGTAACAGCGCTTTGGGCCGCGCACTGAGCGGCCTGCTTGGCAACGACGCCCTGAAAAAAGACCTTTCCTTGGCCCTGGCGGCCGGGCGGCTGGCGCACAGCGTGCTTCTCTGTGGGGAGCAGGGCATGGGCGCCGGCTTTGCCGCGCGCTGTTTGGCGGCAGACTTTTTATACCCGCAGGGCGGGGCCGCCGCAGCTGCCGTGCTGGAAGGGCGAAGCCCGGAAGTGCTGACGCTGGCGGGCGAGGGCGCGTCGGGCTTTATTAAAATAGACGCAGTGCGCGCGGTGCGCCGCGCCATATACGATACCTCTCTCAGCGCTGCGGGGCGCGTGGTGCTGGTATACGGGGCGGAAAAGCTGAACGCGGCCAGCGCCAACGCCATGCTGAAGGTAATAGAAGAGCCGCCGGAAAACGTGCTGTTTGTGTTCACAGCTGTCAGTGAAGCGGCCGTGCTGCCCACCATTCGCAGCCGGTGCAGCGTGTATACTCTGGCTCCATTGGCCGTGCCGGAATGCGCGGCCGCCCTGGAGCGTCTGGGTGCAAAGCCGCAGCAGGCGCGCCGGTTGGCAGAAATCTTTGACGGGCGGCTGGGCGAGGCGAAAGCCTGCCTTGCCGACGAAAAGCGCTCTGACGCGCTGGCCCGGGCCGAGCGGATTGTGCTGGCCTGTGAAAAAAAGGATGCCTATGCGGCCCTTTGCCTGCTGGCCCAAGACGAAAAGGACAGGGCCGGCGCAAAGGCGCTGCTGCGCCTTGTGCGCTATGTGTGCGCCGGCGCACTGGCAAAGCGGGCCGGCGGCACGGTTTCCGCGCCCAGGGCCGCACGCTGCGCGGCGTGCGCGGGCGAGGCCATGCGCCTGTTAGACGCAAACGCCAACCCGAAATTGGTATTGACACAGCTGGGCGCACAGCTTGCCCGCTGAAGGAAATAGAAAGGCGAACGGCCGCGCGGCCGTTTTGGAAAGGAACGTTCATGACAAGTGTGATTGGTGTCCGCTTTAAAAAGGCGGGCAAAATGTACTATTTCGCGCCAGGGCAGCTTGCCCCGGCGGCAGGGGAGTATGTAATTGTAGAGACGGCGCGCGGGGAAGAGTGCGGCGAGGTGGTGAAGCCCGTGCACGAGGTGCCGGATTCCAAAATATCAAAGCCCCTGCGTCCGGCGCTGCGCATGGCCGACGCCATCGATTTGCGGCGGATGGAAAAAAACCGTGCAGACGAAAAGCGCGCGTTTGAGGTGTGTGCAGAGCGCATTGAAAAACACAAGCTGGAAATGAAGCTGGTGGATGTGGAATATACGCTGGACCGCAGCAAAATCTTATTCTACTTTACCGCCGACGGCCGGGTGGATTTCCGCGACCTTGTGAAAGATTTGGCCGGCGTGTTCCACACGCGCATCGAGCTGCGCCAGATTGGCGTGCGCGATGAAAGCAAAATGCTGGGCGGTATCGGCATCTGCGGCCAGCCGTTCTGCTGCAGCCGCTTTTTGAAAGATTTTCAGCCGGTGTCCATTAAAATGGCAAAAGCACAGGGCCTTTCGCTGAACCCGGCCAAGATATCAGGTTCGTGCGGGCGGCTGATGTGCTGCCTTGCTTACGAGCAGCCCGCCTATGAGTATTTAAACAGCATCACCCCCGGGGTGGGCAGCATTGTAAATACGCCTGACGGAACGGGCGTTGTAACAGAGGTGAATGTCATCTCCGGTGTGCTGCGGGTGCGGCCTGACGCACCCGGCGCGCCTGTGCGCAGCTATGCCAAGGAAGTGTGCGAATATATCCGCGGCGGCAAGCGTGTGCCCAAAAAACCGCAGCCAGAGCCCGAGGCACAGCAGGAGCTGCCGCAGCAGGAATAACTCTTGCAAAATCTTTACTTTATGTTACAATAAAAAAACGAAGAGGCAAAAGGCCGGGCCCATCTGCGGCCAGGCCGCGGGCCTTTTCGCTGAAGATCGGCCCTGCGCATTCGGTCCGCGTTTTCCGGGGCGTAAAGGGCGCAAATCACTTTTTACAGCGCGGAGAAGGAAGGTTTGTAGTATGGCTTACAAAATCAGCGACGACTGCATCGCCTGCGGCACCTGCGCCGGTGTTTGCCCGGTGGGTGCCATTTCGGAAGGCGACGGCAAGTATGTGATCGATGCGGACGCGTGCCTGGATTGCGGCACCTGCGCCGGCGAGTGCCCCGTAAGCGCAATCAGCGAAGGCTGACCCTGCACACAAAGAAAGAAAACGGGCGGGTGCGCTTTTGCGCACCCGCTTCGTTTTTCCCGCAAAGCACAATTCATGCGGGCGGCATGGGCTCCGGCCCGCGTGGCAAAGCTTACCCTGTGGGCATTTGGAAGGCTCCGCCGGGCCCGGCGGCTGAAAACGGCGCAAAATAAGCGGAAATGCTTGTGTTTTGCAGATATGGAGGATATGATAGATGATATCTTCTTGCCAAAGGCGGGCGCCCTGAGGCCGTGTTTTGGGGGCAAAGTTCTGCGCCAAAGCGTTTTTCGCATGGCAGCGCCATGGGTTCCCGCTGCCAGGGCTGCCCGCTTGCGGCGGCCGGGGAAAGGCATGGCAAAAGATAGAGGGCAACAGGAGGCGCGTTTTTTATGGCGGGAATTTTATATCTGGTGGCAACGCCCATCGGCAATTTGGATGATATGACGCCCCGAGCGGCGGCGACGTTTGCCAGCGCAGATTTCATTGCGGCAGAGGACACCCGCGTGACACTGAAGCTGCTGAACCACCTGGGGCTGAAAAAGCCGATGGTAAGTTATTACGAGCACAACCTCAAAGAGCGGGGCGAAAGGATTCTGGCGCGCATAGAGGCCGGTGAAACCTGTGCCCTGTGCTCGGACGCCGGCATGCCCGCCATTTCCGACCCCGGCGAGATAATTGTGCGGGATGCGCACGCCCGCGGCATCCGCGTGGTGCCGGTGCCGGGCGCAAGCGCGGCAGACACGGCGCTTATCGCCTCGGGGCAGTGCACAGGGCGCTTTGTGTTCGAGGGATTTTTGCCCACCAACCGGCGCCAGAAAAAAGAGCGGCTGGCCGCCCTGCAGGCAGAGCTGCGCACCGTTATTTTTTACGAGGCGCCGCACAAACTGCCCACCACCCTGGCAGACCTGGAAGAGGCCTTTGGCCCCGACAGGCCCCTGACCGTGTGCCGCGAGCTGACAAAACTGCATGAAGAGATTCGCAAAACCACCATTGGGGCGGCAAACATCTATTATAAACAGAACGCGCCGCGCGGTGAATTTGTGCTGGTGATGGCAGGCGCCCAGCCGGCCCCGCAGCAGGCGGCGCCCACGCTGGCCCAGGCGGCCGCACAGGCCCGGGCGCTTGTTCAGGCGCAGGGCATGCCGCTTTCCGCCGCGGCAAAGCAGGCTGCGGCGGGCACGCCGTTTTCCAAAAGCGAAATTTACAAGGCCTGCCTGGGAGATACCGCGCAGGCGGCGCAGAAAGAAGGGGCAGAATGAAGCTGCTGGTAGTATCGGATGTCCACGGCGACTACGACGCGCTGGAACAGGCATACCGCGCAGAAAAAAATGTGGGTGCGGTGATTTTTCTGGGGGACGGAATTCGAGAGGCAGAGCGCTTTGAAGCGGCGCACGGCGCCCTGCGCGTTTATATGGTGCGCGGCAATTGCGATTTTGGCTCTAACGCGCCCATCCAGGGCCTTTGCGCGTTTGAGGCTGTGCTGTTTTTGTATACGCACGGCCATGCCTACGGGGTGAAGGGCTCTTATCTGGCTTTGGCAGAGGCCGCACAGGCTGCCCGTGCAGATGTGGCGCTGTTTGGGCACACGCATGTGCCCTTTTGTGAAGAAATGGACGGGCTGACGCTGTTCAACCCGGGCGCCCTGATAGAGGGGCAGTATGGTGTGATTTGCGCGGAAGAGGGAAAAGCACGCTTGGAACACCGGCACCTGATGCGGTAAAACACAAAAGGAAAAACCCCCGGCATGCGGAACCGGGGGTTTTCTCTTTTAAGGGGTATCTCTCTTGGTGTGAGGAGGAATCATACAGAAAACGGATTGCGGCTTCCGTTTCTGTGATTCTTATTATAGGGGCCAATTTGGACAACGATATGACGCTACTGTGAACAAAGTGTAAATAGTGAAGCTTTTTCTTCTCAAACAAGGCAAATGCCGCCCGCCCAGCGCCTTGCGGCCGGAGAGACGGCATTTGCTTATTCCGCTTTTTTCAGCCAGGCGCGCACGGCGCCGGCCGTTTTCGAGATATCCACACGCTTATCCTGCGTATATTTCGATTTATCCAGCAGGGCCCGAAACTCTTTTACAGTGTAATGCCCGGTGCTGCGGGGCAGCGCCAGCTGTGCCGCACGGTTTGTAAACACCACCACTGCCTCTACCGGCACATTTTTCAGTTTGGCGCTGAACAGGGCGTCGCGCACCAGGCGCGTGTCACGCTCTGCCCGGCGCAGCGGGTTTTCAAAGCTTTTGCGTTTCTCATCGCACACCTGAAGCCACATGGCGTCGCCGGCCGAGCCATAAATTTCGCCGCCAAGGCCCACACACTTCACACACAAAAGCCCAAAAGTGCCCACCAGAATAAAATCAAGGTCTGTTTGCGCGCCGTTTTTTTCCAATACGGCGGGGGCAATCACCTCATATTGATTCATAGCGGCCATGCGGCGGGCGGCTGCCAGCGGCTTTTTTGCCGCTGCCTGGCCCTGCAGGTCTTTCGGTTTTCGCTGCAGCACCTCCCGCTTGAATGTGAACAGATACAAAAAAACAAGGGCCGCAATGGCCAGCAACGTGAGAACTACACTTGTAGGCTCCAAAGCCGTAACCTCCAATCGGCCCTTCGCGCAAAGCGAAAAACCGCGCATACTCTTTTCACAAGTATAGCAAAACTGTATCAAAAACACAATCGGCCGCGGGGCGGAAAAAGTAAATTTATTATGAAGAAGCAAGAAAACGCACTTTACTGCGTGCTGCGGCGAAACCGGGGCAGGGCAGGTTTGCAAAGTGTGAAAAAAAGATTGATAAAAATGTTGACAACTACCGCAAACAGTGCTAGAATAACAACAGTCTCAAATGAGGCATGCGCTGATAGCTCAGTTGGATAGAGTGTTTGGCTACGAACCAAAAGGTCGGGGGTTCGAATCCCTTTCAGCGCACCAAAAGCAGACGCGAAAAGCGTCTGCTTTTTTTTGCTTGTTCCTGTGCGGGCCGAGCCAAAGGGCCTTCCCGGGCGCAGGCCCGAAACGCATTTGCGCTGCATTTTCTCCCTTTGGAAAGCGTTGACACACGGCAGGAATTGTGCTATTATTTTGTTCGCACACTAACAAATGGAGACTGATGACGGTATGACACGTGACTGCGGCGCCTGGATCAACCTGCTGGCCCATCAGGTAAAAAAGCGCATGAACGCCACCCTGAGCGACCTTGGCATCACCGGTGTGCAAAGCAGGGTGATGCATTATATTCTGGAGCATGGCCAGGACGGCCCGGTGTTCCAGCGGGACGTGGAAGCGGCGTTCAACCTGAGCCGTTCCACCACAACGAATATTTTGCAGCTGATGGAGAAAAACGGCATTATCCGGCGCGAGGGAGTGGACTATGACGCGCGCTTAAAGCGGCTTGTGCCCACAGAAAAGGCGGTGCAGATGGAAGAGCAGGTGCGGGAGTGCGCGCGCCTGCTTGAACAGCGCATCACGCGAGGGCTTACCGATGAACAGCGCGCCCAGTTTTTGCACACGGCCGCGTGCATGGCCGAAAACCTGAGAGAATAAGGGCGGCCCGCCGGGGGCGCTTGGCAGTTTGCCAAAGGTATGCTGTGCTGTATTTCGCGCGGGCGGTGCCCGTGCAGAGGAGGAATTGTGATCTATGGTAAAAACACTTGCCCGAAGTATCCGCGAGTTTAAAAAACCGGCGATCTTAACGCCGTTTTTGGTGACGGTTGAGGTAATTTTGGAGTGCATCATCCCGCTCATCATCGCCAACCTGGTAAACCAGATGCAGGCCGGCTGCAGCATGGATGTCATTGTAAACTACGGCATTCAGCTGTTGGTTTTGGCCGTTTTGTCCCTGATATTCGGCGTGGCGGCCGGCAACACCTGCGCCACGGCGTCCACCGGTTTTGCACGCAACCTGCGCCGGGATATGTTTTACTGTATTCAGGATTACTCTTTCGAGAACATCGACAAGTTCTCGGTGTCCAGCCTGGTTACCCGCATGACCACGGACGTGGTGAACGTGCAGATGTCTTTCATGATGATCATCCGTGTGGCAATCCGCGGGCCTTTGATGCTCATTTTTTCCTTTATTATGGGCTTTGCCATGGGCGGGCGCCTGGCCATGATTTTCCTGGTCACCATTCCTTTGCTGAGTGTTGGCCTGGTGCTGGTTATCCGCGCGGCCACGCCCATTTTCCGCAGGGTGTTCCGCAAATACGATGCGCTGAACGATTCTGTGCAGGAAAATGTGCAGGCTATGCGCGTGGTAAAAAGCTATGTGCGGGAAGAGTATGAGAAAAAGAAGTTTGCCGCCGCGGCAGAAGACGTCTGCCGGGATTTTACCCGCGCCGAGCGCATCATGGCCCTCAACAACCCCCTGATGCAGTTCTGCGTCTATGCAGGCATGGCCTTTGTGCTCTCTTTCGGCTCTTATGTTGTCATCACCGGCCGGGGCACCGAGGTGGCCGTGGGCCAGATGTCTGCCATCCTCACCTACAGCTTCCAGATTTTGATGAGCCTGATGACGCTTTCCATGGTGTTTGTCATGATCACCATGTCCATGGAATCGGCCGAGCGCATTGTAGAGGTGCTGAGCGAAAAAAGCAACCTTACCAGCCCCGAAAATGCCGTGAAAGAGATGAAAGACGGCTCGATTGATTTTGACAATGTCAGCTTCAAATATTCGAAAAAGGCATCGCGCATGGCATTGGCGGATGTGGACCTGCATATCCGCTCCGGCGAGGTCATTGGCATTCTGGGCGGCACCGGCTCGTCCAAATCCACACTGGTGCAGCTGATTCCCCGCCTGTATGACGTCACGGAAGGCAGTGTCAAAGTGGGCGGCGTGGACGTGCGCAACTACGACCTGGAAGTGCTGCGCAACAATGTAGCCGTTGTTTTGCAGAAAAACGTGCTGTTCAGCGGCACCATCAAAGACAACCTGCGCTGGGGCAACGCAGACGCCACGGACGCCGACATGCTGGAGGCGTGCAAGCTGGCGCAGGCCGATGAATTTATTCAGCAGTTCCCCGATAAGTATGACACCTGGATCGAGCAGGGCGGCGCAAACGTCTCCGGCGGGCAGAAACAGCGGCTGTGCATTGCCCGCGCACTGCTGAAGAAGCCCAAGGTGCTGATTTTGGACGATTCCACCAGCGCGGTGGACACCCGCACAGACGCATTGATTCGCCAGGGCTTCCGGGAGTTTATTCCCGAGACAACGAAGATTATCATTGCACAGCGCGTGGCCTCTGTGCAGGACGCAGACCGCATTGTTGTAATGGACGGCGGCCGCATCAGCGACATTGGCACACATGATGAGCTGATGGCGCGCAACGAGATCTACCGCGAGATCTACACCACTCAGAACAAGGCAGGTGAGCAAAATGGCGAAGAATAAGACGGCATCCGCCCCCACCACAACGGCCCGCGGCCAGCGTGCGCCCAAGGGCGTTTTGCGCCGGCTTTTGCGCCTGCTGTTTGAGTTTTACCCGGTTTTGCTGCCGGTTACACTGGTGTGCATCCTGTTCAATGCCATTGTCAGCTCGGTTCCCGCCATCTTCATGCAGAACATCATCCAAATTGTGGACGACACCTACCGGTCGGGCGATTGGGCCTCGGTGTCCTCTACCATTCTGGGGCTGGTAGCCCTTTTGGTGGTTTTGTATCTCCTCAGCCTGGCCGCCGGTTTTGCCTATACACAGATGATGGCCATCATCACGCAGGGCTCGCTGAAAAAGCTGCGCGAAAAGATGTTCGACCATATGCAGGACCTGCCCATCAAATATTTTGATACCAACGGCCACGGCGACATCATGAGCTATTACACCAACGACGTAGACACCCTGCGCCAGATGATTAGCCAAAGCCTGCCGCAGATGATGATCTCCGGCGTGACGCTGCTGGCGGTGTTCTGCATTATGATGTATTACAGCATCATTTTGGGCCTGGTTGTAGTGGCTGGGGTAGTTTGCATGGCCCTTGCAGCCCGCTATATCACAAACCACTCTTCCAAATATTTTTTGCGCCAGCAGGTTACGCTGGCCAAGGCGGAAGCCTTTATGGAAGAGATGATGACAGGCCAGAAGGTTATCAAAGTGTTCTGCCACGAGGATGCTGCCAGGGCCGATTTTGACAAAGTAAACGGAGAGATCTTTTTCAATGCCCGCAACGGCAACCGCTTTGCCAATATCCTGATGCCTCTGCTTGGCAACGTGGGCAACGTCATGTATGTGGTGGTGGCCCTGGTGGGCGGCGCGCTGATGCTGGCCCATGCGCCCAACATCAGCATCTCCGGCATGGCCTTTGGCATCAGCATTGTGGTGCCGTTTTTAAACATGACCAAACAGTTTGCCGGCGCCATCGGCCAGGTGTCCAACCAGGTGAATATGGTGATTATGGGCCTGGCGGGCACGCACCGCATTCTGGCGCTGCTGGACGAGCAGGAAGAGACCGACGAGGGCTATGTCACCCTGGTGAACGCGCGGGAAAACGCCGACGGTACCCTGACCGAGTGCGCCGAGCGCACCAATGTCTGGGCCTGGAAACACCCGCACCACGACGGCACCCTGACCTATACCCGCCTGCAGGGCGATGTGCGCTTTTTTGATGTTGACTTTGGCTATACGCCGGAGAAGACGGTGCTGCACAACATTACCCTGTATGCCAAGCCGGGCCAGAAGGTTGCGTTTGTAGGCTCTACGGGCGCGGGAAAAACAACCATCACAAACCTGATCAACCGCTTTTATGATATTGAAGACGGCAAAATTCGCTATGACGGCATCAACATCAACAAAATCAAAAAGGCAGACCTGCGCCGCAGCCTTGGCATTGTGCTGCAGGATACCAACCTCTTCACCGGCACGGTGATGGAAAACATCCGCTACGGCAACCTGGAAGCCTGTGACGAAGAGTGCATTGCGGCGGCAAAGCTGGCGGGCGCACACGATTTCATCACGCGCCTGCCGCAGGGCTACGAGACACCGCTTTCGGGCAACGGTGCCAGCCTTTCGCAGGGCCAGCGCCAGCTGCTTGCCATTGCGCGGGCCGCTGTGGCAGACCCGCCTGTGATGATTTTGGATGAGGCAACCTCCAGCATTGATACGCGCACCGAGGCCATTGTGCAGCGGGGCATGGATGCTTTGATGACGGGCCGCACGGTGTTTGTCATTGCGCACCGCCTTTCCACGGTGAAAAATTCCAACGCCATTATGGTGCTGGACCACGGGCGCATCATCGAGCGCGGCACCCATGAAGAACTGCTGGCGCTGAAAGGCACCTATTATCAGCTTTATACGGGCGCGTTGGAGCTGGATTGATACCGCTGGGCCCTTTTCTTCCGCAGAAAAATACAGAAAAAACACCCCTCTCTTAAGAAAGAGAGGGGTGTTTTCACTTGTGACGGTTACACTGGCGCTGCCCGGCCTGCGCTGTTGCGAAACGCATCCATCGCCTGCGCGTCCTGCTCCCGGCGGGCTTCGATGCTCTCCTTCAAAAGCAGGTCTTTTACCTTCATCAGGCGAATGGTGTTGGCGCGCTCGTTTTCATCCAGCTTCATCGAGATATAGTGGATGCTCTCTTCCATCTGCGGAATTTTTACATATTCCAGCGCGTTCACACGGCGGCGGGTGCGTTCGATTTCCTGCGCCAAAAGCTGGCTGGCCTTTTCCACTTCCGCCAGGCGCAGCATATCCTGCATCACCTGGGCCAGGGCGTTCACCGCATCGTCCAGTTCGCCGCTCGTCTGTGCAAACCCATAGGGGTACACCTCGCCCGGCTCCTGGCTTTTCGTGCGGAATTCATAGCGCGGCACGTCCACCGACATGATGTTTTGAAAAGTCATATCCAGTTCTACCTGCTGTTTGGGGTATAAAAGGGCCTGCTCCAGCATTTCGGGCGACATAAGCGCGGCGGCCACGGTAAAGGCGCTGTGGGCCTGCATCAGGCCTTCCTCCACCCGCCGGCGCAAAGCGCGGTTCTCGCGCACCACGTCCATGAACTGTTTCATCAGCTCGTCCCGCTTGTCCTTCAGCAGCTTGTGGCCGCGCTGCGCCGTTTTCAGGCGTCCCTTCAGGCGGGTGAGCTCCATGCGGGTGGGGTTGATGGTTGTGGAAGGCATACGCTCCCTCCTTTTAGCCTTTCTTGGGCAGGTATTTCTCGATATACTCGGGCTTGATGCGCTTGAGCTCGCTGCGTGGCAGGATGCTCAGAAGCTCCCAGCCAAGGTTCAGCGTCTGCTCGATCGAGCGGTTTTCGTCTGCGCCCTGCGAGACATAGCGCCGTTCAAATTCATCGGCAAATTTGGCATACAGCAGGTCGGTGGGGCTCAGGGCCGCCTCGCCCAGAATGGACATAAGCTCTTTGTTCTCTTTTCCGGTGGCGTAAGCGGCAAACAGCTGGTTCATGGTGCCAGAGTGGTCTTCCCGCGTTTTTCCCTCGCCAATGCCCTTGTCTTTCAGGCGGGACAAAGAGGGAAGCACATCCACCGGCGGGTTGATGCCCTTGCGGTACAACTCGCGCGAAAGGATGATCTGCCCTTCCGTGATATAGCCCGTCAGGTCCGGAATGGGATGGGTTTTGTCATCTTCCGGCATGGTCAGAATGGGGATGAGGGTAATAGAGCCGTCCCGCCCCAGCTGACGGCCGGCCCGCTCGTACAAAGTGGCCAGGTTGGTGTACAGATACCCCGGGTAGCCGCGGCGGCCCGGCACCTCTTTTTTGGCGGCCGATATCTCGCGCAGGGCCTCGGCATAGTTGGTGATGTCGGTCATGATGACCAGCACATGCATGCCCTTTTCAAAGGCAAGGTATTCCGCTGCGGTCAGCGCCATGCGGGGGGTGGCAATGCGCTCTACCGCCGGGTCGTTGGCCAAATTTGTGAACAGCACGGTGCGGTCGATGGCGCCCGTCCGGTTAAACTCGTTGACAAAGAATTCAGCCTCTTCAAACGTGATGCCAATGGCGGCAAACACTACGGCAAAATTGGAGTCTCCGTCCAGCACCTTGGCCTGGCGGGCAATTTGCGCGGCCAGCGCCGCGTGCGGCAGGCCGGAGCCGGAGAAAATGGGCAGCTTCTGCCCGCGCACCAGCGTGTTCAGCCCGTCAATGGTAGAAATGCCCGTTTGAATGAACTCGTTGGGGTAATTGCGCGCGGCCGGGTTCATGGCCAGGCCGTTGATGTCCCGATATTCGTCGGCCAGAATGGCGGGGCCGCCGTCGATGGGCACCCCCATGCCGTTGAACACGCGGCCCAGCATATCTTCCGAAACGCCCATCTGCAGCGGGTGGCCCAGAAAACGGATTTTGGATTCGGTGAGGTTGATGCCGGCGGAGTTTTCAAACAGCTGCACAACGGCCGTATCGCCGTTCACTTCCAGCACCTGGCAGCGCCGGATGCTGCCGTCGCGCAGCTCAATCTCACCCAGCTCGTCATAGGTGACCCCCTGCACATGGTTTACCACCATCAGCGGGCCGGAAATTTCGTGAATGGTTTTATATTCGCGAATCATAGCGCGCTCTCCCCCTTCTGCGCAACGGCCTCAAGCTCCTGCTCCATTTCGGCGTCCATCTCGGCGTAGGCCTTTTGATATTCGCCAGAGGGCACAGATTTGGCCCGGCCGATTTTTTCGCGCACAGGCACTGCAAACAGTTCGGCAATGGCGCCGCCGCGCCCGGCTGCCGCGCGGCAGCGCGTGTCATATTCACGAATCAGCGCCAGCATTTTTGCCTGCCTGTCATATTCTGAATAGGCGTCCACATCCACAAAGGAGTTCTGCTGCAAAAAGTCCTCTCGAATCATTTTGGCGGTCTCCAGTGTGATCTGGTCTGCGGCAGAAAGCGAATCCTTGCCAACCAGCTGCACAATCTCGTTCAAGCTGGCCTCTTCCTGCAGCACGGCCATGGCCCATTCACGGTTTTGCAAAAAGGCTTTACCCAGGTGTTCATCATACCAGGGCTGCAAGCTGTCCAGATACAAAGAATAGGAGTTGAGCCAGTTGATGGCGGGGAAATGGCGGCGGTAGGCCAGCGAGGAATCCAGCGCCCAGAACACCTTTACAATGCGCATGGTGGCCTGTGAAACAGGCTCGCTGAGGTCGCCGCCCGGGGGCGAAACGGCCCCCACAGCGGTAAGGCTGCCGCGGCGATCTTCCGAGCCAAGGCATGCCACCTCGCCTGCGCGCTCGTAGAACTGCGCAAGGCGAGAGCTCAGGTAGGCCGGGTAGCCCTCTTCGCCGGGCATCTCCTCCAGGCGGCCAGACATTTCGCGCAGCGCCTCGGCCCAGCGGGAGGTAGAATCGGCAATTACCGCCACGGCATAGCCCATGTCGCGGAAGTATTCGGCAATGGTAATGCCGGTGTAAATAGACGCTTCACGGGCAGCCACCGGCATGTCGGAGGTGTTGGCAATCAGCACTGTGCGCTTCATCAAAGATTGCCCTGTGCGCGGGTCTACCAGTTCGGGAAACTCGCGCAGCACGTCTGTCATCTCGTTGCCGCGCTCGCCGCAGCCGATGTAAACAACCAGGTCCACATCCGACCATTTGGCCAGCGCGTGCTGCATCACCGTCTTGCCGGAACCGAAGGGCCCCGGAATGGCAGCTGTGCCGCCTTTGGCCACGGGGAAAAACGTATCCACAATGCGCTGGCCAGACTGTAGCGGGCTGTGCGGCGGGTATTTGCGCCGGTACGGCCGGCCCACACGCACCGGCCATTTCTGCATCATGGGCAGCTCCACCAGGCTTCCGTCGGCTTTCTTCAGCACGGCAATGGTCTGCGTCACGGTGAAGCTGCCGCTCTCAATAGAGACCAGCGTGCCCTCCATGCCCGGCGGCAGCATGATTTTGTGCAGAATCGACTCTGTTTCCTGCACCGTGCCCAGCACGTCGCCCCCGGTCATCTGGTCGCCGGGTTTGGCCACGGCGGTAAACTGCCACAGCTTTTCCCGGTCCAGCGCGGGCACTTCTACCCCGCGGGGCAGGTTGTTGCTGCCGCTTTTTTCACGAATGGCCTCCAGCGGGCGCTGAATGCCATCGTAAATGGTCTCGATCAGGCCCGGGCCCAGCTCTACCGACAGCGGGGCGCCGGTGGTGACCACTTCCGCACCGGGGCCAAGGCCGGCTGTCTCTTCATATACCTGGATAGAGGCGTCACCGCCTGTCATATTCAGAATTTCTCCGATAAGGCGCTGCTCGCCCACACGGACAACATCGGCCATATTGGCCTCTTCCATCCCCGTAGCCACCACCAACGGCCCGGAGACCTTCACGATCTTTCCCATAGGCTGTTTACCTTCTTTCTGACGCATGCATACCGGCGTTTTTCGGGGCGCCGGAACGCCCCGGCGCAAGCGGTTGGGCCTGCGGCGAAACTGCCTGCCGCAGGCATAAATTTTGTTCGGCCCGCGGGCCGCTGTTCAGCAAACCTTGCCCTGTCACAGAATATCTGCGCCCACAGCCCGCTCTACGGCTGTTTTGACATTGGCCATGCCAATGCCCAGGCTGCCCTCTTTGCCAGGGATCAGAATGATAGCCGGGGTGAGCTCGCTTTGATAGCGGGCCAGCTCTGGCCCAAGCTGTGCGGCCAGCTGTTCTGTGAGGTATAAAATAGCAAACCCCTCTTTTGCCATGCGGTGAAGCGCCTGCCGGGCGTCCTCTGCACTGTTGGCCGGGCACACCTCCAGGCCCAAAGCCTGAAAGCCCAGCACGCTGTCGCGGTCGCCAATCACACCAATGCGGTACATCTGCTCACCCACCCTTTCTTACACATAGCATTCCCGCAGCCGCTCCCAGATCATGGCCTCGTCCAGCCCGGCGCGGCGGCCGGAAAGAATGGTGCGCACGGCCGTGAGCTCTGCGTCCTTGGCATGCAGAAAGGCAATAACCGGCTCTTCGCCAAAGGGCACGCGCTTTGCCGCGGCAACATACCGGGTAAGGGCGTTGTCGCACTCGCGTTCAAAGGCAAGCAGCGGGCCGCCGTCCGGCTGTGCCGCTCGGGCGCCAAGCCGTGCCGCTTTTTCCAGCGCGCCGGCCTGGAACAGGCTGCCCAGGTCTTCCGGGCGCGCAGCAGCAAGTGCGCTTTCCGCCACACTTCCGCCCGGCAAAAGCACATGAAGAAGAAAATCGCTGCCCTTGCCCATGCGCGCAACCCGCACGGCGGTGCGCAGGTTGGCTGTATCTGCACACAGGCGCACATACCCTTTTAAAAAGGGGCTGGCGCAATCTTCCGCAAGCCGGGCCATCTCTTCGTAACAGGCTTTGTCCAGCAAAATGTCGCACTGCTGCGGGTCCCGGGTGCCGGCCAGGATACGCCGCGCCGCGGCAACTGCCTGCTGAAACCGCGCGCTGACGCCGGAAAGGGCGTCTTTTTGAAAACCCTCTAACAGCTGCCGGCAGCTGTAGCGCCCGCCGGAAACCAGCAGGCGGCGCACATCGGCCCCTGTGGCTTCGCCTTTTACCAGTGCCTTCGCATTGTGATAATCATATTTCAGCCGGAACACATCCACCAGCCGGGGCTCTGGCACCGCCGCCTGCACCTCGTCAAGCAAAGCGGCCCGGGCGCCCGCCAGGCGGCTTTCCACGCTGCCGTCGGCTGTGCTGCCATAGCCGCATTCATCCAGAACTTTCAGGGCCTCGTCCTCGCTTGGGGCGCTGATCATGCGCTCGATGCGCTCGCGGTTGAGCAGGCGGTTCTCCATGGCATGAATGCGGGTGGAAACAGTTACATAATCGGTGTCCTTCTTACGCGTTTGGGACAAAATATCACCCCTTTTGGGTCAAAAGCCTCTGGTGCACACCGTGCCCGGGGCGTTATGCTTTGCCTTGGCCAAATAAAATTTCAGCCACCGGTTTTTCCAATGCTTCCCGCCGCAGGCGCAGCATGGCCTCAAATGAGCAGTTTACCTCTACTGGCCCGTCGGCAAGGATGAACCCGCCCCGAAGGGGCCGGGTTTCCTGCGCCAGGGCCAAAGCACCAGCACCGCGCGCGGCAAGCGCCTCGTTGGCCTTTGCCACCACTGCCGCGCCAATTTGGGCGCGGCCCTGCGGGGAGAAAATAAGCCGCCCGCGCCCGCCCGGCGCTGCCTGCAGTGCCAGCGAGGCAAGCAGGCTTACCATTTTTTCATCGGGCAGGGAACACAACTGATCCAGAGCTTTTTCAAAGGCTTCGGCAAGCACCTCCTGCCGTGCGCCCAGCTCCAGCGTGCGCCGCTGCATCAGCGCTGCAGATTTCAGGCGCTCCAGGCGCTCATCGGCCGCACGGCGCCCCCGCGCAAGAATCTCTTCCCGCTCCCGGCTGGCCTGCGCCTGCGCCTGCGCCTGAATTGCCTCCACCTGTTCGGTGGCCTCTTGATTCATGCGGGCGATCTCCTGCTCTGCATCCTCGCGGATACGGGCCGCGATCCGTTCGATTCCGTCCATAGAAGCCTCCTCAGGCGCTGATATTGATAATCATCAACATCGAGGCCAGCAGCGACAAAATGGCGTAGAATTCCACGGTAATGCACAGCACCATGCCCTTGGACCAATCATCCGGCTTTTTGGCCAGAAGGTTGATGGACGCGGCGGCCACGCGGCCCTGCGCAATGGCAGAAAGCAGGCCGCCCAGCGCCATGGGCAGGCAAGCCACAAAGTACTGCATGCCCTGGGCCACCGTCAGCTCGGGCAGCGTGCCGCTGAGCAGGCCCATGCGGAAAATGGCAAAAAACCACACCACCAGGCCGTACAGGCCCTGCGTGCCGGGAATTACCTGCAAAATCATCACCTTGCCGAACTTGCCGGGGTCTTCACATAAGAGGCCGGCACCGGCCTCGCCGGCAATGCCGGTGCCCTTTGCCGAGCCCACGCCGCTGAGCGCGGCGGCAAGGCCTGCGCCCAGCAAGGCCAGGGCAAGGCCGCCAATGTTTCCAAGGAAGGTCAGGCTCTCCATACCAATTGCGTCCATAACGTTATCCTCCTTTTATTTGCTGATATCATAATATTTTGCCGAGAGATCCAGCGGGCGGAATGGCCGGCCGCCGTCCTCGTAGAACTTTCCAAAGTATTCCAGGCACTGAAGGCGCAGGTCGTGCACATAGCAGCCCAAGAGGTTCAGTGCGAAATTCAGCATGTTCCCGGCTGCAGAAATGACTAAAAAAACGATTACATTGCCGGGGATGGCCCCAAGCGTGTTGAAAACCTGTGCAATTACCGACCCGGCCAGCATCAAAGCCATCAAGCGGGAGTAAGAGAGAATATCCCCAAAGTACCCGGTGATGTGGTTGTACAAAGAGGCAAACACACCGGTTACCCGGCCAACCCCCTTGCCGGTAAACACGGGCCCGGCCACCACCAGTGCCGCCCCGGCATACAGTGCCAGGTTTGTGACACCCAGGGCCGCCAGCCCGATGCCGGCGAAAACAACCCACCAGGTAATCTCTTCCCAAAAGGCGTCCCGGAACTGCCCGGCTTTCAGTTTGCGAACCACACTGATGGCCATGCCGGTGATAATTTGCACCAGGCCCAGGCACATGGCCCCAATCAGAATCATCATGGTATCATTCAGCGGGGTGAACAACGCGGGCAGCACCAAGGGTGCGCCGGGGTTTACCAGTGTGGTAAGCTGGGTGAGGAAATCGCCGAAAAAGCCGCCCGTGACAGCGCCCATCAGGAAAGTGCTGATGCCGCACAGGCCCAGCAGCATGAAGAAGTTGTGCATGCCTGCTTTGGGGCGGGCTTTCTTCAGCACAAACACCGAGGCCAGCATCATCAGCAGGCCGTAGCCCATATCTGCCATCATCACCCCGTAAAACAGAATAAAGAACGGGGCCATCAGGGGGTTGGGGTCTACGGTGCCATAGGCGGGCAGGGAATACATCTCGGTAACCATATTGAGCGGCCGGGTGAACCAGTTGTTTTTCAGCTGCACCGGCACCTGCGGGTACTCGCTTTCCGGCGGGTCGGCAACTTCCCACGCACAGGGGTACTTTGCCAGCGCCGCCTGCACCTCTTCCCAGCGCCCGGCGGGCACCCAGCCCTGCAAAAGAAAAACCTGACGGGTGTCCCGCAGAAGGGCGCGGCTTTCCTGCAGGTGAATATCCAGCAAGGCCCTGTCGGATGCGCGGCACAATGCGTCCATTTGGCCGTGCATGCCGGCCAGCCGCGCGCGGGCCTGTTCCAAACCCGCCCGTACCTGTGCCTGCTGGGCACAAAGGGCCCTGTCGCTCTCCCGGGCTGTGCCGTTCCAACCGCTCAGGTCCATACGGGCCCAACCAAAGCCGCGAAGGGCCTCCAGCACGGCGTCCTGCACAGACGAGTGGCAAACCAACAGGCAATAGCGCAGCTCCCGGCTGGCGCTGGCCTGCGTGAGGCATGCCAGTTCACTTGCGTTTTGTACGGCCCGGGTGGCCTCTTCCAGGGGCCGGCCGGCCGTGAGGGTGCCAAACTGCACCAGCATGTCCGGCGTAGAGGCCGTGCACAGCGGCACGTCCAGCCCCAGCCAGGGCGCCAGCGAGGCGCGCTGTGCGGCCAGCTTTTCCTGCTGCGCCAGCAGGGCGGTTACCTGCCGGTCTGCCTCCAGCACGTCGGCAACAGCCTTGTCCTGCTGTGCCATTGCCTGCGGGGCATACAGCTCGTCCCGGCGGGCGCCGGGCTTCGGCGAAAGAAAACCGCGCCCTTTCGCGCCATCATGCCGCAGCACTTCCATGGCGCGCTGTGCATCGTGGTGGCGCGCCTGCGCATCGGCAAGGGCCCGTGTATCCGGCGAAGAGAGGCTGGCCAGCAGATGCTCTGCCGGTGCGGCATCCTCATCGCCCTGGGGCCCCAGTGTGGGCTCGCTGATTTCCACACAGCCCAGGCCCTGAAGCGCATGCAGTATCGCTTCCCGGTCTTCCCGCATGGCAAGCAGCCCCAGCCGCTTCATTTTGACGATAGCCATCAGCTCACAACCTTTTCTACAAGAAAAGCAGCCGCTTCATCCAGCCGGCTGCGCATCTGCGCCTTGCGGGCCTCGCAGCCCTGCCGGGCCTGTTCCAGAACCTCCTGCGCCCAGGCCCGCGCCTGGGCCTCTGCCTCGGCCATCATGGCCCCGGCCTCGGTTTCTGCCTGCTGGCGCGCCTGCTCCACCGCAAGGCGGGCGGCACGCTGTGCCTGGGAAACCCGCTGCTTGTTCTGTGCCGCTGCGTTTTCCTTTTTCTGCTTTACTTCCTGCTCTAATTCGGTCACTTTCTGAATCTCATCTGTCACCATTGCCGCTTCACCACCTGCTTTCAGATTTTACCGCATAACCGCCATGCAAATTTTAAGGTATGGTACCATTCTAGAAGTAATAAATGAAAAAATCAAGAACAAACAGAGCAAGATTTTTGGTACTTTGCGTGAATTTTTTCAGGGCGCAGCCGCTTTTGGCGGGCGGTTTTGCCCCACGGCCCTCTTTGTATCAGTGTATGCAGGCCTTTTCCGTTTAAGCGGCCAAAAAAGGGCGCGCGGCATTTTTTTGACGGAAAAGGGCGCGCCGGGCCGCCGTATTTCCCATAAAATGCGCAAATTCCCGGCCAGGGGGCTTGCACATTGCACGATGTTCTGTTAAGATAAAAAAGAAGATCTGCGTGCCCGGCACGGGTCTTTCAGCCCGCAGCCCGCGGGTAATAAGGAAATGGGGCCATCCAGACGGGGTGGCTATTCTTTTGAACACAAAATACACTAAAAAAGTATATTTTGCCCTTCGCGTATGCGCGCAGGGCGGCAAGGAAACACTTTCCGCAGAAAAGGCCTGCATTTGGCCAGTGGCGGAAGAGAGGGAGATTAAAATGTTGCAACTGGAACATCTGGCCTGGCAGCTGCCGGGTGGAGAAAGCATTTTGAAAGGGGTAGACATGCATGTGCCCAAGGGCAAGCTGGTGGTGGTAACAGGCCCCAACGGCGGCGGCAAAACGTCGCTGGCCAAGCTGGTTGCCGGGCTGGAGACACCCACGGCCGGGCGCATTTTGTTTGACGGCGAGGACATCACGGGCCTCGACATCACCCAGCGCGCCCGAAAAGGCATTGCCTATGCGTTTCAGCAGCCGGTGCGCTTCAAGGGCCTTACCGTGCGGGACCTGCTGGAAATGGCGGCAGGCAAACCGCTGGAAGAATGCGAGGTTTGCGCGCTGGTGGGCAAAGTGGGCCTGTGCGCCAGCGAATACATCGACCGCGAGGTGGACGCCAGCCTTTCCGGCGGCGAGGCAAAGCGCATCGAAATTGCAACGGTGCTGGCGCGCAATGCCAAGCTCTCTATTTTTGATGAGCCGGAGGCCGGCATTGATTTGTGGAGCTTTTCGAAGCTGGTGGAAACTTTTCAGGAACTGCAAAAAAGCCATCATGGCACGCTGCTCATCATTTCGCATCAAGAGCGCATTTTGTCCATTGCAGATGAAATTGTCGTCATCGCAGATGGCGTGGTGCGCGAGGCGGGCCCGCGCGAGGAAGTGCTGCCCCACCTGATGCGGGGAGAGAGCATGGGCTGTATGTGCCCGCTTGGCAAGGAGGTGCGCCGCGCATGAATAAGGTAACGGATGAACTGCTGCGCCTGGTGGCAGGTTTTAAGGGCGAATTTACCGGCGCCTACAACATTCGCGAGGACGGCGGATGCGCCGGGCGCCAGTCTACGAAGAACATCAAAATAGAATCCAAAACAGACAAGCCGGGCATCGATATCCGCGTGGCGCCCGGCACAAAAGGGGAAAAGGTATATATCCCGGCCTGCGTCACGCACAGCGGCGTGGACGACCTGGTATACAACGATTTCTACATCGGCGAAGGGGCCGATGTGGTGGTGGTGGCAGGCTGCGGCATCCATGCAGACGGCGAAGAAGAGGCGCGCCACAATGGCATCCACCGCTTTTTTGTGGGCAAGGGCGCCAAAGTGGTTTATGAAGAAAAGCATGTGGGCACAGGCGCCAGCACGGGCAACCGCCACATTGACCCTGTGACAGAGGCGTTTCTGGAGGAAGATTCCAGCCTCACCATGGACACGGTGCAAATTTCCGGCGTGGACACCACCTACCGCAAGACAAGCGCCAGGCTGGCTGCGCGCGCAAAGCTGCTGGTGCGCGAGCGCTTGATGACGAACGGCGCAGAGGCGGCCAAAACCGAGTTTACCGTGTATCTGGAAGGGGAAGACTCCGGGGCGGACCTCGTGTCCCGCTCGGTGGCCAAGGGCCGCAGCCATCAGGAGTTTGTCTCCCGCATTGTGGGCACCACGCGCTGCACAGGCCATTCCGAATGCGACGCCATTCTGGCGGATAAGGCCACGGTGGTGGCCACGCCTGCGCTGGAGGCCGCCCACCTGGACGCTTCGCTCATCCACGAGGCGGCCATTGGCAAAATTGCGGGCGAACAGCTGATGAAGCTTCGCACCCTGGGCCTTACGGAAGAACAGGCCGAAGAAAAGATTATTGCAGGCTTTTTGAAGTAACTTTGTTTTTGGCACAGATCACAGAAAAGCCCTCTGGCAGCCGCCCGGCAGCCAGAGGGCTTTTTTGCCGCAGCATGCCCTTCGCCGATGCGCCGGCCCCTCTGGCGGCGGCTTGCCTTGCCGCCTGGTCCCGGCCTTTGCCGCCGGGTTTGCAGTGTGGTGCCGCTGTGTGCTATGATACAGAAAACCAGGCCCGGCAAAGAAAGCCGGCAGGTGCGCAGGCCCGGGTGGCCGCGCGCCGGAAAAGAAGGGGGAAAGGCTATGGAGTTCCGGCCCATACGAAGAAACCGGCAGCAGCTGACACAGGAGCAGGCGTGGGCCCTGCTGGAACAGGGAAGCTACGGTGTGCTGGCTGTGCAGGGGGACGGCGGATGGCCCTATGCGGTGCCGCTGAACTATGTGTGCCAGGCGGGCAGCATTTATTTTCACTGTGCCAAAGCGGGCCATAAGCTGGATGCCATGCGCGCGCACCCGCAGGTGTGCTTTACCGTGGTGGGAAAGTCAGATGTGGTAAGCAGCAAATTCACCACCTATTTCAGCAGCGTGGTGGCCTTTGGCACGGCGCGCGTTGTGGAAGAAAACAGCGCCCGGCTTGCCGTGTTGCGCGCCCTGGTAGAGAAATATTCGCCGCACGAGCCGGAGGAAAACAAGGCCCATGAAGTGGACAGCTGCGGCACATCCTGCATTGTGGCCATCGATGTGGTGCACCTTACAGGCAAACAGGCCATTGAACTGGTGGAACAATAACGGGCAAAAGTGGCCGAAGGGGGCAGCAGGCTTTGGAATATAGAAGGCTGAGCGCAGAGGAGATCTGCCCGGGGCTGTTCCGGCATTTTGTCCGCCGCCAGCAGGTCACCCAATGCTGGTGCAGGGAAAATGGAGAATGGCGCGTGAAGGACACCCCTTTTCTGGATGACTGGACGCCGGAAGATTATGAAACACTGGCCCGCTGCCTGAAAAACACCTGTGGGGCCGGCGGGTTTGTGTGCGCCGCCTTTTGCGAAGGGGCGCTGAAAGGGTTTGCCTCTGTGGAGGCAGGCCTGTTCGGCGGCGGCCGGTATCTGGAACTTTCCAGCCTTCATGTGTCGCAAGAGCTGCGCGGGCAGGGCGTGGGGAAAAAGCTGCTTCATGCGGCTGTGCAATGGGCCAGAGGCCAGGGGGCGAAAAGGCTTTACATCTCTGCACACCCTGCGGTGGAAAGCCAGGCCTTTTACCGGGCAATGGGCTGCACGCCGGCGCAGGTTTGCCGCCCGGCCCATGCGGGGCGCGGGCCCGCCGGCCGCCCGCTGGAGCTGTTGCTGTAAGGGTACACCCGGCCCCTTCGAAAAGAAAAACAAAAAAGGGCGCGCGGCATTTTCGATGCCGCGCGCCCTTTTCTGAGCACAAACCAACACAACGCAGGCCGCCGCGCGGCCTCAACCGCGCGTTTTCCACCAGAACCATGCGTTGACAGCCCCGTAAACCAGAAAGAACCCGCCCAGCGTCAGCACACCAAAGCTGAAATAGGTGCGCGGGTATCCGCGCACCAGAACTGTCACCAAGAGGCTGGCGGGCACAAAGGTACACAGGGCGAAATTTGCGCGCCACAGCCTGCGGTGCCCCGAGGCCTTTTCAAACAGGCCCGCCGCACCCTGCAGAATAAGCCCAAGCGCCTGAATTGCCATGCCAATGGCAATATCGGTGGCAAGTTGGCGTTCATACCAGGCGGCGCAAATATACACAAGGCCCAACACCACCAGCGCTGCCCCGAAAGCGGGCATCAGGCGGCGCTGGGGCGCCGCACCGGCCGGGCAGGCGGGCCGAGGTTCTTCACACCCCTGCAAAAGCATATCTGCCGAGACGCCGAACACCCTGCATAAGGCCAGCGCTTTGTCCAGCTCTGGCAGGCTTTCGTCCAGCTCCCATTTCGAAATGGCCTGCCGCGACACGCCAAGGCGTTCGGCAAGCTGCTCCTGAGAGAGGCCCATGCGCCTGCGGTGGGCCTGAATGCGCGCGCCCAGTGTTTTGCTGTCCTCCATGTTGAAACAACCCCTCCCGGTTTGAAATGCCGCCTGCGGCCCGGGCCGTGCCTGGGCCCGGCGCCGCCTGCCGTTTCAGAATACCCGGGCGCGCGGTTGCATGCCACAAAGCCGGGCTGGAATATGCGCAACCGGCGGTTGCAGGGCATGGCCATGCGGCGGAAAGCCGGCTTAAAGCGAATAAAACTGCCACTGCGGAAGCCACAACAGCAGCCTTGCATAATTTTCCGGCACGGGCAGCCCGCTGAGCGCGGGGTAAAACATAACAAACAGAAGCCCCGCACATGCTGCCAGTGCCAGCGCCGCCCGCCGCGCGATGCGCGGGGCGCGGGCGTTCCATTCGGCCCAAAGCAGTGCCAGCGCCAGCACGCCAAAGGCCGCGCCGGGGAAGTAGTGATACAAAAAGGTGCAGCGGCTTACTGTTACCCAGGGCAGAATTTGGGCGGCCCACAGCACCAGCACAGCGCGCCCGGCGCGGGTGCCGTTGCCCCGCGCCTGCTGCACCGCCAGCCCGGCCAAAGCTGCCGTGCCGCCCCAGAACACCAGCGGGTTGCCGAGGCAGGCAATGCTGGCGGCCATCCCCTGCGGCAGCTCGCCGCCCATATAATACCATACCGGGCGCAGGTCGAAGGGCCAGGTGAACCAGCGGCTTTCAAACGGGTGTGTGGCATTCAGCGCCGAGTGATAGGCATACATGCTTTGCTGGGCGGCCCACCAATCGGCAAGGGTATATTGCGGCGTGCCCAGCCCCAGCGGAAGATAACTGGCCAGATAAATGCCAAGCGGAAGGAAAATAAACAGTGCACAGCCGCCCGCCAGCGCGCGCCCCCAAAGCCCGCGCACAGCGGCCCGTGTGCCCGGCTGGGCCCGAAGGGCCTTTGCCTTTGCAGAAAGCGCCCAAAAGTACAGCACGGCCAACCCGGCGCCGGCAAAAATGCCCGTCCATTTCACCGCTGCGGCACAGCCAAAAGCTGCGCCAGAGGCCGCAAGGCACGCCCAGGCGCGGCGCGTGAAGCCCGTGCGTGCCAGCTCGCGGCAGAAGCCCAGCATGCCAAGCGAACAGGCCAGAATAAAAAATACAGCATAGGTATCGATGGTGCCGATGCGGCTTTGCGCAAAGCGCATAAAGTCAAAGCCCCACAGCACAGCGGCCAGCGCGGCGGCGCGGCGGCTGCGGCACAGCGCGCGCGCCAGAAGATAAATCTCCGGTGCAAGCAGCACGCCGAACAGGGTGCCCATGCAGCGCCATCCGAATGGGGTCATGCCGAACAGGGCCACGCCCAGCGCCATAATATCCTTGCCAAGGGGCGGGTGTGTGGTCTCGTAAACAGGCAGCCCGTGCACTGTCTCATAGGCGGTGCGCGCATGGTAAATCTCGTCGAAATACATCGAGTTCTCATAGCTGGGCCGTGCGGGCACAAGGCCCTGCTCGTCAAACAGCGCTTGCCCGTTGCTGCTGTACACGGGCAGTGTTTGCCCGCTGGCGTCCAGAAATGCCAGCTCAAACACCTGTGCGCCGGTGACTGTCACCGTATACGGCCCCGGGCCGGAAAGCGCGTGCCGCACCCAGGAAAAGCACCCGCCGGACGCCAGTTGTGCCAGCAGCACTTCGCGGCCCTGCGCGTCCTGCACGCGCAGCTGCCCGCCCGCCTGGGTAATGCCCTGATACACCATCAGGCTTTCGGCCTCGCCATCTACGGTGGCCGTCACGGAAAGAGAGCTCTGCGCTTCTACAAAGGTTTGCGGCGCAGCCGTGTTGCCAAGGCGCGCAAACGAAACGGCGCCCAGGGCCAGGGTGCCGGCAAGAAGAAGGGCGAGCTCGCGCCTTGTCCAGCGCAGCGGCACGGGCGGCGGCCCCACAGGCTGCCTGCGCGCGGCACGGCGGGCCAACAGCACACGCAGCCCCACCATGGGGGCAAAGTTTTGCAGCTGCGCCGCCTGCAGGGGTTCATCCCGGGCGGGCCAAAGGCTCAGGCGCACAGCCAGCCACAGCAGCATGCACACACAAAGCAAGACGGCCAGGGCTGTGGCGCGCAGGGCAAACGCCGGCAGGCTCTGCAGCAAAAAAAGGTCCTGCGAGGTGCTGGCGTTTACCACCAGCAGCATATTCAGCCAGGCGGCCACGCCCAATGTGCAGCCAATGGCAAGCAGCTGGCGGTTTGCGCGCACGGCGGCTGCTGCCAGGGTTAGAAACACCGCCATCAGCAGATACCGTTCATGCATGCGGTGTGCAAAGCAGAAAATGCCGGCCGCATAGGCCGCAGCCAGCAGCAACGGGCACAGGCGCCCCGCCTTTGCAGCCCGGAAAGCAAGCACACACAGCCCTGCCGTAAGCACGGCAATGTGCAGCGTGCCCCACTGTGCATAGGTAAAAAACAGCAGGCGGTCTGTCTGCGGGGCCCAGTTTGCCCCCAGCAGGGAAAACCAGTTGGCCGCGCTGAGGCTGGCGTAAGGGTAGCTTTGCGCTGTGGAGAAATATTTTTCAAACAGGCCGGGCAAAAGCCCCGAAACCCCAAAAAACGGCAGGCCACATACAAGCGCAGGCACAAGGGCGGCAGCCCCTGCGCCCGCCGCGCGGCCCAGTGCGGCCAGGCGCTTTGGGCTGTACCAGGCATCTGCCAGCACGCATACGGCCAGCACCGGCCCCAGAATTAGCGCCTGCGGCTTCAGGGCCAGCGCTGCGCCCCAGCAGAGCGCTGCGGCAAAAAGGCGCCGTTTTCCCAGCGCGGCAAAGCAGGCAACCAGAAACAAAAGGTACACCATGTCCATTTGCTTCCAAACACCTGTTACATATAAAAGGGCCGGGCTGGCCCCCGCGGCAACACCCAGCACAAAGCCGCGCGCACGGCCGGGCCCTGCAAGACGGTAACAGAGGGCGGCCAGCCCCAGCCCTGCCAAAATGCCGGGCGCCGCCAACAGGCAGCGCGCAAACGCGCTGGCGTGGCTTATGTGCAAAAGCTGGGCAAGCTTGCCCAGCGGCCATAAAAGCAGAATGCCGCCGGGCGGGTAATCGGCAAAATACCCCTCTGCATAAAAGCCGGAAAATCCCTCTTCCGCCACACGGAGGGCCCAGGCCCAAAAGGTGTTGTAATCGGCCGCATAGCCGGCAGTGGCCCCGGCCAGCACAAGCTGAGCCAGTGCACAGGCCCCCATAACGCCCCAGAACCAGCGTGTCCACGCGTGTTTTTCCGGCATATGGGCACCTCCCTTTTTCAGTGTTTTGGTGCGGCCGCGCCGCATTGCTTTATCATACCATTCGCAGGCGGTGCCTGGCAAGCACACGTTGCGGCACAACAAAAACAATGGGCCGCGGAATACCCTTCCGTGGCCCACTGTGTGGTTTTGCTGTGACACACCCTTTGCGGCATGCATCATTCAATGGCGATATACGTCTTTTCCGGCAATGCCTTCTGCTCTGCCTTCGGGATGCTCAAGCGCAGGATGCCGTCCTCAAACTTGGCGTGCACATCGGCGTCGGTGATGCCTTCGCCCACATAGAACGAACGGCTGCACTGGCCGGCCCAGCGCTCGCGGCGCACATAACGCCCGTTTTTATCGCCTTCGTCCTTGTCAAGGCCCTTGGCCGCCGTCACGGTGAGGTAGCCGTTCTCGACGCTTGCCGTGATTTGGTCTTTTTTGAAACCGGGCAGGTCAATGTCCAGCTCGTAGGTGTTATCCGTCTCGCGAACATCTGTGCGCATCACGGCCGCGGCGCGCTTGCCGTACAATTCATGGTCTGCCTCGCGCTCGAACATGCGGAAAGGCTCGGAAAAGAAACTATCGAACAGATTTTCACCAAAAATGCTAGGCAACATACTTCATTCCTCCATTCCAGATGCCGCCTTTGCGGCACACTGTGAAAATTGCCATTCGTGATTGGTTTTATTCGCTTCTTTCGAAGCTGACTTTAGTATATCACAAATTTTAGCACTGTCAACACTAGAGTGCTAAAATTCACATAAAGTTCATAAAATATGGCAATAAATCAACATAGAATAGGGGAAGTGGTGATTTTTTAAGCGAAAAACAGCTTTAGCACTCTTGCGGAAAGATTAAAAATTTGCACCATTCCAACCCCATAGAGGCGTCTCGGCATATTTGACATAGATGCGGTTTTCTGCAATGCCCAGTGCACCCGCTATCACATCGCACACGCGCGCGGTAAGGGCGTCGGCGGCCTCGTCCGCCACGCTGCCATAGGCGCTTACCTCCACCATGGCGGCTGCGTCGTCACTTCCCGCAAACCACAGGCGCGCTTCGGGCTCAAAGTTCACCATCAGCCATGCCTCGGTTTTGCCCGGCAGTGCTTCAATTGCCTGGCCCAGCTGGCGCTTCATGGCCTGCTCGGCGGAATCGGAAATGGGGATATTGGCTTTTACATTAATAAAGGGCATAAAAACCTCCTGAATTCCGGCATGCGGCGCAGCGCATATGCTGCGGGCTGCCTGGTTTAAAACAGGGCGGGTGCGGCCGCCCTGTTTATCATAACGCCTGCGCATGGCTTGCGCAAGAAAAAAGGCGGCGCTTACAAAGGCGATACATATATGAAAAAGATGTAAATTTGGCGGCCAGGGTTGAAAAAAGCAGAATTTGGTGATAGCATTATTATAGCTATAACTATGAGTATAATTGCCGGGCGTATCATGCAAAATGGAGAGGCCCGTTTCGGTTTTTTAGATGGTTTGGGCAGATGCCTGGTTCGGGCAGGCAAAGAGGGCCGGCGGGAAATTTGCCGGGGAATGCCCGCTTTGCTTTTATCGGATGCCGGGTGCGCAGGCAGCGGCAGCCTGCTGCCTGGCCTGCAAGGGTTGCTGCTGCAAGCAAATAATACCGGCCGTATTTGCGGCGTGAAGGAGAAAACATGTCCAAGAAGAAAAAGGCCCCCCAGCATGCGAAAAAAAGCAGGCTGCGCCAGCGTTTTGAGCGGCGCTTGACAAAAGAAAATGACACCGGCGCCTGGCAGCAGGAGAACGAGGCCGTGGGCCGGGCGGCGGCTGGGGAATTTGACACCATGTCGTTCGATGCGCCCGAAGAGGGCGGCAGTTACGGCGAGGGCCCCTACGAAGGCGCCCCTTCTGTCACTGACGATACGATGGATTTTGATATGCCGGAGGATGCAGGCGGCTATGGCCCGCAGTACGGCTATGGCGGCGAGGCATATGAAGCGCCCGTTTCTGCCAGCGATGATACGATGGATTTCGACGTGCCGGAGGATGCGGGCAGCTATGGCCCGCAATACGGCTATGGCGATGAAGCGTACGAAGCTCCCTCTTCTGTAAGCGATGACACCATGGATTTTGATGTGCCGGGTGATGGTGCGCGCGGCCCGCAGTATGGCTATGACGATGAGCCATATGAAGCGCCTTACTCTGCTGCGGACGACACCATGGGCTTTGAGCCGCCCGACGGAGGCACGGGCGGCTACGGCGGGGGCGACGGCGGCTATTCCGGCCAGCCGCCGCGCGGCGGCCGCCACGGCAAGGACGGCTTTTTCCAAAAATATCTTTCCGGCCACGGGCTGGCGGTGGCGCTCAGCGCGGCGGGCGTGGTGCTGGTAGGCGTGCTGGGCGTTGTGGCGGCGTTTAAGTTTGGCCTGCTGGGCACGGGTGGCCTGCCTGCGTCCAGCCCGGCCCCGTCCGGCAGCACCGGCATCTCTGGCGCTGTGCCGGGGTCTTCCTCTTCAGTTGCGGCCACGGCCACACCGGAAAGCAGTTCACAAAGCAGCTCCACAGCGGCAACGGCTACACCGCGGCCCAGCGCAACGCCCCGGGCCACGGCTACCCCAAGAAAGACGGCTGCGCCCACTGCCACACCGCAGAGAACGGCCACGCCGCAGCCCACGGCTACGCCGCAAAAAACCAGCACGCCCCCGGCCCATACCCACAGCTGGGTAAAACAGAGTGAAACTGCCGCCACTTGCACGGCTGGCGGAACCATTACTTATAAGTGCAGCTGCGGGGAAACAAAAACCGAGAACACGGCGGCGCTGGGCCACAACTGGCAGCAGACCGGGCACACAGACGCCACCTGTGAAACAGGCGGCACCACTACTTATCAATGCACGCGCTGCAACCAGACAAAGCAGGATTCCACCAATGCGCAGGGGCACAATTATGTAGAGCGGGCCCGTACGGGTTACCCTTGCACGGGCTATAAAGTGACAAAAGCCTGCACGCGCTGCGGCGACGTAGTTACGACAGATGAGCCCGCCACGCAGGCGCATGACCGGGCGGGCGCGATCCGAACAGAGAATGGCGTAATTCAATACCAGTGCACTATGTGTGGCGGGTGGTTCGAGTGATGCGCACCTCTTAAAGCAAAGGGGGAGACAGAACAGTGAAAAAACTGATTCGAAAGGGAATGGCCCTGTGGCTGGCCCTGGCGCTGGCGGCTTCCATGCTGCCGGCGGGCTTTGCCGCGGGCGAAAGTTCGTCCTCCTCGGGTTCGGGCCCGGCCCAAAGCGCGGAAGAGGCAGATGACACAAACCTTCCCTATGAATATGAATTGGACGAGGACGGCAACGCCACGCTGACGAAATATACCGGCAGCGAGGCGGAAGTGGTGACGCCCAAAACCATTGACGGGCACCCGGTTACACGCCTGGAGGGCACTTTCCGGCAGCCCGAGGAAGAAGAGGCCGGCGCACCGGCAAGCGCCTCTTCCTCTGCCGGGGAAGAAAAGGCGCAGGCCACAGAGCAAAACGAAGCGGCCGGCATCCGCAGCATCACGGTGTCGGAAGGCGTAGAATACATGGATGGTTACACCTTTGCAAACCTTTCCACCCTGGAAAAGGTTTCGCTTCCCTCTACCCTGAAGCAGGTGAACGGCTACACGTTTGAGGGCCTGGAAAATTTAAAAGAAGTTGCGCTTTCGGAAGGGCTTGAAACCATTCAGACAGAAGCCTTTCGGAACACCGGCATTGAAACGATTGTGCTTCCCGAAACGCTGCAGACCATTGGGGCAAAGGCGTTTGAAAGCGAGGCCTTGAAAGAGATTACCGTGCCGGCCGGCGTCACCCGCATTGGCGGGCAGGCGTTTCGCACCGATACGGAACTGACCATTTACACCACCATGAACTCTACGGCGGCCGTGTATGCGCAGCTGAACCAGATTGATGTTGTGTACACCGACTATGTGGCCGTGGAGGAAGTGACGCTGGATAAAACCGAGCTGACGCTGGTGGAGGGCGAGACAGGCCTGCTGAAGGCCGATGTGCTGCCAGAGGACGCCACTGAAAAAACCGTGACGTGGGAATCTTCCGAACCCGCTGTGGCCACGGTGGATGAAAACGGCACCATTACGGCCGTGAAAGAGGGCCAGGTTGCCATCACCGCCAAAGCGGGCCAGGCAAGCGCGTCGTGCACGGTGACCGTGAACCCCATTGACGACAGCGTGACCGTGGGCTGGACGCAGGACGGCCTTCACTATGTGCGTGCGGACGGCAGCTATATGAAGGGCCTTGCTGAAATAGACGGCCAATATTATATTTTCAGCGAGGATGACGGCACCCTGCAAAAAGGGGAAAATGTGCCCTATGGCGGCTACACCTATGGCACAGATGACAAGGGCATTTTGATTTCGGTAACAGTGCCGGACGGGGTGACGGAGCTGCCCCGCGGCGAATTTACCATTCCCTCGCTGAAAACGTTCACCATCCCTGCCAGCGTCACCTACATGGGGGCGGGCTGCATCCCGGTGGCAGAGGACGTGGCAGTGCGCGCGCCGTACGGCTCTACCGCGCATGTATACGCACAGTTGAATAACCTTAGTTTCGCCTATACGGATACGGTGACTGTCACTTTGGACCAAACCGAGCTGGAGCTGGTGAAAGGGCGCGAAAAAACGCTGACCGCCTCTGTTTCGCCTGCGTTTGCACAAGAGTTCGAGCAGGTGTGGGCCAGCTCGAACCCGGATGTTGCCACCGTGGAAAACGGCGTGGTGAAGGGCCTGGAGCTGGGCGAGGCAGACATCACATTAGAGGTGGATGGCGTGAAGGCCGTGTGCCATGTGACGGTGAAGGACAAAGTGTGCGATGCCCATTGGGAGGGCGAACAGTATATTCAGGAAGACGGCGAGCCCGCCAGAGGCATTGTGGAAATTGAGGGCAAAAGCTATCTGTTCCGCGAAGAGGACGGCGCCGTGCAGAAAAACGCGGAAAATTTCGCGTATGGCGATTATGAATACAGCACAGATGAAGCGGGCGTCATTGTGGGCGTGCGCGTGCCGGAGGGCGTCACCTCTGTGCCGGGAAAACAGTTTTTCAGCCTGAAACAGCTGCAAACGGCAGATGTGGGAAGCCACGTCACCTACCTGGGCGCAGACTTTGTGGACGCGGCCTGCGGGGTTGTTATTTATACTTCACAGGGAAGCCTGGCTGCCGTATATGCCAAAATGCGAAATATCCCTGTGCGCTATTCTGACGGCGATGTGCCGCTGGAGAGCATCTCCCTTTCCGAGACGCAGCTGCTGCTGCGCCCGCAGGAGGCAGCTTCCCTGCAGGTGTCTTACGAGCCCTGGGACGCAACAGACCGCGCCGTCACCTGGAGCTCTTCCGACCCCGCTGTGGCCACGGTGGATGAAACCGGCCTTGTGACGGCGCTGGCAAACGGAACGGCCGTTATCACCGCGCAGGTGGGCGGCAAAACCGCAAGCTGCACGGTGGATGTGGCCGACCGCAACACCTGGGTGGAACAGGGCGGCGACACCTATTACATAGGCGAAGACGGCCAGTTTGTCACCGGTTACCAGGAAATTGAGGAAAAATTCTATATCTTTGATGAAGAGGGGCGCCTGCAGAAGGGCACCATCACCTATGAGGGCCAGCGCTTCCTGGCCGGCGAAGACGGCGCGCTGTATGTGCAGGCCTTCGTGGAGGGCGAAGACGGCGTCACCTATTACGGCGAAGACGGCGCCGCGGTAGTGGGATGGTTTGAAACGGCGCAGGATGCGGAAAACCACCCCGCGGGCCGCTATTATCAGGATGACCAGACTTACCTTCTGGCCGTGGGCCTTGTGCCGCTGGGCGACACGGTGTATTATTTTGACGCCTCCGGCCGCCTGCACACCCAGGCGGGCTATGTGACGGTGGACGGCCAGCAGTATTATATTACAGCGGACGGCATCTATTCCCCGCCGCCCGTCATCACGGACGTCACCGTCAGCTACAACAGCAAAACAGGCGAAAACACCGTGAAGGTGACGGCCACTTTTGGCGCCGCAGGCGCGGCGGAAAAGGCATACAGCTTTGACGGCGGCAAAACCTGGCAAAGCGCGGCCAGCTATACGTTTAAGGTGACAAAAGACACCACCCTGGCGAAAGACTCGGTGCAGGTGCGCGACGCCGCACAGCCCGCGCAGGTGGAAAAGTACGGCTACGAGCTTGCGCTGAAGGGGCCCGTCACCGGGCCGCTGAAGGGCATTGACGTGTCTTCGCACCAGGGCACCATCGACTGGCAGGCGGTGGCCGATTCCGGCGTCCAGTTTGTCATCGTGCGCGCCATGTGCTGGAGCAATGCGGCCGGCGGCTATGCCATGGATTCCAAATTTGTCGAGAACGTGAAGGGCGCCAAGGCGGCCGGCCTGATGGTGGGCGCCTATTGGTACAGCGATGCGTTCAACGGCAGCGAGGCGCGCGAAGAAGTGAGCTTCATTGCCAATTCCAGCGAGTGGAAGGCCCTGAAGGACGCAGGCATCACCCTGGATTTGCCCTTCTATATCGATTATGAGGACCCGTGGATTCTGAAAAATAACCACTCTACTTACGACAGCCGCACAGACGCCGTGCGCTCCGGCATGGTGGCGGTGGAACAGATGCTGGGCACCGCCACAGGTTTCTACGCCAGTGAAAGCTGGATGAAGACGCAGTTTGACGGCGCGGGCCTGATGAATGAGGGCTATAACGCCTGGGTGGCGCACTGGGGCTCGTCTCAGGGCATGGGCAATGTGCAGATGTGGCAGTATTCCAATGCGGGCAGCGTGCCCGGCATCAGCACCAATGTAGACCTGAACTGGCTGTACCCCAGCGGCGCAGGGGGCAGCGGCTCCAGCGACGGCACGGGTTCCAGCAGCGGCAACATCACGGTGTGGGACGTGAACACGAGCAAAAGCGTCACGGCCAACACCACCGAAATTTTGAAAAAGATTGTGGCCAACGAGGTGGGCGGCTTCACCAGTGCCCAGCTCAGCGCGGGCGACAGGCGCAGCCTGTACCAGGCGCAGGCCGTGGCGGCGCACTCTTGGCTTATCTACCAGATTCGCCATGGGGTATCTACGCCCAGCGTGGGGCTTGCCAGCAGCTACAGCAGCGAGATATCAAGCGCGGTAGAGAGCGTGAAGGACGTGCTGGTAAAGTATAACGGCGATGTGGCCAACACGGCCTATGGCAGCTGTGCGGCGGAAAAAACCAATTCGGCTGCCAACATGGGGTGGGGCAATTATGCCTACCTGGTCAGTGTGGACAGCGCGTTCGAGCAGAAATTTGCCCCTTCCCAGTATTACCCCAGGGCTACCACCATCAAGCAGGAGACAATGCGCAGCAATGTCATCAAAATGGTGGGCGAAACAGTGTTCAAGGCCTATGAATCGAGGCCGGAAAGCTGGATTACCGAAATTCACACAGACGCCAACGGCTATGTGGATTACGCCGTGGTGTGCGGCCAGCGCATTACCGGCGGCAGGTTCTACGAGAACTGCTGGGGCATGTATGGCGCCAACCTCGTCAGCTGGAGCTATAACAGCGCAGACCGGTCTTGGGTTATTACCACCAACGGCAACGGCCATGGCGTGGGCATGAGCCAGTACGGCGCGGCGGGCTATATTGCGCAGTATGGCTGGAGCTATACGCAGGTGCTGCAGCACTACTTCCCGGGCGCCAGCGTTGTGTAAAAAACAAATTTTCTGCCCCCGGCGGCACTTTTGGCCGCCGGGGGGCGCTGTTTTTTGGGGGAATATTTCTTGAAAGCCGCCAAAGATTACGGGACGTATCGAAATGTATAAAAAATCCATTTTATGCATAAAATTTTGATTATACGGCTTTTTGTGCTGATTTTATGCAACAGAACTTGTGGAAAGTAACAAAAATGCCCGCCATTCGCGGGCATTTTGCTATTTCACCTTCCCATTCTGGGTGGGGTGTGGTATGATACCTAACACCAATCGCGGTGCAGCGCTTTTGCCGCGCCGGGAAAAGTAAGGAGCGAAGCTTTGTTATGGACCCCATACAAGTAGGCCTTTTATGTATTCTGCCGCCGGTCATTGCCATCGGCCTGGCCCTCATTACGAAAGAGGTGCTGTCCAGCCTGATGCTTGGCATTTTGTCCGGCACGCTTATCTATGCGCTGAACACGGGTGCGGGCCCCGTCAGTGCGGTGAGCAGTGCATTCACCATCATGGCGGATGAGTTTTCCGCCTCCATGATTGTGTTCCTGTGTCTTCTGGGCGGGCTGGTGGCCGTCATCAGCATGGCGGGTGGCTCGCGCGCATACGGCGAATGGGCCGCCAAGGGTGTGCGCAGCCGCAAAAGTGCGCAGTTTGCCACCGGCATTCTGGGTGTTCTGATTTTTATTGATGACTATTTCAACTGCCTCACCGTGGGCACCGTGATGAAGCCCATCACCGATAAATACCACATTTCCCGTGCGAAGCTGGCCTATTTAATTGATGCCACGGCGGCGCCGGTGTGCATCATTGCCCCCGTTTCGTCGTGGGCGGCCAGCGTAATCTCCAACCTGCCGGACGAGGGCAACGGCGGCATGGCCACGTTCCTGTCCACCATCCCCTTCAATTTGTACGCAATCCTCACCATCATCATGATTCTTGTGCTGGTTGCCTTCCAGCTTGATTTCGGCCCCATGCAGAAATATGAGCTGGAAGCGCAGATGCAAAAAGGAGACATTACCGATGACGCCACCGCGCAGGCGGACGACATCAGCGGGCTGAAGGTGTCCGGCAAGGGCACTTTGTGGGACCTTGTGGTGCCTATTCTCAGCCTGATTGTGTTCTGCATTCTTGCCATGCTGTATACCGGCGGCTATTTCGCGGGCGGAATTGGCCTGTTTGACGCCTTTGGCAACACAAATGCAAACCTCTCGCTGGCAATGGGCGGGTTTGGCGCCATTATTGTGGCGGCGCTGCTGTTTTTGCCGCGGCGCATCCTCACCTTCCGCGATTTTATGGACGGCCTGACGGCCGGGTTCAAATCGATGGTGCCTGCGTGCACCATCCTCACGCTGGCGTGGACGCTGAAAGGCGTGTGTGATGCGCTGAGCGTGGGGCCATATGTGTCCGAAGTGGTCAGCTCGTCCAGCGTGCCCATCGCCATTCTGCCTGCCATTGTGTTTGCGGTGGCGGCGTTCCTGTCCTTCTCCACCGGCACGGCCTGGGGCACGTTCGGCATCCTGATCCCCATCGTGGTGCCCATCTGTGAAAATGTGGATATCTCCATCCTCAGCATCATGCTGGCCGCCACGCTGGCCGGCTCTGTGTTCGGCGACCACTGCTCGCCCATTTCAGACACCACCATTTTGTCCTCCACCGGCGCCGGGTGCGACCATATCACGCATGTCTCCACGCAGATACCCTATGCGCTGCTGGTGGCGGGGTGCTGCTTTGCGGGCTACATTGTGGCCGGGCTTACGCGCAATGTGGTTATTACGCTGGTGTTCAGCGTGGCGCTGCTGATAGGCGCACTGCTTGTGCTGCACAAGCTGACACTCAAAAAGGAAAGCGCCGCCGCCAAAGCAGAGCTTGCCCGGCGCGGCGAGGGCTGACAGGCTGTTCACACGCCTGTATCCGGCTGTGTATCAGGGGCTGTATGCCTGCCTGATACACAGCGCAGCCTTGCATTCTCTGGCACAGCCGGGGCCGTTTTGGCCCCGGCTGTGCGCGTTTGCGGGCAGGCGCCCGGTGTGGAAGCGGTAGGCAATTTCACGAAATTTTGTGTGTATGAAGCGTACATCTGAGCACAAACGCATAAAATTCTGGAAAAACGGCCGCAAAAAACAGCGCTTTTCGTACCGGAAAATTCAATAAAATTCACATAATATTCAAGTAAATAACGATATATCGCTATTTTTATGCCGTCTTTTCATACAAATAAAGAGTGTGCAAAATTTATAAGGAACAATTGATTTTTGTTTCATAATTTATTATAATAAAGTTCATACTTTCGCCAGTTGTATCATGCTGAAAAGAGTGGTATACCGGCGAAAAATTGCAAAAAGGGGAGAAAAGCAAATGAAAAAAGCACTTGCACTTGTGCTGGCCCTGGCTTTGGCACTGAGCCTGGCCGCCTGCGGAGGGTCTCCGGCGCCGGCGTCCAGCTCTGCGGCTGGAAGCACGTCCACCGCGCAGCCTGCCGCCTCCGGCACAATGACCACCAACGGCCTGTACCCGGGCACCGCCGACCCTGAGGCAGTCACCTATAACGCTGCTGCCGAGCCCGGCGATATGAACAGCGTTACCACTACGGACTCTGTGTCCATTTCCATTATGCGCGACACCATGGAGGGCCTGACCAGCCTGGACCAGAACAGCGAGCCCATCCCCGGCGTGGCCGAGACGTGGGACGTGTCTGACGACGGCACTGTCTATACCTTCCATCTGCGCGACGATGCAGTATGGTCCAACGGCGAGAAGATTACGGCCGACGACTTCGTGTTTGCCTGGACGCAGCTCTTCACGCCGGAGACGGGCGCCTCTTACGGCGGCACCTGGGCGAGCTACATCAAGGGCGCACAGGAGATGATCGACGGCACGGGCGACGCCAGCGGCCTGGGCGTAAAGGCCCTGAGCGAAAATACGCTGGAGGTCACCCTGACGCATCCCTGCACCTATTTCCTGAGCCTGACTGCGTTCCCCAACTTCTACCCCATCAACGAGGACTTCTGGAATGAGGTGGGCGGCGTGGAAAAATACGGCCGCAGCGCAGACACCATGCTGTACAACGGCCCGTATGTCATCAGCGAGTGGACCCATGAAGACCACGTCACCATGACGAAGAACGACCAGTATTGGGATAAAGAGAACAAGGCGTTCATTCCCACTGTCAACGTTGTGATGATTGCCGACTCCAACGCCGCGATCAACTCCTTCCAGGGCGGCGAGCTGGATATGGTCAACCTGAACGGCGACCAGAAGGCCATGTTCGAGGCCGAGGGCTGCGTAACTGCCCAGTATGATGAGGCAACCTGTAGCTACATGGAATATAACCTGACCGACGGCGTGTCCAGCGAGGCGGTGCAGAAGGCGCTGAACAACGCCAAGGTGCGCACGGCCATGACGCTGGCCATTGACTCCGACAGCTATAACAAGAACATTGCCAAGAACAGCAACACCGTGGCCAACGGCATGGTGCCCGAGGGCATCACCGAGGGCGTTTACGGCGAGGCCCGCGGCAACCTGATTGACCGCAGCATGTCTGAGGAAGAAATCAAGGCCCTGTTCGATGAAGGCATGAGCGAGGCAGGCGTGGATGTGGCCGACTTCAAGCCGGTTATCACCACCGACGACACGGACGCCGCCAAGCAGTTCGCCACCTTCATCCAGAACCAGTGGAAGGAAAAGCTGGGCTTTGACTCCAGCGTGGAGCAGATTACCTTCCAGAGCCGTCTGGATAAGCAGACGAAGAAGACCTTTGACGTGATCCCCTCCCTGTGGAGCCCCGATTACAACGACCCCATGACCTATCTGGATATGTTCGTCACCGACAGCGGCAACAACCACACCGGCTGGAGCAACGCCGAGTATGACGAGCTGATTGCCAACGCGATGGTGGAGGCGGACGCCGACACCCGCACCCAGATGCTGATTGACGCCGAGAAGATTCTGATGGAAGAGATGCCTGTCGGCCCGACCTACTGCCGTGTGCGCGACTACCTGTGCTCTGACAAGCTGACGGGCGTTGTCCGCAGCGCGTTCCAGGAGACTGTGATGCATTTCGCCAAAATCGCTGAGTAAAACCGGCGCGGCGTGAGCTGAAGGAAAAACCGGCTGCCCTGCAGCGGGCAGCCGGTTTTTTGGCTTTTTCACACTTGAAAAATGTCAAAGCAGACAGCAGCGGGATGTGTGCCCGCCGCTGTCTGCTTATCAAAGCCTCAAAGCAGCACAGGGCGTTTTGGGGCTTTGATAAGCAAATTCTGCCGTTTTCAGAATGGCGCGCCTGCCGCAGGGCGGCGCCCCTTCCGTTTTTCTCATTTTCTTAGTAAGGAGCTGGTTTGCGTGACCAAGTACATCCTCAAAAGGATCCTCTACTCGCTGTTGACGGTCTTTTTGATTGTGGCGCTGACATTCTTCATGATGCACGCGCTGCCGGGCGACCCGTTCAGCACCGGCAAGGCCATCGACCCTTCCATTATGGAAGCCATGATGGAAAAATACGATTTGGATAAGCCTGTCTTTCAGCAGTTTGTGAAATATATTTCCAACGTGCTGCACGGCGATTTGGGCATCAGCCTGAAATATAAGCGCCCTGTGACAGAGATTATCGGCGAAAGCTTCCCCTATTCGTTTGAGCTGGGTGTGCGCGCGCTGATATTTTCCACAGTGGCCGGGCTGCTGCTGGGCATTGTGGCGGCGGTGAAGCGCGGCACCAAATGGGATACCGGCAGCATGCTGGTGGCCATGCTGGGCGTGTCCATGCCGTCGTTTATTGTGGGCGCGCTGCTGCAGTATTTCCTGGGGCTGAAGCTGATGCAGGCGACGGGCGTAAGCCTGTTTCCCATTACCGGCTGGGGCACAGAGATGAGCAAGCTGCTGCCGTCCTTTGCGCTGGGCTTCGGCACGCTGGCCATTGTGTCGCGCCTGATGCGCACCAGCATGCTGGACGTGCTCAATCAGGACTATATCAAGACGGCCAAGGCCAAGGGCCTGTCCAGCAAAAAAATTATTTGGAAGCATGCGGTGCGCAACGCCATTATGCCGGTTATCACGGTGCTGGGGCCGCAGGCTGCCGCCATCCTCACCGGCGCCATGGTGGTGGAGAAAATTTTCGCCATTCCCGGCATGGGCAAGTTCTTTGTCACCAGCATCACCAACAACGATTACACCATGATTGCGGGCACCACCATTTTCTACGGCGTATTCCTGGTGGCGGCCAACCTCATCGTGGACGTCCTGTATTGTGTCATTGACCCGCGCGTCAAGCTGGCCGGCGGAAAGGAGGGCTGAGGACCAATGAATAAAAAACAGAAAGCACTGGCCGCGGCCCTGGAGGCAAAAGAGCAGGAGCGCATTGCCGCCGCCGCCCACTACGACCCAGCCGATGCTGATTTCGAGGTGATAGGCCCGGATGTAAACAGCCGCGAGGCCATTGCCCGCCCTTCAGTGAGCTTCTGGCAGGATGCCATGCGCCGCCTGTTCTCGAACAAGACGGCGATTGTGTGCATGATTGTCATTGCGCTGATTGTGCTGATGGCGATTTTCCAGCCCATTGTAAGCCCGTTCACAGAGGAAGAGCAGCATGTTACCCATACCAACGCGCACATGTTTACAGTGTGTGCCGACACGGGCCACATGCATGTGTTCGGCACGGATAATATGGGCCGCGACCTGTTCACCCGCGCCTGGATGGGCGCCCGCGTCTCTCTGGCCATGGCCCTGACGGCCGTTATTGCCAACGGCATCATCGGCCTGATTTACGGCGGCATCTCCGGCTATTTCGGCGGCGCGCTGGACAATGTCATGATGCGCATTATCGAGATTATCAACGGCATCCCGTACCTGATTATTCTGATTTTGTTCATGCTTATCATGGGCGCAGGCGTAAAAAGCATGATTATCGCCTATATCATCGCGGGCTGGACGGGCATTGCGCGCCTTACCCGCGGCCAGATTGTGTCTTTGAAGGAGCAGGAGTTTGTGGTGGCCGCCCGCGCTATGGGCGCAAAGCCGGCGCGCATCATCATAAAGCACCTCATCCCCAACCTTCTGAGCGTGGTTATCGTGCAGATCACCATGGCTATCCCCAGCATGATTTTCAACGAATCCTTCCTCTCGTTCATCGGCCTGGGCGTGCCCATCCCCACCTCCTCCTGGGGGCAGATGGCCAACGATGGGTTCGGCATGTTCCGCATGTATCCGTGGCAGATGCTCATTCCCGCAGTGCTCATCAGCCTGACGATGCTCAGCTTCAACCTGCTGGGCGATGCGCTGCGCGACAGTGTTGACCCGAAACTGAGGAGGTGAGAGGCATGGCAGACGTATTGAAAATTGAAAACCTGCACGTCTCTTTCGACACCTATGCGGGCGAGGTGCACGCGGTGCGCGGCGTTTCGCTGCATGTGGGCGAGGGTGAGGTGCTTGCCGTTGTGGGCGAATCCGGCTGCGGCAAATCGGTGACGGCGCAGACCATCATGAAGCTGAACCCCATGCCGCCCGCCCGCATCAAAGAGGGCAGCATCAATTTGTGCGGCGAGGACATTGTAGCTGCAAACGAAAAGAAGATGCAGGACATCCGCGGCCGCCTTGTGAGCATGATATTTCAGGACCCCATGACCTGCCTGAACCCCACCATGAAGGTGGGCAAGCAGCTGACGGAGGCCATTTGTCAGCACCGCAAGCTTTCGAAGGACGAGGCAAAGAAAGAGGCCGTGCGCCTTTTGGAAATGGTGCAGATTCCCAACGCGGCCGAGCGCGCCGAACAGTACCCGCACGAGTTTTCCGGCGGCATGCGCCAGCGCGCCATGATTGCCATGGCCATGAGCTGCGAGCCCAAGCTGCTGATTGCAGACGAGCCCACCACCGCGCTGGACGTAACCATTCAGGCGCAGATTATGCAGCTGATGGCCAAGGTGCGCGAAGAGACGGGCACCGCCATCATCCTCATCACGCACGATTTGGGCGTGGTGGCCAACCTGGCAGACCGCGTGGCCGTGATGTACGCGGGCAAAATTGTAGAGACGGGTACGGCGGAGGATATTTTCTACCGCCCGAAGCACCCCTATACGCAGGCGCTGCTGAAAAGCCTGCCCACGGTGGAAACCTCCCGCGAGGAAAAGCTGGTGTCCATTGCCGGTACCCCGCCGGATTTGTTCATGCCGCCCAAGGGCTGCGAATTTGCCAGCCGCTGCGAGCACTGCATGAAGGTGTGCAAAAAGCATGTGCCGCCCACCTACGAGGTGGGGGCGGGCCACAAGGCCGTCTGCTGGCGGCTGCACCCCGCCTGCCCGGCGCAGAGTAAGGAGGGGAACTGAGAATGGCTGAACAGAACAGAACAGAACAGAACAGAACAGAACAGAACAGAACAGAACAGAACAGTGAAAAGCTCATTTCCCTTGACAATGTGTGCAAATATTTCAACGTGGGCCGCGGCAAAACGCTGAAGGCTGTGGACGGCATCACGCTGGATATCTACCGGGGCGAAACGCTTGGCGTGGTAGGCGAATCCGGCTGCGGCAAATCCACCCTGGGGCGCGTGGTAATGGGCATCTATCACCCCACCTCCGGCAGGCTGGAGTATGAAGGCCAGGAGGTAAACCTGCGCAAAACGAAAGACCGCTTTCAGTATTCCAAAAAGGCGCAGATTATTTTTCAGGACCCATATGCCTCGCTGAACCCCCGCATGACGGTGGGCGACATCATTGCCGAGGGTATGGAGATCCACGGCATGTACACCAAAGAGCGCCGCACCCAGCGCGTGTACGAGCTGCTGGAAACGGTAGGCCTGAACAAAGAGCATGCAAACCGTTTCCCGCACGAGTTTTCGGGCGGCCAGCGCCAGCGCATCGGCATTGCCCGCGCGCTTGCCATTGAGCCGCAGTTCATCGTGTGCGACGAGCCGATTTCTGCACTGGACGTCTCGATTCAGAGCCAGGTAATCAACCTGCTGAAAGAGCTTCAGGAAAAACTGGGCCTGACGTATATGTTCATTGCGCACGATTTGAACATTGTGAAGTATATTTCAGACCGCATTGCCGTCATGTATCTGGGCAACCTGGTAGAGCTGGCCCCCAGCGACGACATCTATGCCCATACCCTGCACCCCTATAGCCAGGCACTGCTTGCCAGCGTGCCCATTCCGGACCCGAACAAAGAGGCCCAAAAACGGGCGCAGGTGCTTTCCGGCGATGTGCCCAGCCCCATCAACCCGAAGCCGGGCTGCAAATTTGCGGGCCGCTGCCCCCACGCCACAGACAGGTGCCGCAGCGAGACGCCTGTGCTGCGCGAGGTGCGCCCCAACCATTTTGTGGCCTGCCACCTGGTGCAGCCGGAATAAAGTGTTTTCCGGCGCCGCTTTTTGGCCCGATGCAAACAGAGAACAAAGCGCGCCGCGCCTTTCTGCGCTTGCAGAGAGCGTGGCGTGCTTTTCCTTTGAGGGAAACTGTGCCCCGGCAAGGCATCAGGCGGCGGAAAGCCTTGCGCCCCGCGCAAAGCAGGTGTATCATAGAAGCCGGGCGCACCATGCCGCGCATGCCATAGAAAAGGGAGGCAGAACATGAAGAAGATTCGTGCAGTGCTGTTTGATATGGACGGCCTGATGTTTGATACGCAGCGCCTTTGGGACAAAGCCTGGAAACAGGCGGGTGAGGCCTGCGGCGTGCCCATGGGGGAAGAGCAAATTGCCCCCTTGCGCGGCCGCAGCCTGGCCGACAGCCGCGCCGCATTTGAGAAAAATGTGGCCCCGGGGGAAGTGTTTGACCGCTGCAACACCATGGCGGACGCCCTTGTGCGCGAATGGCTGCGGGGCGACGTGCCCATGAAGCCCGGCCTTTTGCCGCTTTTGGCATACCTGCAGAAAACCGGGCGCGCCATGGCGGTGGTTTCCTCCACCGAGCAAAACCTTGTAAAAGACCTTTTGCAGCGCACCGGCATTCTGAATTATTTTTCTGCCGTGGTGTGCGGCGACATGGTGCAGCACTCGAAGCCTGCGCCCGATATTTACCTGTTGGGCGCACAGCGCGTAAATGTGCCGCCCGCACACTGCCTTGTGCTGGAAGATTCGGAAAACGGCGCCCGTGCGGGCCTTGCCGCCGGCTGCCGGACGGTGGTGGTGCCGGATGTTGCCCCGGTGGCGCAGCAGGTGCTGGCGGCAGCCGCCGCGGTGGTGCCCAGCCTGGAAGAAGTGATTACCCTTTTGGAAGAGGACGAAAAAACGCAAAAATGACAAAGTAAAACGCCGCGCTGTTTTCAAAACAGCGCGGCGCCGTTTGTTTTACCATGTAAAGACGGCCTGTGCCAGCAGCAAAATTGCCGGCAGCGTAATGGGAAACAGCAGGTTTGTAAGCGCAGCAGATTTTGCACAAAAATCGGAAGAGAGGCCGGCCTGCTGGGCCGCCGCCACCGTATTGGCCGCCACCGGCATGGCGTTCATAATAACCAGAACCATCGCAACTTCCCGCGGCGGGCGCAGCACGCACAGCACGGCAATGGTGGCCAGCGGGATGCCAACCAGGCGGATTAGCGCCGCCGCTTTCAGCGCGCGCCCGGCAAACAACTCGCGCGGGCGCACGGCTGCCAGTTTGGCGCCCACCAGAACAAGGCTCAGCGGCGAGCACAGGCTGCCCAGCAGAGAGATGGGGTGGCGGATAAGCTCGGGCAGGTGCCAGTTCATCACAAACAGCACCAGCATGGTAAAGGTAGCCACCAGGTTGGGGTTTGTAAGCACTGTGCGCAAAGACCCCATGCGCCCGTCCGGCCGGAACATCCGCATGCCGAAGGTGAAAAAAACAGAATTGGACACAAGGTTGAAAAAGGCCGCATAAAACAGGCCGTTGCCGGGCACCAGCGCCTCAGACAACGGAAAGCCAAGCAGCCCCACATTGGCAAACACAAGGCTTGCGGCAAACAGCCCCCGGTGTGTGCCGGGGCCTGCCCTGCGCGCCAGCAGCATGGCCAGCGGGTATGTAATGGCAAAGGAGCCGGCAGAGAGTGCCAGCATCCAGAAAACGCCCGTGCTGCGCTCTGGCGTCAAAGGGCCCTCGGCCGAAAGCAGGATGGCGGCGGGCAAAGAAAGCGTCATCACAAAGGAGGCAAGCCACTTTTGTGCCTCTTCCTTCAGGCAGCCAAAGCGGCCGGATGCAAGGCCAATGCCCATAAAAAATAAAATGACAAACGTCTGGGTAAGAATGGTATCCGCCAAAATAAGCCTCCTGTCAAATTGCGCAGTGTAAGAGAATCAGCGGGGGCCAAATGCCGCAGGGGCCGGGTTCCGGCCCCCAAAGGCAGGCGCCACGGGTGCACTATTTATTATCTTACCGCGCCGGGGCCGGAGATTCAATTTCCGGCCTGCATAAAATTTGGGCCGTGAAACCGGGCAAAATTTACAAGAATGGCGCCCTGCGGCGCAAAGGCGCCGCCCCCCTTGCGCGGCCGAAAGGCCGGAAATTGTGCAACTGCCCGCCGGGCGGCCCGCCAGGGCGCCGCGGCTCCTTCGCAGGCCCGCCTTTCTGCATTAATATGCAACGACGCCCCGCCCGGGGCCGAAACGGCCCCGGGCGGGGCGTTTCTGTTTTACACGGGGCGCCCGCAGGCGGTGCGGGCAACAGAAAGCCCAAAGGCCGGCCCCTGGCGCACTTGCCCGGCGGCCACAGAAAATGTGGCCCGAAAAGGCATCCTTCCCCCAAAAACAGCGGCGGCCGGCCCAAGGGCCAGCCGCCGTGGAAAACAAAGCTTTTTTTGCACCCGCGGCAAAACAAAGGCGGGCGCCTTTTTAGGGTGCGGGCTTAGTCTTTCCGGCGCAGATGCACGGCAAATCCGCCGAACTCCTGTTCAAAATAGATGGCAATAAGCCCTTTATCGTCTCTGGCTACGCCCTCTTCGCGGAAAGCATAGCCCCGGCGCTTGAAATAGGCCACCGCGCGGTCAATGTCGTTCACTGCCACGGCAATGTGGCCGTGCGTGCCAAGGAAAGGCTTTTTCACCACCTCCAGCATCGTGCCGGCAAACACGGCAGCGGGCAGGTCTATTACCGGCAGGCCAAACAGCGCGGCAAAGGCGCCGGCAGTTTGCCGGGCCTCCTGTGGGCCGGAGGTATTCATGCCCACGTGCAGCAGGGTAAAGCCGTGCATCACGCGCACAGCCTCGGCGCACAGGGCGGTGACGGCGGCAAAGTTCTTTTCCCGAATGGCGTCGGCGGGCAGCATCCAGGTGCCGCCGCAGGCAATGACGTTGGGCAGGCGCAAAAAATCGTTCAGGTTTGAGGCGTTTACCCCGCCGGTGGGTACAAAGCGTACTTTTTGGAAGGGCCCGTACAAACCCTTCAGCATGGCAATGCCGCCAGAGGCAGCTGCCGGGAAGAACTTCATGATCTCAATGCCGTATTCCAGCATTTTCTGCACTTCAGATGCGGTGCTGACGCCGGGCAGCACGGGCACGCCGTGCCCGATGCACCAGCGCACCACGGGTTCGCTGATGCCGGGTGTCACAATATAAGCAGCGCCCGCGGCCACAGCGGCTTCGGCGTTTTCCACCGTCAAAACGGTGCCTGCGCCCACCAGCATCTCGGGTACCTCCTGCCGCATGGCGGCGATGCTGGCCGCCGCGGCATCGGTGCGGAAGGTTACCTCGGCCGTGGGGATGCCGCCTGCGCACAGGGCCCTGGCAAGGGGCACGGCGTCCGCGGCGTCTTTCAGCGCCACAACGGGCACAATGCCAATTTCAGAAAGCGTGCGAAGCACTTCATGCATGATGCTCTTCCTCCTTCATATAGGCGTCCAGCTGCGCGCGGGTGGGCAGGCCGTCGTTGTCGCCGCGGCTCATCACCTGAATGGCGCCAATGGCGTTGCCGCGCAGCACGGCGCTTTGCAGGGGCAGGCCCTCCATCAGGCCGGAAAGCAGGCCCGCGGCAAAGCCATCGCCCGCGCCCACGGTGTCCACCACTTTCTTTACGGTATAGCCGGGCACAAACCCAGCCTCGCCCTTGCGGGCATAATAGGCGCCCTTTCCGCCCAGCTTCACCACCACAAGCTTTGCGCCTGCGGCAAGGTAATGTGCGGCAATGGCCTCGGGCTCTTGCAGCCCGCACAAAATTTTTGCCTCGGCAATGCCGGGCAGGAACACATCGCTTTGCGCGGCCACTTCGTTCATAAAATCTACCATGGTCTTTTCATCCGGCCAAAGCTGGGGGCGCAGGTTGGGGTCGAACGAGAACATCAGCCCCTTTTCCCTTGTAAGGCGAAGCAGCAGGCGTGTGGCGGCGCGCGTGCTGTCCGACAGGGCGGGCAAAATGCCCGTCATGTGCAGCACACTATAGGCCGAGAGGTCAAGCTGCGCCACATCCTCTGCGCTGAGGGTGGAGGCGGCGGAATTTTTGCGGTAATAATAGATTTCCGGGTCTCCGTGCGAGACCATTGATTTCAACATAAAGCCGGTGGTGCGCTCGCCGGAAAATTGGGTGAGTTCCGTGCTGATGCCGTTCTGAGCCATCAGATGCAGAATGTGCTTGCCGAACGGGTCTGTGCCAAGCTTTGTCAGGTAGCCCACATCGTGCCCCAGGCGGCACATGCCTACGGCAACGTTGAATTCTGCGCCGGCAACGGCAAAGGAGTATTCCCCCACGCTGTCCAGCGGGCCTTCGCTTTTGGCAATGAACAGGCCCATCGGTTCCCCGACAAGCAATATTTTGGAAGGCATGGTTCATAACCTCTTTTCTGGAATGTTCAAAGGTCTGCGCCGTGGCACACGCCCGCGGCGCACGCAAACAGGCCCGCGTAAAACGCCGGCTTGCCTGTGGCTGTGCAGTTTTTATGAAACCGGAAACCGGCGCGCGCCACAGGGCCAGCCCGCTGCGCGCGGCCGTTCAAACATCAGGCTGTCGGGGGGGAAAGCAAAGTGGAGGCGCGCGGGCTCAGCTCGCTTGGCAAAAGAACCTCCTGCTTGGCCAGCGAAGGGTCCGCAATGCGGGCCAAAAGCAAATGCGTGGCCGTGGCGCCTATTTCTCTTGCGTGCACGCTGGCCGTAGTAAGCTGGGGGGCTGTCAGTTCGGGCCAGTTCATCTGGTCGCCCCAGTTCCAGTCCTCCGGGCCGCACAGGCCAATCTGCTGCGGAATGGCCAGGCCCATCTCGCGCATGGCGTGCAGGGTGTAGGTGGTGGTGACGCTGTTCACCCCAATTACAGCGGGCCGTTGCCCGGGCGCGCAGCGGGCCATCAGGTCCTCCAGGGCGCGCACGGCGCTGGCCGGGTTTTGCCCGTCCACCTCATACACAGGCGCCTCGCCCGGCCGCAGGCCGAACAATGCCTCGGCCCCGGCCAAAAATGCCTGGCGGCGCTGCAGGCGCACAGAGTTGTTGTCCCACCGCTGGGAAAACAGCGCGGGCAGGCCATAGCCCTGGCCCTTCAGGTGGGCCAGCAGCTGTTGGATGGTGGAAGCATGGTCTGTTGTGACAATGTCAAAGGTATGGCCCTTGATATAGCGGTCGCACAGCACAATGGGCACGCCGCGGGCCTCCAGGTTTACAAGGAAGGGATTTTCGTAGCTGGTGGTGTTCACAATCAGGCCGTCCACCCCGCGCGAGAGCAGAAAAGAAATTTGATACCGCTCTTTGGCCGGGTCATCATCGCAATTTACAAACACGGGCACATATTCCGTGTTGCGCAGCGCGTCGCCCACGCCAAGCAAAACCGCCGTGGAGAACGGAGAGGATTGGTCTGAAACCACAATACCCAGCAGCAGCGAGCGCTTGTTTTTCAAACTGCGCGCAATGGTGCTGGGCTGGTAGCCCGATACGTCAATGACCGATTCGATGCGCCTGCGCGTCTCGGGCGACATTAAGTCGAACCTGCCGTTCAAATAGCGCGAAATGGTGGTTTTGGACACACCGGCAGCTTTGGCAATATCTGTAATGGTTACCTTTTTCTGCGTCATGCCGCATGCCTCCCTGCCCGGCAGCCGCCCGGCGGGGCCCCGGTGTTTGCTTCATTATAGCACAGTGCCGGGGCGAACTGCTGATGTTTTTTTGCGTTGCAGAAAAAATCGTGAACCTGCATAAATGAAACCGGTACACATTGTGCAGAAAAACGGTTTTTTTGAAAATGACAGAAAAATCTAGATTTCTTTTGTGAAGAGTGTTATCATAATACCCAAGAAAAGGCAACTTAACACGGCAAATTTTATAAAAATAGCATAAGTTTCGGAAACTTTTCCGAAACAACCGCCGTGAAACACATTCTTTTGTGAAAAGAGCCAAAAGCTCTTGGAGTGTTTTTATGAAACCGGTACACACTCGAACATGCAACTGAAGAAAGGAAGGGGGGAAGAGACGGAATATCCGCTGGAAGGCGTGTAAGCTTTGCTTGAATACCGCTTGGCGCACGGCGCTTTTCCTGCGGCGGCGCTTCCGGCGCGGGGCTGGCCCCGCGGTTTTCGTCTGTGCCCTTTGGGCGCGGCACACTGTGTGATAATTTGAGGAGGTAATTTTATGCAACTGGCACTTGGCATTCTGCTGCTGGTGTCGTTCCTGGTCTTTATTGTATACGCGGCCAAGGGCGGCAACCTGATGATGGGGCTGTTTGTCATGGCGGTGCTGTGGTGCGCCATTGGCGCCATCGGCGGCGTTGTCACCTGGGAAGATATCAACACCACTGTATTCAATCAGGGCCCGCTGGACTTTGGCTCTACGGCCGTGAACATCATCTTCGGAAGCTGGTTTGGCCGCATTCTGGTCGAAACGGGCATTGCCGGCACCATCATCCGCAAGGCTGTAGAGCTGGGCGGCGATAAACCCGGCCTCACCACCAGCCTGCTGTGCATTGTAACCACGGCCATCTTCACCACTGCCTACGGCGTGGGCGCCGTGATTGCCATTGGCGTTATTGTGTTCCCCATCCTGCTCAGCCTTGGCATCTCGAAGCCGCTGGCGGCTGCCGCCTACACCATGAGCGTGGGCGCCGGCCTGTATTTTAACAGCTCGCTGCTGAACCAGGCCGCCGGCGTGATGGTGGTAAACGACGAACAGTATACCTTCGGGCCCGAATGGTACCGCTTTGCGGCCGTGGCCCTGGCCATTCACCTGCTGGGCGTCATTCTCATGGTGCTTATCGGCACGCGCAAGGGCGCCAAAAGCCATGCCTGGGCGGCTTCTGCCGGCAGCATGACCACAGAGAAAAACGTGAACCTGCTGGCCTGCCTGACACCCATCATCCCCGTTACCATCTCTATTGCGTTTGGCGTGCAGTCCATTCCCGCCATCATCATCGCAGTCATCTGGGCGCTGGCCTGGACGGGCTATTTCAAAAGCTGGAACGGCATTGGTGAAGTGGTTCAAAAAACCTTCCACGATGGCGTGTCGGACGTGGGCCTGGTGCTGGCCTTCCTGATGTTCCTGCAAATGTTCAATAAATCTGCCGGCCTTGTGAACGAGCTGCTGAAGCCCATTGTGGCCCCCATCATTCCCACAAATGTGTTTGTGCTGTTCCTGGCTTTCGGCTTGCTCAGCTTCCTCAGCCTGTTCCGCGGCCCGCTCACCATCTGGGGCGCCGGCGTGGCCACGTTTGCCATTGTGGCCGGCACGGGCATTCTGCCGCTGGCGGTGCTGTACCCGCTGTTCTATATCCAGAGCACAACGGTCACCACCAACTGCTGCCCCACGCAAAGCTGGAATATGTGGGCCATTGGCTACACCAAAATCAGCACCCGCGATTACATGAAGCAGACGCTGGTATATGCGCTGCCCACTGCACTGATTTTGGAGATTGTCGCTTACTTTATGTTTGTGTGAATACGGTGAGGCCGCAGCTGCCGGAAGCCTGCCGCCACACCGGAATGCCGGAACAAAGAACGGTTTACTGTGAAATTGAAATAGATTGATTGGATAAGCGGCCCGCCCGCCGGGCATTTGCCCGGCGGGCGGGCCTAGCTGGGGCTGGGGAAAGGCCCTGCCCGGGCCAGGAAAGGAGAGCATTGCAACATGGGAACCAGAAAGATCCGCGTAGGCATTGACGTGGGCGGCACGCACACAAAAGCCGTTGCGCTGGACAATGATACTCACGAGATTATCGGGGAATCTGTTGTCATGACCACGCACGACCACGAGATGGGCGTTGCCGCGGGCGTGATAGAATGTTTTGAAAACTGCCTGACCAAGAACAACATCGACCCCGACGATGTTGTGTTCATTGCGCACAGCACCACGCAGGCCACCAACGCCCTGCTGGAAGGCGATGTGGCGAAAGTTGGCATCATCGGTATGGCAAACGGCGGCATTGAGGGCTGGCTGTCGAAGAAGCAGTCCAATATCCCGGATATTGACCTGGGCACAGGCCGTTTTATCCGCACCTGTCATACCTTTATCAAGCTGAAAGACGTGAACGAGCAGACGGTGGAGGCTGCCATCCAGAAGCTGCAGGCAGAGGGCGCGCAGGTTATTGTGGCCAGCAAGGCCTTTGGCGTGGACAGCATCAAGGAAGAGCTGCTTGTGCGCGACATTGCCGAAAAGCACGGCCTGCTGGTGAGCGTGGCCTCGGACATTTCCAAGCTGTACGGCCTTACGCGCCGCACGCGCACGGCGGCCATCAACGGCAGCATCCTGCCAAAAATGATGAACACGGCCACCTCTACCGAGCAAAGCGTGCGCCATGCGGGCATTGACGTGCCTTTGATGATTATGCGCGGCGACGGCGGCGTTATGGACATCAGCGAGATGAAAAAGCGCCCCGTGCTTACCATGCTCAGCGGCCCGGCCGCCAGCGTGATGGGCGCGCTGATGTATCTGCGCGCCTCGAACGGCATCTACTTTGAGGTGGGCGGCACCTCTACCAACATCGGCGTCATCAAAAACGGGCGCCCGGCCGTGGAATATTCCGTGGTGGGCGGGCACCGCACTTATATCAACTCGCTGGATGTGCGTGTGCTGGGCGTGGCCGGCGGCAGCATGGTGCGCGCGGCAGACGGCAAGCTGGTGGATGTGGGCCCGCGTTCGGCACACATTGGCGGCCTGAAATATGCCGTGTACACCCCGTTGGAAGAAATTGAAGCCCCCGAGCTGGAGTTTTTTGCCCCGAAGGAGGGCGACCCCTCCGACTATGTGCGCATCAAGCTTGCCAGCGGCAAGCGCGTCACCATCACCAACTCCTGCGCAGCCAACGTGTTGGGCCTGGTGAAAGAGAACGATTATTCCTACGGCATTGTGGAATCTGCCCGCAAGTGCATGCAGCCTCTGGCAGATTACCTTGGCGTAAGCGTGGAGGAGTGCGCGCGCCAGATTTTGCACAAGGCATTTGAAAAAATTGAGCCCGTCATTGACGAGCTGGTGGAAAAATACCGCATCGAGAAAGACCAAAGCACCCTGGTGGGCGTGGGCGGCGGCGCCTCGGCCCTGCTGCCGTATTCCGCCAACCAGATGAACATGAATTACAGCATTCCGAAATATGCCGAGGTCATCAGCTCCATCGGCGTGGCGCTGGCCATGATCCGAGACGTGGTAGAGCGCGTCATCCCCAACCCCACCACCGAGGATATCTCAAAAATTAAAAAGGAAGCGGCTGCCCTTGCCATTAAGAACGGCGCCGTGCCGGAAACTGTGGAAGTGCAGATTGAGATAGACCCGCAGACCTCCAAGGTGACGGCCATTGCCATGGGCTCGAACGAGGTGCAAACCACCAACCTGCTTTTGAACTGCGACGAGGAAGAGGCACGCAAACTTGCGGCCGGCTCTATCCGCGGGGCAAAGCTGGAAGAGGTGAAAACGCTGGCGCAGACGGACGCGTTTTATGTGTTTGGCTGCGAGATGAACGGCAAGCAGCAGGTGCGCCTTGTAGACCACCGCGGCTTTATTAAAGTGCAGGTGGGCGATGGCATTGCCACCATTTGCAAGGCGGCAGATTGGAAAGCCACCGTAGAGGGCATGTGGAAGCAGCAGCTGGCCTATAAGACGGATACTGTGCTGACGCCGGACGTGTTCCTGTGCGTGGGCGGCAAGGTGTTGGATTTCTCCAACACAGTCAGCCTGGAACAGCTGGAGATCATCATGGAAAGCGAATTCCTCGATATTGAGCCGGAGGAAGAAGTGCTGCTTGTGGTCTCCCGCACGGAGCTGAACTGATGCTGGCCGGCTGGGCCCGCGCGCTGCTGGAACTGGACGAGGCGGCGCTTGTGCGCATCGCCTTCCGGGACGAGCCGCTGCGCGGAAAGCTGACAGAGGCCATGAAACAAAGCTTGTACGAGGGCGCGCGCGCCGAGGGCGAGGCGCGCGCGGCCCTGCTGCAGGAAGACGGCGGTGCGCTTTCGCTGGACGAAGCGGCCGCCCGCTGGGGCGTACAGGTGCGGGACAGCCATGGCTCCGCTGCGGCGGGGCTGGGGCTGTTTGCCGTTTTTCACGAGCCGGACATCATTGAGATAGACGGGCAGAACGCCGCAGATACAGACGATGCCCTGCAAAAAGCGGGCGTCTATGAAACTTTGGGCGCCGTGCCCACGCGGAACATTCTGCTGGCACACGAGCTGTATCATTTTCTTGCGTTCCGTGACGGCGAGGGCTTTACGGCACAAAAGCACGTCACACTGTGGAAGCTGGGGCGCTTTGCCTATAAAAGCAGCGTGCCCGGCCTGCAGGAGATTGCGGCCATGGCATTTGCACAGAAGGCCACCGGCCTTGTGTGCAGCCCGTGGCTGTACAATGTGTTCATGCTGGCGCCGCACAACCCGCAGCGCGCGCTGGCTGTGTTTGAAAGCATGACAGGAAAGGCGGAATGACCATGACACTCATCTATGCGGCCGCGGTGGCGGGCGCGGCGCTGTTCTGCGCCAGCCTTGTGCTGCTGCAAAAGAAATCGGCCCCGCCGCAGGCGGGCGCGCTGGCCGTGCTGCGGGAGGCGCCGGTGACGGTGATATTCGCGCCGTTCCTTCTGGCGGTGGCAATTCTTCTGGTGGTGGCCAGGCAGATGGATGTTTCCGTGGGCGGCGCAGGGGAAAGCGCCGTGTGGATGACAGCGGCGCTGGTGCTTTTGTGTGCGGCAGGCAGCGGGTACATTCTGCTGTTCACCTATGTGCGCCGCGCGGTAGCCTACCCCGACAGGCTGGAGCTGCAAAGCGCGCTGGGCAGAACGCGCAGCGTGCGCTGGCAGGATATTATAGAGGTGAAAACCGCTGTCACCTCCAAACGCGTCACGCTGCGCACGGCAAAGGAGACGGTGAGCGTGAACGGAGACCCCAGGCATTACCGTGCCTTTGTGCAGCAGCTGTACAACCATGTGCCTGCCCATGTGGGCAGCGACACGCTGGGCCAGCTTTTGCAAAGGCTGAACTGAAAGCCGTGCCCAAAGCGGCGGATCATGGAAAGAGGTGGCACAAATGACGCTGCAGCTGGCGCTGGACGGCGCAGAAAAAGGGCGCACACTGGCCGAGGCCATGGCCCTTGCGCGTGCGGCGCGGGAATATACGGACGTCATAGAGGTGGGCACCAGCTTTGTGCTGCGCGACGGGCTTGCGGCGGTGGAGCAGTTCGCGCGCGCCGGCTTTGGCGTGCCCATTCTTGCTGATGTAAAAATAATGGATTGCGGCGCCGGCCTGTGCGCCATGGCGTGTGAGGCCGGGGCGGATATTGTGACGGTGATGGCCTTTGCGTCCGATAAAACCATCGAGGGCGTGGCGCGCGAGGCGCATGCACGCGGGCGCCGCGTGATGGCGGACCTGCTTGGCGCGCAAGATGCCGCCGCGGCCGCACAGCGTGTGCGCGCGCTGGGGGCAGACATCGCCTGTTTGCATGTGGCGGTGGACGCCCAGCAGGGCCAAAGCGGCCCCGCGGCCGCACAGGTGGCGGCGGTAAGTGCGGCCTGCAGCGGCATGCCGCTTGCCGTGGCGGGAGGCATTCGCGAAAGTACGGCCCGCGCGCTTTGTGCGGCGGGCGCTGAATGGCTGATTGTGGGCGGCGCCGTGTGCAACGCGCCGGACGCCCGCGCGGCCGCGGCCGCCATCCGCATGGCCATGCAGGGAAAGGGGCTTTGAAGATGGACAGCCTGATGAACACGATGCTGCAGCAGCTTGCCGGCACAGTGGGCGGCGCCCGGCCGGAACAGCTGGCCCAGGTGGCCCGGCTGATGCAGGAACAAAAACAAATTTGCATAACGGGGGCAGGCCGCACAGGCCTTGTGATGCGCATGCTGGCCATGCGCCTGGCCCAGATGGGCCTGCCCGTGCAAGTGGCGGGCGATGTCACCTGTGGCCCGGTGGGCGAGGGCAGCGTGCTGGTGGCCGGTTCGGGCTCTGGTGAAACAGAGGGCCTGGTGCGCCAGGCGCAAAAGGCAAAGCGGGCGGGCGCAAAGCTGGCGGTGCTTACCACCGCGCCCGAAAGCACGCTGGCGGCTATGGCAGACGCCGTGGCCGTGGTGCCGGCGCCCACCAAAGAGCGGGCAGGCGGTTCGGTGCTGCCCATGGGCAGCCTGTTTGATGAAGGGCTTTTGCTGGCCTGCGACTGGCTGGTGGCGCACCTGATGGAACAGTGCGGCATCACCGAGGCCGGGATGAAAGCGCGCCACGCAAATTTGGAATAGCCCCGTGCAGCGCCCTGCGCGCCGCGCGCCCGGCGCTTTGCATGCAAAAAAGCCGCTGCGGGGCGTTGCCTCACAGCGGCTGAAATGTATGGGGTCAGATGGTGCCGTATTTGGCATATGCGCCGCGCACGCCAAGGCCCTCGGCCATATCCTTGCTCATATTGTCCTCACGGGCGGCCATTTCTTCCGCCTTTGTAAGCACTTCCATGATGTGAGCCTTGGGCACAGCCAGCACACCGTCAATATCTGCCATCATGAAATCGCCCGGTTCAATGGTTACATGGCCAATTTGAATGGGCTGCTGATAGCTGGTGATTTTCCAGCGGCCCAGCGAACTGCCGCAGTGGAAGAAGCGCACGAACACGGGAAAGCCCTGTTCCAGAATATCGTTGCAGTCGCGGCAGCCGCCATCGATGATGGCGCCGCAGCCGCCCGCCTGACGGGTGGAACGCGTCATAATACCGCCCCAGTGGGCACAGCCGTCCGTCATGTTTGTCTGCCACACAGGAATATCGTACGGCTTGATGCTCTCCAGCATAGAAAAGCGGATGTCGTTATCGTTGCAGTTGATATCGGTCACTTCTTCGCCGCAGCCGGTGAACGCCGGGCCGGCAATGACCATATCGGGTTTCAGCGGGCGCAGATATTGCGGCAGCAGCCTGTCGCGCATGCCAAGCTTATCCATCGCGTCGGCCACAATGCCGGTGTACAGTTTTTTGAAGCGGGCCACCAGTTCTTCTACCGGCGGCATTTCCATGTTTGCCATGATGCAAAACCCTCCTTGTTTCTAAGTGGGCGCCGCGTGCCGCGCGCCCTGTTTACAGCTTTATCTTACCGCGGCCCGGGCAGGCGTTCAATTTCCGGCCTGCATAAATTTTTAAACCTGGAACAGGGCAACATACACAAGAACCGCGCAAAAAAGTTTCATCTATGAAAACGCTTTCGGCAAGCGCATTTTTTGTTTTGTTTTTCAGCCGGGTTTCAACCAAAAAGTTTTATATTTGGCACGGCGCCTGCGCCGCAATTGGCACTTGCCCACCCGGGCAAATGCGCGCAGGGCGCCCCGGCCGCCATGGCCGGGGAAAGGAGGATGCAGCAGATGGAGCATGATGCACAGTATGCGCCGGTGCCCGCGCTGGCGCGGGCCACCCTGGTGCTGAAAGCCGTGTTTGAAAGCGGCGGCCTGCCCGCGAAAGAGCTTGCACACCGCTGCCCATGCCCGAAAACCACTTTTTACCGCCTGTTGGCGGAACTTGTGCACAGCGGCTATTTGTGCGAAGATGAGCAGACAAAGCTGTACACCCCCGGCCCTCTGTTTGAACAGGGCTTTGTGAACCGGGAAGAGCAGCAGGCGCGCCTGAAAGAGTTTGCGGGCCCCGTGCTGGAACAGCTTGCCCTGCAAAGCGGGCAGACGGTGAAACTGAACATCGCCTGCGGCCGCGCGTGCTGCGTGGCGGCATTGGCCCTGGGCCCGCAGAAAATTCGCATTACAGTGGACGAAGGCACGCGCTACCCTTTGCACACGGGTGCGGCAGGCAAACTGCTGCTGGCCTATCAGGGCCAGGCGGCTATCCACAATTATTTCAAAATACCGCCCGAGCCCTATACGCCCCTCACGGTTACGGACGAAGCGCGGTTTCAAAACATTGCGCGGGATATCCGCAGCCAGGGCTATGCCTTTGACGCGGGCGAGTTTATCCCGCAGGTGGGGGCCGTGGCCTGCCCGGTGCGCGGGGCAGGCGGCCGGGTGACGGCCGCCGTCAGCATTGCCTACCCGCAGGCCATTTTTCGCAGCGAGCGCCTGCCGGGGCTGGTTGCCCTTCTGCGCAATGCCACCGAAGGGCTGTCTGCCCATATGGCGCAAAAGAATACATCTTTCTAAACTTTTAGTTCAATAAAAGTGCCCCGCTCCAGGTTTTTAGGCCCGGAACGGGGCGTTTTTCAGGTTACACAGGCCAGCACGCTGCGGGCAATGGCGTCGCCCGCAGCCCACATGGATGTCTCATCTGTCACGGTTTCAAATTCCGCCGGGTTCGGCATAAAGCCCGTCTCCAGCAGAACGGCAGGGCACAGGGTGTTGCGGGTGACATAGTAATACCCCCACATGGCCCCGCGGGAGGGCCGCCGGGTGGCTGCCGTCACCTGGGCAACCAGCGTTTCGGCCAGCGCTTTGCCGGAATCGTAGAAATAATAGCACTCGGTTCCGCTGGATTGGTTGGCATCGTTGTTCAGCAGCACAGAATTGTGGTGCACGGCAATGAAAAAATCGGGCCGAAGCTCGGTGATTTTGGCGTTGCGCTGCTCCAGAGAGAGAAAGGTGTCATCTGTGCGAATCATTTCCACCGTGGCGCCCAGCTGTTCCAGCCGGTATTGGGCCGCCTTGGCCACGGCAAGGTTTGCATCCTTTTCCAGCGGGGCGTTTTGGCCGCCCGCACCCATGGCGCCGGTGTCTGTGTCGCCGTGGCCGGCGTCCAGCAGAACCTTCACGCCTGCCAGCGGCTTGTTCGGCTCTGTGCTTCTGGTGGGGGCCGCTTTCAGCACCACCTGCACCGTGTTGCCCTCGTACGAAATCACATGCCCCCAAAGCGGCGCGTCGAAATGCAGCACAAGCTCTGTGCCGCCCTCGAAGGGTTTCACCTCGCACCGGCGCACCAGGGAAGAGCCGCTGACGGCAAAATCTGCCGCAAATTCTGCGCCGTAAAAGCGCAGGCTGAGCGTGTTTTCAATTTGGTTTGTATAGGCCAGCGGTGTGCCGCTGCCGCTGAACTGCAAAAGTTCGTCGCGCCCGCTGCACACGGCCTGCGCGCCGGTAAAGCTGGCGGCGCCGCCCTCTACCTCCTGCACGTTGTAGGCCAGCACCCAGTCCCCGCTGGTGAGCTGGTAGGCCCAGGTGGTCTTTCCGTTGCGCACGGTTTCAGCGCATGCCGCCACCTGTGCAATGGCGCCGCGGCGCGCCGTTTCACTGATGTTGCCGTCGCCGGAGGGGTCGTACAAAAGGCTGGTAATCAGGCCGGTGGTTTGCACAAAGGTGCCCTCGGGCACGCTGGCCGTGCTGTCGTGCGGCGGCTTGCCGCCGGTGCCGCCGCTCTGCCCTGTTTTGGGCGCCGGGCCTGTGATGTGCCAGGTGAGCGAGGCGGCGCCGTTGGCAAAGACCAGCTCGTTTTCGCCCTCATCCAGCGTCACCAGCACGCCAAACAACCCTTTTGTGCCATAGCGGGGCACCTCTTCCCCATTTAAAGTGAGGGGCTGTGCCGGGTCTGACGTGCCCATCACAAAGCACGTTTTCGTGTCAATGGAAGCGCCGTCGTTCGGGTAGGTCACGCCCAAAGAGGCGGGCGGGGTGTAGCCCAGCAGCGTGGGCGGGGTGCGCCCGTCCATGGCGCTGAGCAGCACAGCGGCATCACCCGGCGCAGCAGAAACGGCCGCCTGGGTGAACACCGCGCCGCCAAAATCTGCCGAGGTGGTCAACAGGAAAAACTCGCCTGCCTGGGCCACGCTCTCTGGTGTGACGGCAGCCAGGGTGCCCTGCGGGGTGGAATAGATGCTGAATGGCCCCTGCGCCCCGTTTGCGGCCATGGGCACGGCGATGCCCGCTGTGGCATAGCGCTGACGGATATCGGCCAGGACGGTGTCGCGGTATGTGGCATTTTCGGCATTTGCCTGCTGTGCCACGGCATATACGGCCAGCCCCCTTTGCGCCGCGGCCTCACACAGGGTGTGCAAAGCATCCAGCTTGTGGAAGAATGTGTCGCCGTCAGAAAGCGCGGTGCCCCGCTTTGCATGCTTGGTCTCAAACACCACGCCCCCGGGCCCGTCAATGGAAAAGAACAATGCGTTCATGCCAAGGGCCGCGGCCTCATCCGCCGTGTCTGCAGCCCACTGCGAAAGGCTGTCCCTTGTATAGGGCCCGGCGCCCAACTGCACGGCATAGCCCTTCACCTGGCCCTCCGGCGCCCTGGCGCTGGCAAGGCCGGCGTTTCGGGCGCGGGGGGCAAACAGCCACAGTGCCCCGCCGCCCAACGCCAGCAGCACCAGCCCGATGGCAATGCCTGTCAGGATAGCGGGCCCGCGCGAAGTGCGCCCCCTGCGTTTTCTGTATGCGGCCAAAACTGCCGCCTCCTTCCTTCCGCAGCCGCGGCAGGCAACTGGCCGCAGCCGGGTTATTCTGTTTGCCCGCCAAAGCGCCCAGACAAAGCCTGGGCTTTCAGCACGGGCGCCTGCTTCTTAAAGCCGCTTTGCCTGCGGCCCGCGATGGCATTTTTTATAATGCTATTATATCATATCGGAGTAACAAAACTGTTTCTAAAAAGGGGCTTTTATGGTAACACCTTGCTTTCATCCGGCAGAAGGTGCCCTGCCTGGCACACCAGACGGGCAACTGATACCACAACCTGTGTGGAATGTGGTATAATAAATTTCACCCCACGCAAATGCGGGCGAACATGCGGCACATCCCCGGGAAAGGCGGGTGCGCCGCATTGGGCGTGGCAAAATTACACCCAAAAGGAGCATATCATGACATTCACCGTGCCGGACAAAGGCTTTACCCACGCAGGGCGCTTCCATGCGGACGATGTGTTCGCGGCTGCGCTGCTGCGCCTGTGCAACCCCAACATCCGCATCCAGCGGGGCTTTTCTGTGCCGGAGGGCTATGACGGCATTGTGTTCGACATTGGCGACGGCCCGTTTGACCATCATGGAAAAGATAGCCCTGTGCGTGAGTGCGGGGTGAAATATGCGGCCTTTGGCCTGCTTTGGCGCAAGCTGGGCCCTGCCCTTGTGGGCGAAAAAGAGGCCAAACGCTTTGACGACGGCTTTGTAAAGCCACTGGATGAAGACGACAACACGGGCTGCGGCAACCAGCTTGCCAACCTGATTGCCGCCTATAACCCCCGGTGGGATGAAGAAAAAGACGAAGACGCCTGTTTTGAAGAGGCGGTGGCTGTGGCGCAGAACCTTCTGAGCCATAAGCTGGAGAGTATCCGCGCCATCACACGGGCCGAGGCCGAGGTGCGCGATGCGCTGGCAAAGGCAAAGGGCGGCATTGTGGAATTGAAGCGCTTTGCCCCCTGGAAGCAGTACCTCATCCCCAGCCGCGCAAAGTTTGTGGTGTACCCGTCCCAGCGCGGCGGCTACTGTGCACAGGGGGTGCCTCAACGCTTTGGCACCCAGGCGCTGCGTGTGCCCTTTCCGGCCGAGTGGGCTGGCGCGCCAGAGGCAGACCTGCCCGGCATTTCCGGCATTGAAACCCTGAAATTTTGCCATGCCGGGCGTTTTCTCATCACAGCAGGCACCCGCCAGGACGCCATTGCCGCGTGCCGCCTGGCGATGGAACTTGTGCAAGAATAGCGCAGCGGGCGCCCCATGCGCCGCAAAACCGGCGCGGCGGGCGCATGGCCGCTGCCCTGCTTGGGGAAAGGAGGCGCCGCCATGGCGCACACGGCTTACCTGCTGGCATGTGCCGGTATGAATTTCTATGCGGGCTATACGCCGGACATCACCCGGCGCGTGCTTTTGCATGAAACCGGGCGCGGCGCCAAGTATACCCGTGCGCACCGGCCGGTGCGCCTTGTGTACACAGAGGAATATGCCACCAAAAGCGAGGCCATGCGCCGTGAGGCGGCGCTGAAGCGCCTGACCCATGCGCAGAAGGCTGCCCTTGCGGCCCCTGCCCTGGCGGCCTGGGAATATCTGGCGCAAAGGTCCGCCTGTGTGGATATGCAAGAGGCCCTGCGCTGGGGCAAAGCGGGCGTTGTGGCCGCAGAAAAAAGCGGCGTGCTGCTGCGCGTGCAGGGGGGCGGCCTTTTGCTGGCCGCGGGCACACGGGCCGCGGCGGCCCGCCTTTTGCACAGGGCCGGGCCACCGGCGCCGGGCGCCATGCTGGGGGTGCATGGGCGGGCTGCCGCCCTGGCCGCAGCAGAGATGATGGGCCAGCCGCTGCCGCCCGCATGCACGCAGGCAGTTTATTGGGGCGCCCAGCCGCCGTTCTGGCAGGCAAAGGGGATGCGCTTTGCAGCGCTGGGCCCCGAATGGGCAGAGGTTATTTGTGCGCACAATGCCCTGCTTTCCCGCAACGAAATGGCTGCGCGCCTTGCGGCGGGGGTTTTCACAGGGGCCTTTCTGCCGGGCCCGCAGGGCCGGCAGCTGGCGGGGTTCATTGGCCAGCACCCCGGTGGAAGCATGGGCATGCTGGCGGTTTTGCCGCAGTTCCGCCGCATGGGGCTGGGCGCCGCGCTGGAGGCGCACGCCATTGCGCGGCTGCTGCGGCAGGGGCGCGTGCCGTTCTGCTATATCTCTGCAGGCAACCGCGCCTCGCTTGCTTTGCAGAAAAAGCTGGGCCTTTGCCTTCGGCGCGATCTGTACTGGCTGGGCGGGGCGTAATGCCCGTGCCGTGGGGCCGCCTTGCCGGAAGGCAGAAAAGATGGTATACTTTTACAAAAGGAGAAAGATGCAAGGGGGCGGCGGCACAGTTTGCGGCCGGATGGCCTGCCAGCCGCGGCGCTGCGCCTTTGCCGCAGCGCAAAATGGCTGCAGCCCCTGGATAGGCATCTGGGCGCGGCATGCCAAAGGCATGCCGGTGCGCTCTGCAAGAAAGAGGAAATTTGAAATGGACGCACGCGAAGAACTGTGCCAGAAGCTGATGGACATTGTGGACATCGGCTATGACCTGATGGCAGAATACGATTCGTTGCCGCACCAGTACGGCGAGGTGACGATGTACCAGGCAGAATCGAAAGTAATTCAGTATATTGGGCGGCATAAATCGGCAACCATCACCGAAATAGCGGCAAGCAATGGCAAAACGCCCAGCGCCTACAGCCAAATTATTCGCAAGCTTAAGCAAAAGGGCTGGGTAGAGCAGGTGCGCAACAAACACAACAACCGCGAATACAACCTGTTTCTTACAGAGGCGGGCTGGCGGGTGTTCAACGACCACCACAAGTTCGAGCAAGCCTGCTATGCGCGCGCATTTCAGAAGCTGGAGATATTCACCGATGAAGAGCTGGAGCTGTACTGCCGCGTGCAGCAGCGCCTGAACGAGGCGTTCCGGCTGGATGTAGAAGACAGTTACCAACTTGCAAAAAAGAAATAAACAGGGCCTGTTTTGTCGAACCCGCACAAAATGTGCGGGTTCGATTTGTTTTATTTGCGAATTGAAAACAATATATTATTGGCTTAATATTAAAGCGTCTTAATAATTAAGCATCTTAAAATAAGATGCAAAAGGAGTGTGAGGCCGCCGGTTGAATTTAGCTAAGGTGTTGCAGGAACGAGTGAGAGTTACAACTTGATGAATGCGGAAAGGAAGATGAAGGAATGAAGCAGAAAACGGGTAAATTAACAGGGCTGCATTGGTTATCCGTTGTGATACTGGGCATGTGCTATACCACATTTGGAAATATGCAGTATCTTGTGCAGTACTATTATGTCATGTACCAAGAGGCAAATGGGCTGACAGATATGCAAATGAGCACGATTTTGACGGCAATTGGCATCGCGGCCGTAATTGCCTATGCCTACAATGGTTTTTTGACAGACCTTATCAAGCCCAGGCTTTTGATGACATTTACACTCAGCCTGGCCATCTTGGGCGGCGTAATTTTGCTGTTCAACCCTGGCTATGTGGCCTCTATTATCATTTTCTGCGGATACGCTCTGCTGCCTATGTGGGGCCCGATGTCGAAATTGCTGGTGGGCATTTCTACAGAAGAACAGGCAGATAAAATTTTCGGATATCTGGATTTCTTTACAGCGGTGTTCGGCCTGGCGGCCGGTTTCATAGCCGCGCGCATCGTTGCTTCGTCCGGCAGCACCATGGCTGTGCGGGGCCTTATCATTTTCAATACGGTATGCAACCTGATCGGCCTGCTGGGTGTCTGGTACATTGGCGGCAAAGCCAAAGCGGTTTCAACTGCGGCCGAGGGCAGTGAAGAGGATGCCTTCAGCTTCAAAAAAGTGCTGATTCTGTTCCGCGACCCCAACCAGTGGTTGCTGTGGCTTGGCATTGGGTTAGGGTATACGGGCTATATTGCAATGACCTATGCAAGCCCGCTGCTGACGGATGTGTTTGGTATGTCTGTCTCCAGCGTCACGGTGGTGGATGCCATCAAGAATAACGCAATTGGCCTGATTGCACCGCTGATTGCAGGCAGCCTTGCGTCCAAGTTTGGCGCGGTGCGTTCTTACTTTGTGTGGCTGGCGCTGTACGTCATTGCCGTGGTGGCCGTAATTGTAACGCCGTGGGCCCCGGCGCTTGTGGCGGTGGTGGTGCTTTCTGTTGTGCTTTTGTCCTTCTCGGTGAAAGGCCGCAGCGCCATTTCCAACACCGTGCTTACCAATGCAAAAACGCCAATGGCCCTGTTTGGCACATCTGTTTGCATCCAGAGCGTGTTTATGACCATCCCGGATACCTTCTGCTATAACATTGCAGGCAATATGCTGGAAACATACGGCAACAACGGCTACTATTACATTTTTGGCATGTGCCTGGTGTTTTCTGTAGCGGGGCTTATCTGCAACATTATTTTGGACCGCCGCCTGAAAGCAGGCAAAACGTCCGAGTGGTTCTTTAGCCAGCATCTGCAGAAAAAGCAATAAAATAAAAGCTGTGTGTATGAAAACAGTATGGAAAGGAACAGCAGAACAATATGGCGAACTATAACTTTGATGAAATTATCGACCGAACCGGCACAGACAGTATGAAATATGACGCCGGCCGGGTTTACAACCCCGATTTGCCGGAAAAGCATATTCCCATGTGGGTGGCAGATATGGACTTTGCCTGCCCGCAGCCCATGCTGGACGCGATGCACGAAAGGCTGAACCGGCGCATTTTGGGCTATGCCAACTATACGTCCACGCTGGGCGACAATTATTTCGAGGCCGTGTGCGGCTGGCTGAAACGCCGCCACAACATTGATGCCAAAAAAGAGAACATCTCTTTTGCAGAGGGCGTTATCAACGCAGCATATGCCCTTGTGGATTGCATGACAAAGCCCGGCGAAAGCGTAATGGTGTTCACGCCCAGCTATCAATATATTTACGACCCCATTTGGAAGCTTGGGCGCAACGCAATCAAAATGCCGCTTATCAATACGGACGGCTATTACACCATCGACTTTGACGCGTTTGAAAAGGCGGCGGCCCGCCCGGACGTGACCATGCTGATGTTCTGCAGCCCGCACAACCCCAGCGGGCGTGTGTGGACGGAAGAAGAACTTCGGCGAATTGGCGACATCTGCCTTGCAAACGGTGTGCGCATTGCAAGCGACGAGATTCATTGCGATTTGACGCGCAAGGCATCTCATATGGTGTCCATCACCTCTCTGTACCCGCAGGACCCGCGCATTGTCACCATGATGAGCACAAGCAAAACCTTCAACTGTGCGGGCAACCATCACTCTTACATCATCGTCTATGACCAGGAGATCAAAGAGATTCTGGACGACAACAATTATTGCGGAACGATGAACCCGCTTTCTGTAGAAGCGGTAATTGCCGCGTATACCAAATGTGAGGACTGGCTGGACGAACTGCGGGATTATATTGACGCAAACTTTGCATATCTGGACGAATTCATTAAGGAAAACCTGCCCAGGGCAAAGTTCCGCATTGCAGAGGGAACTTATCTTGCCTGGATTGACCTGAGCGGTTATGTAAGCGACTATGAAGGCGGCATGAAAGAGCTTGAAACACGCATTTCCAAAGCGGGCCTGTATCTGGAATACGCAGGGGAATTTGTGGAAAACGATGATGGGTTTGCGCGCATGAATATGGCCTGCCCCCGCAGCACGGTGCAGAAGGCCTGCGAAATTCTGAAAAGTGTGCTGGAGGGCTGAAGAAGATGAGCCATGTGAAAATTCAAACGGAACATGCCCCTGCGGCCATTGGGCCGTATTCGCAGGCAGTGCAGGCAGGCGGCACGGTTTATGTTTCCGGGCAGCTTCCCATCAACCCGGCTACCGGTGAGTTTGCGGGCGAGGATATCCGCGCACAGGCGCGCCAGTCGCTGGAGAATATCAAGGCCATTCTGGCCGCGGCGGGCATGGGCATGCCCAATGTGGTAAAAACCACCGTTCTGCTGCAGGATATGGCAGATTTTGCCGCCATGAACGAAGTGTATGCCGAATATTTCACCGAGCCGTACCCGGCCCGCGCTGCGTTTCAGGTGGCAAAGCTGCCCAAGGGCGCACTGGTGGAAATAGAAGCCGTGGCGGTGCAGCCATAAGCGAAAGGAGGGCGCCTGTGCAGCAGGTTTATGAGTTTTTAAAAAAGTGCGAGGTTTTTTACCTTGCCACCTGGGACGGCGCACGCCCCAGGGTGCGCCCGTTCGGCGCGGTAGATTTGTTTGAAGGCTCGCTGCTGATTCAAACCGGCAGCAACAAACAGGTGGCGGCACAAATGCGCGCCTGCCCGCACGTTGAGCTGTGTGCATACGACAGCGGGGTGTGCCTGCGCGTTGCCGCCGATGTGCGCGAGGTGAGCAGCGCAGAGGCCTGCGAACATATGCTGCAAGCGTATCCATATTTGAAAGATACCTATCATGCGCAGGCGCCCATGGCCTTATTCGCCCTCACGCAGGGGCGTGCGGTGTTTACCTCTGACGAGGCCGGGGAACAGGCAATTACCTTTTAAAACCAAAACACTTCTTGCGGAAAGGAGCCGCCCATGCCGCTGATCCATGTCCGAACCAATCTCTCCGTCCCCGAGGAAAAGCGCATTTGTTTACAACACAAAATGCAGCGCGCCATCCCCTTGTTGCGCGGCAAAGAGGAAAGCTGGCTGATGTTTGAATTGACAGAGGAATGCTTTCTTTGGTTTGAGGGCACAGATGCCCCGGCCGCCATGGTGGAGGTGGCGGTTGGGGGCGGGCTGGACGCCGCCGATTGCGAGGCATTAACCGAGAGGGTCTCGCAAGAGGTTTCCGAGGTGCTGCAAATACCAATGCCCCGCATTTATGTCAGGTATTCACAGGCGCCTTACTGGGGCTGCGGCGGCAAAAACCTTTAAATGCAAAGCCAAACAGGCAAAAAGAAAGCAGGCGTGCCGGAGGGATTCTTCCGGCACGCCTGCTTTTTCAGAGAAGTCCCCTTGCCTGCAGCATGGAGAGAAACGCCGCATTTGTAAGCTTCTGCGCAAACAATTCGCGAAATTTTACGCTTTTTTCGCGCCCCTCTGCGCGCAGATTTTCCATCTGCAACGCAAGGGCCTGCTGCTGGGCCTGCAGCTCTTCGCACATATCTTCATACTGGGCCAGCCGTTCTATGGCTTCGCCCTGCGCAAAGCCGCCTGCCATGTGCACGCAGGCCAGCGGCGCCCGGGCGCTGCCGGCCGTGCGGTGGGTAATGCGTTCCATACCGGTCCCTCCTGTGCGGGTTACTGTGCCGCCTGTTCCAGCTGTGCCAGCAGCGCGCGGCAGCCAGCCTCTATCTGGGCATATGCTGTTTCAAAATCCCGGGTGTACCAGGGGTCTGCAATGTCGCCGGGCGTGCCGGTATAATCCAGCAGGCGGTGCACCTTGCCCTGCGCGTCCGCGCCAAAACGCCGGCACATGGCGTCCACATGCCGCTGTTCCATGCCAATCAGCAGGTCAAACGCCTGCGCGTCCGCTTTCTCTATCTGCCGCGCATATTTCCCCTCGCACGAAATGCCGTGCCGCGCCAGCATGGCACGGGCCGGCGGATACACCGGGTTGCCCAGTTCCTCGCTGCTCAGCGCTGCGCTTTGCGCCTCATAGGCCTGCGCCCGGCCCGCCTTCTGCACCATTGCGCGAAACACAAATTCTGCCATTGGGCTGCGGCAGATGTTGCCGTGGCATACGAAAAGTACTCGTGTCATATGGAAACCCTCCTAACTGCAATCATTCTATCATAAACTGCCAGGTTTTGAAAAAGGAAAATAAAGAGGGAACAAAAAGCGCCCTGCAAAAGCAGGGCGCATACTTCTTGCCTTATACTGTCTGGAAGATTTTTAAATTGCTTTTCTCCAGGTTCTTTTTTGTGTTCTGAGGGCCTCTCGCTTTTTTACATATTCATGGCATCCTTTCGCCTCAGAAGAATGTAAAAGCCTCGTAGCGCTTCCAACTGCCGGGGCGCCTTTATAAATCAACTTTTTCAAAGCGTTTTGCAGAAATTTGATATGACAATAAAACCAATACGCCATAACAGATCATCCCGGTGATTAAAACCGGCAGCTGCATCAGCAGATGCCCTGGCTGGCAGCTGTCCATCCAGGCAAGTGCCGGAACATGGGCCACAGTTTCTATCGCTACCATGAGAAGAACCATAGGAATTGCCGCAAGGATAAATGATTTTCCAACTTTGTAACCATTTTGATAAAACGCCGTGAGGAATATCAAATCAAACACCGCGTATAAGAAAAAGCCAAAACCATACCATGCAACAGTTGCGTCTAAGCCTACAGGGTTATTTGCTATGTTCAGCATGTTTCGCAAAAGTGCAAACGGAATAGAAAAAAGCAACTGAAACAGCTGGAAGAAAACGACCAGCAGGCACTTTCCCAGAACACTTTCCCGCTTTGTCACGGGAAGAATGGCCGTGTACCAAGCATCATTCGTCTCACGCGCATTCAAAAAAGTGATGTAAGGTGCTAAACATCCAAACATAAAAATTACGCTGTAAGGATAAGATGGCACCAGAACAAGGCAACCTAAAAAGGTAAAAACAATCGAGGTCGGGTGAGCGGCAAGCCGGATTTCCTTATACAGCAGCGTCATCATCCCACTCGCTCCTTTCCGTCCGCAGCATAATTTCTTCCAGCGTGAGCGGCCCTGTATCCTCTGGCATTTTTAAATGTTCAAAAGAGTGAAGAAATGTGTCTTTGCCCGCGCTTTTCAGCACACAGCCATTCTGAATATAGGTGATGTCATCTGCGCATTTGTCCAAGTCGGAAGTAATATGCGTAGAAAATAAGATAGCGCAGTTCTCATTTTTCACGATTTGTCGAAAAATGTGTAGCAGTTCCTCACGGGATATGGGATCAAGGCCAGAAGTTGGTTCATCCAGAATCAGCAGCTCGGCATGGTGCGATAATGCCAGAGCAAGCAAGTATTTTACTTTCATGCCGTTTGAAAGTTCTTTGAAGTTCTTGCTTTCCTCTAAAGCAAACCGCTTGATGTACTTCTGATACTGCTCCTGATCCCAGTTTTTGTAAAATTTTTGGGTGACAGCCGCAATATCAGAAAGTTTTTTCAGCGGGTAAAAGTCAATTCCGCCAAACACAACGCCGATGCGCTGTTTGCACTCTTTTTCATGCTGATAGAAATTCTTTTGGAACATGGTGACACGCCCACTTTCTGGCGACACCATGTTGAGAATTGCTTTTAAAGTTGTGCTTTTTCCAGCCCCGTTTTTCCCAATCAGCCCCATAATATGGTTAGGGGCAAGCGAAAAGCTGACATTTTCCAGAGCAAACCCGGGGTAGTGTTTATGGAGACTCTGGATGCTCAAGATATTTTCCATTCATGGTTTCCTTTCCATCGGGGGTATCTGCCATATTCAAAGCGGTTTTGAATAACTGGGCAATACCCAAGAAAAATTCTTCTTTCATCAGGGCAATTCCCGGATGTTCCGGGTTTTCATCCCCTAAAATGACCAACCTATCTCCGGGTTTCATTTGGAATACATCTCTGGCCTGTTTGGGAAGTACGATTTGGCCGCGTTCACCCACACGAACTGCGCCAAATATGTGCTTGCCTCTGGGCGGAATATGGAAGCCGATTTGTTCCTGGTCATGATGGATGAGGGCCTCAAGCTCCACATCATACAGTTTTGCCAGCGCGGCACAATTCAGAATATCGGGCACAGATTGGCCGGCCTCCCATTTTGCAACGGCCTGCCGGGAAACGCCAATCTGCTCGGCCACATCTTCTTGGGAATATTTATTCAGTTGCCGCAATGTGGTTAAATTGCGGGCAATATTATTTTTCTGCGGCTTCATACTTTTCACACCTCCTAAGGCCATTATATCTTTAGGCTTTCGCAAGTTCCACCAACCACTGCAGGCAAAATATGTTATGGTTGGTTGCATAACTGCACATTTGTTTTTTGACGCATGCGCATTGCTTGAAGAAAACCCTGCGCCGCCTGTAGCCAGCTGCATTTTCGACAAAGATGGCCCCGCCAGGGCGGTTTCAAAAATAGTGTGGGGCGGGCATAGAAAGCACCTTATACCCACATGAACCTATCCGCCTTGCTGGGTTTTGCAGGGCCCTTCCAGTTCCGGCCATGCCCCGGCCCGCTGTTTTTGTTTTGCATTGACGCACTGCAGTGCAGATGATATGATGGAACTACAAAGGAGGGCTTTCTATGGTGGAACAGAGGAATGTGGCGCTGTGTGTCATTCTCACCATCGTCACCTGCGGCATTTACGGCATTTACTGGTTCATTTGTCTTGTGAACGATTTGAACTATGCAACGGGGGATGTGCAGTCGCCATCCGGCGGCATTGTGTTCCTGTTGGATATTGTCACCTGTGGCATCTATGGCCTGTACTGGTGCTATAAGGCTGGCGATAAGCTGGACCGCATAAAACAGCAGTGGGGCATCCCCAGCAGCAACACAGGTATTCTGTATCTGATTTTGAGCCTGCTGGGGCTGGACATTGTGGTGTGGGCCCTTGTGCAAAACGAAGTGAACGGCATGACGGGCGGCGCCGCCGCATGAGTGTGCCTTCTGCCCGGAAAAAGCGGCTGGCGGCCGCAGTGGGCCTGGCCCTGGCGGCAGGGCTGGGTTATGCGGCATGGGTGCGGGCCACCGGGTTGGGCGTGCCATGCCCGTTCCATATGTTGACGGGGCTTTATTGCCCGGGCTGCGGCGTCACGCGTTGCATTAGCGCCCTTTTGCAGGGCAATTGGCAGGCAGCCCTGCGCAGCAATGCTGCCATTGTGGTGCTGGCGCCCTTTTTCGTCTGGCTGGGCTGGGCTGCGGCGCGCAGCTATTTGGCCTGCGGCAGCATACGGCTGGCCAGGCGGCAGAACGCCGCCGTGTATGTGGCCATTGCGGCGCTGGTGGCGTTTGGCATTGTGCGCAATTTGCCCGCCTTCTGTTTTTTGCGCCCGCCTGCCTGACAGTAAAATAGAAAGCAACACCCCTTCGGCCAACTTTGGCCGAAGGGGTGTTGCTTTTATCTGGCCTGTGGCAGTGTGCCAGGGCGCAGCGGCTGGCAGAACAGCCCATGCTGTGTGCAATACCACACCAGAAGCGCACCCTTGGTGCAGGGCACGCGCGCCTGCATGGCCCATTCCGGATAAAGCTTTTTCATCAGCAAGCTGTCGCCGGTTAACACTGCCAGGAAAGAGATGAAATGTTCTTTCGTCATTTCGTGCCCGCAGGTGATGAAATATTCCCCATCGGCCTCCTCTACGGTTAGCTGCTGGCCCGGCCCGGCCTGGGCCATGGCAAGCGGCTTCAACCGTTTGCCACAGCAGGAAACGGTAGCCTGGCCCGTAGAGGTGAGCACTGCCCCGCAGGCAGGGCATACATAAAATCGAAGTTTTTTCATATTGCCTCCTGTGTCTTCATTGGGCGCCAGTTCGCCGCACAAAAGGCTTTCGATTCCGGCGCCAAGGGCCTCGGAGAGCCCGGCCAGCAAAGAGACATCCGGGCTGCCCATCCCGCGCTCCCACTTTGAAACTGCCTTGTCGCTTACATGAAGTGTTTGCGCCAGCTGTAACTGGGTAAGGCCCTTTTCGCGCCGCAGTTTTTGAATCAGGCGCCCTGTCTTTTCATGGTCCATACTCTCTGCCACCCGGTTTATTGTATCAGCCCACAGAAAATGCACAACCGACGCTTCGTAGAGTTTTTCGGCCGGCTAGGGCAGATGGCGGCGGCCTATCCCGCGCATGCGGTTCAGAAAACGGGTGGAAAGCTTGTTGATGTGTTCTTCATTGTACACAAGAAGCTCGTAGGCGTCCATCATGCTCAATGCGTACAGCAGCATGCTGAGGCCAAGGGCCACAATGGGCAGCAGCGCAGGCACGGCAACGTGCTCTGCCACGGCCCCCTGGTCCAGTGCCAGCCCGCACACAGTGCCGCCCACAAGCACCAGCGCGAAAAAGCCTGCTGCCATGGCCACATACCATTTTTTCAGGCGGGCATACCGCGATGAAAGTTCTTGCAGAAACGCTTGGTCGAACAACAGGGCGTTCTGCTTCAGAGGGCGGTATTCATAGTCCCGGTCTGTCAGGCAGGTGACGAGAACGCCGCACAGGCCCAGCACGGCCACCACTACGCAGCCCAGCACGCCGGCAGAAGTGCTGCCCAGCAGAAAATATGGAATGCCGGAACACACAAGGCAACTGATGCTGAGGCACAGGTTCCGCGCAAAGCGGCTTTCATGGGAAAGCCAGCTTTGCGCTTTTTCCCGGCTGACGTAATAGCCGCCAGCCGCTGGGCCGTCTGCTTCGCCGCTGTTTTTCAGCAGATAATCAATCGAGACGGAAAAAATATTGCCCAGCATCATCAGCTTTTCCGTTTCCGGAAAGCCCTGGTCATTTTCCCATTTGCTGACAGCCTGGCGGGTGGTGTTCATCTGTTCGGCAAGTTGTTCCTGGGAAAGGCCTTTTTCTTTTCTAAGTTTGAACAGTTTTTCTCCGAATGTCATGGGAAGGTTCCCTCCTTCGTTTTGATGGCCTGAGCATATCAAAGCGGGGCGGAGAATTCTATCACCCTGCACATTCACTTTGTCAACTTCAGGTTGCGCTGCTGTTTTTATGCCCCAAAACGGCGCTTTGGCGGGCAATGCATGCGGTTTTTGCCTTTTGCCGCTCTTATTGTAGCGCGAGGCCCCGGGCCGCGCAAGCAGCGCCAAAGCCAGGAAACAGAAAAGGCCCGGCAAGTGCCGGGCACAAAGCGTGGTGAGTTGTGTTGAGCGCCAGGGGGGGGCGGCCCGGCAATTTTAAGAGAATTGTGGTATAAAACCCGGCAGGCAACCCGTCAGGATTGCCGGGCTTTTTTCACGCTGCTATTCACCCAAAATTGCCGGGCCGGCCCCTGGCGGCAAAAAGCACTGCCGCCATCGCTTCGCGAACGGGCAGTTTGCTCAAAAGTTCCAGCGGAACTTTTGCTGCCATGGGCAGCCGCAAAACTGCTTCGCACCTCTGAAGCAGAAATTAGGGTTGCAGAGCAAGGAAAAGCGCCGCCATCCGCCTTCGGCGGGGTCTGCTTGCCTGCCGCAGGCAGGCATTTTACTTCGTAAAACCGCGCCTGCCTTCGGCAGGGTCTGCTTGCCTGCTGGAAGCAGGCATTTTACTTCGTAAAACCGCGCCTGCCTACGGCAGGGTCTGCTTGCCTGCTGGAAGCAGGCATTTTACTTCGTAAAACCGCAGAACCCTTTGTGGTTGTCAAGGTGTGCGGCAGCACACGGCATGGCTTTTCCCGCTTATGCGGGAAAATGCAGGCCGTGCTTCTGGCCTGCAAATGTCCTTGACGATGCTATGCGCCCGAATTTCTGTTTCAGAGGCAATGTTTTCTTACGCCAACGCGCCTAAGCTCGGGCAGTTTACTTTGCCGGCCCCGGCCTTTTCCGTGCGTGCCTGCCGGAATTTTATTCGGCTTTGCATGCATTCTGTTTTTGGCTCATACGCCCATGGTGCTTGTCTCTGGAAGGGTAGAGCCGCCGTCAATCACAAACTGGGCGCCCGTGAGGTAGCTTGCCTCGTCGCTGGCAAGGAAAGCCGCAAGCTCGCCCACCTCCATGGGGTCTGCCAGACGGCCCAGAGGGATGGCGGCCGCAATGCCGTCCACCACGCTCTGCGGGTTTTCCGGGCAGGACTGCCGCGCCATGCCCTGCACCATAGGCGTAAGCACATAGCCCGGGCAGATGGCGTTTATATTCACATAGGGTGCAAATTCGCGCGCCAGCGCCTTGGTAAGGCCCACCAGCGCGGCCTTGCTCATGGCATAGGCGGCCTCGCCGGGGTCTGCCACCATATCGCCCGTGACGCTGGACATGATGACCACCCTGCCCCATTTGCGCGCCACCATGCCGGGCAGCACGGCTTTGCAGGTGTTCCAGGCGCCCTTCACGTTGATATCCAGGTGGGCGTCGCGGTCTGCGTCACTTTGGGTAAGAAAATCGCCCAGGCGGCAGATGCCCGCATTGGACACAAGGATATCCACCCCGCCAAACGCCTGCACGGCCGCCTCATAGCCGGCCTGCACGCTGGCCATATCCGACACGTCCATCGTTACGGCAATGGCCTTTGTGCCGTTTTCGCACAGGCTTTGCGCAAGCGCCTGCGTTTCGCTGCCGCGCGCGGCCAGCACCAGGTTTGCCCCGTGCTTTGCAAAGGTGCGGGCAATGCCCTCGCCAATGCCCTTAGAGGCGCCTGTAATAAGCGCCGTTTTTCCCGTCAGTTTTCCCATGGTGTTGTTTTTTCCTTTCTGTCTGCGTCAGAATTCCGCGTCCACCAGCTCGCCGTTTTCGTTAAAGGCAATGGGCTTGGCCGTGTTGCGCGTATAGCGCAGCATGTCGCGCACGCGGTTGCGTTCTTCTTTCATATAAAGGATATAGGCCTTGCCCTCTTTTTTGGCGCGGCCCGTGCGGCCGATGCGGTGGGTGTAATATTCGTTCGAGGGCGGCACGTCGTAGTTGAACACGGCGTCCACATCCGTCACGTCAATGCCGCGCGCCGCCACGTCTGTGGCCACCAGCACGGCCAGCTCGCCCGCCTTGAAGCGGGCCATAATTTTGTTCCGCTCGGCCTGCGAGAGGTCTCCGTGCAGGCAGTCCACGTCAAAGTTCAGCCGCGCCAGCTGGTTCGACAGCATGGCGGTGGTGTATTTTGTGTTGCAAAACACCATCACGCGGGAATAGCCCTCTTTGATGATAAGCTCGGTCAGGTCTGCCAATTTGTTGCGCCCTGTGGTGAGCATCATGTACTGGTCTATTTTGGGTGCGCTTTCCAGCACAGGCTGCACGGTGATCTCTTCTGCGTCGCGCTGGTACAGCCAGCCAATGTCCATCACCTCGCGGCTGATGGTGGCGCTGAACATGGCAAGGCGCTGTTTGGATTTGATGGAATCCAGAATTTTGCGCACATCTTTGTAAAAGCCCATGTTCAACATCTCGTCTGCCTCGTCCAGCACAATGTCTTTCACATGCGAGATGTCAATACTCCGCCGGTTCATATGGTCTTGCAGGCGGCCGGGCGTCGCCACCACAATCTGCGGGCCCTTTTTCAACTGTTCCACCTGTTTTGCCATGTTGGCGCCGCCATAGACGCACACAATGCGGATATCCGGGTAAAAGTGGGCCAAATCGCGCAGGTCTTCCGTAATTTGCTGGGCAAGCTCGCGCGTGGGGGCCATCACCACAGCCTGCGGATAATGCTTCTCCTGCTGTACGCCCAAAATAAGCGGAATGCCAAAGGCACACGTCTTGCCGGTGCCGGTGGGTGCTTTTGCAATGACATCGCGGCCCTCCAGCATGGGCGGGATGGCCTTTTCCTGCACCTCGGTCAGCTCGGTAAAGCCCATGCGCTCCACCGCTTTGTGTATCTCGGCCGGCACGTTCAACTCTGTATATTTCATTGGTTTCTCCCCTTGCACAGAACTCTCTTTCAGCGCCTTTTATCATACCACATCCGCTGCCAAAAAGAAACCGCCCGGGGCACGGCTTTCGCCGGAACCGGGCGGTGGGGTTCACTTCAGGCCAAGCCTGCGCTTCATGGCGCCGCTGGGCCGGAAACCCGGCGCCATGGCAGGGGCCAGCCTGGTGTGCTGGCCTGTTCGGGGGTTCACATAGGCTTTTTCGCTGCGTGTGCGCATTTCAAAGCGCCCAAAGCCTGCAATGGTCACTTTTTCACCCCGGCGCAGCGCCTCCAAAATAAGTTCTTCCGCCGTCTCCATCACGCGGGCGGCCTCGCTTTCCGGCAGGCCCGTGCGGGCGGCCACGGCCGCCACAAGCTGGCTTTTCGTCATGCAAGGCGCCCCCTTTCTGCCTGCGGCATTACTTCAAGGCCATTTTGCGGCTGCCCGGCTTCACCAGGGGCAGCTTGCCCTCGGCACACACGGGGCATTCTTCCGGGGCCCAGTTGGGCAGGTCCAGCTGAAGGGCGCTGGCCACCACTGGCAGGGGGCTGGTGCCCTTCGAGCGGTCCACCACGCAGGCAATGCCCACCACAACGCCACCGTGTTCCTCAATAATCTTCGCCGTCTCCAGGCTGGATTTTCCGGTGGTGACAACGTCCTCCATAATGATGCAGCGCTCGCCCGCCTGAATTTCAAAGCCGCGGCGCAGCGTCATTACATTGTCCACGCGCTCGGTAAAAATGGCGCGGCGGCCGATTTGGCGGCCAATTTCGTATGCATACACAATGCCGCCCATGGCCGGGCCCACCACTACATCAATGTTCATCTCTTTCAGCTTTTCCGCCACCGGGGCCAGCACCTGGGCGGCCTTATCCGGGTACTGCTGCAGCTTTGCCATTTGGCAGTAGGCGTTGGAATGGCGCCCGGAAGAAAGCAGGAAATGCCCTTCCAGAAAAGCGCCCGTCTCTTTCAAAATATCCAGCTTGTCGTTCATCGTTTTTCTTCCTTTCTGTTCCGGCAGGCACTTTACAGCGCCGCGCCGCGTATCTCGTCCAGCGTTTTCACGCCGTTTTCGTCCATCCAGGCGGCCATGCCGCGGGCCACATCCTCGCAGGCGCGCGGGTTTGCAAAACTGGCTGTGCCCACCTGAACAGCGGTGGCGCCCGCCATGATGAACGCCAGCGCGTCTTCGGCCGTGGCAATGCCGCCAAGGCCCACCACCGGCACGTGCACCGCCTTGCACACCTGATACACCATGCGCAGGGCAATGGGGCGGATAGCCGGGCCAGAGAGGCCTGCAAACACATTTTGGAACACCGGGCGGCGCGAGGCGAGGTCGATGGCCATGGCCTGGAAGGTGTTCACAAGGCTGAGGCCGTCTGCCCCGGCCTCTTCACAGGCCAGTGCCATCTCGGTGATGTTTTCCGCGTTGGGGCTCAGCTTTACCACCAGGGGTTTTTGGGTGCATGCGCGCACGCGCGCCACCACCTCGCGGGCGCTTTCCGCCTTGATGCCGTAGGCAATGCCCCCGGCCTTCACGTTCGGGCAGGAAATGTTCAGTTCCAGTAAATCCACATCCGTGCCGTCCAGCAGGCGCGCGCCCTCCTCGTATGTCTCAATGGTGCTGCCGCCCAGGTTTGCCATGGCCGCGGGGCCAAGGCGCTTCATGGCGGGCAGCTCGTGCTGGATGAAATGGCGCACACCGGGGTTCTGCAGGCCAATGGAATTGATGAGGCCCGCGGGCGTCTCGTACAGCCGTTCGCCCTCGTTGCCGGCCTTGCCCTCCAGCGTGAGGCCCTTGCCGGAGATAGCGCCCAGCCAGCGCATATCCACAATGCGCGAAAATTCCTGCCCAAACCCGAAAGTGCCCGAGGCGGCAATCACCGGGCTTTGCAGCGGCACGCCGCAAAGCGTCACACGCAGGTCAGCCAAAGAACACACCCCCTTCGAACACAGGGCCCTCTTTGCAGATGCACACAAGCTCGCCCTTTTCTGTTTTGCAGGTGCAGCCCAGGCACGCGCCAAGGCCGCAGGCCATTTTGCGCTCCATGCTCACATAGCATTTTGTTCCGGCGGCAAGGCACTTTTTCACTGTGGCGCGCATCATGGGCTCTGGCCCGCAAATATACACCACATCGTAATCCTGCGGCTGCAGCAGCTCTGTCACAAAGCCGTGATGGCCGTAACTGCCGGTGTCTGTGGCAATGCGCACACTGCGCCCGCCGCGCGCGAAATGGGCAAGGCGGTAGGGCTCCTCACGAAAGCCCAGCAGGCACTCTACCTTCGCCCCCTGTGCCGTAAGCTGTTCGGCCAGGTAAAACAGCGGCGCCGTGCCAATGCCGCCGCCCACAAGGGCAACTTTTTCGCCCTCCAGCGCAAAGCCGTTGCCCGCAGGGCCGGTAAGCTGCAGCGTGTCGCCCTGCCGCAGCGCCGCCAGCTTGCGCGTGCCCGGCCCCTTTACCTGAAACAGGAAGCTCAGTGCGCGCGTGCCCTCTTCGTAGTGATGCACGCTGATAGGGCGCGAGAGCAGCGGCGGCTCGTCTGCCGCCCAGGCGCGCAGCATATAGAACTGGCCCGCTTTGGGTTTATCGTACTGCGGCGGAAGATAGACGGTGAGAAGAAAGATATCTGCCGCCTGCTGGCTTGCCACCAGGACACTGGCCTCAAAGCTCTGCGCAGGCATGGGCAATGGCCTCCTTCATTTTGACACATTCGTTGTATGCCGCCTCGGCAAACGGCACGCCCGGCTGCTTTTTGTATGCCAGCAGCACGCCGCGGCTGGAGTTCACCACGCCGCCGTTGCCGGCGCTGAGATACTGGGCAATGTCCTGTGCGGTGCCGCCCTGCGCGCCATAGCCCGGAATGAGGAAGAACGAATCGCGGTAACGCGCGCGAATTTGCCTGGCCTCTTCGATGTGGGTGCCGCCAATGACAAGCCCCAGCGAGGAGTAGCCGCTTTCGCCCAAAAATGCCTTGCCCATGGCGTTCAGCTTATCGCCCACCATATCGTACACATGGCGCCCATCGGCCAGCAGCTCGTATTCAAAATCTTTCGCGCCGGGGTTTGAGGTGCGGCACAGAACAAACACGCCCTTGCCGTTTTCCCGCATATATTGCGCATACGGCTCAATGGAATCCAGCCCCATATAGGGCGCCAGCGTCATCCAATCCACTTCCAGTTCGCCTGTAAAGTGTGCACGGGCATACATTTCGGCCGTTTTGGCAATGTCGCCGCGCTTCACATCGGCAATCACCGGCAGGCCCTGCGCACGCAGGTATTCCACCGTGTCTTTGTAAGCGCGCAGGCCGTCCAGCCCCAGGGCTTCGTAATAGGCAATCTGCACCTTAAAGCATGCGGCGGCCTCCTTGGTGGCCTCAATTATCTCGCGGTTGAAGAAAAACACGTTTTCCCCCGCGGTGCGCCCCGGCTGTGCAAAGCCCTCGGGCAAATAAGAGGGGTCGGTGTCCAGCCCCACGCACACAGGGCCGCGCTGGGCCACTGCCTCATACAAACGGTCTACTTGCAGCATTTCCATCATTCTCCCTTTCTCTTTCCATGGTTCCATGGTCGCATTCACATCTGATATGTAAGAACACCCTGCTTCACGGTCGCCCTCACCCTTCCGGCCAGGCGCAGGCCCGCATACGGCGTGTTGTGGCTTTTGCCGGCAAACTCGTCCGGGTTCACCGTATACTCCTCATCCGGCGCCACCAGCACCACGTCGCCATCAAAGCCCGGCTGCAGCAGCCCCTTGTTCAGGCCCATGATTTGTGCGGGCGTGCGGGACATCATGCGGCTCAGGCGGGAAAGCGGCATGCCGTGCTGCCTGCAAAGCTTGGTGTAGCACACAGAAAAGGCCGTTTCCAGCCCCACGCAGCCGGGCGCGCCGTTCTGTTTATCCTGCGGGGTGTGGGGGGCGTGGTCTGTGGCAATGGCGTCCACCTCGTCTGCCAACATGGCACGGATCAGCGCGTCCACGTCCGCCTGCTGGCGGATGGGCGGGTTCACACGGAATTCATTGTGGCAGAACCAGATATGGTGGGGCGTCACTTCAAATGTGACGTTTCCGCCGCGGCGCTTGGCGGTGAGGATATCCTCCAGCGCCTCTTTTGTGCTTACATGGCACATGTGCAGCTTTGCCCCCGTGGAGGCAGAAAGGTACAAATTGCGCGCTGTCTCCAGGTTTTCCGCAAGGCGGTAGTCGGTGGCGGAAAGGTCCATATCCTCGGCATGGCTCATGACGGTGAGGCCCTTTTCGGCCGCGATGCACATGGCCTCGTACATCACTTTCGACTCCCGCACGCCTTTGCCGTCCTCGCTGATAAAGCGAAGGTTTTTGGGCAGCGCGCGCAGATGCCTCACCGTTTTGCCGTCAAAATCCTTTGTGATAGACACGCACTGGTTCACATCGCACAGGCCCACCCGCTTGGCCTCGTCCATCACGCTTTGCGCAATGGCCCCGCAAGAACACACGGGGTTTGTATTGGGCATGCAGTTCACAAACGTATAGCCGCCGCGCGCCGCCGCGCGGCTGCCCGTCTCCACCGTTTCCTTGTGCTCAAAGCCCGGCGTGCGGAAATGGGTGTGCAGGTCGATGAAAGCCGGCATGGCCACAAGCCCCGCCGCGTCCAGCACCGGCTCGCCCTCGCCGGCGGCAAGGCCTTCGCCCACGGCGGCGATGCGCCCGTCCCGGATGAGAATATCACCTTCGCGCTCGCCCCCGGCGTCCACCAGCCGCGCATGTTGAATCAGCATGGTATCTCTCCCTTCCAAACGCTTCTTTATTTTTCCCGGCCGTCTTTCATAAGCAGGCCCGCCAGGGCAATCAGCAGCCCTGCAGCCGCCGCGCACAGGCCGAAAAAGTTCATTGCCGATGCGGCCAGCCCGGCCAGTATAACAGCCAGCCCCATCAGCATCACTTTTACAGAGCGCATCCTGCTTCCTCCTGATACAAAAAAGAACTTTTCCCTTAAAAGGAAAAGTTCAAACAATAAGGCTTCGAACGCATACGGCTGTCTTGCTTCGCAGGCAATGCGCCATCGTGTCCTCTCCGCCTTTCACTGGTTTCAAGGTATTGTAGCATGTTCCGCCCCGGCTTGTCAACGCTTTGCGCAGGCAAAATGCGGCCCGGGCGCGGTTTTGCCGCACCCGGGCCGCACAAAATATCGTTTTGCAGGCAGAACGGGCCCGCGGCCTGCCAAAACCGCCCGCCGCGCCCTTATCCGTTACCGGCCGGCCGCCCTGTTTTCTGCAACACCTGTTTCACCTGTTCCGCATCGGCACATGCCGCCACACGGGCGGCAAGCTGGCGCATTTCGGCCAGCGTCATGCCCGCCAGGGCCTGCTTCACGCAGGCCAGGCTGGCCGCATTCATAGAGAGCTTGCGCAGCCCAAGGCCCACCAGCACCGGGGCGGCCAGGGCGTCGCCGCCCAGTTCGCCGCACACGCAAAGGGGCTTGCCCGCCTGTTCGAACGCCTGTGCCGTCATGCCGACAAGGCGGAACAGCGCCGGATGCCAGCTTTGATAATATGGGGCCACGGCGGGGTTCATGCGGTCGGCCGCCGTGAGGTACTGGCACAAATCGTTCGTGCCAATGGAGGCAAAATCCACCTCGCGCGCCAGTTCCGGCGCCATCAGCGCGGCGCTGGGCACCTCAATCATGGCGCCCAGCTTCACCTCACCCGCGCGCACGCCCCGCCCGGCCAGCTGGCTGCGCGCCTGCTCTACAAAGGCTCTGGCACGGCGCACGTCCTCCAGCGAACCCACCATGGGGAACATCAGCCACAAATTGCCGTGCACCGCCGCGCGCAGCGCAGCGCGAAGCTGGGTGAGAAACATCTGCGGGTGTTCAAAGCACAGGCGCAGCGCGCGGCTGCCCAGGGCCGGGTTGTCCTCTTTGGGCAGCTGAAAATAGCGCAGCGTTTTATCGGCGCCAAGGTCCAGCGTGCGCAGCACCACCGGGCGCTGCCCAAAAGCGCGCAGCACCTTTTCGTATTGTTCGGCCTGCTCGTCCTCGGTGGGAAAATGGCTGGCGTCCATATACAAGAACTCTGTGCGCAGCAGGCCCACAAAGCCGACATACGGCGCGGCCGCCAGCTCTTGCCCGGCGGCGCTGCCAAGGTTCAGGCCAAGGTCTATTTTGACGCCGTCTTTTGTAAGCGGCTCTCTTTCCAGCCAGGCAGCCTCTTCCTCCATCTGCCTCTGCCATTCTCCGCGCGCGGCCTGTGCCGCAGCCAGTCGTTCGGGCGAAGGCTGCGTTTCCAGCGTGCCAGCCCAGGCATCCACCACTGCCATTTCGCCGTGCTGCACAGCCTGCATTAAACCCGCCACGCCCAGCACGGCGGGGATGCCCCAGCTTCTGGCAAGGATGGCAGAATGGCTGGTGGCGCCGCCCATCTCGGTGACGATGCCCAGCACATTGGCCCTGTCCATGGCGGCAGTGTCAGAGGGCAGCAATTCCTTCGCGGCCACAATCACCGGCCGCTCCAGGCTGTCAAGGCCGCGCGCGGGCGCCCCCTGCAAAATGCGCAGCAGGCGCAGCTTCACGTCGGAGAGGTCTGCCGCGCGCTCGCGGATCCGTGCGTCCGGCGCGTTGCCCAGCACGGCGCGGTAGTGTTCATACACCTGCTCTACCGCCCACTGCGCTGTCCACTGCTCGCCCTCGATGCCCGCGAGGATATCCTCATCCATCACTTCATCGTCCAAGATATCCATGTGCGCCTCGAAGATGGCGGCCTTGTTGGCCTCCAGCCGGGCGCACATGCGGCTCAATTCCGCGTGGGCAGTTTGTTTGGCAGCCTCATACAGGGCCCGCTGTTCCTCCACGCTGCCGCCGTGTGCAGGGCAAGGCGGCGCGGGCACAAACGGTTCGTAGCAATAAATTGGCCCGGCAGCCACGCCGCGCGAGATGCCTGTGCCATAGTAGACCATGTTACCCCCCCTGTGCGCCGGCATATTCTTTGCTGGATATTTCTTATATTTAATCATAAATCACGCCGGGCCTGTTTGCAAGCTTGCGTTCCGGGCAGCTTTCTTCGGGCGCACAAAGGGCAAACGCGCAGGGCGGCTGGCCGCCCCGCGCGTTTCTGCCTGCCCTGTCAGGGGCTCAAACCGTGCCGCCCCCGCATTCGGCGTTTTGCCGTAAAAAAGCCTTGCCTTTGAAGCGTTAATTTGCCCGCACAGCATGGTCAATCTTCTTTTCAGGCTGCTTTTTCTGCAAAAGTATTGTTCACCACTTCCGCATAAGGGGCCTTCTGATCCAATTCGCCCGCAGAGGACATCACCGTCTGCAAAAGCTCAAAGCTCTCTTCGCTCATGACAGGCGTTTCACAGTAGGCGCCGATTTCCTGATAGCGCTGGATGCCGCTTGCCAGCAGGGCAACATCGGTGTCTGCAAACTGCGGCTGAATCACCTCGGCAATTTCCTGCGCCGTGTGCCCGGCCACCCATTTCTGGCCCTTTGCCACCGCATTGGTAAAGCGCTGGACGATATCGGCATTTTCTTCCAGGTAACTTTTCTTGGCAAAGTATGCCGTATAGGGAATTTCGCCTGCGGCTTCGCCCACACTGGCCACAATATAGCCTTTGCCCTCGGCCTCCACCGAAGAGGCAGCCGGCTCGAACATGGTGACATAGTCGCCGGTGCCGCCCAAAAAGGCGCCTGTCATCATATCGAACTGCACGGAATTATCCAGCAGAACGTCTTTTTCCGTGTCCAGCCCGGCCTGTTTCAGGGCATATTCAAACGCCATGTAGGGCACCCCGCCCTTGCGCCCTGGCAAAATGTGTGCGCCGGCAAGGTCCGTCCACTCAAAATCCGGCATGGGCTGGCGCGCCACAAGAAAGCTGCCGTCGCGCTGTGTCACCTGTGCAAACACCTGAGTATAATCTTCTTTTCCCTCGTTGTACACATACACGCTGGCCTCGGGCCCGGCAAAGCCAATGTCCACACTGCCGGACAATACGGCGCTCATCACTTTATCGGCGCCGCCGCCGTTGGAAAGTTCTACCGAGAGGCCCTCTTCCTCAAAAAAGCCCAATTCCATGGCCACATACTGCGGCGCATAGAAAATAGAGTGCGTCACCTCGCACAGCGTCACATTCTGCAGCTCTTCCTGCGCTGTTCCACAGCCCGCAAGGGCCGTCAGGCACAGGGCGGCGCATAAAACCACCGCAGCCAGTTTCTTTCCCATTGATACACCACACCTTTCTCTTGTGTGCCCGCGGGGCACGGCACTTTGCCCTGGCGCAAAGCTGTGCATATGCCATGGCGCCGTGCCCTGCGGGCTTTTATCGCAAACGGGGCCCGGCGGTGCAAGGGTGCCGCGCCCCGCAGCGTCACCCCCCAAAGCGCTTGTTCACAAGCTTTTGAAGCAGCACTACGCTCTCGTACATCAGCGCCGCCATGACGCTGAGGATGATGACGCCCGTCATCACAAGGTCCATTTGAAACACCTGGCCGCCATATACAATCAGGTAACCCAGCCCCGCTTTGCTGACAAGGAACTCGCCCGCTATTACACCCACCAGCGAGAGGCCGATATTCACCTTCAGCGAGTTGAACATGGTTTTTAAATTGGCCGGAAAAACAATTTTGATAAAGATCTGCCGCTTGGTGGCACCGAACGTGCGCGCCATTTTGATGCTTTCGGCATCGGTGCTGCGAAAGCCGGCCAGCATCTCCAGCACCGTGACGATGAGCGAAATAGCCAGCGCCATGAAGATGATGGCGCTTGTGCCCGCCCCCACCAGAATGATAATCACCGGCCCAAGGGCAATTTTGGGCAGGCTGTTCAGCACCACCAGGTAGGGCTCTGCCACGCGGGATGCAAAGCTGGACCACCAGAGCGCAATGCTCAACGCAAGGCCGATAACCACCCCCAGCAAAAACCCCGTAAGCGTTTCATACAGTGTGACGCCAATGTGCAGCGCCAGGTTGTTTTGGGACATATCCAGCAAGGTGCCCACAATACGGGAAGGGCTGGAAACGATGAATGCATCCAGCACACCTGCGCGGGTAAGACCCTCCCACAGCACAAGGAACAGCGCAAGAAACCCCACCTGGCAGGCGTGCACCCATCGCGTGCGGCGGCGCACACCGGCAAGGTATGCCGCCCGGTTTTCAGAGACAGGCTTATCAGTCATCGGTCTGCAGCTCCTTCCAGATGTGGTCGAAGTAGCCGGAAAAGCGCGGATGCGCCCGGCAGGAGAGCGGGGTGCGGCCCGGCCCGAAGTCTATCTTCAGCACCTCTTTGATTTTGGCGGGCCTTTGCGAAAGCACCATAATGCGGTCGCCCAGCGAGATGCTCTCGGGGATGTCATGCGTCACCATCAGCGTAGTGACACCTTCCGCCTTCAGAATGCGAAACACGTCCGCGGCCACGGAAAGGCGTGTTTGATAATCCAGGGCGGAAAAGGCCTCATCCAACAGCAGAATATCCGGCCCGGCCGCCAGCGTACGGATGAGGCTGGCGCGCTGGCGCATGCCGCCAGAGAGCTGGCGCGGGTATTTATCGGCAAAGGCGGAAAGCCCGTACGTCTCCAGCAGGCGCTTTGCCCGCGCCACCGTCTGCGTCGTTTTGGTGCCGCGTATCTCCAGCCCAAACAGCACGTTGGAAAGAATGGTGCGCCATTCCAGCAGGTTGTCGCGCTGCAGCATATACCCAATGTGCGGCGATGTGCCGTGCACCCGTTCCCCCTTCACATACACTTCGCCCCTCGTCGCCGGCAAAAGCCCTGCTATGACGCTGAGCAGCGTGGATTTTCCACATCCAGACGGCCCCACGATGCTGAGGAACTCCCCCTCTTCTACCGCGAAGCTGATGTCCTCAAACGCGCTCACCTCGCCGTTCTTTGCCTGATAGGTAAGCCCGACGTGCTCTACGCGCAGGATCTCCATGCCGATCGCCCCTTTTTTATGCTGATACTCCATTCAATGCACAAGGGCGGCGTTTTGCTCATGGCGGCCGGGTTGTTCCCGTCTTTCTTTGCACCCCGCGCCCTTGCGCCGGGCCGCACTTTTTTTTATAATAAAAAGCGTGGGAAATTGCGCGCAGCGCCACACAGTGCAAGCGCGCGGCAGGGCGGCCCGGCAAAGCGCGCCGCCCCAAAAAAGGGGGAATGAAAAAATGCCTACGGTAATTCCGCAGGGATACGAAAGCACACTGGGGCTGTATGAAACACAGAAAGCCATTGGGCTGATCAAGCAGGTTTTTCTGGCAAAGCTGTGCAGCGCGCTGCACCTGAAGCGTGTGACGGCGCCGCTGTTTGTAGACCCGGCCCTGGGCCTGAATGACGATTTGAACGGTGTGGAGCGCCCGGTGGCGTTCGACATTCCCGCCGTGCACAGCACCGCGCAGGTGGTGCACTCGCTGGCGAAATGGAAGCGCCTTGCGCTGCACGAGTATGATTTTTTCCCCGGCAACGGGCTTGTGGCAGACATGAACGCCATCCGCCGCGACGAAGCGCTGGATAACCTACACTCTATTTATGTAGACCAGTGGGACTGGGAAAAGGTAATTGTGCGGGAAGACCGCACACAGGCTTACCTGGAAAAAACCGTGCAGGACATTGTGCACGCCGTGTGCGGCACACTGGACGAGGTGAAGTGGCAGTTCCCTCAGCTTTCCGTGCAGCTGGAGCGCAGCGTCACCTTTGTGACAAGCCAGCAGCTGGAAGACCGCTGGCCCGGCATGACGCCCAAACAGCGTGAAAACGCCATCTGCCGGGAATGCCGCACTGTGTTCATTGGGCAAATTGGCGCGCCGCTGGCCAGCGGCACACCGCACGACGGCCGCGCGCCAGACTATGACGATTGGCAGCTGAACGGGGATATCCTGTTCTGGCACGAGCCGCTGGGCTGTGCTATGGAAATTAGCAGCATGGGCATCCGTGTGGACGCCGAAAGCCTGGCCGCCCAGCTGAAGGCTGCCGGCTGTGAAGCGCGCGCCCAGCTGGCCTTCCACAAGGCGCTTTTAGAGGGCAAACTGCCCCTTACCATTGGCGGCGGCATTGGCCAAAGCCGCCTGTGCATGCTGATGCTGGGCAAGGCGCATGTGGGTGAAGTGCAGGTGTCCCTGTGGGACGGCGCCACCCGCGCGGCCTGCGCCGCGGCCGGTGTGCAGCTGCTGTAACCGTACCCACCTGCCGGGAAATGGCCAGTCTTTCTTGTTTTCAACGCGGTTTTGGGGCTCCATGCAAAAGGGCTCGCGCGGCTGTAACGCCGCGCGAGCCCTTTTTCATTTGTTTTTTGTGCACCCAAAGCCGCCTTTACCAGTTGTTCACTGCATGTTCGGCAAAGGCGGGCAGTTCTTCAACCAGCAGTTTTGTGCCGTCCGCCAAAACAGCCGTGCCCTCAAACAGGCCAAACATCTGGTGGCAGCAGTTGTTCACCACCACGGCCCGAATTCTGGTGGTGCGGTCGAAGCTGGGGGTCAGCGTCAAATCCAGCCTGCCCTCGTCATCGTACAAATGCCACGGCTTCATATAAGCGGTGCCCAAATCAAAGTGCACCCGCCCCAGCTTTGTCACTTTTCCGCCGTAGAACAGCATGTTCTCGGTGGCTTTTGAGGTGTCGCCAAAGCCGCAGCCCAAATTGAAGCCGAACAGCTGCCCTGCCACCGGGGCGGTGCCATTGGCCCAGTACCACTCATTGTGATAGGGCCACACACCGCGGCCCCAATCCAGCAGGCCAAATGCATCCTCGCCGAATGTGTATGCCTGCCCTTTGTAGACCGCCCGGCCGCGCGCCGTCATGCAGTTTATTTTCTGGTTATAGTAGAACATGCGGGGCGATTCCCGAAATGGCGTCTGAACGACGGCAGAAAATGGCATGGTGCGTTCCAGCGTGATGTTGGCTTCAAAATCGGGCGCTGAAAAAGAGAGAAAGCGCGTGCTGCCCTCTGTTTTGAAGCGCAGGTGCACACCCTGCTTGTCATAGGCGATGTCGCTGTCGGTTTCTGCACTCTCCGGCAAGTGCAGCCGCCCAAAGGGGAAGGGGATGATTTTGTTGATGTCGGCAATCATCTTTCCGTTTTGAAAATCGAACAGCATGATGCCGGCCTGCCCGGCATAAGAGGCATGGCCGAAGGTGAACTGCAGGCATTTTTCCCGGTCGGACACCTGGTAAAAATCCCATTCTTTTATGCGCAGCGGCGAGGCCTTGATATCGGCCCTGCGGTATACCTGCACAGGCCGGGCGGCCCACCCCGGATGAATGATGCCGCGGCCGTCCAGCACACGGCCGGGCGTTTTGAGCTCCTGCTGATGCACAAAAACGCGCCCCCTTACACACGGATGTGATATTTCCTGCCCTATTTTACCATATCCGCCCGAAAAAAAGGCACCAAAAAAGGCGAACGGGCTTTGGGCACCCCGCCCAAAGCGGCCGCCGCCCGCATGCAGTTTTGCTGCGCATACTGCGCCGCCTGGCCCAGTGCAAAAATTCGGGCCCTGCATTTAGCAGGGCCCGAAATTTTTTGAAAGCACCGTTACGCTTTTTTGGCTTCCTTGCCATAGAAAGCGGCCTTGTACAGTTCTTCAATTTCGCTCACCAGCGGGTACACGGGGTTTGCCGTGGTGCACTGGTCTTCAAACGCCTTATAGCTCAGCTCTTCCACCTTGCTCATGAACTCGGCCTCGCTGATTCCGCAGGCAGAGATGGACAGCGGGCGCTCGGTGGCGCGCATCAGGTCCTCAATGGCGCTGATCAGGCTGTCCACAGCCTCCTGCGTGGGCGCCTTTGCGCTGCACAGGCCCACACGGCGGGCAATTTTGGCATAGCGCTCGTCGGCCACATACTCCTTATATTTCGGGAAGGAGGCAAACTTCGTGGGCTTTGTGGCGTTGTATTTAATCACATACGGCAGCAGAATGGCGTTGGCACGGCCGTGCGGGATGTGATATTCGCCGCCCAGTTTGTGCGCCATCGAGTGATTCAGCCCCAGGAAGGCGTTGGTGAAGGCCATGCCGGCAATGCACGAGGCGTTGTGCATCTTTTCGCGGGCAAGGCGGTCGCCGTTGTACGATTTTTCCAGATAGGTGAACACCATCTCAATGGCATGCAGGGCCAGGCCGTCGGTGTAGTCGTTGGCCATGGTGGATACATACGCCTCAATGGCGTGCGTCAGCACGTCCAGGCCCGTGTCGGCCACAATGCTCTTGGGCATGCTCCAGGTGAACTGCGGGTCGATGATGGCAACGTCCGGCGTCAGGCTGTAGTCTGCCAGGGGGTATTTGATGTTGCCGTTTTTCTTATCGGTGATAACAGAGAAGCTCGTCACCTCGCTGCCCGTGCCGGAGGTGGTGGGAATGGCCACCAGCTTTGTTTTCGTGCCCAGCTTCGGGAACTTGAACGCGCGTTTGCGGATATCCAAAAAGCGCTGGCGCAGGCCGTCAAAGCTGGTGTCGGGGTGCTCGTAGAACAGCCACATGCCCTTGGCCGCGTCAATGGCGCTGCCGCCGCCAATGGCAATAATCACGTCCGGCTGGAAGGCGCGCATGGCCTCCACGCCGCGCATGATGCACTCCACACTGGGGTCGCTTTCCACATCGGAATAAATTTCCGCATGGCAGTACTGCTCGCGTTTGCGCAGATAGTACAGCACCTTGTCCACATTGCCCAGCTTTACCATCACGGGGTCTGTGACGATAAATGCGCGGGAGATGTCTTCCATCTTCTCCAGATACTGGATGGAATCTTCCTCAAAATAAATCTTGGGCGGCACTTTGAACCACTGCATATTGACTCTCCGTTTCGCGATGCGCTTTTTGTTGATGAGGTTGACGGTGGTGACGTTCTGGCTCACCGAGTTCTTGCCGTAAGAGCCGCAGCCCAGCGTGAGGGACGGAGTGTTGGTGTTGTAAATATCGCCGATGGCGCCCTGAGAGGACGGGCTGTTGACGATGATGCGGCCCACGCGCATGGCAATGCCGTATTCGTCCGCAATTTTCATATCGCCCGTATGGATGACGGCAGAGTGGCCCAGGCCGCCCAGTTCCAGCATCTTATTGGCATAGTCAAAGCCCTGCTGCGTGTTTTTCACTTTGAAATAGGCCAGCACGGGGCTGAGCTTTTCTTTGGCCAGGGGGTGGTTGTTATCCGGCTTATCCAGCGGCGCAATCAGAATCTTCGTCTTGGCGGGCACCTTCAGCCCGGCCTGCTCGGCAATCCAGTTTGCGCTTTTGCCCACCAGCGGTGCATACACGCCCTTGTTCGGGTCCGGGAACATATATTTCGCAAGCTGCTCGGTCTCTTCCTTGTTGAGGAAGTAGCAGTTGTTGGCCTTCATATAGTCCTCGAAATCTTTTGCGATGGCTTCGTCCACAATCACGGCCTGCTCCGACGCACAAATCATGCCGTTGTCGAATGTTTTCGACATCATCAGGTCTGTGCAGGCGCGGTGCAAATCGGCCGTTTTCTCAATATAGCAGGGCACGTTGCCCGGGCCTACGCCCAGCGCGGGCTTGCCGCAGGAATAAGCCGCCTGCACCATGCCCGGGCCGCCCGTGGCCAAAATGGTGGCCACGCCCGGGTGGTTCATCAGGGCGCCGGTGGCCTCAATGGAGGGCTTGTCAATCCACTGGATGCAGTTTTTTGGCGCGCCGGCCTTTACAGCCGCCTCGTATACAATGCGGGCCGCCTCGGCAGAGCATTTCTGCGCAGAGGGGTGGAAGCCGAAAATGATGGGGTTGCGCGTTTTCACCGCAATCAGGCATTTGAACAGCGTGGTGGAGGTGGGGTTCGTGGTGGGCGTCACGCCGCAAATTACACCCACGGGCTCTGCAACTTCCACATAGCCTTCCATCTCATTTTCGTCCAGAATGCCCACGGTTTTTTCGTTCTTGATGTCGTGCCAGATATATTCCGTGGCAAACATATTCTTGATTACTTTGTCTTCATATACGCCGCGGCCCGTTTCCTCCACGGCCATGCGCGCCAGTTCCTGGTGCTTATCCAGGCCCGCCAGGGCCATTTCATGCACAATATGGTCCACCTGCTCCTGGTCCAGCTTCAAAAACTCCTGCAGGGCCACCTGCGCCTTTTCCACCAGCGCATCAATCATGGTGTCCACTTCCGATTTCACCGTGGTGACGGGCGCTGCTTTCTTTTCTGCCATAGCGTCTTCCTCCAAAATCAAATATTGTAATTGACGTCTTGCATGTTCCATGTCACTTTGCGAATCTTCGCTGATTCTATTGTACCGTATTGTGAAAAATCTATCAATAAGCCGTTCTGCTGAATATTTTTCGATTCCTTGCATGGTTTTTGTCAAATTGACAAAATTTTAACAAACATATTCTCTTGCACAGTTCGCAGCGCCTTCCCACCCTTTGTGCACCGCCTGCCGCGCAAAGGCCCGGCAACACGGCGCGCCAGGCAAACGGAAAAGCCGAAATTTGCGCGCGCCCTTTTCCGCGGCGTGCAAAGCGTGTATAATAAAGCCGAACCGGGGCGGGCCGCCGCGGCACGCCGCACATGCCCCTGCGCCCGGCGAACGGAAGAGAAGGGAGCTTTCTCACACGATGGAATGGACAGATATCAAAACGGTTGTGCCTGCGCGCTATGCCGACACGGCCGAAGCCATCGCCACCGGCATTTCCGGCGGCGGCATTTATATTGAAGATTACCGCGACCTGGAAGAGCAGGTGCAGGCCATTGCGCATGTAGACCTGATTGAGCAATCGCTTCGAGATAAGCCGCGCGACGAGGTGACGGTGCATCTTTACATTGCGCCGGATGAAAACTTTGCCGAAATTGCCGAATTGATGCAGGACAGGCTGACACGCGCCGAGGTGCCCTATACGCTGAGCTGCGAGGGCGTGAAGCAGGAGGACTGGGAAAACGGCTGGAAGCAATATTACCACGCCATGGAGATTGGCCGCCGCCTTGCCATTGTGCCAAGCTGGGAAACCTGCACAACATCCCGCGCCGTCATCACGCTGGACCCCGGCATGGCGTTTGGCACCGGCACCCATGAGACAACCGCCCTGTGCCTGGAGACGCTGGACGAACATGTGCGCGGCGGTGAGCGCGTGCTGGACATCGGCACCGGCAGCGGCATTCTTGCCATTGCAGCGCTGAAACTGGGCGCGGCCGGGGCCGAAGGCGTGGACATTGACCCCATGTGCGTGCGCACCGCGGGCGAAAACGCCCAGCGCAACGGCGTGCAACAGAATTTCAAGGTGCTGGTGGGCGATTTGTCCAACCAGGCCAGCGGCCAGTACGACATCATCTGTGCCAACATCGTGGCCAACGCCATCAAGGCGCTGGTGCCCGGTGTGCCCGCCCTTTTGAAGCCGGATGGCATCTTCATGGCCAGCGGCATCATCGACACCCGCAAAGACGAAGTGGTGGAGGCCGTGCAGGCGGCCGGGCTGGCCGTGCAGCAAATCAAAGAAAAAAACGGCTGGGTGTGCCTTGTGTGCACCCATCACGCCGCCTGAAGCGGGCGGCAGAAAAGGAGGGCGCTGCATGCCGCACCGGTATTTTTCCACAGAGATCACACAGGGCAGGGCATGGCTGAGCGAGGCGGATTCCCGCCATTTGTGCGTGGTGATGCGCGCGCAGGCAGGGCAGGCCGTTACGGTGTGCGATGGCCGCGGCACCGATTATGCCTGCCGCCTTGCCGCAGTTTCCCCCACGCGCGCCGGGCTGGATATCCTTTCCAGCGAAGCATGTGTATCAGAGCCTTCGGTGCGTGTCATCCTATATGTGGGTTATCCCAAGCAGGATAAGCTGGAACACATCATTCAAAAGGCCACCGAGCTGGGCGCTGCGCGCATTGTGCCGTTTTTCAGCCGCTTTTGCGTGGCCGCACCAAAAAATGAAGAAAAAAAGCACGCGCGGTATGCCCGCATTGCCTTCGAGGCCGCCAAGCAGGCCGGGCGGGGCGTGATTCCGGAAGTGGGGCTGCCCCTCACATATCAGCAGATGCTGGCCGAGGCCGCAGCGGCAGATACCGCTTTGTTCTGTTACGAAAAAGGCGGCGCGCCCTTACATAGCCGGTTGGCTGGTGGAAACACCATTGCCATCGTCACCGGCAGCGAGGGCGGCTTTTCCCCCGAGGAGGCACAGGCCGCCGTGGCCGCCGGCCTTGTGCCGGTGGGCCTTGGGCCGCGCATTCTTCGCTGTGAGACGGCGCCCCTTGCTGCACTGGCTGTCACAATGGCACTGACCGGCAATTTACAATAGCCCCGCGGCTGCTTTTTGCCCCGCCGGGGCGAAAAGGAGTTTGTATGTTGCTGAAAAAAACAGTGTCCCTTGTAAGCTGCCTGGCGCTTGCCGCGGCCCTTCTTGCGGGCTGCAGCTCTAGCAGCTCGTCTTCAAAGCACTCTTCCTCGTCCGGCACGCAAAGCGGTTCTTCCAGCATGTCCGGCAGCTCTTCTTCCGGCAGTATCGAAAGCGGTATGTCAAAGGTGGAAAGCGGCGTTTCCAGCGCCATCAGCAAAGGCAAAGAAACGCTGGAAGGTTCTTCCTCTATGGCCGGTTCATCCAGTGCCGCGGCAACAGCCGCGGCCGCGGACGAATGGGCCACGCGCTTGGTGAATGCGGCAAACCCTCTGCCGGAAGATTTCTCTGTGAAAACCGTGAATATTGAAGGGTATGAAAACCGCCCGTTCGATGCGCGCGCTGCCACCGCACTGGAAGAGATGCTGGCAGACGCCGAAGCAGCCGGAAACAAGCTATACTTAGTGTCCGGCTATCGCAGCGTGGCCCGCCAGAAGGCGCTGTTCGAGCGCAAAGTGGCCTCGTTTGTGGAAGAGGGCCTGCCCCGCGAACAGGCCGAGAAGAATGCCGCCCAATGGGTGGCGCGCCCGGGCACCAGTGAACACAACCTGGGCCTTGCGGCCGATATTGTCAGTGCAGACTGGTACTCAAATCATTCCGACCTGACGGCAGATTTCGAACAAACGCCGCAGTTTGCCTGGCTGAAAGCGCATTGCGCCGAATACGGGTTCATTCTGCGCTACCCGCAGGGCAAAGAATCGATCACCGGTGTGACGTATGAACCCTGGCATTATCGTTATGTAGGCAGAGAGGCTGCGCAAATTATGATGCAGCGCGGCATTACACTGGAAGAATATAAGGAATTGTAAATGAAACAATGGTGGAAAAAGCACGCCGGAAAACTGGCCGGCGTGCTGGTGCTTCTCATTCTGGCCGGGTTCGGCCTTACTTACTGGCGTGAGATATGGGCTGTGCTCACCCAGCCGCAGGCCCGTGACGCTTTCATTGAATTTGTGCGCGGCAAGGGTGTGCTGGGTGTATTCATCTTTCTGGGCATCCAGCTTCTTCAGGTGGTGGTGGCTTTCCTGCCCGGTGAAGCGGTTGAATTCGCTGCGGGCCTTCTTTACGGCACCTGGGCCGGGCTGTTGCTGTGCCTTTTGGGCATTCTGCTGGCAAGCTGCACCGTATATGCTTTCGTGCGCCTGTTCGGCGCCAAACGCATTGACGAAAAGGCTTTCACCAAATACCGTTTTCTTCGGGATGAAGCGCACATCCGCTTTTCGGTGTTCCTGGTGTTTTTCATTCCGGGCACGCCGAAAGACCTTCTCACTTATCTGGGGCCTTTCCTTCCCATTCCGGCCTGGCAATTTCTCATCATCTCTACGCTGGCCCGCATTCCGTCGGTGCTCACCAGTACCTTTGCCGCAAGCCAGCTGGCCGAGGGCTCGTGGCAGGTGTCGGTTGCCGTGTTTGCCGTCACAGGGCTTGTGGCCCTTTTGTGCCTGGCGTTTGAAGAACACATCCTCACCTGGTTCAGGCGGCGGCACGCAGAAAAATAATGGAAAATTATCTTGCAATATGCTATACTGATGCCGGAATTCTTTCATCAATAAAGGAGGAGCTTTATGGCACCTTACCGTATTTTGACCGATTCCACCACAGATCTTTCCCCTGCGCTGGTGGAAAAAATGAACGTCACCGTAATGCCTCTGACGTTTACAATGGACGGAAAAACTTATCGCAATACACCGGACGAGACCGATATGTCCTCAAAAGTGTTTTACGATAAAGTTCGTGCCGGCAGCATGCCCACCACCAGCCAGCTTAATCCCATGGATTTTAAAGAGGCCGTGGGGCCCATTCTGGCAGGCGGCGAGGACGTGCTGTATCTGGCGTTTTCTTCCGGCCTTTCGGGCACGTTCAACAACGCCCGCATTGCCTTTGCCGAGCTGGCCGAGGAATACCCGCAGCGCAAGGCGCTGTGCGTAGACACGCTGGGCGCCTCGATGGGCGAGGGCCTGCTTGTCTACCTGGCCTGCCAGGAGCGCGACAAGGGCAAAAGCATTGAAGAAGTGGCGCAGTGGGTGGAGGAAAACCGCCTGCATCTGGCACACTGGTTCACCGTGGATGATTTGAACCATTTAAAGCGCGGCGGGCGCGTGTCCGGCGCGGCGGCGTTTTTCGGCACCATGCTTTCCATCAAGCCCGTGCTGCATGTGGACGATGAAGGCCATCTTATCCCCATGGAAAAAGTGCGCGGCCGCCGCCAAAGCCTGGACGCTTTGGTGGAACATATGGCGAAGACGGGCATCGACAATGCTCACCAAACCATCTTCATCAGCCATGGCGACTGCAAGGACGATGTGGAATATGTGGCACAGCAGATTCGCCAGCGCTTCGGCACAGCAGATATTTATACAAACCCCATTGGGCCGGTGATTGGCGCGCATTCCGGCCCCGGCACGGTGGCGCTGTTCTTCCTGGCAGAAAGCCGCAACTAAAAACAAATCGCCCGCCACACGCGGGCGGAGGTATAAAAAGGCTTCTGCAGCTGTGCTGCAGAAGCCTTTTTGCAATGCGCAAAACAACACGCATCTCTTCTTTGCAAATTCTCGGCAAACTCACGGCCAGTTCGTTGCCAACTTATTGCAGGCTCATTCCCATCAGGTATTCTTTGGCTGGCAGAATATCGCCCGCAGCCATGGAAAAACAGCGCACGCCAAGGCGGGCATAGCTTTCCACCATGCTGGGTTGTGCCGCATTGTCGCAGCACAGCACCATTGGAATATTGGCTTTTTTGGCTGCCTCCAGCACCATGCCCACCAGCTGCTGCACCGCCTGGGACGTGACAGAAAAATACGGCTGCACATCTGCCTGTGTTCTGTCTGCCGCATGCGTATACTGGGCCAGGTTTGCAAGGTCTACACAGAAAAACGCCGCTTTCTGCGCCAGCTCACGTGCGCACAGCGCTGCGGCCGGTGTTTCCACCACCACGCCCACCGGCACATTTTCATTGAACATCCGCTTTGCCTCGCGCAGGCTGCGCTTTGTCTCGTGCATGATATCCAGCGCGCGCTCCATCTCTTCGCGCGAGGATACCATGGGCAGCGCCACGCGCAGGCTGCCCGCCACACCTGCACGCAGCAGCGCTGCAAACTGGCTGCGCAGCAGCTGGGGATGCGCCAGGCTGTAACGCACGCCGCGCAGCCCAAGGGCGGGGTTCTTTTCCGGCGGCGCCTCAAAGCCGGGCGGCTGTTTATCTGTGCTGAAATCGTAGGTAGCGATGGTGACCGGCTTGCCCTTTGCATTTACAAGGCACTGGGAATAAAAGCGCACCTGTGCGTCCTCGCCAGCTTCGCTTTGGGCCAAAAGCTGATATTCGCTTTGCAGAAGCCCAATGCCCTCTGCGCCCTCTTCCATGGCCTGCGCCACACCGCTTTGCGTGGCGCAGCTGGCCATTAATGTGATGCGCGTGCCATCGCGCGTGACACATATGGCCTCGCGCAGTTTTTCCTTGGTAAGGCTGCGGCGCCGCGAAAGGCGGATGCTGTGGGAAAAGCGCGCCTTTGTGCCCTCGTCCGGGTCCAGGTATGCTTCGCCGCCGTTTCCGTCCAGCGCGGCCAGGCGGCCGTCGCATGCCTCCAAAAAGTCTTCGCCCGCCATCACTACAGCGGGGATGCCCATGGTGCGGGCAAGCTGGGCCGCATGGGCGTTCACCGAGCCCTGGGCCGTGATAAACCCCAAAATCAGGCTGCGGTCCAGCAAAAAAATATCGGTGGGGTATATTTCGTGTGCGGCAATGATGGCCGGGCCCGAAAGCTGCAAAATCTGCCTCGGGCTGTCATCCAGCGCCTCCACCACGCGGTAACAGGCGTCCAGCACATCGCAGGCGCGCTCTCGCATATAATCGTTGTCCAGCGCGCGGATGCGCCCCGCAAAGATGCCGGCCGCGCGCTCTACCGCTGCGGCGGCCCCGGCACCTGCTTTGATATACCGCTCTATCTCTTCGCGCAGGCCCTCATCATCCAGCATCATGCGCTGGGCGGCCAAAATGTCCTTTTGCGTGCTGTCTGCCTTTTTTTCCATTTCCTCCAGCTGGGCACGCGCAATCTCGGCGGCCGCACAGAAGCTCTCAAATTCCTGTGCGGGGCTCATCACCACCCGCCCAAGGCCTGTCTGGATATGGCGCAGCCGGCGCACCGTGCCCACCGCAAGGCCGGCAGAGGCCGCAATTCCTCTTACAAGTTCCATCCCCCAGGCCCCCTTTTCCGCTGTGTGATGTATATGCCCGCGCCTTGTAAAGATATGCCCGCGCCGCACTTTCGCGCTTTAGCACAGGCGCCCTCTTGAAAATTATTATAGCACATCTTTTTCTGTGCGGAACCCCTTTCTGCACAGGCTCATGCTGCCCACACCGATTTTTCGCGCCAAATGCCAGCCTCACAGCTTTTTTCGTTGACGCTGGCCCTTCTTTTTGCTATAATAAATAGGCACCGCGTACAGCGGCGCTTTCTATGCAGCGGTATCGAAGCGGTCATAACGGGGCTGACTCGAAAGTTTGAGGCTTTCTGGCTGATTTGTCCGCGGGGTTTAGCTTCACATGGGGCTGAATCCGGGGTGTGTATCAAAATTTTTCCCGCTTATCTTGCATCGAAATCTTGCATTTTTCTAAATATCTTGCAAGGCGGTGCTTGAGAAAATAGAATATGGAGAGTTGTCCGAGTGGTCGATGGTGCAGCACTCGAAAGACTCTCGCCCTTTGGTCAATTTGTCCGCAAGGAATGGCTTAACAACGGGCTTTTCCTCGGGTGCACATCTGAATTTCCCCTTGTTATCTTGCATCGAAATCTTGCATTTTTCCAAATGTCTTGCAGGACGGTGCTTGAAAATTAAATATGCAGCGGTATCGAAGCGGTCATAACGGGGCTGACTCGAAATCAGTTTGTGGGCAACCACACGAGGGTTCGAATCCCTCCCGCTGCGCCAGAAAACGGCGCTATGTCGATGTTTATCGGCATGGCGCCGCTTTTTATTGTCCTGACGCCGACAGCATTTTTTCTTGCCTTACCACCGGCTTTCGGGCAGCTCCTCGGGCAGTGCAAGGGCCTTTTCCATCATGGCGGCGCTCAGTTGTTTCGACTGGGAATCCAGATGGGCGTAGATGTTGGCCGTGGTGGAGATATCGCTGTGTCCCAGCCATTCCTGTATCTGCTTCATGGGCACACCCTGCTTCAGCAGCAGGCTGGCGCAGGAGTGCCGTAAATCATGGAAGCGAATATGGCGCAGACCATGTGCTTTCAGGAGCTTTCCAAAATTCTCGGAAACTGCATTGGGAAGAATGAGATTGCCCATCTCATCTACGAACAGATATCCTTTGTATTTTTTGTTATAGCAATTTCCGCAGAGCCCCTCGTTGTATTCCTGCTGCTCCTTCAGCTCCTTCAGCCGTTGGGCAAAGCCTGCCACCAGTGGCAAAGTCCGCAGACTAGAACTGGTCTTGGCACGGTCAGCCTGTATCAGAATGTGTTTACCTTCTATATTGGTGCTTGTGACAATGTGCCGGATGGTCAGAGTGCCAGCCTCAAAGTCGATGGCGTCCCACCGCAGGCCTAGTACTTCGCTGCGGCGCAGTCCGTAAAATGCCGCAAATTGGATGATCAGTTCCAGACGACTACCTCGGGCCGCCTGAAATAACTCCTCCATCTCCTGGGCAGTATAGTAAGATGCCATATACTTCTGCAGTTTAGGCCGCTCTACTTTGTCCACTGGGTTGCCGGGGATGAGATCCAGCTTTACCGCATACTTCAAAGCCTTGTGCATGTTAGCATGCTGCTTGATCACGCTTGTTGCTTTGAGGGTCTCCAACTCATGAAGGTAGAAGCTTTGGATATGGCTGGCTTTCAATCCTCTCAGCGTGATGCCGGTAGGCTCGAAGTACGGCACGATATGGTCCTTCACGTTGAAGCAGTAGCTGGACCAGGTGGTTGGCTCCACAGAAGTACGGATGATTTTCAGCCAGTAGAGCATATAATCACTGAACAGCATGTCTGGGCTTAGGTCAGTGGAACGATCAGGTGCAGGCGGGGTAAAGCTATGGCGGGCCTGCCGTAGCAGATCCTCAGCCTTTTTCTTGTTGCCTTTCACCGGCAGCCCGGTACCCTGCCATTTCTGCACCCGCTTGCCGTCAGGTCCTTTGTAGCTGAGTACAATATAAAAATATCCGTTCTTTTCGGTCAGTCGACCAGATACCATGGACATTCCTCCTTTGGATTATTGGTGTTCTCCGGGTCCGACACAAGAATACCCGAAAGTTGCCTCGAAAACTATTCACAAAACTGCACAAGGTCACACGCCTGGAATGGGTACATATCCACCAGACTGCCCGCGCCGGTTTTCTCGGCGCGGGCGTTTTAGTTAGCGGATTTGTGTGCGGTCGTAGGGTTGGTGGCGGGGCTTGTCCCGCTCCTGCTGGCGGCGGTATTCCTCCCGGCAGGCGGCGGTCTTTTCCACCTTCTCGATGATGCGCTGGGCGGCCGCGTCCTCTTTGCGCAGGGCGGCGATTTGGCGGGTCAGCTCCGCCCTCCTCTGGGATGCCTCGGGCGGCGGCTCCTTCCACCGAAGCTGACGGGCGCAGTCCGCTCGCTCCTGGCAAAGGGCGGTGAATTGTCCCGCCAGTGTTTCCCGGTGGGCTTTTACCTGCGCCACCGTGGAAAAGCCCCGCTCGCTGGTCAGATGCAGTTCCTCCAGGGTCTTGTCGATGTCCCGCCACAGGGCGTTGATCTCCGGCCAGTTCACCCGGGGCACGGGCCGCTTCGGGTAGATGCCCAGCTGGTAGCAGTAGTAGAGGTACAGCCGGAACAGGCTGCTCTTTTGATGGGCGAACACTCCCCGGCACCGATACCGCCGTGCAGGCGGATGGTATGCAGGCCGGGGCCGCAGGCTGTACTTCGGGTTGAAGTTCAGGTCATAGAAGTGGGGGCCGTACCGGGCGAAGTTTTTGGCCAGCGCCCGCTCCATGGCGGGCCAGTCGTATTCCGCCCCCAGCCGGCACACCCGCACCGCCCGGCCGCCGTCCAGCGAACGGAGGGTGGCGTATTTGCGCCCCTCCTCCCGCCGCCAGAGATACCCCTGCTGCCGCAGCACCCGGGCGAAGTCCCGCTCAGTGCTGGTCTGTGCCAGGGCTTTGCGGATGGCACGGCGCATTGCTTCGTACCGGGTCTGGCCCTCCCCCTCGTAGAGCGTCCGGGGCTTTTTGCCGCCCGGATTCTGAATCACCGACAGGGCGTGTTCCCGACACAGCTGGTCGGACACCCGGCGCATCTCCCGGTATTGGTCCCGCCGCTGCTCGTACTTCTTTCCGTCAATGTATGACACCGCGTTGATGACGAAGTGGTTGTGCAGACAGCCGGTGTTCAGATGGGTGGCCACCAGCACCTGGAACCGCTCGCCCCACACCCGGCGGGCCAGCTCTACCCCGATGGCGTGGCACTGCTCCGGGGTCACCTCCCCGGGCTTGAAACTCTGGTAGGCGTGCATGGCCACCACTCCTTCGGTCTTGCCGAACTGCTCCTGCACCGCCCGCATCTCCGCCCAGGCAGTTCCCGGGCGGCAGTGGACGCCACTCACCAGCTGGGCCGTTTCCTGTAAAGTGGTCTTGGAATCGTTCTCCGCGTAATGCAGCGCCTGGGCAAGGCCGCTGTACTCGGTCTTGTCCGGGTTGGCGGCGTAGTCCACCACCCGGCGCAGGCTGTCCCGCACCGGCCAAATCTTAGTGGTCGCCAGAGGCATCCTCCTTCCGCAGAAGGCTGTCCAGCAGCCCTTCCCGGCAGCGGCGGTACTCTTCCGCCAGAGGCGGGTCCAACCGGGCCAGCTGATCGGTCAGGTTGTCCATCCAGGTCAGGTAACTGAAAAACGCCTGGGGCGGATGGAACCGGGGCTCATACCCCAGCGCCCGCTGGCGCAGATATTCCGACAGGGTCAGCCTACACCGGCCGGTCGCTGTTTGAATTCGATGTTTTTCGGCGGGGCTCACCCGCACATTGAGGACCACGCTTCTTGTTCTCACAGGGCTACCTCCGCACGGGGGTTCGGGGCGCTCCCCGTACCGGCGAAGGGGTGCCCGGTGGCAACACAAAGCCCATGCTTGTTACCCCGAAGCGCCTCCCGTGACGACGATGACGGTGCTGACGGTGTTTCCGGGGTATCCCCACCGTCAGGGGATGTGTCAATTTTATCGTCATTCGCGTCATCACCGTCATACCAGAGCCGAAGCTGCCGGGCGTTGGCGGTGCGGTGGCTCTCACAGCGGATGCCCAGGGGCGCCAGATCGGTGGGGTAAAATTCCACCAGCTTGCGGGTAAGCTGGTTGGGCTGCACATCGACGATGCCGGCAGCGGCCAGCAGTTCGGTGGCGGTGCCCTGCCAGCACTTCTGCTGCTTCACAAAGTCGGCCACCGCCCACACACAGGCGGGCACGGCCTTGCGGGCCAGTTCCTCGGAGGTTTCCTCGTGCTCCAACTCCCAACGGCAGTCCTCCCAGCGCAGGTTCAGGGCGCGGCTCTCCATGTCCCGGCCGGTCACATGCAGTTGAGCGTTCAGGCTCATCCGCCGGCGACGCAGCACCCAGCTGGTGTCCGCTCCGCCCATCAGGGCCACAGAGCCGGAAATGTCATCGAAGGGGTCGTCGGTCCGGTCCTTGCGCTGATGATGCACCAGCAGGATGCCGATGTTGTGCCGGTCGGCCAGGGATTTCAAGGCGCTCATGTCCCGGTAGTCGCAGGCGTAGACGTTGCCGTTTGCGTCGCCGGTGCGCACCTTTTGCAGGGTGTCGATGACCACTAGCCCGGTGTCCGGGCGGACGGCCAGGAACTGCTCGATCTGTTCCTCGAGGCCGTGGCCCAATCCCTCGCAGGCGGTTTGAAAATAGAGGTTGTCCGGCATCTCCTCTTCGCTCAGGCAGAACAGCCGGCTCTGGATGCGGGCGTATGTATCCTCGAGGCAGAGGTACAGCACCGCCTGGGCGCGGAGCGGCCGCCCCCAGAGTTCGCCGCCTTTGGCCAGTTGCAAACACAGCCAGAGACAAAGCCAGCTTTTACCGATTTTGCTGCCGCCCGACAGCATGGAAAGCCCGCCGGACAACAGATTGGGAACGAGCCACCGCACTGGCGGCAGCGGAGTGATGGAAAGAGTTCGCGCGTCAATGGGTTGGAATTTCGTCAAAAGCATTTCTCCTTTTTCGTTGGTTTGATTGGATGAGGCGGGCGCGGCCACAGCGGCCCCAAACAGGCCCGCAAAACGGCCTTGGCCCCGGCGCGGGGGAAAACGGTCCGCACCGCCTGTCAGGCCCCGCACAGGGCGAACACCGGGCGGACAGCGGCGAGGGACGCTTTGCGGCGCGGGAGGGTCAGGAGCCGGCGGCCCGGGCGGCGGGTTGCACGCCGTTCTCCACCACATAGCGGATCACGTTGATCTTGGGGATCTTGTAGGCGTTGCCGAGCTTGAGCCCCCGGATGCTGCCGTCTGTCAGAAGGTCGTAGGCCGCGTGGCGGCTGATGCCCAGCATAACCTGCAGCTGGCGCACCGTCACGATGTCGGGATAGTCGACGAACAACAGTTTGTAAAGGGTCTGGATGTCAAAATTCTTCATCGATCACCTGCTCTCAAAAGATTTTCGCGGCGCGAAAACGCGCCTGGGCGGATAAACGGACAGCGGATGCCGGCCGGAAGCGGCGATACCCCTCCTTTCTGAGGGAATGTTTGACGGCGGCCAAGGGTTCCTTATGCAGGGTTCCTTGTTTCGGATGTGACGGGATTCCAGGGTTCCTTATGTAGGGTTCCTTGTGGCGATGGACGGCAGAATTTGCCCGAACAAGGAACCCATCATGTAGGGTTCCTTGCTGTGGTGGCGAGGTCGGGAAAAAGTCCTCTCGTTATATATCAGTAACACGGAGTGCCGCAAACGAACACCTTCCAAGCAAATCTTTGAAAGTTTGGCAAATTTGACGGGAAACCGACCATAGAAAAAGCCCCTCATTATATCCATGTAACACGGACATGCCAAAACGCTCACCCATTTGAAAATTTCACATTTTGCAAAAGACTGGTGAGGCGGATTCACAGTCCGGGAAACACATTTCGTTCACTTGTCTGAACACGGCTATACGAACAGCGCAGTGCTGACAAAAAGAACAGCGCCTCTGGCCCAAAAGTCCTTGATAAACCGACATAAACAGCGATTCAGGCATCATATCCACCATCCCAAAGCCACCGAAAGATACAGTTTGTGATACACCCAGCATACAGAGCCAAATGCGCGGCCAGGCCATTGCCGCTCATGGATACCCGGCGCTTTGTTCGTTCCAGCGGGTAGTACAGTACATAGGTCCTCCTTTCCGTGACCGGGAGAAGGACTGCCGAAAATCGTGTGAGCAGGGCAACAAAAAAGAGCCGCATGAACAAAGGCTTCGGGAAAACCCGAACACCTGCTCACACGGCCCTGGTAGTCTTAGCTTTGGAAAGCCAGCTCCTGATCACTCGTTGTTTGCTATTCAGTTGTGGATCGTCTGTTGGCTATGACCTCCAATCCATAAATTCAGGATAACATAGATGCAGAAAATGTCAAGAGCTTTTCTAAGAAGATCCTGCTTTGTATGGAACGTGGGAAGTTTCAGTGCTCGATCGCCGCCTCAAACTCGTGGAATAAGAAGTGCATCCTCCCGATCCGCTTGTTGATGTGCCAGTGACCGCAATACCAGGCATCGCAGGTCAGGCGGTCGTCGATGGTATCCAGCCACCGCTCGGTGGAGGCGTCCACGCTGCCCTGGTCGATGCCGGGTAGAAAGGCTTCAACTGGCTCATATTTGAAGGGGCAGGTGTGGCTCAGCACCACCGGTACCCGCCAGCCCCGGGCGGCCAGTACCCGATTCACCTTAGCTTTGGTGGCTTCGTCAGGCTGCTCGTCCTCCCACCAGCGGAAGCCCCGCATGAGGCGGTAGTACTTGTCCACGCTGTAGGCGCCGCCGATCACCAGATGATCCCGCCCTTCCAGTGTGTAGACCTCACCGTCTACGGCGAACAGCACATGGGGATACTCCGGCTGGACATACACCTGACCGCCGCTCCAATCCTGTAGCCCATACCCGGGCACATGGGCAGGCCGGCACTCGTGGTTGCCATGAATGCACAAAACTGTGGGGCCGCAGGCATTGAGCTGTTCCTTGACGTGCAGATCACGTTTGTTCAGATAGTAGTTGGCCCCCACGTCGCCCAGGATCACCAGGGTATCGGCGGGCTGCAGCCGCATCTGCCGACAGAACTCCACGATCTCTGCCACATCGCCGTGGGGATCGCCCGTGTAGAACACCATACCACTCACTCCTTTCTCCCATTATAGCAGAGAGCCGGTCCCATAGTGTGGACTATCAGAAAATAGGGGCGTGAAATTGCACAACTTTGTCCGCTCGGCGAACGGAAAGCAGCAAAAGTTGTGCAGAATTGAGGTTGGACTGGAGGGTATACGCCGGGCATACCAACAATCATTTGACAACGATTGTTAGAATGATAACTAGATAGCAGAATACATATTGTGCGGTAATGGTACACCTTTTACTGCAGAGTATGTTCATGTCGCACGAGCCTTGTTGACCACCGTCGTAATATGGAACATAATATTATTGCTTAAGGAAATAGTGCACATGGATCACGTGACAATTTTCTGCTAATGTCTATAAAACATTATGGCATCATTGGAACAAAAATCGCCGCATCATGGTGCTTCAAAAGATGAGCTGCATAAACTGTGCGGATGCACAAGACCTACAAAACCAACTAAAAATGGAGCCCGAAAGAAAAATATGCAAGAGCAACCACTTACACAACAACAGGCAATAGCAATCTCATTAATAAAGACCGATTTGAGATTTCTTTTTACTATCGTAAAAAACAGCGAGCGTTTCAAGTCGAATTATTGGCTTTCTTTTATGCCATATATGGGGATAATGATTGACGGCGTGGAAGATTGGCTTCAGGCCTATAATCGGAGCAGTAAATACAAGATCACAGCGCCTACTTTCAAAAAAGAGGAGCAACAGTTCTATGGAGAAATGCGTTCTGCAATCAAAATGTGGGGCATGGAGTACGATGAGTTATATCAAAAACTAAAGATTTTATATGAAGAAAGCGATCGGTATTTCTCTTCTCTTTGCCGTCCAATTGCGAAAAAACTTCATCTGTATGATATTTTCGGCGTTGACTTGGCAAATGACCAGTATTGTGGCAACACGATACTATGCTCTTTTAATTCTCCGCGCTACAAGTTCAACAACGATTCTACGCGATATGGGGAACACATTATGGAGATGGCGAAAATCGGAGGGAAGTATATTGCTACTTTCGGTGCAGTAGAGGCGTATAAAACAGATCCTTTCATGACTTTTTCTTATAAAGACTATGGAGGTTTTATCAAATCTCCGGTGGGAAACAGCTTCAGCGATAAATTTATGTTGTTTTCTCTTTTGTGCCAAATACAATTTTCCCTTCTCTGTATCGATGAATTTGTTCTTGAAGAATGCGCAACCAAACTGCGATTTCTATATTTGCAGTACTACTATACAGTTCCCATGATCGAAAAGTATAACAGCAAAACGGGAAGGGGGATATCCATCGACAAGAGGTGGGTGTCAAAAGGATACAGAAATGCGATGGCACACTACAAAGTAGGAGTCGCATTGAGAACAGGTGAAATCCTTTTTGACGATCCGCTATTTGGGCTTACGCAAAAATTTTTTGGTTGTGATTCTGCTACACTCAAACGTAATATCAAAATAATCCTAGAATCGGTCGCGCAACAAATTAAGGAACAACTGAGCCTGAGCCTAAGATAAAGATTATGAGAAAATCCAGATTCAAATGGCGACAGAAGATTTAGAAGTCATAGTTAATCGTATTTGCGAATACACCAGAAAGCTGGCCCAAGACAATCAAGTTGATTTGACAAGAGATGAGATGCATGCCGGCGATAAACAAGATAGAGCACTCGTTTATCTGCAGATGTGTCTCGAAGAACAGAAGCGCATCTTTGTGACTGCTACCTAAAGAATGCCACCAAAAAAATAATGAGCCGTATGAACGAAATCTCCGGGAAGGTCCGAAGATGGGTTCATACGGCTCTTATGGTTTATAGTGCAAGGGCGTTGCCCTTGGAAAAGGGGCGGCTCATTGCTTGTTCAGAGGGTTATTTGCTTTGCAGTGCGTTCAGCAGCTCGCCAAACTCATTCATGGCGGATTGCAGATTTTCCATGATATCCTGGGCCAGTTCTTCCGGGGCGGGCAGATTGTCTAGGTCGGCCAGAGATTTATCCTTGATCCAGAAAATGTCCAGACTGGTTTTGTCCCGGGCAAGAATGTCCTCTGCCGTAAAGCGGCGCCAGCGGCCTTCGGGATTTTCCTCGCTCCAGCTTTCCTTGCGATCAAAGCGATTTTCCGGATGGTAGCACCGGATAAAATCCTGCAGATCTGCAAAGGTCATGGGATGCTGTTTGAGGGTAAAGTGCATATTGGTCCGCAGATCATAGAACCAGATTTCCTTGGTCTGGCGTTCCGGGCTGGCAGGACGCTTATCAAAGAAGATCACGTTTGCCTTTACGCCGGGCTTGTAAAAAATACCGGTGGGAAGGCGGAGAATGGTGTGGAGATCACAGGTCTCCAGCAGCTTTTTCCGGATGGTTTCACCAGCGCCGCCTTCGAAAAGCACGTTGTCCGGCACGACCACCGCTGCCTTGCCGGTAGACTTTAACAGCGTATTGATGTGCTGGATGAAATTGAGCTGTTTGTTGGAGCTGGTGGTCCAGAAGTCCTGCCGGTTATACACCAGATCTTCTTCCTCCTGCTCGCCTTCCTCATTGGTGAAGGTGAGTGCCGACTTCTTGCCGAAGGGCGGGTTGGTCAGGACATAATCGAACCGTTCGCCAGGGTCAGTGAGCAGTGCATCTCCCAGCGTGATGGGAACCTTGCCATACAGATCGCCGATGTTGTGGAGATAGAGGTTCATCAGGCTCATCTTGAAGGTGGTGGGAACGATTTCCCAGCCGCGGAAGGCATCTTTTTTCAGAAACTCTTTTTCCTCCCGGTCCAGCGTGTAATGCTGCGGGTCTGCCAGATAGCTCTGGGCGGCCAGCAAAAAGCCGCCGCTTCCGCAGCAGGGGTCTGCGATGGTTTTCATGGGTTCGGGACGAACACACTCCACCATCGCCTGGATCAGCGGACGGGGCGTGAAGTATTGCCCGGCGCCGCTTTTGATGTCCTCGGCGTTTTTCTGCAGCAGGCCTTCGTAGATTTCGCCCTTGACATCGGTGGACATGGAGACCCAGTTCTCCCGGTCGATCATCTGGACGATGCGGTACAGGATGGCGGCGTTGTTGATCTTGTTGGTGGCGCCTTTGAAAATTTTGCCCAAGGTACCGCCTTGCTCGCCCAGGGTTTCCAGGATGGTTTTATACTTTTCTTCCAGCTCGGTGCCCTTTAAATCGCACATATCGGCCCAGCTGCAGCCTGCGGGAATGCCGGTCTGCCGCTTATAGGGCGGTTTGGCGTATTCATCGGACATCTTCAGAAAAATCAAATAGGTCAGCTGTTCCAGATAGTCACCATAGGACACGCCGTCGTCCCGCAGAGGACCGCACATGCCCCAGACTTTGGAAATGATACTTGAGGTTTGTTCAGACATGATTACTCCCGTGTTCTTTTAAGTACTCTTTCGCCTTTTCTTTGGCGATTTTATACATCTGTGGTGTTGGGTAGATTTCATTGTAGGGCCAATCCAGTTCATAATCCCATTCCGCAACAAAATATTTTGGAAGGAAGTGATCCATCGCAAGTCTCCACTCCATTTGTGGAGCAGGTTGTGGGTAGGCGGAATTGGTCATGCGCTTGATGGAAGAACTAACAATCTGCCATAATGCAATTCCGTGTGCCTGAGCGTATTTGACAGCATCCTTTTGAAACCCGGACGTTGATATAATGATCCCTTTTTGTGCTCCGATGCTCCGTATTTTGGCATACAAATCCGTGACGACAGTCCGTTTAATGTTCCCTGTATGATGTTTGCATTCTACTATTACTTTGTTGTGGCAGCCAAGAGCGGTATATTCTACGAGCACATCAATCTGATAGGTGCTGTCATACGTTTCAATTTTTTGATTGTGTTTGATTTCGAAATCTTGCAACCCTTCTCTTTCGGCATAGGCCTTCAATGTTTCAAGGCAGAATACTTCGAATTCGGTTGGATTGATGTTGGCCTGGAGGCAGCGATAAGGGTTTGTATCGATTTCCATGATTTTATAGGTTCCCTTCAAAGGCTTGTTTCAAAATGCTTTTGCGTAAGGCTTCTGCCTGTTGTAAAGAAGCGTCAATGGTCTGTTCGATACTATCGCAGACAGACATCCGAGACTCGATTTTCTCAAGTAAATGATATTGTTCTTGGAGGTCCGGCAGGAAAATAGGTAGGTTGCCGTATTCTTTCACATTCAAATGGCCTTGAGCAGCACCATGTTGATTCCTTTTCACAATCTCAAGGCCATATGGAGAATTGGTGTACTGAGCAAGATATCGAGGTAGGATGAATTCTTTTTTTGGAACGGCAATCACAACATCAATTGCGTTATATCCATCATATTTTTGGGGTACAGCCGCAGCCATTCCCAAATTTACACCAGATCGTGCAATTAGTACATCATCTTTATGCACTTGACTTTTTAAGTTCCTCAGGTGTCCCTCATGTGAGATCATGGCCCAGTCCTTGTCTTCAATATGATTCCTGCGAACATTTGCATTTCTAAAAGCAAATATGCCTCCTTGTGACACATAATACTGAGTAGGTTTAACCACGATTCCAACTTTAATAGCATCACAGACGCTTTTTATTGTTACTTTTGGGCTATTGGCCTGAACGGAATCAAAAGCCTCTTTCAGTACTGCCTGGCGATAGATTTTCAGCTTTTCTTTTGCGGTTTGCAACTCCGCCACACTGGCATCCAGCCGGGAAAACAGTTCCTCAATTTTGGAGACAATCCGCTCCTGCTCCTCGATAGATGGAACAGGCATTTTAATCTGAAGCAAATCTCTTTTGGCCAAACTTGGAATGGTGGTCGATTTATCTAATTCTGTAAAATTAAATGAGCAACAAAAGTAGTATAAAAATTTGGGGATCAGTTCTTTTCCAGGCGAAATGCCAAACGCTGTATCAACATTCCAAAATTTTTTGTCTACAAAAATAGGGCTATTTATTGTTCCTTTGCGACCTATAATTGTTGTTCCGGCTTCACACAAATAGGACGTAGCGCACCCGATTACTCCGCCACTTCCGTATATGGGATATTGGCCATCTGGGCTAACAACATCTTTCTGGTTTTTACCATTTGCAATAGTAAGGATATCGCTCCATTTTTTCAGCAACATAATCATTCCTGTGCGTTTTATAATCGAATCTTTAACAATAACGATTATTTTTCTTTTAATTCTACAATAGCGTAACGGTAGTTCCTATTGATACCGTAAGCAGCTTTTAACGGGGTAATAAGAGCTTCATCGATATTGTTTATAAGTAATTTGTGCTCTTGAGATTCAACAGAAATGACATAATAGAAATGTTTTACATCTTTGTTATAGTTCACTTCAATATCGATATTATATTTTCCAATTTCCCAAAAGAATTCTTTTTCCAAAATATCTTTTGCAGAAGCATACTCATCGGTAGCTTTAAAAAAGCTTTCGGCTTTGGGGTAGGTGGCATAAGATTTTCTGACATCTGCAACTCTTTTAAACAGAGGTTCAGTAGCAGCTTCAAAGGTCTTTTCAAAAGAATTAAATTCGTCGCCAAACTCTGTGAATGCGCATACAATGCTATCAGCTTCAATTCTAAAAGGATGTGCAGACTCTGTCGTTTGAAGATAATTACCCACAAGGTTTTGGTTTACAGGAGAAATAAGACTAGACCAAGTAAGATTTAATTTTCGCTCATCTTTTTGACGGGTTACTTTAATTTTCGCCTTTTTAATAGATATCGACTTTTGTTCAGCTTCATACACACCGTCAATGCGAATGTATGAACCGCTTTGGTTAAAGAAAAGAATAGCTCTTCCGGTTGGAAGAAAACTTAGCTTTGCGGATACGATCCATTTTTTCCATATGGCTTGAACAATAGGAATGATGATGGCTACAGCAGCTAATATGATTGCTATCAATTCATAAAACGTCATTGGTGTAGAAAAATCTGTTTTCATTCGTGCTCTCCTCTTACGCTACCAATTCCCGGTTCATTTCTGTCAATATCGCTTCGTACTGTTCCCCGAATACCTCGTAGAACCGTCCCAGACCGCCCTTGCGATCAAAGGGGCTCAGGTCCAGGTCCTCGGTCTGGATGCTTAGGGAGGTGGCAATGTGATCCTTCACCAACTGGAGCCACTCCATCTGCTCGGGCGTGAAATGCACCGCGCCGGCATTGCGGCGGAAGGTCCATTGCTGGAAGTTATAGTTTACCTTATCTGCAAAGGGCTGTAAACTGTCCGCCTGGCCCATCTCAAACCGAATCATGGACACCAGATCCGCCAGCTGGCGCAGAGTACTGCTTCCTTTTACCTTGTCCGGCTTCTTGATGACATAGCAGTCCCAAAGTCTTTCGATGGTCACGCCTTTACCGCGCAGTTTCTGATAGAGAGCCTTCAGCTTCTCGATGGCCATGGGGCGATCCTGATAGGTCTGGCTGTACAGGATGCGCAGGGCAATGATCTCGTCCTTGTTTTCCTCGATAAACTCGTGGAACGTCCGGATCACCCGGTCGGCGGTCTCCTCCTTCTGGGCGTCGAAACCGGCAAACAGAAGGGTGTCCGGGTTGGTGTTGTCGATGATCTGCTCATGGCTGCGGCGGACATTTTCGATAAAATCCCGCACCTCTGGGCGGCAGAAAGGCGCGGCGGCCTGCCCGGCGGCCTCCCGCTGCACCGTCTGCAGCTGTTCCTCGGTGGGGGTATGGGTCTGGAAATTCCCCTGTGCCTGAGCCGTCAGTACGTCCTCGTCAAAGGCGTTGAGCAAATTTTCCGCCAGCTGATTGGCCGGCAGACCGACCACTTGGGCAAACTCCTTGCGCTCGCCGGGGCTCATTTGGCTGTTCAGCCGGATCACACGATTGGCAAGGGACGTCAGGGTGTCCGCATCCCGCGCGCCCAGCGCCACATTCAACATGAGCTCTTTCATGGACACAGAAGGCTTGCGCTCCAGGGTGCGGGTCTCGGACTTCTTGGATTTGGTGACACCTACGGCGTCCACAATGACAAAATGGTCCTTGTTCTCGGTGGCGGAAGGGGTGACCTTCTGCAGGTCATCCTTGCCCAGAACGCGGGTGCCGCGGCCTTTCATCTGCTCAAAATAATTCTTGCTGCGTACATCACGCATGAAAATCAGGCACTCGATGGGCTTTACATCGGTGCCGGTGGCGATCATATCCACGGTGACCGCAATGCGGGGATTATAATTGTTGCGGAAGTCGCTCAGGATCTGCTCCGGGTTATCAGCAGCGTAGGTGATTTTCTGGCAGAACTCGTTGCCTTCGCCAAATTCCTTGCGGACGATCTGAATGATGTCGTCGGCATGGCTGTCGGTTTTGGCAAAAATCAGCGTTTTGGGCACTTCCCTGCGGCGCGGGAAAAGTGTGGTGAACAGATTCTCCCGGAAAGTGCGGATGACCATCCGGATCTGGCTGGGATTGACAATGTCCCGGTCCAGCTGGGTGGGAACATAGTTCACATCCTCATCCAGCTGCTTCCAACGCTTTTCACGGGAAAGACGGTTGCGGCACTCGATGAGCTGCTTCATGATATGGGCGCCGCTCTGCGTCACCTGGGTCTCAATGAGGAAGATATCCTCGCCCACGTTGACACCGTCGATGATGGCCTGCTCCCGGGAATATTCACTGACCACGTTTTCTTCGAAGAAAGCAAAGGTGCGCTTGTCCGGCGTGGCGGTCAGGCCCACGAGAAAGGCATCGAAATAGTCCAGTACCTGCTGCCAGACATTATAGATGGAGCGATGGCATTCATCTATGATAATGCAGTCGAAAAATTCGGGGGGATATTTGGCATTGTAGACGACCTCTTTGGCCGCTTGACGCTCCGCGGTGGTCATCTCATTGAAAGAGGTCTCTTCGGCAGATTCGTCCAGCTCTTCCCCTTTCAGAATGGAGTACATCCGCTGAATGGTGCTGATGCACACCTGCACATCCTGGGGAATATAAGAGCTTTTCAAACGGCGGACGCCGTAAATCTCCGAAAAAGAGCGGTTGTCATCGTTGGGACGGTAGGCCAGAAATTCCCGCTCGGCCTGTTCGCCTAGGCTTTTGGTGTCCACCAGGAACAACACACGGTTGACTTTGGCATACTTCAGCAAACGATACACCGCCGTAATGGCGGTAAAGGTTTTGCCGGCGCCGGTAGCCATCTGCACAAGAGCTCTGGGGCGGTTCTCGGCAAAAGAACGCTCCAGATTTTGAATGGCCGTGATCTGACAGCTGCGGAACCCGGTGGTGTCAAAGGGCGGAAAATGCTTCATGTTGTTGCGAATGGTGTCATCCGCTTTCAACAGGGCACGCAGACTTTCCGGGCGATGAAAACTGAAAATGGGACGGGAACGGTATTTCTGATCAGCATAGTCGGTGAAGCGGGTCAGTTTGCTTGTGGCCTCATAGGCAAACCGGATGGTGTATCCCGTTTTGACCCATTTGAAGGTGCTGCCGGCGTAGCGGCTGGACTGGCCTTCTACGGTGGTGATGTCCTGCCCTTTCTCGTCCGCTTTGGCCTCTACGATGCCCACAGGGGTGCCGTCCACAAAAAGCGTGTAATCCACCGGCCCGGTGCTGGTGGGGAACTCCCGCACCGCCACACCGGGTCCTGCCACAGGATTCAACTGGCGCATATCCTGCAAGATCCAGCCGGACTGAGCCAGCCGCTGATCAATGGTTTCCCGTGCTTTTTGCTCTGGGGTCATTGCGAACACCTCCGGTATGCCCTGGGCCTTCTGCAAACTGTATCGTGCCGCCCTGGACATCCTGTTACAGAAAAGTATTGGCGGATCGATAAAACAGCCGGTCTGTTAATATGCTCTTTATGGGCTTAGGTACCTTTTTAGAATCCTCTATTGCGCTCAAAACAGCGTCTTTTATACTCAGTTTTCCCTTCCGAACCCCACGAATGGCTTCTTTGGCGGTTACTTCACCTCGGGCGCTTCGGATGAGCGATTCCATAAAAACTTGAAAAGAATCAAGATAACCCTTTCGTAATCCGCTGTTTATATTGATGGAAACGTAATTGGAAAAGTCTAAAACTTTGCTTTTTCCAGGATTGTTTTGTAAAATAAGGATTTCTGATTCACCAGAATATCTCCATTTAATTTGCTGCTCCAATTTGGTCTTGAATTCTACAAATGCCTTGGTGCTGAACCACCATTTGTTCTCGGAAACTTCTGTTACAGGCCGATATTCAGGATTGGTTGCTTTATCCGGGTCGTTCGTATACCCAATTGCATACACGGAACAATACTTGCCGGAATTGTAATGAATATATTCAAACTCATTGATGATTTCTCGGTCGCTGGCTTTTGTAGGGCGAACAAATAGAAACACCACGATTTCTCGACTGTCTATTTCGCGTTCCTGTCGAACAATTTCATCATATGTACTTGCGGCAAACATGTTGGCCTCCCCAAGGTAGAGCATACTTTAAATTTCTTCATATATTAGCCTGAAACAGGAAGTGTTGTCAGTCATAATTATATTCTGTTATCAGAATGCAATCAAGCCGATTCAAAGTATACAGGAGATGCCATTTTGCTGGGGGCGCTTTTGCCGAATATATCTGCTATATTTTGGGCAATTTGGCACTTGAAGCGGTCAAGAACAAGAGCGTAGACTATGGTCAATAAAAGAATCTCTCATGTATCAAGTTGTGAACGAAAAAGAGGCGTGACCTGTATGTGCCGTTATTTGTTTCGCGCTACTGAACAGGAAAAGCAATCTATTGCTGATAATATTGTAGGCTTCACGAATGGTACTGGCAATCTTTCCAAAGAAGCATACAGCTTTGTTTTAAATTGGATATTAACAGGGCCTAATGAAAAAACGAAAGCATATTTTGATATTTGGGATAAGGTTTTAGACGCCTACCTTCCTTCTGAAAGACCGATATTATTTCGTTCTTGTCCAAGGATAACACAAAAACCAATACAATCATTTAGTGGTAGCATATCCGCAGTTGAAAGATTTTCAAATGGACATAAAGGACATGTTTTAATTTGCGACACAAATGAATACATGAGGTACTTAGATTTCCAAAAAGAGTCAGTATATTATCGGAATTTCTTTCCAATCTATCATCTAATCAAAAAAGATCTGGCAACAGCTACGCCTCATTTTCGTAAAGAATTCTATGAACAGTACAAAGGCGAAGACGAATATATCGTTAGAGTGGATTACAATTATTTGTATGATTTGAAATGGAGCCAAAAACAACAGTAGGGGCTGCCTTAAACTTCTGCCGGCAGACCCCCGAGAACACAGGATCTTTCATAAAAGTGTGCTCTCAACACACGAAAACCCTTATAAAAGTGTGATTTTGCGTCAGCTGATTCCGGAAAATCGAGAAAAACACAGAAGCTTTTACCCCGCCACAAGATAGATCTGCTGGCCGTCAAGGCAGATCTCTTTGGTCTGCCCGTACTTATGGCGGTTCCGCCATTGCCATTCTAACAATTTGCTAACAAGGATTGTTAGAATGTTAGAATCGTGATGAGAAGACGGTCCGCGGCATCCCTTGACAGAACCATGTCTTCTGCTATAATGGAATTAAATTAAATAAATTCCATTATAGAAGGGGGCGAGCCAATGCCGACGGATTACCGGCAGCTGTGCGTGAATCTGTTTGGAACCGACGATGTGGCAAAGTTGGAGCAGATCGCCGCCGAATTGAAAACCAAAAACACCCGAAACGCCGGGAGAAAAAAGAAGTTCACCGCTGCCGATGTGGGCGCTATGGAGAGGTTGCTGGCCCAGGGTTGCACGATCCAGCAGGTGGCCGAGCAATTTGGCACTTCCCGGCAGATCGTGGCCAAGTACCTGAACCCCAAACTCCCAAAAGGCTGCACCATGCGGATGACCTATATGTGCGGACATCGCCCCTGCACCCTCATCGATGTGGACTTCCTCAGCGAAAAGGTCTATGTGTACAACCGCACCGACGACCTCCTCCACCGGGCGTTCGGGGTGGTGGAGGACCCTACCTGGGAAGACTTCCAGGATTTTTTGAAAAGCCGCTGCTTCCCGGCCACCCGGGGGAATGTCAAGGCGGAACTGCGGGCGCTGGGTCTCACCGATTACGATCCGCTTCAAATCGTGGAGAAGACCCACGGACGCACCGCGGAAGATGATTTGTGGCTGAAGTTCCGGTATTACCCGGCGGGAGGTGCTGCTCATGGAAAGAATTGATCTGACGGCGGCCGTTCGGGAGCCCATCCAAGGGCATACCTCCAAGGGCGACCAGCCCAAATGGCGCCGGGGAAACCTGTGGTACAAAGCGGACCACATGGGGTATGAAGCCCTGGCGGAGGTGGTCGTATCCCGCCTGCTGGAAAAGACCAATGTGCCGGAGTTTGTGCGATATGATCCTGCTCTGATACGGTATGAGGCCGGGGAGGCGCCCGGCTGTGTCAGCCGCAGCTTTCAAGGCGGGCAGGAGATGCTGGTGCCTTTTGAGCGGCTCCACCGCGCCTACAAGGGGCGGGGGCTGGCGGCGGAGCTGGCAAACCTGTCCGGGCCGGAAGAGCGTATCCGCTACACCGTGGATTTTGTGGAGAGCACCACAGGTCTGCGGGAAGTAGGACCCTATTTGACCCTGCTGCTGGAACTGGATATGGTGTTCCTCAACGAGGACCGGCACACCAACAACCTGGCCGTGCTGCGAAACGAGGAGACGGGGGACTTCCGCCTCTGCCCGGTGTTCGACAATGGCCTGGCACTGCTGTCTGACCTGCACGACTACCCGCTGGAGCGGGATCTGTACCAGTGCATCGCCGCCGTGGAGGCCAAGCCCTTTGAACGCAGCTTCGAGGCGCAGGTAGATGCGGCGGAAAGCCTGTATGGGATGCGGCTGGAATTGTACATCCAAAAAGCGGATATCACCGCCGCGCTGGCAGACATGGAAACGCTCTATCCCCGCCCGGTGCTGGCGCGGCTGGAGCAGCTCCTGCGGGAACAGCTGCGCCGGTATGCGGCATATCGGAAATAAAAACAACGCTGGGACTGTGTAAAGCGGTGCACTGCGTTGTCCGCTCCTTTTCTTTAAGGAATTAAAAGGCGTGCTGAGCCCGAAGCCTCACGACCGTTTATCAATAATCTGGATTGTAATCTGGATTGTCATTAAAAATTCCGATTACCATTTTGAAATATCTTGCGTTTCATTTTGCTTTGTTTTCTTGAGAAGTTCTAAACCATTTTGTAAGGCCATCTTCCTTTTTGTTTTCAATGCTGTGATCCACCCTTCGCATATTCTGAAGGGTGGAAGAAATATATTGGGGGGTTACGAACGGAAAACACATGCCAAGTTCCGCTAATTTATCAATTATCTGGCTATTCGTGAGCCCACTCTGTTCCTCCAAAACCAGTAATATCCCTCTCTTTATCAGTGGTCGGTAAGTTCTCCGCTGCTTCGCTTCATCGATACAAAACTCTTTATCTTGATTGACCCTTAAAGTGCCTTCAAAAGACTTTATAAAGTTTTGCAGCGATAATAATTCATGTAGGGAATTTATCAGCATGAGGGCGTCAGCTTTTTTATTTGAATATTTAAACCCATGTATTGAGGGATGTCTCCTGGCCTTCTTGTTGGTGTCAATTATTATCTTCTTATTGAATCTATAATCTTGAAAAATAAAATCAATGTTGTGAGATAACATTATTAGTCTGAACATTTGTGGCGTTAGGCAAGAAACAGAAAGATCAGAATAAACATCCACTAAAGGCTTGAAAATTCCATACCTTTTTGTCTGCCCTTTGTTTTCAAGATACTTGGATAGAAGATTATCCAATATAGACATTAACGCATTGTTAGCTATTGCATAGTGATGGTTCTTATATGCAGTGGCAGCTTGCTTGAAGAGCAATTTCTGGCTCTTGGGTAGCTTGATTTCAACGGCTGATATTAATTCTTTGTCTTTGCCTGCCGAAAAATGTTTGACCATATAGGTATCAAAATCTTTCTCACTATTGACCGTTTCGACAAGTTCCTTGATTGTTGCCGCATCAAACTGGAATGGCCAAGCCCAGTGGAAATTATCAAGCTGATGTTCATAATGAGTATAATTTAAGGCGTTATTTGGATTGCTGAGGATTTCCGACCATGCTGTTATAAAACCTTGGAAATAATTGGATGGAACAACGTTCACAAACATTTGCGCGATTTTGTTTGCGGTATTTATAAGTGCATCAGTATGGATTGCTATTGTTTTGAATGTATCTTGCAGTGCTTGCGCTACTTTATCAAAGTTCGAATATGATTTAATTATACTTTCGCCAAGGGTTTTGTACGGTGAGTAAGCGGTATTTCCCAAAGGCCTTTCTGAGGCACAACTATGTAAAGGATCAGGAGTGTTCTTTTCGTTTGAATCTGAGTCATGAAATTCTTCGCTCATTGTATCAGCCCTCAAAATATTCAATTTTTTCTATTTTATCATAAAGTGGAAAAGGTGCATATCCGGAAATAGGATATGCACCTTTTTCTGTGTTTCAAGACTTCTTCCTGGGCTTTCTCGGCTTCGTCCCCACCGCTGCGATCATGGCGTAGTGAGCCTTGCTCTTTCTTGTGATGCTGTTGTAGTCCTCGGAGGTGAGGAACTCCAGCAGCCACTCCTTTGGTACCTTATAGGTGTGCTGGTAGGGGAACGCCTTGAGCCTGCCCTCGGTGCACCAGCGGCTGACGGTGCGGGAGGCGTAGCCGGTAACGCAGGCGATCTGGTGGGCGTCCAGCACGTCGGGTTGGCGGGTCAGCAGGTTCTCGTACCAGCGGCGCACACGCCGGCGGGTGGTGTCGGTGAGGAGGAGCGCGCCGTTCAGGCCGAAGGCTGGGGGCTTGTGGTTCGGGTAGTTCTTGTACCAGCCGCTGGGCGGGGTGTAGTACGCCGGCTCGGCGAGGCGGACGGCGCAGGTAGGCGGCCACGTCCGCTTTGGCGATCTTGTAGCAGCGGGTCTGCTTGCCGGTGTTCTCGCAGGGCACCAGCCCGCTCTGCAGCAGATACAGCGAGGTGCGGGTGCCGATGCGGCAGGCTTTGCGGAAGTCGGTGCGGCCCATGGGATCGGGATAGGGGGCCAGCAGGTCCTGGATCTCCCGCTCCAGGGCGTCCTGAACGGGGTTTGCTTTCTTCATCTTCGGTTCTCCTTTGTTTTGAATTTGGACCCGGAGAACCACTGTATTTTCCACTGAAATTATACAAATTGTTGAATAACGAAGAGATACTACACAAAATCGGCCCGAAATCTTGCATTTGGCGGAATCCGCTTTCCGGCGGCGGGGCGCAAACCCAGTGTTTATCCGGAATATCGGCCCCTAATTATCTTGCATGAAATCTTGCATTTTTCCAGAAAATCTTGCCAAACGGGGCCAAAACCGGGGGTGGCGATTTGATTCGTACCATAGCCATTTTTCGGGGGTTGGCTCCTTGAAAACGGCTTGACACCGCCGAAAATCCGGGGACAAACTGACCAGTTCTGACCCGCCCTTTTCCGGGAAATCCTTTTCGGCACAGGACTCGAAAGCACAGAAGCTGCCGACTTATGCCTAAAGGTACAAATTGTGTTTCCGATGCGGTATGGGAACGGGAATCAGGAACGCCGGACAGATTCCTCAGACGCCCGATAAAAGCATCTGGTTTTGCACTGCTTTCCGGGGTGGCCAGAGATGGGCGGGTGAATGCGAGAGTTCTGAACCTTGTGGTGAATAAGAGAAAACATAAAAAGGCTAGCCGGGCAATTCATGCCTGGCCGGCCTTTCTTGGTTGCTTTTTATAAGGGCATTGCCCGGGGATACAGCTTTCGGCGAGCCAAACGAGTTGGGACTGCTGCATGTGTCAATAGGAGGGTCACGGCCGGTAGGGCGTAGTGGCGTTGCATACCAGCTGGGGCAGGGTGGCGTAGGTCTGCACCAGCAGCTCCGGGCGCTTAAGCACCCGCAGCATCATGGCCCCCGCGGTGCGGCCCAGGTCGTGCACGTCGATCTGCACAAAGCTGGGCAGCGGATCCAGCACAATAGAGTAGGGGTAGCGGTCAAAGGTGATGAGAGCCATATCGTCTGGAATGACCAGTCCTTGTTTCGTCGCCACCTGATAAAGGCTGAAGGCCAGCAGATTGCTGCCGCAGATTACGGCATCGGGGCGCTGTTGCATGCTGAGCAGTGCGAAAGCGGCGCGATAGCCTCCCTCCAGGTCCGCGGTAGCATGCAGGATCCACTCCTCCCGCACAGGAACGCCGGCGTCCTGCATGGCGATGCGGAATCCCCGCAGTCGCAGGTAAGCGATCTCATCGGTTGCACCCTCCGTCAGGAAGCCGATATTTCGATACCCTCGTTCCAGCAGATGCTCCGCCGCGATCTGCCCGCCCAAAGTCTGATTCGTATCCACCCAGCACAGCCGCGAGTTGTCGCCCGGGTGTCCGATTAGGATGTGGGGGAATTTGCGGCGCACCAACAGCGCGGAGATATTTTTGTCAATTGCTGCGCCATGTACGATCATGCCGTCCGCCAACTTCTGGAGGATGATCTGCTCAGCGGTGCTGCCAGGTCGCTCCTCGTGGCAGGTGTCCATAATGGTCAGCGTATACCCCTTCTCGCTCAAGGCGCCTTGTACACCACACAGGATATCAAACATATGGGGGTTCGTATAGGCGATGTCGGCAGGTAGGCTGGTGAGATAGATGATATTCCGCGTGGCGCGACGGGCAAGGCTCGCCGCACGGCTGTTGGGCGCGTACTCCAGCTCCCGCATCACCTGCTCCACCCGCTGGGTGGTCTCTTCTGAGATCCCGGGACGGCGATTGAGGATTTTGGAAACGGTTGTGACTGAAACGCCGGCACGGGCGGCGACGTCTTTAATGGTGATCGCCATTCACTACACCTCTTCCTAGAATATCTTGAGTAAATGGTATAACGATACCCTAAAAAATGCAAGAGAATTACCCGTCAAAAATTGAAATTTATGTGTAATACTGCTAAGCTATAAGCAGAAAACGGGACACGAATCCGGGATTTATCCAAACTCGCCAAAATTGCAGGTAATCGTTTTACCATCGAAACAAAAGGAGGATCAACCATGAAAAAGGCAATTTCCGTTCTATTGAGCGCGGCGCTGGCGCTGGGGCTGCTGGCAGGCTGCGGGCAATCGCCGTCCAGCGTGCCGCAAAGCGGCAGCACACCGGCATCCGGCAGCGAAACGGCCGCAGAGCCGGTCACCATCAAGATCTGGCACGACGGTGACGAAGCCATCATGCAGACCATTGCCGACACAGTCAACCCGCAGCTTTCCGGCGACAACATCACGGTGACGTTCGAGAAAAAGACCGGCCTTTCCGACCAGCTGAAGCTGTACGGAAGTGACGCAGCGAACGGCCCGGATCTGTATTTCTACGCCCATGATTCCCTGGGCACTTTTGTGGCCATGGACATCCTGGCTCCCCTGTCGGAGGTGGCGGGCGCGGATGTTTTGGCAGACGCCCTGCCGATGACAGTAGAAGCCGGCCAGATCGGCGGCGAGCAATACTTCCTGCCCGTGTATTTTGAGACGCTGGTCTTTTTGTATAACAAGGCGCTGTGGCAGGGGGATATCCCCACCACCACCGAAGATCTGTATGCTTATATGCAGGCCAACACCGACACGGCGGCGGGCACCTATGCTGTGGTCAACCAGCATTCCACCGCCTACAATGTATCCCCGTTCATCAACGGGTTCGGCGGCTATATCTTGAATGAGGAAGGCCAGCCGGGGCTCAACGACCCCAAAACCATTGAAGGTGTGGAATACAACAAAAAGTTCGCGGCACTGCAGGCGGACGGCGACTACAACACCGTGACCACCCTGTTCAATGAAGGAAAAGCCGCTGCTATCATCGGCGGGCCGTGGCTGGTCTCCGGCATCCGGGACGCGGGCATCGATTTTGGCGTGGCCTCCCTGTCCGACATGGCGCTGCCCAATGGCAACCCGCTGGCACCCTACGCCGGCGTGCAGGGAGTCGGTGTGCTGAAGACCGGCGCCGAGGCGCACCCCGAGGCCATCGGCAAGGTGCTGGCGGCGCTGGCCTCCCCCGAGGTGGGGGTGGCGCTGGCCAAGTCCTCCGGCTGCGCCCCGGCCAACAGCAAGGCCTATGAGGACCCGGAAGTGGCGGCGGACGAGCTGATCGTGGCCATCCAGAAGACGGCAGAGACCGCTCAGCCTATGCCCAACATCCCCGAGATGGGCGTGCTGTGGGGCCCGGCGGAGAGCTTTCTGGTGGCGGTGAACAAGAGCGGCGAAGATGTGGCCACTGCCGCTGAGACGGCCCAGCAGGCCGCGCTGCAGGCCATTGCCGACATGCAGTAAAATCAGAATCCGAAACCCGCGCGGGGACGGCAGGTTTGCCGTCCCCGCTTGTGGGGTAAAAAGGTGGTGGCGTTATGCGCAAAAAGCCGTGGCTGTACAGTGCTCCGGCACTTCTTCTCATCCTGATCGTGGTGGTGTTCCCCATCGGGTACACCGCCTATATCTCGCTGACCAACATGAACCTGTATCACTGGGCGGATTTCCGGGTGATCGGTTTGTCCAATTATGTGCGGGCCCTGTTCAAGTTTGATTCCGGCTTTTTGGCGGCGCTTCTCACCACGTTGCTCTGGACGGTGGTGAATATGGCCCTGCAGCTGTTCTGCGGGTTTTGGATCGCCCTGGGTCTGAACGCTAAGGGCCTGCACCTGCGCCGGCTGTATAAAACACTGCTGATGCTGCCATGGGCCATGCCGGCCTATGTGTCCATCCTGCTGTGGCGGGTGGGAATATTCAACACCGAGTTTGGCCTGCTCAACCAGTGGCTCACGGCGCTGGGGCTGCCGAAGTACAGCATCCTGGACAACACGGTCACTGCCTTTCTGGCCTGCCTTGCGCTCAATCTCTGGATGGCATTGCCCTTCATGATCGCCACCATTGACGGCGCATTGCAGAGTGTGGACGCCAGCCTGTACGAGAGCGCCACACTGGACGGTGCAGGCTTTTTCCAGAAAGTACGCTTTATCACCGTGCCCGGCATCCGGGCCATCATTGCCCCCGCTGCGGTGATGACCACCTTCATCACCTTCAAGCAGTTTGACATTGTGTATCTTCTCACCCAGCAAAAGGGGTACATGACGGGAGCCGATTTGAACACCGTCATCACCTATGCCTACCAGAATGCCTTTGTTTCCAACAACTACGGCCTGTCCAGCGCGGTGAGTATGCTGTTGTTTGTGCTCATCATCCTGTTTTCGCTGGCCACCAACCGAAGCCTGCGGGAGGAATGACCTATGGATAAAAACAGAAAAAAGCGGACGCTGGGCATCCTGAGGCTGACGGTGCTGAACGGTGTGTTCCTGCTGCTGTGTCTGGTGGCGCTGGTGCCGGTACTCTATGCTCTCACCCTCTCGTTCAGCGGCAGCGGCGCGGCACTCTCCTCACGGTTTTCCTTCTGGCCCACCCAGCCCACTTTGGAAAACTATCGGGCGATCTTGTTTGACGAGCCATTCCTTTTGTGGTTCCGCAACTCGGTGATCTTGAGCGTGGGAACCGTATTCTTTTCTATGCTCTGCGCGGTGCCGGCGGCCTATGCCTTTTCCCGCTGGAGGTTTGCCGGTCGACGGTTCACATTGAAGCTGCTGCTGGTGCTCAACGCCTTCCCGCAGATCCTGTCAATGTTCGCCCTCTTCCGGGTACTCAAGACCATCGGCCTGCTGAACACTCACGGAGGACTCATTTTGATTTACGCGGGCTCCATGTGCGTGTTCGCCTTGTGGAACATGAAGGGATATTTCGACACTATCCCGGTGGAGATCGAGGAGGCCTCCCGCATCGACGGTGCCAGCGACCGGCAGATGATCCTGCGCATCGTGCTTCCTTTGGCCAAACCGGCCATTGTGGTCACCTGTGTGATGGTGCTCATCACCGTTTGGAATGAGTATCTTTTTGCCACCACCTTTTTGCTGGACAGCACCAGCTACTCCCTGGCGGGCGGGTTGTATCAACTGCAATCCAACGACTACAGCCGTAGCTGGCCTCTCTTCTCGGCAGCAGCGGTCCTTGTGTCGCTGCCCATTCTGGCGGTGTTCTTTAAGATACAGAAATACATGGTCTCCGGTCTCACCGCCGGCGGCGTGAAGGGATAGGTGACGGATTTGTGATAGATAAGGCATCAATTCTTCATATTCCCTGTTCGGAGTACGCCTATCCCATGGACGAGGTGACCTTCTGCGTGCGGCTGCGGGCTGGACGCGGAGATCTGGTCAGCTGTGAACTATATGTGGCAGACCGGGCCTGTGAAACCACTCCTATCCGCTTTGAGGGCCTGCCCATGGAGCGCATTGCCCGGGATGAGCGATTCGACTTTTTCCAAGCGGTCTTTCCCATCCGTCATACCCGCCTTTGTTATTATTTTCGCCTGCAGGGTCAGGAGGAATGGACCTATTATTACGGCGACATCTTCACCCGGGAACTGGCCGACCTGCAGATGGAGCGAAACTGGGTAGACGGGCGCAGCGAATACTTTCAGTACCCGGCCATCCTGCGCACCGAAATCGCCCGGCCACCCAAGTGGATGAACACCGCCTGTTTTTACAACGTCTTCCCGGACAGCTTCGCAGACGGCTCCGAGGCGTTGGCCGGCCCGGCGAAGAGTGGCGGGCGGCTGGGCGGCACACTGCGGGGCGTGACGGAAAATCTGGAGCACATTGCCCGGCTGGGGTGTAACGGCCTGTATCTGAATCCGATCTTCACCGCAAAGAGCTACCACAAATACGACACCATCGACTATTACCATGTGGACCCCTGCTTCGGCCCCGACGATGACCTGCGTGCTCTCGTTCAAAAGGCCCACAAAATGGGGATGCGGGTGGTGCTGGACGGGGTGTTCAACCATAGCGGCACCGGCTTTTTTGCCTTTCAGGACGTGTTGAAGCGCGGAGCGTCGTCGCCCTATTTTCACTGGTATGATTTCGTTCCGCCAACGGGTCCCGGGCTGGACGAGCAGGGCCACCCCAATTACGCCTGCTTCGCCTATGTGCCGGAAATGCCCAAGCTGAACACCGCCAATCCTCAGGTGCAGGCCTATTTTGCAGAGGTGGGCCGCTACTGGGTGGAAGAATTCAGGGTAGACGGCTGGCGGCTGGATGTGGCCAATGAGATATCCAAGGAGTTCTGGCGGGTCTTTCGCCGGGCGGTGAAGGCCGCTGACCCCGATTGTGTGCTTATCGGGGAGGTGTGGGAGAACGCCCGGGACTGGCTGCGGTACGATCTGCTGGACTCGGTGATGAACTACGATTTCCGCCGCCATTGCCGGGACTTCTTTGCCCTGGGCCGCATCGACGCGGCTGGCTTTGCCGACCGGGTGACCAATATGGTGCTGCGCTACCCGGAACCTTATTTGCGCGCCCAGCTGAACCTGCTGGACAGTCATGATGTCTGCCGCTTTCTGTCCCTTTGTGGAGGCGATGAGCGACGGATGCGGCTGGCGGTGGTGTTTCAGATGCTCTTCCCCGGCGCGCCCTGTGTCTTTTACGGCGATGAGGCCGGTCTGACCGGCGTCACCGAGCCGGAATACCGCCGCCCCATGGACTGGGAAAACGCGGAGGGCAGCTGGTTTGATTTTTACCGGCAGGTAGCAGGTCTGAGGGCAAAATACCTGAACGGTACCGAACGGTTCACCGTTCTCGCGGCGGCGCCTCAAAGCCGCCTGTTCGGTTATGCGCTGGAGCGGGAGGGGCTTTGCCTTACCGTCTGGCTGAATGCCGGAGACGCGCCCTGCCCGCTGCCAGAGGCGGAGGAGGCAGAGCGGCTGTGGGAACAGAATGCTTCTCATGAGGCCCTGGGACCCTGGGGCTTTCGGGTGTGCCGGCAGGCCCGGCGGCTCGCCGTTCTGAGCAACTGACACAAAAACCGCATGGCGGCATCTTGGATGCCGCCATGCGGTTTTTCCTATCCTTATCCTGCGTTTAGGGCAAATGTTTTGAGAATGTGCGCTTTGCCCCTGCACGGCAATCTGTGTCGTTGCCGCTTCTGTATCAGCGGATGGCATTGAAGATAATGTCGGGAACATCCTGTTCCTGTATGCATTGGATGAAAGATTTTAGACGCTGGCCACGTAAAATTTCATAGCCGTTTTTCATAAGTTCATCAGCGTTATCGCTGACATATCGCTCAATGGTTCTGGCTTCAACATTAAAAAAGGAGGCAACCATATTTTTGGTAAGGCATATTTTCCCTTCAAAAACAATTCCCCGAATGTTGGAACTGTCTTGAATTTCCTGGAGAGCCAATTCATTGTTTAGAATGTTTTGTCTGTCTATTCTCGATGAAGTCAAATCCTTTGCCATTGGCCACATACCTCCGCGTGTTTATTAGCCGCGTTTTATTCCTTTTAATATTCCTGGATTATAATCAGTATAGCATAAAGAACAGGTATCTTCCATGGTCTGAAATAGGATCAAGTACATAAGTGCTGGCAATCATCGTTACGTTTAGTTCTTTTCCCTCGGCCGCCTAGGCTTCGGCGTCACTGCCGCAATCATGGCATAGTGCTCCTTGCTCTTTCGCGTGATGCTGTTGTAGTCCTCCGAGGTGAAGAACTCCAGCAGCCACTCTTTGGGCACCTTATAGGTGTGCTGATACGGGAACGCTTTGAGTCTCCCCTCGGTACACCAGCGGCTGACGGTGCGGGCGGCGTAGCCGGTGACCCGGGCGATCTGGTGGGCGTCCAGCACGTCGGGCTGGCGGGCCAGCAAGTTCTCGTACCAGCGGCGCACCCGCTGGCGGACAACGTCGGTGAGGACAAGAGCGCCGTTCAGGCTGAAGGCCGGGGGCTTGTGGTTCGGGTAGTTCTTGTACCAGCCGCTGGGCGGGGTGTAGTACGCCGGTTCGGCCAGGCGGCGGCGCAGGTAGGCGGCCACATCCGCCTTGGCAATCTTGTAGCAGCGGGTCTGCTTGCCGGTGTTCTCACAGGGTACCAGGCCGCTCTGCAGCAGGTACAGCGAGGTGCGAGTGCCGATGCGACAGGCTTTGCGGAAGTCGGTGCGGCCCATGGGGTCGGGATAGGGCGCCAGCAGGTCCTGGATCTCCCGCTCCAGAGTGTCTTGAAAGAAATTGCTTTTCTTCATTTTTGGGTTCTCCTTTGTTTTGAATTGGGACCCGGAGAACCACTATGTTTTTCACTAAAACTATACAGATTGTTGAAACTTGGAAAGATACTACACAAAATCGGCCGGGAATCTTGCATTTGGCGAAAGCTGTTTTCTGGCGAGGCGGCACAAACCCAGTGTTTATCAGCAAAACCAGCCCCCAATTATCTTGCATGAAATCTTGCATTTTTCCAAAAAATCTTGCCAAACGGGGCCAAAACGGGGGATGCCGGTTTTACTTGTACCCACGCCATTTTTCGGGCTTCGCCCTCTTGAAAAACGCTTGACACCGCCGAAAATCCGGGGACAAACTGACCAGTTTTGACCTGCCCTTTTCTGGGAAATCCTTTTCGGCACAGGACTCGAAATCAGTTTGTGGGAAACCACACGAGGGTTCGAATCCCTCCCGCTGCGCCAGAAAAGAAACCTGTTTTTGATTTAGGTCAAAAGCGGGTTTCTTGCTATTTCGGGGGTATTATTTTTGATAAAGAGTAAAATTGGAGGATTATAACCGGTTCCGTTGTCCTTCCACAAGTTTATAATCCACATATCTTTGATTTCTCCATAATCTCTTAGAAGCTAATCTTTGCAGCGGCTTTATGAGTATTATTATAATCTTTTTACAACAACAGATGCGGAAGATATTCTGACGTTTCAGCCATAACCACATCCGTCGGTACCCGCAGGTGCGGTAACTGCATTCCCGCTGCTGTGCGATAAGTTCCGCAAGAGCGGCGGCCCTTTCCGGCTTGCTCAAGCGATGGACAAAGGCGTAGCAACCGCTTCCGGATACTTCAAAAACACACATGACGGACACCGGATATTCTCCGCTGTGGCGATGTATGATGCGGTATTTTACTCTCGGTTTCACCTTCTTCCTGTGAATTGCAGAAAATCCCGCAGCAGGTTATCCTCCAAGCGAAGCCGTTGGATTTCATAGGCCTGTTCAGCCACAATGGCTCTTGGCGCAGCATCTTTTCTCGGCCGTCCCTTGGGCCGTGGCAGGCTTCCGGCTTCCAGCTTGTGTTCTTTTCTCCATTCACGCTCAAGCAGCCTTTTTACCACTTGCTTGTCCCGAAAGCTATCGTATTCTGCAGCTTCCCGCTGACTTTTTCCCTCTGCCAGCATGAGCTTGATCTCAGGCAGCAGTGCTTGAACATGCGCATAATTTCGTTTCTCCATGAAAATGCCCCCTGATGTAGTCTGTTTTCCTACATCAGGGGGGCATTTTGTCACTGTCTGTTTTTGCTGGTTCGGTTCAGCCCAATGGGCGGCCCCGGCCTTATATTATTTTTTGTGCAGAGCTTAGAATTCCAGTTCCATCAGGCGGGCGGTGGCCAGAAGGTAAATCTTCAGGCACTTCATCAGATGCTCAATGGGCACGCCCTCGTTGGCGCTGTGCATGGCGCCGCAGCAGGCGGGCCAGGTTTCCTCCGGCTCTTCAATGCCAAAGCTCACGGCGTTGGGGAAATGGCGCGCATAGGTGCCGCCGCCCATGGTGAAGGGCTTTTTATCCTGGCCGGTCACCTCGTTGTAAGTGTCCACCAGCGCGCGGATGGCCGGGCTGCTGGGTTCGATATAGAACGGCTTCATGGGCTTCATGGGCTTGAAGCTGCCGCCGTACTGGGCGGCGAAAACGCTGATTTTGGCGAACATCTCTTCGTCGGTGATGCTGGTGGGGTAACGGATGTCGATGTTCTGCACAAGGCAGCCTTCCTTCAGGGCAATGGTGCCGCCGATGCACGTCAGCGGGCCGAACACATCGTCACAGCTGGCAACGCCGATGCTGGAACCGTCCGTGGTGGAAAGCAAAGTGTGCAGCATTTCCAGCGCGCGGTTTTCGCTTTCGCTGCACAGCCGGTTCTGCAGCAGATACTCCACCACCAGGGCAATGGCGTTTACGGTGCCCTGCGGCATCGAGGCGTGCCCGCCGACGCCGTGCCCGGTGATGCGCACAAGGCCGTTGCCCGCGGGCTCTACCGTCACGCGCTCTGTGCTGGAAAGCACGGAAATGTCCGCTTTCACCAGTGCGCTGGCTTTATCGGGCACTACGTTTCCGGCCACGCCGCCCTCAAATTCCATCAAATTGCCTGAAACGGGCGCCGAGATGACGTCGCCGCCATAGCCGCCCTTTTCCCCGTACCCCACGGGGAACTCACCGTCCGGCGTAAACAGGAACGCGGGCGCATCGTGGTGCTCTAAATACCACTCTACGTCCTCCATGCCGGTCTCTTCATCCGTGCCGAACAGCAGGCGCAGGGTGTAGGGAAGCTGCTCGCCGCGCTCTTTGAAAAATTTGGCAATATAAAGCGTCAGCACGGCGGGGCCTTTATCATCCAGCGTGCCGCGCCCGATGACACAGCCGTCCTTGACAATCATTTCAAAGGGGTCGGAAGTCCATCCGTTGCCCGCGGGCACCACATCCAGATGGGTGATGGTGGCAATTTGCTTTTTGCTTTTGCCGGGCAGGTCGGCCCAGCCGATGTTGCCCGCGCAGTTTTCCGTCTCAAGGCCCATGCGGCGGGCAATGGCCAGCGCTTTTTCCAGCGCGGCGTTCACGTCTGTGCCGTAGGGGGCGCCGGGCGCGGCCTCGCCGCGCACACTGGGCTGGCCAATCAGCGTTTTCAGGTCTGCCAGCATGGCCTCTTTATTTTCAGAAAGAAAGTTGTCAATGCTCTGCATCAGTTCTTGTTCGTTTATCACGTCATCAGCTCCTTGCATTTTGCATTTTGCATTTGATTATAGTATAGTGGGGAAGAGAAAAAAGCGCAAGGGGAAGGAGGCGCTGCCTTGAAGAAGAACATGGCGTTCGTGCGGGGGGTGCTGGCTGTGGCAGCCGCGCTGTTTTTTTTGGCGCGCCCCGGCGGCGCGGGCGGCGCTGCGCGTGTGGATATTGCCGGGGGCGGCACCGTGCGCCTGGCCCTTTCGCAGGATGGGACCTACCCCATAGAGGGCGCAGCCCTGCCTGTGACGCTGGAAGTGAAGGACGGCGCGGTGCGCTTTGTGAACAGCGTCTGCCCGGACCATATCTGCGAGAACACCGGCTGGCTTCGCCTGGAGGGCGAAGCTGCCGTGTGCGCGCCCGCGGGGGTTTCCGTCACGGTGGAACAGGCCGGCTGACGGCCGAAGCGGAAAGAAAAAGGCGCCCTGCACAATAAGGCGGTGAAACAAGAAGCTTTTTGTGGGGGCGGCGTACAGCCGCCCCCGGTTTGCTTTCTTACGTCAACGCGCCGAATGGCAGGGTGCCTTTTGTGTTACCGGTGTAAACTCAGAACACATCGTCCTCGTCGTCGGAATAAATCTCAATATAATCGTTCGCCTTGGCCCTGTCAAAATAAGCCAGCGCGGCCAGCGCTGCGGCAATGGCGCCCACCCAGGCAAGCAGCTTCAACAGAAATTTCAACATGGTACAACAGCCTCCCAAACCTTGTTTTTAACTTTGCGCACCGCGGCACATGCGCGGAAACCCGCAGTGAGGTATTTACTCTGTTTTATCAATAAGGGACAATCACAAACGGCTCAAAACCCGGCTGCCAGCCGCCGGGCCCGCCGGGGCAGGGAAATGCTGCGCCAAACCCTGGCGCGGCGGTGTCATATAAAAACACGTTTCCCGGCCAGAAGCCTCCTGCCTGCGGCACACAGCCAAAGGCGCTGCGCAGCACGTCTGCGGGCACCGTGCCCTCGGCGCACCAATAGGGGCCCTGTTCATCTTCGCCTGCGCTGCGCCTGGCCGCCGGCGCCGAAAACGCCCGCACCGCGGCATAGCCGCCGCCGGGCTGTGCCCGGCACAGGGCAAGCGTGTCAGAGCCCGGCGCTTTGCCAAACGAGGCAAACAAAAATTCACCCTCGCTTTCCGCCGGGCACAGCGCAAACCCAATGCGCTCTGTAGGCGGCGGGGCCCCGTCAAACACCAGAAGGTTATAGCACAGCGCCCCTTTATAGATGTAGCAGCGCAGATACGCATACACGTCCCCGCGCGCGGGCGCATCATAATAGTGCGTCAGCTTCAGCGCGGGCAGTGTTTCTGCCGGCAGGGACACGGCAGAATCCGTCACCAGAAAGGGCATGCGGCGGCCTCCAGAAGGCGCACGGCCCGGCACACCGGCCATGCGAAAATTTATACATACAGTATAGCATACCCTGCCGGGAAAGTGCAAGGCGCCTGCGGCACCGGCACAGATGAAATTTTGTGCGCTATGCATCCCGCATAAAAGTAAAAAAGAAACAGGCAAAAACCATGGCAAAAATGATAAAAAATTGACGAAGTGGGGTGAAAATGTAAACGTTTCCCATTTTTTGCTTGGCAAAGCCGGTTTTTCTGGAAAAAAGCGCAGTAAAATCGAATATTCATCCATTGTAACGATTGACGCACCGGGAAACAGGGTGCTAAAATGAATCCATGCGATTTGAATGCTCTGGGGCGGGCATGCCCGCCGGAGGAAGAGAAGGCAGGGGGTCTGAAGATGAGTTGGAGCCTTGCGCGAAGCGCAAAGGGCGCGGCAGTGCCGCACAGAAAAAACACGGCCGGAAGCGCCACGCAGGTGATGCCGCTTCCGGCAAAAATTGTGCTGCCTATGAGCCAGCACATTGGCGCGCCATGTGAGGTTGCCGTGAAAAAGGGCGACACCGTGAAAGTGGGCACTGTGGTGGGCCGCGCCAAGGGTTTTGTGGGCGCGGATATCCATTCCGGCGTCTCTGGCACGGTGAGCGATGTAACCGTGCTGAAAATGCCAAACGGCGCCGATGTGCCCGCCGTGGTGATTGTGCCGGACGGCGCACAAACGCCGGATGAACACTGTGTGCCGCCGCAGGTGACGGACGCGCAAAGCCTTGTGGCCGCGGCCCGCGCGGCGGGCCTTGTGGGCCTTGGGGGCGCGGGCTTTCCCACGGCGGTAAAATTGACGGTGAAGCCCGAGGCGCCCATTGACACGCTGGTGATTAACGGGGCGGAATGTGAGCCCTACCTCACGGCGGACAACCGTGAATTTTTGGAATGCTCCGACACAGTGCTGGCGGGCATTGCGGCGGTGAAACAGCACCTTGGCATTGGGCGCGTCATCATTGCCATCGAGCGCAACAAGCCCGAGGCAATTGATTTGATGTTCAGCCTGGTGCAGAACGATGCCGATTATACGGTGCAGCCGCTGCCCTCACGCTACCCGCAGGGGGCGGAAAAGGTGCTGATTGAGCGCACCACCGGGCGCGAGGTGCCGCGCGGCGGCCTGCCTGCAGACGTGGGCGTGCTGGTGATGAACGTCACCACCGTGTCTGCGCTGGGCAAGTTTCTGGCCACCGGCATGCCGCTAACCACAAAGCGCCTTACGGTGGACGGCCCCGGCGTGAAAGAGCCGAAAAACGTGGAGGCCATTATTGGCACGCCCATTCGGGACGTGCTGGATTTCTGCGGCGGCATGGAAGATGGCGCGGCCAAGGTGCTGATGGGCGGCCCCATGATGGGCACCGCGCTTTGCAGTGTGGATTTTCCGGTGCTGAAACAGAACAACGGCATTCTGGTGTTTCTGGAAAAGCAGGCAAAGCTGGCCGCCCCGCAGCCGTGCGTGCGCTGCGGGCGCTGCATCGAGGCGTGCCCGCTTGGCCTTTCGCCGGTGGAAATTGCCGGCGCTTATACGCAGGGCGATGCGGCCCGGCTGGATAAGCTGATGGTGGATTTGTGCATGGGCTGCGGCTGCTGCACATTCGTATGCCCGGCAAAGCGCCCTGTGGCGCAGACCATGAGCCTTGCAAAGGCCATGCAGAGAAAGGCAGGCAAATGAGATGGAACGGGAAAAGTTCTTTGTGTCAGCCTCCCCACATATTCATGAGGGGACTTCCACACAGGGGCTGATGATCCATGTGCTCATCGCGCTCATGCCCGTGGTGCTGGCCTCTGGCATGATTTTCGGCGCGCGCGCATGGCTGGTGGTGGCGGTGTGTGCCGTCAGCTGTGTGGCGTTCGAGGCGCTGTATTGCTGGCTGGCAAAGCGCCCGGAGGCGGTGAAAGACTGCTCGGCCCTTGTAACTGGCGTGATATTGGCCTGCAACCTGCCCGCGAACATTCCGCTGTGGACGGCCGTGGTGGGCAGCTTTGCGGCCATTGTGGTGGCAAAGCAGCTGTTTGGCGGCCTTGGCACCAATTTTGCAAACCCGGCGCTGGTGGGGCGCCTTGCGCTGTTTATTGGGTTTGCCTCTTACATGACCAATTATGCCTACCCGGTGAACGGCGGCATCGACCTGGTGGCCAGCGCCACCACCGATGCCGTGGCTTCGGCCACGCCGCTGGCTGCGGCCGAAATTCCGGCAGGCAGCATGTTTGCCCTGTTTTTGGGCCAGCACGGCGGCATGCTGGGTGAAACGTGCTCGCTTGCCCTTTTGCTGGGCGGCATCTACCTTATTCTCACCGGCACCATCAGCGCAATCATTCCGGTAAGTTACCTTGGCACGGTGGCGGTGCTCAGCGCTGTCACGGGGCATGATGTGCTGGTGCAGCTGCTTTCCGGCGGCCTGATGCTGGGCGCGTTCTTCATGGCCACCGATTATGTCACCAGCCCCTTTACCCGGCTGGGCAAACTGGTGTTCGGCATAGGGCTTGGCTGCATCACCTGCCTGATACGTTTTTGCAGCAACATGACAGAGGGCGTCAGCTTTGCGCTGCTGCTGATGAACCTGCTGGTGCCCTATATCAACGAGCTTACACGGCAAAGGCCGCTGGGGGGAGGGAAGCGCAAATGAAGGAGACATTAAAACCCATCTTTGTGCTTACCGGCATCTGCCTGATTGTGGCGGTGCTGCTGGCTGCCACAAATGGCATTACGGCGCCGATTATTGCCGCAAATGCCGAAGCAACGGCCCAGCAGACGCGGCTGGAGCTGCTGCCCGAAGCGGACAATTTTGAAGTTGTGCCGGTGGAGGCAGAAGGCGTGACCGAGGCGGCGCGCGCCGAAAACGGCGCGGGATGGGTGATTACCGCGCAGGCGCAGGGTTATGGCGGCATGGTGCCGGTGATGGTGGCTTTCGGCGAGGACGGCACCATCCGCGCCGTGCAGTTCCTGGCAAACGACGAGACCCCCGGCCTTGGCCAGAAGGTGCGAAATGAAGATTTCAGCTCGCAATTTGCCGGAAAGACCGCAGAGAACGCCTACCAGATAGACACAATCTCTGGCGCAACCATTTCTTCCAACGCCGCCATTGTGGCGGTAGAGCACGCCTGCGCCGCCTATGAGGCACTTGCCTCGGGCGGGCAGAGCGCACAGAGCACACAGGAAGGAGGCGTGCAGGAATGAAAGAACGGCTTCGCATTGTAACCAATGGCCTGCTTAAAGAAAACCCTTCGCTGCGCCTTGTGCTGGGCACCTGCCCCACGCTGGCCGTCACCACCGTGGCGACGAACGGCCTTGGCATGGGCCTTGCGGCCACATTTGTGCTGATTGGTTCCAACATTGCCATTTCCGCGCTGCGCAAGGTAATTCCCGATAAAGTGCGCCTGCCGGCGTATATCACGGTGATTGCGGCGTTTGTAACCATTCTGCAGATGCTGGTGCAGGCGTATATGCCCGCGCTGGACACAGCGCTTGGCATCTACCTGCCGCTTATTGTGGTGAACTGCATCATTCTTGGCCGCGCCGAAATGTTTGCCTCCAAGAACAACGTGGTCGATTCCGCGCTGGACGGCCTTGGCATGGGCCTTGGCTTTACGCTGACACTTCTGGTGATGGGCAGCGTGCGCGAGCTGCTGGGGGCAGGCACACTGTTCAACGTGCCCGTAATGGATATGCTGTTCGAGGCGCTGCATCTTCCCTTTACGTTCCGGCCCATGACGCTGTTCATCATGCCGCCGGGCGGCTTTTTGGTGTTTGGCGTGCTGATGGCGCTGGTGGTGGCGCTTGAGACAAAGATGGGCGCGCGCATCACGCGCCGTGCGGGCTGCGAGGGCTGCCCCGCCGCTGCCGCCTGCGGTGGCGCGTGCGAAGGCGCGCAGGATGCCGGGAAGGAGGGCGCGTAACACATGGATGAAATGAGAAACCTTGCCATGATTTTCTTTGGCATGATCCTTGTGAACAACTATGTGCTGGTGCAGTTCTTGGGCATCTGCCCGTTCCTGGGCGTGTCGAAAAAGCTGGATTCCGCCTTCGGCATGTCCTGCGCGGTCATCTTCGTCATGGCCATCGCCACAGCCGTCACATGGCCTATTTATACTTATGTGCTGGAGCCAAACGGCATGGCCTATCTGCGGACCATTGTGTTCATCCTCATTATTGCGGTGCTGGTGCAGCTGGTAGAGATGGTGCTGAAAAAGGTCATCCCGCCGCTGTATAAGGCACTTGGCGTATACCTGCCGCTCATCACCACCAACTGTGCGGTGCTGGGCGTTACCATCTCCGTCATTGATGAGGGGTACAATTTCGCCGAAAGCATGGTGTGCGCCGTGGGCGCCGGGTTCGGCTTCATGCTGGCCATGGTGCTGTTTGCGGGCGTGCGCCGCCGCTTGGCGGACGCAAAGCCTCCCAAGTGCTTTGAGGGGCTGCCCATCACGCTGGTGAGCGCTGCCATTGTCAGCCTGTCGTTCATGGGCTTCGGCGGCGTCATCGAACACATTTTTGGTGCGTAAGGGGGGCGGCTGCTATGTGGACAGGAATTCTTTGGGCTGCTGCCGTGTGTGCGGGCCTTGGCCTTTTGGGCAGTGTGGTGCTGGTGCTGGCCTCGCGCTTTCTGGCTGTGCCGCAGGATGAGCGCGTGGGCCGCCTGCAAGAGGCGCTGCCCGGCGCAAACTGCGGCGCCTGTGGCTATGCGGGCTGTGCAGATTATGCAAAGGCCATTGCCGAGGGCGCACCGGTAAACAAGTGCGTGCCCGGCGGCGAGGCGGTGGCAAAGGCCGCCGCGGCCATTATGGGCGTGGAGGCCGGCAGCGTGCTGAAGCGCACGGCCTATGTGGCCTGCCAGGGCAGCTATGAGCACACGCAGGATAAATATGAATACCAGGGTGTGCAAAGCTGTGCCGCCATGGCGGCGCTGCACGGCGGGTGCGCGGTGTGCCCGTTTGGCTGCCTGGGCTGCGGCGACTGCGCCTCGGCCTGCAAGTTTGGCGTCATTGAGGTGAAAAACGGCCTGGCACATATTGACGAGGCAAAGTGCACGGGCTGCGGTGCCTGTGCGGAAACGTGCCCCAAGGGCATTATTCGCCTGCACACGCGCCTTGACAGGCCGGTGGTGCTGTGCGCCAATGAAGACCGCGGCGCCCTCACCCGCAAGGCCTGTACGGCCGGGTGCATCGGCTGCATGAAGTGTGCCAAAAACTGCCCGGCCGGCGCAGTGACGGTTGTGAACAATGTGGCCCGCATTGATGAAGAGAAATGCACGGGCTGCGGCGTGTGCGCGGCACAGTGCCCGGTGGGCGCTATCTTTATGCCTGCGGCGCGCGCGTGAGGCAAAAGGGGGGCTTGCATGGACCTTTTCTTTTCCTGTGACATCGAGGGGGTGAGCGGCGCGGCCGCCTGGGGCCAGCTTGCGCCCGGCACGCCCGAGCTGCAGGCGCTGTGCGGGCAGATGACGCGCGAGGTGGCCGCGGCCTGCCGCGCCGCTGTGCGCGCGGGCGGCGAGCGCATTCTGGTAAAAGACGCGCACGACACGGGCCGCAACATCGCCCTGGAGGAACTGCCCGTGCAGGTGCAGGTGAACCGCGGCTGGGCAGGTGACCCCTATGGGATGATGAGCGGCATTCAGCATGGAAGCTGGGATGGCGCAGTGTTTTTGGGCTATCATTCCGGGGCAGGCACCTCGGGCAGCCCCATGGCCCATACCATGGAGCCGCAGAAGGTGGATTATATCGAGATCAACGGCGAACGCGCCAGCGAATTCACGCTGAACGCCTACATGGCGGGGCTGCACGGTGTGCCCGTGTGCTTTGTTTCGGGCGACGCGGCCCTGTGCGATGCCGCACGGCGTATGGTGCCCGGCATTGCCGCCGTGCCTGTGGTGAAAGGGGAGGGCGGCGGCGCCACAAGCCTGCACCCCGCCCTTGCGGCCGAGCGCATTGAAAAAGCCCTGTATGACCAGCTGGATTCCGAGCGGTATAAAACGTGCCTTGTGCCCATGCCGCTGCAGTTTGAGGTGTTTGTGCGTTACCGCAGCCACCAGCTGGCCTATCACGCCAGCTTTTACCCCGGCGCAAGCCTGTGCGAAGAGCAGACCGTGCGCTTTGCGTGTGAAAATTATGCGGACGCCATGCGCTTTTTCCATTTTGTGTTGTAACCATGTGCAAAAGGCCGGGGCGCCCCGGCCTTTTGCTTTTTGCACGGCCTTTTGAATGGAAAATGCAAAAATTTCCCCTTTGCAGGCGGGAAAGGGCTGGCGGATGCGTTTTTTGTCTGTTATAATGTTTACTGGCCGAATTTTAGGAAGACGGAAAGGGGCTTTTTGCACAATGAAAAAAGTATACGAAGGCAAAACAAAAGACGTATTTGAGCTGGAAAACGGCAACGTGCTGCTGAAATTCAAGGATGACTGCACCGGCAAGGACGGCGTGTTCGACCCGGGCGAGAACTCGGTGGGCCTCACCATTGAGGGCATTGGCCGTGAAAACCTGAAAACGTCCATCCACTTTTTTGAGCTGTTGAAAAAAGCCGGCGTGAAAACGCACTATGTAAGCGCCAATGTGCAGGACGCCACCATGGAGGTGCTGCCCGCCAAGGTGTTCGGCCACGGCCTGGAAGTGATTTGCCGCCTGGTGGCCACCGGCAGCTTCATCCGCCGCTATGGCGATTACATCAAAGACGGCACGCCCCTGCCCGGCGGCTATGTGGAATGCACGTTTAAAAACGACGCTTTGGGCGACCCGCTTGTGACGGCCGAAGGCCTTGAGGCGCTGGGCGTGATGACGATGGCGCAGTTTGAAGATATGAAAAAGCAGACGCTGGCCATCACCAAAGTGGTGGCGGACGATTTGGCCGCCAAGGGCATGCAGCTGTATGACATCAAGTTTGAGTTCGGCTACAACGGCGACGAAGTCATCCTCATCGATGAGATTGCCTCCGGCAATATGCGCGTGTACAAGGATGGCAAGATTGTGGAACCCATGCAGCTGACGAAGCTGATTTTGGGCGAGTAAAATTAGAGCCAAGTAGAGAATAAGGCCGCCGCGCCCGGGACAATGCCCGGGCGCGGCGGCCTTTTGTAAACGGCCAAACCGGCAGGTGCTTAAAGTTCCGTTTCAGGTGCGTCCTTGCTGAGAATGTGCACGCTGGCGGTGCCGCCGCACAAAGCCTGCACCTTTTCGGCCAGCATGGCGGCCGCTGCTTTCAAATCGTCCGTGCGGGCGGGGTCTACACATTCCAGAATGAGGAAGGCGTTTTTGGTGTTCCCGGTCAACATGGTGCGCTGGCCGTCGCGCCAGTTCCAGCAACGGCATACGGCGCCCGCGTCGTCCTTATACACAACCTCGCCGGGGAAGGGGGGCTCGTCCTCCTCGTCGCCCAGCGCGCGGAACGGCTCGGCGCCGTCCGCTGTGGTGAGCAGCAAATCGCCCTGGAAGGTGTCCAGGTCTTCGCCGCCGCAGGGCAGCCCATAGGTGAGGGACACCGCGTTGTAGATATCCACCAGCGGGTTGATGGGCCCCACGCCGCGCCCGTTTTCTACACGCTTCAGCAGCGCCTCAATGGAACAGCGCGCGCCTTTCTTGGTTTTGAACTGGCGGTATGCCTCACGCCATACGGCCACGGCCGGGTTTTCGGCAAAGGCGGCCGCGCCAAGATATTTCCCGGCCTCTTTGTGGGCGCTTTCCAGCAGGGCTTCCGCCTCGGGGCAGGCAGAAGCGTTATCCACGCCTTTTGCCAATACCACGGCAATGGTGGCCTGGGGGAACAGGGCCCAGAAATCGGGCTTTACGATGAACTTGCTCATACAAATCGTTCCTTTCTTGCACTTGAAGCTGTGCGGCGCGCAGGCCGCGGCGGTCTGTATACATTATACATGGTTATATGCAGGGAAATCAAGGCGCGTTCCGGCGTGCAGCAGGCTTACAGGGCGCGGCCGAAGAACTGTGCCGTGCGGCGGATATCGGCCATCAGCTCGCGGAATTGCGCAGGCGTCAGGCTTTGCGCGCCATCGCTTTTGGCGTGGGCGGGGTCGTTGTGCACCTCAATCATCAGCCCGTCCGCCCCCGCAGCAATGGCTGCCATGGCCAGCGGCCGCACCATCCAGGCAATGCCGGCGGCGTGGCTTGGGTCTACCACCACAGGCAGGTGTGTTTTCTGTTTCAGCATGGGCACGGCCGAAATGTCCAGCGTGTTGCGCATGCTGGGCTCGAATGTGCGGATGCCGCGCTCGCACAGAATGACGTTTTCGTTGCCGCCGGCCATGATATACTCGGCGCTCATCAAAAACTCCTCCAGTGTGTTGGCAAGCCCGCGCTTGAGCAAAACGGGCGTTTTCAGCTTGCCAAGCTCTTTCAAAAGTTCAAAGTTCTGCATGTTGCGCGCGCCCACCTGAATAAGGTCTACATCCTCAAAGAGGGGGATGTGCGCGGGGTTCATAATTTCTGTCACAATGGGAAGGCCTGTTTTGCTGCGCGCGTGGCGCAGCAGGGCAAGGCCGTCTGCCCGCAGGCCCTGGAAGGCATAGGGCGAGGTGCGCGGCTTGAAAGCGCCGCCGCGCAGCATGGCCGCGCCGCTTTTCTGCACACTTTGGGTCACAAACTCTATCTGCTGCTCGCTCTCTACGCTGCACGGCCCGGCAATGACGGAAAAGTGCCCGCCGCCGAAGGCCGCGCCGCCCACCTTCACCACGGTGTCTTCGGGGTGGAACTTGCGGTTTGCCTTTTTGTACGGCTCGGAAACGCGCTTTACCTCTTCCACAGCGGCGTTGGCGCGCACGAGGTCTACGTCTACGGCGCTGGTGTCGCCAATCAGGCCCACAAGATGGGTGTGCTGGCCCATGGAATTATGAATTTTTAGCCCCTGTGCTTCAAATTGGCGGCACAGCGCGTCGATGGCCGCCTGCGATGCATCTTTTTTGAAAATAACAATCATATGCAAACTCCCCTTCTGTTGATTCGGTTTTATGCAAAAAAGGCCGCCGGGGCTTTGCGCCCCGGCGGCCTTACATCCACATGTTGAGCAAACACGCTCAAACGGCTGCGGCACACGGCAAACAGGGCCATTTCCCGAAAAAGAAATAGCCGTAATAATAAGCCTTGCTGCAAATTGCCTGTGCCATATACACGTCTCCTTCGCGCTTGCCGCGAAAACCGGTTTTATTCAGTATACGCGCAAACGGGCGCGGTGTCAAGTTTGGCGGGCAAAACAGTTTTCAAGCCCTGTGCGGCGTGGTATAATCCCTATAGCGGGCCATGCCCCTGCAGGGCCAAAGCGATGCGCCCGGGCAGCGGGGCGGCCCGCAGAACAAAAAGAAAAACGCCCGCAGGGGCGCATAGGGAAAGTGAGTGGACAGAGATGAAATTCAGCGAGATGCCATACGAGCGGCCGGACCTTACCGCCGCATTTACCCAGTTTGACGCCATGGCGCAGGCCATAGCTGCGGCGCCCGGCGCGGCGGATGTGCTGGCGCAGTATGCCGCCTTTGAAAAGCTGGCAGGCCATCTTTCCACCATGGCCACACTGGCGGAGGTGCGCCACACCATCGACACGCGCGATGCCTTCTATGAGGCAGAGCGCCAGTTCTTTGATGAAAATTCGCCCCGTCTGGCCGACAAGCAGCTGGAAGTGTACAAGGCCGTGCTGGCAAGCCCCCACCGCGCCGCAGTGGCTGAAAAGCTGGGAAGCCTTGCGCTGGAGAAAATGGAGCTGGCCGTGAAGTCTCAGACGCCGGAGGTGCTGGAACTGATGGCGCAGGAAAACGCCCTCACCAGCGCATATCAGAAGCTGTATGCCTCGGCGCAAATTCCCTTCCAGGGCCAGACGCTTACCGTGGCCCAGCTGGCCAAATACAAAACCAACGCAGACCGCGCTGTGCGCAAGGCGGCCTATGAGGCCGAGGGCGCCTGGTTTGACGCGCACCGCGAGGAGTTTGACAGCCTGTACGACCAGCTTGTGAAAAACCGCACCGCACAGGCGCAGGCCATGGGGTATGAGAATTTTGTGCCGCTTGGCGCCATCCGCATGAACCGCCTGGGTTATACGCGAAAGGATATGGCTGCCTACCGCGCGCAGGTGAAGCGGGACGTGGTGCCTGTGGTGGCAAAGCTGAAGCAGCTGCAGTATGCCCGCACGGGCATTTCGCAGCCCAAATTTTACGATGACGTGTTCTGCTTTAAAGAGGGCAACCCCGCGCCCCACGGCACGCCGGAAGAAATTTTGGCAGCGGGCAAAAAGATGTATCACGAGCTAAGCCCCGAGACCAGCGCCTTTATTGACGAGATGTTTGAAAACGAGCTGTTCGACGTGCTGGCAAAACCGGGCAAGGCGCCCGGCGGCTACTGCACCAGCCTGCCGGATTACAAGCTGCCGTTCATCTTTTCCAACTTCAACGGCACGGCGGGCGATGTGGATGTGCTGACGCACGAGGCCGGCCATGCCTTTGCCGATTATGTGGCCCAGCGCAAAGACATCCCCGCCATCCTGCGCGAGCCCGGCATGGAGAGCTGCGAAATCCATTCCATGAGCATGGAGTTCCTCACGGCAGATTTCCACCACCTGTTCTTTGGGGACGAGACGGCGCGCTATGAGCTTGCACACGCAGAAGACGCCCTGTACTTCCTGCCCTACGGCACGATGGTGGACGAGTTTCAGCACATTGTGTACGAAAACCCCGGCCTCACGCCCGACCAGCGCAATGCCGAATGGGCCCGGCTGGAAAAGGAATACCGCCCCTGGCTGGATTTTGAGGGCCTGCCCTTCTATGGCCGCGGCGCGGGCTGGCAGCGCCAGCTGCATATCTATGAATATGCGTTCTATTATATCGACTACTGCCTGGCGCAGACGGTGGCGCTGCAGTTCTTTACCGCATGGCTGGCCGACAAGGCGGACGCCTGGAAGCGCTATCTTGCCCTTGTGAACCGCGCGGGCACAGAGACCTACCCCGGCCTTGTGGCCGCGGCGGGCTTTGCAAGCCCCTTTGCGGCAGGCACCATGAAGGCTGTGGCGGAAACGGTGGGCGAATGGGTGGCCCAGCAGGACGCCGCTTTGCGCAACGCCTGAGAGAAAACCGCGCCGTGCCCCGCGCAAAAGCCATTTTCGGCCTATGCGCGGGGCGCGGCCTGAAGCAAGGAGAGTGCGGCCCATGAAGCAGGCCGGCGCAAATACAAGATGGAAGCTGTACACGGCGGCCTTTGCGGCGCCGGTGCTGTTGCTGGCGGCGGTGTACGCCGTGGCAGGGTTTGCCCCATTTGGCGAAAAGACGCTGCTTACAGTGGACATGAACGGCCAGTATGTGGCCTTTTTTTCGCAGCTTCGCAGTATTTTGCTGGGCAAAGATGACCTGCTTTACACCTTTGGCAAGGCGTTGGGCGGCGATATGATTGGGCTGTTTGCCTATTATATCGCAAGCCCGCTGAACCTGCTGGTGGTGTTTTTTCCGGTGCGCGCGCTGCCGTGGTTTGTTCTGCTGCTGACACTGTTGAAAACCGGCCTTGCCGGTGTTTCGCTGGCGGCATGGGCGCGCCGCCACACAGGCCCGCGCAAAGCGCTTTGCCTGTGCGTGCTGTATGCGCTGTGCACATACAGCATTGCCTATCAGCAGAATATTCTTTGGCTGGATGGTGTGATTCTTCTCCCGCTGATGGCCCTTGGCATTGAGCGCATTGTAGAGGGCGGGCGTCCATGGCTGTATCTGGGCAGCCTTGCAATGGGGATTCTGACGGATTATTACATAGGGTATATGCTTTGCATATTTTCCGTTTTGTATTTTCTGTTCTATGCCCTGGGCGGCTTTGCGGCGCGCAAAGCGCCCGTTTTGCCCATGCTGGCCACTTACGCGGGCGCCAGCCTGCTGGCGGCGGGCCTGGCCGCCGTGCTTTTGCTGCCTGCGCTGGCCTCTTTGCAGGGCAACCGCTTTGAGTTTGACACGCAGCAGCTTGCCAGCCTGGAAAAGCTGTTCAGCCTGCGCGCTCTGCTGGCGAAAGAGACGCTGGGCGCCTATGAGTGGACAGAGCTGGAGATGGGCCTGCCGCCCATCTACTGCGGCGCGCTGGCACTGCTGGGTGCGGGCATGTTCTTTCTGCAAAAGCGCCCTGTGCGCCAAAAAGCCGCTGCGGGGGCCGTGGCGGCGGTGTTTGTGCTGAGCTTTTGGCTGAAGGGCCCCAACCTCATCTGGCACGGCTTTAACCCGCCTGCATGGTTCAACTACCGAAACGCCTTTTTGTTCAGCTTTTTTGTGCTGGTGCTGGCAGCTTTCGCGCTGGAGCACCTGTGGTGTGATGGGCAAAACCCCTGGCTGTGTGCCGGCGGCGTTGCCGTGTGCGCGCTGGCCCTGGGCTGGGCCTGCGCGGGCGAGGGTGCGGCTGCCTTCACCACTGCCAGACGCGCCGCCGTTTCGCTGGCGCTGGTGGCGGCCGTGGGCCTTCTTTGGTGCCTGTTTGCAGCAGGCAAACGCCGCAGGGTGCTGTGCCTTGCCATGGCGGCGCTGTGTGCGGCCGACATTTCGCTGAATGCCTTTTTGGTGGTGCGCGCCATTGATTCGGGCAAGGAATACCGTTATACGCCCATGGAGGAATATACCGCCTTTGTGGACGGAACACTGCCCGCTGTGCGTGCCGTGCAGGCGCAGGACAGCACGTTTTACCGGATGGAAAAAGATTTTCAATACGGCTATGAACAGGGCGGTTTTATCTACCGCAGCCGCAACGATGCCATGCTGCTGGGTTATAACGGTATTTCGCACTATTCCTCCAGCGATAAGCTGGCGGTAAAGGCGTTGGTGGGGGCCCTGGGGTTCCGCAACTGTGTGCAGGGCGGCGGGGCGTATTATTACACAGGCTCTACCAATTTTGCGGCCAGTTTGCTGGGCATTCGATATGTGCTTTCGCAGCAGGCGGCCGAGGGGGACACCTACCGGGGCTATACCGCTGTTCTGGAAGAAAACGGCGTCACCGCATGGCGCAACCCATCCGCGTTTCCGCTGGCATTCTGCGCGGCGGGCGATGCGGCCGGGGTGGATTTCTCTCAGCAAAACCTGTTCGAATTGCAAAACGAGCTGTTCTGTGCCCTGACGGGTGAAACACAGCCGCTTTTGACACCGCTTGCCGTGCAGGAAGAGGTGCACGAAATGACTGAGAGCGCCTGGGAGGGCGTGCGTGTGTTTGACGTGAACCAGGCGGGCGGCGAAGGCTGGGTAGAGTTCCGCGTTACCGCACAGGCGGACGGCCCGCTGTACTGCTATTTTCCCACAGACCGCTTCAAGCCGGCGCGCATGTATGTGAATGGGGAAGATTTTGGCCGCATGTTCGATACCTACACCCAGGGCATCACCTACCTTGGCATGTATGAGGCGGGCGACACAGTGGCCGTGCGCCTTGTTCCGGAATATGGCATGCTGCGCCTGTATGAACCGCTGTTTTACACCGAAGATTTGGCCCTGCTGCAAAGCGCCTGCAACGCCATGCAGCCCGGGTTTGCCCGGCTGGAAGAGGTGTCGTCCTCGCATTTCAAAGGGGATGTCACCGCACAGGCGGACGGCCCGCTGGTTATCAGCATCCCATGGGAGGAAGGCTGGACGGTAGAGGTGGACGGCCAGGCCGTGCCCACGCGCAAAGCCGTGGGCGAATTGATGGCAATTGACCTGACCGCGGGCACCCATACGCTGGAGCTGCGCTATTGCCCGCCGGGGCTGGCGGCAGGCGCGGTGCTTTCCGCCGCCAGCGCCATGCTGGCCGGGCTGTGGGCTTTTTGCCTGCGCAAAAGGGCCCGCGCGGCAAAGGGCGCGGAAAAATAAAAAAGCTGCCCGGGAACCACCCGGGCAGCTTTGTGTTTGTTCTGAAATTTATGCCTGCCAGCCCTTGCACAAATCGCCCCACCGGCTGCCGGGGCAAAGCTGCGCCAGCTCTTCCGGTGTAAGGCGCACGGCGCTGTTTGCGCTGCCAGCGGCCGGGTAAATGGTGGCAAAGCGCTGCAAAGAGCAATCCAGAAAAACCTGCACGCCGGCGTTTACACAAAAGGGGCACACTCCGCCGGGCGCATGCCCCACCAGGGCCTGCACGTCCTGCGGGGGAATCATTTTTGCCTTCACACCAAACTGTGCTTTGAATTTGGTGTTGTCCACTTTTGCATCGCCTGCCGCAACAATCAGCGCGGGCCCCTGCGGGGTAAAAAAGGCAAGCGTCTTGGCAATGTGTGCCTCTTCGCAACCCAGGGCCTGGGCCGCCAGCGACACGGTGGCGCTGGATACATCAAATTCCCGCACCCGCCCGGCAAAGCCGTTTTGGCTCAGGTATTCCTTCACAACAGCAATTGACATTTTTCCACCTCTTTCGGGTGCGGCCGGACCCTTATGCCGTTTGCCGCGGCGCGCTCTTTTTATACAAATACCACACGCACAGCGAAATGGCAAGCACAAAGGCAAATGTCCACACCTCGGCCAGCAAAATGCTGAAGATGCCGCACTGATACAGGGCCGCGCCCACATTGGCTGCGGCATGTAGGCAAATGGAAAGTGCCAGACAGGCCTTGGGCAGGCGCCCGGTCACGGCCATCCACACAAGAATGGAGAGAGCGAGATGCAGCGTGATGGCGGCAACACGCTCCAGCCCGGGCAGCAAAAGCGCCCCGGCCGACACGCCGCTTGCCAGCTGTGCTGAAACGGTGGCGGCAATGTCACTGCCAAACATGGCCTCCAGCGAGCCGCCGCGGGCGGCCGACAGCACAATGGCGTTCGAAAGGCTGGTGGTGCCGGCCAGCAGAATGGCCTCGATGCCGCCGTGGCCAATGCCGTAGGCAAAGCCCGTAACAAGCGAAGCATCCCTGCGGCAGAGAAGGCTCAGGCCAAGATACCGCGCCGTCTCTTCAAACACGCCCGCCGCCAGGCAGGCATAAGCGGTGTACAGGCCCGGGCTTTGAATGAGCGTGGGGAAGGATGAAAACACAATGCTGTGAAGAAGCTGCTCCAGCACAAGGGCGCTGACGGTAAAACACAGGGCCCCTGTCAGGGCGGCCAGAAGCCCGCGGTGCGTTTTTACACGCACAATAACCAGCAGGGCAATGGGCAAAACAATGCAAAGTGCCGCCGATGCCCAACAGGCGGCAATGGCCGAAAACGAGATATCCATGTGTTCCTCTCTCACTTTCCGCCCCGCGGCACAGAAGAAAGGAATGGCAACCGCCATGCCGCTGTGGGCTCGTTTTTCGCTGACGCCGCAGCGCGCAAAGCGGGCCTGTCGTGCCTGCCCATAACGCTTAGACGAATATCGAAATATTGGCCCTATCATAGCACGGCGAATGCCTGCTGTCAACGGTTCAGCGGCGGTGCAGAAAGCGCAGGCATGTCTCTACCAGGCCGCGAAGGTTCACCACGGCGATGATAAGCACAATGATGCCGTTCCACACATACGAGCCGGGCACCTCTTTGATGCACAGCGCGGCCTCCAGCACCACAAGGCCGAAGTTCAGGGCCAGCAGCTCGGGGGAAAAATCTACCTCGATAAGCGTGCGCGTGTTGTACGCGCGCACAAGGAACACCAGAAAATAGCTGGCAAAGGTGGCAATGGCCGCGCCCTGCACACCCCAGATGGGAATGAGCAGCGCATTCAAAATAAGGTTCATCACAGCGCCCACACCCATTGTCAGCAGCGAAAGGCCCGAGCGCTTTTCCACCATATAGATGCTGTTCAGAAAATTGTCGAAGCTGGAAAAAATGGTGGCAAAGGTAAGCACGGGGATGAAGATCCACCCCGGATAGTATTCATCCGCCACATAGATGCTCATGATGGGACGGCACAGCCAGATGATGCCGGCCCCGGCCAGGAACATCAGCCCCTGGTATGCGCCAAACACCTTGCCGAAAAACTCTTCCCGCCCGGCGCGGGTGCCATCGGTGAAAGCCGAAAGCTGCCATGCCTCTGTAAACAGCGTGGCCACCACGGTAAGCAGCGTGGGCAGCTGGTAACATGCGGCAAACAGGCCGTTCCATTCCGCGCCCAGCATGGCGGTGATGAACAATTTATCGCTGGTGTTGGTAACTGTCCAGAAAATGCTGGCCGAAATCAGCGGCACCGAATACACCAGCATTTTGCGCCACAGCTTTGTGTTGATGCGGCCGCCCATATAACGCCAGATGCTGCTGACAAAAAACAGGAACAGGGCGCTGCATGCGTCTGAGCAGATCAGCGCCAAAATCCAGCCCTGTGCGCCAAGGTTCAGCCCGGATAAAAACAGTACGTTAAAAAGGAGGTTTGTCAGCGTGCACAGTATGCCGTCCAGCGCATACAGCCGCACCAGGTTGCGCGCGCGCACAAACTGGCAGTTCAATGTGCGCAGGCAGCTTACCAGCACAAACAGCAGCAGCCACATCCAGTGCCCCTGCACCGTGTCGCGGACAAAGGGCACAAGGTTCAGCACAGGCGCCAGCGCGCACAAAAGCAAAAACCCTGCAAAAATGGAAAGCAGGCCGTTGGTGTAAAGCTGGCGTTTGTTCACGCCCTTTTCCAGCCCGAAGCGGATGATGGCATTGGCAATGCCCAGCGACACCAGCGGAATAAAAAAGTTGCCAATGGTGACAATGGCATCCATGCCGCCGTAATCGGCCGCGCCCATCACGCGCGTGCGGTAGGCCGTCAGAAAAAAGCTGAGTATTTTGGAAGAAAAGGTGCTGATGGCAAACAGCAGTGTGTTTGATACAAGGCGCTTATATTTGTCCACACAGCCGCCCCCTTTGGTTGTTTTTACAGTTGCCCTTAAACGGGCCAATACATTTTTATCATACCATATTATGGCCTCAAGCACAAGAAAAGCCGCCAGGCGGCCTGCTGTTTTCTGCTTTCACTTCCATTGTATGAAGCGGCGCGCAGAACATGCAAGGCGTCATCACATCAGGCGCGCAGCAGGGCGCGGCGAGCCTTGTAATCGGGCAGAATGCGCGCCACCACGGCCCAGAAGGCGGGCGAGTGGTCGCAGTGCACAAAGTGCGCATATTCGTGCACCACCACATATTCCACTGCGGCCAAAGGCTTTTCGGCAAGGCGCAGGTTCAGGGTGATCTGCCGTTTACCTGGCATGCACACACCCCAGCGTGTTTTCATGCGGCGCACCTTCAGTGTGGGGCGCACCCCACCCAGCACGCCGGAAAAGCAGGGAAATACCTGCGCGCTCACCGCTTCGAACAGTGCAAGCGCCTGTGCGGGCGTTACCGCGCAGGGAGCGCTGTCCTCTGCACGGCGGCGCGCGGCCCGTGCCTTTGCCCGCTCCAGCCAGGCCGCCTTTGAAAGAACAAAAGCGTCCACCTGCGCCGCAGGCACGCCAAAAGGCGCGCTGGCATGGGCCTCACCGTCCGGCCCAATGCGCAGGTTGATATTTTTCACGCGTTTGTAAGTGAGAAAATAGGCCACCCCGTTGCCCGGCTGCCTTTGCTGTGCGTGCGCCATGCGGCCCCCCCCCTTTTGGCCTTTTGCTTCGTTCATTATTATAAACAAACGGTTCTGCCTTGGCAAATCTTCTAAAATTCAATAAAAAAACCTGTCGGCTTTGTGCTTGACCGGCACAATATCTGGTGGTAGTATTATATACGCATTCAAGATTTTGCGAGGGACGGCGAAACTCTGTGCGGCGTGCCGGGCGGCCTTTGTGCGGGCCTGCCGGGCATGCCGTTTGTGCGGCGCGCGGCTTCGTGAAAACGGGAGGAATTTTCGTTATGATCAAAAGCATTATGAAGCGGGACGGGCGTGTGGTGCTCTATGATGAGAGCAAAATTGCGTCCGCTATTCTGAAAGCGCTGGAGGCCGCCCGCGAAGGAGACGCCAGTGTGGCTGCCCAGGTGGCGAACAGCGTGGAGGCCCGCCTGGAAGAGCTGTGCAGCGACGGCACGCCGCAGATTGAACAAATTCAGGACACGGTGGAGCAGGAGCTGATGCGCGCCGGCTGTGAAGAGGCCGCCAAGCAATATATCCTTTACCGCGCCGAGCGCACGCGCATCCGCGAGGCAAAGACGAGCCTGATGAAGTCTATTGACGAGATCACCAATGTGGACGCCCGCCTCAGCGATATGAAGCGCGATAACGCCAACATCGACGGCAACACGGCCATGGGCTCCATGCTGCAAATTGGCACGGCAGGCGCCAAGGCCTATAACGCGGCCTATCTGCTTACGCCCGCACAGGCCAAGGCGTACACCGAGGGAGACATTCACATTCATGATTTCGACTTCTACGCCCTCACCACCACCTGCTGCCAAATTGACCTGCTGAAGCTGTTCCATGGCGGCTTTTCTACCGGGCACGGCTATTTGCGCGAGCCGCAGGGCATTGCCAGCTATGCGGCGCTGGCGGCCATTGCCATTCAGTCCAACCAGAATGACCAGCACGGCGGCCAAAGCGTGCCGAACTTCGACTACTCTATGGCCGAGGGCATTGGCAAGACGTTCCGCAAGCAATACCGCGCCAAGCTGCGCGAGGCGCTGGAAGACCTGCTGGACACCGATGACGAGACGGCGCTGGTGCAGGCCGCCATCGAGGCGGGCAAACAGGCCACGGGCGACAGTGACGTGCGCCTGGAGACGCACGCCGCCACATTTGATGACGCGGCGGCAAAAGCCATTGCCGCCACAGGCCGGCTGGACGCCGGAAAGGCCGCCCACCTGGTGGCCCATGCGCGCCGCCGTGCCACGGCCAAGACAGACCGCGAGACGTATCAGGCCATGGAGGGCTTTGTGCACAACCTGAACACCATGCACTCGCGCGCAGGCGCCCAAACGCCCTTCTCGTCCATCAACTACGGCACCGACACATCCCCCGAGGGGCGCATGGCCATCCGCAACATCCTTCTGGCAGAGGACGCGGGCCTGGGCCATGGCGAAACGCCCATTTTCCCCATTCACATCTTCAAGGTGAAAGAGGGCGTCAACTACAACCCCGGCGACCCGAACTATGATTTGTTCGAGCTTTCGTGCAAGGTGTCTGCCAAGCGCCTGTTCCCGAACTATGTGTTCCTGGACAGCCCCTTCAACCTGCAGTATTACAAGCCCGGCCACCCGGAAACCGAGGTTGCCACCATGGGCTGCCGCACGCGCGTGATGGGCAACGTATACGACCCGGAGCGGCAAATTGCCTATTCCCGCGGGAACCTGTCGTTTACTTCCATCAACCTGCCGCGCCTTGCCATTGAAAGCCATGGAGACGAGGCCCTGTTCTATAAAAAGCTGGACGATATGCTGGAGCTTGTGGCCCAGCAGCTGCTGGACCGCTTTGAAATTCAGGCGTCCAAACGCGTGTACAATTACCCGTTCCTGATGGGGCAGGGCGTCTGGCTGGATTCCGACAAGCTGGGCCCCAACGATGAGGTGCGCGAAGTGCTCAAGCACGGCACGCTCTCAATCGGCTTCATCGGCCTTGCCGAGACGCTGACGGCGCTGTATGGCCACCACCACGGTGAAAGCGATGAGATGCAGCAGAAGGGCCTTGCCATTGTGCGCCACATGCGCGAGTTCTGCGACGCAAAAAGCCAGGCCATGCACATGAACTTCACCCTGCTGGCCACGCCCGCCGAGGGGCTTTCCGGCCGCTTCATCCGCATGGATAAAAAGCGCTATGGCATCATTCCCGGCGTGACGGACCGCGAGTATTACACCAACTCGTTCCATGTGCCGGTGTGGTACCCCATTTCGGCCTATGACAAGATTTATAAAGAGGCGCCGTACCACGCGCTGACGAATGCCGGGCACATCAGCTATGTAGAGCTGGACGGCGACACGGCCAACAATGTGGAGGCGTTTGAATCTGTTGTGCGCTGCATGCACGACGCTGGCGTGGGCTATGGTTCTATCAACCACCCGGTGGACCGCGACCCGGTGTGCGGCTATGTGGGCGTGATTGGCGAGGTTTGCCCGCGCTGCGGCCGCCGCGAGGGCGAGGCCCTTTCGAAAGAGCGCATTGACGAGCTGCGCAAGAAATATCCGGAGATTACCACGTTCTGCGGCTGTGAATGACAGGCACGGCAAAAGCCGCGCATAAAGTTTGTACTTGTAATTGAGTTCATATTGATATATAATATCAATTGAGCAAAGTTATCCTGGAAACAGGTTTTATAAGGGAGGAACACGAGATGGCAATTCAGACAAATATCGAGGCAAAATATGGCAAGGACGTTAAGTTCGAGCGCATCCGCCGCATCACGGGTTACCTTGTGGGCACGATGGATAAGTGGAACGATGCGAAAAAGGCCGAAGAGCACGACCGCGTAAAGCACGGCCTGGCGCACTGATATGGCGCAAATGGTAAATGTCGCGGGTGTCATGGGCGATTCCATTGTGGATGGCCCGGGCATCCGCGTTGCCATCTTCGTGCAGGGGTGCTGCCATCACTGCGAAGGGTGCCACAACCCCGAGAGCTGGGCGTTTGGTGCGGGCACAGATATGTCTGTGGAAGAACTGTTCGCCATGGTGAAGGCAAACCCGCTGTGCCGCGGGGTGACGTTTTCGGGCGGCGAGCCGTTCTGCCAGGCCGGGGCGCTGGTGCCGCTGGCAGAAAACTTGAAGGCGGCCGGCTATGAGCTGGCAAGCTATTCCGGCTATACGTTTGAACAGCTTTTGGCCGGCACGCCGGAACAGAAAGCGCTTTTGGGCCTGCTGGACATTCTTGTGGACGGGCCGTTTGTGCTGGCGCAGCGCAATTTGGACCTTTTGTTCCGCGGCTCGGCAAACCAGCGCATTCTGGATGTGCCCAAAAGCCTTGCCGCCGGAAGCGCCGTGTGGTGCACGGCGCCGCGCTGGGTGGGCGAAAAACAGGGCTGAACCCGGGCGTTTTGCCCTGTATGCAGTTGTGGTGAAAGGAAAAAAGCGGGCGCCGCCAACACGCTGTGGCGGCGCCTGTTCGTTTGCCCGCATATGGCCCGGCAGCCGGGCATTCTTCCGGCGCGCGCCCCTGTTTTGAAAGCGCTGCCGGGCATGCCTGCCTTTCCCATGGCGCGGCGCGTGCCCCGGCGGGCAAGCATCATGCCCAGGCGGTGCAACGCGGCGGCGGGCCACAGGGCCCTTCCTTTGTGGCGAAGTTTCTGGTATAATAGCTCTTACTATGCCGCCTTCGGGCGGAAAACGGAAGAAAAGGAGTTGTTATTTTGCGTTCCCTCATCCGGCCGAAGGAATGCGCCATGGCGCTGCTGGGCAGCGGCATTTTGGCCTTCGGCCTGTATCATGTCCACTCCCTCAGCGGCGTTACAGAGGGCGGCGTGCTTGGCATGACGCTGCTTTTGCACCACTGGTTCGGCATTTCGCCCGCGGTGTCCGGCTTTGTGATGAACGCCGCGTGCTATGTGCTGGGCTGGCGGCTGCTGGGCAAAAGCTTTATTGCCTATTCCATTGTGGCGGGCGGCGGCTTTTCGGTGTTCTATGCCGTTTTCGAGCGGTTTCCGCCTTTGTGGCCGGGCCTTGCACAGCATCCGCTGGCTGCGGCGCTGGCGGGCGCCGCTTTTGTGGGCGTTGGCGTTGGGTTTGCCGTGCGAGCGGGCGGCGCCCCCGGTGGGGATGACGCCCTGGCCATGAGCATCTGCAAGCTGACGAAATGGAATATCCAGTGGGCCTACCTGGCCAGCGACCTGGTGGTGCTGGCGCTGTCGGCCACCTATATTCCGCTTTCCCGGCTGGGGTATTCTCTGCTGACGGTGCTGCTGAGCGGCCAGCTGATTGGCCTTGTGCAAAATGTGGGGAAAAAAAGAACGATACAAAAGGATGGTTAAGCAATGCGCATGCGTTTTAAACCCTATGCCGGGCCGGAACTGGCGGCCTGCCCCTTCTGTGTGGACGAACCCATGCAGAACAAGGGCAGGTGGAACGAGCAGTTTGCCCGCCCGGCCCAGCCGCTGATGCTGGAACTTGGCTGCGGCAAGGGCAAATTTCTGGCCCAGATGGCGGTTGCCCACCCCGAGAACAATTACATCGGCATTGATATTACGGCCAAGGTGCTCATCCTCACAAAGCGAAACATCGACCGCGCCTATGCCCAGGCGGGCCGCGAGGTAGATAACGTGCGCATCCTTACACACGACATTGAACGCATTCGCAGCATGATGGGCGAAGGCGACAGGGTAAGCCGCATTTATATCAATTTCTGCAACCCGTGGAACCGCAAAAAGGGCCATAAAAAGCACAGGCTGACGCACTCGCGCCAGCTGGAGCAGTATCGCGATTTCCTTGTGGACGGCGGCGAAGTGTGGTTCAAGTGCGATGATGAAGACCTGTTTGAAGATTCTGTGGGTTATTTGGAAGAGATGGGTTTTGCCATTACCTGGCTGACGCGGGACCTGCACGCCAACGAGCCCGCGTGGAACATCCGCACCGAGCACGAGGCCATGTTTGCCGAAATGGGCATTCCCATCAAGGCGCTCATTGCCAAAAAGCTGCCGGGGGAATATTTTGCCCCCAAAAAGAAAAAGCCGCAGCAGGCGGCCGAATAACACAAACCAAAGCCGCTGCACAGCCCGGGCGCCGTGCAGCGGCTTTTTTGAACTTAAAAGTTCAGTTTTCGAAATCGCAGCACACGCGCTCGGCAATCACCGTGTGCACATATTCCTTCACTGCCATGTGCGCGGGGTGGCACTGATAGGCGTCCAGCGCTTCGCGGCTGTCCAGCGTGCACACAAGGCCCACGTCAAATCCGTTGAAGCCCAGGCCCACCTGGGCGCTGGAAAGCCCGGGCACAACGCCCACCAGCGCTTCCAGCCGCCGCTTCATCTCGCCGCCCTGCTGGGCTTTCTGCGTTTTGTCTTTCAGGTTCCAAAGCACAATATGCGTCACCATGTCTCTCATTCTCCTTTTTTTCGGTTCTCTTTTATTTTCAAGCCGCCAAGGCCCATGTCGGCGCGCAGCGCGCTGGCAGAGGCAATGGCGCTTTTGCCAAATTTTCCCCGGATGGAATCCAGGCTTTTTTCCAGGTTTTCCCGCCGCACATCCTCCTGGCCGGCCTCCGGTGCGAACAGCGAAAGCTGGGCCGCGGCGCTGTGCGAAACGTTCAGGGCCGTCACGGTCAGCATGCGGATGGGTGCGGGAAAACGCCAATTCTGCTGCAAAAGCGTCAAAGCGGCTGCGGCAATGTCCTTGGCGAGGTGGGTGGGCGTGGCAAGCTGTGCCTGCCGGGTGATGGTTTTGAACCCTGCGTCCTTCACGGTAATTTGCACAGCGCCCGCATACAGCCCGTGTGCGCGCAGGCGCGAGGCTACCTCGTCGGAAAGCGCCACAAGGCCGGCGCGCGCGTCGGCAAGGGTGGTGAGGTCCCGCGGGAAGGTAAGGCCGTTGCCCACGCTTTTTACCTCCCGTTTTTCATACATGCTGCGCACGGGCGAGCCCTCTTCGCCGCGCGCAAAGCCCCAAAGTTCCATGCCCAGTTTGCCCAGCGCTGCCTCCAGCACCTGGGGAGAAGCAGCGGCAAGCTGGCCGATGGTGGTAATGCCCAGTTTGCCCAGTGTCTGGCGGGCAGAGTGGCCCACATACAGCAGCGCGTCCACGGGCAGCGGCCACACCAGCTGCCGGTAGTTTTCCGGCGAGAATTCGGTGACGGCGTCCGGCTTTTTATAGTCAGAGCCCAGTTTGGCAAACGCCTTGGTGAAGCTGACGCCCACCGAGATAGTAAGGCCTGTCTGTGCCTTTACCTCGCGGCGGATGCGGTGCGCCACCGCCACGGGGGAAGGGCCGAACAGATGCCAGGAGGCCGTCATATCCAGCCAGCTCTCATCAATGCCGAAGGGCTCTACAAATTCAGTATAGCGCGCATAGATGGCGTTCACCTGTTTTGAATAGGCGCGGTACAGCTCGTGGTGCGGGGGCAAAAGTGCAAGCTGCGGGCACTTGCGCCTGGCGCTGGCCACAGTCTCCGCCGTTTGAATGCCGTACTTTTTGGCCGCCTCGTTCTTGGCCAGAATGATGCCGTGCCGGTGCTGCGGGTTGCCGCATACGGCCGCGGGCACGTTTTTCAACTCCGGCCTTGTCAAAAGTTCCACCGAGGCATAAAAGCTGTTGCAGTCACAGTGGAAAATCACGCGCTGTGCGGCCATGTGGTGCCCTCCTTTCTTCTTTGCCTATTCTATTATTTTATGCTACAATGATATCCGTGCACAAGGGGCGGGCGGCATTTTTCTGCCGCGCCGGCGGGGACAGACGGCCCGTGCCGGCCAGCGCCGGAAAAAGGGGTAGAGAGCAATGAGAAAACCGGCGGAAAAGAAAAATTTTCTGTACACCCTGTTCTGCTGGGTATTTGCCGCTGTGTTTGCGGGCATTTGGCTGGGCACAATTGTGAACAACCGCACGTCCTATTACCAATATCAGGTGGTGCCCATCCTTGCATGCGGCGGTGCGGCTTTGCTGGTGCTGGTGGGTGCATGGCGGCTTTGGAAGCGCTGGGCCTTTTCCCTGCCGCCCAAAAAAGAGGCCACCCTGGTGGCGGGGCTGCTGGCGGCCTATTTTGCCGTGCAGCTTGGCTTTTCCTTCCTGATGCAGGTAAGCGCTTCCCCCACATGGGATTTTGGCATTGTGTTCAGCGCCGCACGGGAATATGTGCTGAACGGCACCATGCCGGGGAAATATTTTACCCAATTTCACAACAATGCGCCCATGTATCTGTTTCTGGTGGCGTTTTTTAAACTGCTGCACCTGTTCGGGGTGGAAAATTTTATGCCCTTTGCCCTGGTGCTGAACAACCTGCTGATCAACGCGTCGCTGCTGGCCCTGTATTGGGCACTGCGCCAGCTGTATGGCGCAAAAAATGCGCTGTTCGGGCTGATGGGTTCATTTTTGTTCCTGTGTTTTCTGATGTACGGGCCCATTTTGTATACAGATACCGCCACCATGCCGTTCCCCATTCTGGCGCTTGCCATATGGCTGCGTGCGCGGCAGCTGCCGTGGGGTAAAGGTGCCGCGCTGCGCTGTGCCGCGGTGGGCCTGCTGGCGGCTGTGGGCGCGTGGCTGAAGCTGACGGTGGCGATTATGCTGATTGCCATTCTGATTGACATGGCCCTTGGCGCGCCCCGCGGGGCAAGGTGGAAGCGGGCGGGCTGCGCACTTGCGGCCTTTGCTGTGCTGTACGGGGCGCTTTCTGCCGTGACGCTGCACACGGCCTGGCTGCCAGAGTATAAAAAGGAAGAGGCCATTCCCTATTTGCATTGGGTGATGATGGGCCTTTATGACGACGGCGGCTATAACGACGATGCCTACAAGCTCACCCTGCAGGGCGAAACATATGCCGAGCGGCTGGAGATTGATAAAAAAGAAATTGCCCGCAAAGTGCGGGAGATGGGCCCGGCCGGGCTTGCCGCGCACACGGTGAACAAACTGATTTTCACGTTTGGCGAGGGCATGTACCATGCCCCCATCAAGCTGGACCTTGGCGCCGTGCACCAAAACCCGCTTCAGATGTATTTCATCCAGGGTAAACAGCACCTGGGGCGCACGGCGTATGCCACCCTTGCCGTGCAGCTGGCGCTGCTGGCAGGGCTGTGTGTGGCGGCTGCCCGGGCGGCGCGCAGCCGGGCGCATGGTGCCACTGTGGCGCGGGTGGCGGTGTTTGGGCTGATGCTGTTTTTGCTGATGTGGGAGACGCGCAGCCGGTACCTGATGAATTTTCTGCCCGTGCTGCTGCTTGCGGCTTTTCCGGGCACACCGCCCAAGGTTGACGAAGCCGCACAGGGTGCGGTAAAATGAACTGTTCAGGCCTGCGCAGCACACGGCGCGCAGGAGTTTTGCAAAAAACCAGAAAGGAAGTGCCCGGATATGGATAAAAACCTTGCCAAATTTCTGCAGGACATTGCAGTTACCGCCGCCAATGCGGCCGATTCGGCCCGCAGTGCGGTAGAGACGGCCGGCAAGGCCGCAATGGAAAAGTATGACGAAGTGAAAACTCAGCGCGAGCTGGCCCGGGAGCGCGCCGCGCAGGAGGACATTTTTGCGGGCCTGGGCCGCATGCTGTATGCCATGCACATGGGCGCCGCGGGCGAGCATGTGGCCACAGAAGAGGGCGAAAAAACGCCTCAGCAGGTAATTGATGCCCTGCTGGTGAAGGCCGAACAGGCGCAGCAGCGCATTGACATGCTGGCAGAAAAGCTGAACGCGGAAAAAGAGGGGCCCATCTGCCCGCACTGCGGCCATGGCTGCAGTGCGGCCGATGTGTTCTGCCCGGCATGCGGCACCAAACTGCCCCGGAAGGAGTGAATGCATGGAATTCAGCTTATATGAGATTTTCTGGTATTTTGTCATCTATGCCGTGCTTGGTTGGGTGGTGGAAGTGTGTTTCTGCTCAATCAAGACAGGAAGCTTTGTCAACCGCGGCTTTTTGAACGGACCGGTGTGCCCCATCTATGGCTTCGGCATGGTGGCGGTGCTGGTTTGCCTGTGGCCTTTGCGGAACAGCATGCTTGTGCTGTATGTGGGCGCCGTGGTGCTTACCAGCGCGCTGGAATTGACCACAGGCTGGGTGCTGAAAAAACTGTTCCACACTTCCTGGTGGGATTATTCTGACATGCGCTTCAATTTGGGCGGCTATATCTGCCTGCGCTTCAGCCTGATTTGGGGCGTGGGGGCCACACTGGTGGTGAAATTGATTCATCCGGCCATTGCCGCTTTGGTGGGGGTTGTGCCGCATATGGCGGGCGTGGTGCTGGCGGTGCCGGTTACGGCGCTGTTCGTGTGCGATTTGGTCATCACCGTGCTGGGCATTGCCCACATGAACCAGGATATTGGCCGCATTGATGATATTGTGCGCGCTATGCGCACAGGCTCAGACATATTGGCAGAAAACATCGGCGGCACGGCCCTTGCGGTGGACAGGAAGGTGGCCGGGGCAAAGCCCGCGGCCGCCGCCAGGCTGGACCTTGCGCGGGCTGAACTGATGGACAGCCGCCGCCGTGTGGCTCTGCGCCTGATGAAGGCCTTCCCGCACATGCACAGCACCCGTTACACCGAGGGCTTTGAGCGCATCCGCCAGTGGATGGAGGAAGAAAAGCGCAACCGCACGGGCCGAAAAAATGACGATGCACAGTGAGGAGAGAAGACGATGAACAAAGCGCCCCTGAAAGGAATGAAGGATTTTCTGCCGGAGGAAATGCGCGTGCGCGATTACGTGCAGGGGAAAATTCTGGAAATATACCGTGCCAGCGGCTTTGAGCGCATTTCTACGCCCATTCTGGAGGATATGGAAAACCTGGATAAATCGGACGGCGGCGACAACCTGAACCTGATTTTCAAGGTGCTCAAACGCGGCGAAAAGCTGGAAAAGGCGTTGGCGGGCGGCGATGCAAAGGCGCTTTGCGACATGGGCCTGCGGTACGATTTGACGCTGCCGCTCTCCCGCTATTACGCTGCAAACAAAGAAAAGCTGCCTGTGCCGTTTAAGGTAATTCAGACAGACCGTGTATACCGTGCCGAGCGCCCGCAGAAGGGGCGCTGGCGCGAATTTGTGCAGTGCGATATTGATATTTTGGGCGACGACAGCCTGAATGCAGAGGTAGAGCTGATTGACGTGACGGCCCGGGCGCTGATGGCCATTGGGTTTTCGGGCTTTACCGTGAATGTGAACGACAGGCGCCTGCTGCGCGGCATGCTGCAGGGGCTTGGCTTTGAAAAAGAGGCGCTGGACTCGGTGTGCATCAGCTTTGACAAGCTGGACAAGATAGGCCCTGCCGGTGTGGCGGCCGAGCTGCGGGAGAAAGGGTTTGCGCAAACGGCCGTGGCGGCTTTGGAAGACTTCCTTGCAAAGGGGGCCTTCGGGCTGGATGAAGTGGCCGCCTTGTGCGAGGATAAGGCCCTTTCGCAAAATGTGCGCTATGTGCTGCAAACGGCGCGCGCCGCGGCCAAAGGGGCTTATGCGGTGGAATATAACCCCTCGCTGGTGCGCGGGCAGGGCTATTACACCGGCATGGTGTTTGAAGTGACGTGCGCAGAATTTTCCGGCGCTGTGGCCGGCGGCGGCCGCTATGACGACATGGTGGGCAAGTTCCTGGGGCAGAAGGTGCCTGCAGTGGGCTTTTCCATCGGGTTCGAGCGCATCTGCGCCATTTTGCTGGAGCGCGGCTACGCCGTGCCGCAGGCGGCAAAGCGGCTGGCGCTTTTGTATGGCCCGCAGGAAGATTTTGCCTGCGTGCTGGAAAAGGCCGCGGCCCTGCGCGGCGAATATGAGGTGACGGTGCTGGCTGCGGCCAAAAAGCTGGGCAAGCAGTATGAACGCCTGGCCCAGCGCGGCTTTGCCGCGGCCTGCCTGAGCGAAAAATACCCGGAGATCAAGCCCTTCACCTGAACCGGAATTTGGCCCGCCTTTGTGCAATGCAAGGCGGGCCGAAAAGAAACAGGCGTTGCGGGCACAATTTTGCATCCTGCGCCTGTTTTTCTTTATATGCATATGTTTTGCCTGAGGCTGGCGTGGCGCAGCGCTGTCAGGGCGGGCCCGTTTTCGAACCAGCAGGCAAAAAGCCATTTTGAAAGCATGGGAAAAGGGGGCACAGTGGTTTTATGAAAGAGTTGTTGCAACGCGCAAAACAATTGCAGCCAGAGCTGGTGGAAAACCGCCGCTGGCTGCACCGTCACCCGGAACTTGGGTTTGACTTGACAGAGACCTGCGCTTTTGTAGAGGAAAAGCTGAAGGCTATGGGCTATGCGCCGCAGCGCATGAGCAAGACGGGCATTGTGGCAACGGTGGGCAGGCCGGGTGGAAAAACGATTCTTCTGCGCGCCGATATGGATGCATTGCCCATGAAAGAGGAATCGGGCCTTCCGTTTTCCGCCACCGGCGATGTGGCGCATACCTGCGGGCACGACACGCACACAGCTATGCTGCTTGCCGCTGCCCAAATGCTGAAAGAGCATGAGGGCGAGCTGAATGGATGTGTGAAGCTGATGTTCCAGCCGGACGAAGAGGGCACAAATCCGCTGGGCTTTTCCGGCGCGCAGGCTATGTTGAAGGACGGCGTTCTGGAAAACCCGCATGTGGATGCGGCTGTTTCCATGCATATCATGTCTCAAAGCCCGCACCCGGCCGGCACCATCTATACCCGATGCGGGCCCATGATGTCCTCGTGCGACACCATTACCATCACTGTTACGGGCAAAGGAACGCACGGCAGCATGCCGCAGGAGGGCGTAGACGCCTTGAACGTGGGGGTGCACATCTATTCTGCGCTGCAAAACCTCACCGCGCGCGAGCTGGCGCCGGAAGAGCAGGGTGTGCTCACCATCGGCAGTTTCAACGGCGGCGAGGCAGCCAATGTGCTGCCGGAAAAAGTGTGCCTGGTGGGCACCATGCGCACCACGGTGGAGGCCACGCGCACCCGCTTCAAAAAGCGCATCGAGGCCATCTGCGCGGGAATGGCACAGGCGTTTGGCGCCAAGGTGGGGGTGGAGTTCACGCAGGGCATTCCCACTGTGTACAATGACCCCGCGCTGACACAGCGCGTGATAGGCTATACAAGCGAGCTTTTGGGTGAAGAAGTGCCCGAGATGCGCGCGCCTTTCTCCTGTTCGGACGATTTGAGCGAAATTTCGCAAGTGGTGCCCACTTGCTATTTGATTCTCTCTGGCGGGACGGCGCAAGAAGGGTATCCCTATCCGCAGCACAACCCGCGCGTCACCTTTGAGGAAAGTGTGCTGTACCGCGGTGCGGCCGTGTTTGCCAACACTGCGATAGAGTGGTTGAAAGAGAATGGATAACGGCGTTTCACGCTGCAAAAAAATGGCGCGGCCCCTGCACAGGCAGGGCCGCGCCGTTTTGGTTTAAGCCAGCTCTTTTTCCACAAGCTGTGCCAGTTCCCCGGCAATGGCGGAAATTTCAGCTTCGTCTTCGCCTTCCACCATCACGCGCACCAGCGGTTCTGTGCCGGACACACGCACCAGCACGCGCCCGCGGCTGCCCAGCCTGTCTTTGGCCCCGGCACATGCTGTTTTGATGGCGTCGTTGTTATAGAACTGAAGCTTGCCCTCTTTGGACACCGTCACATTCACCATCACCTGCGGCATGCGGCGCATCACCTGCGCCAGCTCGCTCAGCGGCCGGCCGCTTCGCTTCATCAGGCAAAGCAGCTGAATGGCCGTCAGCTGGCCGTCGCCGGTGGTGGCAAAATCGCGGAAGATGACATGGCCGGATTGTTCGCCCCCCAGCACATAGCCCTCCAGTTCCATCTCTTCCAGCACATAGCGGTCGCCCACTTTGGTGGCCGCAAATTTCAGGCCGTTCTCTTCGCAAAAGCGCGAAAAGCCCATATTGGTAAGCACGGTGCCCACAATGGTGTTGCGGCGCAGCTTGCCGCGGCGGGCAAGGTCCAGCCCGCAGATGGCCATGATGAAATCGCCGTCCACCACTTCGCCCGCCTCATCTACAAACAGGCAGCGGTCTGCATCGCCGTCAAAGGCCACGCCCGCCACAACGTCCGGGTGTTCCTTCACATAGGCCTGCAGGGCCTCCATGTGGGTAGAGCCGCAGTTTGTATTGATGTTTACGCCGTCCGGCGTTTCGCTGAGGAGGACGGCATCCGCCCCAAGCTCTTCAAACAAAAGCCGCGCCGTGGCGCTGGCAGAGCCGTTGGCGCAATCCACAGCCACCTTCATGCCATCCAGCGAATAGGGCACCGTGGCTTTCAGATGCTCTACATAATCGCGCACGGCGGTGGTGGAATGTGTAATCTGCCCAAGCCTGTCGCCGCCCACAAGGGGAATGGCGGCCTCGTCCAGCACAAGCGCCTCAATCTGGTCTTCCAGCGCGTCGGGCAGCTTGAACCCCTCGCCGCCGAATATCTTGATGCCGTTGAACTGGTAGGGGTTGTGCGAAGCCGAGATCATCACCCCGGCGTCCGCCTTGTATTTGCCCACCAGGTAAGCTACGGCGGGCGTGGGCACCACGCCAAGGTCAATTACATCCGCCCCCACGCTGCACAGCCCGGCGGAAAGCGCCGCGCCCAGCATATCGGAGGAAAGGCGTGTGTCTTTGCCCAGCACCACCAGCGGCCTGCGGCGGCGCCCGTACGTCAGCACGGTGGCGGCCGCGCGCCCAATATCCATGGCAAGTTCACAGGTCATGTCCTCACCGGCCACGCCGCGCACGCCGTCTGTTCCAAACAATCTTCCCATTGGTATCTCTCCCTTTTTACAGCCGCCGCGCTCAACGGCGCGCAACTATGTTGCCTGCGGCCTTATAAATATGGTTTTCCGGCACATAACCGCGCACGCAGCTTGTGGGGTACACCTGTGCACCGCGGCCCAGCACGCTGCCGGGGCACAAAACACTGTTGCAGCCCACCTCGGCGCCGTCGCCCACCATGGCGCCCACTTTTTTGCGCCCGGTGGGCAGTTCTTCCCCTGCGGCCTTCACAACAACAAGGCTTTTGTCGCTTTTCACATTCGATGTGACGGCCCCCGCCCCCAGGTGCGCTTTCCAGCCCAGGACGGAATCGCCCACATAATTAAAGTGAGGCACCTGCGCGCCGTCAAACAGCACGCAGTTTTTCAGCTCTACCGAATTGCCAACCACACAGCCTTCGCCCACAAGCGCAGCGCCGCGAATGAAAGCCCCGTGGCGCACCTCGGTGCCCGGGCCTATGATGCACGGCCCGCCCAGATAGGCGCTTTTGGCAATGCGCGCCGTTTTGGCCGCCCACACATAGTCGCCCATGCGCTCATATTGCTCCGAAGAAAGGCTTTCACCCAGCTGGAAAATAAATTTCTCCAGCCCGGCCAGTGCCTCCCAGGGAAAGGTTGTGCCCGCAAGCAGGGGCGCGGCCATTGTTCTGGAAAGATCGAACAAGGCCTGTGTACTGCACAGATGTGCCATAAAGGTTCTCCTTTCTGAACCGTCCTTCACGGCCGGGCACAGGGGGCCTGCCTCCGGCCGCCGGAGAATTTCTTTTCCCATTATACGCACTGAGCATAGGTTTTTCAAGCAGAAAATATAAAAAAAGTGCTTGATAGTGCAAATTTGAAACGGGCAAAAACGGCATGGCGCGGCTTTTTGCCTTGTTTTTTTTTATTTCAAAGGGTATGATGGGAACGGACATTTTTATGCATCTGTGCAAAAGAAGGAAGGGGCGCGCATGAGACCTTTTACCGCGGCGGATATCCTGCTGCCCGGCCCGCAGGCAGATCTTTCGGCCTGGGCCGTGCTGGCATGCGACCAGTTCACAAGCACACCGGCCTACTGGCAGCAGGTGCAGGCGGCGCGGAAGGGCAAGCCCAGCGCGCTGGACATTATTCTGCCCGAATGCTACCTGGAAAAGCCGGATACGCCCGCGCGCATCAAGGCCATCCACGCCAACATGAAAGAGATGGCACAGAAGGTGCTGGGGCGCTGTGTGCATGGGTTTGTTTATGTAGAGCGCACCACGCAAAGCGGCGTGCGCCGCGGCCTTGTGGGCGCGGTGGACCTGGAGGCCTACAGCTACCGGGCTGGCGCCGTGCCGCTGGTGCGCCCCAGCGAGGCAACGGTGGCTGCGCGCATTCCGCCGCGCCTGGCGGTGCGCCGCGGCGCGGTGCTGGAAAGCCCCCATATCATGATGCTGATGGACGATGCCCCGCTGGATATTCTTGGCAGCCTGGCCGCAGAGAAAGCGCAGCTGGTAAAGCTGTACGACACGCCGCTGATGCTGGGCGGCGGGCGGGTGGCTGGCTGGGCGGTCACGGAACCGGAAGCGCTGGAAGCACTGGAAAAGGCTGTGGAAAACCTGGCGCAGCCCGAGGAGTTCCGGAAAAAATACCCCGGCGCGGCCACGGCGCCTTTTGCACTGGCTGTGGGCGACGGAAACCATTCGCTTGCCACGGCGAAGGCATACTGGGAAGAGCTGAAGCCCACCCTTTCCCAAGAGGAACAGCAAACTCACCCGGCGCGTTTCTGCCTGGCCGAGGTGTGCAGCATTTCCAGCCCGGCCCTGCAGGTAGAGCCCATCCACCGGGCGGTGTTCGGCATAGAGCCGGGCGAATTCTTCCGCGCGTTCGAGGCCTTTCTGCGCGAACAGGGGGCGCTTGCGCCGCAAAGCGGGGCCCAGCCGTTCTGCGTTTTGGGCAAAGGCGGCAAACCCGTGGGCACGCTGTGCGCCAACAGCGCCGTGCACCCTTTGGCCGTGGGCACGCTGGAGGCGTTCCTTGGCGTTCTGTGTGCACAAAGGGCTGGCGTGCGGGTAGATTATATTCACGGCGAGGTTACTTTGCGCGCGCTGTCGGCGCGCGAGGGCGCTGTGGGCGTGCTGCTGCCGCCCTTTGAAAAGCGGGACCTTCTGCGCGGCGTGGCCGAGGGCGGGGTGCTGCCGAAAAAGACATTTTCCATGGGCAGCGCAGAAGAAAAGCGTTATTATCTGGAGTGCCGGCGCATTGCGCCGTAACATGGCGCACGGCGCAGCGGCCTGTATCTTGGATGATATGTTGTAAACAGGCGCAAAATGCGATATAATAGGCGCACTTGAACAGATGCCCCGCGGGGCTTTGCAAACAAAACGAAAGCAAGGGGAAACACAATGGAAAGCATGGGAAACCTGCGCCGCACGCACTATGTGGGCGCGCTGCGTGCAAAAGATGCCGGCACGGAAATGACGGTGGCCGGGTCTATTGCCAAATGCCGCGACAAGGGCGGCGTTATTTTTGCAGACCTGCGGGATAACACCGGCATCCTGCAGCTGATTTTTGACGATTCCACCGAGAAGGCCGTGTTTGAAAAGGCGGCCGGGCTGAAGAGCGAATATGTGGTGATGGCGAAGGGAACCCTGCGCGAGCGCGAGGCCAAGACGGATAAGATTCCCACCGGCGAAGTGGAACTGTTCGTCACCGAGCTGCGCGTGCTGAGCGGCGCACAGACAACGCCGTTTGAAATTCGCGACGAAATCAACGTGAACGAGAACCTGCGCCTGAAATACCGTTATCTGGACCTTCGCAGGCCCTCCATGCACGCGCCTATCGTGCTGCGCTCGAAAATAGCAAAAATCATTCGCGATTACTATGAAGAAAACGCTTTTGTAGAAATTGAGACACCGATGCTGATGAAATCTACCCCCGAGGGCGCGCGCGATTACCTGGTGCCCAGCCGGGTGCAGCCGGGGCGTTTTTATGCGCTGCCGCAGTCTCCGCAGCTGTATAAGCAGATTTTGATGTTATCCGGCTTCGACCGCTATTTCCAAATTGTGCGCTGCTTCCGCGATGAAGACCTGCGGGCAGACCGCCAGCCCGAGTTTACCCAGGTGGATATGGAGATGGCGTTTGCCGACGAAAACGACATCATGACGCTGAACGAAGGCCTGATGAAGCGTGTGTTCCATGAGGTGCTGGGGCTGGAGATTCCAACGCCCTTCCAGCGCCTGCCGTATGCCGAGGCCATGGGGCGCTTTGGCTCGGATAAACCGGACACGCGCTTTGGCCTGGAACTGGTGGACGTGACGCCCGCCGTAACGGGCTGCCAGTTTGCGGTGTTCCAAAACGCCGTGGCCGCGGGCGGCACGGTGCGCGCCATTTGTGTGAAGGACGCGGCGGCTGCGCTTTCCCGCAAAGAGATCGACAAGCTGGTAGAGGTGGCCAAGACATACGGGGCAAAAGGCCTTGCCTACACGCGCTGGACAGCCGAGGCGCGGTCTTCCAGCTTTGAAAAGTTCCTTACGGAAGAGGAGGTTGCCGCGCTGGCGGCCGCCACGGGCCTGAAGCAGGGGGACGTGCTGCTTGTGGCTGCGGACGCAGACTGGGAAAAGGCCTGCACTGCGCTGGGCGCCGTGCGCCTTGCTGTGGGCGAAAAGCTGGGGCTGATTGATAAGGATCAATTCAACTTCCTGTGGGTGACAGATTTCCCGCTGTTCGAGTATTCCGAAGAAGAGGGGCGCTATATGGCAAAGCACCACCCCTTTACCATGCCGCGCGAGGAGGACCTGGACAAAGTGGAAACCGACCAGGGCGCCTGCCGCGCCAAGGCCTATGACATGGTGCTGAACGGCTGCGAAGTGGGCGGCGGTTCTATCCGCATCAACGACCCCGCCCTGCAGGACCGCATGTTCCACGCGCTTGGCTTTACCGAGGAAAAGGCGCGCGAGAGCTTTGGCTTTTTGATGGACGCCTACAAGTACGGCGCGCCGCCCCACGGCGGCATGGCCTACGGCTTTGACCGCCTTGTGATGCTGATGCTGAAAAAAGATTCCATTCGCGATGTCATCGCGTTCCCCAAGGTGCAGAACGCGGGCGAGCCCATGAGCGGCTGCCCCGAAACCGTAGAGGAAAAACAGCTGCGCGAGCTTTCCATCCGGCTGGCCCTGCCGCAGGAATAACACAAAACACCGGCCCCGGCCAACATTGGTTGGCCGGGGCCGGTGTTGCCTTGCCGTGTGTTACGATGCGCTTTGCGCGTCATCGGGCAAAATCATGCCAATGCCCTTTTCCAGGGCTTCGGCATCCAGCATGCCCTCGCCGTACGCTGCAATGGTGCCGTCTGCATGAAGGAAGAAGGTGGTGGGAAAGGCCCGCAGGCCAAAGGCCATCACCGCGTTTTGATCGTCATCAAAATAAACCGGGAAGGTAAAGCCCTGGCCGGCCACATAATCGCTGCCGGCCTGCCGGGTCTCGCCGTTCATAGAGCCCACGGCATCCACCATGATGAACTGCACCTTGCTGCCGTATTTCTGATAGGCCGCTTCAAAATCCGGCATTTCGCTGCGGCAGGGCGGGCAGGTGCTGGCCCAGAAGTTCAGCACGGCAGGTTTTCCGGATTCCATCAGGCTGGCAAGCGTCACCTTGTTGCCGTCCGCATCGTACACCGTGAAATCTGGCGCGGGCTGCGCCGCCGGGGAAGCGCCGCTGCCGGAAGCGCTTTGCACGCCGCCCAGCATGCCGGAAAGGTCGGCCTGCGGCGCCAGCAGCCGATAGCCTACGCCCGCCAGCACCAGCACAACCACCAGAACCAGCACCAGGATGATCATTTTTTTCTGTTCCACAAACATACCTTCCTTTCGTTTATGCCAAAACGGCAAGGAAACGGTCTAATAAGCCCGTCATCATCAAAATGCCCACTGCAACCAGAAACACGCCGCACACCGTGTTCACTGCGGAATAGTGGGCTTTTACCCAATCCAGCGCGCCCTTCAGCTTTTGAATGAGCAGTGCACTCAAAAAGAACGGCACGCCCAGGCCCAGCGAGTAGGCCAAAAGCAACAGCGTGCCCTGCATGACGGACCCCTGCTGCGAGGCCAGCATCAGCGCCGAGCCGAGAAACGCGCCCACACAGGGCGTCCACCCCACGCTGAACACAAGGCCAAACAGAACGGCAGAGAAAAAGCCCAGCGGCTTTCCGCCGGTGCTCCATTTTACGCCGCCCTCGAACAGGCGCAGGTTCAGCACGCCCAGAAAATTCAGCCCAAACAGCACCACCACAGCGCCACAGATGAGGTTGACCGCGAACTGCCAGCGGTACAAAAGCATGCCTACGCTGCCTGCCAGCGTGCCCAGCAAAAGAAAGGTGACGGTGAACCCCAGAATAAACCCCAGCGCATTTTTGGCCGTGGCGCGCGTGCTGCCCGGCCCCTGCGTGCCCGCTGCGAAATAAGAAAGATAGATGGGCAGCATGGGCAAAAGGCAAGGGGAAATGAACGTGATGACTCCTTCCAGAAATGTGACAAGATAACTCATGAAAACCTCCGTAGATGTGTGATGCAGGCGGGCAGATGCCGGAGCACAAATGACCTGTGCCCGCCAGGTGGGCACATTATACCATATCGGCGCTGCGGCGTGTGTGATAAAATTACAAACAAAGGCGCTACGATATTCCGCACAGCCTGCGTTGCGCCCGCCCGGCGCCGGGCGGCGCCTTTCTTTTCCCGGTGTGGAATCAACCGCCCGGGAGGGCGCAGGCGTAAGAACGCGTTGCCCCGAAAACAGACGCCCCGGCGTGCAATGCCGCCAATATTTTTGGCCGGGTTTCTTTTTTGCGCGGCTTGCGCCTTGCCTGCGGCGCGCAGGGCAGCCCCCCTGGCAGGGGCTGAAAACCAAAAGCAGTGCGCACGTTTTTGGTTCCGCAGGGTTTTGAATAAAGGGGCCCCGGCGGGCTTCGCTGTGCAATAAAATGGTGTCCCCCGGCACATACTAGCGCAAAAGGGGGCGGAACTTTGCAGGCGTTTTTGAAAAAATACCCCTGGAGCATTCTTGCGGCCGGGGCGGCCATTCAAATTTTAACGGGCGTGCCCAGCGCATGGGGCGTGTTTCAAAAGGCGGTGTGCGAAACATACGAGCTGGCCGAGGCCGACGCGGCCATGATTTTCAGTTTCGTCATCTGTTTTTTCGGCATTGGCTGCATTTTGGGCGGCCTTTTGCAGGATAAGGCCGGCCCGCGCGCCGCAGGCCTTTCCGGCGCTGCCCTGCTGGGCGGCGGTTTCTGCCTGGCCGGGTGGCTGGTGCCCGCGGGCGTTCCATGGATGTTTTACCTGGCGTTCAGCGTGCCGGTGGGGCTGGGGTGTGCCTTTCTGTACCCCAGCGTCATGAGCTGCGCGCAGAAGTGGTATGCCGAAAAGAAGGGCCTGGCCACCGGCGTCATTGGGGGCGCAGTGGGGCTTTCCGGCGCTGTGCTCACCTGCCTGGGGCGCTTTTTTATCTCGCGGGCGGGCATCCGCGGCGCCTTTCTCTGGCTGGGCGCGCTGATGTTTACGGTGTGTGCCGCCGCCTGCGCCCTGCTGGAAAACCCGCAGGGAAAAGCCGCGGCAGACGCACAGCAAAGCGGCGCTAGAAACTATACGGCGGGCCAGATGCTGAAAACCAAGCAGTATTGGCTTTTGTTCTTTGTGGTGGCGCTGGCCACCCCGGCAGTGCTGCTGTTCAGCCCCATTATTGTGGAACTTGGCCAGCAGCGCGGCCTCTCTGAGGCGGCGGCGCTCAGCTGCATTGTGGTGGGCAGCATGGCCAGTGCGGCGGGCCGCCTGCTGATGCCCTGGCTGTCCGATAAAATCGGCCGCCGTTACACCGATATGCTGCTGTTCGCCGCGCTGGCCGGGCTTAGCGTGTGGTTCGCCTTTGCGCAGGGGTGGCTGGTGGTTGCCGTATACAGCCTGCTCACTTTTTGCTATTCAGGCGAGGCCGCGGTGATTCCCGCGGCAGTGACCGACCTGTTCGGCCAGAAAAATGCGGGCGTAAACTATGGCTTTGCCGCCCTGGGCATGAGCCTTGGCAGCGTAGGCTTTCCGCTGGCCGCCCGCTTTCTGGGGCTGGAGGCAGGCCGCCACTGGCTGGCGGTGGGCGCTGCAGCGGCAGGCTTTGTGTGCCTTGTGTTTTTAAAGCCCACACAGGGCAAACGGCTGTGAAAAAGTTGCAAAGAATACACCGGACGGGGCAGCCTGAAGACTGCCCCGCCCGTTTGCGTTGCCAATTCTGTTAATGCGCAGCGTTGCGGGCGCGGGCCATTCGGCCCTCTGCCAGCACATACACCAGGGTGTAGCCCGCCATAATGCCAGACACAATGGGGGCCACCATGCCCAGCATGCCAAGGTCGTCTGAAAAATATGTGCCAAACAGAGATACCAGCGGCATACGCAGGCAAAGTGCGCCCGCGCTGCAGCTCACCATGGTCCACACGGTTTTTTGGCGCCCGTTCAAATAGCCGTTCAGGCAGAACACCACGCTCACCAGCATGTGGTCGTAGCTGCATGCCCGAAAAAAGGGCACGCCCGCGGCAATAACCCCGGCATCCCGGCTGAACAGGCCGATCATGCTCTGCGGCGAGAGCTGTGCCCACAGCCAGAACCCTGCAGACACGGCCAGCGCAAACCCCAGGCCATACCACAGCGAGCGGCGCGCCCGCTGTGGCCGGCCTGCACCCATGTTCTGCGCCGTAATGGCCGCCAGTGCGCTTGCCATAGAGGTGGCCGAAAGCATGGCAAACACATCGTATTTGCTGCTGATGCCCACCACCGAGGCCGCATATACCCCACAGCGGTTCATCACGGCGGCCAGATACAAAAATGAGATGCGCACCATCAACTCTTGAAACGAGATGGGAATGCCCACCACGGCCAGCTTTTTCAACATGTGTTTATCTGGCAGAAAGCTGGGCAGCCGGAAATCGAACAAAAAATGATGCCGCCGCAGATACACCACAGCAAGGGCCATGCTCACGCCCTGAGAAATTACGGTGGCCAGTGCCGTGCCCGCCACATCAAGGCCGAGAAAGCGGACGAACACCACATCCAGCACAATGTTGATGGCACAGGCAATGCCCACGAACCACATGGGACGCCGGGAGTCGCCCCAGCCGCGCAGCACAGCGCTGATGGCGTTATAGCCGCAAATGAACAGGTTGCCCAGCATGCACACGGTGACATACTGCACCGCAAGCTCGAAGGCGGGCTGCGGCGTCTGCAAAAGCCGAAGAAGCGGGCGAAGCACGGCCAGCATGCCCGCCGTCAGTGCCAGCGCCACACACGCAAACACGGTAAGCGTGGTGCCAATGGCGCGCTTTACCTTGCCGTATTCCCCCTGGCCGGTATACTGCCCAATGATGACGGTGCTGCCCAGCGTAAGGCCGGTGACGAGGCTTGTGACAATTTGCGTCACCTGTGTGCCGGTAGAGACGGCGGCCACGCTTTGCGCCCCGCAGAACGCCCCCACCACAAACAGGTCGGCTGCGCCATACAGCGATTGCAGCACATTTGCAACCAGAAACGGGCAGGCAAAGCGAAACAGCGTTTTGGCTACGTTGCCCTGTGTAAGGCTGTTCGGTTGCATGGGTGCGGCCCCCCCTTTCCGATGGCGCTGTGGCTGTGCAGAAAAGCACCCGGCGCCGCCTTTTTTCGCGGCGGTTTGCCCTCAGCAAAGAGCGTAGAGGGCTTTGCGGTCCAGCAGCTTTACGCCGCCGCGGAACACCTCCACCAGGCCCCGCGCCGCAAGCTGGCGCAGCGCGCGGGTGACGGCCTCCCGCGCAGAGGCAATGCCAAGGGCGATGGCCTCCTGGGTGATGGCAAGCGTGTCTGTGCCGCGGCGGGCGGCCTCATCCAGCAGAAACGAGGCCACGCGCTGCTCCAGCGTCATGAACAAAAGCCGCTCTACCGCGCCAATCACATCGGAAAACAGTTCGGTTGCCGTGCGGTATACAAAGCATTCCACATAAATGTTCTCTGCCATTAGCGGGCCAAATACATGGGAGGGAAGCACCAGAATATCACTTTCTTCTTCGGCGGTAATCTCTACATCAAATGTCACGGCGCTCAACACGCACGAGGCGCTCAGCACGCACACCTGCCCGGCCCCCAGCCGGGCGATAGAGGCTTCGCGCCCCTCCTCGCTCAAAAGGGAAAGGCGCAGCCCGCCCGTTTTTACATATAAAATGCCAAGGCAACTGTCGCCCGCGGCACGCACGGGCGCGTGCCGGGCATAGTGCACTTCACGCACTTCTTGAAAAAGCCTGTCCTTCTGGGGCTGTGTAAGCTGCTGCCAGAACGGGAACAGGGCTGCATCCGCACACGGCATAAAGAACCTCCTTTTGCGCGGGCCGCCCGGGCGCGCGCCCCCATGCGGGGAAACGATATGGTGCGGCCGGCCGCAAAGGGCGGGGCCGCCTTTCTTTCTGATTTTACCACACTTTTGTAACTTCGTCACGGTTTGCCGCACCGCGCCGGGGTATACTGAAGCCAGAAGCAAACCATACAGGGCCGTGCAGCAATGCACAGGCAGATAGAAGGAGCGAGCAACATGGAACAAGTTTTTACGAAAGAGAATTTTGAACAGCAGGTGCTGGGCGCAAAACAGCCCGTGCTGGTAGATTTTTGGGCGCCCTGGTGCGGCCCGTGCCGCATGTTGGGGCCGGTGGTGCAGCGCGTGGCCGATGAGGCGCAGGGCCGCTGGCAGGTGGGCAAAGTAAACGTGGACGAACAGCCCGAGCTTGCCCGGCAGTTCGGCATTATGAGCATTCCCACGGTGATGGTGTTTAAAAACGGCGCCTTGCACGCACAGGCTGTGGGCGTGCAGACCCAGCAGAAGCTGGAAGAAATGCTGCAAAGCGCCCTGTAATGCCGGGCATTTGCGGCCATGGCCGCATGGCGGGCACGGCATGTTCCACGGCTGCCGGGCCGGCGGCCGGAAAGGGGAAAATACGATGAAACACTTTTTGAAACAGCATGCAGGCGCATGCTTCCTGGCGGCCTTTGCGGCTGTGGGCCTGGCCTTTGGCCTTGGGTATTACTTTGTGGTGGGCTGTGCGCTGGGCACATGCCCCATTACTTCGAACCCTGTGGCTTCGGCGCTGTACGGCGGCGTGATGGGGTTTTTGCTGGGGTATATCCTGCTTCCACAGCGCTGGGGCGCCGCGCGGGAAAACACGAACGGTTTTGAAAACTGAATAATATTTAGAAAAACACACCCCCCGTGGCAGGGAACCCTGCCGGGGGGTGTTGTTTTTGCCTGGGAAAAAGCGGCCATGGAAGAAGAGCGGCCGGCTTCAGCCGTGCTGTGCGCACGCCTCTTCGGCCGCGCGTGCCATGGCCTGTGCGGCCGGCCGGATATCCTGCTGGGCCAGGCCGCCAAAGCCCAGCACCAGCGCCGGGCCGGCCTCGCTGCACCTGCCTGTGTGGAAATAGGCGCTCAGCGGGCAGGCAAGCACGCCGTGGCGCCGCATGGCGCCGGCCAATGCTTTGCCTGTGCAGGGGCAGGCAAGGCGCAGCACAAAGTGAAGACCGGTGTGCGCGTTTTCAATGCGCGGCGAAAACGGGGCCAGCGCTTCCAGAAGGGCTGCGCACACGGCATCCCGCTTGCGGCGGTAGGCCGCGCGCAGGCGCGCCTGATGGCGCGCATACTGCCCCGTCTCCAAAAAACGGCACAGCGTCTGCTGCTCAATGCGCCCTACCGTGCACGAATAAAAGCCAAAGCGGCTGAAAAATGCGCCCAGCAGTGCGGGCGGAAGCACCAGATAACCAATGCGCACCGCCGGGGCAATGCCGCGCGAAAAGGTGCCGATATAAATCACCTGCTGCGGCCCCAGGCTTTGCATGGCGGGCAAAGGGCGTCCATCCAGGCGGAATTCGCTGTCGTAGTCATCCTCGATGATAAAGCGCCCTTCGCGCTGTGCGGCCCACTGCAAAAGCCGGGTGCGCCGCCCCACGGGCATGGTGGCCCCGGTGGGGAACTGATGGCTGGGTGTCACATAGGCCAGCGCAGCGCCGCTGGCGGCAAGGGCGGCGGGCTGCATGCCGTGCGCATCCACCGGCACATAGGCCACAGTGGCGCCGCAGTTTGCCAGCACGCGCGGCGTGCGGGTGTAGCCGGGCTCTTCCACCGCAAACACGGCGCCCGAAAACAGCTGGGCAAGCAGGCCTGTCAGGTATTCACTGCCTGCGCCCACTACAATTTGCCGGGGCTCGGCGCGCACGCCGCGGAATTCTGCCAAATGGGTGGCAATGGCCTGACGCAGGGCTTCATCGCCCTGCGCACAGCCTGCGCGCAGCACGGCCTCATCCCCCGCCAGCACCTGCCTTTGCAGCCTGCGCCAGGCGGCAAAGGGGAACAGGGTGGTGTCCACACGCCCGGTGGAAAAATCGAAGCGCGGCGGTGTTTGCACCGGCTCGGCCGGGGATGGTGCGGGGGTAACCGGGCGCTGCAGCGCCGAAAGGCTGCACACACGAAACCCGCTTCGCGGCTTTGCCTCCAGATACCCCTCTGCCACCAGCATGGCGTAGGCCGTTTCCACCGTGCTGATGCTTACGCCCACATCCTGCGCCAGGCGGCGCTTTGAGGGCAGTTTTTCCCCTGCGGCCAGCGCCCCACTGCGGATGGCGGCGGCAAAATAAGCGTAAATCTGTTCGTAAAAAGGCGTTTTCTCGCCCGCTTTCAGCCGGATGACGGCGTGCTCCATGGCAACCTCCTTTGTGCGGAAAGAGACTGATTGATAAACTGGCCTGATAAAAAATTTAAAAATTGGATATTTTGAGCATACCAAATTGCGGGTACAATTACCTTAACGCCTTTTGCGGGCTGTGTCAAGCCGCAGAGGCAAAAGAGGGGAGATGCCGATATGCAGAAAAAAGAGCGTTTTACCGCCAGAAAGCTGGCGATTGTGGGCCTTTTGAGCGCGCTGGTGTTCGTATCCAGCTGGATGCAAATTGAGGTGGGCCCTGCGCGGTTTCATCTTGGCAACGGGTTCTGTGCGCTGGCGGGCCTTCTGTTCGGCCCGCTGACGGGCGGCCTTGCCGCGGGGTTTGGCAGCATGCTGTTCGATTTGACAAACCCGGCCTATATCTCCGGCTGCCTTATCACCTTTGCCACCAAATTTGTCATTGGTTATTTGGCTGGGCTGGTTGCCCACAAGGGGCCAGTGAGCACAAAAAAGGATATTCTGGGCACGCTGGCAGGCAGTGTTGCTTATATTGTGCTGTACATGGCAAAATCGTTTGTGGAAATGTATTGGATAGAAGGGCAGGCCATGGGCGCCGTGCAGGTGCGGCTTGTGGCAAAGCTTTCGGCATCCTGTGTGAATGCGGCGGTGGCGCTGGTGGTGGCAACGCTGCTGGCCGCAGCGCTGCGCCCTGCGCTGCACCGCGCAAAAATATTGGCGTGATGAAGATTTTCTGTGCAAAGCCCTGAAATCTGGCGGCGAGAAAACCGTCGAATTGCAGAAAGCGTGAATTTTCGGTTTCTTTTTGTGGGAGAATGGTGTAAAATAAACATTACACTATTTCGCCCGGAGGAAGAGCCTTGAAACAGTTGCAACATGTTTTTACGCTGCTGAAAAAGGAATGGGCCGCTTATGTGGCACGCCTGAAAAAAGGCAGCCTTGTCGATATTGCCATTCTGGTTACAGCGGTGCTTCTGGTGGCCATGCTGCTGGCTATTCTGATTTTTTCCCTTCTGGGCAGGCAAAGGCCGGCCGGGCTGCCCAGCTCGGCTTCCGGCCTGGTGGACGCGGCCGAGTCGGGGTATGACAAGGACGCCAACAAAATCATCAGTTCCGAATTTGACGGCGTCATCCTTGCGGAAACAGAAGACGCGGGCGAAGAATATGTAGACAACACGCTGTTTATTGGCGATTCCAACACCTACCGCATGGTGGCCATGGGCAAAACCACCTGGCAGAACAACCTTTCTGCCGTGGGCATGGGCATCGGGCATGTCACCGGCTCGCGCTGCATGTATTTCAGCGGCTATTCCTCGCCGGTGACGGTGGTGCAGGCTGTAAAGATGATGCAGCCGCAGCGCATCATCATCACCTATGGCACCAACAACACGGCCGAAAGCACAGAGACATTCATTCAGTGGTACCGCACTGCGCTGCAGCAGATTCATGAGGCATACCCGTATGCGGATATCATCATCAACTCAATTCCTCCGGTGGCGCAAAGGCGAAGCTACCCCAACATTACGATGAAGACCATTGATGCCTTCAACAAAGCCCTGGTAGAGATGGCAAAGGAGGAAGGCTATACCTTCCTGAATTCGGCCGAGGTGCTGAAGGATTCTACGGGTTATGCCAAAGCGGAATATATGGAGAGCTCGGACGGCATCCACCTCAGCCGCGAGGGCATGGATGTACTGTTCGATTATATCCGCACGCACGCCCATGAAACAGAGGATACGCGCCCTGCGCTGGAAAATGTGCCCACGCACATTGCCACCCCGGAAGAGTTCTTTGTGCCAAAGGCAACCCCTTCGCCAGATTCTTCCTCTGCTCAGGCCACGGCCACGCCCAGCCCGTCGCCCACGGCGACCCCCACGGCCACGCCGTCGCCAACCCCCACGCCCACGCCGGCTGCAACCGCGACGCCTACGCCGCCGGCCCAGACGCCTGCGCCGCCTACGCAGGAACCCACGCCTGCGCCAACACCGCCTGTTCAAGAGCCCACGCCTGTGCCCACGCCGCCGTCTGTCCCCACAGACTCTGTCTCTTCTTCAGGAAGTGGAGTGGTAAGTGGCGGGTAGCGCGAGGGCCACTGCAGTTACTTAGATGCTTCCCCTTCGGGGCCCTGCTTTTTTGCAGGGCCCTTTTTATGTGCTTCGCGCGGCGGCCCCATGAAAAGCCACCGCGCGAAAAGCAAAGAAAATGCGGTGTGCAGCGCGCCTGTTCCGCCGGCAGGGCCCGCCCGGCCCGGAAATGGCGGAAACCGGGCCCGGGCCCGGCTTGACGCAGGCCGCTGCATTTTGTTATGATTATTTTAATTCATACTGTGTGCAAAGGCGCTGCAAAGCCCGGTGAAGGCGCCGTGCACGCCACACAGCCGTACGCCGCGCACCGGTGGGGGCGCACGGCCCATTGCAGAAAGAGGTCGATTTTTTCCATATGGACATATGGCCCAGTATCGTGCTCATCTTTATTCTGATTTTCGTCAATGCCTTCTTTGCCATGAGCGAGATCGCCATCATTTCCATCAACTCTCAGAAGATGAAGCGCCTGGCAGAGGGCGGCAATAAGGCGGCGAAACGGCTGCTGGCCATCACAGACTCCCCTTCTGATTTTCTGGCGACAATTCAGGTTGGCGTAACCTTATCCGGTTTTCTGAACTCTGCTGTGGCAGCGGACAATTTTGCGGGCCCCGTGGCGGGGGCGCTGGCATTTCTGCCGCTTCCCGCGGCGGTGCTGCGCAGCGTGGTGCTGGTGGTCATCACCATTATCATCTCTTATTTCACCTTAATTCTGGGCGAGCTTGTGCCCAAGCGCGTGGCCATGAAAGACCCGGACGCCGTTGCCCTGAAGGTGGTGGGCATTGTGTGGGGCATGTACCGCGTGTGCCGGCCCTTTGTGCGCTTTTTGGCCTTCTCTACCAACCTTGTGCTGAAACTGTTCGGCATCGGGGCGGAAAATGAAGAAGAGCCTGTGGACGAAGAAGATATTCTGATGATGGTGGAGGCGGGCGAAGAGGCCGGCTCGCTGGAGCCGCACGAGCGCGCCATGATTGAGAATATCTTTGAATTTGACGATTTGCATGTCAGCGAGGTAATGACGCACCGCACCGAAATTGTGGCGGTAGAGCGCACGGCCCCTCTGGCTGCGCTGGTGGCCCTGCAGAAGGAAGAGCGCTATTCGCGCCTGCCGGTGTATGAGGGCGATTTGGACGATATTGTGGGTATCGTATACTTGAAAGACATCATCCCGGCGCTCAGCGGGGAAGATGACGGGGCCAAGACGGCGGCAGATTTTATGCAGCCTGTGCTGTATGTGCCGGAGACGATGCGCTGCAGCGAGCTTTTGCGCCAGTTTAAAGAGAAAAAACAGCGCATGGCCGTGGTGGTGGACGAATACGGCGGCACCGAGGGCCTTGTAACCATGGAAGATCTTCTGGAGGCCATTGTGGGAAAAATAGACGATGGCCATGATGAAGAGGGCGGCATTGTGCAGCTTTCCGAGAACTGCTGGGAGCTGGACGGTGAAGCCGAAGTGGACGATGTGGAACATCTGCTGGGCAGCGACCTGTTCGAAAACGACGATTCAGAGACGCTGAACGGTTTTATTACCAATATGCTGGGCCGTATTCCGGCGCAGGGCGAGGTGATTCCGCTGAAGTCGGACGAGTGGCTGTGCACCATTCTGGCCGCCAACCGGCGCTGCATTGAACGGCTGAAAATAGAGCGCGTGTTTCCACTGAGCCCAAAACAGCCGCATCCGGCGGATGAAAAAGAGAAAATAGAGAAATAAGCCAATGCCGCCCGCAGAAATTGCGGACGGCATTGTTTTTTTGACTGTTTTTGATTGAAAATGATTTCTGATGTGGTATGATTAAAAACACCCCCCGGCGCTAGAACAAAAAAGGAAGGCGATAGAACCATGATGGCACAGCAGCGGTTCGAGCAGATTTTGGCATATGTGAACAGGCGGCGTGCGGCCAGCGTGGCCGAACTTTGCGCGGCCACCGGCGCGTCTGAGGCCACCATACGGCGCGACCTTGCCGAACTTTCCCGCCTGGGGCATGTGCGCAAGGTGCACGGCGGCGCAGTGGCCCTGCGCCCCGCTTTTGAGGCGCAAGAGGCCGATGTGCGCACAAAAGCGCAGCTGCAGGTGCCGCAGAAAGATGCCATCGCCCGCTATGCAGCGGCGCAGGTGACAGATGAGGACCTGGTGTTTTTGGACGCAGGAACCACCACTTTGCACATGGTAGAGTATTTGGACGCCTCCAGGGCCACGTTTGTGACGAACGGCGTGGCCTGTGCGCGCCGGCTGGTGGAAAAGGGCCTGCGCGCCTATGTGCTGGGCGGCCTGCTGAAGCCGCGCACCGAAGCCGTGGTGGGCGGCGTTGCGCTGGAGATGATGGCAAATTATAACTTTACAAAGGCGTTTCTTGGCACAAACGGAATTTCGATGCAGCGGGGCTACACCACGCCGGACACGGAAGAGGCCTGCATCAAGGAAAAGGCGGTGCAGCGCGCGTTTGCCAGCTATGTGCTGGCCGATTCCACCAAATTTGGCAAGGCAGCGGCCATTACGGTGTGCCCGCTGGAAAAGGCGCGCATCATTACCGACAGCCTGCCGGACGAGAGCTACCGCCGGTACACCGTGATTGAGGAGGTGCAGGTGTGATTTATACCGTCACATTGAACCCTGCGCTGGATTATGTGATGCGCCTGCCGCAGCTGCGCCAGGGCGAGGTGAACCGCGCACACAGTGAAGAAATTCAGCTTGGCGGGAAGGGAATCAACGTCTCGCGCGTATTAAGCGAGCTGGGCGAGGCCAGCACGGCGCTGGGGTTTATTGCCGGATTCACGGGTGACGCGCTGCAGCAGGGCCTGCGAGCCATGGGCCTGCACACCGATTTTGTGCGCCTGAAGCGCGGGGCCACACGCATCAATGTAAAGCTGAAGGCACAGGGCGAAACAGACATCAACGCCACCGGCCCTGCGGTAGATGAAACGGCGCTGGCCGCCCTGCTGCAAAAGCTGGACGCACTGAGCCCGGGCGACATGCTGGTGCTGGCGGGCAGTGTGCCCGCCGCTGTGCCCGCAGATATATACAAACAGATTCTGGCCCGCCTGCAGCCCCGCGGCGTGCCCGCTGTGGTGGACGCTGAAAAAGAGCTGCTGGCCGGGGCCCTGGCATACCGCCCGTTTTTGGTGAAGCCAAACCATTTAGAGCTGGGCGAGATGTTCGGCCAGCGCCTGCAAAGCGAGGCGGAGATACGCAGCTGCGCCGCCCGGCTGCAGGCGCGCGGCGCGCAGAATGTGCTGGTGTCCATGGCGGGCGAAGGGGCCCTGCTTTTGGATGAACACGGGCACTTTCACCGGGCGCACGCCCCCCGCGGCACGGTGCAAAATTCTGTGGGCGCGGGCGATGCCATGGTGGCCGGTTTTCTGGCGGGCTGGCAAAGGACGGGCAGCTATGCCCGCGCGCTGGAATGGGGCGTTGCCGCCGGCAGCGCCACGGCGTTTTCCTGCGGGCTTGCCACCAAGGGGCAGATTTGTGCGCTTTTAAACGCGACTTGCAGAAAGGAGCAGCCATGATTTTGGAGGCCGGGGCCCTGCGCCTGCTGCCGGCAGACACAGCCCTTGCGCCGCGCACAGCGGCGTATTATGCGCGCAACCGCGCCTTTCTGCGCCCGTTTGAGCCGGAAAGGCCGCAGGCGTTTTTTACGGTGGAGGGCCAGCGGGATATTCTGTTGCGGGAAGTGCTGGCTGCACAGGGCCGCCGCGCATACCGCTTTTACATCGAGCCAAAGTGTGTGCCTGCGCTTGTGGTGGGAAGCATTGGGCTGAACGATGTGGTGTGGGGCGCATTCTGCTCCGCTTTTCTGGGCTACAAGCTGGACGCCGCCTACACGGGCAAAGGCTATATGACGGAGGCTGTGCGCCTGGTGGTGGAATATGCGTTTACACAGCTTGGGCTGCACCGCATTGAGGCCAATGTCATGCCCCGCAACACGGCGTCCCTGCGGGTGGTGGAAAAAAACGGCTTTGTGCCGGAGGGCCTTGCCCGCAAGTATTTGAAAATTAACGGCGTGTGGGAAGACCATCTTCATATGGTAAAGCTGAACGAGGCCATGCACGCGGGAAAAACAAGGGAAAAGTAAAGAACAAAAAGCGCGGCACCGCCAGGTGCCGCGCTTTTGCGTTGAGGAAGCACTCAGTGCATGTACACAATGGCTTCTTGGATGCGGGCGCTTTCGGCCTGCCCGGCAATGTGCCCAACCAGGGCCAGCCCAAAGGGGATGGCCGCGCCCAGCCCGCGGCCGGTGACAAGGTTGCCGTCTGTGCACACTTCGCCTCGCGTCAGCACAGCGCCGGCGCATTTTCCCTCTGCAGAGGGGTAACAGGTGGCCCGCCGCCCCTGCAGCAGCCCCCACTCGCCCAAAAGCCCGGGCGCGGCGCAGATGGCGGCCACCCATTTTCCCTGGCGGGCAAAGGCCAGCACGGCCCGCTTGACAAGCGCGCTTTGCGAAAGGTTCTGCGTGCCGCGCAGCCCGCCGGGCAGCACCACCATGCCGTATTCTTCCAGCGGCACGTTTTCCGCCAGGGCGTCCGCTGTCACAGTGATGCCGTGCGAGCCCTGCACGCAAAGCGAGGTGCTGATGCTGGCCGTTGTCACTTCGGCCCCGGCGCGGCGCAGCAGATTCACCGGAATGAGGGCCTCGCCCTCTTCAAAGCCATCGGCCAGAAACACACATACTTTTTCCATTTTACCGTTTCTCCTTTCCGCCTGCGGTATGCTTTTCTTCGCGGGCAAAGCGTGGTACAATATAAGGGTATTTTTTCAATGGGAAGGGGTGCGCCAGTGAACTTTTTCGGGCATCTTTCCACCATCAACCATCACAAATGGCTGGTGATGCAGCACTGCTTTAAGGTGGGGCTTTACCGGCAGGGCCTTCTGCACGACCTGTCGAAGTATTCGCCGGTAGAGTTTTTGGCCGGTGTGAAATATTACCAGGGCTTTGAAAGCCCCAACAATGCCGAGCGCCGGGCCATTGGCTACAGCCGGGCCTGGCTGCACCATAAGGGAAGAAATAAGCACCACCTGGAATATTGGACAGACTATGTGGTGGATGGCACGCACCGCTATGCAGGCATCAAAATGCCTGTGAACTATGTGGCGGAAATGCTGTGCGACCGCATTGCCGCCTCCAAGACCTATTTGAAGGGCCAATATACAGACGCCGCTGCCTACGATTATTACATGCACGCGCGGGACGTTTACCTCATCCACAGCGAGACACGCGCTTTGCTGGAACAGTGGCTGCGCATGCTGCGCGATGAGGGGGAAGAGAAAACCTTCGCCCATGTGCGGCAATATTTGAAAGCGCACAAAAGCGAATGGGTGCGCTAGGCCGTCCTTCCCTTCTATTTTACCGGCATGCTGGGCGGCGTGCAAGGCCCGTGCGGCCGGAAAAAGGGGAAAATAGGGGGTGTACATTTTCAGGCAAATACGCTACACTATTTTTTGTGTAGTTTCAATTTCTGCATTTTCTGCGTGTGGCAGAAAAGCAGAGCGAAGGAGGAAATGGTGTGAAGGCAAGAAAAGCGCGGGGCAATTTTCTGCTTTTGCTGACGGCCATGATATGGGGGTCGTCGTTTGTGGCGCAAAGCGCCGGGGCAGATTTGATTAGCCCTGCCTTTTTCAATGGTACGCGCATGCTGCTGGGGTCGCTGCTGCTGTCGCCGCTGGCCGTCTACCGCATGCGGCGCTATGTGCCGGCCTCGTCCCGGCGCACCCTGCTGCTGGGCGGCGCGTGCTGCGGCGTGCTGATGTTTACGGGCTCTTACATACAGCAAACGGGCATTGCCTATACCACAGCGGGCAAAGCGGGCTTTCTTACGGCAATATATGTGGTTCTGGTGCCGGTGCTGGGCATCTTTTTGAAAAAGAAGCCCAGGCCCATTTTGTGGGTCAGTGTGGCGCTGGCGTGCGTGGGGCTGTATTTCCTGTGCTTTACCGATAAGACATTCAGCTTGGCCATGGGCGATGCGGCGATGCTGGGTGGCGCCGTGATGTTTGCGCTTCACATTATGGTCGTTGACCATTTTTCGCCGCTGGTGGATGGCGTGTGCCTGTCCTTTGTGCAGTTCCTTACGGCCGGTTCGCTGGGGATGGTTGTGGCATTTATCACGGAACAGCCCTCCTTTGCGGCTCTTAGCGCCGCGGCAGTGCCCATTCTGTATACGGGCGTGTTTACCATGGGCGTGGCCTATACGCTGCAAATTGTGGCCCAGAAGGACACGGACCCCACGGTGGCTTCGCTGATTTTGTGCATGGAATCGGTGTTTGCCGTGGTGTTTGGCTGGCTTATCCTGCATGAGACGCTTTCCCTGCGTGAAGGGGTGGGCAGCGTGTTTATGTTCGTTGCCATTCTGCTGGCACAGCTGGCATAGAAACAAGAGAAAAAGGGCCTCCGGGGCGCGTGGCGAAACCAGCCTTTGCACCCTGGGGCCCTTTTGCATCTGTCAAATTCCAATGCGCGCCACGCGCACCTCGCCGCAGTGCTGCCGGGCAAGGCGGTGGCAGGGCTTTTTGGCATGGAACGTCACGGTCAGCGATGCCCGCACGGCATCCTCGGCCGCGCGGCCCGTGTCGGCCTCTATGCCGCTGGGCACATCCAGCGCCAGCACAAAGCCCTGCGCGCGGTTAATCTGCTGTGCGGCCAAGCGTGCGTTGGCCCGGAATTGGCCGTGAAACCCTGTGCCGGTCACGGCATCCACCACGGCCTGCGCCGTGGAAAGAAAAGTCAGTTCTGCCTCACCGGCCTCTGCCAGCGCGCAGGTGGGAAGCCCCAGCTTCTGCGTGCGCAGGTAATTGGTGCGGGCCTCGCCCGGCGCAGTGGGCGCGCCGTCCACAAGATAAAGGCGCACACAGCAGCCGGCTTCGAACAATTTGCGCGCCGCCACAAAGCCATCGCCGCCGTTGTTGCCTTTGCCGCACACCACGGCCGCCGTGCGCAGGCCCGGCAACTGCTCAAGCAAAATGCGCGCCGCGGCCTGCCCGGCGTTTTCCATCATATCTTCGTAAGAAAGGCCCGTTTCATTGGCCTTTCGTTCCAATTCTTTCATCTGTGCCGCTGTTACTTCCAGCATGGCGTTCACCTCGGTTTTCGGCGTAGTTTCTGTCTGCATGGGCAAATGCCCAAAAGGCGGGCTTGTGCCGCATACGCATATTAGTATACCGCCAACGGCCGGTTTGTGCTATCATATTTTTGTAAAAACTTGCAGGAGGGAAGCCATATGAAAAACACCACCCTGTGCTATTTGGAACGGGACGGGTGCTATCTTATGCTGCACCGCACCAAAAAAGAACAGGACGAGAACGCCGGCAAATGGGTGGGCGTGGGCGGCAAGTTCGAGCCCGGCGAAAGCCCGGACGCCTGCCTGGTGCGCGAAGTACGGGAAGAGACAGGCCTTGCCCTGCAAAGCTGGCATTTTCACGGCGTGGTGAGTTTCCTGTCTGATGTTTATGAGACGGAACAGATGTTTCTGTTTACAAGCGAAGATTTTTCCGGCACGCTGCACGAATGCGACGAGGGCGAGCTGGCCTGGGTGGAAAAGAAAAAGGTGGCGGGCCTGCCTTTGTGGGAGGGGGACAGGGTGTTCCTCCGGCTTCTGGAACAGGGGGCGCCGCCCTTCCTGCTTACGCTGCGCTACGAAGGGGAACACCTTGTGCAGGCCGTATGCAATGGAAAAGAGCTGCCCCGCCAGGGATAAAAAGTTCTGAATATGGTTCAGCGCCCTGCGCGCAGGCCTTTTGGCCGCGCGCGGGGCGCTTTTTGTTTGGAAAAGAAAACCGCCGGCACGCCGGCGGCTATCATTTTTGCCCGTTTGCCGGGTTTACAGCAGGGTGCCCGGCTGGAAGAGGTGCAGGCGGCTGCCGGCCAGCTGGCGGCAGAAATCTGCCAGGAGATAAACTGGCCGGTATAAAATTCCACGATTGACAAATACTATCTCCAGAAGATAAAGATCAAACGGAGGGGCTTTGTCATGAAAGCGACTGGAATTGTGCGCCGCATTGATGATCTGGGCCGTGTGGTGATTCCGAAAGAGATCCGCCGCACGCAGATGATCCGCGTGGGGGACCCATTGGAGATATTCGTATCTGCAAACGGCGAAGTGGTGTTCAAAAAATACAGCCCCGTGGGCGAGATGAGCCCCCTGGCGGCCACATGTGTGGAAACCGTATATAAAGTAGCGGGCGTGCCGCTGGCTGTGACAGACCGCGACCACACCGTGGCCGCGGCGGGCGCCGGGCGGGAGGCGCTGGAAAAGCCCCTGCACACCGGCTATGTGCACCTGATAGAACAGCGCCGCGCCTGGCAGGGCACGCCGGGGCCGGTGCAGATGTGTGACGGCGCACGCGTGCAGGCGGCGGCCATGGCGCCCATTTTGGCGAACGGAGACCTTGTGGGCTCTGTGGCGCTGGTTTGCCGCGGGCAGGCGCCCGGCGAAGAAGAGATACTGCTGGCAAAACTCACGGCAGTACTGCTAGGCCGCGAGCTGGAGGGCTGAAACCTTTGGCTTGCTGCGGCAAAAAAGCAGCGCCCCTTTGCGAATTTTCGCAAAGGGGCGCTGTTTTTGCGTTTGCCTACAGGTCATCCGCGTCCTGCACGGGAACTTCCCCTTCTTCCAATGGGCGGCCCGTGTAGCTGCCCAAGGGGTCGGTTTCGCTGGCCATCTGCTCCACAACCGCCCGCACGGCGGCGCCGGGAAGCTTTTTTTGCTTGTGTTCCATGGGAAACGCCCTCCTTTCTGCATAGTTTGTGCCAAAAGCGCCCAAGCTATCCGTGAACATCTGCGGCCTGCCCGGTGTGGGGCCGCATGGCGGAAAGGAAGAAAACCATGAGCAAGAAAAAGGCATTCCTGCTGGGCTTCAGCCTCACCCTTGCCGTGCTGGTGCCGGTGTACCTTGCTGTATGCGCATATGGCCTGTCACGCACAGCGCCGGTGGAACAGAAACAGCAGGGCGTGCCGGTGGTGCAGCCCCTCAGCACGGATGCACGCACCCTGGCGCTGATGACGGGCGAGGGCGGGCCGCAAACTTTTGTGCTGGTGCGTTTTGACGCCTACGAGGGGCGCATTACCACCGCGGCGTTGGACGCGCAAACCGTGGTGCTGTGCGGCGGGCAGGGCATGACGCTTTTCGAGGTTGCACAGCAGATGGGCCCGGCAGGCGTGACGGCGGCGCTGGAAGAGACGCTGGGCGCACCGGTGGATAACTATATCTATTGCACGGCCCGGCGGCTTGCCTCGCTGACAGAGAATTTTGGATCGGCTCAATTAAAATTGACAAACTATATGACCAGCGAGGCACTGGGTGAACTGCAGCTCAGTGTGCCGGGCGTCAGCGAGCTTACGCTGTCTACACAGGTGCTGTGCGAGACGCTGGAGGCACAGGTGCTCAGCCGGGATGCCCAAACGCTGCTGCGCGCACAGGGGTACCTTGCCTTTGCGCGCGCGGCCAGCGGCCAGCTGGAGCAGAAGGCGGCAAACGCCATGCGCGCGGCTGTGGCGAAAGATTCCACCGACCTTACTGCAGTGCAGCTGTACGATTATCAGCGCATTTTCAAATTTCTGGATAAGATTGTGCCCGAGGCCCGCGCCCTCACCTTCCCCGGCCGGTGGAACGGCGACCGGTATGAGCTGAGCAGCGATTTCTTCGACGAAGCGGCGGCCTTTCTGGGCGCGCGGGAGGCCGGGGAAAGCGGCAGTGAAGCCGGCAGCACACCGCAAGGGCAAGCACCCGCTGCGGCACAAGGCGAAAACAGCCCGAAGGGCTGAAACCTGCCATGGATGCCCGGGTGTGCGGCAAATCGGGCCGGGAAAGGGCCGGCATATAGTGCCGGCCCTTTCCCGGCCTTGCTGCCTTTACAGTGGTTGCCGGACGAATTCAAAATTTGTAAAAATTATTATATAAATTAGTTGACAAATTATTATAAACGTGATACAATATCGGCAGGAAAGGAAGGTGGGAAGAATGGGAAAGAGTGTTTACAGTTTGGTGCTGATGGATGACATTGTGGCCGCGGTAGACCGCCTTGCCTATCAGGAGGGCACCAGCCGTTCCAATATGGTGAACCGAATCCTGGCCGAATATGTGCAGATGGATACGCCGGAAAACCGCATTCGCACCATTTTTGACGCGGTGAACGCCGTGCTGGGCACCCAAAGTGCGCTGCAGCCCATGATGGCAACGGGGGATGCGGTGGTGGCCATGCGCAGCGCCCTGCAATATAAATACAACCCCAGCGTGCGCTATGTGGTGGAGTTGTATACTGCGGGCGCCGCGCTGGGCGAGATGCGCGCGGCCCTGCGCACGCAAAACCCCACGCTGCTTTTGTATTTGGGGCAGTTCTACCGCCTGTGGGATAAGCTGGAGGATGCATACCTGCCCGGCCCGCGCCGTGAAAGCAGCGTGGCGGGCGGGCGTTATACGCGCAGGCTGCTTTGCCCGCAGAACTGCACGGAAGAGCAGGCGGGCGAAGCCATTGCCGCCTATGTGCGCCTGTTCGATGCGTGCTTAAAGGAATTTTTTGAACACCTGGATGAAGCAGAGCGCACGGTGGCCGCCGTGCAGCGGGTGTACACACAAAACCTGGATGCGCTGACAGCGCAGCTGTAAAGGAGCGTGACAGAATATGAACGCACAAAAAATGACTCAAAAATCTCTGGAGGCCGTGCAGGCCGCCCAGAGCCTTGCCGTGGAATATGAAAACCAGGCCCTTACGCCGGAACATTTGTTCTGTGCCCTTTTGGGGCAAGAGAACGGCCTGATTGGCCAGCTGTTTCAGAAAATGGGCGTAGAGCCGGGCAACCTTGCCGCGGCATTTGCCAAAAAGGTGAGCGAACTGCCCCATGTGACCGGCACCGGCCGTGAGCCCGATAAGGTGTATTTGACGCCCGAGCTGGACAGAGCCCTGACGGCCGCCGAAAAACAGGCCGCCGCCATGAAAGACGAGTATGTCTCGGTGGAGCACCTGGTGCTTGGCATGATGGACCAGCCCAACGCCGCCGTAAAGGAAGTGCTGCGTCAGTTCGGGGTGGACAAACAGCGGTTTCTGCAGGCGCTGGCGGCCGTGCGCGGCAACCAGCGCGTGACAAGCGATAACCCCGAAAGCACCTATGACGTGCTGAACAAATATGGGCAGGAACTTGTGAGCCTTGCCCGCCAGCAAAAGCTGGACCCGGTGATTGGCCGCGACGCCGAAATTCGCAATGTAATGCGCATTCTCAGCCGGAAAACGAAGAACAACCCTGTGCTGATTGGCGAGCCGGGCGTGGGCAAAACAGCCATTGCCGAGGGGCTGGCACAGCGCATTGTGCGCGGCGATGTGCCCGAAAACCTGAAAAACCGCAAGGTGTTCAGCCTTGATATGGGCGCGCTGGTGGCAGGCGCCAAATACCGCGGCGAATTTGAAGAGCGGCTGAAGAGCGTGCTGCAGGAAGTGAAGAAAAGCGAAGGCGAGATCATCCTCTTTATCGACGAGCTGCACACCATTGTGGGCGCGGGCAAAACGGACGGCGCTATGGATGCGGGCAACCTGCTGAAGCCGATGCTGGCGCGCGGTGAGCTGCACTGCATTGGCGCTACCACCTTGAACGAGTACCGCCAGTACATTGAAAAGGACCCCGCCCTTGAGCGCCGCTTCCAGCCGGTGATGGTGGATGAACCCACGGTGGAGGACACCATCTCCATTCTGCGCGGCCTGAAGGAGCGGTATGAGGTGTTCCACGGCGTGAAGATTCACGACGGCGCGCTGATTGCGGCGGCCGTGCTCTCGCACCGCTATATCACAGACCGGTTTTTGCCCGACAAGGCCATCGACCTGGTGGACGAGGCATGCGCCATGATCCGCACCGAGCTGGATTCCGCCCCGGAAGAGCTGGATACGCTGCGCCGCAAAATTATGCAGCTGGAAATTGAGCAGGCGGCGCTGAAAAAAGAGACAGACCAGCTTTCGAAAGAGCGCCTTTCCCAGCTGGAAAAGGAACTGAGCGACATGCGCGACCAGTTCCAGGCCATGAGCGCGCGCTGGGAAAACGAAAAGGCCGGCATTGGCAAGGTGCAGAAGCTGCGCGAAGAGATAGAGCAGGTGAACGCAGAGATTGCCCGCGCCGAGCAGGAATACGACCTGAACAAAGCGGCCGAGCTGAAATACGGCCGCCTGCCGGAGCTGCAAAAGCAGCTGGCCGCGGCCGAGCAGGCCGCCGAGGCGGAGGGCGCGCAGGATTCGCTGCTGCACGACAAGGTGACAGAAGAGGAAATTGCCAAGATTGTGGCCCGGTGGACGGGTATCCCCGTTGCCAAATTGATGGAGGGCGAGCGCGAAAAGCTGCTGCACCTGCCGGATGTGCTGCATAAGCGCGTCATTGGCCAGAACGAGGCTGTGGAAAAGGTGAGCGAGGCCATCCTGCGCAGCCGCGCGGGCATTGCGGACGAAAACCGCCCCATTGGCAGCTTTTTGTTCCTTGGCCCCACGGGCGTGGGCAAAACCGAGCTTGCCAAGGCGCTGGCAGAATGCCTGTTCGATGATGAGCGCAATATGGTGCGCATCGATATGTCGGAATATATGGAAAAATACTCCGTGTCGCGCCTGATTGGGGCGCCCCCGGGGTATGTGGGGTATGATGAGGGCGGCCAACTGACCGAGGCCGTGCGCCGCAAGCCCTACAGCGTGGTGCTGTTTGATGAGGTGGAAAAGGCCCACCCGGATGTGTTCAACGTGCTGCTGCAGGTGCTGGACGACGGCCGGATCACCGACAGCCAGGGCCGCACGGTAGATTTCAAAAATACCATCATCATTCTCACCTCCAATCTGGGCAGCCAGTATATTCTGGAGGGCATTGAAAACGGCGCAATCACCGAGGCTGCCAAAGCCCAGGTGGACGCTTTGCTGAAAACATCGTTCCGGCCGGAATTTTTGAACCGTCTGGATGAGATTGTGTACTACAAGCCGCTTTCCAAGGAAGAGATTGGCGGCGTGGTAGAGCTGCTGCTGGCCCGCCTGAAAGCGCGCCTTGCCGATAAGCAGCTTACCCTGCGCGTGACGGATGCGGCAAAGCAGCACATTATCGACGGCGGGTACGACCCCGTCTACGGCGCCCGCCCGCTGAAGCGCTATATTCAGGCCAAGGTGGAAACGCTGGTGGCGCGCGCCATCATTGCCAATGACCCTGCGCCCGGCACGGTGCTGACCGTGGATGAAAAAGACGGCGAGCTTGTGCTGGCCTGAAACTGCGCCTGCGCAGGCGCGCAGCGGGTTTGTGAAAAATAGCAAGGGTATCCCTTTCCAAAGGGGATGCCCTTGTTTCTTTCTGTGCATCCGTGGTATGATACAAAAAAGGAAAGCGGGGGCTTTCCGCCGGTTGCCCAATGGGGCGGCCGGTTCTTTCTGCAAGGCAAGCGGGAGGAACATGTGTATGATAGTGCCCGTCACAGGCGAAAACCTGCGCGAGGCCGCGGAAGTGTACGCCCACGGCTGGCGTGCCTCGCATGAGGCGTTCTGCACGCAGGAATTTCTGTCTCAACACACAGATTTATACCAAATGCAATACCTTGAAGAAGAATTACAAAAAGGAAAACGGTTTTTCCTGCTGCATATGCCGGAACCCGTGGGCATCGTCTCGGTGCATGGGCCAATGCTGGAGCATTTGTATGTGCTGCCGCAGGCACAGGGGCACGGGTTTGGCACCCAGCTTCTGCGTTTTGCACTGGCGCAGGGCGCATATATGCTGTGGGTGCTGGACAACAACCGCCGGGCCATCGCCTGGTATGAAAGCTGGGGCTTTGCCTTTACCGGGCGCGCAAACTGGCTTTCCCCCACGCTGCGAGAGCTGGAAATGGCCCGGCGCGGCCGGCACGCTGTGCTGGGCGCTGATGGAAAGGGGAAGAACGTATGAAACTGAATATCGGGATTCTGGGCGCTGGAAAAATTGCCGCAAAAATGGCCAACACCGTGGCCGCCATGCAGGGCGCAGATGTGCAGGTGCTGGCGGTGGCCTCGCGCGAGCTGCCCAGGGCGCAGGCGTTTGCTGCGGCGCACCATGTGCCGCGCGCCTATGGCAGCTACGAGGCCATGCTGGCAGATGCGGACGTGCAACTTGTGTATGTGGCCACGCCGCACTCTCACCATGCGCGGCATACAGCGCTGTGCCTTGCAGCCGGCAAGCATGTGCTGTGTGAAAAGGCCTTTACCGTAAACGAGGCACAGGCAAGGCGCGTGACGGCCATGGCAAGGGAAAAGGGCCTGTTGCTGGCAGAGGCCATCTGGACGCGTTACATGCCCTCGCGCGAGCTGATTGCCTCTATCATTGCCTCGGGTGAGCTGGGCCGTGTGCACAGCCTGCAGGCAAACCTTGGCTACCCCATCTGGGAAGTGGAGCGCATGCGCAGCCCGCAACTGGCCGGTGGCACGCTGCTGGACCTTGGCGTATACCCCATCAACTTTGCCCTCATGGCCTTTGGGGATGACGCGGTGGACATCACGGGCGAAGCCCGCCTGCTGGACACCGGCGTGGACGCGGTAGAAAATATCACCATGCGCTGGCCGGACGGCAGGCAGGCCTGCCTGCATGCCACCATGATGGGGCCCACAGACCGCAGCGGCTTCCTCTATGGCACAAAGGGGTATTTGTTTGTGCAGAATATCAATAACCCGGAAAAGCTGGAAGTGTATGACGAAGAACACCGCCTGGTGCGCAGCGTGCCTGTGCCGCAGCAGATATCGGGCTATGAATATGAGGTGCTGGCCTGCAAACGCGCCATCGAGCAGGGCCTGTGCGAATGCCCGGAGATGCCGCACGAGGCCAGCTGCCATGTGATGGCCCTGGCCGACAGCCTGCGCAGGCAATGGGGCGTGCGTTTCCCACAGGAGATAGAAGCCTGAACGCATCCATAAAGCAAACGGCCCGCGCTGTGAAACACAGCGCGGGCCGCTTTTTGTTCGGCGGGGGGTTAAAAGGCAATTTTTTCCTCGATATAGCTGCGAAGTTGTTCGATGGGGATGCGCACCTGTTCCATGGTGTCGCGGTCCCGCACGGTGACGCAGTTATCGGCAGGGGTGGTGTCGTCGCCCACGGTTTGGAAATCTACCGTAATGCAAAGCGGGGTGCCCACTTCGTCCTGGCGGCGGTAGCGCTTGCCAATCGAGCCGGCCTCGTCGTAATCTACCATGAAGTGTTTGGCAAGCTCTGCATAAATTTCGCGTGCCTTTCCGCCCAGCTTTTTCGAAAGCGGAAGCACGGCGGCCTTATAGGGGGCCAGTGCCGGGTGCAGGTGCATTACAACGCGCGTGTCGTTCTTCTCAGCGTCCACCACTTCTTCGTCGTACGCTTCACACAGGAAGGCAAGAGCCACACGGTCTGCGCCCAGCGAGGGCTCGATGACATAGGGGATATAGTGCTCGTTTGTCTCCGGGTCAAAGTATTCCAGGCTTTTGCCGCTGGCCTCCTGATGACGGCCAAGGTCGTAGTTGGTGCGGTCTGCAATGCCCCACAATTCGCCCCAATCGGTGAACGGGAAGGCATATTCAATGTCTGTGGTGGCGTTGGAATAAAACGCCAGCTCTGCGGGCTCGTGGTCGCGCAGGCGCAGGTTCTTTTCCTGAATGCCAAGGCTGAGCAGCCAGTTTTTGCAATAGTCTTTCCAATAGGCAAACCACTCAAGGTCTGTTCCGGGCTTGCAGAAGAACTCGCACTCCATCTGCTCAAACTCGCGCGTGCGGAACGTGAAGTTGCCCGGCGTGATTTCGTTGCGGAACGCCTTGCCCACCTGGCAAACGCCAAAGGGAAGCTTGCGGCGCGTGGTGCGCTGCACATTGGCAAAGTTTACAAAAATGCCCTGCGCGGTTTCGGGGCGCAGATAACAGGTGCTGGACGAATCTTCCGTCACGCCAATGGCCGTTTTGAACATCAGGTTGAATTTGCGGATGGGGGTAAAATCGTGCTTGCCGCACACGGGGCACACCACATCGTCATGCTGGGCAATAAAGGCGTCCATCTCGTCAAAGTTCATGGCATCCACATTCACTTCAGGGTGCACGTCGCCAATCAGCTTGTCTGCCCTGTGGCGGGCCTTGCAGCTTTTGCAGTCCAGCAGGGGGTCCGAAAAGCCGGCCACATGGCCGGTGGTCACCCAGGTTTGCGGGTTCATCAGAATGGCGGCGTCCAGCCCCACGTTGTACGGGCTCTCCTGCACAAACTTCTTCCACCAGGCGCGCTTTACGTTGTTTTTAAACTCTACGCCAAGGGGGCCGTAATCCCACGAGTTCGCCAGGCCGCCGTAAATTTCACTGCCCGCATAAATAAAGCCTCTGTTTTTGCACAGGGCTATCACTTTTTCCATTTTCTTTTCGTTGCGTTCCATGCCTGCCACCTTTTCCTTTCGAGATATGTTCTATTGTACGGCGGCACGGCCGTTGCGTCAAGCATTTTGCTTGACGCGCGGCTGTTTTTTGCCTATAATAAACAATACGCGCAAGGTTTCGTGTGCCCGGCGCGCACAGCCGCCGCGCCGTGCCGGAAAACCGGCGGCACAGCCCCTATAATAAAGAGGGCAACAGCGCCACGCGCGGCAGTAAAAAACAGAAGAAAGGAATATCGGGGTGTAGCGCAGTTGGTGCACGCAGCCGAGCGCCGCCAGCGGCGGAAACAGCGAGGCGGAAGTGCTGGGCGGCCATGCGAGCGATGCAAGGCCGCGCCAAGTCCGCCGCAGCGCGACACATGGCAACCGGAAGCGCGCCACGCGCGGCAGTAAAAAACAGAAGAAAGGAATATCGGGGTGTAGCGCAGTTGGTAGCGCGCCACATTTGGGATGTGGATGCCGTGGGTTCGAATCCCGCCACTCCGACCATGCGGAGTGTCCTTATAGGATCTGAGTATCCTACAAAGGACACTCCGCATTTTTTATTGTCAAAATTGGGGCAGCGCCGTTTTCATCGAACAGCAGCCGATCCCGGATGCACAGGAGATTTACCTTGTGCCGGGTGAGCAGGTCAATGTAGCTTTTGGTCATGCCCCACTCCCGGCCTATCCGGGTCAGGCTATGGACTATCACCACATCCACCTTGCCAGCGACAACGGCTTCGGTCACTTTCTGGAGCGCCGGGCGGTCTAATGTGAGCCCGCTGCCGTATTCGTCCGCAGCGCCGATGATGGTATATCCCGCCTGCTTTGCGTAGAGCTGGAGCAGAAACCGCTGGTGTTCCAATGCAAAAGAATCTTCATGGGCGACACGGCAATAGAGAAATGCTCTCATATCCCACACCACCTTTACACCGCCGGGGCGTAGCTTAATGCTACGCCTTTTCTTGTTTCCAGCAGAATATCCCGCTCGGGGATTTTCCGGCGATCCGGCACCTCAAAGGCACCGATGCAGTTGTAGTGGATCGTCACCCGCTGATTGGTAACGCCGTCCTCTTTGACCGCAGGATAGACCTCGATATATTCAATGAGTTCGGCAACCATGCGCTTGGTAATGGCGGTGGCGTCGGTGTACCGGCGCACCGTTTCCAGAAAGGTGTCCACATCCATCCGCTTATCTTCCAGCTTTTTCAACTCCAACCGCAGCGCCTTGATTTTCTTGGCGTTTTCGCCCTGCTCCTGCTCATACCGCTTGGACATTTTGGCAAACCGGGCATCGTCGATCTTGCCGGACACATTGTCCTCATAGAGCCGTTCAAAGCGCATATCCAGCTCCCCGTCCCGGGCCAGCAGCCCGTCCAGCTCCCGCTTCTTGCGTACCCGGTCATTTTCCGCTACCTTGGCGGAGCGGCCCACCATCGCCTTGATGAAGTCGTTTTCGTATTCGTTAGCGAAGCAGGCCAGCCGGTGTACCTCGTAGAGCACGACCTGCTCCAAGAAGTCCAGCCGGATATAGTGGGTAGACGAGCATTTGCGGAGCCCGGAATTGTGGTTCTGGCAGCTAAAGAATTTAATATCGTGGTTGCCCTGGTTAAAATGGAAATTCAAATTGCCGCTGCACTCCGGGCATTTCAGATAGCCGGAAAAGACGCTGGGCTCTTGGGTAACGGTGGGGCGCTTGCGCCGTGTCCCGGCTTTTAACGCCTGCACCTTTTCCCAAGTTGGCCGGTCAATGATAGGCTCATGGACATTGAGGAAGATTGCCCGGTTTTCCTCCGGGTTCTCAATCCGACGCTTCATTTTATAGGATTTGGAATAGCTTTTGAAGTTGATGACATCACCGCAGTATTCCTGTGTGATCAAAATCTTCTTGATTGTGGTGTGTCCCCATTTTGTGGGCTCCACGGTGCTTTTGGAGCCGCCTCTGCTTGTGCCCTTGCTGCGCCAGTAGTAGGTCGGGTTGACGATCCCATCCGCACCGAGGGCGGCGGCAGTTTCAGCCAGCCCGTACCCGTCCAGCGCCATGCGGTAGATACGGCGTACCACCTCGGCAGCCTCCGGGTCAATCACCCAAAACCGGGGATCGTCCGGGTTCTTGATGTAGCCATAGGGCGGCGGCGAAAGCGGAATCCCAGCGTTGCCTTTCATCTTATTGACGATCCGGCGCTTCTTGGAAATATCCTTGGCGTAGTATTCATTCATAATGTTCTTGAACGGGGTGAAATCGTCTTCGCCCTCGTCGCTGTCCACGCCATCGGAAACGGCCACCAGCCGCACATCATGGAGCGGGAAAAATTCCTCAGTGAGCTTGCCTACCTCAATATAGTTCCGTCCCAGCCGGGAGAGGTCTTTCACGAACACCGCCGAGATGTACCCGGCCTCGATTGCGGCAATCATCTTCTGAAAGCCGGGGCGCTTCATGGTAGTGCCGGTAATACCGTCATCCACGAAAAAGATAGTGTCCGTGTAGCCCTTGTCCTTGGCAGCCTTCTGGAGAATTTTCTTTTGGTTCTGGATGCTGTTGGACTCGCTGTCCATGTTATCGTCACGGCTCAGGCGGCAGTAGAGAGCGGCTGTGCCGGTAGAGATTTTCTTGCTTGACTGTTTCAAAATATCCTCCTTCCTGCAATCAAGCAAGAGGTTCTTATCTATGTATATTATACCTCTGCCGACTGCCCGTGTTAAGGATGTCGATGGAACAGTTAAGCTGGCTCCAGATCGGCCAGCATCAGCTTCAACAGGATGTCACGCATGGACTCGCCTTTGTCCTTGTAGACGGGCGTGACAATGAATTGGATCTTGCCGACTTGATAGGTGTATTCCTCCTTGACGGGTACGGGATCTTCCATGTGGGCCTCCTTCCAGAGCGATACGAAACAATGACCGACAGTCCCCCTTGTCCCGTGGGGAAACGCAGAAAGGCGGCACCGCCGAAGGTGCCGCCCTCTTGCCTTGCTCCACTTTGGGACAAGTTGTCCCAAGGTCAGTAGGGGCTGTTCTCAAAGTGCTGCTGGGCCTCCTCCAGCCCACGGATGTCAAAGACCTCATAGAGCTCTGCCACCACACGCCGGATGTCCGTGGGAGAAAACCCACAGTTTTCCATAGCGTAGATGACATAGCCCCGGCAGGCATTGTTGCTCCACGGCTGGGCGAGCAGGGCCGCCAGTTCGGGATCATGCTTCATATTGGTTTCCTCCTTGATAAAAAGTTTCGGGAGCGCCACGCTCATTTCCTTGGCCCGTCATAAGACAGCAATACTCAGCATGACGCTCCCGAGGGGGCGGCGGCCCGGAGGGGCAAGCGGCCAGCTTGTCCGGCTGCGGATCGTGGCCGTGGGGTGGCTTGTCCCACTTGCGGCGCTGGTGTTGTTCGCTCGTTCTCCTGCCGGAGAAGTCACAGCGCACCCGCCGCCCGGCTCCCCGCTCTATGGCTCGGGGCCGCCGCTATTCAGTTGTTGATCGGATGTAACTCCTCTCATATACCAAGGACATCTGGCAGATCAATTCGGACGGGTTTACAGGCACTTTTTCAAATACTGTTTCATCTTCTCAAGTCCCCGCTCCACAGAGCGCCGCACGGCACTCTCATGGACACCCTCTGCCCTTGCTACTTCGGAATAGCTCTTGCCGAGGATCACACAGGCGTCCACCCGGCGGCCCTGCGTTTCGGGCAAGGAATCGAGCGCAGCACACAAATAGCAGAACAGCTCCATGCGCTCCAGCAGCTCCTGCGGAGTGGGTTCGGAAACACAGGCGGAGTATTCGATCCCGTCCTCGCAATCGAGAGAATACTGCGCCTTATTGCGGACGATCCGCCGCTGATAGGCAGCCTCGTACAGTCTGCTTGCCCGGAGCTCGTCAGCAACTTCCTCGGAAACTTCTATGTATTCGTCGTGGGTGTACCACGGATAAAAGTCTTTCAGATTGATGGTCGTCATTTGTAATTCCTCCGTTCAGATGGTTGGGGGTGAATGGCGATCTGAACGGAGGGCGGCGGAGAGCGACACCCGGGGCCGCCTTTGCCTACTTCGGGACAAGTTGTCCCGAAGTAGGCAAAACAAAATGCGCCCGTGTGCCACAAGGACACGCAAGCGCATAAAACTACACTTTCACTTATGTACTGCCATATTTCGCATCCGTCACCAGACTGCTCCCATTGGGCGGACGGGCTTTTTTTGACAGGTTAGGGGGATGGAAAAGGAAAAAGGACACAGCGATACCTCCCGGACACCGCCGTATCCTTAAAAAAGGGCGACTTTAACACACCCCCCGTATTCTCATTTTTCAAAAAGAAAACGGCGGCTTGAAATTTGTTATTTCAAAACCGCCGCATGGCTACTGTATTTTGTTTTGGCGCATGAATATCCAGCCGCCGAAACAACGGTTTTTTTATTATCCCGTTGGGCGACAAATCTCGTATGGGGTTTGGAAAAAGTCAAAATACTTCTATCTGTCCAGGATACTTTATTCCTTTTTCAATAAGGGGCCCTTTAGCTCCCATTGTAAAAGCGATGTCACTACTACGAATAGACATCAATCGATCACCTGCGTTAATATTAAGAAATTTTAGAGTTTGTTTTGGTAACTGTACTGTTCCTTCTTTGGATAATGGAAGCCACGCATAATTTCTCCCCTTGTATGGAATAAACTGGCCAGCATTGATTGAATGTGTCCCCGTCAATTCTGGTAAATCGTCTATAATATGCTTTAATTTTGAAGATGATAGCATTCTTTGATTTGTGACGCAAAAACCACCTGTTATTTTACTTCCAGTAAAAATAATGATCTCTGGGTCACTAGTCAAATTGTATTCAGATAGCGCCATTGTCGGAAAATGTATTGTCCCTTCTGCTCCTATTACCGACCATCCAAATACATACTTCCCGCCTTTGTTTAATTGTGGCATAGTTTTCCCCCTTTACATTCCTTGCTTTTGCTGATATACTAAAATCAATACATGATTGTAGTACTCTATATATAGAGTACTACAAATAAATACCAATGTCAAGGGAGTAAACCTATGCTTACAAAAACGGCAACTATTATTTTAGGGATAATTCAAAAACATCCGGTTAATGCGTATGAACTTATCAAAATGCTATCGCGCTTTCAATTAAAAGATTGGTATGATATTGCAGACTCCACAGTTTATGCGACGCTTAAATCCTTAGAAAAAAAGCAATATATTACTGGCAGGGTGCAAAAAGATGGAAATATGCCGGATAAAACTGTATATTCGCTAACCGATGCTGGTACGAAAGAATGGGAAACAGCTATTAAGTTCTTCCTCACCCATTTTGATTACGATCTTATTCCATTTATGATTGCGAGCTTTTTTGCCGAAAGTATTGGAGTGGACAAAGCAATAAAGTGTCTGGAAGAACGCCTTGAGTATTTGAAAAAGAATAGTGAAGGGCTTACAAAGCAAATAGAAGAATTGGAAACGGAAAAGGATGTTCCTTATTATGTCATCGGGAATGTGCAGCACAATGCGCTTATTGTTGAAACGGAAATCACAGTTACACAACAAATGATCGCCAAATATAAGAGTAAGGCTTTCTTGTAAAATATGAAATAAAACACTACTTAAAGTAAAATTATATTTCGTTCTCATAGTCTCACCCGAAATGTAGAATAATATAGGGTGATATGAGAATGTACCAATATGACAAACACCTTGATTTTCACGCCTTGGGCCGTGAGATCAAGCGCAAGCGGGAGGAAAAAGGCTGGACGCAGGAATACTTGGCCCAGCTTGTGAACCGCACCCCACGCTCTATCATGTATATCGAGAACCGGGGGCAATACCCCAGCTTTGATACTTTCTATCAGCTCGTCACCCTGCTGGAGATTTCCGTGGATCAATTCTTTTTCCCGGACAAGCTCAACGGAGAGAGTACCTGCCGGAAACAGATTGATGTCATGCTCAATTCAATGGACGAAAAAGAGCTGACTGTAATGAAACATACCGCAGAGGGACTAAAAAGAGCCCGTGAAACGGAGGATGCGTAAAAGAAACACGCACCTCCGTTTTTTGCGCTGTTTTGGGGGCAACGCACTAACGGCAAGCAGGGCAAGTGTGGCCACACTTGCTATTTTTGCGGCCCGAGGGGGCCGCAAAAACGCTTGTTGGGGAGCCTCCCCAAACCCGGGACTTCGGGACATTTTGTCCCAAAGTAGAATTGTCTGCGTCACCGTCGCTACCGCTCCTGTTCCTTATTCTTGCGCCCGTCCGTCACGCCCAGCAGATAGTCAATGTTGGTCTTGACCGCCACGGCCTGCCGCATTTCCTGTTGGGCAGCCCGGTACTTGGCGTACAGGGCCTTTTTCTCCGCCGCCAGCTTGCGGTGCTTTTCTTTTAATTGGGCCATCTTGGGCAGTTTGGCCCCGTCCAGCAGATCGTTCAAAGTGGCCTTGGCTGCCCGGTAGTCCGCCAGCTCCGCCTCATGCTGGGCCAGAAATCTCTTGCTATACTTGGCCGCCTTGTACTCGTCAAACACGGGACGGGTCTTGGCGTATTGCACCACCGCTCCCATGAGCTCGGAAGTATAGGAAAGGTCAGCCTCGGTCTGTCGGAGCTGCTCCGTCAACGCATGGAAACGGGAGGACGCAGCCTCGGCCTCGGTGGTGAGCTGGCCGTATTCGCTGATCTGATGTTCCCGCATGAATTGCAGGGCAGCGGCCATCTGTTTGAGGTTATACACCTTGGCCCACCGCTCATAGGCCGGGCCTTTCCCGGAGCGGAGCCGCTCCTGTATATCCACGATCAGATCGACATGCCTGGGCGCAGCGGGGGGCGGAGCGTCCAGTTTCGGCAGGGGGTGCTTGCCTGCAATTACATCCCGGATGTCCCCGGGATCAAAGCCTTCTCCGAGGGTGGATGAGCGGAGCCGGGTGGCCCGCTGCTGTCCCGGCACAAGGAACGAGATCGCACCGCCACGCCCCCGCTTGACTGCATAGCCGGACTCCTCCATGAGCCGCAAAAATGCGTCGAAGCTGTCCGGGCCTTGGGCAAGGACATCGCAGATGGCCGCCCGCAGCCGTTCCTTGTAGGAGGGCTGGCGCTCCGTCCCGAGCCATGCTCCGTAATGGAGAAAGCGGCCCTTGCTATGGAGCTTGGGGTTGGTGATCACGGACAGGTCATTTTCCAGACATACCCGGTCAGAGAGCCGCCGCACCGCCCGGGCCGAGCCGATAAAATCCCGGAACTTATGGAAGCAATCCAGCGAAGTGGAGTTATAGTAGATGTGGTTATGAATGTGCTGGCGGTCTGTGTGGGTGGCGACGAAAAAGGCATACTTGCCCTTTGTCCAGCGCATCGCCGTTTCGTAGCCCACCCGGTTTGCCTCCTCCGGGGTGGTCTCTCCCGGCTTGAATGACTGACGGATCTGATAGCACAGCACATCGGCATCCCGCCGCTGCTCCCGGCCCGTGGCGGCCTTGTACTTGGCCTTGGAAAGCAGAAACTCCGCATCGGCGGTCATGTAGTCGCACTCATAGGAGGAAATCAATTCGCCGCCCTGTGTCTTGTCCGGGTTCTGCCCATAGTCAAACCGCTCTTTCAAGGATTGGGCGACGGTTTCCCCTTTGCTGATCTTGTGCTTTTTGAAATAGGTTGTGGCCGTAGGCAACCCTCCTTTCGATACGACAAACGGCGGCTGTTGCCAGCCGCCGCTCAGACTTTGGGACAAGTTGTCCCGAAGTATCAGCCTGTGATGAAATCCTGCAAAGAGTATTTCAGCGAGTAGAGCCTGTCCATAAGCCAGTCAGCGATGGCCGGGATGCCAAAGGGTGAAACGAGAAACGCCAGTACAAGGAACACCACGCCGCCCAGCGTCTGGCCGCCGATGAACAGGACAAGGGCCAGCAGGGTCAGCACCACGCAGCATATATGACACAGCGCCGAAGCCACGCAATAGAGAAATGACACGATGGCAACGAGCAGGGTCAGCGCCACCACAAAGGGGGCGGCAAGGATTTTGAGAACGATCATATCAGCTACCTCCCGTAAAATCTGCTGGGTTTGTGTTTCTATGATAATTGTACCTCTGAAAAAATCGGGGCACAAGGATGTCGCTGGATGAGCTACTTCAAATTATGGTAGTCTTTTCTTGTCAGTTATGCTATTATTTATATTAAGGAATTGGTGAAGGTGGTGATTTAATGGCGCGCAAAAACTATGCTTATGTAAATTGCTCAATGCTTAAATGGGCGCGTGAAGAAACACCTTTCCGTACACTCGAAGAAGTTGAACTCCACCTAAGAGGTATTTCTGCGGAAAATTTATCAGCTTGGGAAAATGGAGTTGACCTACCATCGGTTACTGAAGCAAAGAAGTTGGCTCAGCTATACAAAGTACCCTTAGCGTGCTTCTATTTAAGTGCACCTCCAGAGAAAAAGGTCAGGAAATATACTGATCGTCGAACAATGAACGGCACAATTTATGTTGATACCTCGTATGAGTTGTGGTGTGAGATCGGGCGAATCATATCAAACCGTGATAAGCTACTTGAATTTGCCGATGTAGAAGAAATAGGAAGTTATCCATTACCCACATTTACATCTGATACTTCAATTAGCAATATTGCCAGCACTTTAAGGAACTTTTTAGGAATTACAACCCCGTTCAAGTATAAAAGCACATATAAAAACAATGCTTTTAATTATTTCCGAAATATATTTGAACACAAGGGGATTTTGGTTTCACAGATTTCTGGTGTTTCGATAAGTGAAATGAGAGGGTTGTCGATTTCCTACGACACTTGTCCGATTATAGCTATTAACAACCGTGATTTTGAAAGGGCTAAAGTTTTCTCACTGTTCCATGAATTGGCGCATCTTGTGCGCCGATCTTCTTCCTTATGTTTGATCGATTTTGACGAAAGAAACGATGAGGAAGAAAAAATTTGCGATAGCATCGCAGCAGCTGTTCTTTTACCAAAGACTGAATGCATCGAAGTTAGTAATCGGATTTATGCAAAACATAAAGAGTGGTCATCACTTTGTTTACAGGAAATAGGCGATAAGTTTGGAGTAAGTTCCGTTGTGGTTTTACGGCGTTTATATGAATTAACTCTAATTTCAAAGGTAGAGTACCTTGCAATATATAAACAACTAAACGACGAATTTGAAGCCAACAGAGAACTAATTGAGAACAGCAGAAAAGGAAAGAATATTCCGGTCTACTTCTATGTAAAGTATTTGAATCAGCAGGGCTATCTATTTCCAAGAGCTATAATGAGTGCACACGCAAATGGGAAACTGACTTATGGAGAAATGTGTAGGACTCTAAATGTAAACAGCAAACATATCGGAGATATAGAACGGGCGGTGATGTTTACATGAAAACAATTTATGTGATTGATGCCTGTGCTCTAATCAATGCCGCCCAAAATTATAATATGGCCAAAAAGTCATTTGCCCACATTTGGGAAGCTCTTGATACCATGATCCAAAATGGTGAATTGATTTCCAGTTCCGAGGTTATTGATGAACTTAAAGATGATGACCTAAAAGAATGGGCTAAAGGACATAAAGAGTGTTTTACACCCCTTACCAAAGAAGTGCAGGAAAAAACCACAGAAGTACTGGCTCAATTCCCGACAATGATAAAAATACGAAGTAGCGGAAATTCTAATGCAGACCCATTTCTCGTTGCTACGGCTGCGGTACAAGGCGGAACAATAGTGACAGATGAAAAACTGGGCGATCACAAAACCAAGGACTATAAAATTCCAAATGTATGTCAGGCTTTAGATATTCCATATATGAACCTACATACATTCTTGGATCAAATATTAGAATAGCACAAAGAGCCACAGATTGGTTTAGATCTGTGGCTCTTTATTCTTCGGGACAACTTGTCCCAAAGAGAAAAGCCGGGGAGCAGCACAAGGCCACTCCCCGACAGGTCAGAGTTCCACCATCGCCGACAGCTTTTTCAGCAGATCAGACAACGGCCCCCATAGGTCAGCATAGTCCCGTTGCAGGGCCTTGATCTCGTCGGGGTAAATGCCGCCGTAGGTGTTCACATGGATCGCCACTTGGTTGAGGTTGTTGGCGCACCGCCGCTGGAGGGACACCAGCTCCCGAATGTCAGAGAGGTCAACATGGAGCACATAGCCATTCAAGGCCATTTTCCGCATATAGGCCCCCATGTTGGAAATACCCGCCTCGGCCATGCGTTCCCCGATCAGAGCCTGCTCCTCCGGCGTCACCATGACATGAAGATGGACACAGCGGCGGCGTTTCTTTGTCACCGCTCCTCACGCTCCCGGCTCCTGTGCTTGTTGGGCGGCTCCTTCACCTTGTCCAGCTCCTTTTCCGGGGGCTGGGGCGGCAGGGCCGGGGCGTTGTTCAGCAGGCCGTCGATCATGTTGTAGTTCTGTTCGGTGGACAGCTCCACGGTTTTCAGCGGGTTATCCTGTTCGTGCATAGTGCCTCCTATCTCTCGTCACGGCGGGGAGCGGACTTCTTGGGGGCGGTCTGGCCCCGGTGCTCCTCGGCCTGTTTTTGGGCGGTTTTCATCTGCTGGGCAATCGGCTGCTTGTCCTTCTTGTGAGCCTTGGCCGCCGCTTGGCGCTCCACCCCATGAGCACGGGCGGCAAGCTGCTCCGGGGTGACATACTCTTTCGCCACATAGCTGCCGAAGTCGGGGTAAAACCATGTCAGCCGCCTCTGCTCCGGGACATGGTGGGCATCCTCCCATTTGCCCACCACCTGAGCCTGGGCGTCCATCTGCCGCCGGATGTCCAGATTTTCACGGGCGGGCCGCAGCTCATAGTCCCGCATTTCCCGATCCGTCAAGGGCTGGGCATAGATAATCGCCCCCCACGCTTGAAACGCCTCGCCGGGCACCTGCTGGCGGGTAAAGTAAACATCCATGTGGATCGGGCGGTTGAAATAGCTCTTAGGGTAAGTGCCGATGTCGATGGGCCGTTGGGTGGAGTAGTATTTGTAGGTTTCCTTGTCCGGGGCCTGCTCCACTTCCAGCACATGATAGCGCCGCTGATAGTCCTCGGCTCGGTTGTGCAGGTCACGCTCGGCCATATCCGGCTCGTTGTGGTAGTGGCCCCAAAAGTAGTCCCGGTGTCCGTCCCGCTCGTTGAATTGCCATGTCACATAGGGGTTCGGGGCCTTGGGGTTTTCCCCCAGCACAAAGCCGCATTTGTTGTCAAACAGAATGGTGCGGCGGATCACATAATCCGCATTGATCTCCACGGGCAGCCTCCTTTCCAAAATGTTAGCACTATTCCGGCAAAACCGGGGCGGACGGGAAAAGGTATTGCCCCCTCCCAAACCGGCCCCGGAAAGCCTTGTGACAAGCGGGTTTTCCGGGGCCAAATGCTAACGCATTACCCCCGGTATTTCCGCATATAGCCCCGCTGCTTTTTGAGCCTTGCGGCCTTGGCGCAGCCGGGGGAGCAATACCGTGTCCGCCCATCCGGGAGAAAGGCCCTGCCGCATACCGGGCAGGGCCGGGTTTCCGGGGCGGGGCCTTCCGCAGCAAGGGACGCCTCCAGCACGGGATCATTGGGCAGCACCGCCTCCCGGAAGTAGCGGCACAGCGCCCCTGTCCAGCACTTCTCCAGCATATAGCAGGGGCAGTCCAGCGGCAGGCAGCCCACATCCCGGTCATAGTTGGCGCACAGCCTTGTCACCAGCTTGCGGATGGCCGCCTTTTCCTCACGGGTCAGCTCTCGGGACACCGCTTCACCTCCCGCCGCCAGCGCCTTTCAGCAGCTCCCGGTAGCAGGCCACGCACCCGATCCCCCGCCAGTAGGGGCAGCCGTGGCAGCGGGAGCCCTCCGGGGCCTTGACAGGCTCGGGCCGCTCATACCGGGGAACCTGCTGCATCATCGTTTCATAAGGGCTGTTGGTGAATTTCATTTGTCGCCCTCCGCTTCGTCCTCGTCCTCCTCGTCCCACGGCGGGGTATCGTCGTAGGTTTCCAACTCGTCCCCGTAGTCCTCCTCGGTTTCGGCGGCCCGCTGCTGCTTGGGGCGGTACACCTTGAAATACCACCCGGCTCCGCCGCCCACAAGCGCCACCGCCAGAATGAGCAGGAGCGTTCCGGTGTTTCCACCCGCCTGTTCGGGCTCCGGTTCGGGGGTAGGCTCCGGCTCCTCCACGGGTTCGGGCTCGGGCTCCGCCCCCACGCACTCGGTCATATTGGTGGAGCACACCGGGCAATCCATATTGATCGCCCCCGCCACGCACTTTTCGGTACAGGTACACTCGGGCAGTTCCGTCCCGGACGCCTCCAGAGCGGCAAGCAGATCGGCCTCGTCCACCACGCTGAAAAAGTAGGTTTCATATTGTTCAGCGTCCTCGTCGGTGGGCTTGTCGTAGTCAATGACGATGTAAAAGGTGCTGCCGCCGCTGGTCTGGACGGTGATAAACTGCTTGTTGGTGTGCTCGTCATAGAGCAGATCACGGGTCACAAGGCTGCCCTCCTCCGTGAAGCCCTCGCCGGGCTCAATGGTGGGCTCGGGGGTGGTGGTTTCCTCCGTCGGGTCAAGGCCCTCCCATTCGGGGCCGCCCCCGGCGTAGGCCGTGACGGAGAAGCCGCACAGAAGAACAACGGCGCAAAGCGCCGCTGTCAGCATCTTAATCCGCTTTTTCATTCGCTGTCCTCCTTATCCTCGGTTTCGGACTTCGGGACATTTTGTCCCAAGGTGGCCCCGGCCCGGATCTGCTGGAGCACCACGGGCAGTTCGGCAAGGGGGATGCTCATGCCCCGCACGATGTCCACGATCTCGCTGTTTTCCGCCTCCACCTTTTTCTGTTCCAGCTCCTTCAGCCGGGCCTGCTGTTCGGAGATTTTGGCCTTGACCTTTTCAATCTCGGCCTCGATCTTTGCGCTTTTGGAAATTGCCATGAAATCCTCCTTTACGGTAAACGCCCATAGGCGTAGAAATGAGATTGCCAATAGCTGCTGTTGAGGTTGGTATAACTGATGGGATCTCCACAATGGAGCATCCAGCCATCGCCCACATACAGCCCACAATGACTGACCCCCGGCGTGTCGTAGGTGCCGACAAAAAACACCAGATCACCCGGCTGGGGTGAGCTGGTGGGGGTACAGTAGTTGTATAGGCCCTGTGCGCCCAGCCGCCCCACATCCCAGCCGCATTGATTGAGCACCCATGAGAGGTAGCCGGAGCAGTCAAAGGAAGTGGACGGGCTGGAGCCGCCCCAGACATAGGGATAGCCGATATACTTTTCCGCCTCGGTGAGCAGGGCGGAAAAGGTTTCGTCCGTCAGATATTCCTCGGGGACTTCATGCTCCACGGGATCGCCCGTGTACTTGCCCACATAGTCGGAGCCGGGGAACAGATCGGGACGGTTGCCCAGCGTCGCCATGTAGAGGGCATACCGGGAAAGCTGTTCCTCGCCCATGATGTAGACAGGCAGGTGGGAAAGGTTTTCGTTGGAGAGGGTCACGGTGCAGATATAGTAGTTGTACGGCACTTCCACATCGTAGTCGTTGCCCTCGCTGTCCGTCCGGGTTTCCGTCCGATACCGCACCTCCACAACCACATCCTCGGTGAGAATGTATTGGCGGTCAAAGAGCATTTGCAGGGTGTCCTGCACCTCGTCCAGCGTCCATTCCCCCTCATGCCATGCGCTGATGATGGACAGCAGCACATAAGGGTCATGTTCGATCTCGTCCAGATCGTAGTGGTACTCGTCATAGTCGTGGGTGCTCTCGTAGGTGTCCAGATAGTTTTGCAGCTCCGCCTCCAAAGCACAGTAGGCAGCCTCGGCCCCCAGCAGGTCAGCGTCCTCGGCGGGATAGGTGGATGCCCCGATAGCCCCCGCCGTGCCGTTGCCCAGCGTTGCCAGCGAGGACATACAGGACTGCATCATCACCAGCAGCAGGAACACCGCCACAAACAGCAGCGCCCCCACGGGATGCCGCTTGATGAAGCCCACGGCCCGGGCAGCCAGCTTTTCCGTGGTGACTGCCGTTTTTTCGGCGGCCTTGGCCCCTTGCTTGGCGGCCTCCCGTGCTTGTTTGGCATATTGCCGCTTGATCTTCTGCTTCTGGATCAGCCGGGACAGGGCGTTGCCCCGCATTTCCGGGTGCTCCTGGGCAGCCATGCGGTAGTGATAGTCCAACCTGGCCTTGATGTGCCTGGACTCGGCCTTGCGGACAGCCTTGGACGGATGCTCCCGGATTTTCTTTTGCACAAACCGCTTGCCGTGGCGCAGGGCGGACTCGCCCACCAGCTCGGAGCGGTGAGCGCCCTCGGTGCCCACATTTTCCTGCTCCACCTCAAACAGCTTGCCATGCACATAACCGTGAACGCCGCCGCCCACCGTCCCGGCCACCCGGCGAACCGGGCCGGGCGGCTTGGGCGGTTTCTGCTTCGCCAGCTTTTCCTTGGCCTTCTCCAGCTTTTCACCCCGCTTTTCCATGCGGAGCTTGCTGGCAGCGGTCTGCTCCTGCTGGCTCTTGTGGCGGAACTTGGACTTGGGGGACTTCGGGACATTTTGTCCCGAAGTGGCCCCGGCCTTATTCGTCTTTTCGTTCATGGGCCATATCCTCCGGGCGGGTGGTCAGCAGGTTATAAATCTCTCCCTTGGGGAACCGATCCACAAACGGGATGGTCACATTCCCATAGAACAGCAGCCCCTCGCCGGAATTGGAGTGAGTAATGTAGGACAGCTGATGCTCGGAAATGCCCAGCTGCTTGGCGAGGATCGCCCGGTCACTTTGGGCCTGCGACAGCAGGATCAGAAAATCCGTGTTGTCCAGAATGTTGGAGATGGCCGGGCTTGCCAGCAGGTCTTTCACATTCTGCGTGAGGGCGCTGGGGACGCAGCCCTTTTTGCGGAGCATCTTCCAAACGGCCACAAAGTAGCTGGCGGTGAGCTCGTCCCGCAGCAGGATATGGAACTCGTCAAAGTAGCACCATGTAGCGATCCCGGCCTTGTGGTTGGCGTTCACCGCCGCCGTGACAAACTCGTTTGTGGTGTGCATGGCGATCTTGCGGAGGTTTTCGCCCAGCCCTTTGAGGACGATGCACACCACCCGGGAATTGAGGTTGACATTGGTGGGATGGTTGAACAGGTTGAGGGAGCCGGTGCAATAGAGCTCCAGCGCCGTTGCCACCCGGCGGGCCTCCGGCTCCGGCTGCTTCAAAAGCTCCTCGTACAAATCCTGCAACAGCGGCGTTTTGGCCGTTTCCAGCCCCAGCGCCATTTCCCGGTACACCAGCCGCACACAGCGGTCAATGACCGTCTTTTCAATGGGCTGCAAGCCTTCTCGTCCGCCCACGATCAGCTCGCACAGGGACAACAAAAAATCCGCCTTCATGGAAAGCGGACTTTCATCGTCATTGGCGTTCATCTGCAAATCCATAGGCGAAATGTGGTGGGGGCTGTCCGGGGCGATGTCGATGACCTGCCCGCCCAGCCGCTGCACCAGAGGGGCGTATTCGCCCATCGGGTCTACCACGATGATCCGGTCATTGGTAGCAAGGAACACATTGATCAGCTCCCGCTTGGCGGCAAAGCTCTTGCCGGAGCCTGTGGAGCCGAGGTACATCCCGTTGGCTGATTTCAGCTTCTTGCGATTAGCCATGATGACATTGTGGGAAAGGGCGTTCATGCCGTAGTAGAGCGCCTGCCCGTCCATGCGGAGCTCCCGGGTCATAAAGGGAATGAAGATGGCCGTGGAGCTGGTGGTCATGCCCCGCTGGATTTCGATGCCGTTGTACCCCAGCACCAGCGAGGACACGAAGCCCTGCTCCTGCTGCCAGTCCAGCCGCTTCAAGGCGCAGTTGTATTTCTGTGCGATGCCGCCCACGGTGAACACATCATTTTCCAGCCGCTGCCGGGTGGGGGCGATGTTCACCACGGTAAAGGTCAGCAGGAACATCCGCTCGTTGCGGGATTGGAGGTCGGCCAGCAGCTCGGCGGCGTCCTTGGAAAAGGTAATGAGGTCAGGGGGCAAAATCTCCATATCGTACCCGGCCCGTACCGCCTTTTTCTGCTCCTCGGCCTTCATGCGGCCAATGTCAGAAATTTTCCCCTTGATGGTCTTGATGGCTCTGAGCTGATCCACCGTCTGAATATGGAGCGTGACGGTGAGCTCGGCGTCCAGCTCCAAGATTTCCGCCAGCAGCTTGTCCGAGAGCTCCGACGCTAAAATCTGCAAGTAGGACACAGCGCCCCACGACTGGCCCACCCGGAAAGTCCGGGATTGCCGGAAGTCGAAGCTGTCCGGGGCGATATAGTCCTTTGTCCCCATGCCGTGCTGGGGGATGTCCTTCCATGAAAAGCGGAACGGCTCCCGGCTCCCCGGGTGCATCTGGCCGTGGAGCACCGCCAGACGGTCACGGCCATCCAAGGGCTGGGACTGCACCCCCAACCGTTTGAGGTTGCCCATGACATCCGCCTCCACACGGCCCAGCCGGGGCCGGGCCTCGGCCACGCTGCCAGCGGGCAGCCCAAAGGTGATGTACTTGGTGCGCTCAATGCCGTTGTTGCTCTTGGCGATCTGGCCTTTGAGCATCTCCACATATTCATGCCGGATGCTGTTGAACTCGTCCTCCTGTTCCGGGATGTTCACCTTGTAGCGGTTGGCGCTGCGGGAACGGCGGTTGACAAAGGAAAGCTGAAAGGGCAAGGAGCTGTCAAAGTAGTTGAGAAACGAGCTCCACCCGCCGAAGATAGCGGTCTGATCCTCGGTGGACGCCACGGCGTAGTTGATGTCCTCATATTCTACGGTTTTGGTGTAGAGCCCACCGGGGAGCTGACACACCCCGTCCGGGTGCATCGCCACATAGGGGATGGTCTGCTGGGCGGACACCACCGCCCGGCGCTCATTTCTTTTTGCGTTTGGTTTTGTTTTGGCTGCGTTCAATAGACTCCTCCTTTCCCGTGAATGGAGCATAGATATTCTGCGTCCGATAGGGCCGGATGCCGGGGCGCAGGAACTTGGTGTTGATCATGTTCCGCAGCACCTTTTCAAAGGGCAGCCCGTCCTTTTCATACATCGCCATGAGAAAGGCCGGGAGCATGATCCCCAGCATGACGAACAGCGCCCCGGTGTTGCCGATGGCCCCACAGGTCAGCAGATAGGTGGGAACCCCGATGGCGGCCCCGATCCCGAAGCAGATCAGCTGCCGCTTGGTGAGGTTAAAGGCAATCTTGGTTTTGATTTTGGACAGGTCATTGGGGACATTCACATAGGGCATAGGTCAGCCTCCTTTCATGCCCACCTTGGGACAATTTGTCCCGAAGTCCCGGAGCGTAGACTGTACCTCGTTGCCCCACACATCCCAGCCGGGCGGGGTCTGCCGGGCGAACAGCTCCACACGGGGCAGATCGCCCATGAGGGCCACAATCTTGTCCCGGGCCTCGTCCGGCTTTTTGCTGTGGGCCTCGATGGGCGAAATGATAAACTGGTGGATGTTGGCTGCCTGCCGCTTGGGGTGGCCCCGTGTCGCCAGCAGGCAAACCTCCGCATTGGCCCGTGTCCAGAAGCCCAGTCCATAAAACCAGCTGTCCGCCTTGCGGTTTTTCTTGAGCCAGACGAAAGCCACGCTTTTGTAAGTGAAGCCCCATTCCCGGATCAGCCGCAGGGCTTCCGGGAGCTGGGGAAAGGTGGCCCACAGGAAAAGTGCGCTGTCCGGGGCCGCAAGATCGGCCACAGGCAGCGCACAAAGCTCGTCAATGCTCATGGTGGGGTAATGATGCTCCGCCGCCCCCTGCAAGCCCTTTTGGGAGTAGCGCCACGGGGGATCGGCGTAGATGATGGAATATGCTCCGATAATTACACTCCTTTCCCGCCACGCTCCACGGCCAGCCGTGCCTGCTCAATGCGCTGGACGGCGGGGCCGTAGATGGCCGGGGCGTTTTCAAAACAGATGAAGCGGCGGCCCGTATTGAGGGCCGCCACCGCCGTTGTGCCGGAGCCAGCGCAAATATCCGCTACCACCGCTCCTTCGTCGGTGTAGGTCTTTATGAAGTATTCGCACAGCTCCACAGGCTTTTGTGTTGGGTGGATGCCGCCCATCACCGTGGGGACAAACAGCACATTTCCCGGATAGCGCCGCCCATCGCTGGAGCCGGTGCCTTGCCGCACAAATTTCCCGTAGTTGGCACTCAGGCCGTTGCTGGTGTGCGTCCGGGTGTATGGCTTGCCGTAGGTGAATTGCGGATGATAGACTGGGGACTTCTGGTAGAACACCAGAATGTTCTCCGACTTTTTCAGCGGGGCTCGGTTGGCGTTGAGAAAACCCGTCCCCCGTTCTTTGTACCATACCCACTCATAGCGGAGCATGGACAGGTTGGACGCTCCCAGCACCTTGTCATAGGGGCATTGGGCGAAGAACAGCACCGCCCCATTGGGCTTGACCGCCCATTTCACCGCCTCCCACAGCTCGGGGAGCGGCAGCGGTACATCCCAGTAATTCCGGGTGGTGCCGTAGGGCGGATCGGTGAGCAGCATATCAACCGAGTGCTGGGGCAGGGACAGCAGCCCCTTGATCCCGTCCATGAGGTACAGGCCCTCCGCCATGTTTGGGACATTTTGTCCCAAAGTGGCTCTATCGGTCATGCCTGGACTCCTTCACCGCTGCTTTGGCGGGACGGGCGGCGTTGTCCCGGGCGGCCTGTGTGCGGCCCTCGGCCAGCCGCTGGGCAATCGACCTGGCGTCGCTTTCACCGCCCAGCAGCTCCCGCTTTTGCAGCACTTCCTCCGTTTCCGCCATGAAGCGGTACACATCCGCCTCGGAAAAGTCCTCCGGGGCTTTTCCATTCCACAGGGCCGTTCCGTCCGGCCCGTATCTTCTTGGCATACAACACCCCTTTCTCAATGAGCACTAAAGATGCTCCGGGCAATCGTCCCTGTTTTGAACAGGCAGAAGCACAACAGCACCGTGTACCCCACACAGCCCCAAATGGCCCCGATGGGGTCGCCGCCCGTGGCGATCCCTTGAATGAGCACCGCATAGATGGCGACGCACACAAGGATCAGCATCCCTTGGAATCCCACGGCAAACAGGGACTTCAAATAGTTTTGGCCCATGCTGCCCAGCTCCCGGTTAGAGAGGGTCGCCACAGGCAGCGGAGCCAGACTTGTGAGCAGGTAAATCTCAATCATGCGCCCATAAACAATAACGAAAATCACGATGTTCAGCGCCCACATGGTTACATGAATGAGGAACGATTGGAGCCACAGCCCCAGCAGAGCGCCAAGGCTCATGGTTTCCAGACTTGCCTCCAGCGTGTCGATCATGGAGGAAGAAATGTCCGTTGAGCCCTGCACAATCCCGGCTGCGCTGGCAATCACGCTTTGGGACACATCAAACACCGCCATGACGATATTGAATGTGTTGGACAGAATGAGGATGGCCGCAGCCGTTTTGAAGATCCACTTGAAGAAAATCCAGTAGTCCAGATCGTGCAGGTTGTTTTTCTCGATAATGAGCTGGATCAGCTCATAGGTGGCAACAAAGGTCAAGACCAGACCGGCAATCGGCAGTATCACCGTTTCAGAAAGCTGCCGTATGAGGGAAAAGACCCCGGCGTTCCACGCCGCCGGGGTCGTCCCCACTTGCACCGCAATCTCTCCGACACGGGTATTGACCGTATCAAAAAGCCCCGTGAGGTTGCCCATGATTCCCTCAATCAGAAGCTCTTTTAACCAGTCTGTCAGCCAGTCGGTGAGAAATCCCATAAGCTATCGCCCTTAAAACAGGCCGGACAGCAGGGGGATCAGGGTGGTGCCCAGCACGATGATGCCGCCGCCCGCCATGAGCTGTTTTATCCCCAAATAGGTGTAGGAAAACGGCTCGATGGCGGGCGGCGGCGTGT